>Ga0213840_1000017_pt1 | contig 703085 bp, 592 predicted proteins | sample SWPATP22_FD_160132 | JGI IMG/M metagenome (GOLD analysis project Ga0213840, IMG submission 160132) | Coastal seawater microbial communities from Marineland, Florida, United States - SWPA TP2 #2 | ecosystem: Environmental > Aquatic > Marine > Coastal | place: USA: Florida | collected 2016-08-14 | reverse complement strand
ACGGGATGCAAAGCGTTACCGCCTTGCGAATCCCACACGCTTCTGACGTTCGTCTCTTCCCTTGCGGGGGAGACTCACCGTCAGACGGTTCGTCCTTCTTCTCCTATCCAGTTTTCAGGGGGCGTCCCGGTTGGGCTTCTCTGCGAAACCCCGTCGGTTGGAGGCGGTATCTTACGGATCCGCGTTCGACCTGCAAGCGCTTTTTCTCGATCTTTCGAAAAAAGTTCATCTCGCCAAAAAGCGTTGAAATTAGGGAGTTTTCTGTCAGACCGGGGGCGAGAGGGGGGCAAAACCTCTGCGAAACCCCGAGCGCCCAAGGCGCTCTCGTCGATCTTCGGCAACGATCATGGCAACGGATCCTGAACACAAGATCGGATCGCGAGGAGCGCCCGGCCCACTTTGGATGCTCGGGGCGGTCATCGCGTTCGGCGTCATGGTCCTCTTCGTGAAGTTGCTCCGCGAGGCGGGCATGGAAACGACGGAGGTGATGCTCTGGAGAATGGCGCCAGGCATCCCGATCGCTGCACTTCTGTTGCGCCGGCAAGGGCGTTCATGGAGGCCGGCTCGGCCCCGGGAGCTCGCGGGGCGGATCGTGTTCGGAGGGACGGCGATGACCGCCTACTTCTGGGCGATCCCCCGCCTCTCCCTCTTCTTCAACACCGCGATTGCGCTGACCCAGCCGATCTTCGTGGCGCTGCTCTCTCCATGGCTACTCGGAGAGCGGGCAAACCGGACGGTGATCGCCTCCTTCGCACTCGCGCTGCTCGGCACCGCGCTGGTGGTCACGGGAAGTGGCGGCACCGCCGGGATCGCCGTGGGCGTCGCGCTCCCGCTCTTGCCTCTCGCCGCGCGCATGAGCTCATCCGTCACATCGGCCACTGCGCACATTTTCATCCGCCGCACCACGCGACCGACCGAACGCGGCCCAGGGGATGCCCCTGATGCCGTCGTCCTCCATTTTACCGCGTGGGTCGCGGCGGGCTGCCTCGTCCTCGGGCTGCTCACCAACAGCCTTCATGGGCCTCCGCCAACATTGGGAACCTTGCGTGCGGTCGGCTACCTGCTCGGTATGGCCGGGGCCGGGGTCGCGGGGCAGCTCATGCTCAGCCGGGCCTATGCGCGAGGTCGCGCCCCGGCGGTCGCCGTCATGGGCTATGCGGCGATCCCCCTGAGCCTCGGGTTCGACGCGGCGATCTGGAATGTCTCCGTTCAGCCGCAACAACTCGCGGGCGTAACTCTCACGGCCGTCGCGGGCTGGCTGCTCGTGTCCCGACGCTGAATGTAAGCCCGATTTCGTTCGGACGGGAACCCGACGCTCTCCCCGCCACACCTGCACTGCAACGGTGGACGGAACGACGATGCGCAGGGCGATGCAGTGGGGTGTGATGGCAGGGCTTCTCTTCGGCTGTGGGGACGCGGTGGACGGACGCGATGAAGCCTCGCAAGCGTTCTCGGGCTCGTGCGAGGGGATCTGCGGCGGCGAGGCCCCCTCGGGGTGCTTCTGCGACGCCGAGTGCCTCGAAAACGGCGACTGCTGCCCCGACTACCAAGACGTCTGTTCGATTCACGCCAACTGTGAGGACGACGAGCCCGATGCCGACGAGCCCGATGCCGACATGCCGGCCGGAGACCAGGCGTGTTTCCTCGGTGCCGACCGGTCCGGCACGACATGTCTTCCGGTGGTTTCCATCGACGCCTATGCGTACCCGAGCCCGCTCAACAACAACTACCGCGAGCCGATCCGCTACATCGACGTGGAAGCGGTCGACCTCAGCACCAAGATCGCCCCCAACTGGCGGCTCAGCGAGATCAGCGTGCCCTACAAAGGCCGCTACCAGGTCGTGCAACCGCATGCCGTCGAAAAGCTGCAGAAGGTCCGGGACCGCGCGGGCGCGCTGACCATGAAGTCCGGCTTCCGCTCCCCGCCCTACAACGCGGAACAACCCGGGGCAGCAACCCGCTCACGACACATGTACGGCGACGCGTTCGACATCGTTCCTCTGTCGACCAGCCAGAACAACCTCTACAACATCTGCAACTCGGAGGGCGCGGGCTACGTCGCCAAGTACACCAGCGGGCACGTTCACTGCGACTGGCGCAACGTCTCGGTCGATCCGCTGTTCTACGGCAACCTCGCCGTCGCCCCCGGAGACCTCGAGCCCTACTTCACCCTCGCGAACCTCGAGCTGAGCATCGACACCGACGGTGCGCTCTACTGGGTCGAGGCGTCTGGGTACGATGTGGAAGAAGGCGAGCTCACCCGAGAGTGGTTCGCCCTTGACAAAGACGGCGAGCTGCTCGAACGGGCGGAGACCCTCACGTTTGCGCCGCCGCCGGGCACCGCCCTGCTACGCGTGGATGTAGGCGGTCTCAGCGAAGTCGAGCGGTCGATCTAGAACGGCGCCGTGACACCACGGTGTACCGAACGATGCTGCCGATGATGAGCGCAGCACCCGCTGCGACCAGGGTGCCGCCCACCGCCGACAGCGTCCGCACGGACTGATCGCGACGCTCGAACCCCGCCTCGCTCTCTTCTCGAGATTGAGTACGCGCCGCGCCGAGCCCGAGCGCCACGGCACCCCCGACCACCACGGTGATGCCAGTGCCCAACAACACCCCGCCGGCGACGTCACGTGTCCATGGCTTGGCCGGAGTCTCGTCGACGGGTTCGCTCGGAGGCTCCACCTCGGGCTCGGGTTGAACGATGACCGGCGGAGGGACGGGCGCAGGCTCTCCGTCATCGAGGATCTCGGTGCAGACATCGATCACCTCTCGCGCGGCCGCGACATCCGGCTCGGGCGGCTCGGTGGCGATGAAGCGCTCGAGGGTTTCGATGGTGCCGCGACAATCCCCCGCGCGACGCAGCGCGGTGGCCTTCGCGAACAACAACGCCGCGTCTCCGGTCTTCTCGTACTGTCGCTCGAACGCCGCGGCGGCATCGAGGTGACGCCCCTGACGAATGAGCTCGACCGGGTCCTCGTTGGACGCGGGCTCCTTTGCCGACACCGACGTCGTCAGCAGCGTCCCGGCGAGGACGAGTGCAACGGGGGCCTTGAAGCGGCGGGGATGCACGATGCGCCCACCGTAGCAGGACCTCAGCCCGAGCGTCGCGAAGGCGGCAAGTAGTCGGAGTCGAGGCCTGCCTTCGGCTTCTTCTTCTTTTTCGCGGAGACCCGCCGGCGCTTCTTCTTTCGCTTGCGCGGTGGCGGGACCTCCGAGTCGGGCTCCGCCGGCGGAACGTCGGGTTCGCTCTCGGGTTCGACCTCCACCGCGGGCACGTCGGGCGTCGGCACTGCGACGACGGGCTCGGGTTCGGGTTCGGAGGGCAGCTCGGTCGAGACCGCCGCCGGAACCGGGGGCTCCGCGACGCCCGGGTCGCTCGACATGCGCACGACCGCAACTCCCCCGACCAGGCCGATTCCGAGGGCTGCGACCACCCACGGCCATGCGGCGCGGCCGCGGACAGGCTCCGGCTCCACGGGGGCGTCGGTCACGACGTCGGGAATCGTCGCGGGCACCGGCAAGGTGTCGGTCCGCGGGAAGTCGACGATCCCGAACGTCTTCTCCATGAACTCGGCCAACGCCACCCGGGACAGCTGAATGCCTTCGGACCGCGCGACCTCCTCGATGCGCAGTTGCAGCGCGCGTGCCGACTTCGGCCGCCCGTCGGGGTCCGCGGAGAGCCCGTCGACGACCACCGCTTCGAGGGCAGCCTCGATATCCGGCTCGATCTTCGACGGCTTGGTGAAGCGTGCGGCGGCAACACGGTTGATCAGCGCGAACTCCCCCGGAGCGGAGAAGCAACGCTTTCCGAGCACCATCTCGTAGAGCACGACGCAGAGCGCGAACACGTCGGAGCGGCGATCGAGCGACTCCCCGCGGAGCTGTTCGGGGGCCATGTACGCGATCTTTCCCTTGATGGCGGCGGTTTGCGTGGCGTGGCTATGAGCCGTCGCCTTGGCGACCCCAAAATCGACGAGCTTCACGTCGCCGTCGTAGCTCACGAGGATGTTGGAGGGAGACACGTCGCGGTGCACGAGCCCCAAGGGGCGTCCGTCCGACCCACATCGTTCGTGCGCGTAGTGGAGCGCCCCCGCAACTTCGTGCGCGATGGTCAACGCCACCGAACGGGGCAGAGCACGACCCGCCTCCCTGAGCAGCTGGAACACGCTGCGCCCGTGCACATACTCCAGCGTCATGAAGTGCTCGCCGCCTTCGGTGCCGAAGTCGATGACCTGGGCGATCGCGGAGTGGTTGAGCCCCGCGGCGAGACGCGCCTCGTTGAGGAACATCTGCACGAACGCGGGGTCTTCGGCGAGGTGCGGCAACACCCGCTTGAGCGCGACGACCTTTTCGTAGCCCGCGTCGCCGAGCTGCCGGGCGAGGTAGAGCTCGGCCATGCCACCGAGCGCCAGGCGGCGAATGATCTGGTAGCGCCCGAGGTGACTGCCGACGGGGAGAATGCCTGGGCCCTCGTTCGCGTTCATGCGCGCCCCCGAGCCGCCACGGCGGACGCGACATCGTCCACGGTCAACGCCCCGAACAACGCCTCGAGGTCGGCATCGCTCGCCGGTAGCCGTGGCGCGCGGCCGGCCATCATCTTCATGCGCTCGCGCAGCTTGTCGCGAGCCCGCGCCAGCCGCGTCCGAATCGTGCTGGTCGGAACGTCGTAGTGCGTTGCGAGCTGTGGGGTCTTGATGCCCTCCCAGTAGTGAAGGATGAGCAACAACTGGGGCTGCCGCGGCAGGCTGGCCAGCGCCCGAAGTGCGAGCAACTGCTCGTGGCTGCGAGCGACGATCGTGCTCAGCTTGGTGCGAGGCGGTCCCTCGTCGCACGCGTCGTATGCATCGACGGAGGTGTGCCTCGACAGCTCCCGCAGATGCATCGCGAGCTGTCGACGTGCGATGCCCATGAGGTAGGCACGGAACGCGGCGCCATCACGCACTTGGTCGGCCCGCTCGACCGCAGCCATGAACGTCTTCTGCGCCAAGTCGTCGGCAGCCCAACTTGCATTCAGCTCGAAGTAGCGGAGCACGGACCCGTAGTGCCTGCGGGCAAGAGCCTCCGAAGCGCTCCGATCGCCCTGCCTCCACCGCTCGAGAAGCTGTGCGTCGGTCGCTTCCCCCATCGCGAGTGGTGCACGATAGCATGCGGACCTACCTGCCCAACGCTCACCCGAGCGACGCGAGCGGAACCGACCGACGACGTGTCGGAGATTGTGGGTTCGCTGCGCGCGTGTGCGGGCATGACGGCGCAGACGTAGCCCGGACCACGAAGAAAGCAGCAGAAACCTGCGGGACGTTTCGGGCCCCCGCCCAACTTGTGGACGTGGTGCGAACGTCGAGACTGCACCGAGCTCTGCTCACGCTGAGCTTGGTTTCCATGGGAGGGGCTTCCGGCTGCTACGTCGGGGCCGATGCCGACGCCTCGGGCGAGACCGATGGCGCAAGCGCGGACGGCGGACCCGGAGGGTCCTCAGGCCCCGATTCGGACTCCGACTCCGATTCGGGAAAGCCGGTGGACCCTCCGCCGGTCGAGGTGCTCGAGCGCGTGGGTGATGCCGGCATGCGTCGCCTGACCTCCGCGGAGTACTCCGCGACCGTGCACGACATCCTCGGGGTCGACGTCGACGCCGAACTTCTCCTTCCCGAGGACTGGCGCCAGCCGTTCGACAACGACTACACGACACAGAACGCGAGCCAAGCGCTGATCGACGGCGCCGAGTTGCTCGCCGCCGACGTCGCCGAGCTCGCCCTGGAGCCCGGCCTTCGCGACGCCACGGTAGGCTGCGATCCCGCGGGCCCCACCGACACCGCCTGCTTTCAAGACTTCCTCAGCCGCTTCGGTCGCCGCGCACTTCGCCGCCCACTCTCCGACGACGAGCTTGGACGCTACGGCACGCTGATCTCCGAGGCCGAAGAAAGCGGCGACTTCTACGACGCGGTCAACGTCGCCATTCGGGCCCTGCTCCAGCACCCCGAGTTCCTCTACCGCATCGAGATCGGCACCCCGCTCGATGGCGTGCCCGACGTGTTCGCGCTGAACGACTTCGAGGTCGCAACCCGCCTCTCCTACATGCTCTGGGGCAGCACCCCGAGCGATGCCCTGCTCGACCGCGCCGAAGACGACGGGCTCTCCGACGCCGAGGGCATTCGAGCCGCCGCCGAGGACATGCTGCTCGACCCACGCGCGCGCGGCCGCATCGGACGCTTTCACGCCTTGTGGCTCGGATACGAGTCCTTGCCGCACAGCCCCGACCTCACCGAAGCGATGCAGGCGGAGACCCAGGCGCTCATCGACCGCGTCATCTTCGACGACTCCCTGCCCTGGCAGGACATGCTGCGCTCCTCCGAGACCTACGTGGACGCGACGCTGGCCGAGCACTACGGCCTGCCCGCCCCCGCGGCGCCCGGCTGGGTCGACTACGGCGAGTCCGGCCGCCGAGGCTTGCTCTCGCACGGGTCGTTCCTCTCGGCGATGTCCAAGATCGACGACTCCAGCCCCACCAAGCGCGGCATCCTGGTCCGCACGCGCCTGATGTGCCAGACCATTCCGCCGCCGCCGCCCACGGTCGACGTCGACATGGTCGAGCCCGAAGAAGGCACCTGTAAAGAGGACTTCTATCGTGAGCAACACCTCAGCGCCGACGGCTGCGTGTCCTGCCACGCCCTGATGGACCCCATCGGCTTGGGTCTCGAGAACTACGACCACACCGGAGCCTTCCGCACGGTCGAAAACGACGACGAAAGCTGCGTGATCTCTGGAGAGGGTGAGCTCGACGGTCAGCCCTTCTCGGGCCCCGCCGAACTCTCCGACCTCCTGGTCGACTCCGGTGCGCTCAACTACTGCGTCGCCGAGCAGCTCTATCGATTCTCGATGGGCCGCAGCGAGCTCGCCGACATCGACGAGTCGTTCATCGAGTTCATCGTCGAGCAGAACGGGCCGTCGGGCGACTTCGACTTCGCCAGCCTCGTCCTGTCGTTCGTTTCCGAAGACGCCTTCCGCTACCGCCGCAACGAGTCGGCCGAATAGGAGCCCCGCCATGCCTCGTTTCCGACTCTCTCGCCGATCCCTGCTCCGCGGAACCGCCGGTTTCGCAATGGCCCTGCCCGCGCTCGAAATCATGAGCGGCACCGCCCGTGCGGGTGCAGGCATTCCCAACCGCTACTTCGTGGGCTTCGCTGGAACGTCCACCAGCTTCCCCGGCTTCGACTACGACCTGCTCAAGCCCGACGCGATGGGCACGGGCTACGACATCAAACGCTGCCTGCAGCCGCTGGCCGACCTCGGCGTGCGCGATGAAGTGTCCGTGGTCACCGACCTCGAGATCCCCTGGGGCGACGAGGGCAGCATTCCCGCGGGCGGTCGCCACATCGGATGGCATGCCCACTCCACCGCGCCGCTCATCAGCGGTGTGCGCTCGATCGACGGCAGCAACGAAGCCGCCAACGGTGCCACCTCCGAGGTGATCGCTGCCGACGGTCTCGGTGGCGATGAAACGCTGCACCGCTACCTCAACTACCGGGTGCAGGCCGCCTACTACCGCGGCAGCAACGGTGACGGTGGCAACCGCGGCCGCATCACCTACCGCGACGAAGGCGGCACCATCGTTCCGGTCGATCCGATCGGCAGCCCGCGCCTCGCGTACGAGTCGCTGTTCACCGGCTTCGTGCCGCCCGACCCCGCCGACGCGGCAGCCGCCCTCGCAGCGCTTCGCCGTCGCCGCTCCGCCGTCGACCTCGTCCTCGAAGACGCGCAGTCGCTCATGACCCGGTTGGGCACCGCCGACCAGGCCCGCATGGAGCGTCACCTCGACGAACTGCGCGACCTCGAGCGGCGGCTCGACGAGGTCTCCACGCCCACCGAAGGCGCGTGCGAGTTGCTGCCCGACCCCGGCGAAGACCCCGCGATCGGCGGCGCGGTCGAGAACGGCGACACCGACGGCTACGCCTCCGGCGGCGCCTACTCCGACGAACAGACCCGCGCGCAGGTCATGACTGACCTCGTGGCGATGGCGTTCACGTGCGACCTCACCCGCTCCGCCAGCATGATGTACACGATGGCGCAGTGCTTCCTGAACGCGAACCCGCTGTTCGGAGCCGCCAGTGACATCCACGAGCTCGGCCACTACGGCGTGGGCGGTGGCGAAACCGGCCTCAACGCGGTCAGCGACGGCGTCGGCTGGCACGTGGACCATTGGGCGCGCCTCGTTCAGAAGCTGCGCGACACCCCCGAGCTCGACGGCTCTTCGGTGCTCGACCACACCGCGATGGTCCTACTGTTCGAAGGTGGCTGGGGCTACGACCCCGAATCCGGGGATGCGCTCAGCGTGCACTCCAGCGAGAACATGGCCGTGCTCATCGCTGGCCGAGCCGGCGGACTCAACGCGGGTGGCGGACAACACGTCTCGCGTCCCGGGGGTCACCCCACCCAGGTGGTCAACACCGCGCTGCGTGCCGTCGGACTCGACCACGAAATGGGTGAGGTCTCGGGCATCATCGACGAGCTCATCGGCTGATCGCCTCGCTTCTTGCTACCCTCAGGGCCGATGCAGCGCGCGTGGGCCATCTGGTGCCTGGTCGGCCTGACCGGGTGCCCCTCGATCGGGTCGTACCAATGCATGCGCGACGAGGACTGCAACCGCGGCGGAGCCGAGGGGCGGTGCCTCGCCGACGCTGCATGTGCCTACCCTGAAGAGAGCGGCCGATGCGAGAGCGGCTGGGCCCGATCGCCCAACGCCGCCGACTCGCCGGGCGCCTGCATCGAGACCGAGCCGCCCGCGACTTCCGACGGCTCGAGCGGTGGGCCGACATCATCCGCAACGCTTGCGACCGGCACCGACGAGTCCGACAGTTCGACTCTCGACCCAGCTTCGACCGGCGGTGGTACGCCCTGCGTGGCCGCCCAAGTCTCGATCGACACCGCCACGATCTCCCCCAACCAAGGCTTGGAGAACTACGTGCTCTGGTTGCCGTTCGACGTCTGGCCCAAGGGCGCAGCACGCCTCACCGAAGAGGGCCACGGACTTCGCATCACCGACGCCAGCGGCAACCTGGTTCACCACGAACAGCGAGCGCTGCTCGATGGCACACCAGCCCTGTGGGTGCGGCTCCCCACCTTTGTCGCCGACGAGACCGTCGCGTTGGAGTTCACGTTCGGCCCCGGCATCGAAACGCCCGAGCCCGCACCCGTGTGGGACGCCGACTTCCTGGGCGTGTGGCATCTCGACGACGCGCCGATGGGCCTCGACGGAGATCTGTCGCGCAACTCGGCAGCCCCCGACCAACCCGGTGTGCTCAGCGGGTCCATGACACCCGAGCAACAGAGCGCCGGACCCCTGGGGCCCGCGACGGAGTTCGACGGCGACGACGACATCATGACCATCGACGCGCCGTTCGTCGGGCAGCTCAACGCCTACACGATCTCGATGTGGGCCCGTACGGACAACGCTGTGCCCGACAGCCGTGGCAGCTTCTTTCAGCGGCTCAACGGCAACTACTTCTACCCGCGGTGCTGGCACGGCGCGACCAAGAGCGGAGGCTTGTTCTGCCAGCACTCGGTCGGGGACTCGACGGTCAGCACCAGCACCGAGGACCTCCCGATCGGCGAGTTCTTCCACATGGCCGTGATCCGCGACGCCGACGCAGCGGTCACCACCGTCTATCTGGATGGCGAGGTGGCTCGGACGTTCTCCGACAACGGCGGCTCGCTCGACTCCGACCCCGAGCTCGTCCCGTTGGAGATCGGTCACGGCGAATGGGGCACTCTGCTGGGTGCCATCGACGAGGTTCGGGTGAGCGACCACCCTCTGTCCGCCGACCGCGTACGGGCCGACTATCGGTCGCAGAGCGGCCAACTGCAGCCCGCGACGTTCGGCGAGCTGGAACCCGCCGACTGCCCGCAGTAACGCCGCGCTGATTGCGCGCGCAGCATTTGCCGAGTTGGGCGACTCACGGGTCTAAAGGAACCGGCGCGCTGCGCTTGCGTCGCTGCGCCCACTGACCGGAGACTCCGACCCCCCCATGTCTAGCTTGCTTGGTCTTGCCGCACCGTTGATGGGTGCGAGCAACGCGCTCAACGCGTTGTTCATGTTGAAGGACGACAAGGTGCCCAACGAGGCCGCCGTCGAGATGGCCCCCACGGTCGGGTGGCTGATGCTCGCCGCCGCGGTTGCGCTGGTGGTGATGTTCATCGTGCGCAACGAGTGGTGGCGCCGATGGTGGCTCACCATGGAGGACCCACGCGCGCTGGGTCTATACCGAATCGTGTTCGGGATCTTCGTGATCGCGAACATGAACGACTTCTACGAGTACTGGACCATGCTGTTCACCGACGAAGGCATCTTCACTGCCGACGTCGCCAGGCAGGTTCATGCGTCGGGTCAGTTTGCCGGATATGGGGACGGCTTCACCGACGACTCTCCCGCGGGTTTCTTCGATGGCCGCGCGGTGTGGGAGTTTCTCAAGGGGCCGAAGTACTCGCTCCTGTACTTCTGGGACAGCCCTACCGCGTTCTGGATTCACATGGGCGCGTTCCAGTTCTGCGCGCTCATGTTCGTGATCGGGTTTCGCACCCGGCTGATGGGGGTCCTCACCTTCTTCTTGATGAACTCGATCTTCTTCCGGAACCATCTGTTCTGGGAAGGCACCGAGCTCGTCTACCGGGTGTTCCTCGCCTACCTCATCTGCGGCCGTAGCGGTCACGCCTACTCGGTCGACAACTGGCTGCGCTGCCGCAAGTTGCGAAAGCAAGGCCTGCTCTCCGAGCGCGACGGACCCGGAGGCGGCGCAGGCGTTGCGCCGAGCGACGAACATCCCAAGGGTTTGCAGGCGGTCTATCGCCTGATCCCCGCATGGCCTCGACGGCTCGCGATTCTCCAGCTCGCGGCCACCTACACGACCACTGGCATCCTCAAGGACGGCAGTGTCTGGGCCAAGGGCGACGCCGTCTACTACGCGTGGAACATGGACCACTTCTACCGGTTCTACCCGCAGCGCCTCGCGGCGATGTTCGGGACGAACCTGCTGCGGTTCGCGTCTTGGTTCGCGCACTGGGGTGAGGTGTTCTTCTTCCTCGCGGCCATCGGCATCATCGTGAAATGGTCGATGACCGAGAATCTCGCCCCCGCCAAGGGATGGCGAGCGTGGGTCGTACGCTTGTGCTGGGCCACGATCATCGGCACCACCGCGGCCATCATTCGGCTCACGTGGAGCGTGCACTTCACGCCCCAGATTCACCGAGACGCGTTTGTCACGATCTGGGTGCTGAGCCTGACGGGCATGTGGGGTCTTTGGTGGTGGCTCGGTCGCCGGCCGTTCCAGATCAAGGGCCGCACCGGCATGTGGATGCTCTGGGTCGGCTTCGTCGCCTTCGTCGACCTGATGCTGTGGCTGATGACCTTCCCGCTGCTCAACGACAAGCAGGAAATGATGCCGGAGTGGATCTGGCGCAAGGTCGGAATCCTGTCCGCATGGACCGCGATCGCAATCGTCGTGCCCGTGGTGACGATCAAGCTCATGCCTGGCCTGGTCTCGAGCCTGCGCCGCATGCTTCGCCTGAACAGCCCGGCCGTCGACGACTTCCTCGATGGAAAACACGAGGTGGGCCGCAAGTGGATCGCCACCTGGATCTTCGGTCGTCGCATCTGGCTGACCTGGCACATCGCGCTCATGATGGGGATCTTCACCCTCATGAACATCGGCATGTTCCAGACGGGCATGCTGTCGCAGACGTTCGCCCACCTGTATGGCGCGGAGGCGGCCTGGATCGTCTCGTGGGTGCTGTTCAAGCTGAAGCTTTCTCAACACAAGGACCCGCTCCCCGCCGAAGACGCCACCCTGCCCCACCACCGCCGGGACGCAGCACGCTTGCCCGAGTGGGCGCTGTTCATGGGGCTGGCTGTCGTGCTCGCGGGGATCTACGTCCGGGTCGAGGTGCAGCCCGAATGGGAGTGGCGTTGGATCTGGGTCGCGGGCCTCGCCTTCCTCGCAGGGGTCGGCTTCGTCACCGCCCGCAACAACAAAGGCAAGACCGACCCCCCCTCGGAGCCGGTCGAAGGTCGCTTTCCCGCGCCCGAGGGCAACGCCCTGCGCAACGAGGGCGGCGGCGCCAAGATGCCGTGGGCCTATGGCCCCGTCGGTCGCTTCATCATCAGCGCTCTGATGGTCTGGCAGGTCACGGCGGTCACCGTGTGGCTCACCCCCGACAAGGACTGCCTCAAGACGTGGCGGGGCGACGCACGGCGGGTGTTCCTCAAGTGGCTCACCGTCACCCAGACCGACCAGGGCTGGGGCATGTTCGCGCCCAACCCTCCGCGCACCAACGTCTTCTTGAAGGTGCTGGTCACCGACCAAAACGGTGAGACCTTCGACCTCAAGACCGACGTCTACGCGCCCGAGCGCAAGCCGATCCCGTGGATCTGGAACGACCGCATGCGCAAGATGAACCGCCGCATCATCGGCGGCGAGTCGGGCAACACGCAGTGGTACCGCAAGTGGTACGCGCGCTACGTGTGCCGCCAATGGGCGCTCGAACACGACGGGGAAGCCCCCAAGAAGGTCGAGCTGGTGAAGATGTGGTACCGCATGCCTTCGCCCGAGAAGACCTGGAAGTACGGCTGGTACGTGCCCGAAGATCGACTCGAGCGTGACGGTGCCGAGAAGCTCGCGCACACCGAGGACTGCAAGCGCACCGTGATGGGCCAACTTCCCAACTGGATCCGCGAACGCCACGGCCTGCCGCCGCTCGACGAAGAGGCCGGCTGGAAATACAAGCCGTGGCTCAAACACAAGAAGCGCAAGTGGGAGCGCAAGCTCGAAAAGGAGCAGGCCGAGGCTGAAGGCCGCGATCCCAAGGGCGACAAGAAGTCCAAGAAGAAGGACTCCGCCACCGCGCAAGCCAAGAAACCCAACAAGACCACGGCCCGCGCCGACGTTCGGCCGCCCGTCTCCAACAAAGAAGCCAGCAAGAAGGTTGCTCAGTGACCGGCTCACTCGTCGCGTACTTCGAGCGCATCCCCAACGAGGACGCGCAAGCCCTCGCCCCCACCGCAGGCTGGATCATGTTGTTCCTCGCGGTGATGGCGGGGCTCATCCTGATCATCAACCGAGAGGGTTGGCGCCGCGCCTTCCTCAAGGCCGAAGACCCACGCGCGATGGGGGTGTTTCGCATCGCCTTCGCCACCTGTGCGATGTGCAACATCAACGGGCTGTGGGAGCTCTTCGAATACCTCTTCACCGATGAGGGCATTTTCCTCACCGACGTTGCACGTCAGGTGTTTGCACGCGAACAGTTCCGCGGCTTCGGCAACGGACTCGCGGGCGACGAATACGGCTTCTTCGGCTGGGCAGGCGTGTGGCAGTTCCTCAAGGGTCCCAAGTACTCGCTGCTGTTCTTCTGGGACTCCCCGCGGGCCTTTTGGATCCACTGGGCCGCGTTTCAGCTGTCGATCATGATGCTGATCACGGGTCTTTGGACCCGCTACACCAAGTGGATCTCGGCGTTCCTGTTCCACAGCATCATCCTGCGCAACAACATCTTCTGGGAGGGCACCGAGAACGTCTATCGATGTTTCTTCTTCTACCTGTGCCTCTCGCGGTGCGGCCGGGCCTACAGCATCGACAACTGGCTGCGTTGCCGAAAGCTGCGCAAGCAAGGGCTGCTCTCCGAACGCGGAGGCCCCGGTGACGGTGCGGGTGTGGCCCCGAGCGAGGAGCACCCCAAGGGGCTCGAGGCGATCTACCGCCGTATTCCGTCGTGGCCGCGCATGCTGGTCATCCTGCAGGTCGCGGCGCTGTACTGCTACACGGGCGTGGTCAAGAACGGCTCGGTGTGGTGGCGCGGCGACGCGATGTACTACGCGCTCAACCTCGACCACTTCTACCGCCTGCCCCCGCAGCAGCTGTCGGCAGCGCTCGGCACCACCCTGTTCAAGCTCAACACCTGGATCACCCACATCTGGGAGGCCGCGTTCCCCGTGGTGGTGTTCGGCATGTTCGTACGCATGGGCATGCGCGAGCGACTGCCCAAGTGGTCCAAGACCACGCATCGCATCCACTCGGTCGCCTGGCTGCTGTTCGGCCTCGGCTGCTTGCTGCTCTGCGAGGTGCTGTGGCCGGTCCACTTCGCCCGTAGCGGCAAACCCGTCGAAGGCTTCGCCCCGTGGAAAGCCGGCTGGTGGGACCTCCAGAAGGCGCAGTGGGTATTCGGCGTCGGTTGGATCCTGGGCATGGTGGTCATCGCCTGGGGCTGGCGTCGACTTCGCAACCGACCGTTCCACCTGAAGATCCGCGGCCGCGAGTTCACGCTCGACCTCGACTGGTTCCTCAAGTGGTTCTTCGGCCGTCGCGTCTGGGTGATGCTCGGCTTCATCTTCCAGCTGCACGCGTTCGTGCTGATGAACATCGGATGGTTCCAGGCGGGCGCGCTGACGGGCTTCCTCTGCTACGTCAGCGGCACCGAGATGGCGCTCATCGGAGTCACGCTGGGCCGCGCGTTCAGCCGGCTTCCCGGGCTCAAGCGCGTCATTCCGCAGTGGGTGCAAAAGGGTGATGACCCGACCCCCGCCGAAGACCCCACGCTGCCTCACCTGCACCACGACGGCGTAAAGCTCCCCATGTCCGCGATGGTCATCGGGCTGACGATCGCCGCGGCGGGTGTGTTCCTGCAGTACCGCGAGATCCTGTCCTACGGCTGGACCCTCATCGGGCTGTTCGCGTTCCTCGTGGGCTCGATGTGGCGGGCGAAGAAGACCGGTCGAAAGGACTGCGAAGTCCTCGCGGATCCGTACGAGGGTGCACCCGAGCGCACCCAACCCGGCCAGATCACCGAACCCTGGGCGTACGGCCCATGGGGGCGCCTACTGGCCAACTGCTTGGCGATCTACCAGATCGTCGGCGTCGCCTGCTGGCTGCTGCCCGACAAGGACAGCTTCCAGTGGCGCAAGCAGACCCACGAACCGTTCCGCTGGTGGCTCGCCCACACCCAGACCACGCAGGGCTGGAAGATGTTCGCCCCCAACCCCCCGCGAGCCAACCGCTTCCTCAAGGTGTTGGTCACCGACGCCGAGGGCGAAGTCTGGGACATGCGCACCGACGTCTACGCGGAGGAGCAACGTCCCCATCCGTGGATCTGGTACACGCGCCAGCGCAAGATCAACCGCCGTATCGGTGGCAGCGAAGGCGGCCACGGCAGCTGGTACCAGAAGTGGCATGCCCGTTATCACTGCCGCCAGTGGCAGATGGAGCACGAAGGCGAAGTGCCGCGCAAGGTGGAGCTGATCAACATCACCTACGGCATCCCCACGCCCGAGCACGTGTTCAAACACGGCCCGTACGACCCGTGGAAGCGGCTCGAAGAAACGGGCAAGGAGAAGGTGATCTACACCGCGCGGTGCCGCACCGAAGTGGGCGCCCAGCTCGTCAACGAGGTTCGAGCGCGCCACGGCATCGAGCCGGCCGAGATCGAGATCCGTCGCTGGAGCGCGCTGCGTGGCCGTGAGTCGGCCTGGAAGCGGTTCCAGGAGAACGAAAAGAAGAAAGCCGAGCGCGAGAAAGCCGAAAAGGACAAGAAGGAGTAGGACACCGAGGGGTCGTCATGCGGGTGTGCCTCAGTCAGTTTCGGTCCAGCGAATCGCTGGACCAGAACGTGGAGCGTCACCTCGCCGTGCTCGAGCGCGCAGCCGCGCGGCATTGCGACCTGGTCCTGTTCCCCGAGCTCTCGCTGTCGGGCTACGCGACGCAGCGGGCGGTGTCGATGGCGATGACCCTCGATGCGCCGGCGGTTCACCGGCTCCACCACGCGTGCGAAGCCCTGGGGCTCGTTGCGGCCTGCGGCGCTCCGCTGGCGACCGACACTGGGGGGACCGAGATCGGAATGCTCGTGTTCCAGCCCGGACACCCGCCCGCGCGCTACGCCAAACGCTGGCTCCACCCCGACGAGATGGCCGCGTTCGTGCCGGGCAAGCGCACGCTCGACATCGTCTGCGGAGAACACCGCGTATCCCCGGCGATCTGCTACGAGTCGATTCTGGGTGCGCACGCCCGCGAGGCGCTCGACCGCGGTGCGACCGTGTATGCAGCCAGTGTCGCCAAACATGCAGAGGGCATCGAGCGCGCCCACCAGCACTATGCCGCCCTCGCCCGCGAGCATGGCATCTGGGTGCTGGTCGCAAATGCCGTCGGGCCATGCGACGACTTCGTCGCCGCGGGACAAACCGCAGCCTGGTCCCCGGACGGCAGTCGCGTCGTTCACTGTGGCTCGAACGACGAGGCCGAGCCTGTGGTGCAGGTTTCCTGAGCCGCGCGCGACGCTACAACACGTCCGCGATCTCGATGGCGCGTGTTTTCTGCACGTTGTGACCGCCCGTCTCGAAGCGCAGCGGTGTCGCCTCGGGCAGCGCATTCGCGAGCTCGCGGGACAACACCTCGGGAATGAGCTTGTCGTCGGCCGCCCACGCAACGACCACCGGCTGAGTCAGGCTCAGAACTTCGTCGCGATAGCGGCCGAAGTCCTGCACCGATGCGTCGGCCAAGGTGTAGACACGCTCGTCGTCGCTGAGATAGCTCGGAAACCCCGCGATGCGATACAGCCGGCGTAGAGGCGGTGCTGCGATGCGACGGACCGTAGACGAACGCAACGCCGCACAGACCCACCGATAGACGCGATGGTTGTAGTGGGGCCGCAGGCCGGGGGGTGCCAGCAGCACACACCGCTCTACGAGTGCTGGATGATGATGCGCAACATGGGCGCTGACGATGCAACCCGCCGAGTGCCCGACCAGCGTGACCGGCCCCAAGTCGAGTGCGCGCATGAGTTCGACGACGGCCGCACCGCGCTGCTCGATCGTCTCCCCGGCAAACGAAGCCCGGCTCGACTCTCCGTACCCCGGGAGCTCGATTCGAACGAACGACGCCCTGTCTCCGAGCGCCGCTTCGAGCCAACGAAAATCTCGCACGCTGCCGGGCAAACCATGCACGGCGACGATGGTCGGCGCTCCCTCTCGGAGGGACGCCGTGTAGGCAAGCCGACCACTTCGATACGCGTGACGGTGTCGGGGAGGATCGACGGGGCTCTCAGGCGTCAACCACGACAGTGTATGGACCCGCAGCCAGCACGAGACACGAATCCTCGCAGCCCAATCCTGCGCGGGCTCGCCCGGGCAGCAGACCGTCGGCACTTCCCGGACGCGAAAGCTTGGTAAATCTCGTGATGGTGGATGCGGAACACGACATGCCCAACGATGGCGGCCGCTACCGTTTCCTCATCGACCAGCTCCAAGAGTTCGTCACCATCTTTCGTGTCGAACGAGGCATGCACGGAGAGATCGTCGACTGGACGCTCGACGACTGCAACCTCGCCGCGAGGGAAGCGCTCGGCCGGCCCTTCTCCGAGCTACGAGGTCGTTCGGCCACGGAGCTGTACGGACCCGGCACGATGCAGCCGTACTTCGAGCTCTCGCAGCGACTCGACGGCACCCGGGAGGTCGAGAAGTTCGACACCTACTTCGCGCCCGTCGAGCGGCACTACAGCTCGACCGTCTTCTTCATCAGTGACCAGCTCTACGTGGTCGTCAGCCAAGACATCACCGACCGGAAGAAGAACGAAGAGGAGCGTTTTGCCCTGCAGCGACAGCTGCACCTCGCGCAGAAGATGGAGGCGCTCGGCCGCCTGGCGGGCGGCATTGCACACGACTTCAACAACGTGCTGCAACCGATCCTCGGGCACGTCGAGCTGCTCGGTCAGCGCGAGGAACTGGACGCGGACGTCGCGGAGGGACTCGACGTCATCCATCGCGCGGCAAACCGCGCCCGCGACCTCACCCGCCAGATCCTCGCGTTTGCGAGACAGGACACCATCGAACCGGAGGTCGTGGACGTTCGACCGATGATCCGCGAGTCCCTGGTCATGATGCGGGCCGTCCTGCCCGCCAACATCCAGATCATCGAAGAGTTCGAGGACGATGCTCCTCCGGCGTTGGTGCCTGCCACCGGCCTTCATCAGGTGATCGTCAACCTGCTCACCAACGCGTACCAGGCGATGGGCGATGGAGGTGGCTCGATCGTCATCGGCCTGAGCCTCGCGGATCCTCCGCAGCACCTCCGCACCGAGGATGCGAGAGGCTGGCTTCGGCTACGCGTTCAGGACGACGGGCCCGGCATCTCCGAGGAGCACCTCGAGCGCATCTTCGACCCGTTCTTCACCACCAAGGAAAAACGACACGGCACGGGACTCGGCCTTGCCGTCGTGCACGGTGTCGTCGCAGGCTTCGGAGGCAAGCTCGACGTCCACAGCGAACCGGGGTCCGGCACGCGATTCGACGTCTCTCTGCCCGTCGCCCCTACCCCTGTGCCCACGGCCACGGCAGACGGCGAGTCCCCCCGCGCGGTCCAGGACAAGCGCCTCATGTTCGTCGACGACGAACAGATGATCGTCACCATCATGAAGCGACTGCTCGAACGTCTGGGCTACGTGGTGGACACCTACACCGACGCGCGCGCGGCCCTGTCTGCGTTCGAACGGGACCCCGATGCGTTCGATGCCGTCATCACGGACATGACAATGCCCACGATGAGCGGCATCGAACTCGCGACCCGCATGAGCACGCGGCGCCCCGGCCTCCCGTTGCTCGCGTGCTCGGGCTTTCACGACGGCCACAACAAGGCAGACCTGCAGGTGGCCGGGATCGCGAAGATGCTCATCAAGCCGCTGGAGATCTCAGACCTCGCAGCCGCGCTCGATGAGCTCCTCGACTAGCGCCGGTTCTTCTCGTCCAAAGTGGCGCGGATCAGCTTCGAGAACTTGCGGGCCTTGGCGCGACGCTCATGTTCGGCGACCTTCCCGGACGTCCGTTCTTGCTCCTCGGCCAGTCCCAGCCACGACCGAACCCGCCGCGCGTCGAGGGTGCCAGCCTCCACCCCGGCACGAATCGCGCATCCGGGTTCGGACGTGTGCATGCAGTCCCGAAACCGACAGGCGCGAGCCGCTTCCACAAGGTCTGCGAAGGTTCGCTCGATGCCCTCCGCATCCCCCCACAGGCCCACCTCTCTGAGCCCCGGCGTGTCGATCACCACCAGCGCTCGTTCGGGGATCTCGAACAGCTCGCGATGACTCGTTGTGTGACGCCCCTTCCCCGTCGCCGTGCTGGTCGCACGGGTCGGCAGGCGCTCACCTCCGCACAGGAAGTTGACCAGGGTCGACTTGCCGACGCCGGAAGAACCCAACAGCGCGACCGTATGCACGCTGCCGGGGTTCGGCCGAATCGCCGTCTCCAGCGCAGGAATGCCGAGGCCCGCCAACACGTCGACTGCGACCACATCGACGTTCAACGCCGCTGCGCGACACGCCTCGACCGCAGCCGAGCGACGCGAGTCGTCGACCGTGCCCGCCTTTGTGAGCACCACGACGGGCTTCGCACCGCCTTGGTGCGCCACGGTCAGCCAACGCTCCATGCGAGCGACACGGAAGTTCTGGTCGAGGCCCATGCAGACCAAGACCACGTCGACGTTGGCAGCCAGGGTCTGCCCGCGATGCTCGGACCCTGCGGCTCGGCGCTCGAGCGTCGTGATCCGAGGAAGGATGCGGCGGACGTGAAGCTCCCCGCGACTCGTGCGCGCGACCACCCAGTCGCCGACGACGGGCGGTTGCCGACTCCACAGTTTCTTCGGGACACGCGCTTGCGCACTGCCCGAGCAACCGGAAACCACGCAGCCCTGCGCCATCACGCGCGTCACTCGAAACGCGTGCGCAGGGTCCTCTACACCGGCTTCGGCGAGCGCTTGTTCCGTCCACGGTGCAAAGCCGAGTCGGAGGAGTTCAGGAGAGAATGAAGAAGAGATTGGGGAACTGTTGATGTCGTTCATGTCGTCACCGAGCCCGAGCACCACGGGGGCGCGAGGCGACGACGGAAATCGTGCCCGGGCAGACCGCACCCACGGCTTCAGCGCCATGCGACGGCGTCACACGGCGGGCGGTGGTGCACACTCGGATCCGCACAAACCAAGTCCAAGACGAGGGGCCCGGTAGCGGGGCCACACCTCGTTCTCATGGTTTGGCGCACTCGAGTGCGCTCGGTCAGGCGACCAGCAACATCCAACTAGACCATGACCGCGTTTTTGGGCCACGGCAAGTCCAGTCCTCCTTCAGGCGGCCATGTCTTGCAGCACCGGGTCGTTGTGGGCGAGGTGTGCCGCGTGGGCCAAGGCCGCAACACGCGCGCCCGCGAGTGCGGGGCGGTGTTGGCAGCCGATCAGGCCGCCTGCGAGATCGGCTCGCTCTGCAGCTCCAGGAACTGCACGTACCCGACCACCGCGGAGTCGAGGTCAGGCTTCGAAAGCAGCCGTTCTTGAAACACGACTTCGATCTGGTGTCGCCGATGCGAGCGCTGGTAGGTGAGCGCATCCTCGAGCTGCAGAGTCGTCAGGTACCCGACACGTACCGCGAGTTCGCCGAAGCGTACCGTGGGAGTGTCCGATTGAATCTCGAGCAGGTTCATGACCTGCCGGACCGTGAGCAGGCCCTGCATCACCAGAATCTGTCCGATTGGGGTTCGCTCGCTGGCCGCACGTTGCCGTACGGTTGCTACCGCCTGTTCATCGATCAGCCCTCGGTCCGCGAGGAACTGAGCAAAATCGATCTGTGTTCGTTCGGATCTCTCATTGCTCATTGGTCTTCCTATCCAGTTCTTGCAACACTCGCTCTCTCTTCGAGCGTGAGCCAAAGAGGCTCTGATCCCACGGCAAAGCGGATCTGCCGAGGCTTGGAGTCGTCCGTCGCCGAGGGCACCGTGTCCTTGCGCTCCGGAAGCAACAGCTTGCTGGGGGTCGGCACCATCGACTTGATCGCACCGGCCACCTGGTTGGCGAGTTCACCAACGGCATCGCGGAGGTCTGCCTCCGACGACTCGCCCGCGGCCACCATGAACATGCGCGAGGCCACGGTGTCCGCCAGGGCCTTGGAGACACTGATGGTGACGGTCCCGTCCCACCCTCCGAGGATTCCGACCGAGCTTCCCAGCTCGGGCTCACTGCCGCCGGACGATGCGTTGCACGGCACGCCCACCGTCGTCTGCATCACACCGGACACGATGTCCACGAGAACCTGGTCTTCAAACGCCATTGGAGTACCTCACGCTGCTTTCTGGTAGTACACGCTGCGTCCATCTCGAACGCTGGAGTAGTGGTCATCGAGGTTGACGGTGGTCTCCGCACCGCCGAGGAACAAGACACCGTCATCGTGCAAGAGCCGACGAATCTTGGAGAGGATCCGCTTCTTCACGTCGACATCGAAGTAGATGAGCACGTTGCGCAGAAAGACGATGTCGAACTTGTCCCGGAACGGCCAGGCATCGATCAAGTTGAGCATCTCGAAGCGCACCGAGTTGCGAAGGTCTTCCTTGACAACCCAGTCCATGCCCTTGCGGTCGAAGTACTTGACCAACGACGACGCCGGCAGGCCGCGGTTCACCTCATGCTGTTTGTAGACACCTCCCCGCGCTCGGTCGAGCACGGTCAGGTTGATATCGGTGGCGACGAAATCGACGGTCCACTCCTTCGGATCCGGCAAGTGGTCGAAGATCGTCATGAGGATGCTGTACGGCTCCTGGCCCGTCGACGCGGCACCACACCAGATCCTCAGCTTCTTGGCATCCTTGCGCCGTTCGAGCAGGTCGGGCAACACCTTCTTGCCCAGCGTGTCGAACGGATGCTGATCGCGAAAGAAGTACGTCTCGTTGGTGGTGAGCGCTTCGACGACCTCGCTCTCCAGATCGCGATTGCGCTTCGTTCGCATGGCGTGAACCAGGCCGTCCACGTCGGGCAGCTCGTGTTTGCGAGCGACGGGAACGAGACGAGACTCGACCAGATAGTCCTTGTCGGCGTCCAACACGATGGCCGCGCGGTCGTAGACAAACTTGCGGATGAACTCCATCGAACTCGTTGCAGTCACAGCACACCTCCCACTGCTCGGCGACGGCCGCCTTGCAAGGCCGAGATGCGCTCGTACTCACGAGCGATGTCGGCAAGACTCATGGCCGACTCGACCACGCCTGCGTTCAACACACCATTGGGCATGCTCGGAACCACGCAGCTCTCTGGATCCTGAATCAGGATTCGACCTCCGGCATCGGAGAGAGACACGCAGCCCAGGCTGCCGTCGGTCCCCATGCCTGTGAGCACCGACGCCAACACTTCGCTCCCGTAGACGGCAGCGAGACTTCGGAAGAGCACGTCCACCGCGGGGCGGCAGAAGTTCTCGGGAGGATCCTCGTTGAGCAGGATCTTGATGGTCGTCCCCTCCTGAGCGACCACCATGTGGTACCCGCCCGGCGCGACGTAGCAGACCCCCGGGCGCACCGGTTCGTCATGCTCGCCTTCCTTCACCAACTGCCCGGACTGCGCCGCGAGACGCTCCGCCAACAGGTTGGTGAACACGGGAGGCATGTGTTGCACGATGAAGAGAGGAAGACTGAGGGGTCGGACGAGACCCTTGAAGAGCTCCATCAACGCATTGGGGCCTCCGGTCGAACAACCGATCGCCAGCGCGCTGATCTTGCCGCGCTTGCCCGGTGGCCGATTCTTCGCCTGGACCGCCTTTCGGATCGGCACTGCGGGCGCGACGTTCACGGGCTTCGGTGCGGGGGCCATGCCCTCCACGGGCAAACCGAGCAGGACCCGAAGCTTGGTCAAGATCTCCTTCTTGAAGATATCCACCGGATAGCTCTTGTCCGGCTTCTGAATGTGGTCCGACGCCCCCTCGGCCAGCGCACGCATGGTGACCGCAGCCCCACGCTTCGTCAGCGAGCTGCACATGAGAATGGGCAGCCGTGGCCACTTGGCGCGAATCCGCTTCGTTGCCTCGATGCCATCCATGATTGGCATCTCCACATCGAGCACGACCATGTCGACCTCGTTCTTCTCGAGAAAGGTCAACGCGAGCTGAGCGTGAGGCGCCGCGTAGGCGACTTGCATGCCGTCGTTGGCGTCGATCGTCTCGCGCAGCATGTTGCGAACGAGCGCCGAGTCATCGACGATCATGATGCGTTTGGATTTCATGCTGCCTTGACCCCGAGCAAGTGAAGTTTGTCCGCGAGCGCATCCTCGGTGAACGGCTTCATGAGGTACTCGCTCGCCCCCGCCGCCAATGCCCGGACCATCTGGGATATCTCCGTCTCCGTCGTGACCATCAGGATCGGAAGGCGGTTGGTCTCGGGGTTCTTTCGGACATGTCGCACGAAGTCGAGCCCGTCCATGACCGGCATGTTCCAGTCGACCAAGGCGATCCCCACGTCGGGGTGTGCGACGAGCTGGTCCAATCCCTCTTGACCGTTGCCTGCTTGGACCACTTCGAATCCGAGCGAGTCGAGCGTACGGGCGATGAGTGCACGAATCGCGCGGGAGTCATCGATGATGAGAGCTTTCATGGGTCCTCAGGTCTTGTGTAGGGAACGAGTGTGCGGAGATGAGAAGGGCGGCCCTCGTCGAGAGCCGCCCTGACGAATCAGAAGCTGAACTTCTCGACGAGGCCTCGCAGCTCGGCTGCCATGCGAGCGAGCTCGCTGGATGAGCCGTCGGCGTTGGCCGCCCCTTCGGAGGTGCTCGTTGCAGCCTCTGCGACGGTCGAGATGTTCTGCGCGATCTCGGAACTTCCTCGAGCGGCGTCCGCGACGTTTCGAGTGATCTCGTTCGTGGTGGCAGTCTGCTCTTCGACCGCACCCGCGATCGCCGTCTGCAGGTCGTTGATCTGGTTGATGATGTCCGAGATTTGCCCAATGGCCGTGACCGCGGACTCCGTGTCGGCCTGAATCGTCTCGATCCGCTGGCCGATGTCCTCGGTGGCCTTTGCGGTTTCTTTGGCGAGTTCCTTCACCTCGTTCGCGACGACCGCGAAGCCCTTGCCGGCCTCCCCGGCCCGCGCAGCCTCGATGGTGGCGTTCAGCGCCAGCAGGTTGGTCTGCTGCGCAATGGAGGTAATCACCTTGATGACCTTGCCAATGTCGGCGCTGCTCTCACCGAGCTTCGAGACCACCGAGTTGGTGTTCTCCGCGACCTCCACGGCCGACATCGCAACGCGGGCCGCATCCGCCGCGTTCTTGGCGATCTCGCGAATACTCGCCGACATCTCCTCGGCGGCAGCCGCAACGGTCTGAACGTTGTGGTTGACCTGCTCCGTCGTCGTCGAGGCGACGTTGGCTTCCGTCGTCGTGCGCTGGGCACTCTCCGACATCTGCTGGCTCACCACGGACAGCTCCTCGGAGGCTCCGCCCAAGCTGGTCGCGTTGTCGGAGATCTTGGAGATGCTGTCGCGCATCATGTCGAGCATGCGCTGAAGCCCTGCACCAACGCGACCGATCGCATCGTCGCCTTCGATCATGACCATCTGCGTCAAGTCGCCGTGACCGGCCATGTCGACGGTGGTCAGCAGGCTCTCGACCTTCTCTTCGAGGTCGCGCGCCGCCAACTTCTGCGCGGTGATGTCCGACGCGAACTTGACGACCTTGTAGACCTTGCCATCCGGGTCGAGGATTGGGTTGTAGCTCGCCTTGATCCAGACTTCTTTGTTTCCGTTGCCGACACGACGATAGTCCCCCGACTGGAACCGACCCGCACGAAGTTCGGACCAGAACTGCTGGTACTCGCGCGACTCGCTTTCCTTGCGGTCTACGAACATGCGGTGGTGCTCGCCGACGATCTCGTCGGCGCTGTAGCCGACCGTCGCCAGGAAGTTTTCATTGGCTTCGAGGATGGTGCCGTCCGGTTGGAACGAGATGATCGCCATCGCCTTGTCGATTGCCGACATCTGGCCGCGGACGTCGGCGTCGTGCAGCGCTCGGGCCTTTTCTTCCGTGATGTCCCGCCACTCGAGCGAGTTGCCCACGTAGCGACCAGCCTCGTCGGTGTTGATCGTGACGTAGAGTTTGATCGTCTTGCGCCCGACACTGATCTCAGTCTCGAACGGCATCCGACTCGCGTCGCGAAGCAGCGCGCGCTGATGTGCCGGGTGGCGGTGAAAGTCATCGATACACGTCCCGATGATCTGCTCGGGATCGAAGTCGGGCCAGGCGGTCCTGAAGTCCTCGAGGGCCGAACTGAACAGCCGCCGAGTCGCGTCGTTGACGAATGTGACCTTCAGATCGTCATCGACCACCATCACCGCCGCCGCGGAGTTTTTGATCGCGTTGTCGAGGATCTTCGACCGCATCGCCGCCGTCTTCTGAGGAGTGATGTCCGAGGCGACGGAGAGGATCTTGTAGACCTTGCCAGCCGTGTCGGAGATCGGGTTGTACGACGCCTGAATCCAAACCTCGCTCCCACTTTTTGACAAGCGCCGGTACTCGGCTGTTTTCGGGACCCCATTGGCGAGGTCTTGCCAGAGACGCGCGTAACCCATGCCTCCAGACTCAGCAGGATCGACAAGGATTCGCTCGTGCGCTCCGACGAGTTCTTCGCGGGTGTAGCCCATCACGCTGAGGAAGTTGGCATTGGCATCGAGGATCGTGCCGTCGGGCTCGAACTCGATCACCGCCTGCGATCGACCGATCGCGGCGAGCTTGTCTTCGATTTCTGACGAGTCTCCGTTTGCCCCATCGTCGTTGGCGGCAGGAGGCGGCGGCGGCGGTTGGGTTTGACGGGCTGAACGGGATGACATGGTCTCGGTCTCGGTTTTCGGTTTGGGGTATCGGAGGGTCCGCGGGGAACGGAGTGATTGGGGAGGCGGTCGCTCAGCCTCGTGCACCAAGCCCGACCACGTCCGTGATCGTCTTTGGGTCGAGTACGAGCAACAAGCAAGCGTCGAGTTTGTATACGGACTCGACGAGGTCTCGAATCACCGGAGAAAGCGTCGCCGGTGTGGGTTCTTGCCAAGCGCTGTCGACATCGAGAACGTCGCCGATCTCGTCCACCAACAGGCTGACCGCCCCTTCGTCGCTATGGACCACGACATTCATCGGGTCCTGCTCGGAGTCGAGGGCGGGAAACTGTAAACGTGCGCGCATGTCCACGGCGGTCACGATGCGACCGCGCAAGTTGATCAGGCCACGCACGACCGGTGGTGCCATCGGCACACGCGTCATCTCTTGGGCGCGGATCACCTCGTAGACGCTCTTGACGTCTACGCCGAACACGAGGTCACCCACCGTGAACGTGCAAACCTGACGTGTACACCGGGGATGAAGAGCTTCTGCAGCGGTCATGCGGCCTCCACGGTGGAGAAGAAGTAGGGGTCGGTGTCTCGGAGAACGCCTTCGACATCGAGCAGATCGGTCACGCGCCCTTGAATGACGGCGGCGCCCAACGTGCCTCTGCGTCGAACCGGATAGCGAACGGACAGCGTTTCATCGACCGTATCGATGATCCTCTGAACGATGAAGCCGACCGATCGGTCGCCGACCGAATAGACGATCACGTTCAGTGGCCCCGTGCCGTCGGTATTTCGAGCGGAAGGTTCGGTCAGGTCGATGAGAGGAAGAATCTCTCCGCGGTACTGCACGACCATTTGTCCTCCCGTCGACTCGATCGTGCTGGCGTCGAGCTCCTCCAGGCGTGCCACCATGGACAGTGGCATCGCCATCCGTGTGTCGTCGCCCGTCGCGAACAGCAGAAGCGCTTCCTGGTTCTCTCTGTCTGCGCCTTCGGCCGCGTTGGCCTCGTCCACGAGTTGCTGGGTTTTACCGCCCTGCAGCAGCGAGGCGCGACCCGCCAAGCCGATGACGTCGAGGATCAGCGCCACCTGGCCGTCGCCCATGATCGTCGCACCTGCGAAGGCGTTGAGCCCCTTGAGTTCCTTGCCCAGCGGCTTGACGACGATCTCCTCGGTGTCGCTGATGGAGTCGACCACGAGGCCGAACTGCCGATCATCCGCTTGCAACACCACGATGTTGAGGACCTCGGGGAGTTCTTCCCCGTGGGCATCGGCAAGCTGCAATGCCTCGTCGAGGAACACGAGCGGGAGCAGCTCCCCCCGTAAGCGATAGAGCGTGGTCCCATACAGCCGCTCGATTCCAGCCTTGGCTTGCTCGCCTTCGAGGCGCACCAGCTCGAGCAGGTTGACCTGCGGAATGGCGAAGCGTTCTTCCTGGCTCGTGACGATGAGCGCCGGGATGATGGCGAGCGTCAGCGGAATCTTGATCCGAAGGGTGGTTCCGGATCCCTGCACGCTGTTGATGTCGACACTGCCGCCGATCTTTTCGACGTTGGTCTTCACCACATCCATCCCGACGCCGCGCCCGGACACGTTGGTGACGGCAGCCGCAGTGCTGAATCCCGGGTTGAAGATGAAGTGCGCGATCTCTCGGTCGGAGAGCTGACTGGCGCGCTCCGCCGAAACGAGTCCGCGCTCGATGGCTCGGTTCTTCACCTTCTCGGTGTTGACCCCGGCTCCATCGTCGATGATCTCGATGTTGACCTGGCCACCCTCGTGATAGGCGCGCAGCAGCAGGCGGCCTTTGGGCGGCTTGCCTGCAGCGGTTCGAACCGCCGGAGTTTCGATGCCGTGGTCCAACGCGTTGCGAACGGCATGGGTCAACGGGTCCTTGATCGCTTCGATGATGGTGCGGTCGAGCTCGGTCTCGGTGCCGTCGAGTTCGAGGTCCACATCCTTGCCACACGAGTGGCACAGGTCTCGGACGACGCGCGGAAGCTTGTTCCACACGTTTCCGATCGGCTGCATGCGTGTCTTCATCACGCCTTCCTGCAACTCGGTCGTCAGCAGGTTGAGGCGTTGCGACGCGTTGGCGAACGAGTTGTCCTCGACGTGAGGGGCGAACTGCAGGATTCGGTTCCGTGCGAGCACCAGCTCGCCAACGAGGTTCATCACGCGGTCGAGCAAGCCGACGTCGACTCGAATGGTCGTTTCACTCACCGACGGCCGCGCTTGTCCCTCTGCCTCGGAGCCTGCCGATGCGGCGGGACGGGGCGCGGGTTTGGGCGTCGCGGCTGCGGGGGGAGGCGTGTTGGCGGCGGGCGCAGGCGCGACGGCTGGCGCTGGCACAGCCGCGACAGGTGCCGGTGCTGGTTCGGGAGCTGGCGGTGCCTCCGCCTCTGCCGGCGGTGGTTCGGTCGCGGCGGGCGTATCGGCGACCGGCTCGGGCGCGGCTTCGACCGCGGGCTCGGGTGCGGGCTCAGGCTCGGACGCCGCGTTCGGATCCGCGAGAACCTCGAGCGTGCGCAGCAGCTCCGTGTAGTCGCATGTGCCTTCTTCTCCGGTTTCCTCGATCGTCGCGAGGATCTCTCGGATGGCATCGACCGTCTTCAGAAGCGCGTCGGTGATGGCCGGCGTGGGCTGCAGAACGCCGTCGCGCAATAGGGAGAGCAGGTTCTCGCCCCGGTGCGCCACCGTTTCGAGGTGGCTGAGGCCGAGAAACCCACACGTTCCCTTGATCGTGTGAATGCCACGGAACACCGAAGCCAACAGCTCGGGCGTTCCATTGCCTTGTTCGAGTTCGAGAAGGTCGGAGTCGATCCGGTCCAGGTTTTCGTGACTCTCGACGAGGAACTCTCGAATCACGTCATCAATGATGCGTTGCGTCGTCATTCCGAGCCTCGGTTCTCCGTGTCGGACGTTGGGGGGTTGCGTGCGACTGCAAACGACGGGCGACACGCCGGACCCCGACCGCCCCTCGAGGGTCGTTCGGATGATTCGCGGCTCACTGCGCTGCCCAACACAAGCATCAACACGTGCTGTGGTAATTCGACGCAGCCGTTTCAAGCTTTAGAGCCGCCGGCCACCGTGCTCAAAACGGGCCAACGATCCGTTTCGTGCCGAAATGACGGTGTCGCCGCCCCACCAGCGGCCCCCCGCGCGATGTCGAAAGACGGTCGTTCGCGCGGGTTCAGATCGGGACGCCGAGATTCCCCTCGAGATCGGCGCATGGCGTGACAGTCGGCCGGACCACCACGTAGGCTGCTGGAACGGAGCGCCGCGTGCCGAGGTATCCAGTTCCAGCATCGGAGAAAGAACGACTCGCGCTGCTGCACACGTATCGGCTGCTCGACACGCCCCCGGAGCCGCAGTTCGACCGGGTCGCGTGGCTCGCCGCCGAAATGCTGGGCTGTCCGATCGCCCTCGTGTCGCTGGTCGACGAACACCGGCAGTGGTTCAAGGCCAGCGTTGGCCTCGGCGCCACCGAGACCCCGCGCGAGCAAGCGTTCTGCACCCACGCGATCATGGACCAGGAGGTGCTCGTCGTCCCCGACGCCCAGGAAGACCCCCGGTTCCGCGAGAACCCGCTCGTGACGGGCAACCCCAACATTCGCTTCTACGCTGGCGCTCCGCTGCACGTCGACGACGACCACGGCCTGGGCACGTTGTGCGTGATCGACCGACAACCCCGTCGTCTGTCGGATCGCGAGATCGAGTGCCTGCAGAAGCTCCGCGACATCACCGTGGATGCGATCGAACAGCGGGCCCAGATCGTCGCATTGCAAGATGCTCGCGCTGAGCTGCTCGCGGCCAACGAGGAGTTGGATCTCTTCTCGCACGCAATCGGCCACGACCTCGCGGCACCGGTCCGAAACATCAGTGTACTCGGCGAGATGTTCGAGGAGGACTACGGTGCGGGACTGAGCCCCGCCGCGCTCGAAGACGTTCAGCGCATCACGAAGATCTCGAAGGACGCGGCACAGATGGTGCGAGAGCTGGCCCAGTTCGCGCGCGTGTCGACCCGCGAAGAGGTGCAACGGGAGGCCGTCCCCCTCCGCCCCATGCTGCAGGAAATCCTGGCCGAGGTCGGCGCGACGGAGTCCTCCGACCTCACCGTCACCCTCGCGCTGGATGTCGAAGAAGTCCGGGCCAGCCCGATCTACCTGCGCCAGATCCTCACCAACCTCATCGACAACGCGCGGAAGTACGGCGGCAAGTCGGTTCGTGTGTCCGCGAAGGCGACGGCACGCGGGTGGCAGTTCGCGGTCGAGGACGATGGAGAGGGCATTGATCCCGCTCTCGAAGAGCGAATCTTTCGGCCGTTCTACCGGCTCACCCCCAAAGACGGCAAGGGCACGGGCGTTGGCCTGGCCTGGGTTCGCAAGCTCGTCCGCTACCACGGCGGGCGAATCTGGCTCGAGCGTTCAGACCGAGGTGGCGCCGCCTTTCGGTTCGAGCTCGCCGCCAGCTGAACTCGCAGCGCGGGTGTATCGTCGCGCGGGTGCACACTCCGCCGCAGTGCAAGGAGACGGTCGAATCGATCCTTCGCGCGCTCGCTCCCAGACTCGACGCGCTCATCACACCGGCATTGGTGCTCGACCTCGACCTCGTTCGTCACAACGTCCGTGCAATGCGTGAGCTCGCAGGCGCACGGCGCTGGCGTCCACACATCAAGACCACGAAGCACCCCGAGATACTTCGTGTGCTCTTGGACGAGGGGGTCTCGACGATCAAGTGCGCGACCCTCGACGAGCTCGCCATGGCCCTCGACGCAGCCGGCGAGCGACCGCTCGATGTGCTGGTGGCCTACCCGCTGCAACACGCCACCACGCTTGCCGCAGCCCGACTCACCGCGCAGCACCCCCACTGCACGGTTCGGTTGCTCATCGACAGCCCGACCCATCTCGAGCGGACCGACGCCTGGCTGGACGGCGCTCCGACACGTCTGTCCGCGATGCTCGACGTGGACGTGGGCATGGGCAGAACCGGGACTGTCGCGAAGCAGTGGACCACGACGGGCGCACGCAACCTGGACCTCGTCGGGCTTCACGGGTACGAGGGACATCTATCGTGGGCGCAGTCCGAACAGGCGGCGCTCGGCTACGCCGACCTCGTGCAGCTCGCGAGCCGGGTCGACTTCGAAGTGCGGTGGGTGGTCACCTCGGGAACCCACGCCTTTCACCACGCACTCGCCGACGACGCCCTGCGCAGTGGGCCATGGCAGCACCAGATCTCGCCGGGCACCGTCGTCCTGAGTGACCTTCGCTCGGCCCCAGCCGCTGCGCTCGTGGGACTGCGCCAAGCGGCGTTCGTGCTTTCCCGAGTCATCGCGACGCCTTCTTCGGCTCGCGTCACGCTCGACGCCGGCAGCAAGGCGCTCAACCCCGACTGCCCACCGCCAGGATGCGCAGTGGTCGGCCATCCGTTGCTGCGACCGCTCGCCGCCAGCGAGGAGCATCGGCCGTGCGAAACGAGCGACGCCGTGGCGCCCGCGCTAGGCGACATCGTGGCCTTGGTGCCCGAACACGTGTGCACCACGGTCAACCTGTACCGCCACGCGCAGCTCGTCGCTGGCGATCGAGATCTCGGCACGACCGACATCACCGCGCACAGTCGGACCCACGACGCGCGAGCGTTTGCCCTGCGCTGACCCGTCCGAAATGCAGTGCACCCCACAGGCTGTTCGCCTGTGTCCCACATACGCATTCATCGGATCACATGCGGTCCGGGTTCCCTCGAATTCGTGGCGCAGTCGGCCCTACGACCCAATTCGTCACCACCGGGAACCTTCGACTTCGGTCTTCACACACCCAAGTCGAAGCCGATGCTCACGACCACGATCGCCGCCGCTCTCTTGCTCGTTGGACCCGCAGACCTCGCCTCCAACGACACCCCGCAACCCCCCGATGATGCGCAGATGGGTGACGGTCTCCGGCTCTCCGAACCCGTCGAGAACCCCGACGCCCCGCCGTCGCCGGATGTGACGTGTGCCGACGGCACCACGCTCAAGGGCATCGACATTTCGAAGTGGCAGGGCGACGTCGACTGGAACGCCGTCGCGGGAGACAACGTGAAGTTCTCCTTCGTGCGGGTGTCCGACGGCCTCAACTCCAAGGACCAGTTCTTCGACAAGAACTGGGAAGAGTCGCGGGGCGCGGGCATCTACACGGGCGTCTACCAGTTCTTCCGACCCAACCAATCGGTGCTCGGTCAGGCCGACTACCTGCTGGAGAAGATGGGCTGCGACATGGCCGCGAAGACCTGCCCGATCACGGACATGGACCTTCCGCCGGTGATCGACGTCGAGCATCGGCCCTCGGGGTGGAGCAAGACGCAGATGCGCAACGCGGTCCGCACTTGGATCGAACGGGTCGAGGAGTTCGGTCTCGAGCCTGTCATCTACACGGGGCGCTACTTCTGGCGCGACTACGTCGGCTCGGATGAGTGGAACGACCACCCGCTTTGGCTCGCCCACTACACCAACAACTGCCCCAACATCCCCAACGACTGGTCCGACTGGGACTTCTGGCAGTTCACCGACAGCGGGTCGATCGCGGGCGTCAACGGGGGCACGGACACCAACCAGTTCAACGGGACGATCGACATGCTGCGGGCGCTCCGTCCCGGCGGAGCCGGAGACGGCGGTGACGATTCGGGAGACGACGCGTGCGGAGTCATCGCGTCCGACAACGCCACCATCATCGACAACGGCGACGCTTGCTTCGCACTGTCCGGCCCAGCGCAGTACTGGCGCGACGAGGATGCCGGGCACGGCGGCGACCTCACGTGGACCCGAACGACCACCGGCTCGGAATACAACTTCGCCACCTGGTCGCTGCACTTCGAGGCGGGCGGAAGCTACACCGTGCAGGTTCACATCGACCCCGACCACACCACGGCGACGTCGGCGTCGTACGATATCAAGTCGGCCGACGGTGCCGACACGGTGACGGTCAACCAGAAGGACGGCGGCTGGATCTCCCTGGGGTCGTTCGAGTTCGACGAAGGCGGAAACCAGAGCGTGCGGCTCTCCGACAAGCAGGGCGCATCAGGCAAGCAGCTCCAGTTCGACGCCATTCGCCTGGTGCCCGACGGCGTCGAGGTCGACGGAGACGACTGCGGAGAGGCCGTGCACGGCACCGGTCAGTCCCGCATTCAGAGCGACCGCAACTACGAAGAAGGGTGCAGCATCGGTGGGTCCCGCCGAGGTGGCGCGTTGTTCTTCGCGGGCATGGCCCTCTTCGGCCTGTGGGGCCGTCGCCGTCGAAGCTGAGCCCCGCTCACCTTCCGAGACTCGCCGGTCGCAGCACATGCGGCCGGCGTTTCAGCGTACGGGAATGGGGTCGACGAACTCGAAGATGTAGTTGTCGGCGAGCGCCATCGCCCTCGCCTGCTCTTCTTCGGTGCGAACCGTCCAGGCCAACACGGGAATGCCCAGCCGGCGCAGCATCGTGACCGCGGGCTCCGGCAAAGCTCGCAGGTCGTAGCCGACGTAGGCGGGTCGGACGTGGGGCGCGAGCAGCATTCGCTGCAGCACGACGCGTTTGACCGCGCCGAAGTCGGCCTCGTCCATGTCGCCCGCGAGCAGGCCTCGCGCAAACTCGGGCCGTTCGCGGCGAAACCAAGCCAGCGACAGCGGATTGAACGATTGAACGGCAACGCGCCCGTCGTAGCGATCCAAGACGCGTGCGACCGAGCGCTCGACGACGCCCACCGGGCCATCGTTCTTGATCTCCACGACCACGGGTACACGGCCATCGACCAGGTGCAGGACCTCCGCCAGACTCGGAATGGTTTGGTCGGTGCCACCAAGCCGCAACGTGCGGAGGCGGTGCCACGGCCACGCGCGAACATCCCCTTGCGCACCCGTCATGCGCTCGAGCATCTCGTCGTGAAAGACGACCGCTTCCGCATCGACGCTCGCGTGCACATCGAGCTCCAGCGCGAGCCCGGCCTTTACCGCAGCCTCGAACGCGGCCATCGAGTTCTCCGGCCGGGCGGCGTCGTGCAAGCCACGGTGCGCCACGGGACGTTCGGTGATCCAAGCCGGGGTTCGCGCCATCGTCACCGCGATGGTGCGCCCCTCCCGTACCGAAGATCAACGCCATCGGCACACACTTGGCGTGCCGAGTTCTGCGTGCGAGCCGCGGGCTCTACTCGTCGTCTTTGCGTTTGCGCTTGCGGTCGCGGTTCCAGCGGAACAAGGACACCGCCGCCCCCGTGGCCGCTTGGCGCACGCGCTCCCCGATGCTCTTGCCTTCTTTGCGGCGGGACTCGACCTCACGGTTCGCACGACCGCCGATCCACAGGCCGGCAATGACCGCGACCACGATCAGAAAGACGAGCAGAGGTAGGGGCAAACTCTCCACGGCGTGCTCGAAGCGTAGCAGCCCGCAGGGCAACTGGTACCGTCGCCCCCGTGCTGACGCAGACCGGGGCACTGCTGATCTCGATCGCAATCGAGACCACCTGCCTGATCGGGCTGGCGCATACGTTGGGCTGGATGCACCGGCGCGAGCGCTGGGCCTGGATGCTCGCGGGATGTGCAGCGACCCTCGTCACGCACCCCTTCGCATGGGAGTTCTCGGTCACACACACGCCTCACCTGACGCCCGAGGGCAAGGCGCTGCGCATCGAGGGCTGCGTGGTGGTGGTGGAGGCGGTGCTCTACTTCGTGCTGCTGCGCATCTCGGCGGCCCGAGCCGCAGCAGCGTCGCTGTTGGCCAACGCGGTGTCGTTCAGCATCGGTCTGCTGCTGTGACTCGGCGGCGCCGAGCCAACACGCCCAGTCCCAGAAACGCGAGACCGAGACTGAGCGGGGGCTCACCGCCCACGACACAACCGCCGGACTTCTTCTCCGCCTCGGCCGACTTCTCCGGCGCCTCTTCCTTCGTGGCCTCTTTCGTGGCTTCCGGCGCCTCCTCCTCGGCCTCGACCTTTTCCGCCGGCTTCCCTGGCTCGCAGATCAGACACTCCACCTGCTTCGTCTTCGGCGGCACGCCTTCGCTATAGTCGTTGCGCGCGCAGCTGCTGGTGGCACACGTCCCCGCCTCCCCACGCACGGTGCATGCGTCCCCGGCCTTCTTGGACCGGCACTCCGCCTCTTCGTCGGAGATGACATCCGCGAACGCCGTCGTCGGGGACGAGACGATCAGACCGAACAGGATCCAGCTGGCGCGAGCTCGCATGGCACGACGATACCTCAGTGCGCGTCCAGCCACCGGGTGACCTCGGCGGCTGCGTCGATCTGCCCGATCTCTCGCAGCCTGCGTGCCGAAGCGTCGGCCAGTGTCCTCGCCTCGACCGAGCCGGCCGACTTCTGTTCCAGCAACTTGGCCAGCTCGAACCTGGCGACCGCGATGGGCTTGGTCCCTTGTTCCCCCGAAACGCCCGCCAGCAGGGTCCGCAGGGCTTCGATGGCGCCATCGTGGTCCCCCATGATGCGTAGCATGCCGGCCCAGGCGAGATGGTGGTTGAGCATCGCCTCGCTGTCGTCCTCGAACGCCGCGCCCAGCAGCTCGCCAGCCCGAGCCTTGGCGGCCTCTGCCGCCTTGCGATTGCCCCGAGCCGCTTCGAGAAACGCCTGCACCGACCAAAAGCCACCCATGCGCGGGTGCTCGTCGCCCACGGCTTCGATGGCCTGCTCGAACGCACGCCCGAGCGCCTTCTCGGCCGCGTCGAGTTCATCGTTTTCGATCAACCACTCCGCGATGTGCAGGCGGTTCTCTGCGGCCGAGAGCGGCTCGGATCCGTGGGACTCCCGAAGCGCGAGTGCTTTTCTGGCAAGTGCGATCGCTTCGGGATAGTTCTCTCGTGCAGCTTCGACGTCGGCCAGATCGGACAGCGGGTTGGCGTACAGCGGGTGCTCCTCACCGACGGTCTTTTCGAGGATGTCGAGCGCTGTACGCAGCGCTTTCTCGCCTTCTGCACGCCGGCCGCTCTCGAGCAAGACCACGCCGAGGGTGTGATAGCCGACCGCAACATCGGGGTGCAGATGGCCCACCTCGCGCTCGAACACATCGATGTAGGCCTCGAGGGTGCCGATGGCCTCGGTGCCCCGCCCCATCACGATGCGGATCGACGCCACGTTGAACGCGGCGTCGGCCCAGCGCATCGGGTTTGCATCTCGGTCCCGAAGCCCGAGTGCCTGCAGGGCATGGCCTTCGGCAGCATCGAACTCGGCAGCCGAGAACTCGAGCGACGCGAGGTTGAGCAGCAGCGCGCTGCGAAACTCGTCGCCCAACCCGGCAGCTTCCCCCGCGGCTTCAGCACGTCGCGCCAGACGGCGGCCGTGCTCGTGCTGCTGCAACAGGACACCGTGGACATAAACCGACCGGGTGAGAGCCTCGGCCGTCACCCGGTGGTATCGGCTGGCAGTGGCCAACAGCTCCGCTTCTTCGAACACGGTCGCGGCGGTTTCGTAGTCCCCGGACAGATCGAGCAGCCCGGCGAGCGCGACCTTGGTCTCCGCTTGCAGGGGCCGATGACCGAGCGCCGTCGCCCGACCATCGAGTTCACGGGCGAGTTCCACGCCCGCCGCATATTCGCCGGACACCTCAAACCCATCGACACGCGCCAGGTCTAGGCGCAGCGCCTTGGCCTCCGCTTCGAGATCGGCAGGCGCAGGCGGGGGCGCCTCGGAAAGCAAGCTCGCTTCGTCGCCGCAGTCACGCTCCAACGCTCCGACGATCGACGACGCGCGCGCGACATCGCCGTCGTCGACATCGTCGAACCCGTCCAATGCGACATCGAGCGCGATGCGGTTGCGCGCCAAACACAGCTCGGAGAGCGCGACGAACGTGTCTCGCCCCCCGGCCGCTTGGACCTCACACGTCGCCCCTGCCGTTGCGGACCAATCGCGTACGAACGCGTCGACATCCGCGAGCAGTGTTCGCCGGGCCCGCTCCGCCAGGGGGGACGGCGCGGCCCGAAACGCCGTGTCGATCCGCGTCCGCCGAGCATCGTTCCAGACCTCCTCGATGGGGGCCGCGGCATCCGAGCATCGCACCTCGGCCGTCGGAGACTGCAGGGATGCCCACGCGCCCAAGCCGACGACGCAAAGCGGCACGCCGACGACAGCCGCCGTTTGCCATCCACGCGCAACCCGGTGTGAAAGCGCCGCCAGCAGGGCGTGCATCGATGGGAAGCGGTCACGACGACGGCGCGAGAGCCCGCGGCGAAGCGCGTTGCGAACGTGCCGGGGAACCGAGACCGCCCCCGAAAACTCGATCGCATCACCGGACACCACGTTGGTCGCCAGCTCGGCCAACGTCTGTCCCTTGAACGGCCGCACTCCGTAGAGCGCCTCGTAGAGCGCCACACAGAATGCGAACTGATCCGTCGAGGCGTCGGCCACCTCGTGCGCATACAGCTCGGGGGCCATGTACGCCGGCGTGCCGACCAACGCGCCCGTCCGAGTCAGCGAAACCTCGGCACTGAGCAACGCCTCGTCCTCACCGTCGAACGACAAGGACGCATCGCTTCCCGACAGGATCTTCTGTCCCGTCGAGGAGGCGCCGTCTTCCCAGCGCGCGAGGCCGAAGTCCGTCACCCGAACCTGGCCATCGTGCCCGATCAGCACGTTGTCGGGCTTGAAGTCGCGATGGACGAGTCCTGCGGCATGGGCCGCCGCGAGACCCCGCCCCGCGGCCAGCACCGTGTCGCGAATCTCCGACCACGATCGCTGCCGCTCCCGCATCCAGGACTTGAGCGTGCCGCCCTCGACGAACTCCATCGCCACGAACACTTGCCCGTGCCACACCCCCACGTCGTGCACGGTGATCACGTTGGGGTGGGTCAGCTTCGCCATCGACTGCGCTTCACGCAGCAACCGCGCGCGCTTGCGGTCTCGATTCTTTTCGTCGCTGTCCAACAACAGCTTCAACGCCACGCGGCGATCGAGCTGAGGGTCGTACGCGGAGTACACGACGCCCATACCTCCGATGCCTACGCACTCGAGCGTACGGTAGCGGCCGATCGCCGAACCCGGGGCGAGCAGCTCGGGCCCTTCCCGCGTCTGCACGGCAGCGCCCTCGGTCCGCGTCAGCGAACCCGACGACAACATCGAAGGTCCGCTCGGATCGTCGGCGTAGATCCGCACCAGGTCCGCGACCAACAGCGAACAGGCCTCACACACGTCGAGATGTGCCTCGACCTCAGCCCGTGCCGCCGGCTCCAGACACTGCCCGACGTACGCGGAGATCTGGTCCTCGTCGGGACACTCGCCCGGCGCGTCGTCGTCGGCCACCGAGGCCACGATCGCACGCAGCCGGGCTGGGCGAAACCCGCTACTTCACCACACGACCGTCGGGGTCGAGCGTCACCACCGGGCCCAGCGATTCCTTGTCGGCGAGGGCCTGCAAGCTCGGCAACACCGACGCACCGTCGCCCACCACCAGAATCGAGAGGTTCTCGTCGCGGAGGTTCTTGCGGGCAGCGGAGCGCAGGTCCGCAATGCCCTGACTCGAGATCCGATCGACGAAGTTCGTGTAGTAGTCCAATGGCAACCCGTAGAAGCTCAGGCTGGCATAGGTTGAAAGCAGCTGTCGCGAGGTGTCGAACAGCGCCGGCAAGCTCGAGATCGCCGCGTCTTGCTCGCGCGCCAGCTCCTCGGTGGACACCGGCTCACGCCGCATGCGGCGCAGCTCGAACAGCAGCTCCCCCAGCGCGTCGGCGGTGGCATCCCCTCGCACGGAGGAGGTCATCGCGAACACGCCCGCGTTCTTGTAGTAGCTGAAGCGCGCACGAGCACCGTAGGCGTAGCCCTTGTCCTCGCGAATGTTCATGTTCACGCGGCCGCTGAAGCTGCCACCGAGAATCGCCGCGTTGAGGCGGTTTGCCTCGTAGTCGTCCGCGGTGCGTTTGGGGCCGGGATGGCCCACATACAGCTGCGACTGCTTGGCCCCGGGCACGTCGGCGAAGTAGACCGCTGGCTTGCGGGGTGTGGCCGCGGGCGGGGTGTCGGGGACCTCGGTGGCCCCCTTCCAATCGCTCAAGCGGGCGCCGATCGAATCGATCACCTGCTGCTTGGTCATCGCCCCAGCGATGAACAGCGTGGCGTTGTCGGGTCCGAGCGACCCGGCAAACTTCAGGCAGTCCTTGCGTTTGATCGAGGTGTAGTCGCGTTCGGTGGTGAGTCGACCGTAGGGATGCTCAGGCCCCATCACGACCGAGGGCCACAAGCGCTGCCCCAAGTTGCGCGGCGCCGACCGGTTCTGTGCGAGCGAGGCTTGCCGCGCACCGATCAGACGATCGAGGTCCTCTTGCCGCATGCCCGGCGAGCGCAGCATCTCGATCCACAGGTCGAGCGCGGGCTCGATCGTCCGCGCCAACGACGAGACGCCAGTGCTGACGCGTTCGGAGCCCGAGTTGGCCCAGACATTGATCGCAAGGTCGGCCTGTTTCTCTTCGAACGCGACCTTGTCGAGCGTCGCGGTGCCCTGGCTCAGCAGACTCATGCAGACGCTGGTCCGACCGCGCTTGCCCTTCGGATCGGAGACCGCCCCGGTGGGAAACGACATCCACATCGACACCGTCGGCAGGTCGGTGCGAGAAACCAGCACCACGTCGAGCCCCGAAGGCAGGCTGAACCGCTGGGGCTCGGGGATGTTCAAGCCACGAGGAGGCTGGGCGGGGGGCTGTTGGTAGCGAAAGTCTTCGTCGGGCCAGACCACGGCGTTTCCTGAGGCGGGCGCGCTGCCCGTGATGGAGATCGTTGCGCTCGGGGTGTCCGGAGCGGTCGAGGGCGCGGGCTTGCAGCCCAACAACACACACGCGGCAAGAACGAGGCGTTTCATCGCTCGCCCTTCTCTGACTTGGCGGCAGGGCGACTGACCACCTCGACGCGTGGAGCGGAAAGCGTGGCCTTGGCCTGCGCGTGCACCCGCTGCGGGGTGAGGTCGCGGAACGACTGCAGATACGCCCCGGTGTGCCCCGGGTCGCCCGCGTAGTGGTTGAAGAACTGGAGCCGCTCGGCACGGCCGATGACCTCTTCGAGGCCCCACACCAAGCCGCTCTCGAAACCGTTCACCACACGGCGGAGTTCGACGTCGGTGATGGGCTCACGCACGAGCGCCTCGAGCTCCTCGTTCACGACCGCTTCGACGGCCGCGAGGTCTTGCCCCGGCTTGACGTCGACCACCACGTGAAACTCGCCCGAGAAGCCGCTGCCGCTCTGGTAGGCGCTCACCCGCTGTGCGGACTCGGCCCCGAGCACCAAGCGCTTGTACAGCCGCCCCCATCCCGCCGATCCGAGCACACGACCCAGCACCGAGAGTTCCGCATCGCCTTTGGCCAACCGCGCGGGGCTGTGCCACGCAAAGTGCAGCCGCGTGAACTTGGCGAACGGGTCATCGAGTTCGGTGCGTGTGGTTTGGGTGAGCGCGGGAAGCTCGGGCGCGGTATGCCCGGGTTTGTCGAACGCGGGGAACGAGCCGAACCATTTGTCGACGAGCGCCTTGCCTTGCTCGAGCTCGAAGTCTCCCGCCAACACCAACGTGGCATTGCTCGGCACATACCAGCGCTTGAAGAACCCACGCACGTCGGCGAGCTTGGCGTTTTCGAGATCCTCGTGTTTGCCGATCGTGAGGAACCGGTAGGGGTGGCCCTCGGGATACAGGCCCGCCGCGACCGCGAACCGCTCCTGCCCGAACGGCACGTTGTCGTACCGCTGGCGCCGCTCGTTGCGGACCACGTCGATCTGGTTGTCGAGCGCGTCCTGGCCCAACACGTCGAGCAGGTACCCCATGCGATCGCTCTCCAACCACAACGCCGTTTCGAGCTGGTGGCTCGGCACGACCTCGAAGTAGTTGGTGCGGTCCTTGTTGGTGGTGCCGTTGACACTGGTGCCGCCCACCTTGCGCAGGATCTGAAAGTGCACGTCGCGGCCGATGTGTTTCGCCCCCTGGAACATCATGTGTTCGAACAGGTGGGCGAAGCCCGACAGCCCCGGCTCTTCGTCACCGCTGCCGACGTGGTACCAGACGTCCACGGCAACGAGCGGCACGGAGCGGTCGCTGTGCAGGATCACCTCGAGTCCGTTGTCGAGCGTGTAACGCTCGAACGGGATCTCGACGACAGAATCAGAAGCGGGTGCGGACGCGGTGGCGATTGAAGGGCTGACCATGGACGACCCCAACAGCACCGAGCACACGACCACGCCCCATCGGAGGCGACGCAGGGCCATGGGACGCGTAGGCTAGCAAACACACTATGCAGTCCACAGTTGCCCACGCGCCCACGCTGCAGGTCTGCGCAGGTCTACCGCGGCGCCGACTCTAGGGCGCCCATGTCCCACGCACCGCCCGCCGGGCGCTCGGCGCCGGCCGCATCTTCCCGAATGTCGAGCCCATAGAGCGATTCGAAGGTGGCGAACACCTCGCTCTCGCTCGCGACGGCGTCGATGGCGGGGCTCCCGGCAGCGAGCGAAAGGTCTCCGCCCGCTGCGTCGGTGAACAGCGGGTCTTGGTCGAGGTTGCCCTCCTCCACGTCCCACGCGCCGTCGACCTGCACCCCAAACAAGATGTTGTTGCGCAGGATCGACTGGATGTCGCTCATCGTGTCGAGCTCTCCGCCCACGAAGATGTTGCCCTCGACCACGGTGGTCGACCCGTTGCCGGGCTGAAAGACGTCGTAGTTGCGGTCCGCACCCGACACCGAGTTGTGCACGACCCAGAACTCGCGGGACTGGGCGTTGTTCTGCTGCTGAAACGCCACGGTGACGTCGTGCACGATGTTGCCCACCGCGTAGTTGAGCTCGTCGTCCTCGCTGCCCGAGTCACGAATCGCCAGCCCCGAGTCGTACACGTGGTTGTTGATTGCCCAGTGGTAGCCCGTCCACGGCCCTTCCGAGTTGTTGCTGAGAATCATCGCCGTGTTGTTGGCGCCCATGCCCTCGGTGGCGTAGTGGTCGTGAATGTCGTTGCTCGAAATGATGACGTGATAGCTGTTCTTGTTGTCGACGGCGTTCTCGTAGTTCTCGTAGAACTCGTTGCCCGCGATGTAGACGTAGTGGCTGGTGTCGGCCTGCGGATTGGGGTTGTTGCTGTTGCCGCACTGCACCCCGTCGGCCTGCAGGTGGTACAGCTCGGAGTCGATCAGCCACAGGTAGCGATTGCCGTAGGCCGGACGCCAGCCGTGCACGTCGAGCTCGGACGCGTTGGTCTCCCACGAACCGAGTTCGTGAATGCGCATGCGGTACGAGAACAAGAACTCGGTGTTGTCGATCGACATGCCCGAGCCGCCACGGCTGTTGGTGCCGTCCCCCCGCAACTCCACGTTGCGAACCGTGACGTACCGCGAGCTGCGAATGTTGAGCGAGCCCCAGCGGCGCTGCTCCTCGTCCGGCGTCTCGACGAAACTCATGCTGTCGATCACCACGTGCTCGGAGTCGATCAGGTCGAGACGTCGGCCGATGCGGGGCGCGTCGATCCCCACGATGAAACACGGCGCGTCGGCGGTGCCAGTGCAGGTCCACGAGTCGTCCTCGCCCACGTCGAAGTCGACGATGCCGTGCTCGGAGTTCTGCCCGACGATGAACACGTGCGCGCTCGCGCCGAGGTCCCCCAGCGGGATCGAGCGGCGCGGGGCATCGACCGTGCCCTGGCCTCCGTTGCCGGCGGACCCGTCATCGCCATCCACCGAAACCACCCAAACGTTGGCTCCGTCGGCGAGCTCGGGCAGCTCGATCTCGATGGGGTCGTAGGGCCACCCGGGCTGCGCCCCCGGCTCGGGGAGCGTGGGCATGATGCCGGCCGGGAGAGCGTCGGTCGGGTACGGAATGCCCGGGTACCAGCCCTCGGCCGGAGGAGGATCGTCGCCGCCAGTGGTGCCCGTTTCGTCGCTGCCGCCCGTCTCGGTGCCGGTCGTTTCGTCGCCACCGCCCGTGCTGGAGGTTGCGGTGCCCGGTCCGGATCCGCTCTCGGTCGCCTCGGACGACGCCGAAGTACCGCCCGTACCGCCCGAGGAGGAGGACTGCGCGTCGGCGCCTCCGTCGTCTCCGCAGCCCAGCGCGAGCATCGATCCCCAGATCAAGGTGCAAGACCATCGCCTCATGTGTAGGGAGTCGCGTGCATTCGCGGCGGTGTCTCAGTTCGACGCGTGAATTTTCTTTGTAGCGCGCCCCACCAACTGAAACTCGTTGAACTCGACGCCGTGGCTGTCATCGCCTTCGACCGTCAACTCGACCTGGCGCGCCCGCACCAGTGCGAGGTGTTCGAAGCTCCAGCCTTCCTGAAAGGCATCCGCACGCTCGACGACGGTCGTCCACGGTTCGCCCTGCGTAGACCGCACCCGCAGTGACCAACGTCGACTGACCCAGTCGTGGTGAACGTCGCCGAACACACGAGCCCCCGCGAGCTCGATCTCCTGCCCGAGGTCGAACACAGCCGCGACCGACGATGCGTGGTCGGTGGCGACCGTGCATGCATCTCGAGGTGCCAAACATGCGTCCCACGCGTGTTCGATCGGCTGGGACTCGCGCAGCTGCGCGTCGACCGAGACCACCGTGCCATCCAGCGGAACGATGCCGAACTTCGGCGTGCGCGGGAGAGGAGTGGCGGCAGGCCTGGGGTCTGCCATCTCTCGTCCAAACACCAACACCCCCGCCCCTGCCGGGTGGTTGAGCGGGGTCTCGGTTCGCCACGCGACATCTCTGGAGTCGCCCCCGTTGCGATCGTTGACCTGCAGGTTCATGCCCCACGCCTGGCCCTCGTCCGGACGACGAAACGCGTCGCTCCAGGGGATGAAGAGCTCGAGACTGTAGCCGTCGTCGGCATCCGCGGCCTGGTTGATCGTGCCCCGCGTTTGCACCGCGGATTCGATCGGCAACGCCCAGGCGGTCCGCGGCTGCACCCCACCCCACGACACGCTGGTGGCGTTGATCGCCGTCACCACGAACTTAAAGTCGTCGGCGCCGGGCATTTGCCCCGCACTCCGATCCCAATCGGTGTCGAACAGCACCTCGATGCCGTCCTCCTCCCACAGCGGTTGATAGGCGGGGCGCGAGGCCTCGATGTGCGGGTCATCGACCACCGCGCCGACGTACAGCCCTCGCGCGTCGCTTCCAAACCAGACCTCGGCCCGTACGCCGAACGCCGAAGACAGGACCAACGGGGGTCCGAGCATGAGCTCCGTCGGGTCGCCGTCGACCGTCACCGGACGATCGAGCGGCAACGCGCTCACCCGCGACTCGGGCTGCCACGGTTCGACACAAGCACCCGCGAGGGTCCCCGCAAACGGGCCGAACGCATGGCCACTGTCGCAGGACGGTTCGGCATAGGCACAGCGCAGATGCTCCGCATCGCAAAACCCATGCGCTTGCAGGTCACACGGGGAGCCGTCCTCACACGGCCGCTCAGGCGCTCCCAAGCCCACCCAGACCCGGGCGGAGTTCAGCGTCCCCATCGCCTCGCGCTCGGTCGCTGCGGTTGGACCCGCGGTGGCTGCCCACGCGGCGCCCCCAAGCGTCGCCACGCCAAGTGCCGCAACCCCGAGCCACCATGAACTGCGTGAGCGCGGCGTGGTCGTAGCCCCCGAGCCCCGCGGTGCCGGGTGGCGTTTGGTCGTGTCGCCGAAACACCGCACCAACTCGGCCTGCAGGTCTCCACCACGCGGTCGGTCGGCGTGTTTGGCCAGGCACTCCTCCAGCGCGTCCGCGAGCTCGACGGCGGTTTCGAAACGATCTTCGGGTTCGAACTCGAGCGCTCGCAGATTGGCCGCGGCCAGCTCGTCGCCGATCTCGGGCAGACGCTCGCGCGGGTCCGGCACGTCTCCGGACAGCACCGCGTTCATCGTGGCAGCGAAGTTGTTGGCCGCGAACGGGTGCGTACGTGTGACCAGCTCGAACAGCAGCGTGCCGAGCTGAAACACGTCACTGCGCCGGTCGAGCGGATCCTGCCGGAGCTGCTCGGGCGACATGTAGCTGACCTTGCCCTTGAGAATGCCGGCCGAGGTGTTGGACGTGTGCACGGTGGCGCGTGCAATGCCGAAGTCGATCAGCGTGACGGCGCCATCGGGCCGCACCATGATGTTGTCGGGCGAGAGGTCGCGGTGCACCAGCCCCAACCGCACACCATCGGCATCCCGAACCTCGTGTACGTAGTGCACGGCCCGCGCCACCCGAGCCACGAGGTCGACGGCCAGGGCAAACGACGTGGGCGGATCATCGCGCCAGCACGCGAGCAAGGCGGACGCGCTGTGCCCCCGCACGTACTCCATGACCAACACGTCGCGCTCACCCTCCTGCACCAGCTCGATCGCACGCACGACCGAGGAGTGATCGAGGCCGAGCAGCGTGTTGGCCTCGTCCAAGAACATCGCCCGCACGCTCTCGTCGTGATGCAGCTCGGGACGGAGCACCTTGAGCGCCACGACACGCGATGCCGAGTCGCCGGACAACCGCCCCAGGTACACCTCGCCCATGCCACCGCGGGCCAGCCCTTCGATGACCTCGTAGCGTCCCACCCGCGTCCCGATCGCGAGCGAGAACGGGGCGCTCACGCCTGGGGCGACAGACTCCGCAGCCATGACTCGACCTCGCCCTGCGACGCGGACAGCTCCGGGGCTTGGAGCGCCTCGACGTGTTTCATCAACCGAGCTCGCGCCCGGGACAGCCGCGTCGTCACCGTACTCTGCGGTACACGAAGCACTTCCGAAATCTCGCGGGAGTCCAATGCCTCCCAGTAGTGCATTTCGATCACGATGCGCTGATCCATGGGGATCGACTCCATCGCACGCAGCAGCATCACCTGCTCCTGCCGCTTGGCAATGACCCCGGTCGGCGTCACCCCAGGCTCTCCCGGACGCGTCGTGTAGGACTCGACCGGCAGCTTGCGTCCCTCGGCCCGCAAATGCCGAAGCAGCACGTGGCGCGCCACACCGAACAGAAAGGCCCGAAAGCTCGCGGCCTTCTCCACCCGGTCCAGCACCTCGAGGCAGGCGAGAAACGTCTGCTGCGTGAGGTCGGCCGCCGCCGCGGGCAGCTTTCCTGCGAAGAAGCGCTCGATCGAGGGGTAGTGCCGCTCCATGAGGGCTTCCCGCGCCCCGGCATCCCCGCTGCGCCATCGCTCGACCAACACACGGTCGCTGGGCTCCCCCACCTGGGCAGTATACGCGGCTCCGATCCTCACCACGCGAACGCACGCCGAGGCCCCCGGGCATTGATGGACCGAACCAGATCGGAGGGCTACGCTGGCCGCGGGTCCCTCATGGAGATCATTCAAGGAAACGCTCGGCGGCCGCCCCGCTGGCTGTTCGCAGCCGTGGGTCTGGTGGGTCTGACCGGGGTGACACTCGCGATCAGCTCGCTCGGCTATGGCAACCACCACACCCCCGCGGGCCATCAGGGCTACATCCGCACCCAGCCGTTCGTCACGGCAGCCGAGTTCGTCGGCGTGCAGACCGGGCCCACGTCCACCGGGCTGGTGTGGCGACAAGAGGTCGTCAACATCGACATGCGGGCGCGGACCTTCTCCGAAGAGATGAAGATCCTGACCGCCGAGCGCCTCGAACTGCACTTCACCGCCCACGCGCGCATTCGTCTGCGCGCCGACTCGGTCAAGTCGCTGGTCGAGGACTACGGCGGGGAGAACTGGTACGAGGCCAACGTCCAGCAACAGTTCCGCTCGATCGTGCGCAGCAAGGTGCAGTCGCTCGAGGCCTTCGACGTGAAGAACAAGATGGTCTCCATCGCCAACGACACGTTGGCCGAGCTACAAGCGCGCTACGAAGGCACGCCGGTCGAGTTTCTGTCGGTCAACATCGGCAACATTCAGTACCCCTCGGTGGTCGTGCAGTCGGTGGTGCGCAAGTTCGTCACCAACGAGGACAACGAGCGCAAGGACATCGAGCTGGAGATCGCCCAGCGTCAGATCGACATCGGCATCGCCGAGGCCCAAGGGGTCGCCGATGCCCAGCGGGTGATTCGCACCAGCCTCGACCCGATGTTCCTGCAGTATGAAGCGCTCAAGGCCGTCGAAGAGCTGGCCGAGTCGCCCAACACCACCTTCGTCATCATGCCCACGGGCGACGGCGGTGCACCGCTCATCCTGGACCTCAAGGAGTGAACGCCATGCGACGCATTCACCAAGCTCTCGTCGCGGCCACCCTTGGCCTGACCGCGTGCACCAACCCCGAAACTCAGGCCGGCTTCGAAGGCTACGTCTATCACGTGCCCCTGCTGTTCGGAGAGTCCGAGTACCGCAGCACGCTCGTCGGCCCGGCTTCCACCGGCCTGTCCTGGCGCCTGTTCGTCGAAAACGTCGACATGCGCGCCAAGAGTCAGAGCGAGCAGTTCAGCCTGCTCACCAGCGACAACCTCAGCGTCGCGTTCGAGGTCAACACACGCCTGCGTGTGCGCCCTGGCGGCTCCAAGGAGATCGTCGAGGAGTGGGGCACCGACTGGTACGCCCGCAACGTTCGCGAGCCGCTGCGCACCGTGGTCCGGCAACAGATCACTCAGGTCAGCGCCACCGACATTCAGCTCCGCACCGACGAGGTCCGCGCTCGCATCTTCGACGCCTCGGTCGAGCTCTACGCCGACACGCCCATCGAGCTGCTCTCGGTCGACATCGGCAACATTCAGTTCCCCAAAGCGGTCACCGAAGCGATCGAACGCAAGATCGCCACCGAGCAGGAACTGCAGCGGCAGGAGTTCCTGCGCGCCAAGACCCGCAAGGAAGCCGGCATCAAGGTGCTCGAGGCGCTCAAGGTCGCCAAGCAGCAGGAGATCATCAGCTCCACCCTCGACCCGATCTACGTGCAGCGCATGGCCGTGCAAGCCTACCGCTCGCTCGCCGCGTCCTCCAACAAGACCGTCATGGTGCTGCCCAACACCGCGACGGGCACCGGTCTGCCGCAGGTGCTCTCGGCAGGCGAAAGCCGCGAGCTCTCGGTCGAAGACCGTGCCCTGCTCGACGAAATGGAGCGGCGCTACATGAAGATGGCCAGCGAAACGGTCGAGGAACAGCCCGACCCGATGCCCAAGGCCAAGCCGGCACCGAAGCCCGAGCCTGAACCCGAGGCCGCGCCCGAACCCGAGCCTGCGCCCGAGCCCGCGGCGCCTGCCGAGCCCGCGCCCGAGCCCGCGCCCGAGCCCGCGGAAGAATAGGCTCGCATCAGCTGCGCTCGGTGACCGTGCAGGTCACCGGGACGCAGCCCTCCGCGAGCGCTCCTGTCACCGTCGCCGCCACCCGCCAACGTCCCTCGTGCTCGGTGGCGTCGTTGGCATCACGGGTGGGGCTCTCACGCCAACGAATGTCGACGTCGATCGTCACGTCGGTATCTCGAGTCTCGCCGAACACGAGGTCGAAGGTCTCCGTGGCTCCGGCCTCGAGCTCCACCACGCTGCCAGACCAGCACGCCCCATGGGCGGAACCGCAGACCCCACCAAACGATGCGGAGCCGAACCCCGAGCCGTCGTCCCACTCGGCCGAGACCGTGACCGAGTGCCACCGCGGCTGCGCGTCGGGGTCCTCCGCGACCTCGAGCACGCGCGGCGCCGTCCCGGGGTTGTGAAACGACAGCCCGACCCACGAGCGTTCCTCGCAGAACGCGGGCGCACAAACCAGGCTGGGCTCCAACGGCATCGGGACAACGGCGACGGACTCGGGGACCACGACGGCCGGAGACGCCGGCCCAGCGGTGGGCGGCGGCCCAGGCTTTGCGCAGGCCGACAATCCGAGCACGAGCCATGCAACGCGACGCACCACGAGCCGAGTGTAGCTCGACACGACCCCCTCGGCCTCACGAGTCACGGTCGATGCCGTCCCCGCTCGGCGCGAGCCTTGATCCCCAACAACATGCGGCGGTCCATCACAAAGCCCACCGACTCCGTCAGCCACGGCCCGTACTTCAGATCCATCGAGAGACCGTCCGGATAGTCCGACCGTACGCGGCTGACCAAGCGGCATCGGCCGCCCTCCAGCGGTTCGACGAAGAACAGCCAAGAGAAGCGCACGTCCTGGCCTTGTCCCTCCTCGGGCGCGGGGTCACCGAGCGTGGCGAAGTACCGACCGCGCTCGCACTGCACCACGGGCAACCCCGGCATGTCGGGGTGCAGGACCATCGTGCTCCCGACATGGTGTTCCCACTCGGCACGAACCTCGTTGGCATTGTCGATGTCGCATCCGACGAGGTTCTCCAGCCACTGGTAGCTGTAGAACCCGCCTCGCTGCGCGCCAACCTGAGCAACCCACCCCCACACGGCGCTCGGCGATGCGTCGATTTCGATGGCGTGTGTCCATCCCCATCGAGGTGTCGGAACCAGCGCATCACCAGGGTACGTCCGCTCGGCCAGCGCCGTATCGATTCCCCAATGAGAACGAACGCCCCGCAGGAACGGACTGAGCAAGTTGAGGACGATTCCGGACGCACCCACGATGCCGTCGAGCACGTCGCGCCACCCGTCCCGCGACACATCGCCCTCGACCCGCGCCCGAAGCCCCCGAAGCTGCCGGCGTTGCATGACGTCGTGCAGCCTCGCGACCCACCGCGCGTAAGACCCCAAGTCGTCGGAGTACGAAGCGCGCGCTCGAACCCAGACCCGCGTGCTCCTTTCGGCAACCGCTTCGAGCTCGAACGCCCAGGTCACGTGCCAGTAGCGAGCCGGACGCGGGTCTGCAAACCGGAGCCCCGCCTGCGTCCCCGGAACGAACAGCCCACCAACCACCATCGAATGCGGCCGCTCGAGTGCCAACACCTCGAAGCCCGCCCCCGGGCCCTCGGCATCGTCCACCAACGGCAACAGGTCACCAACCGCGAGCGTCTGCAGGTCTTCGCGGATGCGGACCTCGCTCCGCATGTTCGCGTTGTCGAGCGCGTCATAGCTGTACCAACCCGCCCGGCCCCGCCCCATCTGCACCAGCCACGGCCAAACATCGTCCGGAGTCGCCTCGATCGTGATCACGTGCGTGCGTTGCCCGTCCGCGTCGGGAAGGAATCCATCCCCAGCCAACGGTCGGCGCTCTTCGTCGGATTCTTCCCCTGCGATGACCATCGAATCAAACCGTAGCCCCTGCCTGGACGCGTCCTCCGGCAACCCTTGCGTGGGCTCCCGGGACGGAGCCGGATGCGAACCTACGAAAAAATCTCGGCGGCGCCCCGGAATCCGGGGCCGCTGGCGCGACACTGTCTTCGGATGGTGACCCGAACGCCCGCCGCCGATGCGAACCTCGTCGCGTCGGCCGTGTCGCAGCCCCCACCCGGGGACGTCGAGCTCGCGAAACGGTGCGCTGCCAGCGATGCAGAGGCAATCGAGGCGCTCTACCGCGCGCACCTCGGCTCGGTCCGGGCGATGGCCCGACTGCACGCCAGTCATGCCGCCGTCGCCGAAGACCTCGTCCACGACACGTTCGTGCGGGCGCTGGAGCTGATCGACCGCTATCGAGGAGACGCCCCGCTCGGCTTATGGCTGCGCGGGATCGCCTTCAACCTCGCACGGACACAACGGCGTCGGGCAGCGCGACGGGCAGGCTTGCTGTGCAGGCACGCGCTCCCGGCCGCCCACGCCCCCGCGCCCGACGAGCGCAGCGCCCTGGAGACCCTGAGCAAACTGATCGCTCGGCTCTCCGATGACGAGCGCGAGGCGTTCACGCTGCGAAGTGTTCAACGCCTGTCGCTCGAAGAGGTGTCGGCGCTCGTCGGCGCGGCGGTCTCGACCGTCAGTGACCGCGACCGTCGGGCCAAGGAGAAACTTCGAACCTGGATGAAGGAGGACGCATGACCGAAGCCACCGAACTCGATGCCCTGATCGACCGCGCCCGTACGGAGCTCGACACCTCCGTCCCGGACGATGGCCTGGAGCACCTGCAGACCTTTGCCGCCTGGCACACGCGGCAGCGGACGCTCGTGCGCCGCGTGCAGCTTGTGGCTTGGATCGCGGCGCTCCTTTGGGTACTCGACTTCGCGTACTCCGCCTGGTTCTTCAGGTTCGTGCACTCGTCGGGGCCACTGCGCACCGGACTGGCGCTGGTGGTTCCGCTGGCGCTCTATGGCCTGGTCGTGCGAGGCGCAAAACGCAGCGACTACCTGTCTCAGATCGGCGTGCGCGCGCTGCTGTGGGCAACCTGCATGGTCGGTACCTCGACCAGCATGTTTCAGAGCGCGACCTACGACAGCCAGCTGGGCCTCGCTCTCTCTTCAATGCTCCCGACGTTCGTCCTCCCGCCGGCCCTGCTCATGCTGGCGTTGCTACGCGGGCACGGCCTCACCGCCCCGCGACCCGGCGTGCCGCGCACAGGATTCGAAATGCTCCTGTCGCTGTCGCTGGTCATGGGCCTCGCCGACGCAGCCTTCATGCTGTTCGTCTCTGTCGCCAAGGCGGGCGTCGTCGAGCTCGGACCCTGGCCCTTCGTGCTGCCCTGCATCCTCGCCGCGGGCGCCTACGGACTGCTCGAGGGCCGGGTGTGGGGCCTGCTTCTCATGGCGCTCGGCAACCTCGCCGAAGTGCTTCTGATCTTCAACGGAGTCCTGTTCGGCTCGTCGTTGCTGACCGGCGCAGCGGCGTTCGTGCTGATGCTGACCGCGACGATCCAGCTACTCCTTCCGATTCCTGTCTACGCCGCCATCCTGGCTCCCAAGAGCGCATGGGTCGAACGCCTGCAGAGGATGGATGCACCGGTCTCCCGCGTACTCGCCTGCGTCGTCGGCATCCTGCTCGCGTTCTCAGCCTGGCTATCGATGTTGATGGCCCCGCATCTGGCCTCCCTCGCCGAGACTCTCGGCGGCTCGTAACCTGCGGACGCGACGAGGGCGCGGAACTCTGCATCTGAGCCCCGCGCGCCATCATGGAGGCACTGTACCTCTCCTCGTACTTCGAGTTCTTCGGACCTGACCTTCACGATCAGGTTTCGCGCCCCCGGGTACTGCGTGCAACGCTCTCGCTTGGCGGCCGACCTGTACGTCGACATGTCGAACCCGCGGAACCTCTACCCGGACACCACCGTCTTCGTCACTTGCCGCTGCGTCCACCAGAGCTATCGGCTCGTCCCCAAGCCCGTCGTGCGCCGCATCGTCGACTTCTGCTTCGCCGTCGTCTCTACCCGGTACCGCAACGAGTACGGGATGGAGTTCTACGAGTTCGAGTTCCTCTCGACCCACTACCACCTCCTCGCCAGCAACGCGTCTGGCAAGATCACCGACTTCCTGCAGGAGCTCAACTCGCTCATCGCCAGTTCCCTCAACGCGTTGCGCGGGAGGAGCGGAGCCTTCTTCGACCGCGCGCCCGGCATTCAGACCGTGCTCGGCGACGCCAAGGTCTTCGAGCACTGCGTCTACACCCTCGCCAACGCCGTCGTAGCGGGGATCGTGCACAAGACCACCCGCTGGAAGGGGTCCAACTCCCTGCGCTACGAGTACGGCCAGGAGTACGCCGTGTCGAAGCCGCGGGTTGGGCTGTGGTCCACCAAAGCGCAACACAAGCGTCGCCGCAGCTCACAACGTTCGGGGAGGGCGGCGTTTGCGGACCGCTCGACCCTCCCCGCCACAGCTGTCCTGAAGCTGGACCGGCCTCCCATCATGCCCGAGCTCTCGGATGCCGAGCTCCGCGCCAGGATTCGCGATGCGCTACGGCTCCGCGAGGCCGAGACTGCAAGAAAACGGGCCGGCAAACCTACCCTCGGCATGACGGCCGCACTGAAGATTCACTGGTCGACCGTGCCCAGAGGGGGCGAAGAACTCTTCGGCCGCACCCCCACGCTTTCAACCGCCACCCTCGAACAGCGCATCGCGATGAAGCAACTCCGAAAGAAGTTCATCCGTGAGTACAGAGCAGCCCTCGCCCGCTGGAACGCTGGCGAGCGCGACGTCGTATTCCCCGCAGGGACCGTGCGGATGAGACTCCGCCACAAGGTACCAACCGAACCGACTCCCGCGCTCCTACGCTCCTCGTAGCCTCGGGCCACAACTGGAAACTGCAGAAGGCGAGCCGAGGCTCGTCCTTTCGCGCTGGTTCTTCTCCCCTCCCGCCACAGCCCCCCTGCCCCTCCAGGTCAGGGTCATACGTCCTCCGCGGAGGGGTGGAGCCAACCGCGCCCCGCACCGAAGAGCGCCAAGCTGCCATCCCCCTCTTCACTGACACGAGTGTCAGCACACTGCTTCCAGACTGGTCTTCCCGACCGCTTCCAGACTGGTCTTCCCCCTCACTACCCCCGGATCTTCGCTAAGACCAACCGCGCCGTAGTACTCAACCCCTCCGGGTCCAACGCAGCCTCCATCACCCGAGCCCGCATCGCACGCGTCGCCGCCTCCTCCCGCCCGGCCTCGTCCAGATCATGCCAAGCCGGATGAGCCCGCACCCCCCCGTCCTGGTTTTCGGGTCGCCAAGCGGCGACGACTTGCTCGATCAGCAGCTCGCGTTCGTCTGCGGCGGTCATGCGAGTTCGTTCTCCAGGTCGACACCGCGACGCTCGAGGCACTGCGCGAGCAGCTTTCGGGCGCGGGTGACGTTTTGCAGGAAGGTGTTGAGCTTCATGCCCAACCGCACGGCGAGGGTCTTGTCGGGGGTGCCGGGTCCGCGCAGGCGGGCGTTCAGGGCCGAAGCTGGTTTGCCCGGCAGTTTTTCGCGGCACTCGGCGATCGCGGTGCGCAGCATCGGGTCGGGCGGCGTGGCCTCGACGCGGTCGTCGAGGGGCTGGGCCTCCAGGGCGGCGACCACGGCCGGCCGAACGCGGCGGCGTCTCAGGTCGCTCACGGCGAGGTTGCGAGCGATGCGAATCGCCAGACGCAGGAGGCAGTTGGGTTTGCCGTCGGGCTCCACGCGAGGCGCCACCTGCCAGATGCGGAGCAGGGTTTCTTGCACGACCGACTCGACGTCGACCGAGCCCGACACCGAGGTCAGACTCGCCCGCACGCGAAACTCGGCGCCGGCGACCCAACGCGCAAAGGCGTCGGGGTCGCCAGCGGCGATGTTCGGCAAGTGTGTGTCGAGGTTACTCACCGTCGGCGACCACCTCAGAATACGACCACCATGGCGTGACCGTCATTGCTCAGCGACAACGAGCGCGGCTGCAGTGTGCACACACGGCCGAGACGAATCACCAGGCGGATCTTCGTGTGCGCCGAGACCTGCCCCTCTCGGGTCGTCCCCTGCGCGACGATGGTTGCCGCCACATCCGTGCCGTCGGCCAGCCGAATCAGCACCTCCCCGCGGGGTGACCAGCGCAGGGCGTGAGTCGGTGATAGCTCGACGATCCAAGTGTCGTCGGTCTTCGACAACACACTGCCCCGCAGCTCCAGCGCAGGCACAGCTTCTCCGCGCTGACGTTCGCCTTCGGCCACCTCCTCGGCGAGCGCGAACTCTTCCTTCTCCACGGGCTCGGGGGCGTCGGCGAAATCATCGGCCTCGAACTCGTCATCCCGAGAGCGACTGATGCCACCGAGCAACCGGGGGATCAGCCCTTTCGCCTTCTTGCTGCGCGACGCGCTTCCAGGTGCTGCGCCACGCCGCCGAATGCTCACGCCCGACGAGGCCGGTGCAGGTGCGGGCGGTGCCATCGGGGTGAACCCAAGCGGCACGCCGGGAGCGGCGGAACGCAGGCCGAGACCTTCCACGGACATGCCGTAGGGGATCTCCTGCGGCACCACTTCGCGACGAGTCGGGTCGCTCGGGTCGACATCGACCCCGTCGCTGATCGCGACCCACGACGTCAGCCGAGTCGCGATCTGAAACGAGAGACCGAGCGTCGTGATCGCCGCGTCCGCTTGCTTCGCGTCGCCACCCGCCGTGCGGGCCAGTTCATGGTCCTCGACCTTCTCGCGAGCGAAACACGCGGTCACACCTGCGTTGCCGATCCCATCCGCAGGCGTCCTCGCCTCGACGTCCGCTTCCCACACGCCCGCCGCGGTGCGGCCGCGGACGCGAAGCGTTCCGCCTGCGCCAGAGAGTTTGACCGAGATGAGCGCAGGGCTGCCCGCATACAAGTCGGGGAGCCGCATCGGTGCGTGTTCGCTCAGCGCGTCGCCCTCGAGTTGCAGGTCGACCACGATCGGGTCTTGCGTGCGCTCGAGCAATCGCGCGGTGGCGCGTTCGGGGTCTTCCCCGATACCGACGACAACCTCGACGCCCCGTCCGGCCCGCGCCGCGGGGCCAGTGAGCGAGCGGTTCACCGCCGAACCCACCCCGACCGTGTGCAGCCGAGAGCCCGAGGGCAACCGTTCGAGGATCGCCGACACCACATCGCGCTCGAACCCGATGAGACCGTCAGTGATCACCACGACCTGCCGCTGCGCCTCGGCTCGAACCTGGTCGAGCGCGGCGAGAATGCCCGACACCATCTCGGTGCCTCCACCTGCGCGTAGAGAGGCGACCCAACCGAGCGCCGTGGTGCGCGCCTTGGCGTCCGCCCGCATCGGGCCCTTGGCGAACCGCCGCGGCCGACTCGAGAACTCGACCAGCTCCAGCGTGTCCCGCTCGGTGAGCCCATCGATCAGCGCCGACGTGACACGTTTGGCCTGCTCCAACGGCTCTCCGCCCATCGACCCGCTCGTATCGAGCAGCACCACCAGGTCTCGGCTCACCGGCGCGTCCGGCCGGATCGAAGGCGGGACCACGGTGAGCAGCCCGAACAGGTTGCCGTCCAAGGCGTGTCCAGCGGAGGGCCGCGCAACGTCGAGCGTGAGCCCCACCGTCGGCGTCGCTACTGGCCAACGCACGACCACGTCGCGGTCGAGCCCGACCCCGTCTTCGCCGAACCGCACCAGGCCGCCGCGCCCCGCCTGCAACGCATGGGACGGCGAGCTCGGCAACGCGCCCTCGGGCAGGGCATCCGCGACCGTCATTTCCATCGACACTGCGATCGGGCGCGGCCTATCGGCAGCGACCACCGCCACCTTCGACGCATCGGGAACCCGGCCGGGCGCCCCCATGTACCGTGGCGCCACGACGGTCGGAAAACGCCACTCCCATCCGCCAACGCCACGACCGGCGTCGGGGATCCACACGAGCCGCTGATCGATCTCGATCGAGACCACCACGGACGTGCCGGGAGGAATGTTGCCGACTTCTTGCGTGAACACGCTCCCGCGCTCTTGCTCGAGGTGGGCAGCGCTGCGCCCCTGTGCGATCGCCTCTTCGAAGCGCTCGCGAGCCCGGCGTTTCTCGTCGACTTCGCCCACGACCCGTCGATCACCGATCACGAACGAGAACCCACTGACCGCCCCATCCTCGGGCAGCGGCAGCTGGTAGTTCACCCGTAGCGGTTCCGCGTAGGGGTTCTCGAACCTCTGTTCGAGGAGTACCCGGCCTAGACCCGCGCGGTGACGCCCACGCAGCTGAACGCTTCGCAGTGGCAAGGTGCGCCCATCGATCGAAACGAGCGTGCCGCCAGACGAGGGGGTGGAGTCGGACATGGACGAGGAGTGAAGTGCTGCGGTCATGATGGCCTACCTTGGTGACGTCACGAGGGGTCGAGCGCGTGGGGCCAACAACAGCCGCCAGGCGCGTGCTTCGGCGGACGCCGAGGTGCCGAAGCGCCCGACCAACGCAGGCCAGCGGAATTCGGTGACAAAGTTTTTTCGGCCCGAGGTCGATTTTTTTTGACCCATTCGATCGCTGTGGCCCCACGGGGGCCACATGAGCCCGAAACTCGCCGTCTTTGCTGGTGTTTTCGCCGTCACGGGGTGTCAGTCGACGCGCGAGGAAAACCCGTTCGACAGTGGTTCCGCCACCTCCGGCGCCACCACGACGGCATCGGCCAGCAACACAGCGGGGGGCTCGGGCGGCGGCACTCGAGGCACCGACAGCGGGGACACCCCGACCTCCACCGACGACACGGGCGACGGCCCCGAACCCATCTACGACGTCGGGGTCGCGGATGACAGTGCCGGTCCGGATCTCGACGGCTGCACCAAGATCGACTTTCTCTTCGTCGTCGACAACTCCGGCTCGATGGGTGCCCACCAGACCGCGCTGGCCAACAGCTTCGGCCCCTTCATCGAGACGATCTTCGACACCGTCCAGGCCGACGACTACCAGATCATGGTCACAGACTCCGACGCGGGCGGAGACGTGCTCGGCACCTGCGAGCCGTGCTCGCCCAACAGCTTCTGGTGCGGCGACTGGTGCGAGGCCAAGGCCGACCTCGACCTGGAATGCGAAGCCACCCTCGGCGCGGGCGAGGTCGCGCCCTACAACAACGACGCGAGCAACACGATCTGCGGCGTGCCAGACGGGCACCGCTTCCTCACCGCCGGGCTTTCTCAAGCGGAGATCACCGACCTGTTCCAGTGCATGGCCCGCGTCGGCATCTTCGGTTCGGGCGCAGAAATGCCGACCAGCGCGATCGTCGAAGCCGTGGGTTCCCAGAACCAACCCGGCGGGTGCAACCCCGGATTCGTCCGCGACGATGCGATCCTCGTCGTCACCTTCATCACCGACGACTACCCGGTCCCCAACACCGCCGACAACGCATCCACCGTCGGAACCCCCGAAGCGTGGTACGAGGCCGTCGTCGCGGCCAAGGGCGGGAACCCGGACAACGTCGTGATGCTCGGCATCATCAATACCGAGGACGCCACGTGCGTCGCCGGAGCCGGGGACCCGATCGTCCACCCCACCGAGCGTTTCGTCGAGTTTGTGGAGCTGTTCGGCAACCGTGGCCTCACGGGCAACATCTGCGCCGACAACTACAACGCCTTTTTCCAGCAGGCGGTCGGCCTGATCGACACCGCCTGCGACGAATTCGAACCCGAAGGCTGAATCCATCCCACGCAACCATAGAAATCGGGGCGCACGGCCATGGCCTCGATGAATGCGAAGCGCCTGCCTGCTCCTTGCCTGTCTCTTCGGCCTCCTGCTGCCCCGCGTCGCGCGGGCACACGATGAGGACCACGACGACCGCATCGTGCCTCGCTTTCCCGCCTACCCATACGCGAAGCGCACCCGAGGCTACGTGCGGCGGGTGCCCTACTCGGACGCAGAGGGAACCGACGCGAGGCTGTGGTCGCTCCGCATCGGTGCCGAAGGCGGCTACTTGGGCCGACAAGGCTTTCGAACCGGGGGCAGTGTGCTCCTACGGTATTGGAGGTTGGGCGTCTCCGCCGACGCCCACTACTACCGGGGCTCGAACCCGAGCTCGTCGTTCTATCTCGGTGGAGCGCACGGCACCCTGGATCTGATCATGCGGCCGCACTTCGGACTGCGAGCGGGACTCGGACTCCTTGCCCACGCCGACGCGGAACTCTCGCCCAGTGGCCGGCCGTCCTACGACCTGGGCACGAACTTCATGACCGAAGTCGACATCTTCCCCATTCACCCCGTGGTGGCGGGCGGACGCTTCGACGTCGGGCGCATCGGCGACGAAACGGCAGTCTCCGGCCGCGTCAGTCTCGGCGTCATGATTCGCAGAGTCGAGGTGGCGCTGGCCTACGAGGCGAAGCTCATCGGAGAGACCGCGCTTCGCGGACCGCAGCTCGGCCTCCGTGCCTGGTTCTGAGCATTCCCGGCAACGCCGATGCCCCCATGAGGCGGCGCATGGGTCGGCACATGAGACACCCGCTTCCCACCCCCACAGATCGCCTCAATTCGCGACCGTGCGACCGGAATGCGACTTGCAGTCTCACGGCACATGTCCATTCATCGTGCTCGCACGCCTTCCCTGATCCTCGGAGCTTCCATCATTGCACTCACGTCTTGGGCCACAGAGTCCGAGGCATATGCCGCGACCTGCGAGGCCAACCTCACCCTGGACAACGGGGCCGTGCCCAAGACGCTGCGCTGGTGCGTAGAGCAAGCCGCACTTGGCCACTACGACACGGTCATCATGCGAGGGTCGGCGACATACGTCCTCGACTCCCCGTTGCTGGTCACGGGCACCGTCAAGCTCCTCGGTAAAGGTGCGGACATCGAGCCTTCCAGCACCTTCGTTGGTGACTCTCTCATCGAGCTCGACAACTCTGCCTTCGTCGCCTTGAACCAGGTCGACCTCCGGGGCGCAGGCTCTTCCGATGTACGTGGCGTGTTCGCAAACCCCGGGGCGACGCTCAAAGGGGAACAGCTCACCGTGACAGGGTTCACGACGACGCAAGACGGCGCGGGGATCTACCTCGACGATGCCGACGCGTTCCTCAACACGTCAGGCCTCCACGACAACTACACCGACAGCAACGGCGGAGGTCTGTACGTGGACCCCTCCTCCGTGGGCGTCACCGTCGAGCTCCTGGATGTGGAGATCACCAACAACGAAGCCTCCAGCGCCGGCGCCATCGATACGGGCAACGGGTCGACCGTCTTGTTCGCGCTCGACAGCGACTTTCACAACAACGTCACGATGCTCGACGCAGGCGCGGTCCTCGGAGGGGGGCACTTCGAACGCTGCAGCTTCCGCCACAACGAGGCGATGGGTGTCGGCGGCGCAATCGACAGCCGCGAACACACGGCCGTTCTGATCGAGTCCTCCTTCCACGCCAACGTCGCCGCGACCGGAGGAGCGATCGCAACCGGTGGCACGCTCGGAGACCTCACCGTGCGCCGAAGCGCGCTGTTCGAGAACCAGTCGACGGCAGAACTGGGTGGCGCCGGCATCCACGTCGACGGGGGCATCGCAAAGGTCGTCAACTCGACCTTCGCGTACAACGAATCACAAGGCGCGGGGACTGGCGCAGGGGCCATTTCCGTCGACGCTGGCGCGGCCACCCTCGAATACCTGACGATGGCCTACAACGACGCAAACGGCGGCCCAGGGGGCCTTCGAGTCTCGGCCTCCGCGAGTGCCGCTCTCCACAACAGCCTGCTGCGAAACTTCGCGCCCGACTGTGACCTCGCCGGTCCTCTGACTGCCGCGACGTCCTTCGCCTCCGACACGACCTGCGGCACCGGAGTCTCATACGTCCCGGGGTCGATCGTCGCGGCCTGTTCAGGCTCTGACCAGGACTACCACTGCGACCCCGCCTCCTCGCTGCAGGGGCTGGCCACGTGCACCGAGCCCCTCGACCAACTCGGAAACGGCCGCCCACAGACGGCGTGCATGCCCGGGGCGTTCGAAGGCCCCTAGCAGGACCGCTACGTCTCGCCGTTGACGAGGCCCTTGAGCAACTTCAGCGCCGCAAACGTCTTGTCCAGGAAGGACTCCTGGTGCTCGACGAGTCGGAAGTTCGGGTGCTGCGACCACAGCCGTCGCAGCGCCGTGTCCAATGCCACCGCCTGGGCCGTGTCCTCGTTGCGGACCGGGTTGCCGCCTTCGATGCTGATGCCGCCAACGGCAGCGGTTTCGAAGAAGATGACCTCGTCGTAGCGGGCCAGCTCCGCTTCGAGCGAGGTGTCCAGGTGCGCGAAGAACTCCTCGGGCGTGCCGGGGTAGTAGGCCGCGCCGTCGACCGTGCCGCGGTCGCACAGCAGCGCGCGGTCGGGATACGTGCACGCGAACACGTCTTCGAGCCGCCGCTGCACGTGAAAGATGGCCTCTTGCGCGCTGCGTTTGGCGTCGATCTGTTCCCGACGAGGAAAGCCCCCGCCGAACAACATCGTCGCCGTTTCGGGCACCACGACGATGCGATCGCCGACCTCGCGACGCAGCAGGTCGGCCGCGGTGGTCTTTCCCGCTCCCGGACCGCCGGTGAGCACCACTCGAATCTGTCCGCCTCCGGTCATTTCGCCTCCACCCGCTCGGCGAGGTACTTCAGCCCGAGCTCGAAGTCGGCCCCCAGCATCGCGTCGAAGTCGGCAAATACCATGAACATCTTGCTGGCGAAGCCGTTGTTGCTGTCCATCGCCCAGGTGACCTTGGTGCCATCCCCCTCCGCGCCCACGGTGAACACCACCTCGGCCTTCGACTCGAATGGCTCGATGAAGGTGAGCGCGTAGCGGACCGAGTCCGCCTCGACGGCGGTGATCTCCATCCGGCCACGCCCGACGTCCTCGTTGCCCTCCCACTCGTACCAGGCGCCTTTGCCCGCGGCCGGGTCGGAGAACGTCCACTTCACATTCGGATCGCGCTCGGCCCAGGGGCTCCACTGCACCCACAACTTCATATCGGTGAGCTGCGGCATCACCGTATCGGGCGTGGCTCGCATCACCCGGGACCGCTCCACGTGGGTGACATCGGGCTGGAACAGCGCAGCCACGACGACGCCCCCGATGACGAGCGCGAAAAACCCGAAGACGCCCAGGAGAATCTTCTTCATCCGCGGCAGCCTACCCAATCTCGGCGATGCCAGCGCGTAAGCAGCGGGTCCGCCGCCGACGCACGGGCCGTGGACCCCTCGGGTGGCCCGCTGTACCATCCGCCGCGGAACGACCCATGGCCGACTCCGCGATTCACCAGCGCATCGAAGCCCTCACCAAGTCCGACACCGTCGTGCTGTTCATGAAGGGCACGCGGGCGCAGCCGCAATGTGGCTTCTCCGCCACCGTGGTCGGCATTCTCGACCAGTACGTCCCCTCCTACACCACCGTCAACGTGCTCGCCGATCCCGAGGTGCGCGAAGGCGTGAAGGAGTTCAGCGACTGGCCCACGATCCCGCAGCTGTACGTCCGCGGTGAGTTCGTCGGTGGCTGCGACATCATTCGCCAGATGGATGACGAGGGCGAGCTCATCCCGACCCTGGGCGACGCCGCCAAAGCACCCGAGCCCCCGACCGTGCACATCACGGAGGCCGCAGCCGCCGTGTTCATCCAGGCGATGGAAGAGGCAGAGGGCGATGAGCAGCTGCGCTTGGTCGTCTCGCCCACGTTCCAACACGAGCTCGCGCTCGACCTGCCGCGATCCTCGGACCTCGTCGTCGAAACCGCCGGCCTGAAGGTTCTCGTCGACCCCGGCACCGCCCGACGTGCCGAAGGCCTGCGCATCGACCACGTCGAGGGGCCCCAGGTCGGCTTTCGCATGGACAACCCCAACGCGCCCCCGCAGGTGCAGCAGATCGGTGTGAAGGAGGCATCCGAGCTCGTCAAGCAAGACGGCGTGAAGTTCCTCGACGTCCGCACCCCGCGAGAGCGCTCCATCGCCTCGATCGAAGGCACCACCTTGCTCGATGGTGACAACGTCGACGAGTTCATGAGCCTGCCCAAGGACACGCCGCTGGTGTTCCACTGCCACCACGGACATCGCAGCTTCCAGGCCGCGATTCGCTTCCTCGAGCAGGGCTTCACCAAGGTCTACAACGTGGTCGGGGGCATCGACGCCTGGTCGAAAGACCTCGACCCCTCCGTCCCGCGCTACTAGTCGCCTCCTCGGGACCGCGCCGTGGCGATCGACGACCTGCTCACAGCCATTCGCGAGTCGTGTTCCCCCGGAACGTGGTCGCGCGGTGTTCAACTCGCCCGGTCGGGCCAGGTCGTCGGCGAGGAAGACGACGGGGACGAGATCGCCCTGCGCGTGGCCACCAAAGGAGGGCTCGTCTCTCCGCAAGTCGTCCTCTTTCCCGACGACGACGACTGGACCTGTGAGTGCAACTCTCGCGAAGATGCGTGCGCCCATGTGGCCGCCTGCGCCATCGCGCTCAAGCAGGCGTGGGCCGAGGGCAAGCGCATGCCCGGAGAGGGCGAAGCCAAAGCCCAAGGCCCCGCACGCGGGCACCTCGAGTACGTCCTGCAGAACCACGACGGCAAGTTGGCCCTGTTTCGGCTGATCGTCGCAGGCGAAGAAAAGCACCAGCTCAACGGCTCGATCGCCCAGGTCGCGATGGGCAAGGTCAAGGGGCCCAAGTTCGTCGCCTCGGACGGCGACCTCAAGTTCGAAAAGAAGCTCGGCAGCTTCGGCGGCGGCATCATTCCCAAGCCCTCGATGCGCAAGGTGGTCGACGCGCTTCGGGCCGTCGACCACGTCACGCTCGACGGCAAGAAGGTCAGCGCGGGGGCGCCGATCAGCGGGTTGGCGGTCCGCGTCACGAAGGAGCGCGACGGCTACGTGCTGCGCCTCGAGCAGGACCCCAGCCTCGACCTCATCCTTCAAAACGGTGCAGCGGTGCGTGGCGACACGATCTGCGCCGTGGGCGAACACGGTCTCACCGCGGGCGAGTACGACTCGATGCGGCGCGGCAAGGTGTTTCACAGCACCGACCTCGGCACGCTCGTCGGCGACTGGCTGCCCAAGCTGCGCCGCACGCTGCACATCATCTCGGACATCGAGCTGCCCGGCAGCACCACGGTGAAACCACGGCTGGTGCTCGGCACCTCGCGCGAGGGTGACGACCTCGTCGTCCTGCCCACGATCCTCTACGGCGAACCCGCGATCGCTCGCGTCGACGGTGAGCGGCTCACGATGCTCGCCGACGGCGACGTTCCGCTGCGCAACGCTCGGCTCGAGAAACTGCTCCGCGACCAACTCGCAGGGCGAGGCCTGGAGCTCGGCGTCAAACGAACGCTCCAGCCGACCGATGCGATCGCCCTGACAGCCACGTGGCGAGACGACGACACCGTCGCCCTGCACGGCAAGGCGCACGAGGCCTACTTCGACGCGGGTGAGCTCGATGCCCACCTCGAATTGGGCGAGAGCGGCGACGTCGACGTCTGGTTCGGCGCCGAGGGCTCGGGCCATGGCAAGGCCGATGCGGGCGCGGTGGTTCGAGCGTGGGAACGCGGCGACGCCTTTGCCCCGCTCGCTGGCGGCGGCTTCGGTCGGGTGCCCGCAGGATGGCTCGCGCAACACGGCCACCGCTTGGTCGCGCTGCTCGCCGCCCGGGACGCGATGCAGGCGGGCAAGGAGCTTCCCGCGTGGTCCGGTCCCGACGTCGCGGCGCTGTGCCAAGCGCTCGACCACCCGGCCCCCCCCACCTTCGAAGGCTTGCGTCCCCTGCTCGAGAACTTCGACGGGCTGCCAGCCCCCACGTTGCCGGACGACCTCACCGCCACCCTGCGCGACTACCAGCGCCAAGGCGTGGCCTGGCTCGGCTTTCTTCGCCGCGCGGGACTCGGGGCGCTGCTCGCCGACGACATGGGTCTCGGTAAAACGCTCCAAACCCTGTGCGCGATCGAGGGACGCACCCTCGTCGTGGCACCCACCAGCGTGCTGCCCAACTGGGCCTCCGAACTCGCGAAGTTCCGCCCGTCCCTGCGCGCATCCGTCTACCACGGCCCCGGCCGCGCCCTCGATCCCGAGGCCGACGTCACGCTCACCACTTACGCCCTGCTTCGCCTCGACCTCGAGAAGCTTCAAGCCGTCGAGTGGAACACCGTGGTGCTCGACGAGGCGCAGGCGATCAAGAACCCCGAAAGCAAGGTCGCGCGCGCGGCCTTTGAGATCCCGGCCGACTTTCGCATCGCGCTCACCGGTACGCCGGTCGAAAACCGCCTCGACGATCTCTGGTCGCAGTTCCACTTCCTCAACCGCGGACTGCTCGGCGGACGCTCCGACTTCGGCGACCGCTACGTCCGCCCGATCGAAGCGGGCGACCCCAACGCAGCCGGAGCGCTGCGCAACCGCGTGAAGCCGTTCCTGCTGCGCCGCCTCAAACGAGAGGTCGCCACGGAACTGCCCCCGCGCACCGACGTCGTCCTGCACTGTGAGCTCGAAGCCGAGGAGCGCAGCACCTACGACGCGATGCGTGCGGCCACCCAGAACGACATCATGAAGCGTCTCGGAGAAGGCGCGAACGTGATGGCCATGCTCGAGGCCCTGCTGCGACTCCGCCAAGCGGCTTGCCACCGCGCGCTGCTTCCGGGCGAAGCCAAGGCCAGCAAAGACGCCTCCTCCAAGGTGCAGGTCCTGCTCGACCAACTCGAGACCGCCACCGCCGAAGGCCACAAGGCGCTGGTCTTCTCCCAGTGGACCAGTTTTCTGGATCTCATCGAGCCCCATCTGCGCAGCGCCGGCATTCGCTTCAACCGCCTCGACGGCTCCACCAAAGATCGCGGCGCCGTCGTCGATGCGTTCCAAGCCGAAGGAGGACCCAGCGTCATGCTGCTGTCTCTCAAAGCCGGCGGCACCGGCCTCAACCTCACCGCGGCCGACCACGTGTTCCTCATGGATCCCTGGTGGAACCCCGCCGTCGAAGACCAAGCCGCCGACCGAGCCCACCGCATCGGCCAAGAGAACCCCGTCCTCGTCCACCGCGTCGTCGCCCGCGGCACCGTCGAGGAACGCATCCTGGCCCTGCAGGAAAAGAAACGCGCCCTGGCCGAAGCCGCCGTCGGCGACGGCGGAGCCGCCACCTCCATCACCCGCGAAGAACTCCTCGACCTCCTCACCTGACCCCGGAACAGAGGCGCCCCGAGTCAGACACCGCCCTCCACTGCAAGAGAGCGAAGCGTCCCGAAGGGGCGCGCAGCGGAAAAGATAGAAGTCGCCGAACGTAGGCCGCCCAGCTGAGGGGTTCGAAGGGGGGGCCTCGCCCGACAGGGCCCCCCCGCAGAACCTCGGCGCGCCCACAACGTGAGGCCGACACCAAGAGAGCGAAGCGTCCCGAAGGGGCGCGCAGCGGAAAAGATAGAAGCGGCCGAACATGGACTCGCCCAGCCCGAGGGTTTCGGGAGGCAGGCCCTCGCCCCGTCAGGGGCCCCCGGAAGAAACCCGGCGCGCCCACAACGTGAGGCCAACTCAAGAGAGCGAAGCGTCCCGAAGGGGCGCGCAGCGGAAAAGATAGAAGTAGCCGAGCGTAGACCCGCCCAGCCGAGGGGTTCGAAGGGGGGGCCTCGCCCGACAGGGCCCCCCCGCAGAACCCCGGCGCGCCCACAACGTGAGGCTTACGGCACGATGGTGAAGGGATAGCGGGCCAGCTCGATGCCGTCGTCCGAGAAGACTCTGACTTCCCAGTCGCCGACGTACTCGCTGCGCAGCTTGAGGTACGCGCGAGTACGGTAGGCGTGCGAAGGCTTGACGACGATCTTGCCGCGTCGCGCGTTGCCTTCGACCTTCTGCCAGACCACCGAGAGCTCTTCTTTTTGGCGCTGGTGCACCACCCGGATGCACACGTTGGCCAGGTCGTCGTTTGCCACCGAGAAGGTGCCGTCCCCCCCGACGCAGCGGCTTCGCTCGTAGCCGCTGCCCATCGAAACGTCGTCGATGTGAATGCCGGTACGACCCACGCCACCGACGGGCGCACGGTCGGCCGGGCTCACGGGGAGCTTCTTGAATACCGCGGCGATCTCGGCAGGCGTGCCCGGCGGGGGGTCTCGCGGGTCCCGGTTGGGATCGACCTGCGGGGGTTTGCGCTCCGGCTTCGGGTCGTCGGACGCGGGCCGAGGCTCGGGCGCATTCGACTTGCCCTCGCCGGCGTCCGGGTTCTCAGGCGCCGGATCGGTCGGGATCTTCGTGCGAGGGCCCGCTTCGGCGACCGAAGGCTTGTCCTTCTTGGGCGGCGGCGAAGAGCCACGCCCCAGCCATACCGCGAGGCCAGCCGCAACGACGCCCCCCACGAACAACGGAAGCCGGCTCTTGGTGCGGGGCGGGTCGATCACCGGTTCGGCCGGCTTCGGCTTCGGTGATTCCTCGGTCGGCTGACGGTCGGGGTGCAAAACGATCGGCGGAGGAAGCTCTTCCTCTTCGGCCGTCTCGTCGTCGCGGGCCGAGGCCTCGTCGGCGGCGGACTCCTCCGGCGCCGGCGATTCGCCTTCATCGTCGTCTTCGGAGGAAGCCTCCTCCTTCGGCGACGCTTCGTCCTCGTCGCCACCACCCATGATCGCGTCCATCAGCGACTCGTCGGGCTTGCGCTCGGGCAGCTTCAGCGACGAGAACGACATCGCCGATGTACTGGCCGATGCCGGGATGTCGTCCTCCTCGGGCGCCGGGTCGACCGGAGCCGCACGCATCAGGCGGTCCATTTCGTCCTCGCCTTCGGCCGGCTCGTCGGAACTGGACGCATCGTTCTTGCGTTCGGCTCGGACCTCCTCCGTCCACGCCATCGTCTTTTCGGTGCGCGGTGGAGGTTCTTCGGCCTCGACGTCCTTGGAATCCGCGTCGTGCTTGCGGGCACCGCGAACCTCTTCGGTCCACGCGCGCGTTCCCTCAGGCCCATCCTCGGCCGTGGCCTTGTCCGCGGCCTCGTCCAACAACGAACCCCAGGCCTCGTCGAAGGCTTTGCCCGGCTTGGAGCCAGAGCGGTCCTTGGGTTCCGACATCGGGGCCCGAATCGTGCCAGATCGCCCGAATCCCGCAAGCCCGGGAGTCGGGACGGGTTGCCCGACGCGGCCAGGAAGTCTAAGTCTCACGCATGGCAGCGTTTTCGACCCGTCTGTGCACCGCGCTAGCGTGCCTTTTGGTGGCTTCGGGCTGCGAAGCGCAACAGGCCACCGGGACGGACGCGCCCCGGGTCCGCGCCGAAACGCCCAGCAGGCCTCCGGTCGATCCCGGGGACGAGGGCCAATCGCGCAACCTGCTCCAGCACTACCGCGCACGAGATCTCGCCGCCCAAGCGTCGGGCATGCCACCGGGGATGCTGTCTTTTCCCGGCGACAGCCCCTCGGCGCGCAAACAGGCGTTGAGTATTCCATCCGGCCCTCGGCTCGCGCTCGAAAGCGAAGCCTGGATGCTGCCGTTTCACAGCAAATGGATGATCGCGGTCTTCCTGACCTCGCTCTCCCGCGGAGCCGTCGACGAAATGCGACACGTGCTCGCGCCCAACGCAACCTTCGGACGCCCCGACCCTCGCCGTCCCCACGAACGTCCGATCTTCGAGGACGACAACCTGCTCGAGTTCTTCGACGGCGTGTCCGCTGCCGCCGCCCGCTTCGACGAAAAGGCGAAGTACACCAACCCCACCCCGCTGCCGATGGGGTTTCAAGAACGCATTCGCGCCGGGGCCGAGCCGATGTGGGCGTTCTACACAGCCGGGCCCGACCTGTTGATGTTTCGCCTGCGGGCCTACGGCAACCGTGCGTACATCGACTATGTCGGCTTCTTCCCCGACGCGCCGAGCGAGCCGGTCGACTACTCCGCGCTAGGCCCCGCCCCCCCGTTCGCTCCCGCAGCCGTCAACCGGGGCAACCAGATCGTCCGCGACTTCGGTCCCAACGGTGCCCAAGCCCCCGCACGTCGCCCCGCGCCACCGCGACCCACCGCCGCGCGAGCACCAACGCCGTAGCGCCGCGAAACGAAGCTCAATCTGCGGTGACGCTGAGGTCTTCGACCGCGCGGCGGAACGGCGACCATACGTGCCGTTCGAGAAACGCCGAGGCGGTCATCTTGCCTTCGGATACCGCGTCGAAGTCTTGGCGTTGTCGGTCGAGACGCGCTTCGAGTGCCATCGCCTGAGCGTCGGAGCCCCGCGGATGGTCCGCGTGCCGTTCGGCAAACAACGCCACCGACCCACGTCCGCGTGCAACCCACACGAAGTGCCAGTCGGCGAGGAAGTCCCGCATGCGTTGCAGGTTGAGGGTGCCGGCCCACGCGGTCTCCCCCAGCTCGAGCCAGTCGTATTCGTCGAGCCCGCGCCCGACGTTGCGACGCAGCGACGCGTCGACCTCGGCAAACTCGAACCGCACCACGCCGTCTTTGTCGACATCGAACGACGCCGCGCGGTGACGGTTGCCCTCGCCGTCGACCGCGGTGAGCACCACCGTGCCGCGATACGGCCGCAGCATGCACCCGGCGCGCTCGGCATCCCGTTGGCTGAGGACCACGCCCGCATCCTCGGAGATCGGCAACGGCCATCCTTTGCACAGCCGTGCTTCGCTGAGCCGAAGTCGAACTTGATCGAGCTGGACCTCGCGATGGTCGACGATGCCGAAGCGAACCCCGTTGTGAAGGATCGTCGCGCGTGCAGCCGACGACTCCACGGCGTTGCAGGACCCAGGCTCCGCCCGACCGCTGACCAGCTGCTCATGCAGCGACGCACCGCATTCCTCACCCGCCCGGGCCGCGACCTGCTCGGCAAGCTCGGCCGGTGCCACTGCGGAAAGGGGCTCGTGCCGCTGCGTCGTCGGGCCGCCCATGCCCGCACAACCCGAGGCCCAAAGCCCCAGGATGGCCGGAATCACGGCCTTTTTCGCGGCAAGCAACGCTCTGCAGGGTAACAACGGCATGTGCGCGGGTGCACTCTCAACGATGCAGTACGCCCGATCTTTCACTGGGTTACGTCGCCTTGACGCCGGCAAGCGCGCGGGCCAGCCTCCCTCGGAGATCGACATGCGTGCCGCTGCCCTCGTCCTCCTACTCGGCGTATCGACCGCCGGGTGCCTGAAAGTCCCCGAGGATCTCACGGAAGAGCCCAACGCGGCCACCGTGGCACCCGCGACCGCGGCCGAGCTGCTCGCGCGCCACGTCGAGGCGCTCGGTGGAGAAACCGCCCTTCGCGAGGTCAAGGCTCGCACGCTGGAAGCCCGCATGGTGCTCTACCCCGGCGAGGGCTGCGAGTCCCCCGACGATCCGTTCTGCGCGATGACCGAGGAGCAGACCGGCTCGTACTTCTATCAGAGCACCTCCGATGCTCGGCTCTACCGCCGCAACGTGATCGGTGACGCGCTCGAAGAACGCGGCTTCGATGGCAAGACCGGCTGGGCCTACCTCGCCCCCGACACCCTGCGCATCGACAGCGAACAGGAGATGAAGCTCAACCGCGAAGAGGCGGCGCTTCATTGGTACCTCGACGTCATCGACCGCGGCGTCGAGACCGAACTGGTGGCGCCTCGCAAAGAGGACTCCGACGGCAACCCGCGGGTGATGGACGGCATGGTCTGGCGCGTCCCGGGCACCGACATCGAAAAGCAGCTGTGGTTCGACCGCGCGACGGGTTTGCGTCGCGAGGAGACCAGCGGAGACCCCGCGGTGGGCAACACCCAGGTCGTCGTCTACGAGGACTACCGCGAGATCGACGGCGTCCTCGTCCCTCACATGATCCGTGTGGTCAACAACTTCGAGGGCCGAGTGCAGCGCATCGACTTCTCGGTGCAACGCGTCACGCACGACCCGATCGATCCCACCAAGTTCGCCATCCCCGAACTCCCCTCACCCACCGCCGAGCCCGACGCCTTGCTGGCCCAGCTCGCGGGTGCACGCACCAACGCCCAGAGCAACGCCAAGGACGTCTCGGCGTGGATGGACTACGCCCGCATCGCCTTCGTCGCGGCACACTTCGACGAGGTCCGCACGGCGCTGTCCAAGGCGCTCGCACTCGACACGAAAGAGCCCGAAGCCCTGCTGCTGTCCGCCCGCTTGGCGGTGCTCTTCGGCGACTACGCCAAGGCCGACAAGATCCTCAAACGGGCCAAGAAAGCGAAGGTTCGCGGTGAAGTGCTTGCCCGCGAACACGGCTGGATCCACTTGCGGCAGCGCCAGTACGGCAAGTTTGCCACCGACCTCGCCGCTGGCGGCAACGTGGATCTCGCGCAGCGCTACCGCAAGTTCTCGGGGACGCCGCTGGACGCGTCGATCGAAGGCGACGCCTGTGCCCTCGAGATTCCGCTCGCCACGCACGAGCCGCTCGCCACGGTCGACATTCAGCTCGGAGGCAAGACCGTCGGTGCGATCTTCGATACCGGCGCGGCCGACCTCATCGTCACCCGCTCGCTCGCCGAAGAGCTGGGCATGGAAATCACCGCCAGCTCGCAGATCGCCCAAGGCATGCCGCCGGTTGGGCACGGCCAGTTCCCCGAACTCAAAGTCGGCGGACTGACCCTGCGCAACGTGCCCGCCAACGTGTTCGACGACGAAGCGATCGCCGACATGGCCGGCGACGAGTCCGAGCGCGTCAAGGCGGTGCTCGGCATCGGCATGCTGACCGAGTTTGCCGTCGCCCTCGACGCCCCGCAAAAGAAGCTCGAGCTCGTTTCGTCCGCTCGCAAGTGCAAGAGCGAACGCGACGCGCTGGTCAGCGGACCGTCCGTGCCGTTTTGGATGCACGAGACCCACTACATCTACGTGATGGCGTCGATGAACGGTGCCGAAGGTGTCTACCTGGTCAACACGGGCATGCGCGGCGCCGACATGACCGCCAACGCCCAAGCCTACAAACATGCGGCCGTCGGCGCTCCTCCACTTCAAGCCGGTGAAGCTCCCATGGCCCGCATCGAGTCGTTCGCCCTCGGCGACGGCATGACGGTCAAGGACCTGGCCGCTGCGTGGGGCTACTTCCAGCAGACACAGTCGTCCGACGGCTTCCGCCTCGACGGCATGATCGGCCTGGGCGTTCTCGGCAAGCAGCGCTTCGTCTTCGACTTCGAGAACCACACGATCCACTTCCCGAGGACCGCAGGTTGATCCCGACCGCCTACGTGGCCCCATGGGCCTTCGTCGAAGGCGCCGTGCGTTGCGACGTGCGGTTCGACGTCGACGGTGACGGCCGCCTCGTGGGCGTCGGCAATGCGAACGAATCCGGCGAGGCACCGCTGCGCCGCAACTTCGGCAACGCGCTCGTGCTGCCCGGGTTCATCAATGCCCACTCCCACGCCTTTCAACGTGGGATTCGTGGCCAAACACATCGACGTGTTCCGGGCGAGAACAGCTTCTGGTCCTGGCGCACGGCGATGTACGCCGCCGCGAACACGCTCGACCCCGACGGCCTCTACACGATCACCCGCAGCGCGTTCGCCGAGATGCTGCGCGCGGGCATCACCCACGTGGGCGAGTTTCACTACGTGCACCATCAGGCCGATGGCACGCCCTACAACGACCCCAACGAGTTGTCGTGGCGTGTGGTCCAGGCTGCCCGCGACGTCGGGATTCGGCTCACGTTGCTCGAGGTCTTCTATGCCCGCGCGGGAGCCGGTCAGCCGCCGCTTCCCGAACAGCGGCGCTTCTGCGACGCGGACGTGGACGCCTACCTCTCGCGTGTGGATTCGCTGCGCGCGGCCGGAGTCGATGTCGGCATCACCCCGCACAGCATTCGGGCGGCGTCGGCCGGGCAGATTCGGGCGTTGGTCGAGTACGCAAGCCAACACGACCTGGTCCTGCACACCCACCTCAGCGAGCAACCCCGAGAAAACGAAGAGTGCCAGGCCGAGCACGGCAACTCCCCCGCGGGTGTGTTCGAGTCCTGCGGTGCCTTCGAGCGGCCCTCATCGTTCACCGCGGTGCATGCCACCCACCTCAGCGACGCCGACTTCGACCGGCTCCGCACGCAGACGGTCTGCGCATGCCCGACCACCGAAGCCGACCTCGGCGACGGCATTCTCGACGCTGCGCGGTTGGCCGCAGGCGGCACGACGCTCGCGCTGGGCAGCGACAGCAACGCGATCATCGACCTCGTGCAAGAAGCCCGGCTGCTCGAGATGGACGACCGCCTCGCCCGGGGGTCTCGGTGCCGCCTCAACGATGCATCGGGGGCGCTCGGCCCGGCACTCGCCAACGCGGCGACCCGCGGTGGCGCCACTTCACTCGGCACCCCCGGTGGCGCCCTTCGAACCGGCGACCCGTTCGATGCGATCGTCGTGGACCTGGACCACCCTTTCTTCGCCCACGTTCCGCCCGAGCACGCGCTCGATGCGTTGTTCTCGGCCGGCACACAGTCCGTGATCCGGCAGGTCGTGGTGGGTGGCCGTGAGATGCTCTAGCGCGGTGAAGCGTATCGCCGTCTCGTTGCTCGCCATCGTGCAGCTCGGTTGTGCCGCCCGCCGAGAGGCCCGGGTTCGACGCGCCTGGAATGCCCAGCGCGCGACCGCGGAAGACCCCAGCGCCAACGGCAGTGACGGCTCCGTCGACGAGGACCCCGACAGCCCCGCCGCCGTCGCACCCAAGGAGGGCTGGGACAAGGTCGAAGAGCTCCTCACGCGCACCGCGGACGTACTCACCACCGCGCCCAGCCCCGAGGTCCTCGCCGAACTCGCAACGAAGTGGTGCGAGGTCGAACCCATCCCTCGCAAGACCGAGCACGGTGAAGTCAGGGTCTGCTACCTCTACCCACCAGTGCGGGTCCAGGGGATCGCGCTCACCCTCGAGCTCAGCGAAACGGGGGTCATCGGCTTCGTCGCGCCCGACGTCGATGCGGTCAAGAGCCAAGAGCTGGCGACCGAGGCCCGCCGTACGCTCGAACCGCTTTGCGCCCAGTCGTCGTGGACGACCGCGACCGCGGGCTTGGACGTGCAGACCTGTGAGGTCGAAGGAGGCTCGACACTCGCGGTCGGTCGGCTGCAGGCGCGGCCCGACTCCGACCGATGGCAAGTCTCCGTCGCGGTGCTCGGCGCCATTTGAGGTAACTTCGGGGGGTCCGCGACACGCGTGGGCCCCCTTCGTCATGTTCGCATCCCGAGAAGCGCAGCTCTTCCTCGAGGGCCTCGAAGACCCCGAGGCTACGCAAACGACCGTCTTGCTGAAGAAGACGCTCCAGCCCAACCGCGACTGCGAGTTCGGCAAGAAGTACGACTTCGACAAGATCAGCTCGATCGCCGAGTACCAACGCGCGGTCCCGATTCAGAAGTACGACGGCTTCGCCGACTCGATCCGCCGCATCGTCAACGATGGCGAGCAGGGCATCCTCACCAAGGAGCGGGTCAAGCGGTTCTTCATGACCTCGGGTTCCACCTCCGAGCCCAAGTACATCCCGGTCACCACGCGCTTCATTCAGACCAAGTCCCGGGCCTTCGGGATCTACTGGGCCTCCGTGTTCGCCGATCATCCGGCCGCCAAGGAAGGCCGCATGATCACCAACTTCTCGGACTCCGGCGTGCCCGGCAAGACCCCCGGCGGCATCGAGTGCGGCTCGGAGAGTTCGTTCTGGGCCGGCGTCACCCGGGCGACGCAGCTGAGCAAGGCGCCGATCATTCCCAAGCCGGTCGCGCAGATCAAAGACTCCGACGCCCGCTACTACGCGCTGGCCCGCATCCTGCTCGAAGAGACGTTCAGCGTCATCATGACGCTCAACCCCAGCACCATTCTGCTGCTCTTCAAGAAGATCCAGGAGTTCTCGGAGCCCCTTCTTCGCGACATCGAACACGGCACCCTTTCGGGTGACATCGAGGTCAGCGACATCGTGCGCGAGTACGTCGCCGAGACGTACAAGGGCAACCCTGCCCGAGCCGAGGCGCTGCGCTCACTGGCCGCGGATCCGGACGGTCTGCTGGCGCATCGCATCTGGCCCGAGCTTTCGCTGGCGATCTGCTGGCGCTCCCCGATGCTCGAGCCCTACATCAAGCTGCTCACGCCGCACTTCGGCGAGCGCGTTGCGGGGCGCGACTACATGATGATGGCCTCGGAGGGCATCATGGGTGTGCCGCTGCACGATGGCGGCAGCGGTGGCGTGTGCGGGGTGGGCCTGCACTTCTACGAGTTCGTTCCCGAGGACGAGATCGACAAGCCGAACCCCACCGTGTTGCTCCCGCACCAAGTCGAGGTCGGCAAGACGTACGTGCTCATCTTGACCAACGGGTCGGGGCTCTACCGCTACAACATCGGCGACGTCGTACGCATCACGGGCTTCGAGCGCAAGGCCCCGATCATCGAGTTCCTGCACCGCGCCGGCCGAACCTGCTCTCTCACGGGCGAAAAGCTCACCGAAAGCCAGGTCACCAACGCGATCGAGGACACCGCGCGCGAGCTCGATCTTCAGGTCGAAGAGTTCACCGTCGCACCTGCGCCCGAGGGTTTTCCTCGGTATGTGGCCTACGTCGAGCTGCGAGGGTCTGCGCAACCCGGAGCCCTCGCAGCGTTTCCCAAGGCCTTCGACGACGCGCTCGACCGTCACAACATCGAGTACGGCTCCAAGCGGGGTTCGCAGCGGCTCGCCGCCCCGGAGCTGTGGGTGGTCGAGCCCGGCACCTATGCCCGGCTGCGCCAAGAGAAGACGGCGGCAGGCGCCAGTGACTCGCAGATCAAGCCGATGCACCTCACACGGGACGCCTCGTTCAGCCAGCGCGTGCAGGTCGCATCCCGCCATCAGGCGGGGTGACAAAGCCCCGCGAGACTGGCAGTTTTTGACCCGCTGCGACCTCGCAGCCAAGGCACCACCATGAGCAGCTCCCACGCAGGCCTCCTCGTCCCTCTGGACATGTTCCGGATCACCCAGCTCGCGGCGATCTTCGGCGAGCTGCTGGCCGGCAAAGCACGCAACGTTCTCGACGCCCAGCTCGTCGTCACTCGGCACCCCGAAGCGCCGCTGTTCCTCATGCGCATCGTCGGCTCGGTTTCGAACGAAAACCCGGCCGCGTTCTGGCGCGAGAACGCGGACCTCGTTCAGATGGCCAGCCGCGCATTCCCGCGGCAAGTGATCATGTTCTACGCCGACCCCGGCGAGACGCCCGACGACCGCCGAGAGGGGTTCATCGTGGCGCAGCAAGGCCAGGTGGTCGCGGGCGACGACGCCGGCACCGACCGCATCCCGGCCGGAAGCCCCGACGCCGACTGGCCGCTGGGCAAGCTGTGCCAGCAGCTGCGAATCCCACTCGAGGACCTCAAAGGCGGATTCGCGGGCGGACCCGAGGTCTCGGTGAAGCTGCTCGAGCCTACGGCCGACGACCAAGCTCTTCTTCAGCAGTTGTTCGCCAAGGAGATGGCCGCACAGGCTGCTGCCGAAGGTGGCGAAGCACCCGCCGAAGCTCCCCCCGCAACCGACGGCTCAGCCCCAGCCCCCGCCCCCGGCGCGGCACCAGCTGCCCCACCCGCTCCCGCCAAGCCATCGGCGGCGGAGCTCGCCGCTGAGGACGCCAAACGCCGCGCCCGCGAGCAGGCCGAAGAAGCTGCGGCTGCGGCTGCACGCGCGGCCGAGGTCCAGTCCGGCTTGCGACTCGCCCAAGACGATCTCGGCGTCACCGTTGCGCCCGATGCCGAGCTTTCCGAGCCCGACGTGCTGCGCCCATTCATCGTGTCGTCGCTCGATGGCGATGTTCCCGAAGGCGTCTCCCGCGACCTCACCGAAGCCCTACAAGGCAAGCGCATCGACGTTGCGGTCAAGGTCGACTTTCTCAGCGAGGTGTTCATCGAGAACTCGCCGCTGTCGAAACCCCAGTTTCTCGAGATCTCCTCCGAGCGAGAGCTCGGCGGCAAGACGGTCCGCATCGCAGAGGTGCTCGGGCCCCGCCTGGGCTACGGCTCGCTGATCAGCACCGGCTCCGCACCGCACGTCTTCGTCTCGCGCAAGCCGGGCCTGGCCCTGCCTGAAGCCCTGATCGTCGAGTTGCTCGGCTAGAGCACCGACCGGTTTGAAATCGGCCCGCAATGCACGTCTGTGGCCACCTGTCGCGGCGTTGATCCGCGCTTGACGGACCTCCAGTCCGCCTTCGGCCTCGCGCCTTGCGACAAGCGCCCACAGCCGCACCTTGCAAGCCGTTTCAAACCGATCGGCGCTCTGGAGCGCCGAAGAACCAACCAACAAAGGCGTGATCAGCAGGGAGCTGATCACGCCTTCGTCTTTGGGTGTGCTGCCAGGTTGTGGTCGCGAAGAACTACATCGCGAAGCGTGTCTTGAGATCTGCGATGATCTCTTCTTCACGCGCGCCCGTGGTGGGCTCGGCGAGGCGATCTCGAACGAGTGCTTCGAGGACCATCGCACGCTCGGGGTGCGGAGGCAGGTGCTCTGCCAGGTTCAACTTGCGGCTTGCCAGCATCTTGAGGAACGGCTCGATCTTGCGGATCTCTTGGGCGATGCGCATCGTGACTTGCTTGCCCTCGCCGCGGCGCGACGGATAACGCGGCGCACACTTTTCAACGGCTTGGACCAGGTCACGGGCGAGGTCGACATCGACTTTGTCTTCGACACCGAAGCTCGCGACCACGATGGGGCGGCTCTGGGCTTTCTTCGTGCCGTCGCCGGACCACCAAACGTTGTGGGCAATGGAGAGATAGGTTCGGCGAGTCTCGCCGCAGCGCACCTTGTTTCTTCGCAGATACATGGCTAGTTCCTTTTCGTTTGAGACCAAGAGGGGAGTGGGTGACCCGTGCCTGCCCGGCCTGCTTTGGGTCTGACGACGACCCGGTGCAAACCTTCATCGCCCATCGGTACTTTTTCGACGGACCAAGGCGACCGAAGTCGCAAGGGCTTTCTGATGGCGCGAAGTGCATCCAACGGATCAGGCTAGCCGCGCCCACCGACCGGCACCAGGAACCGAAGCCACAGTTCCGCTCAAGCAAATGAAATCACGATGTTTTTCAGTTCTCTTCATCCAGCGCGCTTCACCGATGGCGCCCTTCGCCCCCGCGTTGACTCACATCCTACACACCCAATGAGGCAGGTCGGGGTGGGCTTCGTGCTGCGTCACCCGGCCGCACGGTGCAACCAAGTCGGATCTTCTCCGTCAGGGGCACGCTGAGACCGAGGACAACGTTGCACCTCTTGCTGCCTCGAACGCGACAGAAACGGCAGGGGTTGCCGTGTCCCGCCCGTGCACCGACCACACCCAAGGATCATGGGTGTTCGATACCAGCTGGCTCTCCACTCCCTCTGGCTCGTCATCGCCTGTGGACTCGGCGAGAAAGACGTCTACGAGAAGTGCAAGAACTCGGATCAGTGCGGCTATCCGGAGACGGTCTTCGAGTGCGTAGCCACTGATGCCGGGAAGATCTGCACCACCTCTTGCCAAGGCGATGTCGATGCCGCTTCGGATGGAGTTCAGGTCGGTCGCTGCGTCGCCGACTCGACCTGCCAGACCTACGCTTCCGAAGCATGCTGCTTGGTCGAAAACCTCGAGGAAGGAGGAGGCTCTAGCATCGGCGGCGACGACCGATACACGGGGACCTGTCTGCCTCGGGCCCCCGAGTCGACCGGGCCCAACGATCCTCCGGATGAGACCGGCGACGGAGACCAGTGCGAGTCCGGAACCCTCTACTACACCTCGTGCGACCGAGACGACGAGTGCGGCTACGGGCTCACCTGCATGCGACCGTGTACGAGCTGCGACGAGTCGTGTTTGCTGCCCTGTGGGGGTGAACTCGGGGGCGACGACTACTGCGAGCGGTTCGGTGCAGGGTCGTGTGGCAGCACGCTGTACGAGGTCTGCGATGCACCACCCTCGATCTGCCCGGACCCTCCGCCCGACGACCACGGCGAGACCTGCTCGTCCAACGCAGACTGCGAGAGCGCCATGTGCTGGTTCGAAGACGAAGACAGCTCGACCGGGCGCTGCACGATGTCCTGCATGAGCAAGGCGGAGTGCCCCAACGCCGAAGACTGCCAGAGCCGCGAACTCATCCCGTCGAGCGGAGTGACCGAACAGTTCTGCCTACCGAACTGACGCTCACGCCTCACGCCAAAGAGAAATCCGCGGAGACCTCGACGTTCCCCGCGGATTGTTCCGGACCAGTCCCTAGAACTCGCAGTTTCGTGGCGTGCGGGGGAACGGGATCACGTCGCGGATGTTCTGCATGCCGGTGGCGTACATGACCATCCGCTCGAAGCCGAGGCCGAAGCCCGCGTGCGGAGCGGTGCCGAAGCGGCGGGTCTCGAGGTACCAGCGGTACTCCTCGGGCTCGAGGCCCAGTTCGCGAATGGCGTCCTCGAGCACGTCGAGGCGTTCTTCACGAGCGGAGCCACCGATGAGTTCGCCAACCCCGGGTACGAGCAGGTCGACCGCGCCCACCGTCTCGCCGTCGTCGTTGCGGCGCATGTAGAACGCCTTGATCGACTTGGGGTAGTCGGTGACGAACACCGGGCGCCCGACGAGTTCTTCGGTCAGGAAGCGCTCGTGCTCGGCCTGCAGGTTGACGCCGAAGCTGACCGGGTACTCGAACTTCTTGCCGGAGTCCTCGAGTCGCTTGACCGCCTCGCGGTAGGGCATGCGCTCGAAGCCCGCGTCGACGACCTTCTGAAGGCGCTCGATGAGGCCCTTGTCGATGCGGAGGTTGAAGAAGTCGAGGTCTTCTTGGCAATCGTCGAGCACGGTGCGGAGCAGGTGCTTGACGAAGTCTTCGGCCAGGTCGCAGTTCTCCGAGAGATCGCAGAACGCCATCTCGGGCTCGATCATCCAGAACTCGGAGGAGTGACGCGTGGTGTTGGAGTTCTCGGCGCGGAACGTGGGGCCGAACGTGTACACGTCGCTCATGCCCAGCGCGAAGGCCTCGGCGTTGAGCTGCCCCGACACGGTGAGGTAGGTGGGCTTCGCGAAGAAGTCCTTGTCCCAGTCGACCTCGCCCTTGTCGGTGCGTGGCGGGTTGTTGATGTCGAGCGTGGTGACGCGGAACATCTCGCCGGCACCTTCGGTGTCGGAGGCGGTGATGATGGGCGCGTGCAGGTACACGAACCCGCGCCGAGCGAAGAACGCGTGAATCGCCTGGGCGAGCTTGCTGCGCACGCGAAAGACCGCGCCGAACGTGTTGGAGCGGTTGCGCAGGTGGGCGATCGTGCGAAGGAACTCGAAGCTCGCCCCCTTCTTCTGCAGCGGGTACTCCTCGGCGGCACGACCCACCGTGATCACCTTGGTGGCCTGCACTTCGACGGCCTGGCCCTTGCCTTGCGACTCGACCAGGTCACCGTGCACTTCGATGGCCGAGCCGGTGGTGAGCTTGCGAACCTCTTCGATACCGTCGAGGTCGCCCGGCACCACGATCTGGATGCCGCCCATGTTGGACCCGTCGTTCAGATTGATGAACGACACGTTCTTGCCGTTGCGAACGGTGCGGATCCACCCCTTGAGGAGCAGTCCGGACTGAGGAGCAGGCAGGGTCAACGCATGCGCGATGCGGGTCCTCTTCATGGCGGGCGGCAATGTAGCATGCAGCCGTGACCGGGAATCCACCCTCGCTGCGCATTCAGGAGCGCTTCGTGTCCGTGCAGGGCGAGGGAATCCTCGCGGGGGTTCCCAGCAGCTTCGTGCGCCTCACCGGTTGCAATCTGCGCTGCGTCTGGTGCGACTCCCCCGACAGCTCCTGGACCCCCAAGGGCGAGCCGGAGTCCCTCGACGCACTCGTGCAGTGGTGCGGCGACGGCCCGAAGCACGTGGTGGTGACCGGGGGCGAGCCCCTGCTGTCTCCGCACGTCCCGGCCCTCACCCGGGCCCTCGCGGAGGCCGGCCACCACGTCACCATCGAAACCGCGGGCACCGTCGACGCGCTCGACCTTCACTGCGACCTGATGTCCCTGAGCCCCAAGCTCGCCCACAGCACCCCGACCGACCGCCCCTCACTCGCGCAGCGACACGAACAAACCCGCTGGCAACCCGAGGTCGTTCGCAGCCTGATGCGGTTTCCGCACCAGCTCAAGTTCGTCGTGCGGGCCGACTCCGACGCTCACCTCGCCGCGGACGTCGCCGAGCTCGAAGGCATGCTCGAAGCCCTGGGCGTGACCGACCCCGGGCGCGTGCTGCTCATGCCCGAGTGCATCGTCCCGGCGGAGCTGCACGACCGGTATCAGCGGATCAGCGCGGTGTGCTGTGAACGCGGCTACCGACTCGGGCCGCGGCTCCACATCACCGCGTTCGGCCACACCCCGGGGACCTGACCCTCGGGTTGGCTACGGCTCGTTCAGCCCGAGCGGATCGGGTTCGCCCTCGACCTCTTCGAGCGTGACGCCCTCGGCCTCGGCTTGATCGTCGTGGTCGAAGCCCGGGAACGGCGCGCCAGACAGCGTGACGTAGCCGGAGTTGTCCTTGCCGGAGGTACCCGGAGCGGGCGCTGCAGCGGGGAAACGCCCGCTCGTCTCCGACGTGGGCTCGGTGACGACCGAGTGCGGCGCCGTCGGCACGCGTGGACTCTGTTCGGGTGACCCGTCTTCTTGCGCCTTGACCTCGGGGGCCGGCGCCGCTGCGGGCTTGGGTGCGATGCCCTCACGCGGCTGGCACAAGCGCCAGAAGCGAACGGTGCGATCGCTGGCCCCGGTCAGCCGCACGAGTTCGGTGTCGCTCAGACGCGGCAGAAGATCCACGTAGGCCGCGAGTCCGTCGTTGATCGCGTCGACCTGAGAACGCAGCGACGCGCAGACCTCTCGCTCGACCCCAGCGAGACGGCCGAGTTCGTCGTCGTCGAGACGACAGAACAAGTCGAGGTAGGGCACGAGCTTGTTCATCGGATTCGCCTTCGGCGCCTCCTTCTGCTCAGACCGACTCACGCGCACTTGCTTGAGTGGAATTCGACCGATCGAAACCCGGTCGTTCACGTTGCTCGACTCGCTCGACATACCGCCCTAGGGGCTCCCCACCCAACGGTACCCCCCTTCTCTCCTCTTCGCAGCCTCGGACTGCGCGAGCAGGTGGGGCGATGTGCGAGGGCTGCCGCCCTGCTACCCTTGAAGCTCGATGCGTCGCCTTCTGCTCGCGTTCTCACTCGTGCCCATGGTGGGCCTCGGGTGTACCCCGGACCGTTGCAAAGTGAGCAACGCGGAGCTGTCGATGGTCCTGCGCGCGGTCGACCTGCTCACCGAGGATGGCGAAGAGGTCCGCGTCGGGGTCGACTTCGCCACCGGGGACCGGGCTCAGCTCCCCATCTCGTGGTCCAAGTGCGAAGGGGACCGCATCCTGATCAACGGCGAAGACGCGCACGAAACCGAGCAAGACTTCGGCACCGAGTACACACGCACCCTCGACGGGAGCCTCGGAGAGGAGATCACCGTCGAGCTCGATCGCGCCAACGAAGACGAGGTCATCACCGCCTCGGTGCAACGACCGCCCCGCTTCGAAGTGCTCGCGCCCGAGCCCGGGGCAATCATTTCGCGATCCGAGACGCTCGAGTTCAGCTGGGACCCGCCCGACGAAGGCGGCGAGCTGCAGATCGAGCTCCAAGAAGAGCTCGGCGGCGGACGCTGCATCGTCTCCGAGGACCTCGAGCACGACTACAAGGGGGTCGGTGGCGTGCGGGTCGACGACACGGGGATCTGGACGATCCCCTCGGGCACCTTCACCAACGACGGCGACTTGCGGTGCGACGCGCGCTACGTGATGAGTCGGTTCTCGTCAGGTGATTACCCGGAGGGCCTCGCTGCGGGCGGCTTCGTGGAGGCCCAGGTCATCCGCTTCGTGCTGTTCGAGTCCATTCCCTGACGCCGGGTTGCCCCCGCCGCCGCGGACTGCCAACCTCCGCGGTATGAAGCTGCCTCGCAAGGGCATCTTGATCCGCCTCGGGATCTACCTGCCGGTCATCATCGGTCTCGTGGTTTGGCGCGCCTGCGTGTTCGAGCGCGAAGAAATGGTCATCGAGCAGGCGTCCGATGCCGAACCCAAGGGCCGTGTCCGAACGATGCAGGGGCCCGACGGCAAAGAGATGAAGATCATCGAGATCACGCCCGAAGAGGCTCGCGCCATGGGCGTGGAGGTCCCCCCAACACCGGCAGCCCCGGCAGCCCCCCCTTCGCCAGAGCTTCCCAAGGCTCCGTAGGCCATCGAGCTCCCAGTATGGAACGCCCCCAGTTCGTCACGCTCGCCGCTGCCGCCCTCGAACACATCGAGGACGGACTCGCCAACCTCGAGCACGACGCGCTCGACGTCGACCTCGCCGGCGACGTGCTCACGCTCGAGTTCAGCGACGACACGCAGTTCATCATCAATGCCCACAGCGCTGCGGGTCAGGTCTGGATGGCCGCCAACCGCAACGCCTGGCACTTCGACTACGACGACGCGTCCAAGACGTGGATCGCGTCGAAGAGCGGCGACGAGTTGATGGCCACCGTCTGCAAGGAAGTCGGAGCCAAGCTCGGAGTCGACGTGACGCTGTGAGGCCGTGGCTCACCGCGGTGGTGCTCGTCACCACCACCGGCTGCGCGCAGATCGACAGCCACAGCACCGTCACCGTGGTGCCGCGCCCCGAGCTCGAGCCCAAGTGGCTGGGCGAAGCCAAGACGGTCGTGGGGCGAGACCTCAGCATGGCGTGGTCACAGTCGCTCAGCACGGTCGAGCTGCAGATCGACGAAGCCCGCCGATGTCGCGCCGTCCTGCACGAGCCCGTCGATCGCGTCGAAGCGATCGACCGCACCGTGAAACACGGGGCGCTGTACTGGGAGTACGGGGCAGGCGCGGCCCTGCTCGCGGTGGGGCTCGCGGCGCTCATCAAACCCGAAGCATTCTCCAACCAGGCCGTGAACGCGGACGGTGCTCGTTCGCGAGACACCACCACGGGCTACCGCCTCGGCGGCGTGTTCACGGCCCTGGGCGCCGTCATCACCGGGGTGGGCGTCTACGACACGGTCCGAAGCCGCGACACGGTCACCACCACCCGCGCCTACCGCATCACCACCGGTGAACCCACGCCGTGCATCTCTCCGCAGAGCCCGCGCGCCAACACCGAGGTCACACTCACCGTCGGGCCCTGGTCTTCCACCGCCACGACCGACCGCGACGGCAAAGTCCGCTTCGGGCTGCCCAGCGAAACGGACATGGGCATCGAGCTGCCCGAGCCTCCGCCGCCGGAACCCGTGCCCGAGCCGGAACCCGTGCCCGAGTCCGACGCTTCGGCGACAGTGGATCCTGCGACAGCACCGGAGCCTGCGCCCGCGCCTGAACCGGCGCCTCCGCCCGAAGTCGAGACCACGGCCACCGTTCGGGTCGATGGACGCACGGCGACGTTCACCGTGCTCGCGCCCCTCACCTCCGCGCGTGACCGCAGTGGGTCCGCGGACCTGCTGCCCGAGGGTCCCCCTCGGCCCGACACGACAGCGAAGTGACTCCGGCCGTCGCATTCGTCGCGCTCGGTGGCAACATCGGCGACCGGCTCGGCACGCTCCGCAGCGCGCTGACGCAACTCGCCGGCACGCAGGGGTGCGAACTGCTCGACGTCTCGTGCGTCTACGAGACGACCCCCGTCGGCCCGTCCAACGACCCGTTTCTCAACGCCGCCGCGCGTCTGCACACCGCACTCGACCCGGTGTCCATGCTCGAGCGCCTGCACGCCGTCGAACGCGACCACGGACGACAGCGCCGCATTCGGTGGGACGCACGCACCCTCGACCTCGACCTGCTCCTGTACTTCGAGCCAGGCGCGGATGCTCCGATGCAGTCCGACGCGCCCCATTGCCGACTCCCCCACCCCGCGATGCTGCAGCGGGACTTCGTGCTGGCCCCGCTGGTCGACCTGGCCCCCGACCTCGTGCTTCGCGGCAAGTCCCTCGCCGCGCACCTGTCCGCAATCCCCGAAGACGCCCGCACCGTGATGCGCCGCATCCCGGTTGACCCCCCGCTGCTGCAGCGCTAGCCTGCGCGCTCCCCATAGGCGGGTAGCTCAGGGGTTAGAGCACCGTGCTTACACCGCGGTGGTCGCTGGTTCAAATCCAGTTCCGCCTACACCGAGGCCGACGGAGTCACTCCGCCGGCCTCTTCTTTTTCTGTCGTTCGAGGAGCCGTCACTCGAGGGGCAGCCGCATCATCACATAGTGAAAGCTGCGGTATTTCTCTTCGAGGCCGTTGCGGTACTTGGTGGGAAGCTGTGACGACAAACGTTTGGCATGGGGCTCGATGGTGAGGAACCACAGCGACGCGTCTTGTCCCTCTTTGTCGGCGATCAAGTCGGCCAGGCGACCGCGGTCGGGGTTCTTCATCACCCAGATGTCGCCCTTGGTGAAGAAGGTTTCTCCGCGATAGTAGAACCACCAGCTGATCAGACGATCGTTGGGACCACGCTCGTCGAAGTACATTCGAATCGCAGTGCGTTGCGACCAGTTCTCGGACGACGCGGGAATGTAGTCGGCGATGAGCCACCCCGTGGTGAGCACGCCCGAGAGCAGCCAGGCCCCGACGGCGTAGCGACGCAAACGCGCGCTACGGGCCACGGCCCACAGCAGCAGCCCCACCGCAAACGGCAATGTAGTGATGATGAGCCGGTCCACCTCGGGCGCGCCCTTCGTCCACATGCCCGTGTAGAGGTAGGTGGTGAGGTGCGCGAGCCAGGTGGGGGTGAGCATGGCGTCGCGGACCACGGCCACGCCGATCGCGATCCCGCCCAGGGCGCAGGCAGTGACGCCGACCGACGGCGTGGAACGGTCGAGCAGGTCGTCGAGCCACAGCCCGATCATCAGGGCCAACGGCGGAAGGACCGGGATCAGGTAGTGGTAGTACTTCGTGGTGCTGTAGCTGATCGCCAGCAGCGACACGGCAAACCACAGGAACGCGAACCGATGCAGCGCCTTGCCACCGTGGTCCGCGGTGGTTTCGGGGTCGCGCTTGAACGCCTCCAGTGCTCGCCAGACCCCCGCAGGCACCAGCATCGACCAGGGCAGAGCCGCCAGGCCCAGCGTCTCGAGATAGAACGCAAAGCCACCGACCGCCTGCTTCTGTTCTCCAGTGGAGAAGCGCTGCAGGTTGTTCTGAATGATGAGCTCGGCAACCCAGCGGTCGCCTCGATAGAGCACCATCGCGTGGTGCCACGGGAAGGATGGCAGCACGAACAGCATGGTGCCGATGACCAGCCCGCAGCGGCGCAGTAGCCCCCAGCGCCCCGACACCGCGATGTGGGCCAGCACGATCGCCCCGACGATGCCGGGGCCGATGAGGCCCTTGCCGATGAGGGACAGGCCTCCGGCCAGGTAGAGGATACCCATCCAGGCCTGGGAGCGCTTCGTCCAACGCAGGCTGCGGACGAACACCACCACCGCCAGCCCCCAGTAGAGGAACATGTGGACCTGGATGTCCTTGAGCCCCTTGGCGAAGCCCGGGTCGGCTCCGAAGTACTTCCAGGTCAGCGGGTCGAATGCGTGCTGGTGCACCACCGCCAGCGGAGCGACCGCGGCGACCGCAAACGCCAGCAAGAACACGAAGTAGGCCCGGTCGTTGGGAAGCGACTTGAAGCCGGTGCCACGTCGCACCAGATCGCGGTCGGGTTGCAGCCAGGCCATCGCCCAACTGCCCGCAGCCACGACCACGGGGCCGACGAAGTAGATGTCGGTGAGCGCCTGACGGCTGGCCATCGCCCACTGCGGCATCGTGGCGAGCACCAGCCCGACGAGCACCCCGGCGCGTGGACCCTTGAGACGCCACGCGACCATGCCCAGAAAGATCGTCGCACCCAACCCGAACACCATGCTCGGCAGGCGGATGGCGAACTCAGGCCAGAACGGCTGCACCATCTCGGTGGGGTCTGACCCGGTGCCGACCCCCAGCAGCTTCATCGAAAGCGCCATGCACCAAAACGGCAACGCGGGCTTGGATGCAAAGCTGCGCTCGGCGGTGGCGTGTGGACCACCGTTGCCGCCCTGCCACCATAGGTCGACGGGGTCGGAGCGCAGCACGATGTTGCGCGCGACCTCGCCGTAGTGGGTTTCCCACGGGTCCCACGGACCCGACGCCGACATGGCCAGGCTGTAGACGACGACCACCACCACGCAGGCGAGCACCGCCCAGGCACGCGGGGTCTTCAGCCATCTTTGCAGCGACGAAGCCAAGCGGCGGGAACGCTACCCCAAAACCGGGTAGCCTTGCAGCGATGCTCCCGGTGCAGCTCGAAGACGTGCACGCCGCAGCCGCGCGACTGCGCGGACAGGTTCGCCGGACGCCGGTGCTGCGCGACGACAGCCAGGCCGGGCGCGGTGTCACGCTTTGGCTCAAGGCGGAGAACCTCCAGCATATCGGGGCGTTCAAGGCCCGTGGCGCCCTGCATGCGGTCGGTCGCCTGCCACCGTCGGTGCGCGACCGCGGCTTGGTGACATACAGCTCGGGCAACCACGCCCAGGCCGTCGCACTCGCAGCGCAGCGATTCGGCGTGCCGGCCACCATCGCGATGCCCACCGACGCGCCGGCGGTCAAGGTGGCCTCGGTGCGCGCGCTCGGGGCCCGCATCGAGTTCGCCGGAACGACCTCGAGCGAACGCAAAGAGCGCGCCCTGGCGTTGGCCGAGGCCAGCGGAGCCACGGTCATCGAGCCCTTCGATCACCCGCACATCGTCGCGGGCGCGGGCACGGCCACCCTCGAGTTGGTCGACGAAGTCCGCACCCGTACCGACGGCGCTGGGCTCGATGCCTTGGTCGTGCCCGTGGGCGGCGGCGGACTGCTCGCGGGAGCGTGCGTCGTGTCGGCGGCCGCGGGCATCGACGTCTACACCGCAGAACCCCACGGCTGCGATGCGATGGCCCAGAGCTTGGCGGCGGGCACGCGGGTCCCCGTGCAACCCGCACCCACCCTGGGCGATGGGCTCAAACCCGTGCAGGTCGGGGCGCTCAACTTCGAAATCGCAAAGCAGGTGGTGCGGGGCAGCCACCACGTGAACGATTCCGAGATGGGTCGCGGCCTCGTTCACGTGCTCACGCAGCACAAGCTCTTGCTCGAGCCCTCGGGCGCTGCCGCATTGGCGGTGGCCATGCGCGAGATCCTGCCCGGCTCACCGAGACACGTCGGGGTGCTGCTTTCGGGCGGCAACGTCGACCCATCCACCGTCGCCCGACTTCTCCAGGACCACGCATGAAGCCCGCACTCCTGCTCCTCGCCGCGCTCGCCCTGGGCTGCACCAAGCAACCCGCTCAGGACGAAACCCAGACCGCGGGCAAGTCCACGCCGCAAACCCCGACTGCACCGGCCGAGTCCGGCGACGCTCCCAGCACCGAACCGATCGGCGACCCGCACATCGTGGTGTTTGCCGACCGCACCTCGCAGGCCTACCTGCTGCTGCTCCCTCCGGGCGACCACCAAACGCCGTCGCGCGAAGCCTTGCAGTCGCTGGTCAAGTCCAAGCTCGCCACCGCGAGCGACGAGCCCGAGCTCGCCTTGCTGCTCGAGCTGATCGCCACCGAGCCCACGGTGGACTTTTCGGCTCGCGAAGCGGATGGCTCCCCGCGCGCCACCCGAGATCTGCTCGGACTCGACATCGACATGCTTCCTGTCGGGGGCTCGAAAGGCGCGGTGGGCGACGCTGCGTTGAAGGACCCGGTGCTCACCCGCCTGCTGAAGGACGAGGAGCGCGCGAGCTTGGCCGGCCGGTCGCAGGCGTTGTTGCTGCGCGCCGAGTACCGCAACCAGTACGCGGTGCGTGGCCTTCGACTGCTGCAAACACTCACCCGCGTGGTTGCGCTCGAACACGGCGCGCTGGTGCACGACCCGGACACGGGAGAAACCGTCGGGCCCGAGGTGTTCACGCAGCGCCGACTCAAGACCTCGCTGAGCAACGTCGCCGAGCAGATCGCGGTCGTTCCGTTCCCCGACAAGATGAATCCGGACGGCATTCGGCTCAGCACCCGCGGCATGCGTCGCTTCGGCAGCCCCGACCTCGAGCTCGACGGCCTGCCCCGCGACCCCAAGCAACTGCAGCGCGCCACCGACCTGCTCAACGGCCTGGCGGTGCAAATGGTTCAGCTGGGCGAGTTCGACTCCACCGGCTACGCGGTCGAACTCGGGCAGATCGTCGACGTGGACATCGACGACATCACGCGAGCCTACGGCGGCAAAGCGAGCCACGTGCCCGACTGCGGCGAAGACTGCCCGGGCGAAGCCGAGCTGCACCTGGTGGAACGACCGGCCGAACCGCATGACCCGGCCGACCACGCGGTCGTGCGTGTCATCGCCCCTCGGGAACTCTCCGACTCGGTCGACTACGACCATGCCAAGTGGGTGGCCGGCATTCTGTCGGACCTGTTTGGGTAGAGCGGCTCGGGTCTCGGCCGCGATACTCTTGCGGTCTGTCGGGTGGGGAACAGTCGAGCGGTTCGAGCGACGCATCGGTGGCGACGCTCGATGCTGCGATGACGCTGGACCCCGCGGGTGACGAGGCGCGCACCGAAGGAGCGAAGGGCGCCACCGTCTTGGGGCGGTACGTCGTCCTACGCACCCTTGGCAGCGGTGCGATGGGGACGGTGTACCTCGCCTACGACCCCGAACTCGACCGCAAGATCGCGCTGAAACTACTGCAAGGCAGCAACAGCCCGAGGCGCGCGCAAGCATTGCTCGGCGAGGCGCAGGCGATGGCCAAGCTCTCGCACCCCAATGTGGTCGCGGTGCACGACGTCGGCGAGCACGAACACGCCGTCTATGTGGCGATGGAGTTCGTCGAGGGCACCACGCTGCGCGACTGGCTGACCAAAGAACGACGAAGTTGGCGCAGCGTACTGGAGATCTTCCTCGAGGCCGGGCGTGGACTGGAGGCCGCCCACGAGCGCGGCCTGATCCACCGCGACTTCAAGCCCGACAACGTGATGGTTTCCGAGTCGGGTCGAGCGATGGTGATGGACTTCGGACTCGCCCGACCGTCGGGAGAATCCTACGACGACGCAGCCGGAACCCCGGCTTACATGGCGCCCGAGCAAACCGTCGCATCCGCCCTCACCCCTGCTGCCGATCAGTTCGCGTTCTGCGTGAGTCTGTGGGAGGGCCTGTGCGGGCAACGACCGTTCGCGGGGCCCACCTACCCCGAAATGCTTCGGAACATCTCCGAAGGGCGCGTGCGGGCTCCGCCATCCGACCGACGCCTCCCACGGTGGCTCAAGCGCTGCCTGCTTCGCGGCATGCGACCCGATGCCGAGGCGCGATGGCCTTCGATGCGGGCGCTGCTCAATGCGCTCGACCGCGGCCGAACGCGATGGCGCTGGCAGGCGGCCGCGGGTGTCGCCGTCGTCGCGGCCCTCCCGGTCGGTGCCGTCTTCGAACAGCAACGCCAAGTGGACCGAGCCCACGCGGCTCGGCGTGCCGCCTGCGAAACCCAGAGCGCGACGATCCTCGAGGTCTGGAACGACGACGCACGACAGCAGCTACGCGAGGGATTGCGCGCGACCGGGGTCGGCTTTGCCGACGACAGCGTCGAAACACTTCGACCCTGGCTGGATGCCTACGCCCAGGCGTGGCAGCAAGGACACACGCAGGTTTGCATGCGCAGCGATGTCGCGCAGGACTGGACCTCGGAGCAAGCCGATCGTGCGATGTGGTGCTTCGAGGACCGGCGGCTGCAGCTCGAAGCCGCGGTCGAACAGATCTCCGGCGCCGACGCGAAAGCAGCCCGCCGCGCCGTCCGTATCGCGTCCTACCTCGATCCCGTTCAAGCCTGTCTCGACCCGAACCTGCTCGACCGGCTTCCCGCGCCGCCCGCCAAGATTCGCGACGCCATTCGATCGATCCGACGCATGCTGATCGAAAGCGACCACCTGCGGCACGGAGGGCATGCGGCGGAGGCCCTCGAGCAAGCACGCGAGGCCCGGGTCCAAGCGCAGCGGCTCGGCTGGCCTCCCTTGCTCGCGTCGGCCCGCATGCTCGAGGGTCGCTGCCTGCTGGAGTCCGGTCTCCCCACCGAAGCCAGCAACGCACTGACCGACACCTACTTCGAAGCCGCCGACTCGGGCTCGATCGAGGTTGCATTTCGGGCAGCGCGCTCGCTGGTCAAGGCCCACACAGCACTGCAGCACTATCGCGAGGCGGAGGTCTGGGCACGGCACGCCGACACGATCGCCTCGGATAAGGTCGACCCGGGCGGACTGGACGAGGCTGAAGGCCACTACCTCTTGACCGAGGTCTACCGCGGGCTGGGGGACTACGCTGCTGCGGCGGTGGAAGGAGAACGAGCGATCGCCAAACGTGCCGCGACGCTGGGCGAACAGCACCCGATCACCGCGGCCGCGCAGCGCAGTCTGGCGCTCGTGTACCTCGACCAAGGGCGGGCCAACGATGCGTTGTCCCTGGCCGAGCGTGCCTACACGACCTGGAAGGACGCGGTCGGCCCCGAACACCCCGCCGTCGCAAGCCTCGCCATGCTGCGAGGCCAAGCCACATTCGCCTTGGGCCGCCCCGACGACGCACGCCCGCTGCTGCGAGAAGCGCTGGACATCTACGAAGCGGCATTGCCAGAAGGACACCCCACCACAGCCGCGACGATGTTCGCACTCGGCCGAGTGCACGTCGCGCTCGGACACCTCGACGACGCACAGGACGCGTTCGACCGCGCAGCAGCGATGCTGGTGGCAAGGCTCGGCGGCAAACACCGCGCCGTCGCCACCGGGTTGCTGCATGCCTCCCAACTCGACCTCGCACGGGGTCACTACGATGCCGCCGCCGAAAAGTGCACCGCAGCCGAGGAGATTCTCCGGGCCGCTCTCGACGCAGGACACCCCGAACTCGCCCGCGCGACGGAAACACTCGCCGACGTTCTGCTGCACGACGGACGACTCGACGATGCGGTGGCACTTCGCCGCTCCGCACTCACCGAACGCGAGGCCGCATGGGGCATGCGAAGCCGCCAACTCGTCGTTCCGCTGGTCCGACTCGGGGACGCGCAGCAAACCGCGGGCAACACGAAGGAAGCCGACCGCGTGTACGCCCGCGCGCTGTCGATCGCGGAATCCCTGCGGCCCTCGGACGATGCGCTGCTCGTACTACCACTCGCCGCGCTCGCGGAGCGTGCTGTCGACTCCGGAGACGGAGACAACGCTGCCACGCTGGCTCGCCGAGCCGTTCGTATCGCAGACACCGAGAACGCCGGCCATTCCGAGTCCGCACGCGCACGATTCGCCCTCGCCCGTGCCCTCGCCCTCACGGGCGCCCCCTTGGCCGAAGTCCGGGAGGTCGCCCATCGAGCACGCGCGGCCTACGAGACCGCGCATGCAGCCGCCGCGGTCGCACGGGTCGAGGGCTGGCTCGAGCGTGTCTCCGCAGAATGAGCCGGCCGAAGCAGCGTGTTAGCCTGCCGACGTGACCACCCCCGCACCGCTCGTGTGGATCGATCTCGAGATGTCCGGCCTCGATCCGGACCGCTGCAAGATCCTCGAGATCGCGACCCTGGTGACCGACGCCGACCTCGAAATCGTCGCCGAAGGACCGGACATTGTCGTGCACCAGCCCGATGCGGTGCTCGATGCAATGGACGAGTGGTGCACGACCCACCACGGCGAGTCCGGACTGACTGCGGCGGTCAAAGCCTCCAACGTCTCGCTCGAACAGGCCGAGGCCCAGACGCTGGCGTTCCTCGAGCCCCTCACCGAAGCGGGGACCTCCCCCCTGTGCGGCAACTCGATCTGGCAAGACCGGCGCTTCATCTCGCGCTACATGCCCAAGCTCGACGCCTTCCTGCACTACCGCATGATCGACGTCAGCACGGTCAAGGAGCTCACCCGCCGCTGGTACCCGGGCACCAAGGCCCCGCCCAAAGGCGAAAGCCATCGCGCGCTGGACGACATTCGAGAGTCGATCGACGAGCTGAAGTTCTACCGCGGCGCGGTGTTCAAGTAAGAGGAAGGCCCCGACCGCATCCGCGGAAGGGGCCTTCGACATCGCGCGGCGAGTTCTACTCCGCGACGCAGTCCATGCCGTCGACGACGCAACCGGGCGTGCTGTCGCAGAACTGCAGCGGGATGAACTCGCACACTCCGCCTCCGTCGCCGCCGCCCTCGTCGGGCACGCACTCGCCCATGCCGATGCCGCCGCCGGGCTGGAACATGCAGCCCTCGGTGGTGAAGCACTCCTGGACCGTCAGCCCCTCGCAGATGTTCTCTTCGCCGCCGCTGGAGGACTCTCCGCCCGAGGACGACTCGCCGCCCGAGGAGCTGCCTTCGGAGCCTCCGGAGGACTCCGCACCGCCGGTGGTGTCGTCGCCGCCGGTGCTGGTGTCCGCGGCACTGTCGGACTCGCCGGTGGTCGTGTCCGAGTCGGACTCTCCGGTGGTCGTGTCGACGCCGCTATCGCTATCGCTCTCCGATGCGGAGGCCGAGTCCGATGCAGACTCCGACGCGGAGTCGGACGCGGACGCCGAGGCCGATGCGTCGGTGTCACCGTCGGTGCCGCTGTCGGTGCCGCCGTCCGTCTCGGCGGGGCTGTCTCCGTCGCATGCGGTGGGTGCCATGAGAAGACCCGCCACGGCGAGCGAGCGGACGCAGGTAAGAAGTAGGTTTCGGTTCATGATCGTGTCTCTTCGGTAGGAGAATCCGCCGAACGCGCGGTTTGGCCCCCCATCGGCCGCCCCATGCCGCGCTCCTCCTCCGTGTTGGCGACGAGGGCGTCGGATCCGTGAAGCGATTTCGATTTCTTTTTCAGAAGCCGCACGAGCTCGTGCAGTCACTGACCGCGCAGAGCTGCAGGTCGAGCACCAGCGGGCCGCCACCGCAAACCGGGTGATCCAGACAACTGATGAAATCGGGCGCGAACTCGAGGCAACCGAGCACGCACGAGCACAGCGGATTGTCGAAGCACGACTCGAGCGCTTCGCAGCAGCTCTGCCGCAGACACGACAGGCACGAGTTGTCGACCGGCCCCTCGCAGAGCAGGTCGCCGCCCGAGACCGAGCCATCCCCCGAGCTGTCGGAGAACGTTCCTGTCGACGAGGACGAATCGCTGGTCGAGAAACCGGTCGTGCTCGACCCCGCTTCGGTGGTGCCCTCGCCCGAGCCTCCCGCCGACGCTGCCGTGGACGCCTCGTCCGTCGCATCGGTGGTTGCATCGCTCCCGGTCGAGCTCGTCCCCGCGACAGCCTCGTCGCCCCCGAGCGACGCGGTCACCGAACAACCGAGGCCACAAACGGCGAGCAGCAGGGTCAGTCGTGCGCGCATATGCCTTTGGCTCGGGCCGCGAGCGGCGACGTCGGGTGGTCACGAACGAACGCCTGCGCTGCCGCTTGGGCCTTCGCTGCACGTCCATCGAGACACAGCGCATCGGCTCGAAGCACCGCCGCCTCGTCCGCAAACTGCCCCTGAGGGAACCGCGAGCGATAGCGTCGCAGCAGACGAAGCGCGCGGCGAGCCTCGCCATCGCGCAGCGCCGCCCGAACACCGCGAATCGCCCCCGCCTCGGCGACCACGTCGTTGCCACCGGGCGTGGCAGGGCGGGTCTTCGTGGACCGCACCGGCTTGTCCTTGGGCGCAGCGACGGGCGTGACCGGATCGAGCGGAGCGGCGACCTCCGGAGGGCTCAAAGTCTCGGTCTTCGGCGACACCGCGGGCGTCGGAGGCTGCGGCGGCGCAACGACGGGCTGCCCGCGCGGACGTTCGGCTTCGAACACGGCCTCGCTCCCCGCCCCCGCGTCCCGGGCCTCCACGGCACGACCACGAGGCCACGCCCAGACCGCGAGCAACACCGCTGCTGCAGCCCCGAGGCCCCACGCCAGCCACGGGCGACGACGAGGTGGCTCGAGATCGATCGACAGCGGCTGCGCCCCTGCGTCGATCTTTTCGACCAGGCGCTCCCACGCGCGCTGTGCATCGGGCTCTTTGCGCTCGAGTGCGTCACGGTAGGCGGCCAACGCCGAGCGTTCGTTCTCGTTCATCCTTCGTGCTCCCTTCGGTTGTCCCGCGCCTGTTCCCGACGCAGCAGCCGCGCAAAACGCTGCCGCGCGGCACGAAGCCGGCCGTAGATCGTGTTGACGTTGGTCTGCAGTGCTTCGGCGATCTCCACCGCCGTCATGCCCTCGACCTCGGCCATCACGAACGCCTCGCGTTTGTCCTCGTCGAGCGTCTCCAGCACCTTGCTCACCGCATCGGCGGCCGAGATGCGCGACGACATGCGATCGGGCGCGGCATGCAGGTCGGGGTCGCGCACGACCTCCAGCGTTCGAATCGCGCGTCGGGTGCCCCGGCGGTACTCGCTCGCGACCCGTCGGGTGATGCCGTACAGCCAGTTTCGAATCGACGTTCGGCCATCGAAGTGGCCGATGCGGCGATGGACGACCAGGAAGACGTCCTGCAGCGCATCGTCCACGCTCGCGCGCGGAATGCCCAGATGGAGCAGGCTTCGCCAAACGAAGCCGTGGTGTTCGCGAAACACCGCCTCCAGGTCGGCGAGCGGTGGCCCCGCCCGGCTGTGGTCCTTCTCCACGCCCGATCCATTGGCGAGCGGCGCTCGATTCCGTGAACCGTTTTTCTCCGTCACGGAATTCGTACCTCCAGGCCCGCGCCAAAGGTCCCTGCGACGACGGCGGCCCGGTGCACCGTGCCCTGCCCGTCCAGAGTGAAGCCCGGCCGCAGCAACGGCACCGCCGCCCGGGCGTCGACCCGAAGCGCGATGTGGGTGTGCACGTCGGCCCGAAGGCCTGCGCCCAGCTCGACCGCGACCCACGGCAGCGCAGCCCGACGCGGGTTGTCGACACCTCGCCCCTCCCCCGCCATCTGCCCCGCCTCGAGTCCCACGCAGACCGGAAACCGGATCGGACCGGCCGCAGGCACGCCGCACCCGCGAGCACCGAGCGTCCACAGCTGCATCGAACCCCCGGCATCTCCGCTGAGCACGCCTTCGCGGGGAAGCCACACGTCCGCCTCGACCTCCGCCCGCACCCACGCCCGCTCCGCCCCGGCCGAGAGCGACAACACCCCGGCTGGCCCCGGCAAGGCGCCGAGACCGAGCGATGCTTCGGCCCCCAACACCGCGCGCCACCCCGGGGCTGGGTCTTGCGGAGGCTCGGGCGCAGGGTCCGGTTCAGGCAGCGGCTCGGGCTCGGGTTCAGGCAGCGGCTCGGGCTTGGGCTCGGGTTCAGGCAGCGGCTCGGGTTCGGGTTCCTCGAGCCCGACCGCGATCAACGTCGCCGCGACCTCCGCGAGCTCCTGGCAGCTGTCCGCCTCCAAGGTCCGGGTGCGCGAACCGGTCGCGGTGGTGATGCGAAGGGTCAGCTGCCACCGCGACGCACCCACGGCTTGCACCGCACCCACGATCTGCAGCGACCGCGCCTGCGCGACCCGAGTGCCCGAAAGGTCCTCGGCATCCCGCGCGACCTCGGCCGCCGTCGGGCAATCCGGCGGTGCGCTCCACTCGAGCCCGGGGGTCGGGTTCGACAAGAGCAGCGCTGCGGCGACGAACGAAACCATGCTGCCTCGGACTCAGTCGTCGTCCCGCGTCTTGCTGGTGGCCCCGGTGGACCCCGCCCGCGCGTCACGGCCCGCCGCGGCGGGAAACAGCGCCTCGTGCCCGAACCGGCCGCGAACCGCCGTCAGCACGGCCTGCAACTGGGCCCCTTTTTCGTCCTCGGGCTCGGCCGTTGCGAGCAGGTCGAGCTGCTTGGGCGCGGCCGCAGCGGAGGACTCGAGCTGCCCCACGCCGACGCCCGTCAACCGAAAACGTCGACGATCGAGGTCGATGCCCGCCAACAAGCGACACGCGGACGCGTAGATCACCTTGGCCCGATCGGTGGGCTCGGACAGCGTGCACTGCCGCGTCTCGGTGCGAAAGTCGGTGTCGCGAATCTTGAGCTGCACCTTGCGGCCCACCAGGTCCTTGCGGACCAACCGATCGGCCACCCGCGTGGCCTGTGAGAGCAGCTTGGCTCGCAACGCGTCCTCCCCCATCACGTCTTGGTGATAGGTGTCCTCGTGGCTGATGCTCTTGCGTGCCCGGCCCGTCTCCACGCGCCGCGGGTCTCGGGCATGGGCGAGCGCATGCAGGTGCGCCCCATGTTCGCCAAAGCGCCGGACGAACTCCTCGCGGGAATAGCGACGCAGATCGCCCACCACCTTCACCCCGAGGTCGGCCAACCGCTCCTGCGTCTTGGGGCCGACGCCCCAGAGCTTGGCAATCGGCAGTGGCGACAAGAACTCGAGCTCGGTGCCGGCCGGCACCTCGGTCATTCCGTCGGGCTTGTTGAACGCCGAGGCGATCTTGGAGATGAACTTGACCGCGGAGATCCCCACCGAGCACGTGAGGCCCCCGGTCACTTCGAACACCTCGCGCCGAAGCGACTCCGCCGCCACGGTTGGCGCCCCCAGCAAGCGTTCCGACCCCGTCATGTCGAGAAACGCCTCGTCGATGCTCAGCCCCTCGACGATCGGCGAGTAGCGGTCGAACACCTCGAACACCCGGGCCGAGGCCTCTTCGTACACGCTGAACCGCGGCCGCAGCACCACCGCCTGCGGGCAGCGCCGTACCGCCACCGCCATCGGCTGCGCGGAGTGACACCCGTACTTGCGCGCCTCGTAGCTGGCCGCACAGACCACTCCACGGTTGCCCGCACCGCCCACCAGAACCGGCTTGCCGCGCAATGACGGGTCGTCTCGGACCTCCACCGACGCGTAGAACGCGTCCATATCCACGTGAAAGATCACCGCCGCCCTTGGTTGTACCAAGCGCGGCCGGGGTACGCTCTCGCGACCGATGACCGACGCTCCGCCAAAGCCGCGCCGCCGGTTCGCCCTCGACGCGTTGCGAGGCCTCGCCGTGTTTCTCATGATCGAGCAGCACGTCGGCATCTGGGTCTGGCAGGGGCCCACGCCGGGCACCACGCAGAGCAGCTACCCCCTGCTGGTCGGGTTCAACGCGCTGGGGGGCATGGCCGCGCCGCTGTTCGTGACCCTGGCCGGATGCGGCAGCGCGATGTTCGTGGCCGCCAACCGTCCGGGCACCGACAAGACGCTCGTGCGCCGCGGAGTCGTGCTGATGGGGTTCGGCCTCGGTCTCAACCTCGTGATGCAGGGGCTGGGCACGGTCATCGATCCCAAGGACCCGGGATGGTTTTCGTGGGGCAGCTGGTTCGTGCTGCACATGATGGGGTTTGCCATGGCCCTGGCCCCGATCTGGCGTCGCCTCTCGAACCGCGCGCTGCTCGGGGTGATCGCGGCCGTGTTGGTCGCCACCGTGATCGTCCGGGTCTGGCTGCAAACGCCAATCGCAGTCGGCAACGCGTTCATGCGCGACATGTCGCGGCCCGGAGGCGTGTTCCGAGTAGCCCTCGCCGAAGGCCAGTTCCCGATCCTGCCCTGGCTGTCGTTCTACCTGGCGGGCTTCATGTCGGGACGATGGCTGCTGAAAGACAAGACCGGCCGGGTCGCGTTGCTCGGCCTGTCGTTCATGGCGCTGGGCGGTGGCGGCTACGGGTTGATGATGGCGGGCATCCTGCCTCGGACCAACATCTACATCTATCGCGCATTCGAGCTGCACCTGGGCTTCTTCCCGGCCAGCATCGCGATCGCGGGTCTACTGCTGGGCGGTGCGCTGCTGCTCATCGCGGGCGTCAGCACCTACGAGAATCGCCGCTCGATGAGCAGTCGCAACCCCATGGTCACGCTGGGACGGATCTCGCTCACCTTGTTGCTGCTGCACGTGCCGCTGTTCCGCCGCATCAGCCGGCTCGAGTCGATCGACATCTTCCGCAACCTCGACTCGAACATGTCGCTGTTCACCGTGTTTGCGTTCTTCTTCCTGGCCCTGGTCGGGGCCTGGTTCTGGCAGCGGATCAACTACCGCTACGGCGCCGAGTGGCTGTTCCGCAAGCTGTCGGGGGGCTGATGCGCGTCAGCGTCGTACTCGCGGCCCTCGACGAGGCCGCCAACATCGGCCCCGTCATTCGCGGCTGCCTGACGCATGCCGACGAAGTCGTCGTGGTCGACGACGGCTCCACCGACAACACCGCGTCCGTGGCCCGCCAAGCCGGCGCGCGCGTGATCAGCCTGTCCCGCAATCGCGGCAAAGGGGCCGCCGTCCGTCGCGGCGCACTCGAGGCCACCGGCGACGTGCTCGTGTTCTTGGACGCCGACGGGCAGGACGACCCCGCCGACCTGCCCGCGCTGCTGGCCGCCCTTGAGGGCGCCGACATGGTCATCGGCTCCCGCTTCCTCGGCCACTTCGAACGAGACGCAATCACCCCCCTGCATGCCTGGGGCAACCAGGCCCTCACCCGCGCGGTCAACCTCCTGTTCGGCGCGCGCCTCACCGACACCCAGGCGGGCTTTCGCGCGCTCCGTCGCGACACGTTCCTGTCCGCACGCCTGGGCGCCACCGGATACGACGTCGAGGTCGACCTCGTCCTGGAGCTGCTGCGCCGCGGAGGCACCCTCACCGAGGTCCCCGTCACCCGCCGCGCCCGCTCCAACGGGTACAGCCACCTGCGAACGCTCCGCGACGGGGCGAGAATCGCCGCCCGCATCGGCCTGAAGCGACTTCAGCCAGGGCCCCGCTGAGGCTCAAGGCCGAGCACGTCCGTCGTTCCGGTCTGCACGGTTCATGTGGGGATCCACGGAGGCATCCGAAAGCCGGATCACTCGGTCGGCCTCTCCGTCTTCGGAGGGGAGGGCTCATCCCTCGAAGATCTGATCCGCCGACGCTGCGGTAACCGCACGTGTCAACCAATGCTGCAGGACATCGACGTCCTGGCACCCCTCGATTCGCGCGCGAACCTCAGCAGTCACACCCAGTCCGCGTGTCTCGAGCACGGTCAACACAGAGGCTACAGCCCGACGTAGTTCCCCCTCGACAACGCCCTGGGCGACCCCCTGGGCTTTTCCTTCGGCGAGAAGCTGTTCTGCGATGGTCATCGTGATCGACTCAGCGGCGGGCGCCCGCTCCTTGAGGATGGCACGAAACTGCTCCAGTTGCAGGTCGGACGACACGCGCACGACGTAGGCCAGGAGGGGGGCCAACGCGCGCGCTCCGCCCGGAACTTGGGCTAGCTCCTCGAGTTCGCTCAGCCAGTCCACGAGCCGCTGAAGGAGCAGGGCGCCGTCTCGAGCGTCTCGCATCAGCCATAGCGCGAGCCGAACCTGCTGGGCCAACGCGCGGGCCTTTAGGTCAGCGTCACCGGTCCCATGAAGGTCGTCAACCGCGTACGAGAAGTCCGGCAACACAGCCTCGGCAAGCTCCTCGAGATTCGGCGAGAACAACCCCGAGAACCGCGTTGCTGCCTTCCAGCCGCCGACCACCTGCGACAGCACGGCGGGAACGATCAGCGGCAATGGCGAGGCCTTGGTCTTGTCGTCGGTGGAGAACCGCTTCCAGATGCTGACCATGTAGCTCAGCAAGCGCAGCGCCATCTTCGGATCCGCCGTGGACTGGTGCTCGAACAGCAAGTACACGAGCACACGCTCACCGGAGGCATGGGCGGTCGCGGAGAACAGCAAGTCACTGTGCTGATCCGCCAGCGCCTCGTCGACGTAGCTCCCGGGCTCGAGCGTCAGCGTCGACCAATCAATCGCCGAGACGTGCTCGGCTGGCAGCACGTGCTGCAGCTCCGCCGCAGCGTTCTCCGGCTGCTGGAACACTGACTTGAAGAGCGCGTCGTGAGGCGTATTCGTCACGGCGCGACGAAGGATACCACCGCCCGAACCTGAAGACCCGCCGTCTCGAAAAGGCGATCCGGCCCGTAGTTTGCCCGTCCGAGGCCACACCGCCCATCGACAGCCAGACCAATGGCCAATCAGGACATCCTGTCTGCACAGGACAGGAGCGGGCGCATCGACGCACGAGGCACAACCACAGAGAGCTGCGCCGTGTGCTTCGCGGTCACTCAGCGTCGTGTGGCGGCGACTTCTTCGATGTCGCCCGGGTCGTAGGCCCCGGTTTCGGTGATGATCTTCGTGACCATCGACGCGGGGGTCACATCGAAGGCGGGGTTGCGAACGCCGACGCCTTCGGGGGTGAGCTGCGTGCCGCCGTGACGCATCACCTCGGCTGGGTTGCGCTGCTCGATCGGGATGTCGGCGCCGCTGGCCAAGTCGAGGTCGATGGTCGTCCAAGGGGCGGCGACGTAGAGCGGAATGCCGTGGTGTTGGCAGAGCACCGCCACGGTATAGGTGCCGATCTTGTTGGCGACGTCGCCGTTGCGGGCGATGCGGTCGGCACCGACGACGGCGGCCTTGATCATGCCCGAGGCCATCAGAGCGCCGGCCATGTTGTCGGCGATCACCTCGACCGGAACGCCATCGTGCTGAAGTTCCCACGCGGTGAGCCGCGCGCCTTGCAGCACCGGACGGGTCTCGTCGGCGAGCACGGTGTAGCGTTTGCCGATTTCACGACCGCGGCGAATCACGCCGAGCGCGGTGCCGTAGCCCGCGGTCGCCAGGGCGCCGGCGTTGCAGTGGGTGAGGACCGCGCCGTCGTCGGGCAGCAGGGGCGCGCCGTGTCCGGCCATTGCAAGGCACGACGCGAGGTCACTCTCGGCGTGGGCCTTTGCGGTCTGCATGATGAGCGCGCGCAGTGCCTCGGCCGAAGCATCCGACGCCGAGGCGGCCATCGCCTCCCGGATCTCTCGCAGCGCCACGAACAGGTTGACGGCGGTGGGGCGAGTGTTGGACAGACGAACACAGGCGTCCTCCACCTGTGCTCGAAAGCGAACGGGGTCGTCGTCGAAGTCCCGCACGCAGATCGCGAGTCCCAGCGCCGCAACACACGCGATCGCGGGTGCACCCCGGACGTAGAGGTCCTCGATCGCCACCGCGACCGCTTCCACGTCCCGCGGCTCGATCCAGTCCTCGGAGGCGGGCAACTTGCGCTGATCCAGCACGCGCAGCGTGGGACCCGCTTCATCGAGCACGAACGGACGGACGTAGGACTCCGCATCGAACATGCGGCGTTTCCTACCATGTGAGGAGGCTCTGTTGGCTACCCCGCGAAGGATGCAGGTGCGCTGTTACCCTCCACGCGCTCTGCGCTCCGTATGGCACGAAAGCTGAAAATCCTCTCCGACTTCGACGGCGTCTGGACCAACCAGGGTCCCGAGGCTGCACTCCTGCTCGATTGGATGATCGGCAAGCTCGCCGAACTCGCGCAGGTGCCGAAGTCCGAAGCGGAATCCGAGCTGCGCGGCCTGTGTGCACAGATGAAAGCCGCGCCCGCACAACACGGGTGGGCCCCCGATGGACGCATCTCGGCCTACCTCGACGAGGACCCCCTGGTCGAGTCGAGCGCGCTGTCCCGTCTGCTGTCGCTCGAAGGCGACGACGTGTCGCGCCGCTACGCCGCCGCGGTCAAGGCCGCGGGTCACGAGTCGCTCGCCGCGTTCAGCGAGTGGTGCTTTCGCACCGCCACCGCCAGCTTTCGCGACGAGCACCCGCCCTGCATCGTGCCCGACGCATCCGACCTGCTTCGCGCCATCGAGGATGCCGGGGCCGAGGTAGTGATCATCTCCAACTCGGGCGCCGACAAGATCGGCCACTGGTTTCAATCCGCGGGTGTCGACGCCGGCGAAGGCGAAGGGCATGCGCTGCGATTGCGCGGCTCCGCCATGAAGTGGTTCCTCGGCGAGACCGACGACGCAATCGAGGTCTCGGGCCGCAAGATTCACGTCGACCGTCCCAAATACCGGGCCGCCATCGAGGCGGAGAACCCCGACCTCATCATCGGCGACGTGTTCTCGCTCGACCTAGCCATGCCGCACGTGTTGCGCAGCCGCGGTCTGGCAGAAGCGCCCAGCACCTTGGTGTTGCGCCAGCATCCCCACACGCCCGACTGGGTGGCCAAGACCAAGGCCGGCGGGGCCATCGACCACGTGGTCAGCAGCGTGGGCGAGCTCCCCGCCCTCATACACGACCTCCTCGAGTAGCCGCCCTCTCCCGGGACATCGTCATGCCGCAGTGGCTTCAAGACTTCGCGCCGATCCTGATCCTCCTCATCGTGATCACGGTGACGATCGGGCGGCTGCCCAAGATCGACGTCGGCCACACGCCCGAGTTCCGGGTGCGTCGGGTCAAAAACTGGCTGCCCGTCGGCATGCTCTACGCGTTCCTCTACATGGGGCGCTACAACCTGACCGTCGCCAAGGGGGCCTTTGGCGAGCTGATGACCAACTCAGACTTCGGCACGATCTTCGGGATCGGCACCGCGGTCTACGGCAGCGCATTCCTCATCAACGGACCGCTCACCGATCGCATCGGCGGAAAGAAAGCGGTGCTCATCGGAGCGGTGGGTTCGCTGTTCGCCAACGCGGCGATGGGCTGGGTCACCTTGAAGGGCCAGACCGACGACCTGGTCGGCACCTTCTCGGTGCTCTACGGCATCAACATGTACTTTCAGAGCTTCGGGGCGGTGTCGATCGTGAAGATCAACGCCCCGTGGTTTCACGTGCGTGAGCGCGGCGTGTTCGGGGCGATCTTCGGCATCCTGATCTCGCTGGGCATCTACTTTGCGTTCGACGTCGGCGGCATGATCGTCGACGCCTACGACCTGCCGTGGGTCTTCTTTGCCCCGTCACTGCTGCTCGCGATCGTGGGCATCACCGTGTTCGTGATGGTGAAGAACACCCCCGGAGAAGCGGGCTTCGACGACTTCGACACCGCCGATGCCTCCTCGGGCGACGATGGCCCGCGCCTGCCCGCCGTGCAGGTGTTCAAGATGATGCTCAGCAGCGGCGTCGTCATGACGATCGCCTCCATCGAGTTCTGCAGCGGCTTCCTGCGCCAGGCGATCATGCAGTGGTACCGCACCTACGCGAAGGGCATCGGCCAGACCGACAGCTTCGTGTACGAGAACTGGGGCATGCTGCTGTGCTGCGCCGGCATCATGGGCGGCGTCTTTGCGGGCACCATCTCCGACCACATCTTCAACTCGCGTCGCGGTCCCGTCGCGGCCGTGCTCTACGCGCTGATGTTGGTCGGCGCCATCGTGCTGGTGTTCCTCATCGGCTCCGACGCCCTGCCGTGGACGATCGTCTTCATGTCGATGTGTGTCATCGGCGTGCACGGCATGCTCAGCGGCACCGCCAGCATGGACTTCGGCGGCCGCAAGAACGTCGGTGTCGCCGTCGGCATCATCGACGGCTTCGTCTACGCCGGCACCGCGGTCATGTCGTTCACCTACGGCGCCTTGCTGCCCGAAGGCGAAGCCCAAGCCGTGCTCGACAACTGGATCGCCTGGCCCGTCGTCATGATCCCGGTCGCCGTGATGGGCCTCATCCTGGCCCGCCGCGTCTGGAACGCCAAGCCCAAGGGCAAAGCCAAAGCCTCCTGAGCCAGCTCCCCACTACGCGGGGGTGTTGGGCAAGACGAACGCTTGCTTGTCGCTGATCGGCCGAAACCCTCGCTTCACGAGGATCGGCTCCGAAGTCGGCAACGCGTCGACCACGAGGGCAACACATCCCCGAGCGAGGGCGTCCTCGAAACGTCGACGCACCAGAGCCGTGTACAGCCCCCGCTTTCGATGTGCCGTTTTTGTCCGCCCGCCGGCCAGCCACGCGATCGGCTGCGTGTCCGCGAAGTGGAGCCGTGCACATGCCACCGGCGCCCCATCGACGTAGGCGACGTACGCACGCAACGTGTCGGGGTGGTCACGAAGGGTGGCCAGAAGCCTCCGAGCTTCTTCGCCAACGTTCTCGCGCCCGATGTCACGAGACACCTCCGCCAGGTCCTCCACCCCGTGCGCGTCGTCGACCTGCCGAATCTCGTAGTGCACGGCTTCGCAGCGTGACAGCCCCTCCGGCGTGATGAAGGCCGTCAACACCCGCTCCTTCGGTTCCGGGATGAAGCCCGACGCGAGCAGCACCTCCGGCAGGCGCTCCCCCGGATCATGACCAAAGACGTCCTACTCGAGGACCCGGCCGGTCCGTCGTGCCCGCGAGACCTCGTCTGCGACGGTCCGAGCCAGCTCGGCATCGGACACCGAGCAGTAGGTGATGAGCGTATGCGCGGCCCCCACCTCAGCCCGGTAGAGCCTCCCATCGTCGGACACGGCCCCGCCCGCGCGCCGAACGTCGTCGATCATGTCGAGAATTCGTTTCATGCGACCCGGGTTGTGTCCGTCGAGACCAGACCCCGCGAACGCAACCTCGGTTTCTCCAACACGGGAACGAACACGGGTCGCGCCACCAACGCGTCCTGAGCCGCGGACATCTGGGTCTTCGGGCGCTCGCATGGCATCCCGGGCTTTCTTCTGCAGCGGGTCTGGGCGTATCCTCCGCCGCGATGCGAAGACTCGGGGAAATCCTGATAGCCGTAATTGCGACGACCGGCTGCGAGGCGGGCTCTGACTCGAGCGAGAGCATGAATGCCCCGCGGTGCGCCGCGCTCTGTGACGAGGACGCTTGCGGGGGCGAAAGCCGAGACCGCTGTATCGATGAGTGTGTGGCTGAAGCCGAAGGCCTGGAGTCCAGCTGCGTACAGTGCCTCATCGACCACTCGGACCTGACGATCCGCCGTGACCTCGGCAATGGCGAATACTGCTATCCGCTCGCGGATCGTCCTTGGGGGATCTGCGACGAGGCAGGGCTCAACTGTCGCCCAGCAGATGACGCCTGTGACGATGACACTCTTCCCCAGAGCTGCGTGCTGAACTTCGGCAGCACCTCGGACTGCACGGACTCCTGCAGCGAGTAGACCGCGCCGCTCCGCGCGACCGCGGCCTGGCCGTGCCGGGAGTTCATCCCGACCTCTGGTACGCTTGGGGCCTGGATTGAACTCGATGGTGGATAGGATTTGGACGCGGTGGATTGCGCTTCCGATCGTCCTCTCGCTCGCGACGTGCGGGGGACGAGGCGGCGACGGCAATGACGATGGTGTTCCGCGGAGCTGTGAGGCCCCGCCCCGGCCGCAGCTCGACGCGCGTGTGCGGTGGGAGCGGGCGTTCGACAACGTATCGGTGGAGGACGCCGTCAGCCTGACCAAGGTGCCCGGCGGACGCTGGTACGTGCTCTCGAAAGCGGGTGTCGTCTACACGTTCGAGGACCGGCCCGACGCGGAGCCGAGCGTGTTTCTCGACCTGCGCGACCGCATTGCCGAGGGCGGTGAAGCGGGCCTGCTCGGCCTGGCGTTTCCCGACGACTTTGCGACGAGTGGCCGGGTGTTCGTGCACTACACCACCCCTGGCGGCACGGCGTTTCTGTCCCGGCTCTCGGAGTTTACGTCCACCGATGGCTCGACCGCCGACCCGCAGAGCGAGTGGGTGGTGCTGGAGGTCGATCAGCCCTACACCAACCACAACGGCGGCGACATTCACTTCGGCCCCGACGGGCTCTTGTACTGGGCCCTGGGTGACGGAGGCAGCGCGGGCGACCCGGGACGACACGGGCAAAACGTCGACTCGCTGTTGGGCGCCATGCTCCGCATCGACGTTTCGCCTGGCTATGGCCAGCCCTACGCGATCCCGGCCGACAACCCGTTCGCCCAAGGCGGCGGGCGGCCGGAGATCTACGCCTGGGGCTTTCGCAACCCCTACCGTTGGACCTTCGATCGAGACAGCGGGGCTCTGTGGGTCGGCGACGTCGGCCAGCACACTTGGGAGGAGCTCAACCGCGTCGAGCGCGGCCTCAACTACGGCTGGCGAACGATGGAAGGCACCGACTGCTTCGGGGCCGACACCTGCGACACCGCGGACCTTCAACCTCCACACGCCCAGTACCGCAACACCGGCACCGCCTCGATCATCACGGGGTACGCCTACCGCGGCGCCGCCGTGCCCGACCTGCGCGGCATGGTGCTCTACAACGACTTCTACTTCGGGGCCGTCTATGGCGTGCCCAGCGAGGGCGGTGAACCGGTCGAGCTCGGCGAGGGAGCACGCGGCATTGCGGGCTGGGCCCAAGACGACGCGGGCGAGCTCTATGGCGTCGACTTCTTCGACGGCTCGATCTACGCCCTCAAACCGGTCGAAACCCCGACCGGCCCGGACCGCTTTCCTCGTTCGATCCTCGAGACCGGCTGCGTCGACCCGAGCAACCTGCACGCCGCGGGACCAGGCACCCTCGCCTACGACGTCAACCACCCGTTTTGGTCCGACGGCGCGGCGAAGGAGCGTTTCATCGCCTTGCCGTCGGGCGCCCAAGCCGAGGTCGAGGACGGCGGCGGGCTGAACCTTCCGGTGGGCACCGTGCTCGTGAAGTCGTTCTTCGATGCGAGCGACAACCCCATCGAGACCCGCCTGCTCGTCCACCACGACGACGCCGGTTGGGCCGGGTACAGCTGGGCTTGGAACGACGCGGGTACCGACGCGACGTTCGTCGAAGAGACACGCACCGTCACCGTCGACGGCAATCCATGGGACCTGCCGGGACCCCGCGACTGCATGGCCTGCCACACCGGCGTGGCGGGTCGCTCCTTGGGCCTCGAGGTCGGGCAACTCTCGGCCGACACCCTGGCCGCGCTTGCGCCCGGCGCGTCCGTGCAAGCGGCCCTGCCCGCCCTCGACAGCGATGCCCCAGTGGCCGAGCGCGCGCGTGCCTACCTGCACGTCAACTGCGCCCCCTGCCACCAAGAGGACGGCAACGGCGGACGCTCCAACCTCGACCTGCGCATGCACGTCTCACTCGAGGACTCCGGGTTGTGCGGCACACCGCGCGCGGGGGACCTCGACCTGGACACGCCGCAGATCGTCGCTCCCGGTGCGCCCGAACGCTCCGTGCTGCTCGCACGCATCGAAGCCGAAGGCAGCGCGCGCATGCCTCCCCTGGGCCGCACGACCGTGGACACCGCCGGCGCCGCGGTGATGGCCGAGTGGATTGCGTCGCTCGACACCTGCCCGTGACAGGGCTTCCCCCTCGGGAATCGTCCGAACCCCCTGCAAGCAGCGGGTGCGCGCCAACACGGAGAACGCGCAGGCGACATTTTTGCGCCCGCGAGGAACCTTTATCCCACCTCCTCGCACTTCCCCGGCGATGAAGCTCTCGCTGCTCGGGACGGCTCTGCTCGGACTGACCATCACAGCCTGCGACGCCGCCCCCGAACCGCCGGCCGATGTCGAACTGCGGCGTCTGAGCCTGACCGACGTGGTCGACCCGGTCGCCATTCCCGTGCCCGACGAGGCCGCATGTTCGATCAAGGTGCGCAACCACGGCACCCGGGCGATGGAGAGCGACTACCTGCCCAACGTCATCGCCTGCGAAGCGCCGGGCAACGCCACGCTCGAAATGCTCGAAGCCCAGGCCATCGCCGCACGCTCCTACGCCTACTACTTCGCCGAGACCGAGGGCGAGATCTGCAACGGCCAAGGCTGCCAGGTCTTCAGCTGCGGGCGCACCCCCTCCGCGTTGCACCGGCAAGCGGTCGAGAATACCAGCGGCGTCATCCTTCGCTACAACGACAACCTCACGATCGGCTTCTACGTCGCAGGCGATAAGACGCCCAACGCCAACTGCGTCGGCAACTCGTCGGGCGTCTCCAACACCGAGCGCTGGGTCACCTACAACGAGGGCCGCTCGGGCACCGACATCGAACAGACACGCATCGGCTTTCGGCACTCCGCCTCGGCCAGCGACTACGGGCAGAACCGCGGCGCGCTCTCGCAGTGGGGCGCACACTGCCTGGCCACCAACTACGACTACGACTCGATCGACATCCTTCGTTACTACTACGGCGAGGACATCGAGCTGCAGCAAGTCGAAGGCGACTGCGTCGAAGACATCGACCTCGACGTCGACGAGAACCCCTCCGTCTGCACCCCGCTCGACCCCGCAGGCGAGACGATCTTGGACAACACCAGCGACTGCATGCGCCTGCTCGGCCCCTCGCAGTACTGGCGCACCGAATCGGCGGGCATCAACGGCTCGCTGCGCTGGACCAAGTCCACACGCTCGTCCGAGCACAACGTCGCCGTGTGGCGCCTGAACCCGGTCGAAGCCGGGGACTATCGCCTGCAAGTGCACATCGACGCCGCCCACACCTCGGGCACCGACGCCGAGTACGAGGTCATCGCCGCCGACGCCTCCCGCATCGTGCCCGTCGACCAGACCGTCGGCGGATGGATCGAACTCGGCGTGTTTCACCTCGACCCCGACGCTGCGGACCAACAAGTGCGCATGACCGACGCCATCGGCGTGTCCGGCCAGCAGCTCCAAGCCGACGCCTTGCGCATCGTGCCCGCCAGCGCAGAGGACTGCGAACACGGAGACTGCCGCGCCGACGCCATCGGCGGCCAAGCGGACCCCCGACCGGCCGACGCAGGTGCCGGCTGCAGCGTGCAGGGCCGAGGCTCGAGCGACGCTGTCCTGGGCGGACTGCTGCTGTTCCTGTTCGGCGTTCGCCGACGCTTTCAGGGCGCTGCCGCAAACGGCTAGCCGTCATCCCTCGGCCTCCACGGCGGCACGGGCGATCCACTTCGCATCGTTCGACTGCCAAACGGGATCATCCCTGGCGACCTCGATGTGGTCGATGCCGAGTCGGGCGCCATCGAACCCCTGGCTCCTCGCGTCGACGGACTCGCCATCGCTCCCCATCTCGCGCTGCCTCGCCCTCCCGCAGGCACCGCACCGTTCCTCGACTACTACATGCGCCAAGGCGACAACGCGGGCCTGTGGCTGGTCGGCTTGCCACGTTGACCGGCCACCTTCATCTCGCGGGACCGTCGACCGTCCAGCCCCCGTAGATCGGCGAACGCCTGCGTTCGCGCGCCACGAGTTCCTCCCACGAGGCGCCTTCGGCGACGGCCTCCAGGCGCCGGGAGTGTTCGTCCAAACGCCGTAGCGCGGCGAGGCGATCGCGGTTGCCCAAGTGGGCGGACTGCACCGCGCGCTTCATGGTGCCGATCGTCCGGTCGTAGACGCGCAGCGGCACGGGGAACGGATGGCCGTCTTTGCCGCCGTGGGCGTAGGAGAACCGCGCCGGGTCGCTGAAGCGACATGGAGCGCCGTGCACGACCTCGGCCACCAGGGCGAGCGACTCGACGGTGCGCGCCCCAACACCCGGGGTGAGCAACAGCGCTTCGAAGTCTTTGGGCCCGCGTTCGGCTGCGGCAGCCAAGGTGGCATGCAGTCGCCGCATCACCACGTCGCCCGGACGCACGTCGTGGTGTTCGGGCAACTGCAAGTGCGGCAGAAGGGCCTGCTGCGGCTTCTTACGCACCATCTTGGCGTGTCGAAGTTCCCGCAGCGTGGACACGACCTTGTCGGGGCCCGCGGCCAACTCTTCGAGCAGCCCCAGCCGGTTCGCCGCAGACCGATGGTCGGACAGGTTGAGGATCGTGCCCTGCGACTGCCCCGCGACACCCACGTGGGGGTCATCGACGAAGCTCTGCAGTCCACTCGAGAGCCAGTGATACCGACGCGCCTCCTTGCGGTGGCCGTTCATCCCCTGCTGCACCACCGTCCATTGGCCATCGGCCGCCACGACGAAGCTGTGCAGATAGAGGTCGAAGCCGTCCTGCAGTGCGGCGCTGTCGACCTTGGCTACCAAACGACTCACCTTGCCGAGCGCGTCTCCATCGAGCCCCACCCGCTCGCCCACCCAACGCAGCTCGCCAGGGGTCTTGCGCGAGTGTTTGCCACGACCTCCGCACACGTAGATCCCCAGCTCGTGTTGCACGGGTTCGAGCCCGCGTTTGAGCGCTCCCATCACGCTGGTCGTGATGCCCGAGCTGTGCCAGTCCATGCCCATGACCGCCCCGAAGCACTGAAACCAGAACGGGTGGGCCAGCTTGCGCATGAACGCGTCGCGCCCCTGCTCCAGCACGATGGCTTCGGTGATCAGCCGGCCCAGCTTGGTCATGCGGGTGGCGAGCCACGCGGGGACGCGGCCGCCGTGCAGCGGAAGATCGGCGCTGCCCGTCGCACGTCCCACGGGGACGACGATAGCTCAAACGTCGGGGAAGCCGAGCATCGCAAACGTCTTCTGTCCGCGGCGAACCCGGCCAATGAACTTCTGCACGCCCTCGGGCATCTGCGTCTCGCCATTGGCCTGCCACGACCGCACCCGGCCGCCGCCGCGAGCAAACGCGAACAACGCCAGCTCCTCGTCGCCATCGAAGCGCTCGAGCATGATCGACAGCAGCTTGGTGCCGGCCTGAATGCTGAACTCGGGATCGTAGACCCGCACTGGGCGCCCCAACTTCTTCCCCATGCCGCGCGCCGTGATCGGCATGAGCTGCATCAGCCCCTTGGCGCCCGATCGGTTGCGCGCTTTGGGGTTGAACTTGCTCTCGGTCCAGATGATCCCGTTGATCAGGTTTGCGTCCACGCCGAAGTCCTTTGACGCTTGTCGGACCAGCGGCTGGACCTTGCGCGCCCGCGCCATCTGAGCGCTGTCGAGTTTGAAGGGCTCGAACGAGGGCTCAGGTGCCGGGGTCGCCTTGGGCTCGGCCTGCACGACGGGGGTCGGCTCGGGCTCGGCGGCGGGCTCGGACTGTGGCGCCACGGGAGCGGCAGCCACCACCGGTGCAGGAGCGGGCGGAGGCGGCTTGGGCGGGGTCGAGGTTGTGGCGCACCCCGAGCAGAGCAGGAGCGCCAGCGAAAACCGTGGAGCTACCATCGGCCGAACACGATCTGGCCACCGATCGCGTTGATGTATCGATTGAAGTTGCGAACCATGGCGAGTTCGTAGGTCAGGCCGATGCCGATGTACAGCTTCTTCGGCAGTGGGATGCGGGCCATCAGTTTGGTGGGAATGGCGAGGCCCTTGTCCTTCTGCAGGGTGCCGTCCTCGAACCGCAGCCGAGAAAACGCCGCCCCTGCGCCGACGGTGGAGTAGTACCACTTGCCCCCGAAGGCAAAGATGCCGCCGACGTGGCCGTAGTTGGCCTTGAGCGTGGTGTCGTTGCCGTCTTCGTCGGCCGGTCCATCGATCTTCGCGCCGAACAGACCACCCGCGATCGCGTACAGGCCGAAGTTCTTCGAGAAGTTGAACCCGACGCCCCAGTCCATCGCGTAGGACGCGTGACCGGAGTTCACCCCGTCGCCGCGCCAGTGCGAGTACGTGGCGCCGTGCATCGTGAACGCACCCAGCAGGGCGTGCTCGCGTTTCTCCCGACGTTCTTTGCGACGCTGCTGCGCGGGGGTGAGTTCTTCGTCGTCCTCGCTCGCGTCTTCGGCGGGCGCGGGCTCGGGCTCGGCCGGAGCATCGAGGGCGGCGATCTCCCGTTCGGGGGGCGGAGACGCGGGCGGAGGCTGCACGACCTTCACTGCGGTGGCGTTGGCCTTGGGCACCGTGACGACCGCCCCGTCGTCTTTGACGATCACGACCTGGGTGCCTTGGCTGCGAAGCAACTCGCCGCGAATCGGACCCGCGCCGGTCTGCACTTCGACGTTGCGTCCGACCAACGCATCCCATGCCGCATCGGACACCGCGGGGGCCGATGCTGTGGTCGGGGAAGGCGCTGCATCGACCCTCGCCGGCCGCTGCACGGGCGCCGGAGCATCGGCAACGGGCTGGGGCTGGGCGGCCTCGGCGGGTTGGGCCAAGGCGGCCGCGACGCCGAGTCCCGCGACGATCGTCGTCAGCATCGTCTGAGGATGCGCGGCCGAGGTCCGATGCACAAGTGTCCTGGTGTGGACCGCGTCACCGCGCCACGACGGCTGTACCCAGTGTTCGCACCGCGCCTATCGCTTCGCCGCGGAGAGCATCGCACCGTAAAGGTCGATCAACGCGGGCAACTGGTAGTGCGCGTTGAGCCCGCTGGGGTTGGGCAGCACCCAGAGTTTTGCCCCTGCGATCGTGTCGTCTTGTGGACCCATGCCGGCCTTGGGTCGCCCGAACGCCTGCCGATAGGCGGTCACCCCGACCACCGCGACGGTCCGAGGTCGATGGCGCTCGACCGCGGCTTCGAGCAGCGCGCCACCTTCTCGCAGTTCAGCCGCGCTGAGTTCCGATGCTTTGGCAGTCGGGCGTGCGGCGAGGTTGGTCAACCCACCGCCCCATTGGGGAAGCAGGTGATCTTCGGACGCATGCAACAACCGAGGTGTCATGCCTGCGCCGTGCAGCGCCGGCCAGAATCGGTTTCCGGGGCGCGCAAAATGATGACCGACCGCCGCACTGTAGAGGCTCGGATTGATGCCCACGAACAGCACGTCGAGGTCGTCGGCGAACACGTCGGGAAGCACGCCATCGCGCGCGTGCTCGAGCGCTGCGGGCGAGGGCGTTTCGAACTTCATGCGCCGCGAGGGTACACCTGCAACACGCTCTCTTCGGCGGGAACGCCAAGGCGTACCGGGTACCCGTAGTGGCCCTGAGCGCGATGCACGTAGAGGCGGTTGCGACCCATCGCCCACGGTCCGTGATCGGGCAGCTTGGTGATGCCGCGCAACACGGTCGTCTGCAGGCCGAGGCTGAGCAACCCCAGCTGGCCGCCGTGGGTGTGTCCCGAGAGGACCAAGTCCGCCTCGCCATCGGGCACGTGGCGGAACCCACCGGGGTCGTGCATCAGCACCACACGCATCGCATCCCGAACTCGCGGATGTTCGTCCAGCACCGACGCGATGTGGGCGGAGCGGCCGCGCCAGACGAAGTCGAGCCCCACGATCTGCACCGGGCCGGCGTCGGTCTGCACGACCGCGTCCTCGTCCACCAACAACTCGATGCCGTGCGCCGCGTAGGCAACCTCCACGACGCGCCGCGCCTCGTGATCGTGGTTGCCGTGGCAGGCGAACACCCTGCCCTTCATCGCAGCCAATGGCGCGAGCGCCTCGGTCACGACGGCGGCGTCGTGGGACTCCATCGTCATGAGGTCCCCGGTCAGCAGGATGAGATCCGGCTCGCGCTCCACCGCTCGGCGACAGATCTTCTGCAACCGCTTCACCGACATGAACGGACCCAGATGCGGGTCGGTGATCTGCACGATGCGAAGCGGCCGACCCACACCTTCGCCCAGCCCCGCGCGATGGGGCGCGAGCTCGGGCCCCGCCGGCACATCGAGGCGCAGCGAGACGGTCTCTTCGCGGGTCCACGATGACTGCACCACCCCGAACCCGGCCAGCGCGAATGGGATCCACCCGCCCCATGGCTCGAACCCGAACGACGCAGCGGCTGCCCACGGCAAGGCGAGCAGAGCTCCGGCCACAAACCACAACCCGGGAATGCTGACCCCCCACCGAAACCAGGCCGGGCGCAGGCCCGGTCGAATCATGATCGCGCTCAAATGGATTGCGGCGAGAACCTGCGCGAGCCCCAGCACCGCCCCACCGGGCAGGTGCGGGCCCAACGCCACCGCGACGTAGGTCGGCAGGCCGAGAATGATCCCGGCGAATAGCCCGAACCTGCGGCTTCTGCGAAGCGCCATCGCCACCACCACCACGTAGGCGAGGGTCGGCAACCAAGGCGCAGGGGGGAGCAACGGCGGCACGATCGGGAAATACGCCACGGCGGGCCCGTGCCTTACGCGCGGTAATCCCGCGGATCAGAGTGTCCCGATCCCGCCGGCTTCCGTGACACCGTGTCGACGGTCCTGTACGGTGTTTGTGGTGCGTGCGCCCCTCTTGCTCGCCCTCGGCCTGGCCGTGGGCATGACCGCCTGCTCGGATCCGGGCCCCGGATCGGGGACCGACGAAGGTGGTGCCGACGAAGCCGAAGCGCTTCGCCTGGGGCGGGTGCACGTCGTGGTCTCAGCCCCGACCGAGTCCGAACCCGAAGCAGACGCCAACCCCGACGGCTTCGAACTCACCGCACGGTTCGCAGTCGTGCGTGGCCTCGACGAAGAGTTCGTCCGCGCCCGGGCCGACATGCCCGACCTGCTCGAAGACCTGCTCAATCCCGGGCAGTGCGCCGCCGAATCCGCGCTGTGGCCCGCCGCGCTCGAGCCCGACAACGTCGAGCTCGGCCAGGAGCTCGTGCTCGTCGATGCCGGCGACTTCGAGGTGCAGCTCGGCAGCACCCGCATCGAGGTTCCGCTGGCACTCGTGCCCGACTTGCTCCCGTACATGTCGGGCGTCGAGTACGGCTACTTCGCCGAAGAAGCCCCCGAAGCCGAGTCCATCACCGTCGCAGCCGCGGGCGGTCTGGGCGACGAGCTTCCTGCATTCACCGTCGACGCATCGCTGCCGCCCCTCATCGGGCTGCAGCCGACTGCCGATGGTTCTGCGTCGGCCGCCGCCCTCGAAACGGGCGCGCTGGTGCTTCGCTGGACCGCCGACGACAGCGGCTCCACCGACCCCACGATCGCGCTTCGGCTCACCCCGACGCTCGGCAGCGAACCGGTGGGCGACGACATCCTCTGCCTGGTCTCCGACCGCGGTCAAACCCGCCTCGACCTGGCCGAACTGCACACGCTCGGGCTCGCACGCGACGCCGACGCTCTCCGCGTCGAAGCCAGCCGCGCGCGCGCCTCCTTGTTCGACGTTGGCGCCTGGGCCGGCACCGAGTTCGTGGTCGAACGCCGCGAAACATCGGTTGTGCCCCTGCGTTGACGCCCCGAAGGGCTGGCGTTTGAGCACGCCTGGTCTATAACCGTCACTCGGTTCCGTATCGGGAAAACTCGCATGCGTACTTGGACTTCAGCGCTCCTCCTCTCCGGCCTTCTCGTCGCGTGCGACAGCAACGATGCGGGCGCTGGAGGTAGCTCCGGGCTCGACACAGCCGCCACCAGCGGCCCCGCCGCGGGCAGCTCTACCACCGGGTCGGACCCGGGCGGCTCCACTTCATCGACCACGGGCGACAACGCGACCAACCCCACCACGGGTGACAACGCGTCCGACGACGACGGGCCCCGGCCTCCGGTCAGCTTCGACTTTGGTGGCATTCCCGACCTCGGAGAGCTGGACGATGGCTGCAACGCCGTCGACTTCCTGTTCGTCATCGACAACTCCGGAAGCATGTACACGGCCCAGTCCAACCTGATCGCCAACTTCCCGGCGTTCATCGACGGCATTCAGGCCACGCTCACCGACGTCGACAGCTATCACGTCGGCATCGCCACCTCCGACGACTACTCCGGCAACCCGCTGGGCTGCCGCAGCCTCGGCGCGCTGGTCACCTCCACCACCGGCGGCGACTCCAGCAACGCCACCTGTGGTCCCTACGCCGACGGCTTCAACTACATCACCGAGCAAGACGACTTGGCCGAGTCGTTCGCCTGCGCAGCGCAGGTCGGCACCTCCGGCGATGCGTACGAGCTCACGATGAACGCCGTCGAGACTGCGATCAGCGACGAGTTCAACGCGCCGGGAGCCTGCAACGAAGGCTTCATTCGCGACAATGCGCTGCTCGTCGTGGTCGTGATCAGCGATGAAGCCGATGGACCCGGAGACCCCGACGGTGCGCCCCCGCTGTACAGCTCCACGGGCACCCCGCAGTCCTGGTACGAGTCGGTCCTCGCGGCCAAGGACGGCATTCCCGAGAACGCCGCCGCACTGGTGCTCACCAACTACCAAGGCGGCTCTTGCGTGCCCTCGGGTGGCTACGACGACGGCGCCAACATGGTCGAGTTCGCGGGCCTGTTCGGCGAGAACGGCTTCGTGGCAGGCATCTGCGAGCCCGACTACGGGCCCAGCTTCGCCAACGCCACCGCCGTGATTCAGCAGGCCTGCGAGAACTTCATTCCTCCGGGCTGAGCCGCGCCATCAATCGTTCGGCGATGTCCTCGGCCAGAGGTTCGTCGTTTCGGAGCCGAGTCTTCAAGCTGCCCAGTGCAGCCTGGAACTCGGCTCCAAACTTTGCGCAGTGCTCACATTCAGCGAGGTGGGCATGCAACGCCTCGACCTTCGACGACTCGAGCGCTCCGTCGACGAAGTCGGAGAGATGCGCGAGCACCTCGGAACAGGCCACTCCTGCGATCACGTTGTCTTCAGGCATCGACGGCTCCTTGTCGGCGAATCTGCGCAAGCAGGCGTAGCCGCGCGCGATGAAGGCGAACCCGCACCGCGGCGTCACTCACCCCGAGCACCTCGGCCGCCTCATGGGAGGACAGCTCTTCGAGGTCTCTCAACACGATGACTTCGCGATCGGCAGGCGCGAGAGCTTCGAGCGCACGTTGAATCTGTGCCCGCGAAGTCTCCGCGTCGAGGCCAGCTTCGAGCACCTCGGGGCTGCCCCAGCCTGCCTGCAGCCCCAACCTCATGAGGTCTTCGGTTTGCGCCGGAGCGCCCGCGCGAAGCCGACTCATTCGGCGGCTTCGATTGCGGGCAATCGTGAGCAACCACGTGAGCACGGATGCGTCCCCGCGAAACCGGTCGTACCCACGCATCGCATCGACAAACGTCTCCTGCAGTAGGTCCTCGGCCCGAGCGCGATCGCCGGCCAACATCAGGCAGTACCGATAAACGCGGGCCTGATGCTGCCGAACGACCTCCCGAAACGGAGGCTGCGAGGAGACACTCATCAATGAGCGGATCCTATCCGATCTTGCACGTGGAGAACCCGAACAGGCTGTAGAGCGGGCAAGTCCCGAGCAGGCCCGTCACCAGCGGGATCACGCCGATCCACCCGAGCGGTGTTTGCGGCCCTGCCAGCGCCATCGAAATGGCGACGACCCCCACGACGACCCGAATCGCCCGGTCTACGGAGTGCTCGTTGCGAGAGAAGAACGCGGACTTGGACATGCCTGGGTAGAGGCACGCCGAGTCCTTCGCGTTACAGCGGTCGCCTGAAAAAGAATCGGTAACGCCGAGCAGGGCCCATGCCTCTCCTCACGACGAAAGCGTTGCATCCATGCACGACCTCTACCGAGCCACCGTTCTTCTTCTCCTCCCGCTTGCCGTCGCGTGCGACGGAGACGCGATGGAAAACTCCCCTTCCGCTCCCGGCACCACCAGTGGCGCCGACGCGCAGAGCACGGGAGACGCCGATCCCACGACAGGCGCAGCCACGACTGCCGACGCCACAACGACGGATCACGGAGAAACGACCGACCCCGCTGAGACCAGCAGTTCCACGAGCGCCGATGCCTCCTCGAGCTCGGGAGAGCCCGCGGAGACCGCAGGACACTCGTCTCGATTCGAAGACGTCGTGACCGAAAGCGGTATGCAGGCCCTCCTCGACCTGGAGACGAACCTTCTATGGGTCAACGACGTCAACGCCTGCAACCCGCTGGGTGCCCCCTCCGACGACACACCGATGATCGCGATGCAGTACTGCAACGACCTCGTGTTTCAGGGGCTCGAAGACTGGCGCGTGCCATCGACCGAAGAGGCAAGCGAACTCATCACCGCCGCCCTCGACGAAGGCGTAGACCTCGTCTACCAGAACCCCGGGTGCCCGGCCGTGATCACCATGGGTGGCACGGCCGTACAAACGCACAACGGCGAGATGCCCGGAGCCGTCGACGCGATGCCGCCCAGCCTGGGTGTCCGCTGCGTTCGCATGCAATGACGCGATTCAAGGCTTGCGGGCAATGACCTGCACCACCGCGGCTTTGCCGGTGTGGTAGCGGCCTTCGACCACGTCGCGCTCGATCTCCTGTGCGAGCTCGAAGTCGAGGCCTGCCAAGTCTTCACGCAGCTCTGCCAACGACATCAACATCGGCAGCGCAGGGGGGCCACCGGTGCCGTGTTCGAGCTGCGCGGGCGTGTACGCCTCGAGCAGCAAGACACCTCCGGAGCGCAATGCAGCCGGAATGGCTCGGTGCAGCGCGCGGCGAATCGCAGGGGGCACGTGTGCGAACACGGACACAATGCCATCCCACCGCGAGACGCCGAGGTCGTAGTCCCCCAGCGACGCGACCTCGGTGTGGACCCGCACGCCCCGCTCGGCCGCGAGCGCCTTGGTCTTTTCGATGCCGACGTCGGAAAGGTCGACGCCCGACACCGACAGCCCACGCTCGGCGAGGTGCACCGCGTTGCGGCCTTCACCGCAGGCCAGACACAACACATCGCCGCCGCGAATCGCATCGGCATGGGCCGCGATGAACCCGTTGGGCTCGGTGCCGTAGGCGAAACCGTCCTCGGCGTAGCGTTCGTTCCACATCGACGCCACCCTACCAACGGCTCATGCCGCCGAGGTTGTACACCTCGGTGAAGCCCGCGGCTTCCAGGGCGCTCTTGGCCTGCGAGCTCCGCATGCCGCTGCGGCAGTACACGACGACCGGCTTGTCCTTGGCACCGACGTCAGCAGTGCGGCTGCTGATCTCGCCCAGCGGGATGTTGCGGGCCCCCTGGATGTGACCGGACTTGTACTCCTGCGGCGTGCGTACGTCGATGAGCCGTGCGCCCTCGTCCACGAGCGTGTGTGCCCGTGCCGAGTCGATGAACGAGGCCCCCGCGCGCTGGCGCATCAAGAAGATGGTTCCAATGCCGAGGACGACCGTGATGATGAGTGCTGGCGACATGCGTTTGACCCACATGGTTCGAGACCGACGGAGCATACGTCGCGGACCAGGCCGACGTGACGCCGCTGCAAAGTCTTCGCAGCGGCGGCGTTCGGCTGTTCCGCGATGAAACGAACTCAGCCCCAGTCCGGGACTTGCTCGAGCGCGAGCAGGTCTTCGATGCTCTGGCGAGGGCGCGTGACGGCCCATCGGTCTCCGTCGACCAACACCTCGGTGGGGATCGGGCGCGAGTTGTACGTGCTCGCCATGGACATGCCGTAGGCACCCGAGCTGAGCACGGCCAGCAAATCACCCGTGGAGGCGTTCGCCATTGGACGCGCCAGACCGAGAAAGTCTCCCGACTCGCACACCGGACCCACGACATCGACCGTGGAGACCTGGGCGTCCGCGGCCGGCTGAGAGACGGGCACGATCGCGTGATACGCCTGATAGAGCGCCGGTCGCAGCAGGTCGTTCATCGCCGCGTCGATGATCATGAACCCCTTGGTCGGCGAGCGTTTGTTGCCGACCACCCGCGTGAGCAGCACCCCGGCCTGTCCCACGAGGTAGCGCCCCGGCTCGATCATCAGCTCGACGTCGAGATCGGCGCTGGCGTCGACCACTGCCTTGCCCCACGCGGCGATGTCGAGCTCGGACTCGTCTTCCCGATAGGCGATGCCGAACCCTCCGCCGAGGTCGATGTGGCCCAGCTTCACGCCGTCTTCGCGCAGGCCGGTCGCAAGCGCACGCAGTCGCGCGAAGCTGTCGACGAACGGAGTGACGTCGGCGATCTGAGAACCGATGTGACAGCCGATGCCCTCCATCACCAAGCCCTCGGTCGCATGCACCTTGCGGGCGAGCGCAGCGGCTTCGTCCATCGAAATGCCGAACTTCGCCTCCTGCATTCCGGTCGCGAGATAGGGATGGGTGTTGGGGTCGACGTCCGGGTTCACCCGCAAGGTGACGTTGGCGCGCTTGCCCAGCGCGATGGCGCGCGCCTCGATGCGATGCACTTCTTCGGCGCTCTCCGCATTGATCGATCGCAAGCCGGCTTCGATGGCGGCGTCCAGCTCCTCGTCGGTCTTGCCGACGCCGCTGAACACGATGTCGCTCGGCGCGATCCCGGCCGCCATCGCCCGCTTCATTTCGCCCACGCTCACGATGTCGGCGCCGGCCCCCAAGCGCTGCAGGTGGCGCAACACCGCCAACGAGCCGTTCGCCTTGACCGCGTAACAAATCTTCGTGGGACGTCCGGACACTGCGGCTTCGAGCGCGCGGTAGCGCTGTGCGATGTGCCGCGTGCTGTAGACATAGGTTGGCGTGCCGACCGCGTCGGCGATCGCATCCAGCGGAACGTCGTCTACATACCCGCGGCCGCCTTCGTAGCGGAACGCAAAGCGCTCGGGTACCTCTTGAACCCACACGTGGTCGGGGCGCCGCTGCGATGTCATGCAACGCGACTGCCACGTCCCGTTCCGAAAATCAATCGTCACTGCCACTGGGCGCGCCGCTGCGCGATGCTACGATCGAGAAGTCACCTCAGGGCACCGGCAAGGGAGGAACAATGCCTATGCAACAGCATCACATTTCGACCGAGCTCAACTACGCACGCGGGCCAGCGATTTGGCCAGGAGGGACGCCCTAAGACGCACGTCCGAGGCACCCGGTGAGATGACGTCACCGGGGCGAGGGAGACCACAGCGCTCCCCTGCGCGCCTCTACGATGGCGAGTAACGCCTACTCGCCTTTGCACGACGACGTCGCGGGTACCTGCGTGGGACCCCCGGAGACGTCAGGATCGAACAGCTCATCGATCCACCTCACGAGCTCAAGAGCACAATCACCCCTGACGGCCGCACTTCATCGCAGCCGCAACCAGCGAACCGGATGTTCCCGGAGTGACCCGCGGCGGAGTACCCCACGACTCCGCCGCACTCGTGCGCCACGAGAAACGCCGCGACCGAGCAGGAGCTCGACGCGGCGTTGCAGATTGCGGCCTGGCGACTCAGCCGCAGAAGTCCTCGAGCGGCTCTCCGTGCTCGGACCACAACTCGCAGCAGTTCTCATCGTCGAGCGTGTCTTCGTAGCCGTACCACTCGTTGCACTCCGACTCGTCTTCGGACTCCATGCAAACGAGCCAGGCATCACGCAGCGACTCGCAGTAGCCGAGCTCGCTGTCGTCGTCGCCTTCGGTGCACGGGTAGGGACTCTCGTCGTGGCACGTCAGCTCGACCGCGAACTCGCCCGCCGAGCCGTTGCCCGCACCGACGATCAGCAAGAGCTCGCCGTGGGAGGGCACCGTCCAGCCCGCTTCGATCGACGACGCGTCGTTGTCGAACCCGTGGGAGGGCGCCTCGTAGTCGTTGTCCTGAGCCGCCCGCAGGCCGTTGAACAGGTAGGCCGTCGGGTCGAGGTCACCGCTGGTGCGAACGACCCGCGCGTTGATGACCGAGCCCGGCCGCGCCTCGACGACGTAGACCTGCACCGCGTCGCCAGCCACATAGCCGCTGCCCTGCGTACCCGTCGCCAGCGCGCCGATGGGGCCCGCTGTGGTGTCGTCGGCCTTGCCGCCCGCGGACGGACCGCTCGGTGCGTCCGAGCCCTCTTCGCCAGAGTCACAAGCGCCGAGCGCCATGGACGCAACGAGAAGCGAGGCAACACTGACACGTCGGATGATGTGCGACATCGTGGTCGTGGTGTACACACTGACGCGCCCGAGCGCCACCGCAAAACCGCCCAAGGAACGCAACTTTTCGGCGACAGAGCAGACTGTGTAAGCCACGCCGCCGCAGCTACGGTCGTTCGCCGACCAGGGGCTCCCCGATCTCCTCGAAGGCCCCGGGTTTCTCGAACACCCAAAACTCCGTGTAGGGCTCTCGGTAGAGGCGAAACAGGCGCGTCTCGTTCAACGAAGGCGCATGTCCCCAGTCGCCGGACTCGCTCACGGTGACGCCGTTGGGGAAACGGAACGCACCGCCCGGCATGATCGGAAAGAACACCGGGCCAGGGTCGCGACCCCCCACGACGCCGAGAACATCGAGCCTGAACTCGCGCCCGGGCGAGCCCGAGACGACCGACTTGGGGCTCTCGATCAAGAAGCCTCCCGACGTGAGCACCGTTCGCTCGGCACGGGGCGTCGCGACAACGATCGAGGTCTGCCGCGCATCCACTCCGCTCGGCTCACAGACCAACCGCCCGTCCATCGAACGCGTGAGCCACTGGGTGTGCTCCCGACTGGCATAGCAATACGTATCCGCCCCGCCTCCACCAAGCGTCACCCAAAGGCCCGGCTCGCCGTGCTGGACCACGACGTCATCGCCCTCGCCCAACAGCGCGAGCCCAACGCCCCCGTGCAAGTGCACGACATCCGGACCGGAGGACCCGATGACGACAAAGACCCCCTGCCCCAGTTGGAACGTGACCCCGGAGCTTCCGGTCGCCCACGCCACACCGCTGCCGCCGAGCGCCACACGAGTCGTACCCGGCCGCGCAAAGACGACATCGAACCCCGCCCGGCCCGCGACTTGGCTGGCGTCGGCATCACCGACCAGCACATCACTGCCATCACTTCCGGCCAGCACTGTCTGGCCATCGACGACAAACGTCCTCGACGCACCGACCTCTCCGACCCCGGACTTCGGCAAGCGCGGTCCGCCACCGCCCAATGCTGCCTCGAATACGAGAAGCAGCACCGAGAGCGCGACCATCGCGAGCGCTCAGTCGTTCTTGTCGCCGACGGCGATCAGGTGGCCGGACCGGTCGCGTTTGGTGTCGAGGTAGAAGCGGTTTTCCTCGCGGGCTGCGATCTCGAGCGGCTTGCGTTTGACGACCGTGATGCCCGCGCCTTCGAGGCCTTCGACCTTGTGCGGGTTGTTGGTGTGCAGCTCGATGCGGCGGGCGCCCAACGCTTGAAGCATGGCGGCGGCCACGTCGTAGCTGCGCATGTCGTCGTCGAAGCCCAGGTGCAGGTTGGCTTCGACCGTGTCGAGGCCACCGTCTTGCAGCTCGTAGGCGCGAACTTTGTGGGCGATCCCGATGCCGCGACCCTCTTGGCGCATGTAGAGCAGCACGCCGTGCTCGGACTCGGAGAGGCGGCTGAGCGCCTCGTGGAGCTGCTCGCCGCAGTCGCAGCGCAGCGAGCCAAACGCATCGCCAGTGACACACTCGCTGTGCAGGCGCACTGGAATGATCGCGTTGGCGCCGACATCCCCGCGCACGAGCGCGACGTCGTCGAGTGGACCATCGGGCCCTTCGAACGAGACGATCTGGAACTCCCCGTGTTGGGTGGGGAGGCGCCCGCGGGCGAGCTCTCGAACGGAGACCATCGTCAGTAGACGCGCATCGAGTCGACGATGCCCTGGTACAGCTTGCTCGACGACGTGATGCCCTGGCGCACGCTCTCGAGCACCAGCTCGAGCAGCTGATCTTGGTCGAGCCGCAGAACGTCGTAGTAGCGCTGGCGGTCGATGGCGTGAATCGTGGAGGGCCAGTAGCCCTCGTTGATCAGGATGTGGTTCATCGCCAAACGCGCGACCCGGCCACTGATCTCGGGCCACGGGAACACGCGGATGACCTCGCGGTGCACCTCGACCGCAAGCTCGATCGGGTGGGCGCGCTTGCACTCCTCGGTGCGGAACCAGTCGGTCAGCTTCCGCATGCGGTAGCTGATCTTGTCGGCCTGCGCGAGGTCGTGAAAGTACATGCGGTGGATCGGGTTGTCCTTGCGGTACTGGACCTGATCCTTCTTGTCGGCGGGCAACAAGACCTGGTGGAGCTTCTTGAGCCAGTCGAGGTTGAGCGTGAGCGGCTCACCTCGCGAGGCAACGACATAGTCGATGCCATCGCGCACGGCCTTGATGTGGTTGTAGGCCGGGATGAGGCTGGGCGCCGAAATGATCTCGGGGTCGATCGACGCCTTGATCTCGGCGATGCTCAGCACCGTGCCTTCGAGCGCGAAGTCGTGATAGATCCACGACATCGTGAAGCGCTCGTTGAAGCTGGCCCGCTGCTTGGCGGACAGCATCCCGAGCTTTTCCCACAACAGCTCCGAGGATTCGTGAAGCTGACGGTAATTCCTGGACACGGTCCGCATCGACTGACCGCGGAACCTACTGATCGAGCGCGCCGGGGTCAACCCACCCTGATCTAAGTCTTCGGTTTCGCGACGAAAATCGCCAGCACGCGCCGTGCCGGCCAAAGCCGCCGCTTTTTTGACCTGTTGGCGCTGCCCTGGCAGGGGTGTTGAGGTGGGCGAAGGCCACATCTCGGTGCTCGCGCGTGAGGTATGCGACGCGCTGGAGGCCTGCTTGCCCCCGGCGGGAAGCGCCCCGCGCGGGATCTACGTGGACGCGACCTGCGGCGCCGGAGGCCACATCGAGGCGGTTCTCGAGCGTTTCGCGCCCCAGCGGGTGATCGCCTTCGACCGGGACGAGACCGCGCTGGCCCGAGCCCAGGCCCGGCTCGCCGATGCGCAGACGCCCATCCTGTTCGTGCACGCACCCTTTTCGGCGCTCGGACCCAAGCTCGCCGAGCTCGATGTCCAGGCCGACGGAGTCCTCGCCGACCTCGGCGTGTCGTCGATGCAGCTCGACCAAGGCCAGCGCGGTTTTTCGTTTCGCGCCGACGCGCCGCTGGACATGCGCATGGATCAGAGCGGCGGCAAGACAGCCGCCGAGCTGCTCGACGAACTCGACGCGCCCAGCCTGATTCGAATCCTGCGTGAGTACGGCGAAGAGCCCGACGCACCCCGCATCGCCCGAGCGATTCTCGCGGCAAAACCAAAGACGACCGGAGCCTTGGCGCAGATCGTCTCGGACGCGATGAGCCACAAGCAGCGTCGCAAGCTGGGCATGCGCATCCATCCGGCCACGCGCACCTTTCAGGCGATTCGCATCCACCTCAACGACGAGCTCGGCGAGCTCGACACCTTGCTGCGCGATGGCCCGGCGGCGCTGGCCCCCGGAGGCCGCCTCGCGATCATCACCTTTCACTCGCTCGAAGACCGGCGCGTCAAACAGCGCTTTCGCAAGCTGTCGAAGCCCGCCGACACCCTGCCGGGGCTGCCGATCCCCGAGTCCGAGCGCCAGGCCCCGTACAGCATTCCCAAGCCGTTCTCGAAGGGCGCAACCGCCAGCGCCGAAGAGACGGACCACAACCCCCGAGCCCGCAGCGCACGTCTGCGGGTGCTGGAGCGTGTCGCATGACCGACAAACCACGCCGCCGCCGCAAGCAGAAAGAAGAGAGCTTTCCCCACGGGCACAAGCGCAGCAGCGACCTGCCACCGGGCGCGGGCTCGGTGGAACGCGTTCGCGACCGCATGCGAGCCCCTGCGGGCACGTCTTTCCTGCTGTTCCTGTGCGTGCTGGTGATGATTGCGATGGGCATCGTGCGCATTCAGTCCACGACCCAGGTCCTCGAGGCGGGCGGCGACATCACCAAGCTCTCGGAGCAACAAGCGACACTGCTGGAGGAGAAGCGGCGGCTCTCCGCCGAGCGGGCGTACCTACGCAACCCTCAGCAAGTGCAGTCCGTGGCCCGTGACGAGCTGGGCATGGTCCCGGTGTCCCCCGAGCTCGTGCAGAAGATCCGCGTCAAGGAGGCGCCCGCGCAATGAACCTGCTTCATCGCCACAAGGAGATCGTCAAGCCGATGGCGACCGACCTCGCGTCGGTACGCCTGCGGTCGCTCGTGGTTGCGGCCGTGCTGGGCGTCTCGATGCTGGGCCTCATCTGGCGCTCCTACCAGGTCGCCGTGGTTCGTCACGAACACTACGCCGACCTCGGCCACCGACAACAGCTGCGAACCTACCGGGTGCGTGCCAGCCGGGGCGACATCGTCGACCGCAACTACATCGCGATGGCGGTCACCGACCGCATGCACAAGATCGTGCTCAACCCGCGACTCATCGCCGCCCAAGGGGCGACCGACGACGTGCTCGCCAAGGTGATGGAGCTCTTCCCCAGCGAAGACCCCGCCTACGTGCGTGACGAGCTGTCGAAGGACAAAGCCTACCGTCAGCTCCGCATGCGCCTCGACGACGCACAAGCGCGGGCGATTCGCGACGCTCGGCTGCCGGGTGTGCGGCTCGAGCCCATGCCGCACCGCGTCTACCCTCGCAAGCTGCTCGCCTCTCAGGTCCTGGGCCGCGTGAGCGCCGAGGGCTCGGGCAACCTGGGCATCGAGTACGGCCTGGACGAGTTCCTCAAGGGCCGCGACGCGATGAGCCCGGCCTACTTTGCGCGTGGCCAGAAGCTGCTCGTCGACGGCCACCCCGACCCCAGCGTGTCTCGAGGACACACCGTGGTGCTCTCTTTGGACTCCGCCCTGCAGGCGATGGCCGAAGAGGAGATCAACACGCTGGTGGAGAACTGGACGCCCGTCAGCGCGAGCGTGCTGGTGCTCGATCCGCGCAACGGCGAAGTGTTGGCGATGGCCAGCCGGCCCACGTTCGATCCCAACCACAAGATCGACGACATCGACCAGACCGTAAACTACGCGGTGAACCGTGCCTTCGAGCCCGGTTCGACCATGAAAGCGATCACCGTGGCGGCCGCACTCGAACAGGGCGTGATTCGCCGCGACGAGAGCTTCTTCTGCGAGAACGGCCGCTGGCAGTACACCGAAGACCACGCCATTCGCGACACCAAACACCTCGAGTGGTTGAGCATCGCGGAGATCCTCGCGGTGTCGTCGAACATCTGCACCACCAAGATCTACGACCGCCTGCGCAAGCAGAACCTCGACAAGTGGGTGCGGCGTTTCCACTTCGGTGAGCGCCCCGCAATCGAGCTTCCCGGCGCAACCCCGGGCACGCTCGACGACTGGGAGAAATGGTCCGACATTCAGGGCGCCAACATCTCGTTCGGCCAGGGCATGAGCGCCAGCCCGCTGCAGGTGGCCTCGGCGTTCTCGGTGCTGGCCAACGGCGGGACCTACTACCCGCCCACGGTCGTGCGCGCGGTCCTCGACCACGATGGCAACGAGGTCCCGCTCGACCGCCCCGAGCCCGAACGCCTGGTGCGGACCTCCACCGCCGACACCGTGCTCGAAATGCTCGAGAACGTGGTGCACTCGAAGAAGGGCACCGGCAAGAACGCCCGCATCGAGGGCTACCGGGTCGCGGGCAAGACCTCCACCGCCCAGAAGGCATCCAAGACGGGTGGCTACGCCGAGGACGAATACTTCGCCTCGTTCGTCGGCGCGATCCCAGCCAAGGACCCGCGCGTGGTCATCTTGGTCAGCGTCGACAACCCGGTGGGCGGCCACTACGGCAACGAAGTCGCCGCCCCGACGTTCGCACGGCTTGCGGAGCGCGTCATGCTGCACCTCGGCGTGCCACGAGACGATGGCTCCCGCCCCACGCCCGACCCGTTGCTGCTGATGGCCAACAACACCAAGCTGGTCGAAGGCTTCACGCCCGTGGGCGACGTCGAACCCGAGCTTCCCGGCCAACGCCCGATCTCGGTCGACGGTGGCTTGCCCGACTTCACGGGCCTGAGCCTGGTCGAAGCCCTCGACGCTGCCGATGGTGCAGGCGTGAAGCTGCTCGCCCAAGGCACGGGCATCGCCGTGATGCAGGATGTTCCGCCGGGCCCGATGGAACAGGGCACGGACGCAGTGACGGTGTTCTTCGAGCCGCCGGCCTAGAGCGCATCTCAGGGTGCCGAGCCGCCGGGCAGCAAGACGACGTCGTCGAGATCGTACGAGCATCCCTCCGCCGGCAGCGAGCCAGACTCGAAGGGGCCAACGTTGACGTCGACCGCGACCGGGGCACCAAACCCGGCGATGTCGACCGGCCCGCCCATCATACCGTCCGCACCCATGACAGCGACCGCCTCGCCAGCGGCGTTGGGCCCAAGACGCAGGTCGACCTCGACCGGGCGCCAGCCGTTCTGCGTAGGGCTGGGTACGTTGGGAAACGACCCGAGGTGCAGAACCCCGTCGGCCGTGAATGCATCGAGCTGAAGGCCATCGAGCGAAACGGATCCGATGATGCTGTAGAGCCCTTCGGCCCGTCCTGCGTCGTATTGCACGGCAAACACCCGCAGTGGTCGGTCTCCACACAAGCCCACGAGATCCGGCGGAAAGCGCACCGAGAACTTCAAACGCAAGCCAGGCAAATCGCTCAGGTTGACCCCGTCGGTGATCAACAGAGCTTGCGCGGGCTGGTTGACCCCCAACACGTCGTCGTTGCGTACCACCCGGAGAAAGCTTGGTGGGCTCGCGGCGGCCGGCTTCTCTTCGACCATGCGGTCGTAGCCAACCTCGGGCCCCTGCTCCCAAGGGACACCCGCTGACATACCGTCGAAGTCGGTGCACCGGATGGCCTCGGCGTTGACCATCGCACCACAGAACGACTCGTCGGGGTCTCCCGTCGTCCCGCTGGCCTCCGAGCTGCTGCTCGTACCATCCTCGACCAGGGTCGTCCCTCCGTCGCTCGAGCTCACGTCGCTCGACGAAGAACCTCCCGACGTGGACGAGCTTCCTGTCGTGCCCGGTCCTCCGCTCGACGACCCGCCTCCCCCTGCCGCGGGCGGTTCGGAGAAACAACCGCCGACGAGAGCGATGAGTCCGCAACAAGCCAATAAGCGCATTCGGAGATCGTAGCGCACGAAAAGAGGGCGAGCCGACTGGCCCGCCCTCTTTGGTGCGCGGTTGCGCGAAAGAGCGACTTACTCTTTCTTCTCTTCGCCAGCGGCGGCGTCGGCTGCCTTCTCGGCGCCTTCTTTGGCTGCCTCGGCGCCTTCTTTGGCGGCTTCGCCAGCTTTCTCGGCGGCTTCGCCAGCGGCCTTGGCAGCGTCGCCAGCAGCTTCGGCACCGGCAGCGCCAGCAGCAGCAGCGGCGTCGCCAGCTTTCTCAGCAGCTTCGCCGGCCTTCTTGGCGGCTTCGGCAGCGGCGTCGGCACCAGCGGCGCCCGCTTCTTTGGCAGCTTCGCCGGCCTTCTTGGCGGCGTCGCCAGCTTCCTTCGCGGCGTCCTCAGCCTTTTTCGCGCCGTCTTTGGCAGCAGCGCCGGCTTTCTTCGCGCCGTCTTTGGCGTCCTTGGCTGCGTCGTCGCAAGCGGGAGCAAGAAGCATGAAGATCGGGAGGATGAACTTGATCTTGGACATGGGTCGGAACCTTCCTCGATGAGGTGGACCCGAACCGTAGCGCCAGCGGATTGGTGCGGAGCATCACGGATCGGCAATTTCGATCACAGTGAATCCATGATTTCGGCAAACCCTCTGATTTCTCTACCGAATTGAATCACGAAAGCGCCAGCGCGGCGCGCCCCTTCGACGTCGGCGCGGGGGTTGTCACCGACCATCAGGCTGCGTTCGGCCGGAACAGACAAGCGGCCCGCCGCCCGACGAAAGATCTCCGGCTCGGGCTTTTCGACCCCCTCTTCGCCAGAGATGAGCAGCGCATCGAACAGGCCGACCAGGTCGAGCGCTTCGAGCGTGGACCGCAGCCGATCGTCCCAGTTCGAGATGAGTGCGGTTCGGACTCCGCGAGCACGGACCGCCTCGATGCACTCCCGAGCATCGGGCTCGACGGTCCACGCGTCCCCGCCCGCGTAATGCACCAACAACGCATCGAGCATTCGGGGGTCGGCGACACCGGTGGTGTCTTCGATGACCGCGGCCCAGAACGCGCGCCAGGACGGGTCGCCCCGCCGCAGCGCCCGGTGGCGTTGCATCGCAGGTCCGAGCTCCCGGGCCACACGGGTCGCCTGCACGGCATGACCGAACCGCCCGGCGAACTCGGCGTAGACCTCGGCGACGGGATGGGCCGGATGCAGCAACGTTCCCGCGGCATCGACCCACAACGCGGTCCCAGCTTCGAGCACCAGTGGAAGCACCGCAACCACGATAGCTCACGGCAAGCGGCCGAACGCATCCACGATCGCTCGAACATGCACGCGTCGGCCCAGCACCGCGCCGGTGAGGTGTCCGGTCTCCAACCACCGCAGCTCGGACCCGGGCCAGTGCCGATGCAGCGCCTCGACCTCGTCCCCGGGAATGTAGCCGTCGAAACGAGAGCCGACGACGATGGCCGATGCCGGGTGAGACGGCGGTGAAAAGCGGCCGACATCCACCGGTTCGAGGCACGCGGCGAAGTGCCGACGCGCGGCGTCTTCATCGTCGAAGCTGCGCGCCAACGCAGCCCAATCGAACCGACGCTGCAGCGCGTTCTCGGTGAACACCGGCCCCGCACGCAAACCCGAAGCACACGGCACCGCCGCCACGGGGAAATCGGAAAGCGCCGCCGCGAAGGCGGTCATCATGCCGCCTTGGCTGTACCCGGACGCCCCTGGCACAAAGCCCTGGGCCCGCAGCCACGCCAACAACGCGCGAGCCTCCTCGACGGTCGCCGTGTTCATTGCGAACTGGTCGCGAACCGTACGCAGGAGCGACAGCCGCTGCCCCTTGGGCCGCCGTTGCCCATAGAACGGGTTCTCGAGCAGCAATGCGCCGATGCCTTCTCCCAACAACGCCGACACCAGTCGGCGGCGCAATGCGTAGCCCTCTTCCCCCGTGGCAGCGAGCAACAAGCAGACACGACCGCTCGCATGCTCGCGAGGCTCGTGCAACTCGACGTGGGCCATCCGCACTGAGCGCGGAAGGATGTCGGAGGCTGGGCTCTCGAACACGCCCCGCCTCACCGAGGCCGCCGCGGTGCTCCAACTTCGCTCCCATCGCATGCGCACGCCCACCGGTGGTGTCGCCGCGTCGTAGGCACGCACGCGCTCCACCAACGCGTCGAGTTCGTCCAACGCCCCAAAGCCCTGGTCGTAGAGTTTGGGCCCCCCCGCGACGCGCGTGAGCAGCTCGTCCGCGACCGTATGGGCCACGGCGCGCACACGTCGACGAACCTTTCGAATCACGACAGCGTCCCCCTGCCGTTCGACAACGACACCATCGAGCCACTCATCCCCTCGCCGGTGTTGGTGACGGCGGTCGTCGAGTCGGAGACCGCAGGGTCGACCGACGTGTCCGAGTCCGAACCCGCCGCCAACTCGACCAGCGATTCGGACACGGCGATGAGTGCAGGATTGCCCGTGGGTCGCAGCCAACGTCCTGCCTCGGCGCTATGCATCACGAACGAGGCATGGTCATCCACCGCCAGGGCGACGCGGGCGCGCGCCTCGTGACACAGCCCCACCAATGCGACCGCCTCGACCGTTCGCGCCGCCTCCAATGTCCGCTCCAGACGCGCCGCGGCGTCGGCGATCAGCCCTTGCTCCGCCTCCGCCAGTGCGAGCGCGCGGCTGGCACGAAGCTCCACCGAGCGCTGACGCAGCGCCCCACCCTCGCATCGATCGAGCACTCGTTCGGCGAGCACCTGGGCCTCGATCGGGTTTCCCAACGCCAGTTCGACTTCGGCCAGAGCAACCTCCATCCAGACACGAGTCAGCATCTCTTCTTCGTGCAACACATCCATGCCACGCCCGAGCATGACCTTGGCCTCGTCCAGTTCGCCGCGGCAGCGATGGTACTCGCCGCGCGTCAGGTACAGGCGGTGCTGATACGCGAACCCTTGGTCGCACAGCGTCGCCAGCTTGTCTGCCATTCGTTTGAGGCCCAACACATCACCGCAAAGGCCATAGCCGGGGTGGCTGAACAGGACCGACTGCACGTCGGTCGACCACGAACCCAGCTGAACGGAGACCGCCTCGAGCGAGGATGCGAGCGCCTTCGCGTCCCGCTCTCGTCCCCGAAACCGCAACGCGGCGGCCGCAAACGTGTCCGCCACCAACGAGTGGTACAGCAGGTTCGCGTCGCGCATCGCGTCCAGGTTCGCGTCGAGTCCCCGGTCGAGATCGGTGACCTGGATCTGTGCGATGAGCGAGCGCAACCCGGCGCTGGAGAACCGCTTCTCGAAGTCCGACAGCACCCCGAAGGTGTCGCTCTCGACCAGCGCCAGCGCTCCGCTGAGCTTCTCCTCGGCCAGGGCGAGCCGTCCCATCAGCAGATCTGGAAACGCTGTGAGGCCCAGGTGCACCGCATATCCAACGCTCTTCTCGAACACGGACAGCGGACGAACCAGGTCGGCGAGTTTCTGCAGCCCACTGAGGGAGTGGTTGGCGTACTCCAGCGCGCACGCGTAGCCGATCGTCACGGCAAACGTGGAGACGGCGACCCACGGCGCGGGGCCGCGACGCGCCCGAGGTCTCATGAACCAGACCAGAGAGGTCCACGCAAAGCCAACGATGAGCCCCAGGTGTCGTCCCAGCCACCGCCCCGCTCGCTCGGCGTTTGCGATGCCCGCCTGTTCCCGGAGAGCGAGCACGGCCTGAAGCTGATGTCGCTCTGCCGCCGCGCGGTCGCTGATCCAGCCCGCTGCGACGAGCATGAAACGAAGGCGCAGCAGCTCGGGCCGTTTCGGGTCCGAGCGCGCGTAGATGTCGACCGCAGCCTCCAAGGGCGCAATGCAGTCGCTGAGCGCCTGGTCCTCGAATAGCCGCGTGCCCGCACGACACAGGTACTCGGCGGCAGCGTCGTCGTCGCCCGCGTGCAGCAGGTGGAATCCGATCTCCGCTTCGCGTCCTTCTGCATCGCCGTTGGCGTGTGACTCGACGAGTGCCTGCGCGACACGGCCGTGCAGCTGTCCCAGCGCATGTTCGTCCACGCCGCGCAGCACCGCCTCTCGCAGGCCGTCGTGGCGAAACGCGTAGCGGTCGCCGTCCCCGACCAACACCGATTCCGCGACGAGGGCATCGATCGCACCGAACAAGACCTCCTGTTCGTCGTCTTCGAGCAGCCCGAGAACCCACGAGAGCGAGAAGTCCCGACCCGACACGGCCAACAGCTGCGCGATACGACGGGCTTGGGCGTCCAGGCGTGCGACTCGACGGTCCATGGCCTGCAGCAGTCCCGGCGGGATCGACCGGTCGTCGTAGTCGGTCGGCAGGAGCCATTCCCCATCGACCAGGCGTGCCCGCTCGTCGTCCACCAGCATGCGGGCCAACTCCGTGCAGTGCAGTGGCAACCCGCCCGCGCTGCGATGCAGCCATTCCGCCAGTCGCTCGACATGGGGAGCATCGCCGAACAATGAGCGCGCAAGCTCGGCGACTTCGTCTTCGCGAAGCCCCTCGAGTCGAAGGCGGACATCGCACTCCCGCAAGACGTCGATGGCCGCGGGCGCGCGCACCGTCTCCTGTATTCGCAGCGCCGTGGTCACCATCAGCGCGTGGGACTCCACCCCACGGGCGAGCGCGGCGAGAACGGTCGCCGAGGCCTCGTCGCACCGTTGAACATCGTCGACAAACAACGCCAACGGCCTCAACTCGGCCAGGGCCACGAACCACCGCGTGAGCGCCGACTGAATGCGAAGGCGCTCTTCGGCAGGCTCGGCAACCGCCTCGATGACCGTGACCTCGCCCAGCGAAGGGGCCAGGTCCTCGAACACCCGAGCAAGGACCGACGCCGCGGGTCGAGGCAACCTGGGCATATCGCTGGGGTGTGCATCGATCGCAGCCTGGACCAGCCCACGAATGACACCGTACGAATCCCATCGACTGGACTCCGCACTGGTCGACAGCGCCGTCATTCCGGACAGCTGTGCGGAGAGAGCAAACTCGGCGAGCAGCCGGCTCTTGCCCGTGCCCGAGGGCGCCTCGACGAACACCGCTCGCCCTTGGCCGTCCCGAGCACGCCGGGCGCAGGCGTCGAACAGCTCCATCTCGCGCCGGCGCCCGACCATCGACACACTCGCGAGGTAGCCCTCACGGACCGAAAGCTCCGGTTCTGGGGCCAGGCCAGCAATTGCCTGAAGCCGATCGATCACCTCCGCTGCATTGGCCGGCCGCCCCAAGGGGTCGAGACAGAGCAAGCGCCCAACGAGCTCGCGTAGCCCCTTGGGGATGTCCGGGTCGAACGCTTCGAGCGGCGGAGGCGGGCGCCGCCAGAGCGCCTCCACCTCCTCGAGCCCCTTGGGCTGGTACGGATAGCGTCCCGCCAACATCCAATAGGCCAAGCTGCCCAAGCCGTAGAGATCGGATCGGTCGTCGAGCGGCAATCCCCGCACGTTCTCGGGCGCGATGCAGGCGGGCGTGCCCGCGACGTCTCCAGCCAGCCCCACCGTGGCCAGCAACCCGAAGTCGAACAGCTTGGCGTGTCCATCGGGTGTGCAACGCACGTTGCGTGGCGCAATGTCGCGGTGAATCATTCCGCGCGCGTGCAGGAAGGCCAGCGCCGACGCGATGTCCCGCAGCAGGCTGCATGCCCGCCGCCAGGGCTGCTGGCCCATGTCTTTGAGGTCGGCGCCCTCGAGCAGCTCCATCGTGTAGTAGGGCCCCTCGGCGTCGACACCGAAATGAAACGCCTCCACGATGCGGGGGTGTGCGAGGTGGGCCAACGAGTGGAACTCCCGCCGAAACCGAAGTGCACCCCGTCCGTCGTGGTCCCGACTCATTCGCTTGAGCGCGACGACGCGACCGTTCGAGGTGTCCGTGGCGCGGTAGACCGCCCCCATGCCTCCCCGGCCGAGAACGTCCTCGACTCGATAGCGTGACCCGACCAGTGCGCCCCCGGCGGGAGTCACGGGCTGTCCCGCGGCAACCATTGCTGCCTGATGACGCTACGCGACGGGACGCAACTTGGCCACGAACAGCACCCCTGACGCCCAGCGGAGACGCCGCCGAGACATGAAAGCGCCACCCCCCGCGACCGCAGGGAGTGGCGCTACTCGCGATTGTCGTGGTCGCGGCTACAGCTCGAACACGCCTGGCTCGCCACGCTCGCGATGTCGCTCTAACCGCTCCAGCTTGCGCTCCAATTTGCGTTCGAGGCGGTCACGCTTGCGCTCCAGACGGTCGCGCTTGCGTTCCAGCTTGCTGCGACTGCGCTCCAAGCGTTCGAGCTGGCGATCGCAGCCGCGGCTGAAGGGGAATCCGAGGCCAAACGCCCCACCGATCTCCGCCTCGAACCCTTCGAGGTCGACCTCGACGTCCACCGACCCGCATCCCGAACCCCAACCGAAGGAGTCGCCGTAGAAGCCGTGAATGATGATGCGGTCGCCCGAGGTCGGTGGGGGCACGACAGGGGGCGCCGGCGCACGATCGACGTGGACCTGGACCCGCTCGTCGCCGCGCTCGATCGTGACCGCAGAGCGACGACGACCCGACTCTCCGCCGAGCTCGTGCACGGTCACGGTGGACGTTGCGTCGGGCTCGATGTCGGTGCGCGAAGAGGCCGACACCTCGGGTTCGGATGCCGGAGCCACGGAGGGGGCGAGAAAGACCGCGCTGCCGAGCAGCAGCATACCCGACCCCACACGAAGCGCCGGGCTCACGGGGCCGGTCGCCCCTTTGCGACGACCGTGCAGCAGCCGGGTGATGCGGCGAACGACCGGGGAGTCGCCATCGGCCATCGCCACCGTCAAGGCCGAGGTCGGTGCGCCATCGAGCCACGACGCGACCTCGGCCAAACACTTGGCCAGATGCGTGCCGCCACCGGTGGCCTTGGCGGCCCAGTCGTCACACTGAAACTCGGCCAACTCTTGCAGCTTGCGCCTCGCCAGATGGTTGAGCGGCTGAAAGACGAACATCGCTTCGAACACCGCGGTGACCAGCGCCCACTGGGGGTCTCGGCGCTGAAGGTGCGCCACTTCGTGGGCGATCATGCCGTGTTGCTGGGCTGCCGTGAGCCGCTCGATGGCGCGCTCGGGGATCACCACCTCGCGTCGCATCAAGGCCACGGGCGAGCGCAGATGAGACGACGCGGTGAGGCGCACCCTGGCCTTGCCCTCCTTCTTGAGCCCCGCGGCATCGACCAGCTCGAAGAACTTTTCGAGCACCGGGTCTTCGATCACATCGCGACGGCCTCGCAGACGCGCGTGGGTACGGCGAGCTCCGAGTCCGAGACGGAGCAGCGCCAGCATGGCGCCCAGGCCCGCGAATCCCACGACGACCCACGGCCACTTGGAGGGCTTGCCGGGCTTGGTCACGACCGCAGGCGTCGCGGCCTTGGGCTTCGACTCCTGCACCGTGGTGATGCGAACATCCCCGGCGTCGTGCTGGGTGATCTTGCGCTGCACGACCGGATCGGCAGCCTCCGCAGCCACGACGGCCTGCTGAGGCTGCAAGGCGGCGGGCAACGAAACACGACCGCCGAGTGGGTCGACGTCGGCCACGTGCGCGATGGTGGCGGTGGCCACACCGCCGAACAGGGCGACCCGCCACAGCGACTCTTGGAGCCGCAGCGGCACCTTGGGGAAGAGCTTGAGCAACGCCCACACGAACACGATGAGCACCGTGCTGTGAACGGCATAGGTCAGGATCCAGACGAACGCGGTCATGGTCATGGGTCTTCTCCGGCTGGCTCGGCAGACGACGCGTTACCGTCGTCGTCCTCATTCGATTCCCGGGCCCGGATCAGTTGCTCCACGGCCTCGAGTTCTTCGGGGTTGAAGTCGCGCGAGGTCACCAGGTGGCTGACGAGCGCCCCAGAGTCCCCGCGAAAGAAGAAGTCGGTCAGGCGCTGCAACATCGAGCTGCGCACCTCGTGCTCGGCGATGCAGGCCGAGTAGACGTACTGTCGGCCCTCGGCGCGGTGCTGAAGCAAACCCCGCTTCTCGAGCCGCGAGAGCAAGGTAGACACGGTGGTCGGCGCGAGGTCGCGCGCGCGCTGGAGGTCGGCGTGCACCTGGGCTGCCGTGGCCTCACCGCGCTCCCAGAACACGCGGAGCACCTCGAGTTGGAGGTCGGAGAGCTGAATCGGGTCGGTCATTCGTGACTACACCTGTAGTACTACTACCGTAGTACTACACCTGTAGTTTCGTCCTCGCAACGGAGAAATGCAGGGCGGCTCGCTACGGTACGGTGGGGCATGCCTCCGCGCCGGCCCGAGCCCACCGCCGCCTCCAAGGCCCGCGCAGCCCGCATCGCGGCCGCACTCGAGGGCATTCTCGACGACCTGCCCGAGCCACCCGCAGACGAGGAGGTACCCGCGAGCGACGGCCAGGGCATGCCGTATCGCCCCATGCCTACCACCGCGCGGGCGACGGGACGGCGCAAGGGCGTCGACTGTCCCGCCTGCCACAACCCGATGGAGGTCGACTTCGAACGCGGGGTGGAGATCCATCGCTGCATCGGCTGCGCGGGGCTGTGGCTGGACCCGGGAGAACTCGAAACGATGGTGGACGACCCCGGGCCAGCCAAGGCCGACGTCGCGGCGATCCGCGAAGGCATGAAAGACGTGCGCGTGCCGACGGGTCCGGTCCGATACCGCAAGTGCCCGCGTTGCGCGGCCGTGATGCAGCGCCGCAACTTCGGATCCCACAGCGGGGTGATCGTCGACGAGTGTCGTCAACACGGCATGTACCTCGACCCCGGCGAGTTCGAAGCGATCGAGCAGTTCATCAAGCTGGGCGGCCTCGCACTGGAGCGCACGCGGGAGCTCCGCAACGCCAAACGCGAGGCGCACCGGGCCAAGATGGACGCGGAGCACTATCGGGTGATGGCGACGACCAACCCACGCGTCGACCACCATCACCACCGCCACTCGAGCAGCGCGTGGGGCAATCTGTTCGCCTGGCTCGACGGGCTGTTCGTGTTCCTCTTACTCTTCGTGCAGTGACGGACACGCAGCCCCGACGCGCCGTCGTCGTGCTCACCCTCGTGCTGCTGCTGGCCGCGCTCGCGTTCGAGGGTCTGCGTCCGCTCGCGGACCTCGACGTCTGGTGGCACATCCGTCTGGGCGAGGTGATGGTGCAGACGCGCAGCCTCGCGCCCGCCGACGTGTTTTCGTACACGCGTTTCGGGACGCCGTGGCCGTGGAAAGACTGGGGCACCGCGCTGATGCTGTACGGCACCTGGTCGCTCGGTGGCCTCACGGCGCTGGTGCTGCTCAAGGCATCGATGCTCTTGGGGACCGCTGGGCTGCAGTGGCGAACGCTCCGTCACGAACGCGCGCTGCCGCTACCCGTCACCGCACTCACGGTCGCGATCTGCATGAGCGCGGCGTCGTTTCGATTCACCGAACGTGGGGCGACCGTCTCCTTGGTGATCGTCGCCGCCGTCGTCTGGCTGGTCGACCGCCACCGCGCAGGCAAGTCCGGGCTGTGGTGGGCCGTGCCGCTGGTGGTGGTCAACGCCAACGTGCATCGTGGGGTGCTGTTCGTGACGATGCTGCTCGGCACCCTCGCGGTGGTCGAGCTGGTGGAAGCACGGGTTCTCCGAAGAGACCGCCCGTACACGCGCAGCTTGATGGTCGCGGCGGCTAGCGGCATGGCACTGCTCGCCACGCCATTCGGCATTCGCATCATCACCACCACGATCGCGCTGATGGGACAGCACAGCCCACTCATCACCGAGTGGGCGCCGGTCGAGTACGAGATCGTCAAACGGCTCAGTCCTGCGACGCTCGTCGCCCTGCCCTTCATCGCAGTGGGCGGAGTGCTGCGCGCGGTCGAGTCACGCGACCCCTGGGATGCGGCCATCGTGCTGCTGGCCTTCGCACTCGGGCTGCAGTCGATCCGGCACCTGCCCTACATCGCTCTGCTCGGAGCGGCACCCGCGGCGTCGGGCTGGGCGTCGATCGGCAAGGCGGTGTGGGCCGGACGACTGCGCACCGTGCTGTCGCTGGCACCGGCCTTGGGCGCGTTTCTCTACATCGCCGGCCGCCCCCTGCCCCCGCCTGCCTTTGGCCTGTCCCCCGCGCACTTTCCCGAAAAGGGCGTGACCTTCGTGCAAGAGCAGGGACTGCAGGGCCCGATGTTCAACGAGTTCGGCTACGGCGGATTCTTGATCTTCAACCTGTGGCCGGAGCATCGCGTCTACATCGATGGGCGCACCGACCTCGTCTACACGCCGCAAATGGTGGAGCGATACATCGCGGCCGTGATGGACCCCCGCGTGTTCGCCGAGGAAGACGCGGAGCACCGGTTTCAGTTCGTCATCGTCGACAACTCGCCGATGCAAGGCACCTTCGCGCACCTCGACCGCAACCCCAAGTGGGCGCTGGTGCACGCGAGCCGCCGCGCACTGGTCTACGTCAAACGCGGCGGCCTCAACGACGCCCTCATCGCCGAGCACGGCTACCGCTGGCTGTGGCCACACGCGCTCGAGCAGAGCATCATCGCTGCCGACCGCCAGGGCCACGGACACGAAGCCCTCGCCGAGCTCCAGCGCATGCGCGCCGAGGACCCCGACAACCTCTGGGCCGAGGTCGCGCACCGCCGCATCGAAGAGCTTCGAACCCGGTGATAGCCTGCCCACCGTGGACGTCCTGTTCTGCCACGGCCTCGAAAGCGCCCCGCACGGCGCGAAGTACCACGCCCTCGCCGACGCCGGCCTCACCGTGCTCGCGCCGGACTGCCGCCAGAAGGAGCTCGGCGAACGCGTGACGCTCCTGGCCGCCGCAATCGCCGAGCACCGTCCCCGAGTCGTCGTCGGCTCGAGCTACGGCGGCATCGCCGGACTGCTCGCCAGCCTCGTCGCCAAACAGCACGGAACCGACATCGAGGGCCTACTGATGTGCGCCCCCGCGCTGGCCTTGCCCAACCCGGACGGCCTCGAGGTGCAGCGCGCTTGCCCTGCCCCAACCGTCATCATTCACGCCCCCGCCGACGACATCTGCCCCTTCGCCGCCAGCGAAACGTTCGCCAACGAACACGGCGCACGACTGATCACCGTCGACGACGACCACCGCCTGAGTCTTTCGCTGCCGCGCATCGTCGCGGAGACAGAGGCGCTGCTCCGGTAGCTGTTCATCCACGTCCGCCGAGGACAGGTGTCCTCGTTGCGCCGCCGGCCGGCTCGCGTTGTGGCTCCTCCGCGATGCACGGGACCGCGACGTCTTGCTCGCACGTCTACCGTCGTGGACCCACGCGCTCGAGTCGCTCGCCCAAACCTCTCGCGGCAAGGACCTCCTCACCACACTGCTGCGCTACGTCGCCAAAGCGTCGCGTGACCTGCACCTCTCCGAGTTTCGTGCCATCCTCCAAGGACAAGCGCCCACCGCCGAAGCCGTCACCATGACCATCGCCGAACAACTTCACGCCGAAGGCCGCGCCGTCGGCAAAGCCGAAGGCCGCGCCGTCGGCCAAGCCGACTCGGTCTTGGTGCTGTTGCGGGCGCGCGGACTGCTCGTCACGCCCGGAGTACAGCGACGGATCGAGTCGTGCACCGAGGCGGAAACACTCGAGCGCTGGCTCGTCCGCGCCGCCACGGCCTCGGCGGCTGCGGATATCTTCGAGGACTGAAGCGCGCCGAGGCGGCGACGCTCAGTCGACGCCGACACAGGACGGCAGCCGTCCGCCGGGCTCCGAGAACCCTAGGGCTGGTCGCACGCCGCTCGCCAACGTGCTCCGACTCGGGAGCGGGAGGAACAGCGAGGGACGACTGACCAGGTCCGGCGTCTCAGCCTCCGAGAAGGCGGCGCCACCAGGGACGGGAAGCCGCTGCCCTCTCCGCCTTTCGCACAGCCGCTTCGTCGCTGCGAAGCACCGCAAGCTGCGCCCCCGAGGCGTCAAGTAGCCACCACTCACTTCCGGGCGCTCGAGCAAGTTCCTCCGCGGCATAGTCACGCGCGAGCACTTCCGACGGAAAGCACAAGTAGTACCTCCGGCCAACGGTTGCCCAAGCACCATCGCGATCGAGAGGAACACCGGTTGCGGGGTCTACCCGAACGAGGAAGGCCGAATCCGCTGGCGCATCGTCTAGAGACCGCATTCTCTTCACAGGACTCTCCGCGCGACGCCGGAGAGTGTGCCACGAATGAGTACCTGGGCCGCGGAAAGGTTCGCCCGCCCCCGAGCCCGCGCTCAAACCAGCCCGCGTTCGGCCAGGACAAACGCCAGGCGGTCGCAGGCGTACTCGCCCGCGATGCCCTCGCTCTCGAGGTACTGCAGCGCGTCCTCCAGCGCCTCTTCCCCTCCGGCGGCGTAGATGTCGGCGGCTTTGGCGTAGCGAGGGTCCGCAAGGAGTTCGGCGCGGAGCTGGGCCCGTTGCCGTGACTCGTGGAGCTTGAAGAGGCCGTAGCCGAGGCCGCCGATGGCGAGCAGGATCAGCAGCGGCGGGAAGCGGTACAGCAGCGGAGTGTCGAGCTCGTCCATGGACTTGCCGAGCAGCGCCTGCGAGAGTTCTTCGTCGAGCGGCCAGTAGGTGTCGCCGACGTACAGGCAGTGGGTGCCGTCCCAGGTCCAGCCGTCGATCCAGAACACGCCCGCGTAGGAGTAGGCGTAGCCGACGTGGACGTTTCGGCCGGTGATCTCGTGGGCGAGCTCTCGTGCCTCGGGCGAGAGGTCTTCGACGTGCGCGATCGATTCGCCCGTCGTGATGAGCACGATGCCGCCTCGGCGGGCGTGTGCCTTGCCGGGTGCGGCGAAGTAGAACACCCCGACGAGCAGGAAACACAGGAGGAGTCGGGCCTTGGCGTGCAGCATGGTCGACCCAGCAGACGCCACCGCGGGCCCGACCGTGCAGTGAATTCTTCGCCGAGGGACAGGGGTCACTCTGCGAGGTAGGGGGCGCCCGCGTCGATCCAGTCACCGAAGCGGTCGGTCTGGTCGAGGGGGAACTGAGCCCCGAACTCGTTGGTGATCTGCAGGTATGTCTGGCTGGCGTTGCGGTCGAAGGGCTCGACGAGCAGCAAGCCCGTGTTGGCCTGCACGCCTTCGAGGGCGAGGCGCACCTCGTCGTTGCCGATCTCCGCGGTGGGCAGGATGAGGTTGCCGTTGGCGTCGTTGGCGTGGCACTGGACGCAGTTGTCACGCAGGAAGTCGGCAACCCAGAGGAACTCCTCGTCGTACACGACCTCGCCGGTCGTGCCGCTCTCGCTGCCGCTGCCTGTCTCGGCCGCACCGGTCGTGTCGTCCGAAGTCTCCGCACCGCCCGAAGTGTCGGCGCCGCCGTTGCTGGTGCTGGCGTCGGAGTCGCTGGCACCTGCGCTCGTGGTGCCGCTCTCTTCGCCCGTCCCCGCGCTCGGGTCGGTGCCACTGGTGGTCGCGGCGGCCGTCGTCGATCCGTCCGAGGCTCCCGTGTCCCCGTCGTCTCCGTCGTCGCAGCCTGCAACCAGGCTCGCGCACAACCCCAACACCCCCACGTTGCGAAGCAGCATCGACATCGCTTCACCCTTCTCCGGTTCGTGTCGCGGTGTCAACGAAGCGGAGGCCCCCAACCGTGTCGACGTGTGGAGGGTGTGCGACCTGACGCTCTGTGCACAGAGGTCGCGCTCAAGGGGTCAGCTCCACCACAGCCGGGGCACGTGTTCCGCCGGGTTCCCAGATGCTGCGCACCGAGGCAAACGTGTCCTCGGCTGCGGGCGCTCCAGGAACGAAGAGACCCGCCCCGAACAGGAGGCACGCTCCGACCAAGCCCACCACCCACTGACGGCGTTCGATCGCACTGCGTGGCCGCGTGATCGTCACGAACAACACCAGCGTGCCCAAGCCCGCGAGCCCGAGACCCCAGGGTCCGAAGATCGAGTAGGGGCGCAGGCCCTCCGCCCACAGCGGCAACAGCAGGTCGCGCAACGGGTTGCCCTCGGGCACCAAGTGCGGGAACAGCCCCGCCGCGAAGAAGTTGACCAGCAACGACCACCCCAGCAGCGCCACGACCACCGCACCGAGGCCACGACGGGCGAGCCACTCGTGCACCCGCACCCACCCGGGCAAGAGGAAGGGGAACGCCAACACGAGGTAGCGCGGGCCCACGCGCCACCCCCCTGTCTGCACGAGACATAGATTGAGCGCCAACAGCAACCCGAAGTTCGCGAGACTCAGCCGCTCGAGTCCGTCGGCATCACCGCGGCGAACATCCTGCACCATCGCCCACAACGCGGGCACACACAGCGGCGCCCAGTAGAGCAGCCCGCCCCATGGCGACAACAGGTGCTCGAACACCGAGTGCCCCGTGGGCCAGGAGAGTCCCAGCAACCCTTGTCCGTGGATCTCCGCGAAGCCCTCCCGCACCACGAAGTGATAGGGCGTCGACCACGGGCTCCCGAACAGGGCCTGGTGGTAGAACATCAGCCCCGCGATCGGCACGAGTGCACCCGCCAGTGCGGCGCCCGCAATGGACCACGCCCCGGTCCGTCGCGCGACCCACACGAGCCACACCCCGATGGGAATTCCCGCGAAGGCCGCGAGGTATTCGACGCTCACCGCCGCGCCCGCGATGCAGCCCCCCAACGCCGCGAGCCCGACCCTCGAGTCTCGGCGAGCCTGCTCGAGTGCCAGGACCCCGCCGAACAGACACGCCGCCGCGAGCACGTGTCCGTACAGTAGGCGGGCATACGACAGGCACGGCGTGGCCAGAGCCAGCACGACACATGCGAACGCCCCCGCAGGCCCGGGAAACCTCCGACGCGCCAGCACCAACACCACCAGCATCGGCACCCACCCGCCGAGCGCGCGAGCCAATCGAGTGTACGCACCCAGCGTGTCGTGGCCGGAGGCCTTCGCCAGTGCAAACGCTGCGGCCGCGGGCACAGTCGTCCCTGGAGGCTTGTTGGGCACCAGGCGCCCGTCCGTCGTGCGAGACACGTCGATGCCCGCGGGGATGTGGCCGGTCGCCGGCCCGTCGATCGCGGAGCTTCCCGACACGACCCACGCCATGCCCTGCAACAGGCGCGGCCGTTCGTTCGCGTTCATGAAGCGGCCGAAGTACGGCGATGCCGCGGTCACCACGAACGCGAGCCCGACCAGAAACAGAAGCGGCGAAGCCCGACGCAGCACGCGGCGAAGATCGTACCAGCGTGCGCGTCCGTGGTACCAATGCAGCAGCTCATGACGCGACTTCGGGCGAGTGCGATCGCGGCGATGATGTGGACGGCCACCGGATGCACGGTCGTGACCGACACCGTCTACGACCTGCTGGGCGTGGAACGCCCCCTGCCTGGTGACACCGACGCGTTCGACACCGACTGGGACGAACAACTCGAGACCTCGCTCGATGTCGGCGCGACACCCAAGCTCGATGTGGGCGTGGCCGAGGTGGAACCGTCCGCGGTCCTCCCGCTGGAGCGCGCCGACAAGGTGCTCCCCCTGCCCGGGCGCGGCGCCGACAACCTCGGGTTTCGCATCGACCAGCTCGCCGGGGTCTATGCCCTCGCGGGTGCGATCGAAGTGCCTCCGTGGTCGGCGCCCTCGGAGGGTACACCGCGCGTGCTCCGGGACGACGACCTCGACACCGCGTGGACCTGCACACCCAGTGGAGAGGACCGATGCGCCATCGGCATGCACTTCCCGTCCGTGGCAAAGGTGCACTCGCTGCGGCTGTTCGGCGCGGCACTCGAACACGAGACGTTTCCCCGGCCCAAGCGCATCCGCATTCACACCGAGGCGGGGTTCACCGACGTTCTGCTCGCCGACGCCAACGCGCCGCAGTTCGCCATCTTCGCCCAGCCCGTCGAGACGCGAAACATCGTCATCGAGCTGCTCGAGATCTTTCCCGGCAGGGGCAAGGAGCCCACGATTCACATCGCCGACCTCGAGGTGTTCGGTGTCGCCGGAGTCGCCCGCGAACCGCTGACCATCGACCCCGCCGCGACCGTCTCGCTCAGCGCAGGATCCCCATGGCGCAAGCCGGGTCGTAGCAGTGTCGACCGTACCGAGATGTTCCTGCATTGGGTCGACACCAAGGGCAACCTGCATCGATTCATGGAGGGTTCGGCCTTGCGTGGCAAAGCCGGCGATCGACTGATGCTCGTCGAGCGCATGTCGGGCCAGAGCGACTGCGATGCGCCGCGCGGCACGTTCTTCATGCTCGACACCAAGACCCGCGTGACCGCCCCGCTGGGCGACCTCGACGGGGTCGGCGGTGACACCTTCCGGGCCGCCGACGGGCAAGGCATCGCGGTGGGCTTCAAGGGCAAGCTCGACACCAAGCTCAACGGGCTCTTCGCCGAAGACGGCAAGTACAGGCGGCGGCAGACCCCGTTCCGCGCCGACCAGCGCACCGAGGACTACTTCGCTGAGTGGAAACTCGACCCCACGCTCGTGCGGCGTGAACCGCCGCCACTCAGCGAAACGATCGAGCGCTGCACCCCCGGCACCGAAGCCGCGTTGGCCGAACTCCGCGCTGCCAAGGAAGCCTCACCGTCCAAGACCAAGAAGAAGAAACCTCGGCGCAGGCGCGGCAAGGAAGAGGTGGAGCGACCCGCCGCCTGGCAAGTCTGCGAGCTCGGCGACGGAGCACGGGCCTTCGTGACCGACCACGGGCCGTGCGGCTCCCACTGGGAGATGACCGTCGTCGATGCCGCCGGAGCCGTCGTCGCATCCGAGACCGACAAGGGCGAGCGCAGCTTTCTCCGCGTCGCCCGACAGGGTGACGTGCTGCTCGTCCAGGTCGGCAACGGCACCGACCTCACCTCGATCTGGCGGGTCGCCGCCGACGCCGTCACCCAGCTCGCCGAGTCGGGCACCTTTGCGCTTCAACCGCCCGCCGTGTGCCGGGAGAACTGCCTCGAGCCGTTCCCCAACCCCGGTGCCCCAGTCTGGCAGTAGGTCTGGCAGTAGGGCTGGCAATAGGTCTGGCAATAGATGCCCGCGCTTCGCGGTACTCTGCCGCCATGCGCCGGACCACCGCCCTTCTCGTCAGCGCCCTGGCGCTCACCGCCTGCGAGACCGAACGGCAGGAGGTCGAGAAGAAAGCCGCCGCGATCGGCAAGCAAGCCTCGGACGCCGCGGACGCGACCAAGAAGCTGGCCGGGGACGCGAGCCAGGCCGGCAAGGACGCGCTCGAGACCACCAAAGACGCCATCGACACCACCAAACGCACCACCGACAAGGTGGTGGCATCGGGCAAGGAGGCCGCCGACAAAGGCAAAGCCCTCTACGACTCGGCCGCCCAGGCCTGGGCCGACATTCCGGGCACGGGCGAGCTTTCCGAGACCGCCAAGGGCTGGCTCGCCAGCGCCACCGACGACGCCACGATCGAAGCGGTCGTCCGGGAAGGCACGCAGATCGCCCCGGTCGCGATCGAGATCAGCAAATCCGTGTCGAGCGCCATCGACAGCGACACCGCGATCGAGCCCATCTACCAGAAGATCGAGGCGGGCAAGGCCGAGGAGGTCGACGCCGCGATCTCCGACATGCCCCGCACCGAGGTCGTCGACGGTCTGAAAATCGGCTTCAAGCAGCTCGATGAGACCACCAACGACCACATGGTGAAGGAGCGCGGCTACCTCGTCACCTGGCGCGACGGGGACCACCTGTACGGGTTCGTCTACCACTCCAAGCGCACGATCGACGTCGACAAGCTGGTGGAGGACGCGCCGCGTCTCCTGAAGCTGGCCCGCGCGGCGGTCGGGTGAAGTAACATCCCGGCTCCTTCACACGAGAACCGCACGATGGACATCAAGACGATCACCGCCACTCTCGCTCTGCTCGGCTCGGGCATTCCTCTCACCGCGTGCGACAGCGGCGACAAGCCGGCCAAAGAAGCCGACAAGGCGGAGAAGAAAGACGACGCCAAGAAGGACGGCGCGAAAGCCGATGCCAAGAAGGACGACGCCAAGGCCGAGGCCAAAGGCGAAATGGCCTGCGGCGAGGGCAAGTGCGGCGCCGGCGGTTGTGGTGGCAAGAAGGACGACAAGGCCCTCGCCGACGGTGACAAGAAAGACGGCGGCGAAGCCAAGGACGCACCCAAGGCCGACGAAGACGCCGACAAGAGCTGATTTGAAGTAGGCTCCCAGGCCGTGCAGCTCGAAGAGCTCCTCCACGGCCTGTCTGTGTCCGCGACGGACTTCGTCGGCTGCGATCCGCACACCGACGTGACCGGGCTTTGTGTCGACTCGCGAGAGGTCGCCGCCAAGCCCGGTTCTGCATTTCTAGCCACCAAGGGAGAAACGGTCGACGCACACCGATTCGTGGCCAACGCGTTGCGTGACGGCGCAGCGGCGGTCTTGATCGAACGCGGCGCGATCGATCCTCCGAATGGGCCACACGTGTGGCTCGACGACACCGACGCCGCACACCCGCGCATCGCCGCCAACGCGATGGGCCGCCCCGCCGAGTCGCTGCGGCTCGCCGCCGTGACGGGAACGAACGGCAAGACGACCACCGCCCACCTGCTCGGGGCGATTCTTCGCCATCACGGGGCCGGCTTTGCCCGCTTCGGGACCACCGGCAACTGGATCGTCGACCGCGAAGAACCGGCGGCGTTCACCACACCGTTCCCCCTCGAACTGCAGGGACTGCTGCGCCGCACCGTCGAGCGTGGAGGCACACACGCGGTCATGGAGGCGTCGTCCCACGCGTTGGCCCAGCGCCGTGTCGAGCCGCTGCGCTTTCATGCGGTCGGCTTCACCTCGTTCAGCCAGGACCACCTCGATTTTCATCCCACGATGGAGGCGTACCTCGACGCCAAGTGCCTGCTCGCCCAGCGGCACCTCGCGGAGGGCGGCGTGGCCGTCGCCGCGGTCGATGGCCAACCCGCGGCACACACCTTTCTGGAGCGTGCCCCCGCCCACGCCCGGGCGAGTCTTCGGGTGTCGCGTGGAGCGGATCCCGATGCGGAGATCCTCGCGAGCGACATCCACTACGGACCACGACACACGCAAGCCCGTGTGACGACGCCCGAGGGCTCGTTCGAGCTTCGCACCCCTCTCATCGCGCCGTACAACCTCGACAACGCCCTGGTCGCACTGGGCATGGCGTGGGGACTCGGGGTCTCCTTCGCCACCAGCGTCGAAGCACTCCGAACCGCCACGGGAGCCCCGGGCAGGCTCGAGCGTGTTCATGCGGACGGGGTGCCTGGGCCGACCGTCGTGGTCGACTACGCGCACACCCCCGACGCGGTCGAACGAGCGCTCGCTGCGGTGCGTCCGCTGTGTGCTGGACGCCTTCATGTACTCCTGGGGTGCGGGGGCGATCGCGACCCTTCCAAACGCCCGATCATGGGTCGCGCGGCGGCAGACGGTGCCGACGTGTTCTGGGCGACGTCGGACAATCCACGCACCGAAGACCCGGCCGCCATCGTCGACGCCATGCTGACCGGGGTCCCCGCAGACACCGCGACAATGGTGCATCGCGTCGTGGAGCGCGACGTGGCAATCGCGCGCGCCGTGCATCAGGCGTCCCAGGAAGACCTGGTGCTGATCGCGGGCAAAGGGCACGAGGACTACCAGGTGCTCGGCCACGAGAAGATCCACTTCGACGACCGAGAGCACGCCCTCGCCGCGCTACAGCGCCGGGACACGAGCGCCTGAGAACAACGTCCTGCTATCATCGGCGCATGGTTTCGAGGGTTTGGATTGTCGCTGCTGCGGGGCTCGTCGCCCTCGCGGGGTGTTCGTTCGAGAGCTCGGACGGCGGTGCATCCGCCGGACTCGGAGACAGCTCGGGAGGCTCCAGTGAAGGCTCGGACTCCGACCCGACGGGCAACGACACCACCACGGGGTCCAGCGCCTCGGGAACCTCCCAAGGCACGGGCACGACGGATGACACCGACCCCACGGGCGCCTCCGACCCGACCGTCGATCCCACCGAGGACCCCACCGACACCACCGATCCCACGTCGACGACCGGCGACACCGAGACGTCCGACACCGCCGACCCCACCACGGGAGACGAGAGCAGCTCGACCTCGGGTGTGGAAGATCCGGCGGTCATCGAGATCGCCGGCACCGAGTTCGGGGACATCACCTACCTGACTCCTGAGGACACCGGGTACACGATCACGAACGTCGGCGGCGAGCCGGCGACGTCACTCGACGTTGCCGTGTCCGGCCCGTTCTCGCTCCAGTCCAACGGCTGCCCTGAAATGCTGGCGCCCGACGAGGACTGCGAAGTCTCGATCCGCCACGATGCCAATGTCTTGGGGCCGTTCTCCGGCACGCTCGACGTCACCTTCGATGGTGGAATGGCAAACGCCGCACTCGAAGTCGACGTGCTCGGCAGCACCGCGAACCTGATCGAAGATCCGGGCTTCGAGTTCTGCCCCGACGGCGTCTGGGACAACGTCGGCGCAGGCTCTTGGGTGTGCGGTGCAGACTGGGCCACGCCTCATGGCGGCAGCACGTTCCTCTCGGCCAACACCGGACCCAGCAACCAGGACTTCGTCCTGCGTCAGGACCTGGACGTCAGCGAGTACGCCAACGCAATCGCGACCGGGGCGATGGAGTTCGAGTTCCGGGGATGGGCCCGCGCGTTCCAGTCGGACGATGACGACTACCGAATCCGCGTCCGGTACCGAGATGGCGGCGGCACGGTGTTGGAGACCTACAACACCGGCTACCAGACGAGCGACAACTGGGTCGAACGGGTCGACGCACGGGATGCCCCGGCGACCACCGAAGAGATCCGCATCGAACTCTTCTGTCGGAAGTCCGGCGGCACGTACTGCGACGCCTACTACGACGACTTCGTGCTGGTCGGGACCTACAGCGGGTCCTGATCGCGCAGCGACTTCGGTGAGCGGCGCTACGACGCCGACTGGCGGGATCAACGCATCCACCTTCATTGGTGGAGCTTAGGTCGCGAATGCGCTCCTATTTCCGTACATAGCGCCACTTCGGAACCTTTTTCCCTACGGTGTCGGAAAAAACTAGGCCCAGGGTGTCGTATCCTCTGTTCGGGACGAGATGGGGAACTCTGAACTTCGTTGGATGAACGGAACGCTGGCTACGGCGCTGGTCGCTCTCACGTTCGCGACGACTGCGTGTGATGACGCAGGTCGGCGCGGCGGCGGTGCTCCTGGGCTGGGTTCGGCGAGCGACGGCGACACCGAAGCCGATGGCGGCGGTGACACCGAAGGCTTCGAGACCGAGGGTTGGGACGACGAGTCCGGCACCTCCGGCGGCCCCGAGTCCGACGAGCTCAGCGAATACGTGTTCGACCTCGGGCACCTCGAGATCGACGACTGGTTCCCCAAGACCCAGACGAACTGTCAGTTCGCCTGCAACGGCAACGGTCAAGAAGAGGACCAGTGGTGCGAGTACGTGCACTACAGCGAGACCGACCACGCCGCGGACTTCATCGCGTTTCAACCCAACTCGGCGACCCTGTGGCCGGGCAACGTCGTCCGTGGTGATGACGCGCAGCTCGGACAGCTCAACCCCATCGGCCTTCCCCGCTCCCCGATGGCGTTCTCCGTGTCCCTGCAGAACGTCAACGGCAGCCCGGCCCGCACGATGGAGAGCCCCTCGCTGTCGCAGTTCCGCGAGCTTCGCAACGACATCCTCAAAGACGTGGTCGGCGGTGCCCCGGCCAACATCGCCTTCTCCGTCGACCGGGTGCACGACTTCGATCAGATCGCCGTCGCCGTGGGCGGAGGGGTCGAGTGGTTCGGCAACGGCTTCTCGAGCATGTTCGACTTCTCGAACACCATCGAGAGCACCAAGATCCTCGTCGACTTCACGCAGGCCTACTACACGATCGACGTCGACACCCCGGGACTGCCCTCGGACCTGTTCACCGACGACGTCTCGGTCGAGGACCTCGAGCACTTCAGCGGGCTCGAGAACCCGCCGATGTACGTCCAGTCGATCACCTACGGCCGCAAGGTCTTGTTCTCGATGGAGAGCTTCTACTCCGAGTACGAGGTGCGCACGGCGATCGATGCGTCGTTCAACGCCGTGCTCGTCAGCGGTGGCGTGCAGGTCGACGTGCACAGCCGCGAGGTGCTCGAAAACTCCCGCATGAAGGCGGTCGTCATCGGCGGCTCGGGTGCCGAGGCGGTCAAGACGATCACCGGCTTCGACGGGCTGGTCGAGTACATCCTCGACGGCGGCGAGTACTCCAACCTCTCGCCCGGCGCCCCGATCGCCTACAAGCTGGCCTACCTCGACAACACCGGGGTCAAGCTCGCGTTCGCGGCCGACTACCAAGAGCGCCAGTGCTACGACAACTTCATCGACGTCAGCGCCAAGGTGGCCGAGATGGAGTACCTCGGAGGCAACGACGATGGGCCCGGCGCCGTGCAGGTCAAGGGCAACATCCAGTACCGCATCGCCCCGGCGATGGAGCCCAATGCGTGCCGCTCCGATGCCCCAGGGTGGCAGACCATCTGGGAGCGCGGCGGCGACGGGATGCAGCTGCCCGTCATCTGGATCAACACCAACGACGATGGCAAGACCATCTACGACCATCAGGTCGACCCGCTGAAGAACAACCAGCTCTGCATTCGCGGCAGCCTTCGCGAAGACGACGACTGCTTCCTCTTCTGCGATGACGACACCTTCGGCAACGTCACCTACGGCCCCGTCCTGCTCGACAACGGCTGGGCAGGCGACCACTACCTTGAGTTCTCGGACCAAGGAACCGTCGGCGTGACGGTTCGCGTCAGCATCGACTGACACACGCTTTCCTCAACGACGGATATCGGACAGAGATCGGAAACGGATCGGACACCACGATGACCCGCAGCAAACTGCACGCCCTCACCTGCACGGCGGCCCTCGGCCTCGCCCTCACGGCCACCACCGCCTGCGACGAAGACAACGGCGCATCGGCCTACCCCACCACGGGCCCCACGCTCCCCGAGCCCGAGGGCAGCACGGGTGAAGACCCCGAGCCCGAGCCCGAAGACGACGGTGCAGAGGAGAGCGGCGACGAGAGCAGCGGCGGCGAAGAGCCGGCCGACCACGACGCACTCGACTCCTTCATTCTCGGCCTGGGGCACCTCACCATCGACCCCGTCGCCACCGAGCACCAGATCGCGTGCGACCCGGACAGCATGGAGTGCCTCGACCCCTGGCAGCAGGGCGATTTGACCTGCAACCAGGTCTACTACTCGAGCACGAACCACATCGACTCCTTCATCGCGATCACGCCCGACTCGCCCGCGATGTGGCCCGGCGCGCTGCTTCGCGCCGGCGAAATGCCCAACGGCGTGCTGTCGCCCATCGGCCTCGAGCGTGCACCCGCCACGTTCAGCCTCTCGCTGGAGAACCTCAACGCGTCGCCCTCGGCCACGATGGAGGCGCCCAGCCTGTCCGAGTTCCGCAACCTCCGCACGGAGATGCTGCAGCAGGGCACCACGGGCAACACCGCCGCGCAGATCAGCTACGAGATCACCCGGGTCTTCAGCAAGTCTCAGTTCGCGCTCAACGTCGGCATCGACGTCGGCTGGGAAGGCATCATCGACCTCGATGCGATGTTCGACTTCCAGCAGGGCGAGTTCGCCAACAAGTACCTGATCGACTTCACGCAGACGTACTACACGGCCGACCTGGACACCCCGGCGCGGCCCTCGGACATGTTCGATCCGTTCGTCGGTGTGCAAGACGCCCAGCTGTTCATGGGCGTCGGCGACCCGCCGATGTACCTGCAGTCCGTCAGCTACGGCCGCCGGGTGCTGTTCGCCATCGAGTCCAACGACACGCTCGAGGTCATGGTCGCAGCCATCGATGCCGCCTTCGGTGACGGCATCGCGGGTGTCGAGCTCGACGCCGAGACCGAGGACATCCTCAACGCCGCCAAGATCACCGCCACCGTCATCGGCGGCAACGCAGAAGACGCGGTCGCGACCATTCTCGGCCCCGAGCAGATGATCGAGTACATCCTCGAGGGCGGAAACTACTCCGCCGACTCGCCGGGAGTGCCGATCGCCTACAAGGCGGCCTACCTGGACAACACCCCGGGCCGGCTCGCACTCACGGCCACCTACCCGCAGATCGTCTGCGAGTAGGCTTTCAGAGCCTCACACGAGGAGACCCGGCACCCGCCGGGTTTTTTTTTGCGCCGACTCATGATCGAGGGGGGGTTGGTGGGCACTCACAGGTTGAGATGACTCGTTGGCTTGTTGCTCCTCTCCTCTGCGCGCTTACCGTTCCCCAGGCCGCATGGGCCCAAGAGCCCGCCGCTCCCCCAGTTGCGGAGCCGACGGTCTCCGAGGTGGCGGCCCCCGCGGAAGCCGAGGAGGCCTCCGAGCAGCCCGCCGAACAGCCCGCGGTCGAGGACGCATCCGAGCCCGCGGCCGAGCCTGCGGCGCCGAGCATGCAGCCGATCGCCCCCGTCCCGCCACCGCCGACGGTCACCAGCACACCGCCGCCGCCTCCTCCAGCTCCGACCGGCCCCCAGCTCGACAAGCGCGCGGAGCCGCTGCTCGCCGCCGGGCTGAGCTCCTTCGCGGGCCTGTACGGCCTCACCGCCTACGTGGGCGCGGCCACCATCGACAAGGCGCGCGACATCAGCCGCGACGAGTGGGAAGACGGAGACGGCAAGATGACCCGCAACCGCGGCCGCGCGCTGCTCATCCCCGTCGCCGGCCCCTTCATCGCGATGCACTTCACCCACTCCGCGCGCCGCAAGTACTGGCAGGCCGTCAACGGGGGTCTGCAAGCGGGCTCGCTGGTGATGGCCGTGATCGGTGCCCGCATGTACCGCAAGCACCGCCAAGCCAAACGGCGCGCCCAGGTCACCGCCAGCGCGAGCGCCGAAGGTGCCCAACTCGGCATGTCGATGCGGTTCTAGAGCGCGTCCAACACACGCTCGAGTTTCATGCCGCGGCTGCCCTTGAGCAGCGCGGCACCGCCCGCGTCGGTGCCCAGCGCGTCGCGGAGCGCCGCCGCCAGCGACTCGATGTCCTCGAAGTGCTCGGCACGAATCCCCCCGGCGCTAGCGGCTTCGACCGTGTGGGCGCTGAGCGGACCAAAGCCGAGCACTGCGTCGAGGCCGAGGCGTGCGGCGAGTTCGCCCGACTCGCGGTGCAGCTGCACCTCGGTGGGCCCCAGCTCCAGCATGTCGGCCAGCACGGCGACCTTGGGCCCGGAGCGGTCGAGCCGGGCCAGGCTTCCTAGCGCGACCTCCACCGACCCGGGGTTGGCGTTGTAGCAGTCGGCCACCAGGAGATGCTCGCGCCACTGCACGGCTCGGCCGCGGTCGCCGACCGGACGCACCGACGCAAGCGCGTCGACCATCGCCTCGAGCGGCAGCCCGAGCCGGTGTCCAACCGCGAGCGCAGCCGCAGCGTTGCGGGCGTTGTGAGCCCCGAACAGCGGCACCTCCACCTCGACCGGAGCATGCGGCCCCACCCGGATCGTGGCCCGGGTTCGTGCGCCCACGACGACGTCGGAGATCATCACGTCGCAGTCATCGGTGGGGCCGAACGTGAGCACATCGACCCCAGCGTCCTGCAGGTGTGGACGAAGCAACGGTTCGTCCAGCGGTGCCACCACGCAGCCCCCGGGGCGTACACGTGTGATGGGCTCGGCCTCGGCGGCAGCGATCGCCTCGATGCTCTTCATGAACTCGAGATGTTCGATCGCGACCGACGTGATCACGTGCACCCGAGGCTGGGCGATGGCTGCGAGCGCATCGTTCTCGCCGGGCGCACTCATGCCCAGCTCGACCACCATCGCGTCGGGCTCGTGCGGGGCTCCAAGTACGGTGAGCGGCACGCCGAGGTGGTTGTTGAGGTTGCCCTGGGTGCACAGGACGGAGTCCAGCGACGCTCCGAGCACTCCCGCCACCATCGCGCGTGTCGTCGTCTTGCCGTTGCTGCCCGAGATCGTGACGACGGGGCCATCGAAGTCGGTGCAACGTTTGGTTGCCAGACGCGTGAAGGCGGCCTGCGTGTCCTCGACCTCGATCACGGAGACAGCCCCTTCGGGCACGGTGCGCCCCTTCTGTACGAGCACCGCGCCAGCCCCTCCTTCGATGGCCGCGCCGATGAAGTCGTGGCCATCACGAGCGGCCACGATCGGCACGAACAGACCGCCTTCGAGCGGCGACCGAGAGTCGATGAACGCGCCCTCGATCGGGCGGTCGGCGGTTCGAATCAGGGTGCCGCCCGCAGCTCGGGCCAACGCGTCAGGAGTCCAGCGCACGCTTTCGCGAGTACCAAGAACCCCTGCCCGCGCCAAATCCGTCGCCTACCAGCGACGATGCTCGAACCGGCGGACGCGCAGCGGGTCGCCCAGGGACTGCAGTGCCAGCGCCAGCGTGCCCTCGGGCGCCACCGCAAAGCCCACGTTGAGTCGGTGTCCGGGCTCGGTCGTGTAGTTGTCGATGGTCGTCCGTACGGGCCCCTGGGCGGGGTCGTAGGCGATGAGGTCGATGAAGTGCTGCGACCCCGACCCACGCCGGTCGAGCGCCACGAACTCGCGACCCGCGTCATCGATGCCGGCCTGCACGAGCGCGGTACCACGCGCATCGGCGCGGTCGCTGCCTTCCCCGTCGAACAGCAGCACGGACTCGACCACGCCCGCATCGTCGAGCACCACACGCTCGACCGAGAGGTCGCCCGTGCTGCGATCGTCGGTGAAGGTTCGCGTGCCCGCGTACACGTGCATCAGCCCATCGGGGCCGGTTGCAAAGTCGACCTCTTCGCCATGGGTGCCGTTTTCCAGCGTGTGCACGAGGGTCCGCTCCCAACCCGTCAGCGGACTGCGCTCGAAGATCTGCACCGTGCTACGCGAAACACCCACCACCTGCGGTTCGCCCGTGGCCGTGAAACGCACCCCGACGTGGGCGGTCCTATCGAAGCTCGAGCGGACCGTCTGCCATTCACCGTCTTCGCAGGCCCGCAGCGACGTGATCCCCGAGCGCTCGGCGATGAGGGCGGCGGCGAGCGAGTCCCCCGAAGGTCCGTAGGCCGAGTACGCGGTGGAGATCTGTCCGATGGCCCGGGCGTCGCAGCCTTGGTCTCCCGCCGACAAGAAGGTGCGACGGTGTCCCCAGCTCGAGCCGATCTGCAGAGGCTCGAGCGTGCCATCGGGAGCGTCGATGCCGTCGATGACGTACGTATCGGCTCCGCTCGCGGCGTACTCCCAGCCCTCGGGCGTTTCGCGAACCTGGATGCCCCGCGTGACCCACGATGGCGATTCGTAGAGGTCTTGCGAGCCGGACACCGTGAAACCGTTGGCGGCGTGATGCAGGCGCATGCCGTTGATCGGGAACACGTGGTAGCTGCGCGCCGTCGTCACGGCAGCCACCTGTTCGTCGTGAATGCCGTAGCAACGGTCCAGCATCGACACGCCATCGTCACAGTCGACCGTGCCGTAGCCGTGCTCGAGTGCGTACGCGAGCAGCTTGCGGAACGCCGACGGTCCCACCCACGGCACGGCATCGAGTTGCGCCAGGGTTTCGAACGGCACGTCATCGTCGGTGCCGGCCGTGCCGTCAGCGCCGATACGGCGGGAGACGATCCCGTCGGCAGCACGAATGTCCAAACCCACCTCCGCCGAAGCATCGAGCACCTCGAACGACGCCGTGTTCACCAGGTGCAAGACAGCCTGTGCCTCGGAAGACCCCTCTGCGATGCCTCCATCGGCCTTTCCGGAGGTGACGAAGGCGTCGTCCCGACCGTCACCGTCCTCGGCGCCGGTTTGATCGCACCCCACCGCAAACGCGGTGAACGGCAGCAGAGAAAGGGCCAGCAAAGTCATTGAACGCTGCTTCATCGAGAACTCCAGTCGCGCTCAATGTAGACAGGTGTCGCAGCCTCGCCATGGGTCGAACTACGCATCCTGGGCGGGATTCGGTACGCAACTGTGGCAGTGCACCAGTGCGACCGTGCTCGTATGCCGTGCTACGGTTTGCGCAAGGTAGGTAGTTGATGACTGTTCGAGACACGTTGCTGTTGGACCAGGGCTACCAACCTCTTCGTGTCATCCCGTGGCAGCGAGCGCTGTGCATGCAGTTCCTCGGCAAGGTCGAGGTCGTGTCTTCGCACGAGTGGAAGGCTCGCACCGTCACCCGCGACTTCGAGGTGCCCGCGGTCGTCCGGCTGATCCGCTCGGTCAAGGTTCGGCCGATGTACGTCCGGTTCTCGCGCGAGAACATCTACCTACGCGACGGCTATCGCTGTCAGTACTGCGGCGAGCAGTTCCGCCACAAGGACCTCACGCTCGATCACGTCGTGCCGCGTTGCCACGGCGGGCGCACCACCTGGAAGAACATCGTCGCGTGCTGCGTCAGCTGCAACCGCAAGAAGGGCAGCCTGTCTCCCGAGGAGGCCGGCATGCCCCTGCGCTCACAACCGAGCCGCCCCCGCTGGCTGGCCCCCCGCGTGTTCCATCAAGGGCAGAACACCCTCCCCGACATCTGGCGCCTCTGGCTACGGAGCTAGCCTTGCCGCCCGTACACCTCCCGGGTCGGGGAATGCGCGGGTGGGTCGTGACGTCGGAACGGGCGTGAACGCGCTTGTACGAGGTTGCGGAGGTGCCGCTCGGCGCGGCGCGCCGGATTCTTGCCCTGAGGGGCCGGTTCGTGTCATCGGTAGAGACAGGTTTTCAGTCCTGCGCGGGCGTCCGCGACAAGGACAGGTGCTGGGTTGCTGTACACGCTCCTGTATCCACTAAGCACGAAGATTGCTGCGCTGAGCTGGCTCAACGTGCTTCGCTACACCTCGACGCGAGTGATCGCGGCGACGCTCACCGCGTTGTTCCTGTCGCTGGTGCTCTACCCCTGGTTCATCCGCACGTTGCAGAAGATCCAGCTCGGGCAGGTGGTTCGCGAAGACGGTCCTCAGTCCCACTTGGCCAAACGTGGCACGCCCACGATGGGCGGCAGCCTCATCCTCTTCACGCTGATCATCCCCACGATCTTGTGGGCGGACATCCGCAACCCGTTCGTGTTGATGGCCACCCTCACCACCGCGGGCTACGGCGTCATCGGCTTCGTCGATGACTTCATGAAGATCCGCAAGAAGCACTCGGGCGGCATGCCGGCGAAGGTGAAGTTCGCCCTGCAATTCCTGATCGCGACCGGGGTGAGCTTCTACGTCTACCAAGGCAGCGAGATGATGCCCGAGCAGTTCCGCTACAAGCTCGCGCTGCCGCTGCTCGATTTCTACGAGTCCGACCTGGCGTTGCCCGCCGCGGTCTACGTGGTCTTTGGTGTGTTCGTCATCGTCGGAGCCTCCAACGCGGTCAACCTGACCGACGGGCTCGACGGGCTGGCGATCGGCCCGGTCATCATCTCGGCCGCCACGTTCCTCATCCTCACCTACGCCGCAGGCACGCTCATCGCGGGCTTCGACATCGCTCGCTACCTGCACATCCCGCACATTCCCGGAGTGGGCGAGCTGGCGATCTACTGCGGCTCCATGATCGGCGCTGGCATCGGGTTCCTCTGGTACAACACCTACCCGGCCAGCGTCTTCATGGGCGACGTCGGCTCGCTGCCGCTGGGCGCAGGCTTGGGCTTCCTGGCCGTCGCCACCAAGAACGAGTTCACGCTGCTGATCGTGGGCGGCATATTCGCCCTCGAGACGGTCAGCGTCATCGTGCAGGTGCTCAGCTTCAAGCTGACCGGTAAGCGTGTGTTCAAGATGGCGCCGATTCACCACCACTTCGAGCTCAAGGGGTGGGCCGAGCCCAAGGTGATCGTGCGTTTTTGGATCATCAGCTTCGCGCTGGCCCTCATCGCCCTGGCCACGCTCAAGCTGCGATGACGGCCCGCTACCGACGCGCCCTCGTCATCGGTCTGGGCGCCAGTGGGCGGGCCGCCGTCCGCTTGCTCGCGGCGATGGGTGTGCCCACCCACGTCTACGACCGGCGACCGAGCATCGACGACGCCCCCGAGGGCGTCTCGCTGTTCCTGGGCACCGACGCGCCCGGTCCCGAAGCGTTCGCAGGCGTGGACCTCATGGTGCTCAGCCCCGGCGTCCCCCCCGGTCCGCACCGAGCCGCATGCGCCCAACATGCGCCCAACGCCACGATTCACGGAGAGCTGAGCCTCGCGCTCGAGGTCCTGGGCCCCATGCCCACCGTGCTCATCACCGGAACCAACGGCAAGAGCACCGTCACCTCGATGCTCGGCCACCTGATGCGCGCGGGCGGTCAGTCCCCATTCGTGGGCGGCAACTTGGGAGACCCTCCCGCCGAGCTCGCGCGTGCCGTGCTGTGTGGCGAACGGGAGCGTCCTTCGAGCCTGGTCCTGGAGTGCTCGAGCTACCAGCTCGAAACACTGCGACCGGGGCCGACCGCCGTGGCGATGATTCTCAACGTCACGCCCGATCACCTCGACCGCTACGACTCCTACGAGCACTACGCCCGCACCAAGACCACGGTGTTTCACGACATGGAGCCCGGCGGCCTCGCGCTGCTCGATGCAGACGACGCGTGGACGCCAGAGTTCGCCCCCATCGCGGGCGAGGCCCTGCGATGCATCGGCTCCGACTTCGCACACGTGGTCGGAGACGGCCCGGGCGATGCCCTGGTGGTCGATGGTGAGACCTTCGACCGCACCGAGCTCCAACTCCCCGGACGTCACAACGCCAAGAACGCCCTGTTTGCGATCGCGGCGGCACGCCATCTAGGGGTCGACCTCGACGCCGTCCGCGAAGGGCTGCGATCCTTCGAAGGCTTGCCCCATCGCATGGTCTTCGTGAGGGAGCTCGGTGGTGTGAAGTACTACAACGACTCCAAGGCCACCAACGTCGCCAGCGCGATGGCCAGCCTCGGGGGATTGCGGGAGCGCTTCGTCTTGATCGCCGGCGGCCGAGCCAAAGGCGATGACCTCTCCCCGCTGGGCGCACTGCTCCGCACGCAAGGCCGCGCCCTGGTGACCGTGGGTGAGGCTGGCCCCCAGTTCGCAGCGCTCGCCGAAGGGCAGCTCCCGCATCAGGCCGCCGAGAGCATGGCAGATGCCGTCGCAGCGGCCCGCGCGTTTGCCGAGCCCGGCGACCTCGTGCTCCTGGCACCTGCCTGCTCCAGCTTCGACCAATATCGAAGCTACGCCCAGCGAGGCGAGCGGTTCACCGAGGCTGTGCTGAACCTCGACCCGCGAGGATGAGCGTCTTCGGCCCGGCGCCCGCAGCGGGTATCATCCGCGCATGTCGTCCGAAGAGGAAGAACTGTACTTCGCTCAGCACGAACAGGATCTGCGCTCGGCCAAGCGCCACGAGATGACGCTCGCCGCGAAGGAACTCGAAGAAAAACGTAAGATCGCAGCGAGTGCGGGTACTGAAGATGTGGAAGTCGCAGCGCACATCAAGGCGCTGGGATTCGACGGCGATTCCGCGCGTGTCTTCGACCTGCTTCCACTCGTGCACGTCGCGTGGGCGGACGGCAAGATTCAGCGCGGCGAACGTGCGGCAATCCTGAAGGTGCTCGCCAGCCGCGGCATCGAAAAGGGCAGCGAGGCATTCCAGACGATGGAATCGCTGCTCGAAGAGAAGCCCTCCGATGCGTTCATGCGTGAGTCCCTCGCGGTGCTCCGCGACGTCACCGGTGGTCTCGGTGAGCGCGCGTCGTCGATCGTCGACCTGTGCATTCAGGTCGCCGCGAGTGCGGGCGGGTTCCTGGGGCTCAAGATCGGACAGAAGATCGGCGACGTCGAACGAAAGCAGATCGAGTCGATCCTCGCGTCGCTCGGCCCCGACGCAGCGAAGTCGGTGCACGACGACCTCACCCCATAGGGGGCCCCCTCCCACCTCGTCACGCACGTGTCCATCCCTGGTGGTGGCGCGTGCGTTCGTGATTGCAGACGCGACACTTCCCGACATCGCAAAAAGTCGCGACTACCCGATGACAGAACGATCTGTCACGCTGATGGGTATGCGTTGGATTGGGATGATGGGGGCGTTTGCGTTGTCGGGGTGCACGGCACTCAACGGCAGTTTCGAGCCAGGTGGCGAAACAGAGTTCGGCAGCACCACAGCGGCCTCCGACTCGACCGACCCGACGAGCGGCAAGCCAACAGGGGGCGGTTCTGCCTCCGGCGGCATGACCACTGGACAACCTGGGAGCACCTCCGCGCACACAACCACCGGGCACGACGACGGCCCCGGGTCTGCGACGGAGGTCGACCCGACCGACTCGGGCGTCGGTGAGACATCGACGACCGCCGAGGACACCGGCATCTCCGAGACCGGTGTGGCGGAGACGGGCGTCGATCCTGCGTGGCCACAGGTGGTGTTCGTGTACTCGGTCCCCGGGTGGACCGGCGATTCGGGAGGCAACAACGCGACCGCGATGGCACGCGAGTGGTGCAACAGCGACGAAATCTACACCGAGCCCTCGTCGCTCTGTGACCCGGGACGAGATGCGGTCCCCATTCTCCGCACATCAAACGACGATCTGGCCATCATCAACCTGGCCAGCCTCCCCCCGTGGATCGGCACTCCCCTCTTCGGCATCGATTCCGGCGGTTCCGACGACGAGCTACTCGCCGACGACCTCGGAGACCTGCTGCTCAACGGTCTCGTCCACAGCCTGGCCGACGGAGGCGTGAACACCCACGACGCTACCCGGTTCTGGAGCGGCGGTCTCCAGCTCAACGCCCAGAACTGCGAGAACTGGAACACTCCCCCCAAGCTCGATCCGTTAGGCACGACGGGCCGCTTCGACGTCATCGAGAGCTGGTTCGAGGATGACGAGGCGCAGGACTGTGGCGCGGAGTACCCGATCCTCTGTGCCTGCCTCTCGGTCGAATACCCGTTCGAATAGGCCGATTTTTCGCGTTTTTGCGCCCGATGTGCTCCCGTCGACTTCGTGTCCGAGACTGCCGAAGAGGTCGTCGAAGAGCCCGCAATCCCCGCGCAGGCACCCTCCAGGCCGGCCCACCACAGCCGCCCGATGGACCCGTGGTTGTTCTTCGCCGCCATCGCCCTGACCGGCCTGGGCCTGGTCATGGTCTACAGCGCCGGCGCCTGGCTCGGGCACAGCACCTTTAGCGGCTGGGAGCACTTCCTCACCCGTCAGGCGATGTTCGCGGTGGCCGGCTTCGTGCTGATGCTCGCCGTCAGCCGCCTCGACTACCGTCTGCTGCGGCGGTTCGCCCCTCAGCTCATGCTCGGGGCAATCGCGATGCTGCTGATGGTTCTGGTGTTCGGCACCGAGATCAACGGCGCGCGTCGCTGGATCAAGGTCGGCTCGTTCAGCCTCCAGCCGTCCGAGCTGGCCAAGGTCGCGCTGGCGGTTTTCCTGGCCGCGACGCTGGCCCGCAAGGGCGAACGGGTTCGTGCCTTCACCCAAGGCTTCCTGCCGGTCATGGTCATGGCCGGTTTCACGATGCTGCTCGTCCTGGCGGAGAAGGACCTCGGCACCACGATCCTGCTGGGCTCGCTGACGCTCATCATGCTGTTCGTCGCCGGTACGCGGCTGAGCTACGTGATCGCGGCGGTGATGGTCGCGGCCCCGATCGCGTGGCAGCAGGTCTTGGGCGTCGACTATCGGCGTGGTCGCTTGGAAGAGTTCCTCGCTGGCGACGGCTACCAGGTCAAGCAGGCACTGATCAGCATCGGCTCCGGCGGATGGTTCGGCCTCGGCCTCGGCAACGGCAAGCAGAAGCTCGGTTTTCTGCCCGAGAACCACACCGACTTCATTCTCGCCACCGTGGGCGAAGAGCTCGGCTTCGTGGGCATTCTCGTGACGCTCAGCCTGATGCTGTTGCTGGTGTGGCGCGGTGTCGTCATCGCGCGCCGGGCCCGGGACCGCTTCGGTCTCTACCTCGCGGTGGGCCTGTCATCGCTGTTCGGGCTGCAGGCGATCGTCAACGTGGCGGTCGTGTTGGAAGTCATTCCGGCCAAGGGCATTACCCTGCCCTTCCTCAGCTACGGCGGCTCGTCACTGCTCACCTCGCTGGGCGCGGTGGGGCTGTTGCTCTCGATCTCGCGCGCTCCCGCGGCGTGGAGACTCTCGGATCAACGCCGGGGCGGTCGCCGCAGAGGCTCCGCCAAGGACCGCAAGAAGCCGGGCACGACCAAGAAGGGGAACGCCCGACGGCGCCCCGAGGCCGAGCCCACTACGGCATGAGACTGCCGTCGGCGGCGGACAACGACGGCATGCGAAGCGCGTCGTCGGACGAGGGTCCCAGGCCAGCAGCCTCGACGGCCCGCGCCCACGCCCGCAGTTGCTCGAGATCGGGGCGGCGCTCGGAGACACCGACCGACTCGCTGTTGTCGCGGTCGTCACCGCCGAGCACCCGCGCGAGCAATCCCTTGGGCGGCGGGTAGAGGGACAGCGAAACGTCATCGTCGTCGACGGCCGCTTCCTGCCGCGCCAACGCGAACGCTTCGTGCAGGCCGCCGAGTTCATCGACGAGCCCGAGCTCCTTGGCGCGAACGCCGGACCACACGCGCCCCTTGGCCAGCGCTTCGACCTCGTCCGCGCTCATGCCCCGCCCGTCGGCGACCCGCCCCTTGAAGTCGGCGTAGATCTGATCGAGCGAGGCTTGGAGCGTCTGCCAACCGGCCTCGTCGTAGCCGTGCACGGTGGAGAACGCGAGCGCGTTGGATGAGGTGGAGACGGAGTCGAAGGTGACCCCGACCTTGTTCCACAACTTGCGAAGGTTCGGTTTGCCCGCGAAGACGCCGATCGAGCCGGTGATGGTGCCGGGTTGGGCGACGATCTTCGTCGCACCGGCGGCCACGTAGTAGCCCCCCGACGCGGCGACGTTGCCCATGCTCACGATGACGGGTTTGCCCGCATCCCGAGCGCGCACGGTTTCGCGCCAGATGGTGTCCGAGGCGATGGGAGAGCCGCCGGGGCTGTCGACGCGGAACACGATCGCCACCACGTCGTCATCGGCGATCGCCGCGGCAATGGCTGCGCTGACGGTGTCGCTGCCGACCGACTGCGACCCCGTGAGCGGATCGGACCCGCTCGCGCCTCGCATCACGCCACCGACCCCGTAGATCAGCGCGACCTTCTTCGAACGCTCTCGCCGAGGCTCGATGCGCTCGGCGTAGCGCTCGATGAAGAGCAACTCGGCGTCTTCGCCGGCGCGGCTCTTGGCCTCGGCGATCACCTCGTCGCGATACCCGAGGCGGTCGACGATGCCCTTGTCCTTAGCGGCCTCGGCCAGGTAGGGGCCAGCGTCGATCCACTGCGCGACCGTCTCCTCCGACACACCGCGGCCCGTGGCAATGCCGGCCTCGATCTGCCCGAGCAGGTCCTCGAGCAATGCGCGAACGGCCTCTTCGTGGGCCGGGGTGTAGCGGCGCTGGGTGTAGGAGTCGAACGCGTTCTTGTATTCGCGTCGTCGGTCGCCGAGCACCTCGACGTCGAGTTTCTCGAACGTGCCCTTGTAGAACATCGTGGACGACATCAAGCCGACCAAGCCGACTTGGCCCGTGGGCTGCATCCACACCTCGTCGAACGCGGAGGCCAAGTAGTAGCCCTGAGTGCCCGGCCCCATCTCACCGAACGTCTCGGCGTAGGCGATTGCAAACTTGCCCGACTCGCGAAAGCGCAACACCGCGTCGCGGAGCTCTTGTGCCCGGGCCATACCGCCGGCGCTCGCGTCGAGGTAGGCGACGATGCCTGCAACGCGGTCATCGTCCTTGGCGCGGTCGAGCGCCTCGATGGTGCCGCGAAGCGAGCGCGGGGCGCCGCCGAGCAACTCCGAGAGCGCGTCGCCTTCGCCGCCCTCTGCCAACGGCTGGTCGAGGCGCACCTCGAGCACCGTCTTGCGCGGCACGTCGTCTCTGAGGATGCAGGTGACACACAGGACGAGCAGAAGCGCGGTGCCACCGAAGAACGTGATGCCACCGAGCACGGTGAAGATCTTCTTGGCGAGTCCCCAGATTCGAGACCACGTGGACGGCTTGGACATGGCGAACGCGACCTCCGCAGGCGGAGGGCATGGCGAAGACTCTGTCCCCCCCCTGGCCGAAGTGCAAGCCGGTCACTCGGCGAGCGCGCGCAGCTTGGGAAACTCGACCTCGTGCACCGTGCCTTCGGAGGCGTCGACCAACACGAGGCCATGACCGGGCATGGCCAGCGAGTATTCGAGCATCTGCCGCCGCGTGGATGCATGCCCGATGCTCGCCGCGGCGCCGGTCTTGAACTCCGCCACGTAGCTGCGTCCGTCACGATGCGCGATCGCGTCGAGCCAGAGGTCGAACGACTCGACCTCCCCGTCGACGTCGACCTCGGCGGCTGCCCGAACCTGTGTGTCGACGACCTCGAAGCCCGCGTCTTCGAGGAGCCGAACTCCGTCGACTTCGCCCCGCAAACCGCGACGGGCAACCCGCCGGCCACGTCGCTGCACGCTCCACCGCGCGAGACGAACCCCGACCAGCACGCCGAGGAACACCAACCCCAGCACCAGCGGAAACGCTTCTGCCCACGACGGCACGACCGCACGCTACCCACCCGGCGCGCGAGGCCCAAAGAAAGGGCCGCGAGTCAGTCCTCGGAGGGTTTCTTGGGCGGAGCCGAGTGCTGCGCCACCGACAGCGGCACCGTGTTGCCGCCATCCATCGGTTGCAGCGCGTCGATGTCGGGTGGAGCTTCGCCCGGACCGGGGACGCGGCGCATCTTCTGGGTCGCGCGACCGTCGAGTGGGAACAGCCCGGAGCCCTCGAGCTCGCGGCGTTCGAGTCCCGCGTCGCGAAAGTAGAGCGCGTACTGGGCCGACGCAGCGTGCACGCGAAGCCAGGCGTCGAGGCTCGGCTGGTAGCGCGGGTCGGCGACCAACGACAGCGCCTCGCGGATCTGCGTGTAGTCGACGGGTGAGGAAAGCCGGTCGTCGACCACGGTGAGCAACTCGGGCACGCGCTCCTCGGCGTGCCGCATCAACACCCGCCACTGCTCGGGCGAGAACTCCACCGACCCTTCGCTGTGGTCGGCGGCGAGCCGAGCCATCGCACGAAAGTCGCCCGTGGCGAGCTGATGGCGAAGCTGGTCTTCGAGCAACGCAAACACCTCGGGGCGAATCGCGATGAGCTCGTACACCGGCTGGTTCCACAGCCAGCCGTCGTCTTCTTCGAGGAACAGCACCGCGACGAGGTCGGTCCCCGCGGGCAGGGCGTCGGTGAGCTCTGCAATACCGAACGAGATCGGAGCCCACCGCGCCTGGCGTGTGGCATCGCGCAACCCGTCCACGAACTCTTCGAGTTCGTCGGGGCTGACCACCATGCGGGCGACCCGAGCCTCGTCGTCGATGACCTGGTAGTGGTCTTCGAACTCGGACATCAAGGTCCGCCACTCGCCGCTGAGCAACTCGACCTGCAGGTCGTACTCGCCGATGAGATGGCGCAACTGATCTCGGTCTCCATCGCGGAGTTGCTCGAGGATCTGTGCCTCGAGCTCGCGGTAGGACTCAGCCGGAACCATGTACGCGTGGCAGCGCACCGCGCAAAGGCTACCGAAAAAGCGACCTCCGCTCCACAACGGCCGACGCCCGACCGACGACGACCGCGTGTATATTCCCGCGCGACGATCATGAGAGGCAGCCCAAGACTCGCACTCGCCACCGCAACGGCCTTGCTCATGCTGTCGGGATGTGGCCACGGTGTGGCGGAGACGAGCACTCACCCGGCCGATGCGCCGCCGCGCTGGGTCGGCGCATCCGAGCAGGACGGCACCGTGCTCAGCCTCTACGAAGGATGGAACTCGGTCGGCGTGCACGAGGTGCACGCGGATCGCGGTTGGAAATCGCGCTACGTGAAGCTGGACGAACCCGCCGACGCCCTCGCTTCTTTGGACGGGTCGAGCTGGGCCGTCGCCCACGGCCAAAGTGGTCGTGTGGTGGTGATGCATGAGGGCGAGACCCCCGTCGTACTCGCGGAACTCGACCCCGCGCCGCTGCGGCTGGCCACCGGGGATCTCGACCGCGACGGTACGGTGGACGTCGTCGTCGCCTCGGACGGACCTCGCCCACTGCTGCACCTCATTCACGGCAAAGGCGATGGGTTCGCGCCGCCCCGCATCGTGCCCCTCGACCCCAAGGGGCGGCAGACCCCCACGGTGACCCTCGTCGATCTCGACGGCGAAGGCAGCTTGGACGTGGTGGCCGCGCTGTCCACCGGGGACAAGGACACCCCGATCCCCGATCACATTCGCGTGTTTCGCAACACCGCCCACGGGTACTTGGCCGACGAGTGGAGGGCCAAGGTCCCCTCACCCGAGCGAGTGCGTGCCGGAGACTTCGACGAAGATGGTTTGCCCGACGTGCTCGTGACCGGATCCGAAGGCGCGTGGCTGCACCGCAGCGCGGGCTACGGATGGCTGGACACCCCTGAGAAGATCTCCGGCGGGGCGATCACCGACGGGCAGCTGGTCGATGTCGACGGCGACGGGCACCTCGACATCGTGCTGCTCGACGCGGACCGCCCGGCGGTCGAGATTCGCCCAGGCGTCGGAGCTGGCCGCACCGCGGTCACGAAACGTCATGAGGTCGGCGAGGGGCCGGTCTCACTCGCGGTGGCCACACGCGGCGACGAGACGCTGCTCGTCACCGCAAACGCCAGCGACAAGAGCTTCACGACGGTTCGGGTCGCACGTAGCGGGTCCCGTCGAAGCGGTACGTGACGGGCACCTTGTGCTCGCGGCCGTGTTCATCGACCGCAAGCTCGGAGACGGTGAGATCGACCAACCCGGATTCGCCCATTTCGGTGGTGTGCGGATCGGCGGGCGGACGCGGGAATGTGCCCACGGCGTGCCCGCAACCCCCACGCATCACGTAGGCGTCCCACACCACGGCCTCACCGTCGAAGCGCGGCACGTACCCGTCCAATCGCCCGTCGCGATCGAGATCGACATCGTAGATGGGCGCATAACGTGCGGCCTCATCGAGCTGTGTGGTCGCCAGCTCCACCGGAACGCATGCGCCCTGAAGCTTCAGCGGCGGGCGGATCTCGTGCGGCGAGGAGACCCGCAGGAGCGTCTCCGAAATGGGACCCATGCGGCGGGTGACGGCGTAGAAACGAAGTTCATCGCAGCTCTGTCCACAGCCCGAGATCGACTGCGAGTACAAAGACCCCTTTGAATCGAGGATCTGCCAGCCCCCCGCGGTCAGGTCTCGGACGAGGTCCGAGAATGCTGACTGATACGGACCAGTGTGGCGAAAAAACAACACTGTCCCGCCACCGGGCAGCCGAAGCTGCTCTCGCCCGGAAATATTGCTCAACGCGGGCACAGACGACGGCCAGCTGCCCCCACCGCCTCGACCCGAAGAGCCTCCCATGCTGCACGCCGTAGTGAGCAACACCGCAATCCCTAGTGCATATGCAGAGAGCAACCTCATTCGCGGTCGAACGGTGCCACCGTCCACACGCGTGGGCAAGTTGACCCTCTGTGATCGGCGTCGCTATAGTCCGCGCGCGTTTGACCTTCGAAGGCAACGCTCAACTCTCACTCGAAAGACAACACGATGAAGAAATTCGCTGCTGCTCTCGCCTTCGCGACGCTCTCCTCCGGCTGCGCCATGGTCTCCGCTGGTCCTCCGACCGGTATCTTCTACACCGGCGTCAAAGGCGTTGGTCCCTCGACCCAGGCTGAAGTCACCGACGGCGTTCGCCCCGGCCCCAAGCAGGGCCAGACCTGCGCGACCGGCATCCTCGGCCTCGCCGCATGGGGCGACATGAGCATCGATACCGCCAAGAAGACCGGCGGCATCACTCGCGTCGACACCACCGACTTCTCGTCGATGCGCATCCTTGGCGGCGTGTACGTCAAGAACTGCACCATCATCACCGGCGAGTGATTCGGCTCCCGCACACGCGGGATTCAGTAGGAAAGGGGCTCTGGCGCAATGCTGGGGCCCTTTTTCTTGGTCTGATAGATTTCCAACCGTGATCGAGCTGAGCAAGGATCCGGCGGTAGCCGAACAACAGATCGAAGCCGTCATCTTTTACCTGACGACGTGCGGCTACATCGACTCCGAGTTCGACCTTCGAGAAAAGTCCTTCGTTCGCTCGTTCCTCCGCAAACTGGTCACGGCCCGCGTCGATCAACAGGGCGACTTGGACCCCGAGCTGCGCTTCGAGCAGATCGAGCAGCAGCACGAGCACTACGTCGAGCTGTTTCAGCAGGTCGACTACGAGGTGAAGTCCCTGTTCACCGAAGCGGTCGCCGACGGCGAAGACGTCGATGCGTTCGTGATCTCCAAGCTCAAGCTGCGCTGCTTCGAGCTGTTCGAGGGCCTGAACCCGGGCAACCGCACGGCGCTGCTGCAGATCGTCGACGACTTCATCAACGCCGACGGGGTGGTGCACCCCGAGGAGGTCAAGTTCCGCAACGAGCTGGCGGCACTGCTGGGCCAAGCGCGCTTGAGCGACGAGGACGCGGGCACCGACGCCAAAGTGGCGGTGGAAAAGCCTGTCGACAAACCTGCCGCGACCTCGGACCACCCGTTCTTCAAGACCTTCGAACACCACTACTCGGCCGACCCCGGCCAGATCCGATCGCAGATCGACGCCGACATTCGGCTGCTCGAACAAACCGAGGCCAAGTGGGCCCAGATGCGGGCATCCGGCGACGGCAAGCTCCGCGGCAAACAGCGCGTCGACCAACTCGAAGGCGAAGGGTTTCTCGACGGGCACGTGCACGTGGTGCCGCAAGGCGGCAACCGCGACTACGAGCTCATCGTGCTCGGTGACCTGCACGGCTGCTACAGCTGCCTCAAGGGCGCAGTCATGCAGAGCGAGTTCATGGAGAAGGTCCGGCGATTCCGGGCCGACCCCGAGAACAACCCCGACGTGCGCTTGGTCCTGCTCGGCGACTACATCGACCGTGGGCGCTTCAGCTTCAACGGCGTGCTGCGAGGCGTGCTCAACCTGTTCAACACGGTGCCCGAGCACGTGTTCGTGCTGCGCGGCAATCACGAGTACTACATCGAGTACGGCGGACGGATCTACGGCGGCGTGAAGCCTGCCGACGCGATCAACAACCTGCAGACACGCCTGCCCGACGAGGTGTTCGAACGCTACCTGAAGTTCTTCGAGCAGATGCCGAACTCGCTGCTGTTCGACAACCTCCTGTTCGTGCACGGCGGCATTCCGCGCGACGAAATGCTCAAGAAGAAGTGGCACGGCCTGTGGAGCCTCAACGAGGAGGACATCCGGTTCCAGATGCTCTGGAGCGATCCCAGCCGCGCCGAGATGGTGCCCAAGGATCTGCAGGCGGCGTCGGCTCGGTTTGCGTTCGGCCGCCAGCAGTTCCGCAAGTTCATGCAGCACATCGGCTGCTCGCTGCTCGTCCGTGGCCACGAGAAGTTCAATGCGGGGTTCCGCGACCACTACCCCCGCGACGACATTCGGCTGCTCACGGTGTTCTCCGCCGGGGGCGTCGCCAACGACGACCTGCCCGAGGACAGCAACTACCGAGACGTGCGCCCGATGGCCTTGACCATTTCGCGCACCGGGGCCGAGACCAAGGTCACGCCGTGGGCGATCGACTACCGCAGCTACCAGAATCCGGACCGCAACGCGTTCTTCCGCGACGACCCAGGACTCACATCGTGAGCACCTTGCCCGGCACCCAGCCCGCGGGCCATCATCGCGCCCGCGAATGACGACGCGCTGCTTGGTGACGGGTGCTGGAGGGCAGGTCGGACTCGACCTGATTCGTATTCTTCGTGCGCGCGGGTACGACGTGCACGCCTCGGACATTGCCCCGCGCCCGAGCGCAGCGCAGCTCGCCGACGAAGTGCCCTGGCACGCGCTCGACGTGACGGATGCCGACGCGGTCGAGGCCCTGTGCGCGCAGGTCCGCCCGGACAGGGTGTTCCACCTGGCCGCGATCCTCAGCGCCCGTGGCGAGGAAATCCCGCAGCGCACCTACGGCGTGAACCAGTCGGGCACCTACAACGTGCTCGAAGCGTGCCGCAAGCTCGAGATCGGGCGCGTCATCTTCACCAGCACGATCGCGGTCTTCGGCCCGGGCCTGCCCGAGGTCGTCCCCGACGACGTGCCGCTGCAGCCCACCACGATGTACGGGGTCACCAAGGTCGCCGGCGAAATGCTCGGCGACTACTACCGCCGAACGTTCGGCGTCGACTTCCGTGCGGTTCGTTTTCCGGGCCTCATCAGCGCCTCCCTGCCCGGCGGCGGCACCAGTGACTACGCGCTGTTCATGTACACCGACGGGGTGCGACTGGGGCGCTACGAAGCCTTCTGCCGTCCCGACACTCGCATCCCACTGATGTACATGCCGGACGGGATTCGCGCGCTGGTCGAGCTGTCGGATGCGCCCCGCGAGACGCTGCGTCGCAGCACCTACAACATCGCCGCGTTCTCCCCGACCGCGCAGGAGATCGCCGCAAGCGTTGCGTCGGCGATCCCCAACGTGAACATCACGTTCGCGTCGGACCCACGCCGCCAGGCCATTCTCGACTCGTGGCCGCGCGTCCTCGACGACAGCAATGCGAGGTCCGACTGGGGGTGGGAGCCCGAGTTCTCACTCGATGCGATGACCGCGGACTTGGTGCCCAAGATTCGCGCGCTCATCGAGCAAAACCCCGAGCTGTTCGAACACGACCACGCGTAGGGGGCCTGGACCCACATGGTGTCGGCTGCCGCACACAGCGAGGCGGCCGCGACCTCGATACAATCGAGTCCATGTTGCGGAGCCCTCGACTTAGCTTTGCCCTCTTCGCCAGTCTGAGCCTCGTCGCCTGCGACAGCGGTGGAGGCGGAGGCGACGACACCGACGGCTCGGGAAGCACGACCAACGCCGACTCGAGCGGGGGCTCGGCACCCACGACCGACACCCCGACGACAGGACCCACCGACTGCATCGCCGGCCAGGAAACCTGCGTCTGCCTAGAAGGCAACTGCATCGGCACCCTGTCCTGTGTGCATGACATCTGCGTGGCGGGGCCGGAGATCGACGTGCCCGACGATCCGATTCGAGTGATCGCCGGCCCTCGTGTCCCCCTCAACTCCGAGATCCTCGCCGACGAGTTTTCGTGGGCACAGACCGGGGGGCCCGACGCCAACGCGACCGGCCTCGACACCCAGAGCCCGCTCATCGACGTGCCCGCAGACGCATCCGGTGGCGATGTGCTCACGTTCACGCTCACCGCGGTCCGCAACGAGGTCGAACGCACCGCGGACGTGACGATCGAGATCGTCGGCGCTCAGTTCGAAGAAGGCCTGCCGATGATCGAAGACCTCGAGCAGCTCGGTACGCCCAACACGATCAGCTTCCGAGGCGGGGAGCTCTGGGCGACGATGGAAGAAGGGTTCGTCTCCTGGTTCGACATCGGCTTCGACGACAAGCTGATGGCCGAGGTCGCGGTGCACATGGGCCGGCACGACATCCCCGGCGCGCCGTTCGGCTCGCGCATGGGCCAGGTGCCCGAGCGCGACGACGACATCGACGTGTTGCTGATCGCCAACGCCGGCAACCAAGCCCTCGAATCGCTGCAGATCAACGGCGGCTCGATCGAAACGCTCTCCGACGAGACGGTCGATGCCGAACCCCTCGGGGCGGTGCGCCATCTGCTGCCGATGGACAACGAGATCTACATGACCAACGGCGAGGGCGGGCAGCTCCTGGTCTGGGACCCCGTGACCCCCGACCCTGAAAAGGGCTCCAAGGAGGAGAAACTGCCCGAGGGCACCCGCGTGCTGCTCGCGGATCTCGTCGCGCCCGGGGCTCTCATTCGCGGACCCGAAGACGACCACTTCTACATGGGCGTTGCGGGACAAGTCCTGCGCATCCCGGTACTCGAAGGCGGCGTCATCGGAGACCCGTTCGTCTACCTCGACTTCGGCGACACCGCTGACCCGCTGATGACCGTCGAAGGCATGGTCTTCGACCGCGCCAACAACCTCTACGTCGGGCTCCCCGGCAACGATCGTCTCCTTCTCGCCCGCTTCAACGGCGGCGAAGAGGCCGACGTCACCCGCTCCATCGAAGTGGGCAACGCCGACTTCTCCGACTTCGGAGGCCTCCGCTTCGGCGACGACAACTTCGGCGGCGCCACGCTCTACTACGGCAACGCCAGCGGCCGCGTAGGCCGCATCTTCGTCGGGCTCGGCGACTGATCGGGCCAGAGCCGGGGTTCTGCGGCTCCCCCCTTTGGGGTGAAGGGGAGCCTCCGAACCCCTCCGGCGCGGGCCTGCGCTCGTCCCCTCTTTCCATCTTTTTCCGCTGCGCACCCCTCCGGGGCGCTCCGCTCTCTCTCTCTCCGAACGGCAGCGGCGGAACAACCGCAGCCACCCCGCTGACCCAACACAGGCCGTCGCGAACCTCCCCACGCCCTCCTTCGACAAGAGAGCGGAGCGCCCCGGAGGGGTGCGCAGCGGGAAAGAAGAAAGGACTGGAGCGTAGAGCTCCCCGAACCGAGGGGTTCGAAGGCTCCCCCTCACCCGAAGGGGGGAGCCGCAGAACCCCGGCTCATAGCTCTCACGCTCCCCTTCGACAAGAGAGCGGAGCGCCCCGGAGGGGTGCGCAGCGGGAAAGAAGAAAGGACTGAAGCGTAGAGCTCCCCGAACGAGGGGTTCGGAGGCTCCCCCTCACCCGAAGGGGGGAGCCGCAGAACCCCGGCGCGTAGCTCTCACGCTCACGCTCACGCTCACGCTCACGCTCCGGACGCGAACTCGATTTCGAAGGCGGTGACGTAGCCGGTGACTTCGTCGCGGTCGTCGCCCCAGGTGCCGACGTCGCAGACGCGGAGCTCCCAGTTCCAAGAGGTGCTGTCGCTGCCGTCGAAGTTGAAGACGGAGGTCGTCCACTCGCCGGTTTGGTCCTCCCAGGGGCGCTCGTCGGAGTCGCCTCCCGCGAGGTAGGCGATGCTGGGGCCGTTGCCCGCGGGGGCGTGATAGAGGCTGACGGCGAGCTCGTGGTCCCAACGTTCGCCCTCGGGTGGGGAGAACTCGGCACGAACGGTGATGTCACCGACGCGGAAGCGCTCGGGGATCTCCATGCCGACCTTGGCGCAGTAGAACTCGTTCTCGAAGAACGGGACCGGGTCGCCCGAGTAGACCCAGGTGTCACCGGGCGACGCGGGGATCTCCTCGCCGAAGGCAGCGGCGAGCGCGTCGATACGATCGAACGAGACCGGGCTCTCGGCGTCTTGCGGGCGCGAGGGCGCGATCCACAGCCGGGTCGGGTGCAGGTTCGGGAACACGTCGTTGCTCGGCGTCCAGTAGCCCGCGATGATCTCATCGCTGTCGTCGGTGGCGAGGATGTAACGCTCGCTCGCAAAGCCACGAGTCGTGGTGATCGACGCAAAGATCAGGTGGTACGCGGCGGCGTCGACCACATCGTGGCGAAGGATCGCCTCGGCCCGTTGACGGTCAATCGTTTCGGGCTCCAGCTCGAAGCCATCGTAGACGGCCCCAGCGGTGTCACGCCCGCCCGAGACGACGGTGTGCCCGGCGGCGAGCAGCTGGGTGAATGCGACGTGAAAGAGCGCGGGGTTGAGCTCTTCGGATCCGTCGCCGACGCTGAGCCGAAGACCCTCGTCGGCACCAAGCCACGCGAGCGCATACGCAGCCCGTAGATCGTCGGCGGTCCACTCGACTCCGGCGATCGTTGCGACTTCGTCGCGCACCTCGTGCTCGTGGGCGCTGGCGAACATCGCAGCCCGGTAGACGTCGTCGTCGGACACCTCGGCCGCATCGAGCCACGCCCGCACGGCGCCGTCGGTCTCGAAGGTCTGGTCGTAGAGGTCGGCCACCGAAGAAAGGTCGGGCAGGTGGTCGCTGTCTCGCAGCGGCTGTTCGATCTCCGCCGCCTCGGGCAGCTCGCCATAGCGGGTGGAGAGCTCGCCGAGCACCGCGAGCGCCCCGTCCCCGTCGGCTTTGCCCGCCGCCCCGAAGTCGACCTCGCCGGACGGAGTGCCGGGCTCGTCCCCGTCACATGCACCCACGGCGACCAAGAGCATCAGGGAGAGCGAAATCGAGCAAACACGTGCCATCGGGGACTACCTGGACCCACACTGTAGGCAAACTGAACCAGGTGTCAACTCAGATTGCGGTGCTTTCTTCGTGGGCGGCCGTACGCAGCACCGCCACGCCCAATGGAGGCAAGACGAGGCGCCCCCCATGCACCGAGGGACCCACGACGCGCTCCAATGGGCACGGGGTGTCGATTTCGAGGGCCACGGATCGCTCCGCCGAGTTCACCACAAACACCCAGACCGCACCACGATCCTCGAGCACCGCCGAGGCTACCGCCGGCACCCGTTCGACCGCCGTCCCCTCTCCGATTTCGACCGACGCAGGACCTTCCACTTGGGTCACGCGCACCTGACTGCTCGGGACACCACGAAGCACAGCGGTGCCAATCGCCTGCGGACCGTTCAGCTCGCGTGCAACGGACAGATAGGCCTCGAGGTAGGTCTCGTAGTCGTCGAAGCCTTTGCGCGGCCAGCCCGAGAACACCAAGATGCCCTCAGCCCCGGCCACCAGACTCGCGTAGACATCATGGCGCGCCCACGCGGCGATGCGAGAACGCGAGTGCTCGGCCGGTTGCTGAAACATCTCCAACACGGCCCACGCCGACTGCTCCGGCCCTGCCGCGGCGACGATGGTCTCCGCGCCGACTCGGACCCACGTTCGACGCTCGCCCTGCCCCACATAGCCTGCGTAGAGGCCACGACTGACAATGTCGAACGCTGCGGAGATCGCAACCAGGCGCGCTCGATCGGCGTGGTTGGGCTGGTAGCTGAGCAGTGGGCGGCGACGTGCATCGCTTCCGTGCACCGCCCTCCTCACCGTGTCGAGATACTCCACCTCGGCCGGCACCCACGGGCGAAGTTCCTCGGGCAGCACGTACCACGCGACGACCGCGTCGTGTCCCGCGACGGCATCGACCTGGGCACCGACCGCATCGACCCCGTCTGCACCGACCGGGTAGACCACCCCCAAGCCCATTGCCTTGGCGTCATCGAGCAACGCAACGCTGGGCGTGGGTCCATAGTACGGCCCGACCATCGTCACTCCCGCGTCCGCGAGTCGCGAGAACTGCTCGCGCGGCACCGAGTAGAACCCGAACGGAACCCGCAGCGGCGCCTCCACGGCCGGTGGCTCGCGGCACTGCGGCCCGGGTGTTGCGACCGGCGCGGGCGTGGCGGCAGAACACCCCCAAAGGCACACCAGAATCACGCTCCATGCCCGGACCGCCACGCGCTCCCAGTGTGCCACCGTCGCAGCATTCTCACGACGGCATCCCGCCCTCGGCTGCGTCAACGGCCGTACCATCGGCGGCGATGTACGAGCAGGCCAAAGCCCACTACGCCGCCATTCTCCAGGAGATCCGCGAGGCCGGACTGGCCAAGGAAGAACGCGTCATCGAGTCGGTGCAGGGCGCCGAGATCTCGGTCGGCGGCGAGACCGTGCTCAACTTCTGCGCCAACAACTACCTCGGGCTCTCCAGCGACGCGCGGGTGCTCGAGGCGGCCCGCGCTTCGCTCGACCACCGCGGCTACGGCCTGAGCAGCGTGCGCTTCATCTGCGGCACGCAAGACAAACACCGCGAGCTCGAAAAGAAGGTTGCCGAGTTCGTGGGCACCGAGGACTCGATCCTCTACGCGGCGGCCTTCGACGCCAACGGTGGTCTGTTCGAGCCCCTGCTCGGACCCGAGGACGCGATCATCTCCGACGCGCTCAACCACGCATCGATCATCGACGGCATTCGGCTGTGCAAGGCCAAGCGGCTGCGCTTCAACCACGCCGACATGAAACACCTCGAGGAGCAGCTCGAAGCCGCCTCGGACTGCCGGCTCAAGATGATCGCGACCGACGGCGTGTTCAGCATGGACGGCGACATCGCCAAGCTGGATGAGATCTGCGACCTGGCCGAGAAGTACGGCGCCATGGTGATGGTCGACGACTGTCACTCCACCGGTTTCGTCGGCAAGACGGGGCGTGGCACCGCCGAGCACTGCGGCGTGATGGGACGCGTCGACATCATCACCTCCACGTTGGGCAAAGCCCTCGGCGGAGCGTCTGGCGGTTTCACGGCGGCCCCCAAGGAAGTCGTCGAGCTGCTGCGCAACCGCAGCCGCCCATACCTGTTCAGCAACACGCTCGCACCCACCATCGTCGCGGGCTCACTCGCGGTGCTCGAGCTGCTCTCCAGCACCACCGAGCTGCGCGACCGCCTCGAAGCCAACACCATGCGGTTCCGCGAAGGCATGACCGCCGCAGGCTTCGACATCAAGCCGGGCGTGCACCCGATCGTCCCCATCATGCTCGGCGAAGCCAAGCTCGCGATCGACTTCGCCGCCAAGTTGCTCGACGAAGGCATCTACGTGATCGGCTTCAGCTACCCCGTGGTGCCCAAAGGCCAGGCACGCATCCGCGTGCAGCTGTCGGCGGCCCACTCGGCCGAGCACATCGACAAGGCGATCACGGCGTTCACCAAGATCGGCAAAGAGCTCGGCGTCGTGAAGTAGGCCACGGCGCGCTACGCAGACAGGCCGCAAATCACGGCGTTCGACTCTTCGCAGACCCCTGCAACGCAGTCGCCGGAGCGACACTCGTCGCTCTGGCAGGCGGCTCCGGCTGGGAGTCCGAGTGTGCATGTGCCAACAGCGTCATCGCACACGAACCCGAAGTCACAACCTGACTCGCAGGGGTCCCCTTCGCGGCCGAGCGGGACGCACTCCGCCGTGGTCTCGTCGCAGGAGAATCCGCGATGGCAGCCGCCACAGGGATCGAGTTCGACGGCATCGCACGCGGGTACGCACACCCCTTGGTGGCATGCGAGCCCCTGCGCGCAGTTGTCCATGTCCAACGCCGGGTCTACTCGTTCGCACGGGTCTCCTTCGAGGGCATCGCCGACCCACCGGTCACACCGATCGCAGCGGAACAGCTCGCTCAGAGCAAACTCGTGCTGTGGCTGGCACTCCCTCGATGCCCAGGTTTCCCGTCGCGTGGCAGAACACTCGCAGTCCAACTCGAGGCCAGCCTCGAGCGCCAGCTCGTTCAGCGCGTCGACGGCCCCGATGTTTGCGTCGACACACTCCTCGACCGTCGCAAACTCTCCACAGCCGCAATCCTGCTGTTGTTGGCAATGCGCAGCGACCCTCATCTCCTCTGCTGCGAAGTCGCACTGACCCTGCCCAGAATCTCCGGTCGAGGTGTCGACGGACGAGTCCGGGCTTGTCGTCGTGACCGAACCGGTCGTCGCTCCTCGACCGCCTGAGGAGCCCTGTTGTTCGCCGGAGGGTTCTTCATCCGAACAGCCGAACGAAAGGAAGGAGAGCGAGGCGGCAGCGACCACCGCGCGGATGCAGGAGTAGTTCATGGAGAACGGTAGTTGCCGCACCCGAGAATCCGCTCCCGCAAAGACGCCACAACCACGCAAAACGGCCGCCACCCTCGTCGAGGGTCGGCGGCCGCATCGTTGTCGAGTGGCCCGGCTACGCGCGCTCGTCCACGGCCATGTAGGCGGCAGCGATCAGGAGGCTGCACAGGAGGAGCGCGAGAGTGAGGGTGATGGGCGTCAGCATGACGGGTTCCTTTTGGACGGGGGAATGAAGCGGTTACTTCAACCCACACACGGAGCGAACTCCGTGCCAGGCGTCCTATCACGGGAACCTACATGGGATTCCAAGAAGATGGGATTTTCTGGGACAAAGGCGGACGTTGTAAGTCGCCACACTGCGGTGTCGCACAGCGGTGTTCTGCCGCGCGGGCCCTAGCGGTAGACGCTGCGGTTGGCCTGCAGTGCCAGCTCGAGCTCGCCGAGCACCGCTGCGAGGGCGGTCAGGCGGTCGTCGAGTGGGGGTTGCCCCGGGCGCTTGAGGTGGCGCCGCTCGAACGCCCCGCCCTCCCGGGCGAGCATGTCCCGCACCCGACCCGGCGCGTCGCCCAGGTCCTCGAGCCTCCCCGCGTCCCCGTCGGACAGCCGGCCCACCTCCTCGAGCCACTCGGCCACCTCGCGGCTGACGTTCATCAGCATGGTGTCGAACGCGTCGGTGTCGACCCCCGTGGTCTGCCCGGTCCGCATCGCTCGCACGTCGCGAATCGGGCCCTCGAGGCTGACCCGAAGCATGCGCGCATCCTCGGCGACCCGCCGCAGCGGCGCACTGAGGTGGTCGAGCTGCAGCGGCGCCTCGACCTTGGCGTCGCGCAGGTAGGCCTGGTTGCGCTGGTTGGCGCGCAGCATCGCGTAGATGCCGTAGGCAGAGAACGCAGCGACGAGGAGAAAGAGGACGCCAAACACGACGACGAGGAGCGAGAACAGAGCGTACACGTCTCGCGAGCGGAGTGGAGGATACCGCGACGGCCGGCCGAAGTGCCAACTACTCTCCTCGCACGATCCCGTTGTTTCCGCAGCTCATGGCCCGCAACCTCGACCGCGATCTGGCGGTCCGCTCGACCCCGCACTCCGCGGAGCTCGTGGCTTCGGGCTAGGAAGCTCATCGAGGTCCTGGAGAAGGCACTGTGACAAGCGCCACTAGCAAGCCTTCAGGAGAACCTCTCGCAGATGCCGGACCTGGACGACGACAGCCACTTCGCTCAAGCCGCTCCTGCTGAAAGAATCACACCTTGGCAAGGACAGCGACGTCGCTCGGAACGAACCCGCCCGGGCGGACATGAGGCATTGCTTTGAGCTCGGTTCCTTGAGCCCGTGAAGGCATGAGTTCCAGAGAACGACACGCGTAGGCGGCTGGTTCCAGGTAGCCTCTCTCCGAGAAGCAACTTCGACTCCCAGTCATGATCTACGACCGATGCAGAGCTGCAGACGCGCAGTGGAGACTGGTCGAGCCCCCCTCCCCGGGTAGAAGTCGTCCTCGGGTGAACAAGGGACGTGCTCGGCCCGATTGGTCCTCGAGGGGATCTTGTGGGTGTGCGTCCCGGCGCACCTTGCTCTGAACCACCAGGTCGTTCTTCATCCTGTTGGACGTGCTACCGGCGGCCTCGAGAGTAGGCCGCGAACGGAACCCCAGAAGCTGTCGCTCCAACGAAGGCCCGTGCGAGCGAGGCACTGTCGGGGATGTCGAGGGCTTCGTTGACGGGACCGACTTCCCGCCGAGAAGAGGAGACTGCGTCGGTAGCTGCCGTGCAGGCAAGGCGACCAAGGTCATGGCAGTCCGCCTCGGCCGACGGGTGACCGAGGCTGGGACAGCACGAAGTGGCAGACCGCGCTGAGAGGAACGAAGCATAGAGTTGATGCGGCGCGTCGGCGAATGGCCACGCGCCGCAAGCAAGTTGGTCGGCGCCTCGCCACTACAAGCCGCGAAGCAAACGTCGAACGGCCATTCGCTTCGCTCGAGAGCTGTCAACGGATCGACACGAGGCACGAACGCGAGGCAGCGAACAATCTCAGATTTCCCATCTCGCCTGCGCCGCCATCCTGCTCCGGCATTTCTGACGCGAATCCGAGAGAACAACAGAGCGGGCGAAGAAAACGTCCGCGTCCAGACACACAACACACCAACTTCCGCCAGATTGCGCGGGCGCCCGACCAGCCGGTTTACATATACGGACAGCCAGCCGAGTCGGAAAAGCACAGCACAGCTCACGCCCCTTGCGCCGCACCTGCCCCCATGGTAACAGGTGTCTAACTCCGAAGGACTGGAGAAAGGAACCCGACATGAGGAAAAGCTGGAAGCCAGTTGCCCTTACGGCAACTGCGATATCGATATTTGCATCCCCAACCGCAAACGCCGACTGGTTCAGAGGAGGGGCTTCACTATGCAAAGAAGTCTCCCCGTACTCAACGCTGGACAGGCCGAACAACGCCGTCGAAAGTGGCGGCCTCGTAGGGGGAACACAGGTAATCTGCCCTCTCTACGAAAAAGATGGTCTGCGACGCTCCGAACTTTCACACGTAAAGCTATGGGTTAGAGACAGAGACGCGACAGACAGCGTTGAGGCCCAACTCTGTCGGCGCTCCTATAGCGGCGGGCAGGCGACCTGCACACCAATGCTATCCTCAGGAAACTCCTTCACAGGAACGTACATAATGGGCCAATCCGGCACCAATAGTTCCACTTGGCAAAACTGGAGCACATGGACAAGCTCAAACAGCGGATTCTCCTACATATTCGTCAGACTAACATCGGACCCATCTCCATCTAACAGAAGTCGCATTTACGGCTACCACATGCGGAGCTAGACACATGAACACCCGATCACAAAACGCGCAAAGAGCGCTGCTCGCAGGTTCGATAGTTCTCCTGGCGCCGACTTCCGACGCAGATGCGAAGACCTGGATTAGAGCGAACGGCAACATCTGCTCACACGGCCAAGATCTAACAGGATGGAACACCTGGGATTCGAGCCTTGGTCGGCTCGAAACGAGAACGCCACTCAGCTGCCCGCTCCTTGAGCAAGACGGACTCCAGCGTGACGACCTCACGTACGGCTCTTTCTGGCTTGAGACTCCGCAAAACACTGTCACCGTTCAGGCGTGCCGAATGTCCTACTCCGGACTGACGGCGTATTGCGGGAGCGCCCACCAGCTCAACCCCTCCTCCGCAACGCAAAGGGTCGCGCTATCGGACCTCGACAAATCGAGATGGCAAAACACAACGGGCACAGCGTACTTCCACATAGATAGCCCAACGCTAAACACGAGCGCCTCGGTAACAATGAGAGGCTACTACATGGAGAACGACAACTCCACTGCCCCGACATCCAGCTTTCGAGGCCAGTCCGCGTGGTGCAGAACAGAGGACTCATCGGATTGGCAATACGACTTTCTGGAAAGCCAGAACCCTGAACTCGACAGGAACGGATCCGACGGCAACAACGCGGGCTACTTCTTCTCGGGCACAGATTCCGCAATCACCCTAATCTGCCCACTCATCGAACAGTCTGGAATCCAGAGAGACGACCTAACGTCGATAACCGTCTACGGCTCTGATCGATCAAGCACAACCGACATGGAAGTCCAACTGTGCCGAACGAGCTTCACCGGATCGTCATACTGCGGCGCAGCGTCGACCATCACAACGCAAAACGAGTCGCTGAACATCAACGAACTCGACACCTCCACGTGGTCAAACACGACGGGAACAGCCTACATCAAAGCTGAGATCCCAAGGAGCACATCCTCCGTGCGCTCGTACTTCCAGGGATTCTACATTGCCCACAACTAGCCCCCCACCTCAGAATGGAATAATCGCGACGTTTGCGTGCCTTTTAGTGGTCTCGCCGGCCTGTTCCTCGGAGTCAGTCCCCGACGCTACCCACCTGATGGAAACGAAGGCGCAAACCGCGAGCCAGGAGAAGCCGGTTGACGAGGCTGCAGCGGACGCGGCGGAATGGGAGCGAATTGAACGCAAGCTTGAAACCGAAAATCGCGACACGGCATGGGCGCTGAAGCAAGAAAAGGCGATCCAAGAAACATTTCGCACTCTAGACGCTACTAACGGAGCCACGCTGGAAGTGCGTTGTTTCAGTCAGACCTGCTCGACCAGGTTCGACTGGTCCGCACTGAAGCTGTCCAGCGCAGAAGTGGAGAAGCGCTCAATGGCGTTGCTTCACGAGTCTCACAAAGCGCTGAACTGCGCCAGGTCTTTGAGAACTGGCGAAGACCAGAGCACCCTACTGGTCTTCGAGTGCTAAGCAAGCGTGCCTCGTCCTGCGAGCAGCTGAGAAATGTCCGGGGCATCTTCAGAACCGGGCCGAAAGCGGCCCGGTTCAACTGCGGTTGCCCGAAGAGTCGAAGAGGTTGTTAGGTGGTTTGAAGGCGCTCAACTAGCGCGCTGAGGTCACGCAGAGGCGTTGTGCGGGCCGGTTCAGTTCGACTCTGGCAAGTAGCCGAGCGTATTGCGCCGCCTCTGGTTAGACAGGCAGACGAACACTCGAGTGGCCTTCGCGACATGCGGTGACCCGTGGTCGTCGAGCCACTCGATCTCAGACTAAGTCAACTTCGGGTCCGCCGGAGCGAGCCTCAACGCTGAGCGCGATGAGGTCGCGGGCGTCCAGCCGATCGAGGTAGCAGGTGCCGCAACCCAACCGACAGCTTCGCGGTCGGACCAATCGAGGCTGAACGCGACCGAGCAGCGCCATGACCCTGCAGGCCCGCTGTTGTTTGGCCCTGTCAGCCTTCTCACGGCAGGCGACGTGAGCGGTGGTGCGGGGGTATCCGCGAGCGGGGTGCGAGTATTCGAACCGTCTGTACGACGGAGTCCTCGAAGCTGGAGGCGCCCAGGACCGTGACCAACGAGGTTGTAGGTTCCCGACGATGACGGAGTGGAGGCGTGGAAAGAGCACCCTGGCAGGAGGTTTCGCCCAGCCACCTGCGGAAAGCATGCCGACGACCGATGCCGTCGCGGATCGGACGCGCGTAGCCGGGGCCACATCGATGCCACTTCGGACTGCGTTGTGAAAGGACGAGTGACACAAGGCAGTCCGGGAAGACGGGCTCCCCCTCGGCATGTCGGCCCGGAACAAATCAGGGCCCGCGACTCGCCATCCACGTGACCGACGGGAGTCATGTGGGCTTATACTTCGCGTCGGTTTCACTCATGAGACCCGGTCGTTCTCGGCCGAACGCTCGAACCTGTCGGCCCGGAACCGAGTTCGAGAACGGTCGCACCGGTCAAGCCGTGGCGTTGACTTCTTCCATCTCAGCGGTGTCGCCCTCGGCAACGCCTCATGCCAGGTTATGCGCGTCTGTGAAACGCCCAAAAAAAGCGGCCGGCGTCTGCCGGCCGCATGTGGCCCTTTCCTTCCCCCCAGAACGTCGGGGCCACTTCAGGATGTCTAGCCGAAGATGGGCAGGTCTTCCTCGTTGTCGAGCGGGAACATCTGCGCCAGCTCGTTGTCGGCTCCCAGCGCGTACTGCTTGCGAATCGCCGAGTGGATGTGCGCCGGGGTGATCTTGAGCGAGGCCTCGGTGCTCTCGTCGACGCTGAGGTCGGTGCGAATGCCGTAGGCACGGTGTCCGTCGTCGGTCTTGCCGATGACGCGGTTGCCTTGAACGCCCGCGCCCATCATGAGCATCGAGCTGACCGACCAGTGGTCCTTGCCGTTGCCGTCGTTGTAGCCGGGCGTACGACCGAAGTCGGAGCTGGCCATGAGCATCACCTTGTCGGCGATACCGTACTCCTGCGACAGCTCGCGGGCGTACCCCATCGCGTCGAGCACGTTCTCCAGCGACGGGATGTGGCTGGCGTCGTGGTTGCCGTGGGTGTCGAAGCCACCCGCGCTGAGGTTGGCCGCGATGGAGATGCCGGCACGGTAGGCGGCGAGGGCGACTTCGACCTGGCCACGAAGCCCCTGCGAGCGCTCCTCCGGCATGAACTCCGAGAGTCGCTTGAGCTCGTTGGACCCGGACCGGGACTCGAACAGCGTGCTCATCGAGTGGTTGATCTTGGGCAGCCCCTGGCTGGCGATGAGCGCCTGGTCGCGGTGGTGCTGCGCCTCTTCGATGAGTTCGAGGGCTCGCGAGCTGAGGTAGGTCGAGTTCTCGTCGGCGAAGTTGGCCCGTGCCGGGTACGCGAGCGTGTTGAGCACGTCGATGTTCGACGCACGAGCCTGCGGCGCGACCCCAGCGGTCTCCGTGAAGCCGCCGAACGCCAAGAACGACATTGGCAGCGTGGAGTTGTAGGTGCCGGCCAGGTAGGCGCCCAGGGATGGGAAGCCCTCGGAGAGGCGACCGGTCCACGCATGGCGCGTGCCCTGATCGTGGCCGTTGGTCTGCATGTCGACGCCGTTGATGACGAGCAGGTCTTGGTAGTGCTGCTCGAAGAACGCCGGAATGACGCCGGTGCCGATCCCCTGGTCGGGGTTGTTCATGTCCGGGAACTCCATGGGGAAGCGGAGGTTGCCCGCCTCGCCGATCATGGACTTCTCGTAGTGGTTCATCGGGTCGGGGTCGTTCGGCCCGTTGGACCCCTTCGGGTCGCAGAAGGAGGTGGGGTCCCACCCGCCGCCTGCGTGAAAGAGCATGAAGAAGGTTCCGGTGTGCGCCTCGGCGTGAATGCCCCGGCGACCGTAGCTGAGGTCCTTCCCCGCGAACGCGGAGGGGGCCATCACGGACATGCCAGCACAGGAGGCGAGCTTCAGAAAGTTACGACGATCCATTGTGTTTGCTCCTTTTCGGTTCCTGTGTGGGGTTATTCGTGGAGGAAGCGGAAGTCCGACAGCATGTAGTTGGTGACGGCCATCCAAGCGCGGACGGTGTAGCCAGGGTCTTCAACGAGGCGCTGGTCTTCGGTGAGTTCTTCACCGGTGACCGGGTTGGTGTCGCCCGTGGTGCAGTTGCCCAGGCCAGTGCCGTAGCGCTCGGGGTCATCGTCGGCCCGTTGCAGGCCGAGCTGACCGTCCCGCCAGACGTCGAGGTAGAGCTGGTAGATGCGCTCGATCTCGGGGTCGTTCGCGTCCAGGTACTCACCCCACAGCCGCGAGACGAGGAACTGGATGTTGTTGCGAATGGCCGAGCTGGCCGACGGGATCTCGAAGCCGTTGAGGTCTTCGGGCTGCATCGTGGTCTCGACCAGCGGGAACAGGATGCGCTCGGAGGCCGGCTTGCTGAAGTCCCACGGCGTGGCGCGGCAGGCCATCTGGTTGGCCATGCGCTTGGCGACGTTGGCCATGATGCCGCTGGGCTCGGTGACCCGGTCGACGATGTCGTCGGAGTTGATGCCGCCGTACAGCGTCATGTACTGGCCCTCGGAGAGGAGGTAGTCGGTGCTGTCCGGACCGTCCGACCATGCAATGCCGGTGACGGCCTTGATCTTGCGGTTGAGCTGCTCGGGCGTGAGCAGGCGACCCATGCCGACGTTCTCGAGCTCGTAGAGCCGCTGCTGCGCCGCGTCCTCGTCGAGACCGATGGCCTCGTAGTTGTACGCGCGGTAGTAGGGCGACTTGATGATCTCTTTGATGACGACCTTGAGGTTGTAGTTGTCGTCGGTGAACTGCTGCGCGATGTCGTTGAAGACGGTGCGCTGCGTCTTGGCGGCCTCCATGCCACCGAGGTAGTTGACGTCCTCGGGGTTGTCGGGCTCGGTGAGCGGCTTCTGACCGCTGAGGCCCTCGAACATGATGTAGACGGCGGAGAGCGCGAAGCGGGGGTCTTGGACGATTTCGCGGACGCCCCACTGCAGCGCGGCCAGATCCTGGTCGTACGGCATTTCGACTTCGCCGAATCCCGGAGGCAGCATGTCGGGGAACCAGCCCTGCTCTGGCGGGCGGTAGCGACCTTGGTCGTCCCAGTTCTTGAATGCACCTGCGACCGGGTCGATGACCTCGTGGCAGATCGTGCACTCGGGGTTGTTCATCGTGGCGTTGTGGCCGGTGATGGCCGTGGCGTCCACGGGACGGTTGCCGAGCGCCTGCACGTCGGTGGCCAGGAAGAACTCGTAGAGCATCCGGGACCGGTGACGGTTGCGGTTGGTTTCGGTGGTGGGGAAGCGGTTGAGGTAGACGACCGAGGTGAGCGCGCCCGCGTGCGGCATGCCGGGGATGCGTGCCGGAACGAACTCGTTGTAGTCGTCGGGGTTGTTGAAGCCTGCGTCGACGCCGAGCGAACGCGCCGAGAACGGGTTCACCATCGTGTAGTCGGCGGTGAGCAGCTCGGTGTACGGCAGGTCGTTCTTGACGATGTGCACCAGCAGCTCGAGCGGCTGGCGAGCGACACCGTTGTTCGACCACTCGGCCGCCTGGTCACGCTCCTCGCCCTCGGGCAGGGACTCGAACCAGTAGGCGCTGGGGAAGTCGCCGGCAGGGTTGCCGTCGTCGTCCTCTTCGTAGTCGAGCAAGTCGATGGCCTGGGTACCGCCGTAGTAGCGGTCGGTCAGGAACTTGTCGTTGTAGATCTCGCGCAGGCGGTCGTAGAAGACCGGGTCGGTCATGACCTCGTCGAGAATCGCGTCGACCGCCTCCCAGCTGCCTTCTTGCACGCGCTGGTCTTCCTCGATGGTCGGCAGGCGGCCGGCGAGGGCCAACGTGGCCTTGCGCAGCGTGGCCCGCTCGTCGAGAAGCTCGACACCGTCGAAGAACTCTTCGGTGACGTCGCCCTCTTCGCAGGACACGGGGTTGTCGAGACGGTCCATCATCTCGACGAACGCGTTGTACTCGGTGGAGTCGACCTTGAAGCGCTCGGCACCATCGTGCTCGATGCCCAGGGTCGGCTTGAGAAGAATCCAGCTCTGCCCTTCGAAGCGGAGCTTCGACATCTGGGCGAACGCCTCGAGGTTGGCCTCGAGGTAGTCAGGACCCGACTCGGGCGAGCGCAGCACGAACGACGTTTCCTTCGCCGCGCCGGAGCTGTTGTGGCAGTTGGCGCAGTCCGTGGCCAGAATCGGCGCGTAGACGGTTTCGCGGAAGAACTCCTCGTTGGAGACGCAGTCCCCGTTTTCGTCCTCGTTGCCGTCGTAGCAAGCGGTAAGCGTCAGGCCGAGCAACGCTCCCAGCCCAAGTCCAATGTGTCGTTTGAGTACGCGATTCATCCCTCTGTCCCCCTTCACGGGTGATGGCTGCCCCAAGCGTCGTGCCTCCCCGACTCGACGCGTCGTCAAGCTAATCGGTCAGGCTGGAAATCTTCAAGGTATGCAAACGTCGGCAAACGCCGAATTCGGGATCCAAAAGCCGGTTTGAACTACGTTTATGGGATGCAGGCCCCAACCGGGTCGAGGAGGCCCTGGGGCTCCGAATCCACATGAACACGATCACACTGATCGGGGCCGAACCTCCTACACGGATCGGTAAAACCGGTGCTCTAGAGGCCCGATTCGGACGATCTCGACCTGCGCTCACACCACGGGGTTGGGGCTGCAGCCCCCAGTGGGGTACGGGGAATTGAGGGGCGTGGACTCCAGGCCCCAACATCGCCGCCGATCGGTGTCTTCTCGAAACCCCCCGCGATTTTTTTTTCATTTTTTTTCACGTCGAGCCCGGCGCGCCGAAAACGAGGTGGGCACCAGTACAGTTCCGTTTGTGGGACGTTGGAGGCCACTGAGCGTGCCGCGCCCACATGCACACTGCACGACGGTGTAGGCTCCGGCGGATGAACGGAGAGGCGATCCGAGGGGTTGTCGGCCTGCTGATGGCCGGGCTGATCGTGACGGCGTGCGATGGCGGCAAGGCCGACCCCACGATCGCCAAGGCCATGGAGACCAAGAGCGAAATGGAGGTCGCCGCCGCGGCGGTGGCCGAGAAGAAACACGCCGAAGCCAAGGCCGCCAAGGCTGAGGAGGAGGCCCTCGAGCAGACCCGAGCCGCCGAGCTGGTCGCCGCCGCCAAGCTTCCGGCCACCCTGCCCAAGACGCTGGAGAAGGGCTGTGACGCGTTCGTCGAGGCCTACGACCAGTTCATGCTGGCGGGCGAGGAAAAAGAGGTGCTGCAGTGGTGGGACGGCCACCGCAAGAAGCTGGGCGAGGCCCGCAGCAAGTGCCTCGTTCGCAAGAGCATCGAGGTGGCGGCCTGCGGGACCGAAGCCTTGGGTGCCGAGCTTCCATCGCTCGCGGGCGTGCCTCGCAAGGATGTGGCACGACGCGTGGTCGAGGCCTGCATCAGCGCGCACGGCAAGGACGCATGAGCGAGGTTCCCGAGGGCGGCAGCGTCTCCCTCACCCGCCAAGAGTGGGTCGGCGATGCACCCCGCAGCTGCGACGACCACGTCGCCGCCGAAGCACCCCTCGAGATTCGCATCGGTGGCGTGCCAGTGGCGGTGGTGATGCGAACCCCCGGGCACGACGAAGATCTCGTGCGCGGCTTCTTGCTATCCGAGCGCATCGCCAATGGCCACGACGCGATCGTCAGCGTCCGGCACTGCACCGAGGTGGACACCCCCGAGGCGGAGGACAACGTGGTCCAGGTCCGGCTCGACCACCCGGTCGACCTCGCCGCGCTTCGGCGCAACCTGTTTGCGAGCAGCAGCTGTGGAGTCTGCGGCAAGGCGTCGATCGAACGCGCCATGGCGCACGCAGGACCCGTGGAGCAGCGGCTGAGCGTGAAGCCCGAATCGCTGTATGCCCTGCCCGCGCGACTCGAGGCCGGTCAGGCGGGGTTCGAAACCACCGGCGGTGTGCATGCGGCGGCCTTGTTCGACGCAACCCTGCAAACCCTCGCCATTCGCGAAGACGTCGGCCGCCACAACGCAGTCGACAAGGTGCTCGGTGCAGCCGCCCGCATGAACACCCCGGGCGCCGCCCTGATGGTCTCGGGTCGCGTCTCGTTCGAGATCGTTCAAAAGGCGCTGGCGTGCGGGGTCGAGCTGATCGCCGCGGTGTCCGCTCCCACCTCGCTGGCGGTCCAACTGGCGCGCGAGTCCGGCATCACCCTGGCCGCGTTCCTTCGGGCGCGACGCATGTGCGTCTACGCGGGCGAGTCACGCATCCAAGCGTGACGGCTCAGCACCCGCCGGTCGGGTGCTCGAAGCCGTCGTAGTCCTCTTCGCCAGGCCGCGGAATCGCGCACTTGAAGTCCTTTTCGATCAGCAGCGCGAGCTGGGTGCCTTCGCCGACCGGCTGCTCTCCCTTGATCGTGATCTCCTCGGTGTCGGCCCACCCGCGCGCCATTGCGCTGGGCATGCGCACGGTGATCTCCGCGTCGGTGAACGTAGCCTCGAGGGACGTCACCGTGTCGGCGTGCACGAGCGCGTAGGTCATCTGTGCAGACGCCCCAAAATGAATCACCTCCTCGACCCGGCCGGTGTCCGAAAACGTCCGCACGTCGCTCTGCGACAGGCGCAGGCGCAAGGAGTCCGCGAGGATGCGTAGCTTCATCGCCACGCAGTACACCACATCTGACCGCGTCCCCGAGGGACCGGGGTGCCGGAAAAACATGCGCCGCGTGCCAGGGCGAGGTCAGCGGCGGGTGACCACGACTTCGCAGAACGCGTCGCCGCAGGCGGTGTCCGCCGTCTGCTCGACCTTCCAGTGTGCGCCCGCGGAGAACAGACGGCGGTAGAGCGCGTCGTCGAGTTGCGGGGCACCCTGCCAATCCAGCCGGTGCGCGAGTTCCATGAACGCCAGCCCAGCTCCTTGAAGGAAGTAGGAGGAGGGTGACGCCTGCCGGCCGTGCCGCACCAGGCAGTACGGCGTCTCGTAGGTGACGGGCGTTCGAAGCACCAGGCGGGCGTCGGGTTCGAGTTCGTGCACCGTCCACCGCCCAAACCCCAAGGCCCGTGCAATGGCAGCGCAGCGGATCACGTGGCGCTCCACGTCGCCGTCGGGCGCCCCCACCAATGCCTCCCATTCGGGGGAGAGCAGAATCCCGCCGAAGGTATGAAACGCGCAGACTTGGCCCGACTCTCGAAACAACGACTCGAGAATCGGGACCAACGGAGCGTTGGACTCGCGCAGCAGTTCGACGGCCGCGTACGAGACTCGGTTGTGATAGCCGGCGAGGTGGCGGGTGATGAACACGCCAAACGCCTGCACCAGGCCCCGTGCATCGGCCTCGACGCCTTCGAGAAAGCCCAGAAGCTGCTGCGTCGTCGCCTCGATTTCGGCGTCCGCGAAACCGTCGACGACAGCGGGCAACACGGAGCGGGTCGCCTCGACATCGACGGGCTTCTCCGGAGCGGGTTTGTTGCCGACTCTCAGCGAGATCTCGAACCGACACCGCTCGGACCGCATCGAGACACATCCTCGCTCGCGGGCCTCGAGCGTCCACAGCGGCAGCCCGTGGGCGACCTCGGTCGCGGCCGCGGCAAATCCGGCGGCGAACCCATCCGCGGGTCGACGTCGCTTGATGTCGCGGCCGTACTTCTCGCGCCACGAGAACCCGTAGTGGAGGAACGCGCCCGTCGCCTCGCCGCCCTCGGGGCGCACGTCGAACTCCAGCGTGCCCTGCCCCATCGAGCGAAACACCGAGCGGGCAACGCGGAGGCATTCGTCGGCCGCACGAACGCCGAGGGCCTCGTTGACCGCCGACAACAACACGTGCGCCGATTCCTGCGCGGCATCGGTGCGCACCCGCAGGCCAACTTCGGCCCCGAGCGCGTCGTCGATCGTCTGATCGAGAAACAGGTTGAAGTGGTGGCAGTGAACGATCGTGGGAACGTCCGCGAGAAACCGCAGGTGGTGCTCGGCGATGCTCGAGCGCAGCGGACCGAAGTTCTCCATCGACGTCCCGCTCGCCCTACTCGGGCAGCGCCTCCAGCCCCAGAATGTCGCGTGCGGCATCTTCGATGCGAGCCGCTGCTTCGGCATCGATGCCCTCGAGGGTCTGCAACACGTCCAGCGGCAACCCGGTCTTGAGCGCCATGCGCATGAGCGTCGCGTGTGGATCGGGAGCACGGCGCTGCACCACGTCCAGCGCACGGGCTGCGCGGGCTCTTGGGTCGGGCTTTGCCGGGGCGTTGGGCTCGTTCATGTCACGACGCGTCTCGCGGGATGGGCGCGTCCATCTTCGGGCAACGCCCCCGTCGTGTCGAGGGCATGCGGCCCAGCGCTGCGACCGTACCGAAGCGATACGGTTGTGTGCCACCGAGTGACGCGCGATCCTGCTCGCTGCAATGGCTGGTCGACGAACCGCGCTCGTACTCGCCGGGGGCCGCTCGGTGCGAATGGGTCGAAACAAAGCCGCGCTGCCATGGGGCGACACGACGATGCTCGAAGCCGTCGTCGCCCCGCTGCTGGACGCGTGCGCACAGGTCGTGGTCGTAGCCCACGAAGGGCAGTCGCTCCCACCGCTGCCAGACACGGTGGTCCGTGTGAACGACCCCGCCGAACTCGACGACCAAGGGCCACTGGTGGGCGTGCGTGCGGGGCTGTCGGCGCTCGAGGACGACGACGTCGTCTACCTGGCCGCGACGGACAAGCCCCACCTCACCGCCACTGCCGTGGCGTGGATGTTCGAGCGCCTCGGCACTGCCGACGCCGTGGTTCCCGTGGAGCCCCCGGGCTCATCACGGCGCCACCGCATGCACCCATTGGCCGGCGTTCTTCGGGTCGGCCCCGCCCGGCCTGCGATCGACACGCTGATTCAGCAGGGCGAGCGCGCACTCAAGCTCACGTTCGAGCGCCTGCATGCGACCGAGGTCCCCGTCGCGGAGCTCCCCGAGCCGGAGGTCCTTCGGGACTACAACACCCCCGAAGCCTACGAAGCCGCACGACAGGAGCGCTCCTCGTGACCACGGATCCGTTCGAACACCAGATCGAGCATCATTTCGCCTACGTCGGCGGCATTCGCCTGCACTACGCCCAGTGGGGTGGCAGCCGCAAGGACGCCCCACTCGTGGTGCTGCTCCACGGGTTTCCGGAGTTTTGGTTCTCCTGGCGCCATCAACTGCAAGCGCTCGGCGAGGCCGGCTACCGCGTGGTTGCCCCCGACCTGCGAGGGTACGGACAGAGCGACAAACCCCGAGGCGTCGACGCCTACCAGATCGAAACGCTGACCGACGATGTCGCAGCCCTGATCCGCAGCCTGGGCGCCGAGCAGGCTTCCATCGTGGCCCACGACTGGGGCGGCATGGTGGCGTGGTGGCACGCGATGAGGCACACGCAGCAGGTTCGCACTCTATCGATCCTCAACTGCCCGCACCCCGCTCACCGCATACAGATGTTCACGGACCCAGCACAGGTTCGAAAGAGCTTCTACATGCTGTTCTTCCAGCTGCCGCGGATCCCCGAGCGAACGATTCGCCACGACGACCACGCGTTCATTCGCCGGATGTTTCGCGAGGACCCGAAGACGCCGGGCGCGTTCTCGGATGAAGACATTCAGCGGTATGTCGACGCACTGGACCCCGCATCGACCACCGCCGCGCTCAACTACTATCGCGCCTACCTGCGGCGCAGCGCGAGCTCGCTGAAGTCGGCCATGCGCCCCATCGACGTGCCCACGCAGGTGCTGTGGGGCACCAACGACAATTACCTGCAGCTCGACTACGCCTCGCCACCTTCGCGGTGGGTTTGGGACGTGCGGGTGGAAAAGCTCGAAGGCTACAGCCACTGGGTGCAGGTCGACGCAGCAGCCGAGGTCAACAAGCGCCTGCTGGGTTTTCTTCCTCCGCCCTGACGCCTTGCGTGTCGACGTTCGTGGCGCCAAGCTTCGACGATGGCGGCCACTCCCGACAAACCGGGCCTGGGAACCGGACTCCGCGCGGCGGGCCGAGGTGTTCGCCGGGTGCTCGACACCCCCGAAGTCGGAAAAACCTATCTGCAGCTCGTCGCCGTCCTGTTCGTGCTGGCGGGCGTGCTCGACGTGCTGGGCATCTGGGCGGTGCTGCATTTCACGCCCATCGACGGCGGCGACTCGTGGTGGGCGGTCGCAGGGCTTTGGCTGCTGCGGATCGCGGGGCTGCTGCTCGTCGTTCTGATGGCGCCGATCCTCGCGCTCTTCGTCACCAACACCGCCTTTCCGATGTTGGGCGAACGGGTGTTCTTGGCCGGGGTCCGAGCCGTCGACCCGGCGCGCGCCGATCAGCTCGCCGCGATCGAAGGGCTGCCGCTGCGGGTGTCGGTGCCGCAAAACCTCATCCGCATGGCGATGTTTCTCGGGCTCAGCGTGGTCGCGTTCGGCGTGTCGCTCATCCCCGTCGTCGGCTCGATCCTGGGGCCAGTGCTCCAGGCCTACTTCACGGCCCGCGCCCTGGGCTGGGAACTGCTCGACCCCTACTTCGAAAAGCTGGAGGTCCGCTTCGATGCCCAGCACGCGTTCGTCAAACAGCACCGCGGGCCGCTGATCGGGTTTGCGCTGCCCTTCTCTCTCGTCATGAGCATCCCGCTGCTCGGGCCCCTGCTCTTCGGCGTGGCGCAGGCGGCCGCGGGCACACTCGTGGTCGAGGTGCTCGAGCGTGCCGAGTAGGGGCCATTTCTCTATACTGCCGGCGGTGAAGCTCCGCCCCATCGCCCTCCTCGTCGCTGCGTTCTGCGGCGCCCCGGGTTGTGACGCGGTGCGCGAGCTGATCGACCCACCGCCAGACGCCGCGAGCGACGAAGCCGAACCGGCCGAGGCCAGCGACGAAGTCGAAGACCCGCACGGCTACGTGGTCCTCGAACACGACACGCCACTGCATCGCCGGCCCTCTCCCGAAGCACCGGCACTCACCCTGTCGTTCGGCACCGAAGCCCGAACGGGTCGTCGATTCGCAGCGTTCGAAATGGTCGAGTCGCGTGGGGGCTGGGTGCGTGTTCGCCCGCTCAGCAAAGACGAGGGGGCGCAGCACTGCGCCGGGAGCTGGAGCCCGCTGCACCCGTTCGACGTCGGGCTCTGGGTGCAGCGCTCCGACTTGGTTTGGGTGCTGCAAAGCGGCACCCTCGCCAAGGACGAACTTGGTGGCTCGGCAATGCTCTCCACCGGAACGCCGCTCGAGCGAGGCGCGTCGGGCAGCGACCCGGTCCGCATCCCGCAGCTGGGCGTGCACGCCACGCTGCCGTCCAACGCGATCGGACACAGCTACGAGGTCGGGCCGCTGTTCCCGGTGCCCAAACCCATCGCCGGCCGCCCGCTGGATCAGGTCGCACTGCGCTTCGGCAGCGACCCGATCGACGCACAGGCGTTCCAGCTCACCGCCCAGGTGCCGCCCAGGTTGCCCGTCCACTTGCGCAAGGACGACGGCGACAAGACATTCGTCGGGGTTGGAACGCCCTGTGCCGAGCTTCGCCTGCTCGAGCCTGGCTCCAAGGCGTGGCTCGACGAAGGCGCACCACCACTGCCCTCGCCCAACGACGAGCCACCACAGGCCGCACGCATCGGCGCGTGGACGGTCGCGCCCGGGGCCGAGCTGTTCTGGCCCGACATGGAGCCGGCGGGGACCGTTCGTGCCGCACACGTGTTCGAAGGCACGCCGACCAGCAAGAGCGACAAGCGATGCTTCGAGTTTGGTGCCGGCTGGTCGAGGATCTGCGTGCGTGCCGACGACCTGTCCAAGGTTGAGCCCGAGCCCGAGCCCGAGCCGGAGCCGGAGCCTGCCGACACCGCGCATGACATCCCAGAACCGGAGCCCGAACCCGAACCCGAGCCTGAGCCCGAACCTGACCCGGAACCCGAGCCCGAACCCGAGCCTGACCCCGAACCCGACCCGGAGCCCGAACCCGACCCGGAGCCCGAGCCCGAGCCCGCACCCAAAGGCGGAGAACCGACCGTCAGCGTCTACAAGGCCCAGATCACCGGGTCACTCGATCGCAAGTCGGTGACCCGCGTGCTCAAGCTGCACCGCAAGGAAACCCTGGCCTGCTACACAGACCAGCTCGGCGACCACCCCGGGTTGGCCGGCTCGATCCAGCTGGTGCTCACGATCTCTCCCGAAGGCGCCGTCAAGGCGGTCAAGATCCGGCACGACAAGCTGGGCAACGCAAAGCTCCGCCAATGCTTGGTCAAAGAAGCCAAGCACTGGGGCTTCAAGCGCCCAGCCGGAGGCGGACTCGCCGTCGTCAAGCAGACCCTAAAGTTCAGCCCCGGGGCCTAACCCCCGCAGACCGAGGCTTTGTCGTCGCAGCAGTCGCCCCAGAAGGCGCACACGTCGTCGCAGTAGCAGCCGGCGTCCGCTTGGTCACCGCAGTGGCCTTCGCAGGAGTCTGCGGCGGGTTCTTCGGGCTCTTCGAAGCCCGCGAGGCACTCGAGGTACGCCTCGGTCTGGTCCCACGCACACGCGCCCCCGGGGCCGTGGTGGCCACACGTGGTCTGGCCGAAGCAGATGTACTCGGGCAAGACCTCGCAGGTGGTGATGATGCCCGGCGCTTCGCTCTCGAGCGCGCAGACCTGTCCGCTACAGCCAGCAGGGACGCAGGGCTCTACACAGGTTCCGGCGGCGTCGGGGAACGACTCGGCGATGTAACACTCGAGGCCGTCCATGCAGGCGAAGCCCGCAATGCCACCACACATGCCGCCCTCGGCCGAGCCCGGTTGGCAGCTCCCGCCCGCGTCGGGGTAGTCGCCGTCGAGCTCGCAGTGTTGGCCCGTGGGGCACTGAATTCCCGCGATGCCACCGCAGAAGGCAGGCTCCTCGCCACCGGGCTCGACACACGTGCCGGGCACGTCGAACGTGGGCTCGGAGAACTCGCACTCCAGGCCGGGTGCGCACTGGGCCCGGAAGTGGGGCAGCACGAATCCCTCACAGCTCTCACCGACCTGCGCCCACGGCTTGCAGACGCGCAGGTTGTCTTCGTTCCACCCGCAGAACTCGGGGCAGTCTTCGTTGCTCTCGCACTCGTCGGTCGGCTCGTCATTGCAGACCGCATCCACGTCGTCGCAGCAGTCCCCGTAGTAGACGCAGGCGTCGTCGCACTGGCAGGTGTTGGCCGGGATGTACTCGCCGCATGCGTCGGGGGAGCACGAACCCGCCGCGCGTTCGGTGTTCGCCTCGGCTGCGGCCAAGCGCGCTTCGTCGAGCGGCGCCGCGTCGTCGCAGGCAGAGACGGTGAGGAGAGCGGGAAGAAGAGCGAGGAGGAACTTGGAGGTGTTCATCGTCCGGATTCGAAGGCGGTTGGGGGGAAGCCTTCGCCGGCCGAATATCGAGCGAGCGGATGCGCGTAAACACGCCCCCGGGCCGGTCTTCGTGAGCTTGGAGACAGCCCCACGGACGGCAGGATCTCAGCGACGCGACGCGACGTAGCGCCACTCACCATCGGCAACACGCGTGCTGTCGACCGTGAGCGTCGGCACCTCGAACTGTGCAACCGAAGTGGGCGACGCCGCAGTGGACTGCTCGGCGCCGGAGGCTCGGGCATTCGAGCCACCGCCCGCCCAGCCCATGACCGTCGCCATCGTCAGCACCATCGCAGCGTGTTTGGCTCGTCGCACGCTCTCCCCTTTTCCAAGCGCCGTACCGACTACGCCGCAGCGGGAGAAAGCGGACTTTCATCATTGAGATCAAACGGTTACAGATGAGCGTTCTCGAGCATGCTCGGCGGGTCCCCGATCCCCTCCCCGGATTGGGAAGGGGGTGACGACCCGATCTGTAACCCCCCCGAAGTTGCCTATCATTCGCCGCATGCGAGCTGCTGCGCTCCTCGTTCTTGCCGCACTCGGGTGCACCACGAATCCGGCTCCCCAGGCCGAGCCCGCCTCGCCGGAGGCCACGGCGACCACTGCCACGCCGAGCCCGGCGACGCCGCAGCCCGAGCCCGCACCGACGCAGCCCGAGCCCGCGGCCGTGCCACCCGAGCAGCCCAACCCGGTGGCGGTCCGCATCAACGCGAAGTACGAGGCGGCCGACGACGCAGCACACTGGGAGAAGCGATTCGAACGGCAAGGTCGCGAGGTGCACGACCGCCAAGACGCGGTGCTCGAGGCCCTCGACATCGCCCCCGGGTCCGCTGCGGCCGATGTCGGCGTGGGCAGTGGCCTGTACACACTCGCGCTTGCCGAGGCCGTCGGCAAAGCGGGCACCGTGTTCGGGGTGGACGTGCAGGACTACTTCCTCGAGCACGTCGGCGCGCGGGCGAAGAAGGCGGGTGCCACCAACGTGGTGCTGGTGAAGGCCGACCAGCGCTCGGCCAACCTCGACCCCGAGTCGGTCGATCTGATCTTCATGTGCGACGTGTTCCACCACGTCGAGTACCCCCGCACCTACTTGGCCAGCTTGTTCGCGGCGCTCAAGCCCGGCGGGCGTTTTGCGGTGATCGACTTCATCGCCGAAGAGGGCAAGTCGTCGGCGTGGATCCTCGACCACGTGCGCGCGAGTCCGTCGGAGTTCCGCGCCGAGTTCGAGGCGGCGGGGTTCGTGTTCGTCGAGGCGCCCGACGTGCTCGAAGAGAACTTCTTTCACATCTACGAGAAACCCCAGTAGCGCAACGCGGTGCACGGCGCCGAAGTGTGATCGGGCGCAAGAGCCTCACAGACCCCATGCAACCCTGGGGTCGGATCGCCGTTTTCGGCCCTCGGCAGGGGCATGCACCCATGTGCACACGGTTGCACGGGGAAAGAACGCGCCGCGGCCGGGCGTTGCCGGGCCATGGTCGACGATTGGAATGAAGTGAGCCCGACCTCGGGCGCGTTGCCCGATCCCAAGCCACCGCGGGAGTCCCCCGTGTGGCCGCTGGCGATCGCGGGCGGTCTGGCCCTGCTGCTGGGGCTGGTGTTCTTTGCGTGGCACGTGCTGGAGCAGGGTTGGGTGGGCGCCAGCCACAAGCTGCTGCTCGGTGGTGCGGCCTCGGTCCTGATGACGGCCGCCGCCTGGCCCTTGGCCAAGCGCGGACAACCCGAAGTGGCGGGGGCGCTAGGCGGTGCGGGCCTCGGCGCTTGGTTTTCGACGTGGCTGGTAGCCCGGCACGTGTACGACTTCGTGAGCGCGGGGGAAGCGTTCGCGGCGTTGGTCGTAGGGGTGGTCGCGTGCCTGGTGCTCGCCGACCGATTGCGACTGCGACTGATGGCGGCTCTGACCGCGGTCGCCGCGTGTGCCACACCTGCGCTCACGTCGACGGGCGACGGCCAGCTCGGGGAGTTGATGCTCTACCAGCTCGGAGTGTTGTCCGCGTTTGCGTTGCTCGACGTACGCCGCAACTGGCCCGAGCTGCCGACGCTGGGATTGCTCGGCACGTGGGCACTGCTGATGGGTTGGGGCGCGAGCAACCTCGACACCAACACGTCGGTGGCGTTCATGGCGAGCGCGGGCGTGCTCGTGGTGGCTGGCGCAGCGTCGACGTGGCGTGTCGCGCTGCAAACCGCCGCGGGGCACGACCGCCAACAAGCCGTCGCGCGCGTGCTGGTCGGAGGCATCGCGGCCTGGGTAACCGCGGGCTGGGCGTTTGCCGAGCACGTGCCGTCGCTGCGCATGGCGACCCTGATGTTGGCCGCATGGCACCTCGTGTTTTCGGTGGCGATCGCTCGGCGCGACGTCGCGCTGCACCGCGTCACGCTCGGCCTGGGCTGGGTGATGGCCTGCACCGCAGGCGCATTGCTCGGCGGCATGCCGGCCCTGCTCGGCTGGTGGACGATGATGGCGATCGCGATCGGCCTGGTGTGGTCGGGCCGCCGCGAATACCTGGCACTCGTGATCCCTCCGGCGATGTGTGCCGGCGGCTACGCCCTCCTGGCCTCGAGCCAGCCCTGGGCCCTCGGCGCGGGTGCGTTCACGGCGATGCTCGTGGCCGCAGTTGGCCTCTGGCCCGCGCGCGATGCCAAGCCCCTCGCGGGCCTCGTGTGGCTCGCGGTGGCGCTGCACATCGCCACGGTGATGCTCGCCGGCCCCGAGCCGGTCGGGACCCGCTACGTCCTCGCCCTCGCGCCGAGCGTGCTCGTGCTGGTGCGCGGCCTGCTCGCGCCCCAAACCGGCTTCGCACTCGCGTCCCGGCACCTGTTGATCGCGCTGGCGGCCGCCGTCGCCTTGTTCGGCTTTGCGCCGGGCGCAGGCGCCGAGATGACTGGGCTCGTGGGGCTCTCGGTCTTCGGCATCGCCCTGCTCGCCCGCGGCCGCGCCTCGAACCGCAGCACCGAAGCCTATGAGGTCACCGGCCTGCTCACCGCCGGCTTCATCGGCCTCACCGCGCTGAGAACCCTCGGCGCAGCCGCACCCAACCTCGGCGCCGTCGGAACCACCGTCGTACTCGCCGCCGCCGGCCTCGGCCTCGTCGTCGCGGGCCTCCGCCTCGACCACAAACAATGGCGCTACGTCGGCCTCGCCAACGTCGGCCTCGGTGCCGCCAAGGTGGCCGTCGTGGACACGGCCCACGCGGCGCTCCCCGTGCGCGGGCTGAGCTTCATCGCGGTGGGTGCGATCCTGATCCTCGGAGCGTACGCGTATCGCCGAGCGGCGAGGCGCGACGAAGGCCTCGCCTGCTAGGGGGCGGGGGTCAGTCGAGCGACAGCAACCATCCTTCGACGCCGTCGAGGATCCACCACGAGTCGGTGACGCCGTTGCTGTAGCGGGCCTGGATTTCGCCCCGTGGGGTGAGGTCCAGGCCCTGGAGTTCGCCACGTTCGCGTCCGTCTTGTTGGACTCCGTAGACCTGAGATGCCGAACGGCGAGTCGTCGTTTCTGGCGAGAACGAGAGTTCCCATGGTTCGGCTTCTTGCGAATGCAGCGGGGACTCCACGGTGCAAGGGCTGGATGGGGCCAACGCGCCGTCGGCAGTGAACACGAGGCTGCACTCGCCCAGGACCTCGAGGGCTCCGGCGGTGGAGCGGTCGTACATCGGAATGGCGCTCCACGCTGTGTCGCTGAGCTTGACCATGTACAGCTGGATGTCACATGGCTCGCCCATCGGACCGTAGACCGTGAACGAGGTCTGGTAGTCCGACGTCGCGTTTGGGCTCAGCGGGTCAAACGGGCGGATGAACGTGTCCGTTGAGTCGAGGTTCATCCAGACCTCCGCCGCCGTCGTCGCGACGGAGGGCGAGTGCTCTGGGATGAACACGGGGTCGAGGTCGGAAGCCTCCATGCTGACGCCGAGCACAGGACGATCGTCCTCGTCGACCACCAGTCCGGAGGACGCTTCCCACCGAAGCGTGGCCTCCATCACGGGCAAGCGGACCTGGTCATCCTGAGTCCACAGCCGGCCATGACCGCAAACCTCGACTGTCCCATGCAGCGGAAACGCCTCCGCCACGCCGCTGATCTCTGGGCAGCTGCGCAAAATGGGGTCGTCGCTCAGAGCACCGCCGCAGGCGCCAACGAGAGGGGCTATCAGGGCCGCGAGAATCGCGTGCTGCCGAAACATCGTCCTGGTTCTGTAGCGTTCGCTCAGCCCGCGAAGCGGACCAATCCGGCACCGAGGCCCGCCCCTGCCCCACGACGCGTCAGCAGCCTTGGCACCCCTGCCCGCAGTCTCCGCAACCCTTCCCGCAGTCTCCACAACCCTGCCCGCAGTCTCCACAACCCTGCCCGCAGTCTCCACACCCCTGCCCGCAGTCTCCACAACCCTGCCCGCAGTCTCCACAACCCTGACCGCACGCGTTGCACCCATCGCCACACCCGTCGCCGCAGTGCGCACAACCGTCGCAGCCTTGGCCGCAGTCGTTGCAGCACCCGGTCGTGGCGTCGCCGCAGGCGTTCGGGCAGTCGGCGCATTGGGTGCACGCGTCGCCGCAGCCGACGAACCATCGGCCGCAACCGCCGAAGCACTCGTCGCAGCCGCTGCCGAAGGCGTGTCCGCAGCCGTCACAGGCGCTGCAGCCTCGCTGTGGCTCCTCGGAGAGCTGGTCCTGGGCGGGGTCGGGGCCGCCCACGTCCAGTGCGTCGGATCCGACGTCCGGGGGCACGTCGTTGGGCGTCGGAGCGGCGTGTGCCGTCCATGATAGGCCCCATGCCCAGGCTGCACTCGCGGCCGACACGGCGCGTCTCCAGCCGCTGGCGGGACGCACGTCGAGCAACGACAGAGCGCCGGTCTCGGCGGCACGGCAACGAAGCGCGAAGCGGCGGACCACGGCGCGCAACAGCGGGCCGTGTCGACGCCACGGTAGTGCCGCGCAGAGGTCCTCGGCGCTCATGGTGGCGGCGCGCAACAGCGCGATCGCTTCATGCGTCCGCACCCGGCTGATGCCTCCAGAGGGTGCCAGACACGGGTTGAAGGCGCGACGACGGGCGTCCCGCTCCAAGTCCTCCAGCGCGTCCAGCACGTAGATCGCGGTTCCCAATGCAGCGCCCAACTCGGCCAGACGCCCGCCCTCGTGCGCAAAGGCGGCGGAGGCCCCTGGCAACGCGGCCACGGTTTCGAACGCGGCAGCCAACACCGCCGCGGTGGGACTGGCCGCGACCTCAGCCCGAGCCGCGCCCCCACGTTCGACCGTCAGCTGCCGCGCCTCGAACCCCTCCAGTACGGGCAAGGCCACGCCCAGCGCCGCCAGCTGTGCCGACGCCTCGCGAGCAGGACCCTCGCTGAACCACGAGCGCAGCGCCCGTGCGCTCCACTGCCCGTCCGCCCCTCGGTCGGCGAGCCATTGGTCGGCCAGCAACATCTGTAACGCGGCCGCATACCGCATCGCGATGCTGTCCGGTGCGAGCGTGGCCCGAAACGTCAACGGCATCATCGGACACCGACAACGGCTGGCTCCCGCCGCCCGTGCCTGGACGGCATCGGCCAAGATCGCCATGAACACCGCGTCGTGGCTCAGCAACGCGCGGCGGGTGTGACCGAAGTGCTGCCCGAGGCCCTGGCAGGTGCCGCAGTAAAATCGACGGTAGCTCTGCAAGACGGGCAGCGCCCCGCAGCGTGGTGGTCGAAGGGTGCCGAACATCAACCAGCCCCTCGCGAACGCCAACGCCCGACCAGCATCGAGTGAATCCATCCGAGGTCGCACGCGACGTTGCCCAGCGCTCGCAACGGTCGCGCAGCCGCCCGAACCTCGTCGGTGCTGGGCAAACATGCGGGGGCGCAGTCGGCCAACATCGAGTCCAGGGCCGACGCATCGCGGCATTGCACCGCTCGAATGAACGCATCTGCGAAGCGGGCGTGGCAGCGATGACCCGCCCAGCTGTTGGCCAGCCCATCCTCGGCGTCCTGCAGAAAGTCCGCCAGCGCGTCGGCGCGCTGAATGTGCCAACCCCAGGCCGAGAAGGCGTCCATTTCCGCAGGTGACAGAGGACGCGCCGCATCGCTGGGCAGCCCGCCGATCATCGTGATCATCAGAAGCCAGTCGGCGCTGATCGCCGCTGTGACATAGGCCACCTCCTCGGCCGCGGCCTCCTGCGGATGTCGACTGAGTACGTCGACGGCGCGCACCTGCGTTTCCCACCCACTCGCGATCACCTCGTGCAGCTGCGCCAACCGATCGGGCGTCGCCGCAAGCGCGCGAAGCTGGCGGCCGACCTCGGCCGCCAGTGTGCAGCGAGGTTCACAGGTCACCGCACGTGCCTCCAAGAGCGAATCCAGCGTCGGCGCCAAGTAGCGCCGCGCCCGATGCCGCAGTGCTCGATGTCCACCGCGGCGAAACGGGCCCCCGTGAAAGGGCGCCGCGTCGATCACTTCGTCGTCGACCTTGGTGAGCAACGACAGCAGCGCCGCCGCACCGCCCACCGCCTCGACCGAGGACCGAGCGCCCAACGCCAGCGCGGCGTCCTCGGCCAGCACGCCCAACCCCGCGCACAGACGCCGACTGCGGTCCCGCAGCGGTGCACGCTCGGCGGCGCGGTCGAGCAACGCACCGTGGCGCGCGAGCGTCCGCTGTGCGCAGGCCTCTGCACGCCTGGTATCGAACGCCGCGTACCTGCCATGACGACTCCATTCACAATCCAGCACGCCTGATCAACTCGCGACGTGGGTTCCGCGATTTCAGGCGTGCGGTGCCCGGGTGCGGCAGATCAATCGAGCGTGTTCGCGATGGATCCGATCGGCTGTAAGCGCCGACGCCCGGCTGGCGTTTCGGAAGCATGCGCCCCTCCGTGCGAACCCTCGCCGCCTTCGTGGTCGCCACCGCGTCCGTCACCGCCTGCAGTTCATCGCCCACCACGCAGTGCCCGCAAGCACCGTCGCCCGACTACGCCCGCGAGCTTCGCGAGCCCGTGCTTCGTCTGAGCGAACACGGAGCGTGGGGGACCCCGCTGCAAGACGCCGGCATTCCCGAGTTCACGCTCTACGCCGACGGACTGGTGGTGTTCGCCCGAGGAGTGGGCAGCGACGCCCAAGCCATGCAGGCGAGGCTGTCCCTCGAGGAGACCTACGCCCTCGTCGACCAGGCCAACGCCGCCCTGGGCGAGCTGCCTGCACTCACGCAACTCTCCACCGCGACCGACCAACCCGCGGCGGGCATCGGCGTGACCCATCAGGGCCGCATCTACAACGTCGGGATGTACGGGTTCGGCTCCGAGGGCACCGAAGCCCCATCCGCGTTCACCGAGCTCCGCAACCGACTTGCCGCGTGGGATCACGCCGACGCGGAACCATGGACACCCGACGAACTCGACGTGGTGCTGTACCGGGTGGACGAGGCTCGTTCCACGCCGTGGCCCACGGCCCTTCCCATGCCTCCTGCGGACGCCCGAGAGCCGCGGGAGCGGACGCTGGGACGCAACGGAAAGACCATTCGGCAGCCGATCCGATATCGCGTTCCAGGCAGCCTCGAAGGGGCTCTGAACGACGCGATCGCCCGAAACGACGAAGGCCTCGTAGTGCCTTGGAACGGCGGCCACTGGCGGGTCCGAGTCGAGCGCGTCGTGCCCGCGCGGACCTGGTTCTGGTAGGGCTGGGAGAGATCTCCGAATTCTGCCGAAATCGTCCGAACTGAGCCATATGGCGGCCTTTTCTCGGGCCTCGGCAGCGGGTAGAGTGCGCCTTCGGAATCTGCATGTCAGGTGACCAGAAAACCGCGCTGAACATTGAAGACGAGATGCGTAGCTCCTTCTTGGACTACGCCATGAGCGTCATCATCTCGCGAGCGCTTCCCGACGTGCGCGACGGCCTCAAGCCCGTGCACCGCCGCATCCTCTACGCGATGCACATGCTTCGCAACACGCATACGCAGCCGTACAAGAAGTCGGCGCGTATCGTGGGCGACGTCATCGGCAAGTACCACCCGCACGGTGACTCCGCGGTGTACGACGCATTGGTCCGCCTCGCGCAGGACTTCTCGATGCGCTACCCGCTGGTCGACGGCCAAGGCAACTTCGGTAGCATCGACGGCGACTCGCCGGCCGCCATGCGTTACACGGAGTCGCGCATGAAGAAGCTCGCCTCCGAGCTTCTCGCCGACATCGACAAAGAGACCATCGACTGGGTTCCGAACTACGACGAGAAGGAGCTCGAGCCCAGCGTCCTGCCCACCAAGGTGCCCAACCTGCTGCTCAACGGCGCGGTCGGCATCGCCGTGGGTATGGCGACCAACATCCCGCCGCACAACCTGACCGAGCTCATCGACGCTTGCATTGCGCTCATCGATGACCCGGACATCGACATTCGCGGGCTGATGGAATACGTCAAGGGCCCCGACTTCCCCACCGGCGGCCAGATCATCGGCCGCGCAGGGATCCAGGCGGCCTACGCCAGCGGGCGCGGCAGCATCCGCATTCGGGCCCGCTGCGAGATCGAAGAGGACAAGAAGGGGCGCGAGTCGATCGTCGTCACCGAGATCCCCTACCAGGTCAACAAGACCCGCCTCATCGAACGCATCGCCAACCTGGTTCGCGAAAAGCGAATCGAGGGCATCAGCGACATTCAGGACTACAGCGACCGCACCGGCATGCGGATCTGGATTCAGATCAAGCGTGACGCGGCCGCCCAGGTGGTGCTCAACCGCCTCTACAAGATGAGCGATCTGCAGACCACGTTCGGGGTCAACATGATCGCCATCGCAGGTGGACGTCCGCAGGTCCTGAACCTCAAGGACTGCCTCGTCCACTTCGTCGACCACCGCCGCACGGTCGTCACCCGGCGCACGCGTTACGAGCTGCGCAAGGCGATGGAGCGCCGCGAAATCGTCGAAGGTCTGGGCGTGGCGGTCGACGCCATCGACCGCGTCATCGCGATCATTCGCGGGTCGCGAGACCCCGAGGTCGCGCGGGCCGAGTTGATGCGCGAGCCGCTGCAGGGCTTCGCGCCGTTCCTCGAGCGCTGCGACCGCCCGGCCGAAGAGGTCGAGGCCGCGCGCGGAAAGCCCTACCACCTCAACGAGCGCCAGGCGAAAGCCATCCTCGAGATGCGACTGCAGCGTCTCACCGGCCTCGAGCGCGAAAAGATCGAAGGCGAGTATCGCGAGCTCTCCGAGCAGATCGCCTACTACGAGTCGATCCTCGCCAGCCGCGAGTTGCTGATGAGTGTCATTCGCGACGAGCTGCTCACCATTCGCCACGAGTACGGCGACCCCGAAGGCCAGGACTCCGGCGACGGCAAGATCGACGCCAAAGGCAACACCAAGGGCTCGCGCCGCACCGAGCTGTGCGAAGCCGAAGGCGAGATCGAGCCGATCGACTTGGTCGCCGACGACTCGATGGTCGTCATGCTCACCCGCAACGGCTACATCAAGCGCCTGCCGAGCGAAGAGTACCGGGTCCAGGCCCGCGGCGGCAAAGGGGTCAAGGGAGGCAAGGGCCGCGACGACGACGACTTCGTCACCTCGATCTTCGAAGCCACCGCACACGCCTTCGTCCTGATGTTCACCGACACCGGGCGGGTGTTCCGCAAGCGCGTGTTCGAGCTGCCCAAAGGTCGGCGCGATGCCCCGGGCAAAGCACTGGTCAACTTCCTCGACCTCAAGGATGGGGAGCGCGTGCTCGAGATGGTCCCGTACCGCGAGGACGCGATCAGCGACGACCACAACATCGTCACCGCCACCGCGCGCGGCTACGTCAAGCGCACCAGCATCAACGAGTTCGCCAACATTCGCACCACTGGGCTCATCGCGGTCAGCATCGACGAAGGCGACAAGCTCATCGCGATTCGGTTCACCGACGGCAAGAAACACCTGCTGCTCAGCAGCGCCGGCGGCATGGCGATCCGGTTCGACGAGAACGACCTGCGCCAGATGGGCCGCAACGCACGGGGCGTGCGTGGCATGGCGCTCAAGGACGACGACGCCGTGGTCGCGATGAACAGCCACGACCCGGCCGAGGACGACCAGTGGCAGATGCTCACCATCTGCGCCAACGGATACGGCAAGCGCACCGCGATCAGCGACTACCGCAGCCAGAGCCGGGCGGGCAAAGGCCTCATCACCATCAAGGTCAACGACCGCAACGGCCCGGTCGTCGGCAACCTGATGGTCAAGGACGACTTCCAGCTCATGCTCGTCACCGACCGCGGCAAGGTCATCCGCACCCCGGTCAGCGGCGTCAGCGAGCTGGGCCGCAACACCCAGGGCGTCCGCATCATTCGCACCGACGACGAAGAAAAGGTCGTCGCGATCGCCCGCATCGTCGACCCCGACGACGATGACGCCGGCGAAGTGCCCGAGGGCGAAGCAGCCGAGGGCGCCGACGAGTCTTCGGACGACGCGAACGCCGAGGCAGCGGACGAAGCACCCGCCCCGGACGCAGACGAGCCGGCCAGCGAAGACTGAGCGGAGAAGCTCCGAGCGAAACGAGGCCCCGCGACGACTTCGTCCGCGGGGCTCTTTCGTTCTGCCGGGTCGACCCATGGGACACCGCCTCGGCCCCATGCGACATGCCGTGGTCTCCTCTCCTGGCCCCGCGGAAATCCTCGACTTCTGGTTGGCCCGAGATCCGCTTGTGCATCGGGCATGCACCGTCACAACTTGCTGTGGATCTCGCTGCTTCTAGGGAGCGCTGGCTGCGACGCACCCGCGTCGACCTCGAAGGGTTCGAGCGGGTCCGGCGAGGGCTTCGAGAGCTCGACCGGGGAAGAGACCGCGACGACCGGAGGAACGTCGACGACCGGTCCCGCACCGAACATGGAGGACGTTCAGTCCGCGCTCGTCACCAGCCACGCGCTGGGGTTGCAGCTGGTCGCCGACGCCGAGACCAGCGCCCAGTGGGCAACCCAGGCGGTGGAGTTTGCGACGGTCACCACGGGAGGTTCCACCCTGGTCACCACTGGAACCGTGCGCCAGACGGGCGACCAGTACGTCTACGAGCCTGCGCCGGCCGACGTGTTGGTCGTCGAACTCGAAGGCACCCCTCGCGCAACGTTTCGAATCCACACGATGACGGGCGACATGAGTCGCGCTTCGGCCTTCCTGGGCGGCGACCACGAGTTCCTCTACGACGTGGAGGTCGACGGACGCATGGACATCACATTCGGCTCGACCCGAGCCGGAACCACTTTCGAGACCTCGGCCGAGGGATCCATGACCCTGGGCGGCGTCGAACTCGACATCGATGTCGCCGCCGCAGGGACCCACTCCAGCGAAGTGGACACCTCCGGATCGCACTACGAGAACGCGTTTCGCACCACGGGTTCGGTGTCGGGGCCGGGCTTCGACATGGCGGTCGACGAGACCTGGGACTTCGAACTGATCACCGCATCAGGAGACGGAGGAGGATCGGCACAGTCCGCCGTGCGCACGGTCGCGAACAGCCTCGACCTCGGACCCAACACCTACGACTGGGTCGGCGTTCGCACCCAGAAGTCCTATCGCGACGGCCGCCCCTCGAGCCTGGACACGTTCTGGACCGCCGAAGGCGAGGTCCGACGCGACGGCGAACCGTATGGCCGTGTCCGACTCGACGCCGACGTCGTCGGAACCGAGTCGGGCGGATTCATCCTGTTCATGCTCGACCTCCCCGACGAAAGCATCGAGCTCGAACGCATCGCGGCGTACTGATTGCCAGGATGTCACGGTCGCAAAAACAGAAGAGACGCAGTGACGAACACCGCCCCCCCGGGCCACACCACACCACGGTTTTCGGTCGGCACGGCATTTGAATCCATCTCCAACGTCCTCACATGAACGCTCGCGCTATCTTGATCGCCGCTCTCTTCACCCTTGCCGCCGGCTCGTGGATCACCAGCCAAATCGTGCGGTCCCCTCGAGGCACCGCCGATACACCGACGCCGTTCGAGATCAGCCGTGCGCGACCCGATCAAGCGCTGGTGCACTTGCACGGCGGCACCATCGACCTGAAGTCGACCTCCGAGCGTCCTCCCCTGGAACGCACCGGCCTGGTTCGTGGCCGAGTGCTCGATACCGATGGCGAGCCGATCGCCGATGCCGTCGTCGTCGGCGGCCGCGGCCTGACCGTCCACGCCGACGTGCTCCATGGTGACTCGGCCGCACGGACCGATGATGATGGATGGTTTTCGGTCGAGACCTTCGCGCAGCCCGAGACCACGCTCGTCGCAATGCACCACGAGGGCGGCATGTCCTCCGTCTCGACCACGATGGCCGGGGAACAAGTCGAGCTGCGACTCCAGCCGTTCGCGCGGCTCGACGGTTTCGTCCGCGATGGCAACAACCCCGTCTGGAGCCACGTCAACGTGACCTCCGCCGACCGGCGGTTCTCCTTCGTCGCCGAGACCGACGTCTCCGGGCACTACGCGGCGGGACCGCTGCCTCCGGGGGACTACAACGTCTCCGTGTTCTGGGCCACCAACCCTGCCGACACCGTCGCGTTCTCCAAACCCAGCGCACACGTCGAGGCGGGCTCGACCGCCTCGGTCGACATCATCGAAACCGATCCAGGTTCGCTCGAACTCGCGTACCACCGAACGCCAGGCATGCCGGTCTCGGACGCGGCCATCTCGGTGTTTGCTGGAAAGGCCGCGGTGAAGACCGACGAGCAGTTCGAGCGATTGAACGAAGACTCGACCCGCCTCATCGCGCGTACCTCGATCGGAGACGATGAATCGCGAGAGGTCGTCCGCGGCATTCCGCTGGGCACCGTCACCGTCTGCGCGCGTTCGAACCTCGGAGACGAAGGCATGCACATCCAATGCGAGCAGGTCGACCTCGAGGACGACACCACCGTCGCCGTCGACCTCTCCCTGAACGCGGGCTGAACCGTCACACGGTGCTCAGGACGGCCAGCGCCAGTCCGGCACCGACACACAGCCCCATGCCCATGAGAAGCGGCGTGGGGCGCCGAACGGACTCCAACGCATCCGCGACCTCCAGCATGGAGGCGAAGCGGTGCTCCGGGTTTCGCTGCAAACATCGCAGGACCGCGGTGCGAATCCCCGAGGGCACACGCCGTGGCGGCGACGACTCGAGCTGCCCTTCGAGTACGGCGCTGCGAAGACTGGCCAGATCGGTGTGCACGAAGGGATGACGCGAAAACAGGACCTCGTACAGCGCGACACCGAAGCTGAACTGATTGGACGCCGCGGTCGGCGGTTGGCCGGCGACTTGCTCGGGCGCCATGTAGCGGGGCGTGCCGAGCACCGGACCGGTCCCAGTGCTGGTGTGTGCCTCCGCGGCTGGATCGGCAATGGAGAAGTCGGTCAGCAATGGCCGGGTATCGGGAGCCACGAGAACGTTCTGCGGCGTGAACGCCCAGTGCACGAGCCCAGCGTCGTGCACCGCATGCAGGCCGCGCGCGATCTGGGCGAACAGCTCGATGCTCTCGGAGACCGGAAGTCGCCGCCGCCGCAATACATCGTGAAGGCTCGTGCCGCGGACGAGTTCCGTCGCGACGAACGGTTGGCGACCGTGCAGGCCAGCATCGACGACCGAGAGCACGTTGGGATGACAGATGCGGGTCATCGCCTGAGCTTCGCGAGCCCACCGACTGCGGCCCGCGGCATCCAAGCCGTGACTGGCAAACACCTTCAGCGCCACGGTGCGATCGCTCGACGGATCGCGGGCTGCGTAGACCGTGCCCGAGTCGTCTTCGCCGAGCACCTTCAGGACGCGGAACCGCCCGACACTCGCCTGCGTCGGCTCACTTGCCGCAACCCGGATCACCACCGCCATCTACCCCGACCGGCTCCCGCACGCAATCGCCGCAGAACCGCGTCACTCTTGCGCGGCGGCTTCTCGGGGGTGCTGGGCCTTCCAGATCCACACGCCGCGCGCCCCATCGGAGAACCGGTGCCCGCGGTACATGCCCGGCGTGTTGAACGGTGCCGCCATCGCGCCCGTCCGGTCGACGGCGATGACACCGCCCTTGCCCCCGATCGCGTCCAACTGCTCGAACACCACCGCGTGAGCAGCCTCTTGCAGCTCCGCCCCGCCGAACTCCATCCGCGCACAGACCGAATGCGCGGCAGCTTCGCGAATGAAGAACTCACCGTGCCCGGTTGCCGAGACCGCACAGCTCGCGTCGTCGGCGTACGTGCCCGCACCGATGACGGGTGAGTCGCCGATCCGCCCCCAACGTTTGTTGGTCATGCCTCCGGTGGAGGTGCCGGCGGCGAGATGTCCGTGTTGATCGATCGCGACCGCACCCACCGTGCCGAACTTGTCGGCGTTGCCGTGGTCCAACTCGACGGTGTCGGCCTGGCGAGCCTTCTCCAACTGCTTCCAGCGCCGCTCGGTCCGAAAGTAGTCCCCGGGTACCGTGTCCAATCCCTGCGTCCGCGCGAACGCGTCCGCCCCCTCACCGGACAGCATCACGTGGGCCGAACGCTGCATCACCGCTCGCGCAGCACGAATCGGATTCTTCACCGTGCGCACCCCGGCCACCGCGCCTGCCTGCCCGGTCTTGCCGTCCATCACCGACGCGTCGAGTTCGTTGACCCCCTCGTGCGTGAACACGGCCCCTTTGCCCGCGTTGAACAGCGGCGAATCCTCCATGATGACGATCGCGGCCTCCACGGCATCGAGCGCCGGACCTCCGGCATCGAGCACGGCATAGCCCGCATCGAGTGCCGCGCCCAACGTCGCTCGGTACTCCCGTTCTTCCTCGGGGGAGAGGTTCGCCGGGTCGATCGTCCCGGCGCCTCCGTGAATCACGATGCCCCACCGCGACGCAGCGGGTGAAGACGGGCTCATCGCGCCACGCTCCACGTCCGCACGACGATCACAGCCGGACACACACAACGCCCAGCACAGGAACACGCTCTTCCGCAGACGCATCGGCACACCTGCGACCAGCGTCTCACACGCGGTCAGGGCTCGGCCAACTGGGCCCGGAGAGCATCCGCTCGAGCTTGTATCAGGTGAGGACCTCGGTCGGCGGAGATGCCCGCGGCCTCGCGCAGCGCATCCGTAGCCGAATCGAGGTGTGTACGGGCCTCTTCGGTTCGGTCCATCCCCGCCAGCGCACGGGCACGAAGGACGGCCAACGTGGCGAGCTCGAACCTCACCCATGGCGCGTCGCGTTGGGAGCCAAACGCCTCGTCAGCCCGCGCCGCCACTTCGAGCGCAGCGCTGGCATCCCCTCCCAGTAGCGTCGCGCGGGTGTGCACGACCTCCCGCAAGGCGAACAGTGGGCCCTCGGTTTCGTCACGAAGGGCCTCGATCGCAGACAGGGATGCTTCACGTGCCCGCGCCCGCTCTCCGAGCGCCTCGTGAAGCCAGGCCGACCGCCGAAAGCACAAGAACGCGCGCACCGGGGAGTCGTGGGCCCGCTGTTCGAGCTGCGTGCAAGCGTCACCGATGCGGTCGAGCGCCTGCGCCGGGTCGGGCGTGAACTCGGCCCACGTGACCATGTGGTCCAGCCATCCATAGTGTCCCCGACCGACGCTCCGCTCGAGCACGGTCGCTGCGGACTCGAACAGCGCGTCTCGAGCCTCGACCTCGTCGGTGTGGATCGCGAGGTTGAGCGAGTAGCCCGCCTTGTCCAGCGGGTCGACCTCGGGCGCTGCAGCGGCCAGGTCGACCGCGCGCTGCAGTTCTTCGGCAGCCGCCTGCTCCTCCCCTTTCATCCCGTGCGCGACACCGAGGTTGTTGTGGATCAACGCTCTCAGCCACGCAGGATCGCCCGCTCGTTCCGCGAGAGCCAACACCACACGTGCCCGTCCGAACAGCTCCGAGGGGTCCTGGAGAATCCGAGCATCGACAAACAACAACCGCGCCTCGGCCTCGGCTGCGACCCGGTGCACACCCGCCGCGATGCCCACGGACGACGCTCGTTCGAGCCCAGCCCGCGCCGCAGTCCAATCCTGCCGTTCCATGGCCAGTCGCCCCACCGCGAGCTGCGTCGCGGCGATCAGCGGCGGATGCTCCGTCGCTTCGGCCTTCGGCTCGAGTTCGGCCAGCGCCGACAGTGCGCTCTCGACTTGCCCGGCATGGTGCGACACCGACGCCCGGACCACACCACGACGAATCTCTTCGACCTCTGCCAGCGACTCGGCATCCAACTCGGCGGCTGCCCCCGACTCCAGCAACGCGGTATCGCTGCAGTCTCCGATTCGAGGCAAACGCGTGGCTGCAACGGCGACATCGCCGCTCGCCGCGTCGCTTGCTTCCACCAACGTGATCAGGTGGGCCATCGCTTGTTTGCGATCCTCGAGACAGGAGACGGATCGTTTGAACGCCACCGCCTCGAGCATGCCGTCGCGATTCGCTTCGCACGCGTCCCTTCCAGCGTCGATCCATCGGGCCGCATACGCATCGAGCTGCTCCACCGCGGCCGACGCTCCACCGCGTGCGAGGATCGACTCCACGTTGGCGCGCCGCTGCGAGGTCCACACTTCCCCCATCGCCGCTGCGCTCGTTTCACAGCCCGGGCCCGATGTCGCCAACGCCCATCCTCCAACGCTGGTGCCGAGCACCAACACGCCGAACACCGACGCCTGAACCCGGCGTTTCAGCGCTCCGAGCCCACGCTCGAGGCGTTCGAGAAGTGCATTCAGATCGGCAAAGCGCAGGGCGGGATCGATGCGGAGCCCGCGACGCAACGCATCCACGACACCTCGGGGGATGCCCAGCGTGCTGGTGGGTGCCGTGTAGTCCGACTCCGTCAGTGGCCCACTGTTGCGCGTGGCGCTGGGAAACGGGCGCTCGCCGTAGAGCGCCTCGTGCAACGCGACGCAGAAGCTGAACTGGTCCGATGCGGGGCCAGCCACCTCTCCACGCCGTTGTTCGGGCGACATGTAGCGAGGGGTCCCGATGATGGAGCCGCGCGTGGTGAGCTCGGTGGAGAGCACCCCCATCGACGACCCCCCCAACGCATCATCGACCGCGGAGCCCCCCGCGGACGCGGCCAGGCCGAAGTCCGCCACGCGCACCCGACCATCCTCCGCGACCAACACATTCGAAGGCTTGAAGTCGCGGTGCACCAATCCCACCGCGTGTGCAGCAACGAGGCCGCGGCCTGCGGCAATGAACAGCCGCACGATCTCTCGCCACGAACGCGACTCCTCGTCGAGCCACCGCGACACCGTGACGCCTTCGATGAACTCCATCGCGACGTACACACGGCCATCCTCCACCCCTGCGTCGTGCACCTGCACCACATTGGGATGCGAGAGTTTCGCCATCGCCTGCGCCTCACGGACGAGACGCACCTGGCCTCGACGGCTCGCATCCGTGCCCGACCCTGGCCGCAGGACCTTGATCGCCACCCGGCGGTCCAGATCGGGGTCCCGGGCGGCCCACACGACGCCCATCCCCCCGGCGCCGAGCTTTTCGAGGACCTGATACCGCCCGATCGAACGCGGAGCGCCGGCGTCATCGGACGCCTGCGACTCCGGCTCACACGAGAGTGTCCCCGTCTCCGTCACGGAGCGGGAACGTACGACACCCACTCTGCGCCATCCAGGCCCTTCCCAGTGCACTTGGGCAGAGCCGCTTCACACGGGAGTTGGCCCCGATGAAACCCCTTCAACCGTGGCTCGTTCACACACGTCGCGCCCTCCGAGTCCCAGCGCGCCTCGATGGCACCAAACGGCGCGAAGAAGTCAGGAGTGAACAAGCCCAGCGAGTCTTCGAAGTTGAGCGGTGTGCCAACCTGCGTGTTCGGGTTGCCGTCGCCACAGTAGTCTGCGGTGAGCATTTTGAGCGCGGCCTGGCGTTGGTCCTCCGACGAGCCGTAGTCGTCGTTGGGGTCGTGCCCAAGGAACTTCAGCTTGGCCACCGCGTGACCACGACACGCCATCGTCACGCGGTCGTGCGTGCCCGCGACGACCTCGATGTTGACGGGGTCGTACGTTTCTCCGGGGGTGAAGACCACGTTGGTATCGTCGTACCCCAACCCCGGGCAAACGCTCTCGAACTCGACCTCACCCGGCGGCCCAACTTCGGCAGCCAATGCATAGGTCGGGATCAGTCCTTTCCCCTTCCAATTGGGATGTTCTACGTACCGCATGATGCGAACGCGGGTCTCGGCACCGCCCTGCTCGAACACGAGCGCCCAGTCGACCAGGTCGAGACCGGACTTATCCCCCTTGGAGGTATGCGCGACGAGAACCCCATCCTTGAATCCGGCCGGATGCCGATCTCCGTTCGGGTCCAGGAGCTCCCCCATCGAGTAACCGGACGACGCCCCCATCCCGAGGTGGAAGTCGTTGATCGGGTACAGCCCGAAGTGCGGCGAGTTCTTGTATCGGCAGGTCGGGCATCCCCAAGTCACGGCGTAGTAGTAGGTGCGGTCCTCATCGAGCCCAGCACCGAGAGACTCTCCGTCGTCTTCGACGCAGCCGGCCGTTGCCACCACAGCCAGGGTTCCGATCAACGCTCCACCAAGTTTGTTCGCAAAAGACATGTGCCGAGAGTGAGACACACGGGACGCAAAAAGCGGGTCACGATTTTTTGCCCGAGCGTTCGCGCCCGCGCCGCGACATGAGACAGCCCCGCTTGGTGTCACATGGGACAGCCCTCTCGAGGTGGCGAGGCGACACGGCTCCATACGGCATCGAGCACGCGCGTTTTCGGGGACAGCCGCGCACCCTCGCCGAGAATCGGACGGTTCGACGTCCGAGAGCTCTTGGGGCGCGACGGCATGGGTGTCGAGTTTCGAGACTGTGACCCGTCACTGTGTCGCGACGCATCACTTAAAACCGTTCGAACCCGCGTCGCGACGGGGTCGCGATCCGCACGGGCATGTGCGCAGATGACACGCGACTTCGACCCGAGCTCGCAGCCCCCTGCACCGACTCACTCGACGCGCACGCGCGTCCGACCGGTGGCCACGAGAATCGCCCCGGTCAGTACCAAGGCCGCGCCCACGCCCGCCACCGCGGCGCCCACACGCAAGCGCCCACGGTCATCGTCGGCCAACGTCATCGCGGCCGCGCCTCCGACGAGTGCGGGCGCGCCGACTCCCGCCATCACCCAGCCGGCGAGAAAGGACGACCGTCGGCCCGCACGGACACGCACCGTCACCTCGCCTGTCGCGGGGAGGTCGAACGTGGGCGAAGGAAGCACGTCACGTCCGGCGACGAAGAACCCAGTCGCCGACGCCACGTCGATGGGGGCATCACAGGGCGCGGCACAGGCGACGCCGTGGTCCACCGGAACTCGCCGAAGGCCTCGCACCTCGGCCTTCTGTGCCTCGCGGGCCACGAGCACCACCGCCGCCGGGCCGCGTTCCACCTCGATGTGGACGCGCGGACTGGTACTGGCTGCGGCGGCGAGCACGGCGAGAACGACCGACTGCACGTCTCACCGCTCCTGAAGCATCTCGGAGAACAGCCCGGCCAGCTGCTTGGCGTGTGCACCCCAGGTGTGGTTCGCGAGCACCTTGGCGCGGCCACGCTCAGCCGTCTCTGCGGCCAACGCCCGATCCCGCTCGAACCGCAGGATCGCGTCCGCCAGTTCGACCTCGGACCCGGGGGTCACCAACAGCAGGTCTTCTTCGGTACGGAACAGCGCTTCGATGTTGGGCTCGCGCACCGTGATCGTAGGCTTGCCGAGCGCCAGGTACTCGAACACCTTGAGGGGATCGAGCACGAAGCCTCCGCCGCGGCTGCCCTTGTGAAAGCGTGGTTCGAACGGCGCAACGGCGATGTCGGCCGCAGCGAGCACCTCGGGGACTTCGCCGTAGTCGACCGCCCCAGTGAATACGAAGCGGTTGCGAAGCCCCGCCGCCTCCACCTGAGTCTCGATGTCTTGGCGTCCGGGCCCGTCGCCGATGAGCAACACCTTGACGTTCTCGTCGCGAAGGCGCGCCGCGGCGCGGACCAACACGTCCACCCCGTGCCAGGGCCGAAACGTGCCCGCGTACCCCACGACGAATGCTTCACCCAGGCCGTAGCGCTCTCGTGCGGCACGGCCATCGATACCGGGGTGAAAGCGCCCTTCGTTGGCGCCCCAACTCACCTTGACCGCTTTGTGTCGAACGGATGCAGGCACGACCGCAGCAGGGTCGGTGGCAACGATGCGACCGGCCTGCCTGAGTGACAGCCAGCTGTAGCGACGATCGAGGAGCATCGACAGCAGCGGAATGCCACGCTCGCGGCTGAACATCGCGCCCACACCGTAGGAGGTGCAACGTTCGTAGATCACGTCCGGTTGAAACTCGTCGACCACGCTGCCCGCGTCGAGAAACGTGCGCACGGCGTCCGCATGGCGCAGTGCGGCCGGGAAACGACGCATCGGGCGACCCACGGGGGCGATGCCGGGCCCCGACGAGCCACGGCAGGCGAGCAGCAGGGTCTCGCCGTGGTGCCCGAGGTGATCGACCAGCTCGCGCACGTGGGTGGAGCCCCCGTGACGACCGGGCAGAACGATGTCGGTGGCGACGACCAGGATGCGCATGGCGGCGGCGCGACAGTACACCACTCGTGCCGATCGGTTCGGGGTTGTGTTAGTAGGGCTCAATGGCCCGCGCCGCCGAGCTGTCGACGCCGCCCCACTTCATCATCGTGGGGGCGCAAAAGTCGGGCACGAGCACCCTGCACGGGGTTCTGGCGGCGCACCCGGACATCTTCATTCCCGATCGCGAGATCTTCTTCTTCGACATCGACGACGCCACGCAGCATCCGGACTTCGCCCCGGTAGGCGGCGGTACGCGGGACTTCGACGCCGACTTCGAGACCTACGCCAACTGGTACGGCCGCTTCTTCGAACGTGCCCAGCCAGGCCAGTTGCGCGGCGAAGACTCGACCAGCTACCTGCCCTCCACCGTGGCCCCGGCTCGCATCGCGCGGCTGTGTCCCGACGTGAAGGTGATCGCGCTGCTCCGCGACCCGGTGTCTCGGGCCTACTCCCACTACTGGCACGACGTCTCGCGTGGGCGATGCAGCCAGTCCTTCGACCAGGTCATTCGTGACCGCGACTCGCTGGTGGTGCAGCGGGGCTTCTACCGGGAGCAGGTCCAGCGCTATCACGATGCGGTCGGACCCGAACGCGTCAAGGTGCTGGTGTTCGAGGAGTTCGCGCGCAACCTCGACCGGGTCTGTGGCGAGGTTTGCAGTTTTCTGGGCCTGCCGCCCCCGCCCCAGTCGGCGCTCGAACGCGAGCGCTACAACGTGGCTCGGGTGCCTCGCAACCTGGAGGCCCGGCTGTGGGTCAACCGCAACCTGCCGATGCTGGTCCGCAAGAGCTACCGCGGCCTGCTGCCCGAGCCCAGCGCGGGCAATGGGATGCTGTCGGGGCCTTGGCGAGAGCGGCTGTGGAACTCCCCCGCGGCCCGGCACGCCAACCGAGTGCTCGACGCCCTTCGGCCGCAGCGCAAGTACCCGCCGATGTCCGACGCAGCCCGGGCCACGCTGGTCGAGCTCTACCGCCAAGCCAACGAGGGGCTCGAAACGCTGCTGGGTCGCGACGACCTCGGCCAATGGTGGCGGTCCTGGGCGTGACCTCACGGCGTTCGTGGGTGCGGTGACGCAAGTGCGTGGACCGAGCCACTTGCGCCGCACCGCCAGCGCGCGCACCTTTGCACGACCATGAGCAAGGTTGCTGCCCGCGTCGTTCACTACGGAGCCAACAACCCCGAAACCTACCGGGGCGGCGTGGAGTCGTTTGCGCGCAACCTCCGGCTGATCTTCGACGAGGTGTCGTTCATGTATGACGGCCACCTCGACATCGACAAGGTCCGCCGCGAAAAGCTGCTGGTGGTCTGCGACAACCACTGGGTGACCGACTGGCCCGAAGACATTCCCGTCATCGGGTTTCAGCACGGCGTGGCCGCGGTCAAGGCATCCATCACGGGCAACCGCACCGGTCGCAAGATGGCCAAGCGCCAGGCCAAGGCCTCCAAACGCAAGAACACGATCTGGGTCGCGTGCGCGCAGTGGATCGCGAGCACCTTCGAAGCGCTCAACGGCAACGGAGCCGAGCACGTCATCTACCACCAGGTCGACCTCGACCGCTTCGACGGCCAACGCCGCGACACCGACCCCAAGCTCATCCTTCACGACGCCCGCGGAGCCCACAAAGGCGAGTCCGAGGTGGCCGCGCTCACCCGCCGGTTTCCCGACTGGAAGCTCGAGCCGCTGGCGTGCGAGCCCAGCGAGGTTCCCGATCGCATGCGCAAGGCCGCCGCGTTCCTGCACATGAGCAAGTACGAGGGCAACAGCATCGTGGTCAACGAAGCCCTGGCGATGGACCTGCCGTGTTTCGTGACCAAGGTCGGCCTGATGAAAGACGAAGCGCGCCCGCAGGACGTGCACATCGTCGACCCCGAGCAGGCGTTTGCCGACCCCGACTACCTCGACCGCGAGTTCGCGGCGTTCCTGCGCTCACTGAGCACGCGCACCTACAACCCGCGCGCGTGGACGCTGGCCAACGCCCACATCGACGTCGCGAGGGACAAGTGGCGCGCCGTCGTGCAGCAGTGGCAGGCAGCCTGGCCCGGGGCGTAGGGCGGCAACGGGGCCCTGCGCCCCACAACAGGGTACGGGTCCGCAGGTCTTTTTGGTATTGGCCGAGCGTTTGCAATGCTCGGCCTCGATGAAACGCTCCACCACCGTTTCCCGTCGCCACCTGATGCGCACGCTGGGTTTGCTGGCTGCAGCCACCTCGCTCGGCGGCTGTTGGGGAAGCTTCAGCCTCACCGGCAAGGTCTATGACTGGAACGGCACGTTCGACAGCAAATGGGCCAGCTGGGGCATCTTCTTGGTGTTCATCATCCTGCCCGTCTACGGCACCCTGCTGTTCCTCGACGCCGTCATCTTCAACACCATCGAGTTCTTCTCGGGGAACAACCCGATCAAGCGCACCGCCGACCTCGGAGACGGCAAGCGCATGGTGTTCACCCCGGTCGAAGGGGACAAGAACGCCGTCGACGTGGAGCACTACGAGGGCGACACCGTGGTGCGAGCGTTTCGCATTCACAAGACCAAACGCGGGTTCTCCCTGCGCGATGCAAAAGGCGAACGCCTGCGGAGCGAGGCGCTCGACGGAGGACTGACGCTTCGAGACGCCAACGGTGACGAACTCGCATCGCTCGCGGCGTCGGCCACCGATCGCGCCACCGCGGACGTGGAAGATGGCGCGGCGCCCTCGGACGCGGTGGTCGCCGTGCTCGACAGCGCCTCGATGGGCCGCATGCTCGCCATCTCCGAACACGCCGGCCTGGGCCGGCAGGTCTAGCCGCGCTTTCGTTTGCGGCGCAGCTTGGCGGTGGCGAAGGCCCAGTCTTCGCGGGTGATCGTTTTGGTCAGGGTGCCGACCACGGCGAAGGTGCTCAGCACGATCCCCGCTACGCCGAACAGCTCGAGCCACGGGCCGAAGTCGGTGCGCAGCACGAAGAGCCAACCAGCGGCGGCCCCGACCAAGCCGATCCCCACCACGCGCAAGTACGGCCCCAGCGGAAAGATGTCCCGAAGGGGGATGCCCGACGCCTTGGAGATGCGCGAGCTGTAGAACGCTGCGATGGGAACGAAGGCGAGCGCCGTCCCCATTGCCGGCCCCACGAACCCAAGAAACATCAACAACGGGACACTCAGCACCACGTTGAACGCGAATGAGAGCAGGGCCGCGTGCAAGACGTACTTGGGCTTGCCCGCCGCGACGATCACTGTGCCGAACGCCGCCACGCGCATGATCGACAGCAACGTGTACCAGCGAAAAACCGGAACCGCTTCGCCATACTTGCCGTCGCCGATCAGCTCGATGAACGACTCGGCGCCCACGAAGAACACCAACGTGAACGGCACCACCAACAAGGACACCTTGCCGATCGAGGCTTTCCAGGCGTTGATGGCATCCCGCGCTCGCCCCTCTCGAAACGCCTCGACCAAGGAGGGGGCCAAAGCGGTGGCCACGAGGTACGGCAAGCGCGTGACGACGGGGATCTGATAAGCACCCGCCCGATAGACCGCGTAGTTCTCGGCCGGAAAGCTGAGGACGATGAGCAGCTGGTCGAAGCGATTGTTGAGCGACGAGACCATGTCGGTCGCGCCGAGCGGAAGGCCGAACCGCACCAGCTCCCCGGTGGACACGGGCGAGCCGATGCGTGGCACGTCGGCATAACAGCCGCGCACCACAACGCTCACGAACACGAGCTGGCCGAGCGCAACGACGCTCATGCTCATCGCCACGACGTCGGGGGAGTAGCCCAGCGCGATGGGAAGCAACGTGCTCAAAGAGACGCTGAGTGAGCGAAACACGCCATAGGTGGCGGCGGTGCGAGGGCGCCGTTCGACCACCGCGAGGTTGGGCAGGATGCGCGCGGGCAAGTCCCCGAGCGGAAACAGCAGCAGGAACACCAGCGGCGACAGGTCCGTGGGAGCGTCCTCGAACGAGCCGAAGGCTTCGATGAGCGGGGTGCCGAACGAGCCGATGAGCAGCAGCAAGCCCGCCCCCACCACGCCGAGCATCATGAGCAGGCGAACGATCTTGCGGGTGATCGCCGCCCGTTCTTCGATCGGCCGCCCGGGCAAGAAGAAGGTGATCGTCTGATGGAACCCGGCCAGCAGGAGCAGGGCCATCGTGTTGTAGATGAGCAGCAGACCCGAAAGGCTCGCAACCTCTTCCTTGCCGGTCAGGCGCAGGATCGCCAGCGGCGTGACGATGTCGGCGAGCGTCGCCAACACGTTGCCCACCACCAGGATGGACGCGTCACGGGACACGTTGCGTTTGCCTGCGCTCACGGAGGTCTCAGCCCTACTACGTCGTCGTCGTCTTTCTGACCGACCAGATGAACCCGTCGTACCAGAAGTGCATCAAGCTGACGACGATGGTGATCCGCCAGAACCAGTAGTTGCTGCCGCCCCAGGCCTCGACCGCCAAGCCGTACAGCAGCGCCCCCACCACGAACGTCATCCAGGTGAGCGTGCGTCCGCCCGGCACATCCGAGAGTCGAAGCGAGCGCTGCATGTTGCCCTTTTCGGTGGCCCACACGATGCCGAAGTACTGCACGGCATGAAAGGCGTTCATGATGAGGAACGCCTCTCCCCAGGGGTTGAAGCCCCAGGCGTAGACCGAGACCAGTCCGGTGGAGGCCAGCAACCAGACCTTCTGCCACGGCACGACCTTGCCACTGCGATGATCTCGCCACGCGGCCCAGACGTAGTCGAGCACCATGACCACCGCGACCGCGAGAATCGCCCAGGTGAAATACACCTGATGCGTCTGCATGTGGGTGGGAATGCGGACGAAGAAGGCCGACTGCACGGCCTCGAACTCCCCGAAGTCCTCGAAGTGGTCGAGCATCGTCGCGCCCGCGACGATGGGCCCCGCGTAGAGCACCTGGTTGATCCAGTAGTCGCGCCGCCGCCCTGCCAGGGGATCGTTGCCAGCCCGTACCTCGTAGATCCTCGCAAAACCGAACGTCTGGGCGCCGGAGTGGTAGACGTCCCAGAAGGTTGCCAGCACGGACGCGCTCACGGTGACCCACAGCGCGAAGCGCGACCAGTGGGAAGCACAGAACACCGCCAGCAGCACGATGGGCACCGCCAGCATGCGCCACTTGAACTTGCGGCGAACGTCCGCGTTGCCATGGCTGCGCCAGAACACGATCACCAGGTGGGCGTGAATCAGCACGCCGAGCGCGATCGAGTTGAACGTGACCGGCTGATCCCACCACGTGAACACCTCGCGGCCCACGTCGCCGAGGCCGACCATCGCACCCAGCCACAAGGCGGCCACCGGGGGTGCCAAGAAGAACACCCAGTCGTACAGCGCAGACACGATGTACGGCGAGCGTGTCCGCGGCTGTGCTTGGCTCCCCACCTCACAGCAGCATAGTGCGCGACCGCGGGGCCTCCAAAACGAGCGCGGCCAGGTCGAACAGCGCCGTTGGCGCAAACCTCGATGCGCCCCGATCTGCGGGGGCTCGGTCGAAATCACGGGACGAGGCACGGGCCCGCGCCGTACCCTGCGCGGCGGTGATTCACCTCTACGTGCACGGCCGTGGCCGCGGACACGCCACCCGATGCTTGGCGATTGCGCGCGCGCTCGAGGGCGCCGGCCATGCGTTTCGTGCCTTCGTGGGCCGCGACGGGGTGCCGCTGTTCTCTGCCGCCTACCCATGCACCGAGGTGAAGTCCCTGCCGCCCACGGCTGGCCGCGCGGCGTTGGGGGTGGTCGCTCGGGTGCGTAGCGCCATCGAACACGCTCGCGCGGATGGGGCCACCGCGATCGTGTCCGACGGCGACTTGCCTGGCCTGCTCGCCGCGCATGCACTGCGCCTGCCCTCGATCGCCGTAGGCCACGGCCTGGTGTTCAGCGAATGCAAGCGCCCCGGGTCGCTGCCCGCCGGGCCGTGGATGCGCGAAGCGGCCAAGGCCGCCGCGTCATCGGTCGGCGCTCGGCGCTGCGTCGCGGTCAACTTCGTCCCGCTCGAACCGCGCACGCGCCGAGTGACCGTCGCGCGCCCTTCCTTGGACCCCCGACTGCACCGCCACGCAGCACCGCAGCGGGTGCTCTGCTACTTCCGCGATGGGGCACCGCACGTGCTGCGCTCGCTGGTCGACCTCGGCATTCGCCCGGTGGTGTTCGCCACCGAACACCCCGGGGTCGACGGCATCGACTACGAACCCCAAGGGCGCGAGCGCTTCATCGAGCAGCTCGCGCAGGCCCGCGTCGTCGTCGCCACCGCGGGCAGCCAGCTCATCTCGGAATGCGTGGGCCTGGGCATTCCAATCCTGGCGCTGCACCACCGAGACGACGACGAGCAACGCCTCAACGCGGCCATGGTGCGTGATGCGGGTCTGGGCGACGGATGCTCGTTCGATGCCCTGACGCCACGCCGACTGGAGCGCTTCGTGCACTCCCCCCCTGCCCCGCCCGCGCACGCACACGATGCGCCCGACGTCGCCGCCGCGGCGTTGGACGCGATCGAGTCCGCCCTGCTATCCCTGCGCGCATGAGCCTCGAACCGACCGCGCTCGACCGCTTCATGTCCGGCCGTGCCCCCACGATGTTGCTCGTGGGTCTCGCGGGGTTCGCGATGTTCGCCTGGGTGGCCGTCGGCGCGTTCTCGGCCCCGTGGCACCTGGGCGAGAACAGCCCCACCGTGATGTCGAGCACCGCCGAATGCGACGCTCGCCTCGGTGCGCAGTACGAGATCCGCGTCGACGGAGAGCCCTACGGGCAGTGCGGCGGCGCGACCAACCGATGCGCCGAAGTCGAGGCCGTCGCGGTCGCCTACGACGCCAATGACCCGGCGCAGTGCCGCGTCGCCTCGGCGGTGGACGGACTGGGTCGCTACGAAGCCACGCTGTTGTTGTTGGCCTTTGGCCTGACGCTGGCGGGTGTGGCCGGAGGCAGCTTTCTTCTAAGCCAGCGGGTGCGCCGCGACGACACGACCGGGGACGTCGACACCGACGCGGCGCAAGCCCGCTTTCTCCTGCTTCAGCGCATCAGCTGGGCGGCCCTGGCTGCGGCGGTCTTGACCGCAAACGGGACGGCCCTCTTCGCGCTGCTGTGAAGTCCATATCCACAGTCAGAGCAAGCGCCGTGCCCAAACGGGCTCCTGCCAGACCAAGCAGTTGGGCCTGTGGGCCCCGCGATGTCACACGGGACGCCCCATGGGACGCCGTGCACACCTTCGAGCTGGGCTGCTAGATTCTCCGCGCCCATGAGCACCACCGAAACGCCCACAGTCGAAACGAAGATCGATGGACGCGCAGGCGATCGCAGCCGAGAGCTGATGGGGGCCGCGCAACAGGTCATCCCCGGTGGTGTGAACAGCCCGGTGCGCGCGTTCGGACCCGTCGGCGGCGACCCTCCGTTCGTGCGCAAGGCCCAAGGCGCACACATCGTCACCGAAGACGGCGTCGCCTTGATCGACTACGTCGGCACCTGGGGCCCCGCAATCCTGGGGCACGCACACCCCGAGGTGATCGACGCGGTGCAGAAAGCCGTGCGTGACGGCCTCAGCTTCGGCGCAGCATCGGCCGGTGAGGTGGACTTCGCCGAGCTCGTCTGCTCGATGGTGCCAAGCCTGCAAGGCGGCATGGTGCGCATGGTCAACTCGGGCACCGAGGCCACAATGAGCGCGCTTCGGCTGGCCCGCGGCTTCACCGGCCGCGACAAGATCATCAAGATGGACGGCGGCTACCACGGGCATGCCGACTTCTTGCTGGTCGCCGCAGGCTCCGGCGCAGCCACGCTCGGCTTGCCCGGCACCGCAGGCGTCCCCGCCGACGTCGTCAAACAAACCCTGCTCGCCCCGCACAACGACCTCGACGCGGTCAAAGCGATCATCGAGCAGAACCCCGATGAGATCGCGGCCATCATTCTCGAGCCGGTCTGCGGCAACATGGGATGCGTTCCCCCCCAGCCGGGCTACCTCGAAGGCCTGCGCGAGCTCACCGCTCAGCACGGCATCGTGCTGATCTTCGACGAGGTGATGACCGGGTTCCGTCTGGCCAAGGGCGGCGCACAAGAGCTGTTCGGCGTCACGCCCGACCTCACCTGCCTGGGCAAGATCGTCGGCGGCGGCATGCCCTGCGCGGCCTACGGTGGCAAGCGCGAGATCATGGAAAAGCTCGCCCCGGTCGGCCCCGTCTACCAGGCGGGCACACTGAGCGGAAACCCGATCGCGGTCGCAGCGGGCACGGCCACGCTCAAGATCCTCGAACGCGATGCCCCCTACGCGGCCCTCGATGCGATGACCGAGCGCCTCGCCAAGGGCATCGTCGAAGCCGCGGACGCGGCAGGGCTGCCGTTCACGAGCAACCGCGTGGGCTCGATGTTCACCGGGTTCTTCCGCAGCGGAGAAGTGCGCAACTACGACGATGCGAAGGGCAGCAACCTCGAGCAGTTCACGCGCTGGCACAGCGCGATGCTCGAGCGCGGGGTGTACCTCGCCCCGTCGCAGTTCGAAGCCGGCTTCGTCTCGGTGGCGCACACCGAAGAGATCGTCGACAAGACGATCGAGGCGGCCAAAGAAGCCATGGCCGCGGTCGCGGCCGGGTAGCTGCACTTTGCCGCAGGCGGTGGGGAAACAAATCAGGGCCCGAGACGTGCAGTGTTGAACGTGCGCCTTCTTCCTGTCGCCGCCGCCGTGGCCCTCTGCGCCTGCGCCGATCCACCACCCACGGCCCAACCCTCCGGCGAGGCCGTCACAGCGCCCGCTTCGAGGCCCCCTCGAACCGGCAACCGAACCAAGTCGAGGCGGCGCGCCGCGAAGTATCTCGATAAACGCGTGAAGCGGTGGCTGGACGCCCCGCCGCCGGTTGCCAACGTGCAGTGTGCGATGAGCTGTCACACCACGTTTCCTGCCGTGCTGGCGCAGCCATACCTTCCGCCCGCGTCGACACCGAACATCGACCGCGCGCGAGAGCGCTTCGAAGCCCGCCTTCCTTCCCGCGCGGGGCCCGTGGTGCCGTTCTACGGCGAAGGCAACGACGACAAGGTTCGCGAGTCGCACGCTACGGAGGCCGTGCTCACGGCCACGGCACTGGCGCAGCACGACGCCGCGACGAACGGTCGCATCGGACCCTCCGCCCAAGAGGCGCTCGACCGCATGTGGGCGCAGCAAGGTGACGATGGCGGGTGGCCGTGGCTCGACTTTGGCCTCGAGCCGTGGGAGCACGACGACGCCTTTGGTGTGGCGATGGCCGCGTTGGCAGCCGCATCCGCCCCCGCGGGTCCCGGGCAGGATGCAGGTCTTGCCAAACTCCGCGCCCACGTCGAAGCGCACTTCGACAGCGCGAGCCTCCACGACCGCGTCGCCTTGTTGTGGGCTGCGGGCTCGATGCCCGAACTGCTCACCGAGCCGCAGCGGGACTTGGTCACCCGGGCTCTGGATGCGGCACAGCACAGCGACGGCAGCTTTGCCCTCGCGGACCTGCTGCCGGGCGTGACCGCAACGCCGCCCAGCGGAGATGGCTACGCCACCGCCTTGGCGACGCTCGCCCTGTGCACATCCAACCGCAACACATCGCAGGTCGACGCGGGCCTCGCATGGCTCGAGGGCAACCAGAACGCCGACGGTTCATGGCCGGGGCGCTCGGCCAACGGAGCGGGTCGACGCGCAGAACGGTTCATGACCGACGCCGCGACGGCCTACGCCGTGATCGCCCTGGAGACGTGCCCTTCCCCCTGAGTGTTGGATCAGCGCGGGAGCGGAACGCCTGCCACCTCGCGCAGTGGTGCGAGTGCCTGTGCCAGCTTGCGGTAGGCCCGATGGGCCCGGACCCGCAGGCTCACGGTGGCAACGCCGAGTTCGTCGGCGATGCGAGGAATGGGCTCGCCCTCGAGTTTGTGGCGGCGAACGACCTCTCGTGAGCGCGGCGGCAGTGCATCGACCGCCAAACGCACCGAGGTTTGCAGCTGCGCCAGCTCTTCCTCGGCAGACAAGTGCTCTTCGGGAGTCACGGGAGCGCCGGCCCCACCGAACCCCTCGGTGTCGTTGCCATTGCAGACCGTGTCCAGCCGAGTCTGTCGGCGGTATTCGCTGCGAAAGTGATCGAGCATCGTGCGTTTGGCGGTGGTGAGAAACCACCGCTCGACCGCTCCTTGTTTGCCCACCCAACGCTCGTCGTAACAGCCACGCGAAACGTGGACCCGCAGCAGGGTTTGCTGCACCAGGTCGTCGACCAACTCGGGGGTGTTGACCCTGCGTCGCAGATACGCCCGAATCCGCGGCTCTACACGTCGCATCAGCTGCCGAAAGGCCGCCGGGTCGCCATCGACGTAGCGAACCATCAGCGCGTGCATCGGGTCGCCATGGTCGGTCGTGGATTCTTGCGCGGCTTGCGTGTTCACGTGAGGACTCCTCGAAGACAGTGTGCGGCTCGCCACCGCCGCGGTGCGTACCGCGGCCACACCGACGTGCAACCTCGGCCTTTCGACGCCGCCCACCGGGCAGGGGTTTCACCCGACAAAGGGATCCAGATCACGCGAGGTGGTGCTCACGGCTGAAGGACGACCTTGCCGCGCGTGCGACCGGAGCCCACGTGGGCCATCGCGGCGGCAGTCTCGGCAAGTGGAAACGTCGCCTCGATGACCGAGCGAACGCTGCCTTGCTCGAGCAACCGCGCGAGGTCGTCGAGGTCGTCGCGGTCCCGTGACGCGATGAAGACTGCGGCCTTGCGAGTGCTGAAGGCGAAAGAAAGCACCGCTCGCACCATGTGGCCCAACGGACCGAGCACGCGGCCCTTGGGACCGCTCACGACGACGTAGCGCCCCGTTTCGACCAGACAGCGCTTGCAAGCCGACAGCGGGTGGTTGCCGATGTTGTCCAGCACGACGTCGAAGGCACCAACAGAATCGGTGAAGTTGGTGCTCTGGTAGTCGACCACATGGTCGGCGCCGAGCTCCCGCACCAAGTCGGCGTTCCGACTGCTGCATACCGCCGTGACGGTGGCACCCAAGTGCTTTGCGAGTTGGATTGCGTAGGTTCCGACCCCACCGGACGCTCCGTTGATCAACACGTGTTCTCCCGCTTGAAGCACTCCGTGCGTCCGAAGTCCCTGCAGTGCGGTCAAGGCCGCAATGGGGACCGCTGCGGCATCTTCGAAGCTCACACTGGCCGGCTTTCGAACGAGTTCCTCCGCTTTGGCGGCCACCAGATCCGCAAAGCCTCCGTCCGCGAACCCGAACACCGCGTCGCCCACGGCGAACCCCGTGACGTCTTCGGCAACCTCGACCACGACCCCGGCGATGTCGACCCCGAGCCGGGGTGACGCGGGCACCGACCAGCCGGTGCCCATTCGAGCAATGAGTGGCGTGCCCGTGAGGCCGTGCCAATCGTACGGATTCACCGAGCAGGCTCGAACCTCCACCACGACCTGCCCTGGACCACACTCCGGGCGCTCGACGTCGACGACTTCAATTGCCTCCGGCGGTCCGTAGCGCGCCCGTATCGCAGCTTTGATGCCCGTGCCTTGCTCGTGTGTCGCGTCGTCCATGAAAACCCCAAATTCGGCCGTTGTGGGCCGAACACCAGAAAACGTACACCGTACGTTTCGGCAACGAGCAAGGTGTAGTGGCCGCACATGACCTTGTCAACCGGGATCTGGGCGAAACTCGGGCTCGCATGTCACGCCGCCCGCCCCTATCGAGGCCGCGGATCCTCGAAGCCGCCGTCGCCTTTGCCGACGAGCACGGCGCGGACGCACTGACGATGCGCAAGGTTGCCGACGCACTCGGGTTCCGGGTGATGTCTCTGTACAACCACGTCGCCAACAAGAACGAGATGCTCACAGGCATGGTCGACCTGGTCGTCGGGGAGATCGAACCACCGCCCACACGCGGCAGCTGGCAAGAGCTCATGCAAGCCAGCGCGGCCTCGGCTCATCATGTCCTTCTGAGACACCCGTGGGCAGCCAGCGAATGGTCGAAACGCCATCCCGGCCCCAACCGGCTCCGCTACATGGACGACATCTTGCGCATCCTGACGGAAGCCGACCTCGGGCCGAGCATCGTCTACCGCGGATACCATGCCATCACGATGCACATCGTGGGCTTCACGCTGCAGGAGGCGGGTTTCGAAGGGGAGATGGCCAGCGACTTCGAACAGATGGCGCAGGATTTCCTCGACCAGATGTCCGATCAGCTCCCCTACCTGGCGGAACACGTTCGAGGGCACCTCGACCCCTGTGGCCACGGCGACGAGTTCGCCTTCGTGCTCAGCCTAATCCTCGACGGCCTCGAGCGCGCTGCTCGACCCAGGGGTTGAGCAACACGCTCGAGCGCGGCCGTGGGCCATGAACGGTGAGCGTTCGTCAGCCGGCCTCGAAGAGGACCACGCCTTCGCCGACGAGAGAGGCTTCTTCGCTGTCGAGTCGTCCCTCGGCAACGGACAGGGAGAAGGCACCGCCGAGCACCTCGCTCAGTCGCTCCACGGTACGTTCGGTGAGCGCGGTACCGGCCCGAATGAACGGGGCCCCGGATGCGTTGAGCACATCATGCTGCAGCACCATGCCGGGCTGAAGCTCCTTCACCTGAACCATGCGCGCCCCGCCGCGTCCGCCAACGATCCCGAGCACGATCGACATGTCTTGGGACCGCATCGTCCAGGACTCGTGTGCTTCGGTAAAGGCGTCCGCACCGCAGTCCTCCGGCAGGCCCAGCGTCGTGGCCACCCCTTCGGCCATGAAGGCCTGCTTGAACGACCCCGCGAGCATGTTGGACATCTCCCGCAAGCAGTCGCGCAGCGTGTCCGTACAGGGTTTCGCTCCCGGCAACAGCGTCTCGATCAGGGCTTTGCCCGAGGACTTGGAACAGCCTGCGAGAATGTCGATCGTCGAACCATCCTCGCGACAGGTCACCCGGATTCGAGCGGCCAGCGGGGGAAAGCGCCCCTCGTGCTGCGAGACCGCCACCGACGTGTCGAGCATCGACTGCACACGGGTACTCAACACTCCCCCGCAGTCGCGCCACGCATCCGTGGTGCGCAAGCGCCCATTCTGGGCGATGTCCTGCTCCAGGCCGAGGCGCTGAGGCAAGGTCACACGCGCGACCAGTTCCTCGGCGCCCGCCGACGTCGCGATGACGTCCATCGCTCCGGCCGAGACAGCGGCAGAGACGCTCTTGTCGTCGAGCTTGGGCAGCGCCGCAATGACGTGGGGGCGCGTACTGAGACCCGCCGCCAACACGGCGCGAATCGAACGACGTTCGTTGACGATGAAGATGTCGCCGCCGCTCTCGAGCAGGTCTCGCTTGGTGAGGCGCTCAGCGATGCGCAGGACGTCGTATCCGCGCGCACGAAGAATGCTTTCGAAGCGCTCCCCAGCGGGACCGCCAGGCATGGCCACTATGATGCGCATTTGGACCTCGCCTGGGAGCGTTCGACCAACTTACGGACCGTGGCGACGAGCATCTCAGCCTTGAACGGCTTGAGCATCCACCCCACGGCACCCAGACCTCGCGCCCGTCGGACGAGGTCGGCTTCGGACTCCGTGGTGACCATCAGGACCGGTGGAAGCACCCGGTCTTGGCCCTGCAACGCCTCGAGAAACTCGACGCCGTTCATCGACGGCATGTTCACGTCGCACAAGACGCATGCGATGTCGTCATCGAGCACCTCCAGAGCCTCGAGTCCATTGGCGGCCTCGACCACCTCGAAGCCCGTGGGCGCCAAGGCAGCCACGACAAACCGACGCGCGGTCATGGAGTCATCGACGACCAAGATCTTCGTGCTCACGCCTCTACCCTCCGGAACGCAGAGCAGAGAGTTGTGCATTGGGGCTCCCGGTTCGACGCCATATCTCCCTCATCGGCAGGAATTGCCGCGCCTTGAGCGGGGTCCACTGATGCAAGACCCCGTTGGGACGCTCAAACCGGGGAGCGGCGGAGTTTCGGACGCCCGGCAACGCGCTACCATGAGCGCAGATCCGTGGCGTTCATCGCGATCCAATGCCCCTCCTGCGCCTCCACCGACGTGACACTCCGGGGCGGCGGCAACTATCAGTGCAACCACTGCTCGACTGCGTTCGTACGCAAGGATCAGCCTCAGCGCGCACCCGCTCCTCCGCCACCACCACCACCGCGGCCGCTGAGAGCCCCCGTGCACTCGGCATACGGGCCACCGCCGCAACCGACCGTCGCTCCCACCGAGGTTCACGTACACACGAGCGGCAGCAGCTTTCGTTGGATCTGGTGGCTGTTCACGATGCTGATCGCCCTCGGCGCTCCGTTGATCGCCGCCGGCGTGAACTACATGGAGGTACAGAAGGCGACGCAGTCCGCCAGGGCGATGAGCACATCCACCACGCCCCCGCCCTCCAAGAAAAAAAGCGCTCCCGTCCCCAAACAGGCCGATGCCCCAACGCAGGTCGTACCGCGCAAGCCGGCCGTGAACATGGGCAACACCACGCCCGACGAGGACACAGAGGAGAAAGAGCCCGAAGCCAAGGGTGAGGGCACCTCGCTCGATCAGTTTCAGCGGCTCGACGGGTGTTCATGTCGCTCGGGCAACGGCAACGTCGACCTGTTCACGCGGCACGACGGAAGCGACACCACCATCACGGGCGCGGGTACGCGAACGACCATGAGGCTGTCGTTCGCGCTGAAGGTCGGCAACCAGACGCCGTTTGCCCTTCCACTGCGGTCCACCACCGCTCCCGCAAACAGCTACGCGCAGGGCCGCTTCCCCCTGGGCATCGGCTGCAGCGGTGACACGGTCGTCATCGCGACCGAGCGCCGAATGACCGGGTGGTCGATCGACGACCGCACGGCCCGCTGGAGTGTCGACCTTCCCGGAAGCTTCGGTTCGGTCAAGACGAGCGAGAAGGCCGCGGTCGACTGCAAGTCGCTCTCGGTCCGCAACGGTGTCGCCTCCGTCCGGGTCGGCGGCCAAACGTTCAAGGCAACGCTCGAAGACGGCACTCCGCCGTCGACCAAGAGTGGGAGCAAGACCAAGCCCGCCCCCAAGCCAGAGCCCAAGCCAGAGCCCAAACCTGCTCCGACGCCTGAGCCCGCCGACGAGACCAAGCCCTCCGATCCAAAGCCCGCTCCGCCCAAGCCGTCGCCAACACCGGCCGACACCGACGGCAAGAAGAAGAAGGGCAAGAAGAAGAAAAAGGGCAAGAAGAAGAAAAAGGGCAAGAAGAAGAAGGGCTCGTAGCCCCCTTCAGGCCGCAGGCGAGACGTCCACTGGAGCTGACGATGCTCCTCGTCGCCGTGATGCCGCCGCTGGTGCTCGCGCTCGGTGTGTTGGACTGGGCGTGAACCCAGCGGGGCCCCATCACCAGCGAATGCGGGCTTCGTCGAAGCGAAGCGTGCTGCCGTTTTGCCACACCGACCCGGCATAGACGCGGTCGGCGGGAGAGGCCAAGTCGTCGAGCGTCACCCCGAGCACGGACAATGGGATCTGAAACCGCTCGTACTCCCGGGTGGCGGGGATCGTCAGCGGCCAGAACCCGAACCCTTGCCCACCGATCTGAACTCCAGCGGAAGACCACCACCCGTGACCGTCGACGGCCTCGCCCGGGTCCACGGAGATGTGAAACTCGAGGAACGCGTCGGCCAAGTCGCCCCCGGATAGACCGGTGAGCGGAACGCTGAACTCCTGCAAACGAAGGTTCTCCCAGCACTCGACGACCCGCGGATCCGGCGTGTCGCACGTCTGTTCGGGCATGCCCATTTCGCCAACGTGGCACAGCAAATCAAGCTGGTAGTGAGAGGAGCCTGCGTAGGGTTCCTCATCGCTGAATCCGAAGCACGTGGGTAGCGGGTACGCCCCTCCCGAGAGTTGCTCTTCGTCGAACAAGACGATGTCTTCGGTCGGGGCGTCGGTCGTCGAGCGCACCGCGACGTTGGGGCTCTCGCTGCGACCCCCGGCGGTGTCCAACACGACCAACTTCGCATAGTAGTCGGTCCCGGGTTCGAGCCCGCGCGTCAGCGAGGCCACGACACGATCGACCCCCTTGGTGTTCTTGAGCGTGAACCGATCGAGCTCGGGGTTGGTTTCGCCGTCGAACACCAACACTCCGTCGCCGCTTTCGAGCGCGGCTTCGTCGGTGGCCAGCCACAGCACCCAACCGCGAAAGTCGGCTTCGTCGCCCGCGACATCCCACGTCCAGTGGATCGACTCGGGCGTGGACCAGTCGGCGGAGAACGACAGCACCTCGAAGCGACCCGGGATCGGACCCCCCGTGGTCTCGGAGCCGTCACTGCTCGACCCGGGCGCCGTGGTGGTCGATGCATCGGTGGTCGCCCCCACGCCCGTCGAGGCGCTGCTCCCTGAGCCCTGTATGCCGGTCGTCCCGCCTCCACTTTCGGCGGTGCCCATACGGCAGGTCTGGGTGGCCTCATCGCAGACCCACCCCTCGGCGCATGGACACGCTTTGCCCTCCAGATCGATCGCGGGCAAGACACAGCCGTTGACCAGACCCAGCAACCCGACCCACTGCAACGCTCGCATCACGGCACCCTCACGGTATCACCCCACAGCCGCGGCCCAGGGTTCACCGTCGTCGACGTAGCCACCCAAACACCGCGAACAACAGCACGCCGAGACCCGCGGGATGGCCGCCCGAGGTGGAGCATCCGCCGCCGCCGCCCGACGCCGAGGCACCGTCCGTCTCCTCGCCACCGCTGCTCATGCTCGTCTCGGGCTCTGAGCCCGAACCTGCCGAAGTGCTGGAACCGGGCGTACCCGTGTCCGAGTCGTTGCCACTCGGATCGCCACCGGTGTCGTCTCCCGCCTCCCCCGAGGTCTCGTCGTCGCCTCCAGTCGACTCACCGCCACCGGATGTCGTGCCTTCGCCGGGCGTCATCGCGCAACCGATGCGCTCGGTGCTGACGATGACGTCGTCGAACCAGGCTTGGTTCGGGTGGTCGGTATCGCCGGGGTCGATGAAGTGCTCGAGCATCGCTCGGTTGAGCTGAAGGTCGGCACCGTCACGCCACCGGATCCCCGTGGCCTCGTGGCCCAGCACGTCGTCGACCCAAAACGTCATCGAACCATCGGCGACTCCCGGCGTATTGAGTTCCATCGACATCTCGAGGCAGGTCCACTCCTCGGTGGGCAACACCACCGGAGCGTCCGGCGAGAAGTGGTTACCCCAACAGCACTCGGGGCCGTTGGAACAGGGCATGCCGATCCCCGCACATCCGTCACAGATGCCTTGCGCGTAGTCACCGCTGCAATACCCGCCCGAGTCGCAGTTCATGTCGGGGTGGTAGGTGTAGAAGAACAACTCGTGGTCGGGGTTGAGGTCGACGCGGGTGCCTGCCCAGCGATCTCCCGCGGGTCGGCAACCTGCGTTGCCATTGGCGTTCCAGTAGGCGTCGGGCTGCGTTCCGCCCAAGCCGATGAAGTGATGCACGTAGTCGTGGTCGGCCGCGAGACGGACCCATGTTCGAAAGTAGAGGCGATCGTGTCCCACCAGCGAGCAGCCGGCCTGCTGCTCCCCGTCGCAACTCGCATACCGAAGGGTCCCGCCCTGGTAGCCCGCGCCCGCACCACCAGGGGTGTGCAGCGCCCAGTCGCCGTCATGAACCAGCGCGGCATCGTTCTCGAGCCGAATGCGCTCGGGGTTGTTCACCCCGTCAGGACAACCGGCGCACTCGGTCCATGGGGAGTCGGCATACCAAGACTCCCATCCAGCCGCTCCGCCCTCGAAGTCCTCGCACATCAGCCAAGCGGGGTCGGCCCGGTCGCAGTCCGACGCCTGTGCGGTCGAGGCCAACAACAAGGGCAGCAGCCCCACGACACCCACGACGGCACGCATCGAACCCATGCGTCGAGTCTACCGACCCCGTCGTTCTCGCGGCCTTACCGGGTCTGCGCGCATCGCCTACTCGAACCGGCGAAACGGCGACGACGACTTGGGTTCTGCGGTGTCGGGCTTGGAGGTGCGCTTTCGAGGCCGAGACCGCTTTCGCCGCTTGCGGGGCGGAGGAGCGGTCTCGACCGAGACCTCCGGCTCCACGTCCTCGGCGACCGGGCTCAGCGCGACCACGATTCGCTCGTCGGCCCGGCCAGCGATGACATGCCGCTGAGACTCGAACCCGTCCTTGACCACGTCGATCTCGGTTTCGACGTCACGCGGGATCTCGGCGACCACCGGCGTCGTGCCCAGGACCTCGGAGCCCAGACGAACCTCCGCCCCTTCGGGCCGACTCTCGACCCGCAGGTGCACCGTCGCGGAGGCGTCGGGCTCTGGCATCGCCGCGGGGGGCGTTTGCGCTTGCGCGGCCTCTGGCACCGCCGGCGACTCGGGCGTGGTGTTGCTCATCGCCATCATCACCCCCGCCACAGCCACGGTCCCCAACCCCAGCCCAGCCACGATCGGCCACCGTCGACGCTTTGGGGTCTCGGTGGTCGCGGCGGAGACCTCGGTGGACGCCGCCTCGCGAGCGACCTTGGAGAGCGAATCCTGCACTTCCGCCCGGCGTGAGGCGAGCCGATCGCCGAAACGGCTCTCGATGTACGCGCCAAGGTCGACCGACTCGTCGAGCGCGAACGCCTCGTCCAAGGCGTCGGCCACCTCGGCGGCTGTTTCGGGGCGGTCCTCGGGGCGTTTGGCCAGCAGCCGAAAGCACAGCGCGACCGCAGAGGCGGGGATCTCCGGGCGCTGGTCGCCGATGTCGGGTGCCGGCTCTCCGAGGATTCGGCGGGCGACCAAGTTGGAGTCGGGCCCCTTGTACAGCCGCCGGCACGTGACCAGCTCGTACAGCACGATGCCCAGCGCAAAGAGGTCGGAGCGACGGTCGACCACCTCGAAGCGCAGCTGCTCCGGTGACATGTAGCCGACCTTGCCCTTGAGTAATCCGGTGCTCGTCTGGCTGGAGCGCCCGAGGGCTTTCGAGATGCCGAAGTCCGTGACTCGGACCAGACCGTCGCGGCCGACCAACACGTTCTGCGGGGACACGTCGCGGTGCACCAGCGCGAGCGGCTCACCATCCGCCCCGACCAGTTCGTGGGCGGCATGCAACCCACGCGCGATCTGAGAGACGATGCTGCCGCACAACGACGCGGGGATCGGCTCTTGCTCCGAAGCGTGGTGGCGGATGAACTCGGAGAGCGAGACCCCTTCGACGTAGTCCATCACCAGGAACGGACCATCGTCGTCCTCGCCCACGTCGAGAACCGACACGATGTTGGCGTGCCGCAGCAGTCCCGCCACGCGCGCCTCGTCGAGGAACATGGTGCGCATGTCCTCGTCCTCGCGGTAATGCGGATGCAGGCGCTTGACCGCGTAGAGTCTTTGAAACGCACCGTGCTTGCGCAGGCAGAGATCAACTCTGCCCATGCCACCCGACGCGATGTCGGCGACGCGGAGGTACCCCGACGTCGAGCCGAACGAAGACTCCGTCTCCACCCCGATCACGATGCCCGACTCTCGGGCCAGTGGTCTAGGGTAGGTTGCGCTGTTCCCGTAGTGGGTGCGTCACTCGTCCGGCAATACGCGCATCCGACCCGCATCGGAGCTCAAGACCGAGACGATCACCTCACGCATGTCCAAGTCTGTCTCTAGCAGGCGGGCATGCGCGGCATCCACGAAGGCATCGTCTTGCGTGTTGGGTGTGCGTTCGAGTGCGTATTCGAACCACCGTCGCGCCATGCACCGCTGCGCTTGTTCGTTGTCGGCAAGTGCGGAACCCAGCTCCACGGCACCGTCGACCTCTTCGCCCGTCGGCAACACACCGCTGGCATCGATGGGCGTGTCGAACTCGGGATAGACGTCCGCGTAGCGGCCCCCGCCGTCGAGGTTTTCGAACATGAACCCCAACGGGTTGATGATGTTGTGGCAACCAGCGCACGTGTCCGAGTCGGTCATCTGCTCGAATGCTTCGCGCGGCGGTACCCCGACCGGAATATCGGGAATGACGATGTCGGCGGGCGGCGGCGGAAGCTCGATGCACAACACGTTGCGCGCGACGAACGTGCCGCGGTGCGCAGCCCGGTACGCCTCGACGGTCGTGTGCGCCCCGACGACAGCGCCTTGAGACAGGACCCCTGCCCACCCGGCATCACCGAGCTCCAGTCGGTACAGACCGTCCTCGAGCGACTCTCCGACCGGGACGTCGTAGTACGCAGCAAGGGCGTCGCTGCCGATCGTGTAGTCGGCCGCGAACAGCTCACGCATGGACCCGCCGTTGCGCATCACATGTGTGACGAACGCGTCGGTCTCGCCCCGCATGTCTGCGGCCACGCCCGGAAGGCCGGGATAGTTCTCGGCGGCGCTGGACCCTTCGAGGTAGCGGCCGTGATCTCCGAAGTGATCGATGCCCAGGTAGGCGTCGAAGAAGTCGAGCACCATTGCGTCCGAGCGCGGGTCGGCGAGCATTTCGCGGACCGTCGTGGCAACGCCCTCTTGGGTATCGAGCCCACCGTCGTCTGCGAGCGCCCTGAGCTGTGGGGACGGACTCTGGTTCCACAGCAGCAACGACAATCGCACCGCCAACTCCCGTCCGGTCAGACGACGCAGTTTGGGGTCGTCGGTCTCCTCGCCCACCTCGACGCGGTACAGGAACTGCGGGCTCTGCAGCGCGAGCGAGAGCACCTGCGCGTGAGCATCGGCCGCCGTCCATGTGTCGCCGTCCCATTCCGCCGGCGGACTCATCAACCCGAGAAACACCTGCAGCTCGTCCTCGGTCGGCTCACGCTTGAACAGGATCGGCAGCACGCGGCGCACGTCCTCCTCGACACACGCCTCGTCGGCACATGCCGTGACGCGCACGATCTCCGCAGCCGCTCGCTCGGCAAACGCGTGATAGGCCTCCACACGGGTGGCATCGGCCGGAAGATAGTTGGACGGAAACAACCCGTTGGTGGCATCGGCGGGAATGAGGTTGAACGGCACCTCGTCGGCCGCCGCCCCGAATGCTTGCTGCACCACCCCGATCAGCTGGTTGCGGCGCAACAGCTGCATCGGTGATGCACCCGCGCACGCCCCATCGCAGTCGGTCGGTGTATCACCGCCGTCTTCGCCACCGTCGGTTTCATCCCCGCCGCCCTCGGCGTCGCCGGCATCGCTCGCCGCACCGTCGGTCTGGGCCCCCGCACCCGCAGGATCGGCGACGCCTTGGTAGCACCCGGCTCCGAGCGACGTCGTGAGCAGTGCGGCCAACAACCCTTCGATTCGAACGCGCTTCATGCCACCACCTCCGTCAGCGGACCGGTGGAGTAGATCGGGTCACCCACGTGGTCGATGTCGTCGAAGCCCATCGCGTGGCAGAGCGAGACGAGCAGCTTGGTACTTGGTTGTCCCGGGTTGTCGGAAGGCCGGAAGTTTTCGAACACGTCGAAGCCTCCCCATTTGTAGGCACGACCGGTCTCGAAGTAGCCCACATCATCGCCCTGGAAGATCGTGACGGGCACGTTGTAGTTGGAGTGCGTGCCGCCTTCGGACATCTCGGAAAGCTGCACGACCACCATGTTGTCGCGCACGAAGTCGGGCACGGCATCGAGGAAGTCCGTCTTCAAACGGGAGGTCGTCCAACGCCACAAGTCCGCGAAACACTGGCGAGCGATCGCGCGTTGTTCGGCCGATGAGTCCCCGTTGGCGCCGCAGTTGGCCCCGCATGAAGCCGGCATGCTGTGCGCGTGACCGTGCAGGTCCATCGAACCGACGCCATCGTAGGTCGCGGCGTACTCGGGATCCTCGAGCAACTCGTTGGCGACCCCTTCCTGGCGCCGAAGCTGGTACCCCGCCACGTTGGTCACGCCACAGGCGAACGCCGTGCTCACCACGCTGAAGGTTGCACGTACCACCGCATCCATATGCGTGTTGGACCAATTGCCGATGTGGTCAGGAGACGTCCCGATGTCCGGCGGCGTGCACTCGATGATCGTGTCCAGCTTGTTCTCGAGCTCTCGAATGCCATCGAGGTGCGCATCGAGGCGGTCCTTGTCCTCGGAGACCAACTCGCCACGCACCCGCGTGAGCTCGCCCGTGAGCGCATCCAACACGCTGCCCTGCTTGGCCCGTAGACGCCGAAGCTCATCTTCGCTGACGCCGAGATTCGCGAACATCGCTTCGTAGGCGAACCAGGGACCCCAGAGCACCGGGGCCGAGACCAACGAATCCTGCCAGAAGAACGCCGCATGAGCGGCGAGGGAGCCCGGCACGTCCGGTGCGTTGTCGTCCATCGTGCCCTTGGCACGCCCGATGCGAAGCACCTGCATCGGCGGCGGCGTCTCCCCTTGTTGCAAGCACCGCTCCTCGATGCGACGACCCAGGATCGTGTCGACGGACGGACCGTTGTAGACCAACGTGTCTCCGGCGTAGCGCACCGTCGTCCCCGTCAACAACGCGCCCGTGCCCTCATGCCCGCCGTTGGGCGGCATGCCTTCGGAGTCGGAGGTGAACGCGGAGACGTTGTCGATCCCGTCGAGGATCGCGATGTTCTGAAGGTAGTCCTGCAGCGGCTCGTGCTGGTACGGGAGCCCATCGGTCGCCAAGTCCGACGACGCGGGACGCCACGTCGTCATGTCGGTGCCCTGCGCGGTCCCGATGATGAACAACTGGCGGCCTCCAGCCCCCGCCGCGCTCGCCTTCAGCTTCGGGAGCAAGCCGGACAGCAGTGCCGCACCCGAGAAAACCCCAGAGGCACGGAGAAAATCGCGGCGTCCCCAACGGCCGGACCTCATCGTTTCCAGCTCCCCGTGTCGTACGCGCGCTTCCGATACCCGAGTGTTTTCAGCATCTTGCTCCCCTTCCGCTTCGAACCGCGTCACAGACGACGGTTCGATCCACTGCAGCCTATTTCAATCTCGGTCCAGAGCTTCTTACGGCGACTGCGTGCACTGCCGAGCGGGTCCTCGTGACGCGGTACCCTCGGGACGACGGCGCGCATGAGTTCCACGTCGGCAGACCCAGACGCACTCGCAGCCGCGTGCGACAGCGCCGCATCCGGACACTTCGGGGCTCCGGTCGCGCTCCCGGTCGATGCGTCCAACGAGGTCCGCGTCCTCGCCGGCCTGCTGCAGTGCCAGCGTTGGGTCGCAGGTCTCGACCTCGACCCGGGCGTGCTGGACCCCGCCTGGGTCGATGTCCCCCGAGGCCCCGAGCTGTTGATGCACCACGTCGAGCTCGCTGCACTTCGGCTGGACGCCGACACCATGACGCGGCTTCGCACCCTCTCGGAGGGCGCCGCCCCAAGCGAGGCCTGTGACCGGACCTGGCTCGAGTTGGCGCGAACCTTTCTCGCGCTGGCCTCGGGCTCCGCGGTGGATCCCGGCGACCTCGTCGAGTTGGAACGGTCGGGACGCGAGAACAAACAAGCGGGGCAAGTCCTGCGTGCCGCCACACTGCGCGCGTTGGCGTCCGAGGCCGCAGGCCTTTCCGACGAAGCCGTCGAGCACGCTCGTCGCGCGTTTCGTATGGCCCGCACCGAACGACACCCACAGGCCGAGTACTGGGCGGGCTGGACCCTGGCCCGCCAACGCCGACTGACCGGGCGCCCCTACCTCGCGTCCCGCATTCTCGGTGCACAGCGACGGTACGCACCACCGCCCTGGCATCGCTGGATCGATCTGCAGCGCACGCTCGCCGAGGGCATCAGTGCCGATGCCAACCCGGCGTCCGTTGGGCTCGGCATCGCATTGGAGCGTGCGAGAGCGGGTGATCGTGCCGGCTTCACCGAGCAGATCGACGCGCTGCAACCACACCTGGCAGCGTTCGCGCCGCTGCAAGACGACGTCGGCGACATGCTGTCCAGCCTGGGAGTCGAAGCACGACCGCCTCGGCCCGTGGTGCTGCAGTGGCGACACGGAGAACGTCCGTTCGAGCCCCCACCGTGTGGACTGGCCGCCATTGCACATGCGCCCCTCGCCCTGGTCGTCGCCCGCCCCAGCACCCACGGCCACCGCGTGTTGGGTCTGGCCGATCAACTCCTGCCCGCCGAGGTCTCCCGCGATCTCGTGCACGACAAACCCGGCCGCACCGAGAGCCTGCTCGCCGCCCTCGCACTCATCGGCCCCGAAGGGCTCACCGAAGAGCAACTCTTCGCAGCCGTCTACGGCTTCACCTACAACGCCACGCTGCATCGCGGCGCGTGGGATGTCGCGCTGCACCGAGCCCGCGCCGCCTGTGGCTCCCTCGCCACCCTCTTTCGCAGCGAAGGCCACGTGCGCCTCGACGTCGTGCAACCGTTCGTCGTCCCCGACCCCCGCTGCCAACGCGCACACGAAGACCGCGTGTTGCAACGCATGGCCAGCTCCGACGGCGCCAGCGCCCGCGACCTCGCGAACGGCCTCGGCCTCTCACTGCGCACCGTGCAAGACGTGCTCCGCGACCTGGTCGAAACCGGCGCCTGCCAACAACACCGCGACGGTCGGCGGCGCCTCTACAGCGTCGAAGACACCACCTTTCAAGAACCGACCCGCTCCGGCCAACACTCGCCGGGGTGAGTTTCGCGAAAGCGGGCACACCTCGGACCTGACCTTCGGGATCAGGTTCCGCGCGGTGCATGCAACGATCTCGCTCAGCGGCCGACCTGTGCGTCGCAATGTCGACCGCGCGGAACCTCTACCCGGACACCACCGTCTTCGTCACTTGCCGCTGCGTTCACCAGAGCTATCGGCTCGTCCCCAAACCGGTCGTGCGCCGCATCGTCGACTTCTGCTTCGCCGTCGTTTCCACCCGGTACCGCAACGAGTTCGGGATGGAGTTCTACGAGTTCGAGTTCCTCTCGACCCACTACCACCTCGTCGCCAACAACGCGTCCGGCAAAATCACCGACTTCCTCAAGGCGCTCAACTCCCTCATCGCCCGTGAACTCAACGCACTACGTGGCAAGGGCGGCGCCTTCTTCGACCGTGAGCCCGGCATTCAGACCGTGCTCGGCGACGCCAAGGTCTTCGAGCACTGCGTCTACACCCTCGCCAACGCCGTCGCCGCCGGCATCGTGCACAAGACCGCCCACTGGAAGGGCTCCAACTCCATGCGCTACGAGTACGGCAAGGAGTACGTCGTTTGGAAACCGCGGGTGGGGCTGTGGTCCAAGAAGGTCCGACACAAACGTCGGCGGAGCTCTCGGCGCTCGAGGCGGGCCGCCTTTGCAGAGCGCTCGACCCTCCCCGCGACGTCCATCATCAAGCTGGACCGACCCCCCATCATGCCCGAGCTCTCCGATGCCGAGCTGCGCGCGAGGATTCGCGACGCTCTGCAGCAGCGCGAGGCCGAAACCGCCGAGAAACGGTCCGGAAAACCCGTCCTCGGCATGAAAGCCGCCCTGAAGATTCACTGGTCGACCGTGCCCAGGGAGGGCGAAGAACTCTTCGGGCGCAACCCAACGTTCTCGACCGACACACTCGAGCAACGCATCGCAATGAAGCGTCTGCGCAAGACGTTCCTCCGCGAATACAAGGCCGCGCTCGCCCGCTGGAACGCCGGCGAACGCAACGTCGTCTTCCCTGCAGGCACCGTCCGCATGCGACTCCGCCACAACGCACCAACGGGACCAACGCCCGCGTTCCTCCGGTCCTCGTAGATCCGGCGTCACAACGAAAAACCGCAGGAGGCGAGCCAAGGCTCGTCCTTCCGCGCTGGTTCTTCATCGCCAATGGCGGCCAGCCCCTGCCCCTCGAGGCCAGGGTCATACGTCCCCCGCAGACAGAAGGAGCCAACCGCGCAACGCTCGTACAACGCGCAGCGTTCCGACCCGGTCTTCACTGACACGAGTGTCAGTACACTACTTCCAGACTGGTCTCCCTCCCCCCAGCCCAGCCCACTAGCTCAGAACCGCACCCCACCCGGAGCCCACGCGACCCTGCGACGCTTCTTCTCACGACCGAGCCGAACCAACCCCCAAGTGAGCCCAGCGATCGCCAGTGCCCCGCCGACGGCCATGGTGATGTTGCCCACCAGGGCGAACCGTTGGGCATCGTCGTCGAGCGAGACCGCCTTGGACTGCACGGGCTCGTCGCGGGCGTCGCGATTCTTCGAGGACGCGACGAGGGCCAGCGCAAGACCGGTTGCCGCGGTCGCTCCGCCGACGCCGAGCACGATCCAGGGCGCGGCGCGAGCCCCCGGGCTGCGCTCGACGGCGGGCGTCGGCGGTTCGGACTGCACCACGGGCGGCGGAGGCTCGGGTGGCGGATCGTCCTCGGCCTCGGCCTGCTCTTCCGCCACACGCTCGCGCAGCCGACCAACCCGTGCGGTCACGGCATCGGCATCCTTCGCGTTGGGTGCGGCCTCGAGGTAGCGCTCGTATGCATCGACCGCAGACTCGAGTTCGCCCGCACTCTCGTATGCTCGACCGAGGTTGTAGAGCAGCACCGGATCGGGAATCGTCTCGGCCAACTGCGAGAGGATCTCCGCAGCCTCCTCGTACCGGCCGTCTCGGTAGTACTGGTCGGCGAGCTCGAACAGCGCCGCGGGGTCTTGCTCGCCCTCGGCCGGTTGCGTCGCCGGCTCGCCACGCTGGGCAAACACCGGAAGCGGTGCCGACCCGACCATGACGGCGACCGCGATGCTCGTGACGAACTGAACCGGGCTCGGTGAGGCCACGCTTGGATACGCTACCAGCGTCCGGCCGCGGTGGGTAGGCCGAACGTTGTTCGGCAGCACCTCAAGCCAGGCCACGTTTGGTCAAATAGTGGACCAGCTCGGCACGCGAGCCGATGCCCAAGCGGTTGTAGATGTGATCGAGATGGCTGGTGACGGTGCGAGGGCTGATGCCGAGCACCTTTGCGATGGCCGCGTTGCTCGAGCCGGTACAGACCAGCTTCGCGACTTCGAGCTGTCGATCGCTGAGCGGTGTGGACGCGGCAACGAGGGGGGTGTGCTCTTGCTCGGGGTGATACGTGAACCGCAGCAGCGCGTCGGGTCCGACGTGAATGCGATCGCCTTCACGCAATACCGTGACCTCGGTGCGCACACCGTTGACCAGGACGCCGTTGGTCGACTCGAGATCGATGAGGTTGTAGATCCCATCCGCTGCCCGAATGATCTTCAGATGGTGTCGAGAGACCCCGCTGTCCGACAACGTGAGGCCGGCCGCGTCGTCCCGACCGATCGTGCACTCGGTGCGATCGAGCAGGGCGACCGTGCCTCGATGCGCGCCGGCCAACACCACCAAGCTAGGGCGCGCGCCATGAGGCACTCGCCGGGTGTTGACGGGGCGATGGGTCGTGCGGTCGCGCTCGGGCATGCAGAGGTCCTGCGGCGTCGGTGCACGGTATCGTAGACCCATGAGCCGGGAGCGGCCAGCGCGGACACCGATCGCACGAGGGACACTCGTAGGTCGATACGTCGTGCTCGACGCGCTGGGTCAAGGCGCGATGGGCAGCGTCTACACCGCGTTCGACCCCGACTTGGACCGCCGCGTCGCGCTCAAGGTCGTGTCTCCGCGCGAACACGAACACCCCAGCGACCTCAGCCGTGAGGCACGGGTCCTCGCCAAACTCGACCACCCCAACGTGGCCACGATCTTCGACGTGGGCTTCTGGGAAGAGCAGCTCTTCATCGCGATGGAACGCGTCGACGGGGGTGACCTCGTTGCTTGGCTGAAGGACGACCACTCCCCCACGGAGATCCTCGACCTGCTGCTCCAGGCAGGACACGGGCTACAGGCAGCGCACGCTCGCGGCGTGGTGCACCGAGACTTCAAACCCAGCAACGTATTGGTCGGCACCGATGGCCGAGTCCGAGTCGCCGACTTCGGGTTGGCGCGTCTGGGGCCGGACGAAGGAGCCGCGCCCGCCCCTGGCGACTCGATGCGCGGGGTGTTCGACTCGCAACACGCGGTCGCGGGCACGCCGATCTACATGGCGCCCGAGTTGAGTGCGGGCGAGCCCGCGTCGGCGCGCTCGGACCAGTACGCGTTCTGCGTGACCGCGCACTGGGCCCTTGCCGGCGCCATGCCCAGCGAGGGCTCCACAGCGTCACTGCCCGTGCACCCCGAGGCACGACGAGCGATCGCCCGCGGCCTCTCCCCCGATCCGACGCAGCGCTTCGAGTCGATGGACGCGCTGCTCGCCACACTCTCCCCCCCGCGACGGAGACGGCGGGTGTGGTTTGCGGGCGGCATCGCGGTCGGCGTGTTGTCCGGCGCCGTCGCAGTGGCCTCCATCGCAGGCCCCGTCGAATCGAAAGACGATTGCGAGGCAGCCGCACGAGCATTCGAAGACCGCTACCGCGCCGACCGACGCGCAACGCTGCACGATGCCCTCGCCAGCGCGCCGCTGCCGTACGCCTCCAGCGCGGCACGACGGGCCGATGCTGCGCTGACGGAGTTCGGGCGCGAATGGACGGACGCCTATCACCACGCGTGCGCCCTACCCGTCCCCGACGCCGCGACACGATGTCTGGACGCCCAAGCCGCCCAGCACGACGCCTTATGGAACGCCCTCGAGCAAGCCGGACCCGCCGTCGCCGAACATGTGGTGCCGGCGGTCGCCAGCTTGCCGCTGCCTAGCGCCTGCATTGCCGACGACGCTCCACCACGGCCGCCGTTGGATCCGCCCGATCCTGCGGACCAAGACGCGGCCGACATCGTCCGCGACCATCTGGAACGCGCGTGGGCGTTGCGAAGCACCAACCAATACGAGGAGGCCCTGGACGCCACGTTGACGGCCGTCGAGGCGGCGAGAGCACTCGCTCACCCTCCGCTGGTGGCCGAGGCACTGCTGGCGCGCGGACGCGTTCAGCACCTTGCGGGCGAGCTCGAGGCCGCCCAACACAGCCTCGAAGAGGCCGCCACGACCGCGTGGAGCTGCGGACACGACGACGCCGCACTGTCGTCGATCGCGATGCTGCTGTGGGACGTCGGCCAGGACCAAGGTGACCGAGCGGCCGCGGACGTCTGGCTCAAGGTCGGACAAGCCACCGTCGAGCGACGAGGGTGGCCGACCGCTGCCGAAGCCGAGTTCTGGAACGCGGCCGGAGGCGCCGAGCAGCACGCGGGGCGTTGGTCGGTGGCTCGCACGCATTTCGAACGCGCCCTGTCACAGCGCGAGCGATTCTTGAGCAAGAGCGACCCGCTCATCGTTCAGACGATGACCAACCTCGCTTCGCTCGACCTTCTCGAAGGCGACTTCGAGCGCGCGTTGGAGCGGTCCGAACATGCAGTCGAGCAACTCGAGGCAGCACTCGGTCCACAGGACCCCGGGGTGAGCCAAGCGCGACAAGCCTACGGCCGCGCGTTGCTCGACGCCGGACAGCTCGAACGAGGGCGCGACGTGCTGCAGGCCGCGCTCGACAGCACCCGGGCCAATCTCGGCGACGACCACCCGCTTCTCGCGTCGATGTCGAACAACCTCGGCATGGCACACGACCGACTCGGCGACGACGCCAAAGCACTCGAGTACTACGAGGCGGCGCTCGCATCCTGGCAGGCCCACCGCAAGCCCACCGATCCGAAGATCGGCGAAGCGCACTACAACGTCGGCTGGGCATCGTCTCAACTCGGCCACCACGACGACGCGGTCGAACACATGCAATCCGCCATCGAACTGATGCGAACCGCCTTGGGCGAAACGCATCCGCAGGTCTCGATGCTCTACCGTGGCCATGCCGATGTGTTGCGCCTGGCCGGGCGCTGCGAGGAGGCCACGGTGCAGGCCCGCCGTGCCGTCGCGCTGTTCGAGCAGGCCAGCGAACGTGGCGGCAGCCGAGGCGCCCTGGCTCTGTTCACCTTGGGCCAGTCGCAAATGTGCGCCGACGACCTGCCGGGCGCCGAACAAACGCTGGCCAGCGCGGTCGAGCAGGCGGCGGAGGTGTTCGGTGCGTCGCATCCCAACGTGCGAACGATGCGGGCACAACGCGCAGATGTGCTGCGCAAGCTCGGCCGCATCGACGATGGTTTGGCGGAGATCGACCGAGCCCTCTCGATCGAAGGGTCGGGTCCCGCGCTCTCCACCGCTCGCCTGACGCAGGCCCGGCTCCTGCGCGAACGCGACCCAGCACACGCCCTCGAAGTGGCACGCCAAGCGTTGGCCGACATGCCGCAAACCGGTGGCTACGCCAAGAAACGCGACGCCTTGGCCGAGCTGATCGCGGCCCTGGAGTTGCGCGGCAGCGGCGCTGGATGAGCGATCCTGCGACGGCACGATTTGTCGTCGGCCGTTCGCGGTGCCATGCTCCGCCCACGGTGACCGACGACGCTCCCAAGAAGCCGCATCAGCCGGCGACCTGGTACCGCTACATGGACGCGTCATCCCTGGGCATCGAGATCGCGGTGTCGGTGGTCATCGGTGCGGCCGCGGGCATGTGGCTCGAAAAGAACGTCACGCACTGGGCCCCGTGGACCTCGGTCCTCGGCATGATGGTGGGCGTGGGCACGGCGGCCCGGGCGATCATTCGCACCGCCCGTAGCTACACCAAACAGCTGCGAGAACAAGACGCGTACGAGCGCGCCACCCGAGGCGACGACGCCTCCCCCGACGGGGATGGAGACGAGACCCGGGACGGAGACGAGGACGAGGCATGAACGACCAAGCGCGCAGCCGCCTGCTGTCCCGGATCCTTCAGTGGACCGTGGCGCTCACCCTGCCCATCACCGCGGCCGGGTGGTTTCTGTGGGACTTCGCCACCGCGCTGGGCATCCTGTGCGGCTCTGCCCTGGGCGCGCTCAACTTCATCTTGTTGGGTCGATCGTTGCAGCGCATGTTCGCCCAACCCGATGAGCACCGAGGCTCCAAGTGGACCCTGCCGGTCACCATGTTGATCAAGTGGCCGCTCATCCTTGGCGCCCTGGCGATCGTCATGCTGTTCCTGCCGGTCAGCCCTCAGGGTGTAGCGGTCGGCGCTCTGGTCTCGCTCGTCGCCGGCGCAACCGCGGCACTCCGAGAGCACCGCGCCACGACCGGCTCCTGACTCGGGTCATTTGCACGGAAGCCAGTCCCCGAAGTAGGGCAACCCGTTGTCGTCGACCTGCGGCGGAGGGTTGTCGCCGAACGTGATCGCGAGTTCGTCGATGAACATCGTGTTGTTCGGGGGCATCTCGTTGTTCCAGTAGGTGAAGATGTAGAGCCCGTCGAGCACCCCACCCGGGCCGCTGACCGTGGGCACGTCGGTGCGGTCGAAGATGAGCATGTCGTCGCGCCAAACGCGAAAGCGCCCCATACCGCCATCGTCGACCGAGGTGTCGTCATTTCGTAGCGCTCCCACTGGTCGCGCGGGATCGGATCGCCGTCGTAGACCTCCCACACGTTGTGCAGCTCCTTGATGATGCGCAACACCGAGTCGGGGCCGTCGGCGTTGTCGATGTACAGGTCGTTGTAGCCCCCGTTGCTGCCGTCGGCACGACGGTCGTGCAGACGGAGGAACTTCATCCATGGTGAGGCCGAGAACTCGAAGTCGCTGGGCCAGTAGGCCCAAAGCCGCACCCACACACTTTCGCCCTCCGGAACGTCGGGCAAGTTGACGATGCCGCCCCACTGACCAAAGCCACCCGCATCCCCTTCACGGATCTCCATCTGAGCGCTGAGAGACCCATGAAAGGCCTGCGCATCGGCGGCCACGGTGCGCCCCGCGGTGTTGAACGGACCGTCACCCAAGCCGTCCCCGGGGCTCGCATCGTCGAACCCGGCGTACAGCCAGGGCGTGTGTGGCACGCAGTCGCCGGTCGTCGAGGTTTCGTCGCTGCCCGAAGAGGACGAGGTCTCGTCCACGCCGGTCGTCGGAGTTTCGGACGTGCTCCCCGCCGACGTGTCCGACGAACCTGCGGCGCTCGAAGTCGACGCATCCGGGATGTCGCTCGTGCTTTCGCCGCTCGACTCCCCCGCAACCGTCGTGCCGCCGCCTCCTTCCTCGGAGTCGGTTGCACAACCGCCCGCGAGAGCGAATACGAACGCGGTGATGGGCGCGACGATCGGTTTCACGCCGCCACGGTACGGCCTCGCACCGAGGCCGTACCTTACGACCGCTGCGCAGATCAGATCTTCTCGATACGACCGCGACCGAGCTTGAACGAGAACATCCCGTTGATCGGATCGGGCGTATTGCTCACCACGTTGTTGGCAGCGGTGGAGACTTCGCCGAGATAGTTGAAGTAGGTGCACGCCACGCCGGGCTGCAGTTGGTCGGACACCTCGACGACGGCCTCGAACGAGCCCTGCCGCCCGACCACACGAACGCGATCTTCATCCTGTACCCCGTATGCGTCCGCATCCGACGGGTCGAGTTCGAGGATGTTGTCCGGCATCTGCTCGATGCGCTGCTCGATGCGCCGATCTTCGATCATGGCGCTCCACGTGCGGGAGTCTCGGCGGTTGAGCACCCAGATCTCGCCCTCTTCGGGGGCCAGCGACGCCTGCCGCTCGACCACGTCGTTCCAGTCGCCCAACGCGAACACGGCCTTGCCCGAGTCGGTCTTGAACGCGCCCCGCTCCCCCGCGCTGGCCTCGGCGACATCGGCGTCGTGAAAGCGGGGCGTTTCTTCGAGCGTGTCCCCTTCGAGTCGCAACGGACACTGCAAGCCGCGGGTGCCTTGCTCCGCCAACACGGCGCGTGCAGGTCGACCCTGTCGTTGCGCGTACTCGACGAGCGCGCCGAACGCCTGGGTGCCCCCCGACTTGGGACCCGCTTCCTCGAAGATCGCATCGCCATCGGCCCAGTCGAAGCCGTCGTAGCCCATCAGCGTCGCAACGTCGGCAACGATCTTCCAATCCGGGCGCGCCTGGCCGGGCGCGTCACAGATCTGCGCGTAGTGACGCAGCCGCCGCTCGCCCTGCATGCGCGTGAACGAAGACTCTCCCCACGATGCTGCGGGCAAGACAATGTCGGCCAGCGCCGTCAGCCCTTGCGGGTAGAGGTCCTGCTGCACCATGACCATGCCGCCCGCGTCGGCGCGCGCGGCCAAGGTTTCGACCACCGCGGCCACATCGAGCCGGTCACCATCGAACGCGACGCCCGACGTCAGCGACGGTCCGGTGGACACCAACTCGCGCATGCGCTCGAACAACACCGACGCGCCCGCCGTGCCGCCGCCGGCCCAGGTGCAACCGATGGCCCACGCCATGCGCAGGTTGCCGTCGCGCACCCACCGGTCGAGGTCCAATGCCGCCGCGCGTCCTTGCAGCGTGTCGGGCGAAGCATCCTTCGGATACGAGGCGGCCTTCATCATGCCGCGCTGGTGCCCGCCACCCCGCGAGATCACCCGCCCCGGTCGATTGCCTGCGCCGAGCAACAACCCGAGGCTGGCCAACGAAGCGCTGTTGGGGAAGTTATGGGACCAATAGTTGCCCTTTTCGAGCATGAACGAGGCGCGCGGCGCACGGACGGCCCCGGTCGTGTCCTCCCGCGGTTCGGCCAACAACGCGGCCGCGCGCTCGATCTGCTCGGCCGGCACCCCTGTGATCGCGGATGCCTGTTCGAGAGCGTATGTGTCCTCGCCGAGGATGAAGTCGCGATAGGTCTCGAACGTGGCCCCGTAGGCCTCGCGCATCGCGTTGCCCTCGGCTTCCACCGCAAACGCGTCCGCATCGACGACGAAGGATTCGATCCAAGCGTCGTCCTGCCAACCGCGCTCGAGGATCACCCGCGCGATCGCGTTGTTGAGCACGGTGTCGGTCCCCGGCCGTAGCTGCAGGTGAATCCCGCCGTGGTCTTCGGCCCATTGCGCCGCCACGTCACGCCGCGGGTTGACCACCACCAACGCCTTGGTCGGCTGCCCGTCCTCGTCGACCAGAGGGTTGTCCGTGGACACGGCACGCACCCAGTTGGAGAACAGCACGCCGCGTGCTTCGTAGACGGCAACGCCGGAGATGAACACGACGTCGGCGTCGAGCCAGTCCTGGTAGCCAGCGCTGAAGGCATCGATGCCCGCAACCGAAAGCCCGGGCGTGGACGAACCGTCGCGCGGCTGGTCGTGCGGCGCCCAGCAAGGCGTCTGCACCTTCTCGAACGCGAGCTTCGTGATCGCGTAGGTGTTCTCGTAGAACTGGTACGAGTAGGTCTTCATGCCCCACGCGAGCGCGGAGTGATTGTCGATCACGTGCCGGCTCACGGCGGCGACGATGATCAGGGCGTCGTCCCACGAGATGTCGACCAGCTCCCCGTCGACCCGCAACTGGGGCCGCAAGAACCGGTCCTGCTTGCGCGGATCGGCCGGCGAATACAGCCGGCGAGCCAAGGTTCCTCCGAGCGTGAAATCCCCGCCCACGTTGACGACCTCGGCCTTCCAGTCCGGCAGCACCACGACGTGATGTGGTGCGCCGTCGACATCGACGATGTTGTGCTGGTTCGGAGAAATCCACGGCAGCCCCACGGTGGGCAGGTCCACACCGAGCGCGTTCTCATCGGCCGCCAACCCGCCAGGCTCAGCGTCCACAGGCCAGCGGTACACGCGGTAACCGCAGCCCACGATGCAGAACGCACACGCCGAGGTGAGTTCCTCGGCCGTGGTTGGAGGGATGTAGTAGTTGGGGGTGCTGCCCGCGTCCGCGAGTGCCGAACCTGGCACCGTGGCCGCGCCTCCACCGGCGAGTGCGAGCTTCGAAAAGCGACGTCGACCCAGGCGGCTCACGACTGCACCTCCGACTCCGCTTGCTCGACCGCCGCAACGGTCGTGAGCGCGTGCTCCTCTTGCAGCGGATCGCCAAACGCGGGGCGGGCCTTTCCGAGGGCCACCACCGTGTTGCCCCGCACCTCGAGCTCGATGCGGGCGAGGTTCGAACACGCCCGGCCACGCACCATGCGGCCGTCCTTGCGCAGGTTGAACAGGCTCTGGTGGCAGCCACAGGGGCCGAAGTGCCCGGTCGACGGATCGGCGGCCGAGGGATCGATCGGGCAACCCATGTGGGGGCACAGCGTCGAGAACGCGACGATGTTCTCGTCGGGGCCGACCCCATGCTCGGCGGTTTCGTCCAGCTTCACGGCGAAACACAGGTCACCGTGAGTGAGCTCGAAGACGAGAGGCTCGCCCGCTTCGAACTCTTCGAGCTGTGCAACCACGAGGGCCGTGTCCTCGGAGTCGTCCCGACACGCAGCAACCAGCAGCGCAGAGGGAGCGATGAGAGCGGCCTTGGTGAGGCCGCGACGAGAGATGCGTTTCGACGCGCAAGTCTTGTTCGACATCGTCGTTCTGGCGGCGAAGTAAGAGGGCTGTCTCCCCGCGGCGCCACACGCTGCGACAAAACTTCGCGCTTTCCTTGGACCGACGGCAGCTGGCTTACACTCTCGGAGCCGAGCAGTCTGGCTGCCCGCATGAGGCCCTTCCCTAGCGCGCGGGGCATCGAGCGCCCCTTCGAGCAGCGTCGAGGTCGAGAGCGCCGAACACTCGGTGTCCGCTATCCCGGGATGCGCGTCCACGAACGAAGGCGCAATCGCGCGACGCTCCGTGGCGGCGCGCTTGGAGGCCCGTCAGGACATGCGAGCCCCCTGCAAAGGACTCGGTTTCTGCATGACGGACGAACCCGGAGGCAGCATTCGAACTTCAGATGCAATGGTTTTGCACTTGAAAAGTCGCCGCGCAGGACCCGCGAGAGCAACCTGATGATCGAGGCGCATCGATCTGCGATCGCACAGATCTCGCGCCGGCCCCGCGCCCGCCCGAACCCCGATCAGTCGAACGATCCCGGGGGTCTACGCCAGAGGGGCTCGTCGGACGTGAGAGACCTCGATCCAAGAACCCTGCTGCAGCCTGAATTCGGGCGAAAAGCAGCCCATAGGAGGCCGTGCTCGTCTTGCACACATCGAGAGGGTTTGGTACATGCCCGCCGACCGACGCGGCACCTCGCCGCCAGGACCCCTAACGCCATGGGCGACCACGACACCTGGTACTCGATTCTGCCGTTCTGGCACTCCCTCGAGGCGGCGCTCGAACCCACCTTCGCGCGCAAAGAGCCGTTCCTCATTTTCGGGGACAGCCACTTCACGCTCATCCACGTGTTCGGAGCCCTGATCGCTTGCGCGATCATCTTCGTGGCCACCTTCAAGTACCGCGGCAGCCTGTCGGATGCGACCGGCGGCGTGGTGCCCCCGCGCAAGTTCAACCTGGCCTCCATGATGGATGGCTTCGTCGGCGCGGTTTACAAGTTCTCCGTCGACGTGATGGGAGAGGAAAACGCCAAGCGTTACCTCCACATCACCGGCACCCTGGCCCTGTTCATCTTCTGCTGCAACATCCAGGGCCTCATCCCGGGCTTCCTGCCCCCCACGGACACCCTCAAGACGAACCTTGCGCTCTCGCTGATCGTCTTCTGCATCTACGTGGGCGTGGGCGTGTTCCGCAACCCGGGTCACTTCCTCGGTGAGTTCCTCGGTCCGAAGATCGGCGGCCTGCCTCTCATGGCTCCGCTGTTCCTCCCCATCGAGCTCGCCAGCCACATCGCTCGTCCGGTTTCCCTGGCGCTGCGACTTCTCGGCAACATCGTCGCTGACCACAAGGTCGTCGGCGCCATCGCGGGCCTGGTCGCGCTGCTGCTTCCGGTTCCGTTCCTGCTTCTCGGGGTGCTCGTCTCGATCGTCCAGACGCTCGTCTTCACCCTGCTCACCATCATTTACATCGGCCTCGCGGTCTCTCACGGCGAAGGTCACTGAAAAGCTTTCAGCTCAGCAAAAGAGCTCGAGAAAAAAAGAGGACATCATGAAGAACCGCATTGCGACGCTCTCCGCCTTCGCCGCCGCGTTCCTTGCTCCCGCCGTGGCTCTTGCTGCGCCGGCCGCAGGCGGTGGTCCCAACGACGCCGTCTTCGCCGTCTGCATGTGCTTCGGCGTTGCCATCGCCGCTGTCGGTGGTGGTCTCGGACAGGGCCGTGCCGCTTCGGCCGCTCTCGACGGCATCTGCCGCAACCCCGGCTCGGCCGACAAGGTGTTCACGCCGCTGCTTCTGTCGCTGGCGTTCATCGAGTCCCTGGTCATCTTCACCCTCGTCGTCGCGCTCATCGTTTCGGGCAAGATGGCCTAACTGACGCGTCAACACGCATTCACCAAGAGGCGGTTCGGGTTTGTCCCGGCCGCCTCTTTTGCGTGGTTGCAGCCCGACTCAGTCGGCGACAGGGATCTCGAAGCGGACCACGGTCCCGCCGATCTGGTCGCTGTCGATCCACAGCCGACCCCCCAGCATGCGGATGAGCCGACGGGAGACCGGCAAGCCCATGCCTTCGGTGTCCGTGTCGTCCTGCAAGCGACGGCAGGGCTCGAAGGCCTCACGATGCCGCTCCGGGTCGACGCCTGGCCCGTCATCGGAGACCGACGCGCACCACCAGCCATCGTCGAGGCCACCGCACACGGTCGCCGTGGACGCGCCATGCCGGAACGCGTTGTCCAGCAGGTGCTCGAACACCGCCTGCAGTGAGTCCTCGTGGGTCGTGAACTCGCCGGCGTCGACGTCGACGTGCAGCGTGCCGTCCGGGTGTCGCGCCGCGACGGAGCCCGCTGCGCGCTCGACCATCGAGCGCATGTCGATGCGCTGCAGCTGGCCGGCGGATACGGCGGGCATTCGCAGCAACCGAGACAGCCGTGCGGCAGTGGCATGCACGCGAGCGCTGATGTCCTGGGCGAGCACGAGCGCACCGTCGGACGCCGACGCGTCTTGCAGGGCCGCGCCCAGTCGCGCCAACGGTTGCGAGACTTCCCGCTCGAGCGCTGCACCCACGCCGTGTGCCTCTCGAGTCTCCTCCTCCAGGCTTCGCACACACGAGGCCAGGCCGACGGCACGCCGATGACTCTCGAGCAGGTCGACGATGGTTGCCGCGAGTGACCGCAAGACCGCGCGTTGGTCCTCGGACAGCGTTCTCACCTCGCGGTCGATCACGCACAACGTACCCACGCGCACGCCTGGGGCGACCTCGATGGGTGCCCCGGCGTAGAACCGAATCCAGGGCTCGCCCGTGACGAGCGGGTTGTCGGCGAAGCGTGGGTCCCTGGTTGCGTCCGGAACTTCGAGGATCTGCGCGTCCAGGATCGTGTAGCCGCAGAACGCGACTTCGCGTGGCGTCTGCGCCGCCTCGAGTCCGATGGAGGACTTGAACCACTGCCGCTCGTCATCGACCAACGACACCAACGCAATCGGGCACCCACAGACTCGCTTGGCGACGTCCGTGATGCGGTCGAACGCCGGATCCGGAGGCGTGTCGAGAATGTCCAGGCGGTGCAATGCCGCCAGACGAGACAGTTCGTTGGGTGGTCGCGGTGCCGCGCCCATGCGTGGCCAGAAGTATACGCCGCAAGGGCGACCGGCTCCCGCACCGGAGCGCCGCTCTACGTTCAGCCGTCGAGTTCGATGTCCGGGAATTCGGACACGAACGCGGAACCCCCGATGCGGTCGGAGTCGATCCAAATCCTGCCGCCGTGCAGCCGCACGATCTTTCGAACGACGGTGAGGCCAACACCACTGCCCGCCACCGACTTGGGCACGAGACGTCTAAACGGCTCGAAGACAGCCTCTATTGCGTCCTCGGGCACACCGGGCCCGTCATCCAGCACCGTGATGCGAAAGAAGCCGGGTCGGAAGTCGACCTCGACCCTGACGTTACGTCCACCATGCTTGAAGCCGTTGTCCACCAACTGACGCAACATTTGCTTGATCAGCGGCGGGTGTACGGGGACCGTCCGACGCGGCGTCTCGTACCGAAGGGAGAGCTCGGGATACAGGCTCTCCATCGTCGCCGAGAGATCTCGCAGCACCGGTTCGAGGTCCATCGGCTCGAGAGGCAGCGGGCCGGACCGGGGGAGCCGCAACAACTCGACCATGCCGTGAATCGCTTCGTCGGCGCGGCCGTGAATCCGCTTGAGGTCTTGCAGCTCCTCTTGCGCCTCCGCGGAGAGAGCATCGGCGTTGTCGGCTTCGAACATTCCGAGCAACGCACCGAGCTGCCGCAGAGGGGCACGCATGTCGTGGCCGATCGCATGGCTGACCGCGGTGAGCTCCTCGTGGGCCAACGACACCTCGACGTGTGCCTGTTCCAACATGTGGACGCGCTGGTGATGTTCCATCGCATCCACGACCACCTCGGCGAGGTCTCGCAAGCACTGCATCCCCGCTTCGTCGAGCTCTCGGGGTTTGCTGTCGAGGACGCAGAGCGTGCCCATCGAGAGACCGTCGCCCACCCATAGCGGAGCGCCCGCGTAGAAACGGATCCCCGGGCCGCCCGCAACCAAGGGATTGTCGGCGAAGCGTGCGTCGGCCGCAGCATCCGGGACGACCATGACCTCGTCTCCGAGAATCGCGTGGGCACAGAACGCGTGCTCTCGAGGGGTCTCTTCCGCCTCGAGCCCCACCTTGGCCTTGAACCACTGACGTTTGTCGTCGACCAGCGACACCAGTGCGATGGGGCAGTCGAGAAGACGCGCGGCGAGTCGCACGATCCGGTCGAACCGGGGGTCTGGCGGGGTGTCCAAGACTCCGAAACGACGCAGGCGCCTCAGTCGCTCGCTCTCGTTGTCGGGAATGGAGGCCGCCATCGAGATCAAAGGGTAGCAGCCCACCCCGACGCACCGTGGGGCCCAGTTTGGCACCGAGCCGTTCCCATTCCGCACGCAGGTACGCGAACGCGGTCAACGGTGGCGTACTCGACCCCTCATGTGTGCGGCCAGGCCGCGAACTCCCAGATCGAGACCCCCCGGATCGGCCCGACTTCCCAGATCGGGTAGTCGCAACCGCGCATCCGAAAAAAAGCGTCTGAACGGGCACCGATTGTTCGCAACTGGGGAATTCGGGCGCCGTCTGATCGGGCGGCCGGGCCAAAGAGCCCCATCGCACCTGTCCCCTGAGGACTGGCCACGGAGACCACACGCCATGCACAAGCACATCGTTGCCTCGTTCCTTGCTCTCACCTGCTTCAGCCAAACCGGCTGCGGAATCATCACGCACTTCGTGCAGAAGAAGAAGTCGGACGACGCTGCCGCGGCACAGGCTGCCGACCAGAAGGCACTCGACGAAGCCGTCGCAGCCAAGGACCTCGGCAAGCTCAAGAAGCAGTGCGACGGCACCCCCGAGACCGGCAAGAAGCGCAACTGGTGCCAGGGGTACCAAGAGGTCTTCACCGCGAACGCCGCCAACATGCAGTGCGACACTGCGTGGAACGAGTACCAAGCCACCGAAGACATCCGGACCCCGAAGATGACCGAGGCGATGGCCCTCGCACTCGCGGACTGCGAGAAGTGGGACCTCTACTTCACCGAGTTCGTTCCGGTCGCCGGCCGCACTGCGATCAACCCCATGGACGAGCGCCTCGAGAAAGCGTTCCTCACCCAGACCACGTCTGGCGGCGAAATGAAGCCCGAAGTCGGCAGCGCCGTGCTCGGACACCTTCTCGGCCTTCAAAAGGGCAAGAAGGCATCGGGTACCTGTGACGACTACCTCGCCGCCTCCGAAACCTACGGCGACAACTCCACCTATGTGGCGATCCTCGTCGAAAAGCAGTGCACCGGCGCGGTGTCGATCTTCGAGAAAGGCCTGCTCTCCGACGACGGCTACGTGCGCGCCAACTCGTGCACCGGCCTCGCCAAGGTCGGCGAAGCCAAGCACGTCAAAGCCCTCGAGAACCTCGCCTGGACCGACAAGTTCGAAGGCCCCAACTACTCGATGCCCGTCCGCGAAGCGTGCCGCGACGCCTACGGCAAGCTCGAGACCCGCCTGTCGATGTAACGGCTCCTCTGCCGTGCTCTCCGCGCCCCACACCACCGAGGCTCTCGGCTGGGTGTGGGGCTCGAGCAATTCCAGCTCATCGTGTCGAAGACTCGGCTCGCCCCCGACGGTTCGCTACGCGCTCGCTAGAAGCAGCCCTGAATCCGGAGGCGCGGTGCCATGTCGGTGTTGTAGGTGCCCTCGAGCTCGAGCGAGGAGCTCATCGGACCGCGCGGTACGAATCCGAGGTTCAGCCAGCCGCTTTGCACCGAAGCCGGCCAGTCCCATGCTTCGAGGTCGAGGTCCATGGCCTGCAGCCCGTGGTCGAAGGGGACGAAGTCGGCGAAGAGCACGGCTCCCGGGCTGAGGTCTGCAGGACTCCACCCGTCGGCGGGGTCGATGACGACATCGGTAATCGGGCCCATCTCGTTCATCATCACGTGGACCTCGAGGCGTGCCTCGGCGAGAAAGATCGGGGGCGCCACGGCGTCGAGGTCGAACCCGACCCAACCGGTGACGGTGCTGGCATCCCACCGAGCGGCCTGGACGAACGCCACTGCGGCGGACGGTCCCCACTGGCTGTCGATGTTGGCCTGTTCGCTCGCCCAGACGATCTCGTCGCGCCACTCGTGGCCACACGCAACGCAGGACGCTTGAGAGTCGATCACCGAGTCGCACGGGGAGACCGGGCCCCCACCACAACGAGACCACCCCGGGTCACACACCGCGACGCAGGCCTCGCAGTGGCCATTGAGCACCTCGTCGTCGCCGTCGCACTGTTCGAACGCCATCGGGTTCGTCACTCCGTCCCCACACTCGGGGACCGTGCAGTCCGCGTCACAGGACGGCGAGGCCTCTCCGTCGTCGCAAACCTCGGCGCCCTGGTGCACGTAGCCGTCCCCGCAGATCGCAATCGTGCACGACTCGGTGCACGCACCGTCGTCGCTGTTGTCCTCGCCCAGGTCGCACTCTTCACCGCCTTGCACGACACCATCACCGCAGGACCCAACATCGCCATCGGCCGTCGTCGACTCACCGCCGGGCTCGTCCGACCCTGTGGGATCCGGCTCGGGTTCGGTCTCGTTTCCATCCGGCGCCCCCGCTCCTGTCTCGTCCGCCGTATCGGTCGCGGCAGCGTCGGTGTCGAGCACGTCAGCGTCCCCGGGGTTGAAGCACCCGGTGACCAACAGCACGGCAGCAACGGCGGAGAGCTCGACAGGACGCAGGTGCATGCCGGCTTCATCGGACGCCGGCAAGCGCGCTGTAGGCCGCCACCGCGGCGACTACGCACGATTCGAGCACCCCGGCCGACTCTGGGCCCACGCAACTCGAACGCGGCTCAGAACTTGGAGCTGACGGTCAGCATGAGGAGCCGATCGTTCGACTCTCGCAGGCGCAGGCTGAGCGTGCGGACGAATCGCCACAACAGCTCGTAGGCGAGCTCGCGGTCGACGAACATCAGATCGCGAAGGTCGTCTTTGGGCAACATCAGCAGGCGCGCCGACTCGTGGGCGATGGCGTCGGCCGAGCGAGGGCTGTCGTCGTCGACGATCGACATCTCCCCGAAGTACATGCCGGGAGCGAGCACGGCGAGTGCCTCCTCGCCGATGCCCGAGACGTTGCGGGAGATGCGAATGGCACCTTCGACGATGAGGTAGAGCCCGTCGCCCTCGTCCCCGTGCCGAAAGACCGCCTCGCCCTTTTGGAGGCGGACCTCGTGCACCAACGAGGCGATGCGTCGCAGGTGCACGGGGAGCAGCCCCTCGAACAGCGAAACCTTGCGGAGCTGGCGTTCGAGCTCGGCGGTGAGCTCTTCCGGACTCGGCATGACGGTCTGGGCCGCCTGCTCCTGCGGCGGAGCGACAGCCGGCTCGAGGGGGGCGTCACCGTCGTCGTCGACGATACCGAGCTCTTCGAGACCTGAACCCATCTTCGTCTGAATCCTACTACAGCCCGTGAATCCGAGTGCCCGCCTGGTAGACGGAGTGCAGCAGCGGCGAACCTGCGTGGTAGACGAGGTCGCGGTAGTCCTCGGTGGCCAAGCGGAGGATGTCCGCCTGGCGCCCGGGGCGAAGCGAGCCGACCTGGTCGTCGAAGCCCATCGATGCTGCCGCGTTGTGGGTGGCAGCGCAGATCGCCTCGGCGGGGGAGAGCCGGTTGCCGTAGCAGGCCAAGCCCAACACCACGGCCAGGTTTTCGAGCGCACAGGAGCCCGGGTTGCAGTCCGAGGCGATCGCGACGGGCACGCCGTCTTCGATCAGCGCCCGACCGTCGGCGAACGGCTTGCCCAGCACGAGCGAGGTGCCTGGCAGCAGCGTGGCCACGACGCCGGCCTCGCGCAACGCGGCTCGTTCGGCGCCGTCGAGCGCCAACAGGTGGTCGGCCGACGCCGCGCCGAGCTCAGCGGCCAACGTCGCGCCTCCGGTATGGCCGAACTCGTTGGCGTGAACCCGCAGCTCGAGACCGAGCTCGAGCGCCTTTTCCAGCACCACGCGGGACTCCTCGGGGGTGAACGCCCCGCGGTCGCAGAACACGTCGCACGAGTCGGCGAGCTGCTGCTCGACCACCGCCGGGAGGATCTCCTGCACGACGCGGTCGATGAACGCGGCACGGTCGGCATCGCTGCCGCGAGCCTCGGCCGGGACCGCGTGCGCGGCCAGACAGGTGGCCGACACTCGAAAGCCCCCCTCGTCTCGAAGGCGCCGAATGACGCGCAGCTGCTTGAGTTCGGTATCGAGGTCGAGCCCATAGCCGCTCTTGATCTCGAACGTAGTGGTGCCCGCCCGTCGCATTCGCGAGATGCGAGCCAACGCCTGCAGGAACAGCTCGTCCTCGGAAATCTCGCGGGTCTGACGGACGGAGCTGAGAATGCCTCCGCCGGCGGCGAAGATCGCCTCGTAGTCGGCGCCGCCGAGACGCTGTTCCATCTCGTCCTTGCGATCGCCGCCCCACACCAGGTGGGTGTGCGGATCCACGAAGGCCGGCATCAGCGTGTGCCCCGAGCAGTCGACGACGCCCGTGCGCCGCAGCGAAGACGGTACGTCGTCGGAGGGACCAACCCAGGCGATCGTGCCCTCGTCGGTGACCGCGACGCTGGCGTTTTCGATGATGCCCAGGTCGGCCATGGCGGCGCCTCGCCGCGGTCCCATGTCGCCCGCGAGTGTGAGCACCGCGCTGGCGCGGTGAAGCAGCATACCCATCAGCCCACGCTCTCGTTCTCGGTGCGGCCAGGGACGCGCACGCCGTGCTCTTTGGCGAACGCGATCGCCTCGTCGTAGCCCGCGTCGACGTGTCGAACCACGCCCATGCCGGGGTCGGTCCGCAGCACGCGAGACAACCGGCGTGCGGCGCCTTCGGAACCGTCGGCGACGACGACCATGCCCGCGTGCAGGGCGTACCCCATGCCCACGCCTCCGCCGTGGTGGAACGACACCCAAGTCGCTCCCGCGGCGGTGTTGATCAGCGCGTTGAGGATCGGCCAGTCGGCGATCGCATCCGAGCCGTCCTTCATCGCCTCGGTCTCCCGGTTGGGCGAAGCCACCGACCCGCAGTCGAGGTGGTCGCGGCCGATCACGATCGGGCCGTCGACCTTGCCGGTCCGCACCAGGTCGTTGAACAGCAAGCCCGCCTTGTCGCGCTCGTCGTAGCCGAGCCAGCAGATGCGGCAGGGCAGCCCCTGGAACTTGACGTGTTTCTTGGCCAGCTCGGTCCAGCGGTGCAGCGAGCGGTTCTCGGGGAAGAGCTTGAGGATCTCCTCGTCGGTGACCGCGATGTCGTTGGGGTTGCCCGAGATGGCCGCCCAGCGGAAGGGCCCCTTGCCCTCGCAGAACAGCGGACGAATGTAGAGCGGGATGAAGCCCTTGATCTCGAAGGCATCCTCGACCCCGGCTTTGACGGCCTGGGCACGGATGTTGTTGCCGTAGTCGAACGCGATCGCGCCGGCCTTCTGCATCTCACGCATCGCAGCGACGTGTTTGCCCATCGCCTCGATGCTGCGCTGCACGTAGGCTTTGGGATCGTCGCGGCGCAGGGCCTCGGCTTCGGACAACGAGAGCCCATCGGGCACGTATCCGTTGAGTTCGTCGTGTGCACTGGTCTGGTCGGTGACCACGTCGGGAATGCGACCACGGCGAACGAGCTCGGGCAGCACCTCGGCGCAGTTGCCCAGCAGGCCGACCGAGAGGGCTTCCTTCTTGGCAACGGCTTCGTCGATCAAGCGCAGCGCTTCGTCGAGGTCGTCGGTCGACTTCATCAGGTAGCCGTGGTCGACGCGACGCTGAATGCGTTCGGGGTCCACCTCGACGCACAGCACCGCGGCGCCGGCCATCAACGCGGCGAGCGGTTGTGCCCCGCCCATGCCGCCCAGGCCTCCGGTGAGCACGAACTTGCCCTCGAGCGAGCCATCGAAGTGGGTCCGAGCACACGCGTTGAACGTCTCGTAGGTGCCTTGCAGAATCCCTTGGGTGCCGATGTAGATCCAGCTACCCGCGGTCATCTGACCGAACATGGTCAGCCCCAGCCCTTCGAGCCGGTTGAACTCGTCCCAGTTGGCCCAGTTGCCCACCAGGTTGGAGTTGGCGATGAGCACCCGTGGCGCATCCTCGTGCGTCTTGAAGATGCCCTGCGCTCGCCCACTTTGGACCAGGAGGGTTTCGTCGGCCTCGAGGTCGCGCAGCGACGCGACGATCCGGTGGTAGTCCTGCCACGTGCGTGCTGCCTTGCCCGTGCCGCCGTAGACCACCAAGTCCTCGGGGCGCTCGGCCACCTCGGGGTCGAGGTTGTTCATCAGCATGCGCAGCGCGGCCTCTTGGGGCCAGCCCTTGCACGACAGCTCTTTCCCACGCGGGGCTCGCACTGGAACGTACGCCATGGGCCGAACCTAGCAGTTCTGCAGCGAATGCCCGCAGCGCTGCGGCTGCTCGGCAGGCGAGGAGACGCACGGATTTTTTTCCTCAAGTTTTCCCGCCGCCCCGCGATGACCTCATTGCGAATACGGAAGCGTAGCGGGAGGCTGCAGACGGGTGGAGAGCCCGGTTCGAGTCTCGCCGTGGACCGCCCCGAACAAGCGTCAGCCGCCCCGGACTGGAACGAGAGGCTCCAGACGGGTTGAAGGACCACCCCGCGAAAGCGGGGTTCGCCTTTGGTTGCGTGCAAGAAAACGGCGCTCAAGGAACCGGCGCGGCGAACGATGCGTGAGGACGCATGGGAGCCCCGACCAAGCTCGAGACACTGAGGCGACGCACGTTCCTGATCGGCGCAGGCACCAGCGTGGCACTGCTCGCTGGATGCGACACCGGCTCACCGCTGGAAGCCACCCAAGCCTCGGCGCCGCTGCACCACGCGGAGGGTGATGGCGTCTACGCGTTCCGCTTGTCCACACGAGGGCGTCGGGCGTCACGCGCCCTCAAGTCCCACGCGGCCAACATGCGGTTCGCATCCGAGAAGGCCGCCGAAGCAGCCCTGCCCTATCCCAACGCACCCGCGAGGGTCGTGCGCATCGCCGTCAGTCGACGGCAACACGCGCACTGGTTCTCGGAGTCGGACACGGTCGACCTGCGTCATCCGCCGCTGCCTCCAGCTCCGGGCGAGCTGAAGGTCGGCTGAGGCCCCAGACGGCTCAGTCGTAGCTCGAGCAGTAGTCGAAACCCGAGGGGATCTTCGGATAGTAGGAGATCGTGTTCCAGCACATCTCGTCCGCCGTGCCCGGACCACCAAAGGTGGTCTCGTTGCGGCTGGTGGAGTCGTAGATGCAGTGGTTGACGATCTCGTCACCAGGCATGAGGTCGAAGTCGATCGCCTTCATGTTCTGGTTCTCGAAGTCGAACGGGTCGTCCCGGTTCATCTCCAGGATCATGTCCCCGTCCCGCCAAACCTCGCTGTAGAGCACGCTTCCCAGGTTGTGGGCGTGCATCGAGGTGCCGAAGACGTGCAGCGGCTCGGGGAACTGCGACGCGGTGACCTCGCTGCGACAGGTCATGACGTGCTCGTGGGCGGGTTCACCGGGAGGAATCTCGATGCCCTCGATGTCGCCGAACACCAGCGTCCCCGCGTTGTGCTCGCGGAGGTCGTTGGTGACGAAGAAGTCGAAGCCGCTGTTGTCGACCTCCCCCGGCACGTTGAGCGGGTTATTGTAGTGGACCTGCAGACGCAACGTGACGTTGCCGCCGGACGTATCGCCGATGAGGAATCCGGCCTCGGGCGGAAGCTCGAACCGAGTCTCTCCCGGGGCCCACGCCCAGACCATGTCGCCCTCGAGATCGAAGCAGGAGTAGCCGTCGGGCGCCCCCGAGGGGTTGGCGGTGAGGGTGACCACGAAGTGGTGCACGTGGGCTGCGTTGTCGACCACCGCCTCGAACGCGGTGATGTGGCCGAGCTGGTCCAGCGAGAACGAGAAGTCCCAACAGTTGTAGGACGTCTCCTGGACCGGCACGTCGAAGTTGCCGACCCGCAGCTCGATCTTTTCGCCGAGGTCGTCGGTATTCCCGCCCGTGGTCTCGTCTCCGGTCTCGTCGGCGCCGGTGGTGCTGTCGGTGGGGTCGTCGGTGGTGGGACCCGCCGAGGTGTCGCCCGCGGACGGATCGTCCGACGACGTCGAGCCATCGGACGAGGGCTCACCCGAGGTCGCGGAGTCGTCTCCAGACCCGTCGCCATCGGACCCGCCATCACACGCGGGCATCGCCAAACTCAACGCCGCAACCAACCACAACCCCTCACGAAACCCCGCAACCATGCAGATCGGGATACCAGATTCGAGGCAGGTCAGGAAGGCAACATGCCGAAGCGACGTAGCAAACGGCACACGTGCAGCAGCGGAAGCCCGATGATGCCCGTGACGTCGTCGGCGCGAATGTCCTCGAACAGCGTGATGCCTGCGTCCTCCACCCGGTATGCGCCCACACAGTCGAGCGGCTGTGCCGCCTCCACGTACGCGCGCGCTTCGGCTTCGGTGTAGGTCCGCATGGTCAACCGCTGACGATCGACCGCCGTCTCGAGGCGGCCGGACGCGGGGTGAAACAAGACGACGCCCGTGGTCAGGGTGTGGGTGCGACCTGCGAGCGTCATCAGCTGCTGCACCGCACGGTCCACCGTTCCCGGTTTGTGCAGGAGCGTGCGCTCGGAAAGCTCGACCGTCGCGATCTGATCCGCGGCCAAGATCAGCGCATCGGCGTGGTCTTCGGCGAGGCTGCGAGCCTTGCCCTCGGCGAGCCGCAACGCAAAGGCGTCATCGGTCGAAGACGCGAACGCGTGATCGTGGGCGGACTCGTCGAATCGCGGCGCCGCGACATCGAACGGCAGCCCCAGGCGCTCGAGCAACGCACGTCGGTACCGAGACGTAGACGCCAGCAGCAGCTTCATGACGAACTCGGCGCAGCCTCAGCGGCGGCACTTCTTGTTCAACGCGGCCCCGAAACCACTGCAATCGACCCCGCCGGACCGCTTCTTCTTTTTCTTCTTGCTGCCCGACGTCTTGCCGGACTTCTTGGCAGGCTTCTTGGGCGCGCTCTCGGACGACTCGGTCGCGGCACTGTCCTCCTCGTCCACGATGACGATGTCGGCGCCATCGCTGTCGCCGGCCGCATCGGGGTCGAGCTCGGCGAGCTGCACGAGCAGAGCCTCACGCCGCGCGGGGAGGTCTTCGCAAAGCGACAGGTCGTCCTTGGTCTCGGGATCCGCCTTCTCCGGCTTGGTCGGCACGTTGGCCTTGTCGACCCGGTTCCAAAAGTAGAACTCGGGCGCGTCGGCAACCTCGTTGAGCGCCTTGGAGTAAGACGCACACGGTGCGCTCGAGTCGGCCGCTTGCATGATGTCGAGGGCCAGGTTGAGCCGCTCGTTGATCAGCGCGGTGTTCTCGGGGTTCTTGCGCAGCGCGTCGAGCACCTCGTGCCGCGCGTCGTACTGCAGAGGCACCTTCTCGTCGTTGACCGACTCGAGCAGGAACTTGTCCCCGTGCTCGCCATGATGCTCCAGCGAGAACGCGATGGCGTGCTTGCGATAGCGAGGCGTGCGAAGCAGGTCGTGCAGCTCGGCGTAGAAGTCCTTGTTGTCGACGAGCGCGGGGTCGGCCTCGAGCGCGGTGCTGTACATCTCGAGCGCCTCGGGCGTGGTCTTGGCTTTGAGTGCGAGCACCTTGCCCTGACGCCACATCAGCGTCGCATCTTCGGGGAACTGCTCTCGAAGCGGTGCGAGCAGCTTGGCCGCATCGCTCGACTTCTTGGCCAGCAGCAGCCGGTCGATCTCGGCCAGGACGGCCGCCGGAGGACCCGAGTCGTCCGCCTCGGCGTCGATGGGGCCGTCGGCATCGTTGGAGACCGCGGTGCGGGTCTCGGTGACCTCGGCGTCATCGCTGTTGCCGTTGCGCACGATCGCGATCGCACCGACGACGAGCACCACGGCGGCGGCCCCTGCTCCCCACTTCCAACCCGCCAGCGGCGCGGGTGCAGCGGCCGGAGGTTGCACGACGATCGGCGCCGAGGGGGTCATGCGCACGCCCGTGGCGCTGTCGGCCACGCCCGGCACGGTGATCTCCACGTCGCTGACGTGTTCGTCGACCAACATCAGCTCGATGTTCTCGAGCGTCTGAATCACTTCGGTGGCGGTTTGAAAGCGCTTGTCTCGATCCTTTTCGAGCAGCCGCGCGACGACGCCCGCAATGACCGGAGGCACACTCGACGGCAGCGGATCGGGATCGACCGAGACCTGCATGCGCACCAAGGCGACCGGGTCTTCGTTGTCGATCGGAAGGCGCCCCGAGAGCATCTGGTAGAACAGGATGCCGGTGGAGTAGAGGTCGGCACGGGAGTCGGCCTCGACGCCCATCGCCTGCTCGGGAGACATGTATGCGGGCGTGCCGAACACGAGGCCCGCGGAAGTCTTGTGGGTGTCGACCGTGGCGTCGGTGAGCTTGGCGATGCCGAAGTCCACCAGCTTGAGCACCTCGTCGCCTTCGTGGTCTTGGGTGACGAAGACGTTCTCCGGCTTGATGTCGCGGTGCACGACCCCTTTGCCGTGAGCGTGTTCCAGCCCACGAAGGATCTGCAAGACCAACTCGACCGCACGCGTCGAGGGAATCGCCTCCTCGAGCATGCCCGTGAGCTCGGCGCCCTCGAGCAGCTGCATGACCATGTACATCATGCCGTCCTCGGTGGCGCCGAAGTCGGTCACCTGGACGCAGTTGGGATGGTCGAGTCGCGACGCCGAACGAGCTTCACGCTCGAAGCGAGCGGACATCTCGGTGTTGGCACTGAGGTTGGGGTGCAGGACCTTGAGCGCGAGGTCCCGCTTGAGCCCTTCGTGATGGGCACGAAACACCGCGGCCATGCCCCCGACGCCGATCAGCTCTTCGACTCGATAGCGTCCGGCCACCGTCTGGCCCACCAGGCTCCGAAGGTCCTGGTGCAGTTTCGCGAGGGGATCGCTCATCGACTGGAGCCGGCGCAGGATAGCAGCCACGAGACCAACGAACCGTGGCCCCCGTCGTATTCGCCATCCAGGGTCCCCTGGCTACCGGAGGGCCGCGCCAATGGCGCCTTTCACCGCACGGGCTTGGTGCGGACGGTGTCCTGTTCGGGGTCGGAATCGTCCTCGTCGGCATCGGGGGCTTCGATGAACGAGGTGCCCAAGTCGCGCTCGATTCGGGCCAGCGCCTCTTGTGCCCAGTGCGCGAGGCTGAGCTCGTTGCCAGCCTGGAAGTCGGCCAGCATCTCTTCCAGCTCGCGCCGGGCCCGTGCGCTGTCTCCCATGATGTGCGCGACTTCGGCATCGAGCAGACGAAGCTGCTGCAACGCCAGGTGCTCACCCATGATCACCGCCATCGCGTCCTTGGCCTCACCGAGCAACTCGGCACCTTGGTCGACGTCGCCCCGGCGCGCGAGCACGTAGCCCAAGAACCCACGGTTGAGGTGAAGGTGGTAGTCGAAACCGTAAACGCTGGCGAGCCGGATGGCCTCGCGGAACGAGATCTCCGCCAGCGCCAGGTCGCCCGCGCGCAGCCGCAGGTCGCCGAGGTTGTGCATCGGCGTGAGCAGCAGTCGGGGAAGGTTGGCGTCGTGCAACGCCGTGATCGCGTCTTCGGTCTCGGGAATCGCTCGCTGCGGGTCACCGCCGAGCACGGCCAAGAACGCGATGCCCGAGAGGTAACTCTGCCGCTGCAGCACGGGGCACGCGGCGGCGATGGGCTTGGCCATCTCGTGCAGCGCTCGGGCTTCGCCGAGTTGGCCCGAGAGGGACAGACACCGCAGGCGCACGCCGAGCACGTGGCATTTGTCGACCGGGCTGGCCTCGTCGAGGTCGATGATCTCCATCGCGCGCCGGCTGGCGCGGCTGGCTTTTTCGACCTCGCCCGCCCCCAACAGCACCTCGGCGCGCCGGTTGGCAATGCGGAGCTCGAGCGTTCGGTCGTGCGCCGACTTGGCGGCATCGGCCGCCTTGCTCAGGCGCTCGAGCGTGAGGTCCATGTCGGCGTTGCCGGTTTGTGTGTAGCGATCGGCGAGGCCCAACCAGAACGAAGCCTGCGCCCGATCGTCTCCGAGCAACTCGGCGACCAGAATGCCGGCCTCGTAATGGGCGGCCTCGCGACGTGGGTCTTCGAGGGCCCCCGCCGCGCTCTCGAGCAGCTTGATCTGTGCGGCGAGCAAACGGTCGAGCGACGCGGTGCGACCGTACTTGCGAAGCCGAGCGATGATGCGTTCGAGCACCTGCGCCGCGAGCTGGGGGCGCTTGGCGACGAACAGCGCATCGGCGGCCCGCTCCAGCGCGTCGACCGATTCGATCGCCTCCGACGCGTCGTCGAGCAGCCGCGCTCGAAGGAAGACCAGCATCGGATCTCCCGGCTCGAACTCTTCGATCCGAGCGGCGAGGTCGAGCCGGGTCTCGTCGAGTGAATCCTCGTAGCGCTGGCGAACCGCCTCACGCACCGACTCGTGCGCCAGGCTGATCGTGCTGCTTCCTGAAACCGGACTGCGACTGATGAGGCCTTCCCCTTCGAGGCGCTCGAGCGTGCGATTGAACCGCTCCTTGCGGAGGTCCGAGAGTTCGGCCAGCGTGGCCTCCTCGATCGGCGCTTCGAGCAGATAGAGGATGCTGGCGATCTCCCACCCGGAGACACCGAGCGTGTCGAGGCGGGACTCGGAACGTTGCGCGAGCGTCTTGTGCAGCTCGTCAGCGGCGGCCGAGGCTCCACGCAGAGACCAGCTGTCGGTATCGCGAACGAGGATGCCCTCCTCGATGAGGACGCGCAGCGTTTCGCGAAAGCTCAGGGGGTGGCCCCCGGTGAGCTTGTCGAGCATGTCGGCCAGATCGCGAATGACCGGCGTGTCGCCCAAGACCCCTTGCAGCACGCTCTGCATTTCGCGCGGGCTGAACGGGCGCAGGTTCCAGACTTCGGAGCATTGGTCTCGGCTGAGACCCTGCACCACCGGCAGCACCTTGGAGTGCGGCTCGGTGGTGGCGCACAGCAAGATGGGCGCGGCGGAGTGGTCGATCGCGCGGGCGAGCTGATCGAACTGCTGGCGGACGGCTTCGGGTGCCTTGGACACCGAGGTCAGCAGCAGCACGTAGGGGCGCTCGCTTGCCGCCGAGATCAGAAACTCGGTGACCGACGACGCGGCAGAGTCGTGCCCTCGGTCTCGGCGCGCCAGGTGGACCAGCTCGGGGAACGACCGCACCGCGACACTGTCGTCGCCGAGCGCGGTGGCGAGCTGGGCAACGACGCTGGCGAACGGGCCCAGTGCGTTGCGGCCGGAGTTCCAGCAGTTGCCCTCGACGAACAGGCCGTCGGCGAGCTGAACCTCGCGTCGCAACTCGGCCATGAGCCGGCCCTTGCCCATGCCTTCGGGCGCCTTGACGACCACGGTGCGAAGAAGCCGACCGGCGCGCATGCGTTCGGCCGAGGACGACGCCGCAGGGTCGCCGCCCGACACGTCTTGCTCTCCATCTTGCCCCACGACCGCCACGGCTTTTTCCATGAGCAGCTCGAGGTAGTGCGCCCGGTCGACGAACGGCAAATGGGAGACCAACACCCGCGCAAAGTCGCGACGGTTTTCTTCGCTCTCCTGGCGGTTGCGCAGATGCGAGGCCTCTCGACGCAACAGCTCGAGCAGGATCGAACGGGCGCTCTGCGGGCGGTTGGCGGGATCGGGCTGCAGCATGCGCCCGACCAGCTCGGCGACGACGGGGCCTGCGGACTGCAGCAACGCGCCCGCGAGCTCGGGCCGCCAGTCACGTTGCACACGAAGCGCCTCGCGGAACGTCTTGCCGGGGAACGGCCGCGAACCTCGGACCGCCGCGTACATCGTGGCCGCGAGCGAATAGATGTCGGCACGCGCGTCGGTGGACTGGCCGCGAACCTTCTCGGGCGCCGAGAACCCCGGCGTGCCCAGCACGGTGATGGTGTCCTCGTCGCTCTCTTCGGTCGGGTCCGACTCCCCGGTGGGCATCGGATCTCGAAGCATGCGCGCGAGACCGAAGTCGATCAGCTTGGCCTGCGGCGGCGAAGTGGGATCGGCCGTCGCACACACAAGCACGTTGGAGGGCTTGATGTCGCCGTGCATCAACCCGAGCGCGTGAATGTAGTCGAGCGCGCGAGCGAGCTGCACGAAGACCTCGGCGATCACCTCGCGCGAGGCATTCTTGAGGAACGCGGAGAGTTCGACTCCGCGGACGAGTTCCTGCGTGAAGAAGAACCCGTCTTGCTCGGTGCAACGACCGAAGTCGTAGACGCCTGCGAGGTTGGGGTGGTGCAACTGCGTGAGCAGCCGGAACTCGTCTTTGAAGGCCTGGGCGACGCCCGACGATCCGCCGGTGCCCGGCGTGCCGAAGCTGCGGGTCACGTTGGGTCGACGAAGCGAGCGCGACTCCATGCGCGAGCTGTCGAGCAGCGGCAAACCCGCGAGCTCAGCTTGGTCGCCGCGGATCAGTTTCAGTGCAACCGCGCGGTCCTCGAGTTCGTCATACGCTTCGTAGACCGCACCGAACCCACCACGACCCAGAAGCCTTTTCACCGCGTACCGCCCCGCAATACGGTCGGGCACGGCGTCCGCGGCCCCCGCATCGGGAGAAGCGCCTGGATCTGGCGCTGTTGAGCGATCTGCGGTCATTGCGCTATTGGTCTCGATTGCGGTGGACTGTAGTGCAGAACACTGGAGCCGGACAAGGCGAAGGGAAGTGAGCTGAATACAGCTCAAAAATTAGGTAAGCCGAATCAACACGATTTCAAGACTTGAACAGTGTGCCACGGTTGGCACTGGGACTCATGGTAGCGAACTCTCCTACCCTTCGGTGTCGCCGCCCAGGTCGAGGGTGGCTCGGGGAGCCCACGGGGGGGCCTTGCCCTCCCGAATCGCGGCGAAGTGCGCACGTCCGGTGGCGGCGTCACCCACCTTCACGGTGAGCTCGTAGGCCTGTCGTTCGGCGTCCAAGCGGACGTTTTCGGGCTGCCCCGATGCGGCGAGCATCGCTGCTTTGTACGCGGCGACAGCCGTCGGAGATTTCTTGGCCACGAGCGTTGCAAGCGCGTAGGCGCGCTCGAGGCCGGCGTCGACGTCGGCGACGACTTCTTGCACCAAGCCGATCCGCGCAGCCTCGTCCGCATCGATCGACTCCCCGGTCACGCCGAGGCGAACGGCATGCGCAGGTCCCACCAACGACGCGAGTTCGGCGGTCCCTCGCGCCCCTGGAAGGATGCCCAGTCCCGTTTCTGGCAGTGCAAACGACGCTGCTCGGGTGGAGATCGAGTAGTCGCCCGTGAGCAGGTATTCGGTGCCCCAACCCAGTGTGACGCCCGAAGGCACCACGACGTTGAACACGGGAAGGTGCCGCAGACGCACCATGAGTGCACGCTGCCGCAGCACGTGTGCCTTGACCCGCTGTGGATCCCAGTCGACGCGCTCGGTGACGTTTGCCCCAGCGATGAAGATCGGTTTGCCGCGCTTGCTGATGCGACGCGAGGTCGTCACCAGCGTGCGAATCGAGTCGTCCTTTTCGACGAGGTCACACAGCGCATCGAAGGCATCGAGCTGCACGGTTCCCATCTCGTTCGCCTTGCCGTGGTCCAGCTCGAGCGTGAGCAGGTGGCGTTGGGCGTCGTGTGTGGGGTGCAGGCCTTCGATCGCGGACAGGTCCATTGCGGCGGACGATAGCCGAGCGATCGCCGCAGGTCGATCGCTCCCCGATCAACGTCGTTCGGCCACTCCCCCGGCCCCTCTCGCGCGAGGGTGTGGCCCTCACATCGGGGACGGGACGAGCGCTACACCGGTGACGGTGTTCGGCTCGACCAACACCGACGCCTGGAAGAAGCGACCCCGCTCCAGCGAGGTGGCGGTGACCTCCACGAGCCCTGGCGGCACGTTGAGCACCGCGCCTTGACCGACTTCGGTGGTCTCTCCCAGGTCGGGGTTGGGAAATGCCCCGTCCAGATAGGCGACGACGGTTTCGCTTCCCACCGGGCTGACCGACACCGTGACGTCGGCCGCGAGCTGGTCGTTGCAGTCGAACACGGTGAAGAACACGAAGCCCGTGTCCGGCACCACGTCCACGCCAGTCACGCCCGCGAGCGCGCCCAAGGTGGTCGGGTTGATGAAGAGGATGTCGCCGCCGCGAGACTCGGTCTCCTCCGAGAACGGAGGCGGATACGCGTAGACGATGAACGGGTACGCGTCGGGGATGTCGTCGGGGGGAGGCGCGCGAAAGTAGCCATCGAAGCCGTAGTACACGTCGGCAAACGCGACCCCGTTCTCGTCCGACATCGTGGTCGAGTAGGGCTCGGTGCACTCGAGATCGAGCGGGCGGCAGGCGTTGAGCGTTGCGCCCTCGAGGTCGGCGAACTGGGAGTCGGTGAAGTGCAGGCCGACCCGCGCGGGAATGCCTTCATCTTCTTCGTCCCACACCACATTGCCCACGCAGTCCCACGGCCCATCGCCGATCCCGGTGGTCGTCGACGACCCCGCCGTCTCGTCGGTGCCGCTGCTCGACGTCTCCGCACCGGTCCCCGTGGAGGTCGCCGTGCCCGACGAGGAGCCTTGTGTCTCGGAGGACGCGGCGTTCATCACACAGACGTTGTCCTCGCAGGTCGCGTTGGAGAACCCGCGCTTCTCGCAATCCGCCGCGGAGCTGCACTGCTGGTCGTCCGCGTCGAGCAACAACGAGCAGCCGGTCGCCAATACCAGCGCCAGCGCGCCACCGACTTCGATCAGAGGTCTCATCATCGTCAGTCCTTTCTAGAAGCGGAGCACGAACCCACCCGGTCGCAGACCCGCGCGGGCCGACGAGGATTCCTCGCGTCGTTGCGTGACGGCGGTTGCGATGCCAAGGCCCACGGTCACGGCTGCCAACGCGGCCGTCACACCCAGCATGACGTTGGACGTGGTGGACAACTGGTCCCTTCGGTCGCGTGCGTCTTCGATGTCGCCGGCCTCGCCTGGATAGCGCTCGAGTTCGGTCTGCAGGTCATCATCGGCCCGCAACGCGAGCACCCCCGTCACGGCCAAGCCCGCGCCCGCGGCTGCGGTCACGCCCAGACTCACGTACGTGGCAATGCGCAGCTTGGGCACCTTGGACGGCGCACGATCGGGCTCACTCACCGGTTCGGCGACGACGGGCTCGGGCACGCTCAGCGGGGAGAGAGACACGGCGAGTGTCGTGGAGGACCCACCGCTGACCTGGACCTCGGTCTCATAAGGCTCGTGTGCATCGCTTTCGACCCGCACCCGATGTTTGCCGATGTTCACCACCAGCGGGGCATCGAACGGCGTGGTGCCGACCGGCTCACCGTCGATGGTGACGCGAGCACCGTCCACGGCACAGTCGACCACAACGGTGCCGATGCGTCCCTCGAGCGTTTCGAGCTGCCCCTCGACCTCCACACGCCGCTGGGCGTCGATGTCCGCCCCACCCTCGGCGAGGTAGCGCCCGAGCGCATCGCGAGCCGCCACGTAGTCCCGCAACTCCAGCGCGGTGACGCCGATGTTGTAGAGCAGGCGGTAGTCGGGCTTGGTTTCGTAGGCCTTTTCGAACTCGAACAGGGCGGCCGAATAGTCGCCCTCCTCGTACAGAGCAATGCCCTGCTCGAAGTGTTCCATCGCGCTGGCGAGACGAGGGTCCGCCTCGGGAGCGGCCGAGACCTGCGCGGGGAGGGCCGCGGCGACCAACATCGCAGCCACCGTGGTTGCCAATACGCGCATCACGGTCGGCCTCCCCACGGGGAGTCCTTGTCCAGGGAGAGACCCGAGTTCTTCTTGTTCTTCTTGGTGGGCATTTCGCCAGGCTTCAGCGGCCGGTCCGCCTTCGACTCCGCCGCAGGAGGCGTTTCGGGAGCGGGCTCGACAGAGGTGGGCTTGTTGTTCTTCTTTCGCCCTCGCCGCCTCTTGGCCGGCGTTGCCGCGGGCGCAGGCTCGGGCTGGACCGCCTCGTTCTCGGCGGGAGTCGGCGCCGGCTCGGGCTCGGGCTCGGGCTCGGCTTCGGGCTCGGGCTTCGGTGCGGGCTCGGCTTCGGGCTCGGGTTCGGGCTTCGGTGCGGGCTCCGCAGGTGGTTGTGCCGGTGCGACGACCTTGGCCGCCGGATCCGACGACCGCGATGGGTCCGACGACATCCACATCCACACCGCACCTCCGCCGAGGACCAGCGATGCAGCACCCGCCAGCACGAGCGGCAACCACGAACGAGACGGCGGCGACGCGGTATGCACCGAAGTGCCCGATGGCGAGGACAGCGGGTCGGATGACGCGGTGGAAATCGATGCGCCCCCCGAGGGCAAGGTGCGCATGTCGTCGTTGCCCGAGGTCGCCGCGCGGGCGGACTCGGCGAGACGCTCGCGAATCGTCGCCGCGCGCAGCTCTCGGCGCTCGGAGAACTCGGCCTCCATCACGGACCGCAACAACCCCTCGATGTCGTTGACACCACGGCTGGCCAGGAACGACAGCAGCGCGGTGCGAAGCTCTCCGGCGGTCTGCTGCCGATCGTCGGGATCGAGCTGAAGCGCCTGCTTGCACATCGCGGTGAGCGCTTCGGGCGTATCCGGGCTGACCGAATCGAGGGTCGGCACGTCGTTGTCCATGAGCCGACGAATGATCTTCAGCTCCTCGGAGTCCTGCCACAGCCGCTTGCCCGACGCGGCCTCCCACAACATCACCCCGGTCGAAAAGACGTCGGCGCGGCGATCGATGTCACCACCCCCGACGGCTTCGGGCGCCATGTAGCGCGCGGTGCCCTTGAGCACCCGACTGTTGGTGTTGTCCTGCCCCGGAGCGGTCGCCTTTGCGATGCCGAAGTCGAGGACCTTCACCTGACCATCAAAGGTGACGAAGACGTTGGCCGGCTTGATGTCCCGATGGATCAGGCCCATCGGCGTGCCGTCGTAGTCGGCAAGCTCGTGCACGTAGTGCAGGCCGGCCAGCGCTTGCGCGATCACGGCCAACAGCGGGAGGCGCTCGTCGAGCGGCCGCTTCTGCAGACGTTTGCGCAACGCAGACAGCGAGACGCCGTCGAGATACTCCATCACGATGACGGGCTGACCCGCCTCGACATCGACCGAGTAGGTGTGCACCACATTGGGGTGGTTGAGGCGTGCTGCAATCTTGGCCTCGCGCACGAACATGCGCACGAAGCCCGCGTCTTCACGGAGCGTGTCGTGCAGCCGCTTGAGCACCACGAGCTTGTGAAAGTCGGAGACGGGACCCCGCGCGACGGCGAGGTAGACGCCCGCCATACCGCCCTGCCCCAGCTTCGCGATGATGCTGTACTGGCCGGTACCAACGTTGCCATCGGGTGTGCCGATGACTTGTCCTCCCTCCCCACTCATACAGCGTTCAGACGATGGTAGACGAAACCCAACGGCAGGGTTGGGTGCGCTGGGCCCCATGGGCGCGCATGTACGACCTGGGCCGACCTCCTCCCACGAGCACTTTCGTGCTTCGTGACACCAATCCGCGCAAACGAACGCGTGGGCTCGAGCTTCGTGACGCGCAGTGTCGCGGCCCGGCCGCGGTCGTCGTTATCTCCCCGGGAGTCGATTGAGGTCGGCAGGGGTGTCGAGGTTGTCCAGCACCGCTGCGCCGTCCACCGGAACACGCACGCGCGAATCGAATGGCACGGCGCGCACCGTGTCCCCTGGAGACAGTCCCATGCTCAGCCGCGGCACGCGTAGATCAGCAGGCTCGGCCCGTCGGGGATGGAGAACCATCTCCCGTCGGGGGCAAACAGAATCGAGTCCCACTCCCCCCACCACGTGCTCGGGGGAAGCGCGTGAGTCTGCAGCACGTCACCGGTCTTGGCGTCAACGCATCGCACCGACCTCGTGGACTGGTCATACTCATCCTCGCTCGGGAGGAAATGCTCGAGTCGCGTGGTGGCGTCGTCCGAAAGTCGCGGCCGCGGCGGCACGTTGTTGCCCATCTCATCTTGAAGCTTCAGCGCGAGGCGCCGGGCCGAAGCGGGGGCCGGAGAGGCCTTGCCCCGGCGAAGGTCGACCCGGACGATCTTCGAGGTCCGCGTGACCTCCCAGTCATGGTTGAGCAGCGCCAGATCGACGTAGTCGCTGCGAACATCCACAACGCCGACGAGGCTGTCGTGCGGCACTTCCTTTCGAACCTCGCATCGCTCGTTGAGGTGCGTGAAGTGCCCTGGGAAGAACTGTTCGTCGTCGGCGGGATTTCCCAGGTCGACCGCGACGATGCCCCCAGGGCCCCAAAACAGCGACGACACGGAGACCTGCGCGGAGCACCGCTGCTCGAGCGTACGCGCATCGAGGATCCGAAGGTCGCCGTAGTGGTTGCCTACGGCGATGCTCTTGCCGTCCGGCGAAAACACGAGGGGGACAGCGCGGAGCCCCGCTTCGGGGCCCTTGGCCTGGACGAGGATTTCTCCGTTCTTCGCATCACCGACCGCGACGGTCTGATCGTAACGCGTCCATGCGATACGAGCTCCGTCGGGTGACCGTGCGAGGCCGGTGAAGGCCGCCGCAGACGGGAGTTTGGGGACGGACGCGGACGTCACACTGCGTTCGATACGGTCCCCGTCGACCGCGACGTGGTTTCCCGAGGGGGAGATCGCGAGTTGGGCGGGGACACCTCGAACCGGCCACGAACCGACCGGCGCATGCGTCCCCACCTTGAACTGATGCAGCGTGAAGTCGCCATACATCGACAGCCCAAACCAGGTCTGCCCGTCCGGCGCGACGTGGATGGGTCGAACGATGGTGTGCTTGGGCTTCAGCGCATGCGCCGTGGATCGCTTGCCGGTCTTGGAGTTGATCGACGTGATGGTGTCGGCTTCTCTGGAATACGCCAGGAAGCGCGCCTTGCCATGAACCGCGGCGATGAACTCATAGCGTCCCTCGACGTCCCACGAGATCGAGCCCTTGTGGAGCCCCACCAGCCTTGGCTTTCCGCCCTCCGATCTCGCTTCGAGTGCGAGGGCGACGCGACCTTCGGCGTCGATCCTTACACGGTCATCGTAGGCGCTCAGAGTCCCCTGGAGAGCCGTCGTTTCGACGACATCGTCACCGGTCCGCGCATCGATGACGGTGACCACCACTGCGCCCTCGCGGTTGTCATCCACGCAGGCAAACCAGGTCGCGTCGTGGCTACCGGTGACGACACCTTTTTCGCACGGCAGAGGCTCGACCCGCGCCCGTCCCCCTTCGGCCCAGACGCGGGCTGGTGGAGACTGCTGCAAACACAGCAAGCGAGCGCCCACGTAGCGAAGCTCCTGGCAGCGCGCGCCCTCGGGAATCTTCGTTCGGCGAACGTCCGACGACGGCCGGGTCTCGACGAGTGCGTTGAAATCCCGGTCGAGGGTTGCAACCCGGCCGTCGTCGGCCACAGCGAGCCCATCACCACGCTGGAAAGCCTTGGTGCCAAGGCGAACCCGCGCCCCCGCGGGCAGTGCGTCGGGGTCGACCCAGACGCCGGCCAACGCCTCACCGTCTGGTGCTTCTGCGGCGGTTGCCTGCGGTGAATCGTCCCCGCGGGTCGGGGTGCCATGCGACGCATCATCCGCGACCGCCTCACCGGGTGCGGCCGACGGATGCGGGGCCGTGGCTGGTTGGCAGGCAACGGGGCCCAGCGTGAAGAGACCCAGCAGGCTCGCAAGGAGAGGGAGGTGCTCGTAGGCCATGGTGTGTTCGGCTGCAAGGTTCGTGCCCCGGAGAAGCATCTGCGCGTTGCATCGCCAGGTTGCAAAACGGAGACCGGGCCGCGGGTTCGAGGTGCCAGATTGTAACGGCCCGGCGTTGCGCCGACTTTTCTTCGACGGGAGCGCGTGAAGGGCACGGCGCACGCGGTGCGTCGTCATCTCCCCGGAAGTCGATCGAGATCGGCGGGGGTGTCGAGGTTGTCCAGTACCGCTGCGTCGTCCACCGGAACACGCACACGCGAGTCTCGAATGGACGTGCGCCCGAGCACCGTCCGCACAGTGTCCTCTGGAGACAGTTCCAGGATTTCCGTCATCACCGAAGTCGGGTGCACCACCGGGTGGCCACTGGCGTCCCCCAAACGCGGCTGCACCACGGCGCCGGGCTGGGCACGGTGGGCGTCCACCAGCGCGCGAAGGGTCTTCACCGCCACGTGCGGCCGGTCGACGGTCATCACGAGCACGCCCGAAACGCCGGACTCCATCACCGCCCGGATGCCGCACTGCAGGCTGGACAGCGGACCGCGTTCCCACTGCGAGTTTTCGACACACCGCACCCCATCGGCCTCGGGCAAGGGCACCGCGCCCCAGACCGCGACGATCGGCGCACAGCCGACAGCGGCAGCCCGCTCAGCACAGTGCACGAAGAAGGGCCGCCCCTGCCACTCGATGAGGGCTTTGGGGCGACCCATCCGGGTCGACGCTCCGGCGGCGAGAATCACCGCCGCGAGGGTCACTTCGCTTCGGCCTTCATCGCTTCGACCGACTTCAGGCCCGTGCCCTCGACGAAGTCGGTGATCTCCTTGAGCGTGGCAATCGACTCCTTGCTGAGCTTCAGCGTTTCGAGCGGGACCACGATGCCGGCTGCGCCGTCCTTGTCGCTGAACCGAATGCCCGCGCCGACGTCGACGTCGCCCTTGACCTTGGCGAGCTTGCCGAGGTTCTTCTTGATCTCCTTGAGCTGGGCCTTGTCCTTGGTCTTGGCCTGCATGTCGAGCAGACGGACCCGCAGGTACTCGTCGGCATCGAAGGTGACACAGAGCTGGCAACCGTCCATGCCCTCACGAAGGGTCGTGAGCGTGCCGTCGGTGGCCATGGACGAGGCGCGGTCCTTGCCGAGGGAACGCGCCACGTCGGACCCGAGCGAACGAGCGCCCGCTCCGATCGCCCAGAACGCGACCCCTTCGTTGACGAACGAGACCGACTCGACGGCGTTCTTCTTGAGGAAGAGCTTGGCGTCTTCGGTGTCGGAGGTGAAGTCCTTGGCGATCTTCACGGTGAGCTGGTCGGCACGAACGCCGGACATCTTCAGCCCGCCCTCTTTCCAGGTGACGCCGAACTTGGCGTCCTTGTTCTTGCCCTGCAGCGCGGCGTGAGCCTCGAGCGCGCCCTTGAGGGTGCCCTGGATCTTGCGCATGCCTTCGAGGGCCTTTTCTTCTTTCTTGCCCTTGATGCCGGCGGCCAGAAGCACGGTGGCCTGGCCCTTCTTGTCGACGTAGAGCGCGGCGACAACGTTGCCCGCGATCGCGTTGAGCACCATGTGCGTGCCCTTGACCGCGTCCTTGACCATCGTGTCGAACGGCGCGGGGACTTGGTCGACGGGGACCATCTTGTCGATGGTCTTGTGAAGCATCTCGGGCTTGCCGAACGAGAGCGTGGTGACGAACACCGCGCCGGCGGGCAGTTTGGCCTCGAGCTTGGTGGCCTTCTTGCGCGCCTTGCCGATCGGATCGAGGCCCAGCTTGCCGAACGGAGCTTCGGCGCTGGCGATCAGCTCGAAGCGCTTGTCGGTGCCGTAGTCGACCTGGAGCTCGGCGCCGTTGAGTTCCTTGAGGATTTCGGAGATCGCCTTGACGCCGGGAACGTCGGTGGGCAGGTCGAGCAGCTCGGCGGGATCGACATCGTCGGTGGGAATGTTCCACGCCTTGACGCGGAAGCGACGACCTTTGCCGGCTTCCTTTTCGAGACCTCCGGCGGCCTCGACGTCGGCCTGGGAGTGGCCCCACAACAGGCGCGCGCCGGCCTCTTTGGCGTACCAGGTGTCGTTGTCCTGGCGGAGTTCCCACATGTCGCCGCCGAGCGGCTGCGGGCGCATCGCCGACGGGAAGCTCTCGAGCACCTTGCGGCCATCGACGACGGGCAGCGAGAACGAGACGTCGAGCGCCTCGGGACCGGCGGCATCACCCGCCGGGAAGGCGGCCTTGAGCACGTGCTGGTCGTCGAGCTTGATGTTGCTGAGGAAGCCCGGGCCAAAGCCTTGCGCGAGCAGGCCGGCCTGAACCTCGGCGAGCGGATCGCCAGAAGGCTCTTCACCCTGAATGCGGGCCATGAGCTCGGTGCCCGCGACGAGCATGTCTTGCAGGCCCTCGATGCTGGCGAGGACGTGGACCTTTTCGGCGGCGGGAATGGCCGCGGCCTTGCCACCCTGGTCGTTCTCATCCGCAGCCGGAGGAGCGACGGGTTCGCTCGCGGTCGCGGGTTGGACGGTCTCGGGAGCCGTCTTCTTGGAGCAACCGGCAACGGGAACGAGGAGGCTCGCGGCCCCAGCGAGCAGGAAAGCACGGGCGGCAGTCATGGCGCGGAGAGTACACCACGCCACCGACCGTGCCAGTCGTCATCAGCGACCCGAACCCGGCCCACGGCCGGGCGGTCCCGCACGCCGCCCTACTCGAGCGTGAGGTCGTTGATGTGGAACGTACGAATCGCGCTACGCGGGGCGCGAGCGGTCAACGAGGGGGTGTCGAGCCGGATTTCGGTGACGGCGTCGAAGTCCTCGGGCAGGGGTGCGCGCACGGTCACCCAGGGCCCTTCCGTCCAGGGGTCGGCCTGCACCATCAGGGTTTCGTGGGAGGAGGCGTCGTCGAACGCAAACTCGAGCCGGTGGTTGGGCGTCGCGTTCTCCTCCTCGACCCAGCCGCGGTCGGTCCACCACACGGACTCGCCCGTCTCGGTGTTGACCGAACCGGTGAGCACGTGGCGACCTTCGAGCGCGTCCTGCATGTCGGCGCCCTCCCAGCTGCTGAGGATCTGGATGCGCTCGAACGTTTCTTTCCACTGCCAGTCCGACACCCACGTCGGGTTGCAGTAGCTCATGTAGTCGTAGTGCGTGTTGCCGTTGCGCAGCTGGAAGTCGCGCACTCCGAAGCCCCACCCCGAAGTGTGACCGTCGTCGTACGGGTAGGAAGGATCGGTGCCCGCCGCGTTGGCGTTGGGGCAGAACACATGACGGCGACCCTGGGTGTGGCCGATCTCGTGCACGAAGGTTTCGATGCCGACCTCGTCTTGGCCGAGGAACTGGGCTCCGATAGCCACGCGCGATCCGGCCTCGCCCATCGAGTCGCCGGGAATGCCGTTGGCGACGCCGAGCGTGCAGCCGCTGCCGTCACCGATGCACGAGCCGCAGTTGTCGAACAGGCCGTAGTAGTAGACGTTGGGGTCGGGCGCTTCGGAGGCTCGCAGCTGCGCCATGCGGTTGAGCAACTGGAAGAAGTCCCCGGGGTTGCCCAGGTCGAGATCGGTGACCGGGTAGTAGTCGTGGTACTCGATGTCGATGTTCTCGACCGCGTTCTGCTGGAACATGTGGTCGATGTACGGCGCCATGTTCTCTTCGGAGATGTCGAACTGCGTTTGGCAACCGCCGAAGTTGTAGTCGATGGGCACCACCATGATGCGCATGTTCTGGTAGGAGCTCTCGATGCCGATGAAGTTGGGTTCGGGCATCGCCGAGGGCGGCGCCGAGGCTTCGGGCAGGCTCTCGTAGGCGTTGGTCGCTTCGTACAGCTCGACGTTGAACTGCGCGCTGGGCAGCATGTCTTCGGCGAGCACGCCGATGACGATGTTGGACTGGAACGACGACGTGCTGCTGTCGCTCGCGATCTCGACACGCTCGGTGTAGACGCTCTCGGTGCCGTCGGCGTGATAGAGGGTCATGCGCGCTTCGATGTCGCGCTGCACCCACACCGACTCGTCGACGTCGACGTAGATCCGGAACGCCGTGTTGCGGTTCTTGGGGATCTGCGCCTGGCGCTGGGAGCCATCAGCCCAGGCACCGTCGATGGCGATGGGAATGGCCACGCCCGAGTTGGCCTCGACGCGGGAGATCGAAATGCCGCGGGCGGGCACGTCTGCGGGAGGCGTGTCGCCGGTCTCGTCCGCGCCCGAGGTCGCCGAGTCGGTGTCGGAGTCGGACGCCGAGCCGGTCTCGCCCGAGCCCTCGCTGTTGGACGTGCCGCCAGACGCCTCGGTTCCGCTGCCAGAGCCATCCATGGCACCGCCATCGTCACCACACGCGGTGGCCAGAATCATGGACGAGAGGAGAAGCAGCCGGGAGCGCATCACGGGGGGAGACTGTCAAAACTGACAGATAACGTCACGTTCCTACGTGTAAATTAACTCACTCGCGAGGCATTCGGTCGCAGCTCCCCGATCGGCCTGGGGGAGCCCCGTGGGCGGATCGGCGACGACAGCGCCCAAACCGGCGAAGCGGGTGCCTCTGCGTGCTCCCTAGGCAAATCGCCGCCGAGCTCCACACTCGCCCGCCCCCTTGGCCCGAGTCTCCCGGCCGCTCTGTTAGGGAATCAGAACGATCCGAACGCTGCCCTCGCCGGCGTTGAAGCCGTCCTCTGCCTCGGGGTTCGTGCCGGCATTGAAGGATTCCCCGCCGTGGCCGATCGAGGCGCCGTCGAGTGAGCCACCGGCGTCCCCGCCGGCATACCCTCCCCCGCCGGCACCGCCGTTGCCTCCGTTGCCTCCACCGCCGAAGCCCCCGATGCCCGAGTCGACGCATTGGCCAGGTCGCTCGGTGTCGTCTCCCGCACCACCGTTGAGGAACGAAGCACCGCCGCTGGGGGAGCCGTTGAACTCGAAGCCCCCACCTGGGCTCCCATCGGCGCCGCAGCCACACCAGCTGCCGCTGTTTCCTCCCAGTCCGCCGCTGCCATCCCCCTGGGCAGCGCTGCCGTGTTGGGCCGGCAGGTCCGCGTCCCCGCAGTTGCCGACGCCACCTCCGCCTCCGGCGACGATCAGCGGGGTGTCGTCGTCGGTGACGACGAAGCTTCCTCCGCCGCCACCGACGTCATAGGAGGTTCCATCGCTGCCGCGCTGCCCGACCAGGATCCGGAGCACGTCTCCTTGCGTGAGCTCGAAGTCCCCGCGCACCCGGGCCCCGCTTCCGCCCACTCCATTGTTGTGATCGCCTGCTTGCGCTCCCCAAACCTCGATCCTGTAGGTGGCGGTGTAGGGCACGGTCCACGCTTGGATTCCAGCTTCGACGACGACACTCCCCTCGAGCTCGGTGCCTGTGTATTCCGCGTCACAGTCGGCCTGCGCGGGGCCGAGGTTGCCCGAACTCCCACAGACCGTGAACTGGACGTCGACGTTCGAGAAGCACAGGCTGGTGTCGGGCTGGCACGTCTCGACGCCACACGTGAGTTCCCCGCCATCGAAGCCTTCGTCGGCGCAGGTCAGGTCGGTGTCGGTATCGCACGCTTCTCCCGCGGCCTCGTTCAGAACGCCGTCGCCACACTCGACGAGGCTGCAATCGTCGTCACAGTTCTTTGACGCGCCCGCATCGTCACAGCTCTCGACGCCAGCGTGCACGAGCCCGTCACCGCAAGTCGCGACCACGCAGTCGGAGGTACACGATGCATCGTCCGCGTTGGCGTCCCCGTCGTCGCACTGTTCCCCGTCGTCGAGGTTCCCGTCTCCACAAAATGGATCGTGCGCGGTCTCGGTTTCGCCGGTGGTGTCTGCGGTGGTGTCCGCAGAGTTCGTCGTGCCGCTGTCCTCGGCGGAGCCGGTCGTGCCGCTGTCGTCCGCGGCACCCGTGGAGCCTTCCGCAGTCTCACTCGTGCCGGTCGTGTCGGCCCCGTCTCGGAGGTCCCGGACGTCTCCGAGGTCGTGCCACCGCTCGTGCCGCTGTCTCCGGTGTCCGCGCAGGCGAGAGGGGCGATCAGTGGCAAGGCGAGTGCAAGTCGGAACCGCGTCATCCCGTCGACGCTAGCGGCTGCCGGATCTCGCGTAAATGCGCGGCGATGACACGCGCGCGCGATTGCGCAGCCGGAAAGGCCAGCCACGAGCGGCCCCGCGCGAACTGACATCTATGCTCTCAGACAGGCTTCTCTCGCCCCCTCGCGGGCGGTGTATGGTCTCGCTCAGTGGAGGACAGCTTGGGGCTCGTACTGCTCGTCATCGTCTGCAACACGCTCGCATTCTTGATCGGAGGCGGGTTGCTGCACCGGGCCTACTACCTCCGCCGGAGGAACGAGGCGGCCGAGTGGAAACACCAGCCGAAGCGTTTCCAGACCGCTCGCATGATGCTGGAGAAGCTTCCGCTGGTGCTGCTCAACGCGGTCATCATCAACGGTGCGCTCGGCTTCGCCGTCTATCTGATCGTCCATGGACACGCGCAAGCGTTCTGGGACCCCGGGGAGCACTCGCTTCTCTACATCCTGCTGAGCACCGTCGGGCTGTTCCTCTGGTACCACGTGCTGCTCTACCACTGGCACCGCACGATGCATCGCCCGTGGCTGTTCAAGCGCATCCACTGGGTCCACCACAAGTACAAGTACCCGGTTTGGCTCGACGCCCTCTACGAGCACCCCCTGGAAGCGGCTTGGGGGGCTGTCGTCTTGGTGTCGCCCCTGTTCGTGTTTCCGATCTGGGCGTACTCGTACTTCTTCTTCATGGCTGTGATGGGCGCGCACGAGGTCCTCGACCACGCGGGCATCAAGCTCGACATCCCGTTTTTCGCGACGTCGAAAGCCCACGACGAACACCACCTGCGCTCGAACTGCTACTTCGGCCAGCTGCTTCCGTGGCTCGACATGCTCTACAAGTCCGACCGCATGACGTCCCCCAAGCGGTGGTGAAGCGGGCTTGGTGGGCGGTGGAGTCGCGGAAGCGCACCAGCGACCGACCGTAGCCCACACCGTTCGGTACTCGGCCCCGTCGACCCACGACTTCCCCCATTCGAGGGAGCATCTACCGCGACTGCGCCTGGTCTCGAAACCAGTCCGAGAGGAGTCGCTGCCCGTGTGTCGGCGCCACGCAGTCGACCGTTCCCACCCGAGCGAAGAACGCCACCGACTCCGCCAATCGGGGATGCACCCACCGCAGCCCCTTCGCGCCAAACAAGGCCAATGCCGCAGGCACCCGAACCGATCGGGCGCTCCGTCCGGCCGCGGTGCGTGCCAACGCGGCGATCTCACCGCGCGTCATGATCTCGGGTCCGCCCACGTCTCGTTCGCCGAACGTATCGTCTTCGACCGCGGTCGCGCACACCTCGGCCAAGTCCTCGGTGGCGATGGGGTTGGTGCGCGCGTCAGGATTTCCCAAGACCGGTACGGGGAACCAGCGACCGATCGCCACGAAGAACGCGAATGCCGAGAAGAACCCGGTCGGGCGCACGACGGCATGCTCCAACCGAGAGGCACGGAGCGCATCGACCACACGCTCGTGCGCGCGCACGTAGGCAAGATCCGAGAGCGGGCCACGGCCACCCGCGACCGAGACATAGGTGAACCGCTGCACCCCGACGGACTCGGCCGCGCGAAGCAGGTTGAGGTTGGCGACCGTGTCGACCGCCTCGAATCCAGCCCGGCCTCCGCCGAGTCGCGGCACGATCGGCGCCCCCATGCAGCTGAACACCGCCTCCGCATCGACAACGGCGGCGGCGAGTGTCGAGGGCTCGAGTCCATCGGCTCGAACGTGCTCGTGCGCACCGTCGACCCTTGCACCGTCGCTACGCACGAGGGCGCGAACACGGTGGCCACGATCGGACAACGCTCGACACGTGGCTCGCCCCAACGCGCCCGTTGCCCCCGCCACGACGATCGTTCGTGTCATCGTCGACGAGCTACCACCAACCTCGCCGCTGGCAAGGACGATTCAGAGTCCCGCATCCGCGACGCGCTCGATGGGCGCACACACGACGCTGACGTCGGCGTATGCCGCAACGTCAACGCTCTCGACACGAACCCGGGAGTTCGTCAGGGGTCGTCCGAGAACTGAGCGGTCGCGGAACCGTCACGCGGAACCCGGATGTGGTCACACTTCAACGTGGCCGATGAGGCCAGACCCCGTCTCCCTCACCCTTCGTCAATCTCGACGGTGAAGTGCGCGTTCCACTGGCAGCCACTGCCATCCCCCGAAATCGACACGGTATCCAGCGTCTGCCCGGTGTCGGGGACAGTGAAAGCGCTCGCCGACACATCCCACTCCCCATCGGCAAAGGTGAGTTCGCGCAGGTCGGAGCCGATCGAGTCGTTGTTGATCCCACACGCGGCGCCGTCATGATCGTGGACCTCGGCCCACAGCGCGAGCGTCAAGCCATCCTCGTAGTCGAACGTGTAGTTCCAGGTCGTTCCACTGCGACGGTCATCCCAGTAAACGCCTTGGACCGGCTCGGGTTCATGCGCATCCTTGTCGCACGACATGTCGATCTTCGCGTCGTCGTTGACTGCAATCTGGTACCAGAAGTCACCAGCGCCCTCCAATGGCCCCTCGCATCCCTCGGCGTTGGTGAACTCCATCCCGATGTACTCCACCGTCGCGGACAGCGGCTCGCTCGAATCGATGGGAGCACAGTCGGTCAGCGTGAACTCGGACGTCAGCGGAAGCTGAAGTAGCTCGTTGTTATGAACGTACTTCACCGCGTAGGACAGAGGCACGGCCTCGAAATAGTCCTCGGTATTGGCGCCGTAGCGAATGAAGTCGAGCACATCGTCGACGTCGCCGGAGAGAGCTTGCGTCGCCATCTGACTGTCTCCGCCGCGAGCGATCCCTGTCACGCTTGCGTTCTCGAGTACGCGGCGATGCTCTAGCGAGACCTCCGCTCCGGCTTCGAGTGCTTGGGAGTCGTAGGCTGCACGAACCGCAGCCTCGAGGCTCGAAAAGTCCTCTGTCGATTCGAACAGGACGAAGAAGTCGCGCCCGTAGGTCACACTCGACACGTAGGCAAGTGGATTGAGCGGACCCACTTCGAATTGTAGCAGGTCCTCAACCGTTACGGAGTCGCTGAGGATACCGTCGTCGGGCGTGTAGGCCATGGTGAAGTACTGCTGCGTGAAGCGAACCATCAAGCGATTGTGCCCCGCCCCTTGGGAGGCGCCGAGGTCCACGCCGGCCGACCATGTCGTGCCGCTCGCCGCAGCATGAAACTCCACAGCGAGCTGTTCTTCAGAATGCATGCGCACCAGGTCGAACGCCATTCCCGCGGGGATCTCTTGGTCTTCGTGCTCCGCCAGAATGTCGTTCATCGCCTGGGTCACCTCATCCAACGATGGGTCGACATCCCGGGTGAATGATGCCTGGGCACCGCTGAGCAACGTCAGGGTCACAGCGCCTGGCAGCTGGTCCACGAGCACGCCTTGCAGAATCCCGTCGCCCACTGCCGCCGACTGCACCAGCGACCCCGGATAGAGCGTTGCGGCGTTGGGATCGAGCGACATGTACGTATGTGGCGCTTCGGTCAGCGCGTAGTCGGTCGACGTACAGACCACGACGATGTCGTCGTCGGTCCGCACTTCCTGCGGGGGCGTCGGCTCGGTGAGTTGCTGCGGAGTCCCGGCGACGTCGAGTTCTTCCTGAGTCGCGTTCAGACTCTCACTGCACGCCAAGAACGTTTCGACGCTGGACAGACAGTCATCACCTCCAGATCCGTCGTCGCTGCTCTCGGTACCCGAATCTTCCGAGCCATCGGAGACCTCCGCGGTTTCTTCGGTATCGCCACCACTGCCGTTGCCTCCATCCTCCATGGCGGACGAGTCGGGTCGGGAGCAGGCGGTCACGGTCATTGAGCCAAGGAGCACCACGGCCCAGCGAAGAAACAGCGCGTGGCGACGGGGCCCGTAGGCGGCCGGAGAGCAAGGGAGGGAGTGCCGTTGAGGGGCGGTCATGACTGGGGAGCCCGGCTCGACCGACACCGGATCACAACGAAGTTCCAGAGCCCTGGACGAGACCGAGCTCGATGGCGCCCTCCGCGGGGTTCAACGGGATCGGGAACCACGAGCGCTGGCGAGTCGTCCGGGGTTGGTCGATGACGGAGTTCCCATGGCGCGCGAACGGCTTTGGGAGACCGCTCGGAGAGCCGCCCCGAGTTCGAGGTCGGGTGGGCCGCGTACGCTGCGTTCGCCTCGCAGCGCCCCGATCGGCCCGGTGAACCCCCGCGGGCGGATCGGGGACGACAGCGCAGGCCCCAGTAGCGGATGATGCCCGCGGCATGGGGAAGCGACGCAGCCGACGGGGGACCCTTCGTGGCCTCGACGACACCGCGACCGCGCTGCTGTTGGCGATCGCGTTCGCGGCCCATCGACGTCGAAAGGAACGCTGGGTGTCGAGCGCGGAGCGATTGTGGGGGCCCGGCTTCGATCCCGACCGGGTCGACGCCGGCATCGCCACGCTGGTGAAACGCGGGCACGCGCGGGTCGACCCCCACAACGCGCAGCGCTTCGCGTTTGCGCTGGAAACGGAAGCGGCGTTCGAGGTGCTCCGAGCCGTGCACGCGCAGGGCCGACTCGAGCGGGCCGTGACCGTTGCCAAGGCGAGCGCCAAAGGACGCGATCCATGGGAGCGGCCTGGGCGAGCGCTCGGCCTGTCCCGCGCGCTGCTGGTCCTGGGCCAACCCGAGGTCGCGCTCGCCGACATCGAACGCTTCGCCGACCGCCTTCGACCGTCGAAGTGGGATCCGTACGCGCCCCCGTTCGAGCTGCGTCTGTTCGGACTCGATCCCGAGCTCGCGTGGCTGGAGCAGGCTTCCGACAACTTGGTGCTCGGCTACACGAAGGCCCTCGGCACGACCTGCACCGAGGCGTTGGTGCCCCTCGAACCCACGACGTTCGATCGGCTGCTCTCGGTCCTCGAAGACCGCGGATATCCGCCCGCCAAGCGCTACCCCAGCGCGCTCCTGCAGGCCGCCATGCTGTGGTTGCCTGCCGACCGCACCACGTTCTTGCCGTCGCGCCGGGGCAAGGCCGTGGGTCGCAAGCTCGAGCTGATGGGCGCGTTCGCGGCCGGCGACTTTGCGACCGCCTACGCACGCGGGGTGCAATGCATCGAAGCACGGGCGCCCGCCCGCGGTGCGCTCGACGGCTTCGACGCGCTGGCGTTCCTGTTTGCAGCGCTCGACGCAGCGCGTCGCAACGAGCCGGGTGCGTGGCTGCACATCGAGGCGGTGCTGAGCGATGTTCGCGACGACGCGGGCGTGCTCCACCACCCCTTCGATCTGCTGTCGGAGCTCTATCTGTTCGAGACTCGGCAGGCGCGGCCCAAGGACGTCATGGCGGCGATGGGCGAGGCATTCGAACGTCTGGACGCGGCGCGATCGTGGCCGACGTTTTTGGTCGCCGGGCTGGTGTCGCGGTGGCTCGATGTTCCGCTGCCCGCCGACGCGCCCCCGATCTCGGCGTCGGTGCTCGCCCGCGTCGAGCGGATCGGGACCCCGGTGCTGCCCGCCACGTTTGCCGCACTCGCCGACCCACGCGCCGACATTCGGGGCACGCTGCTCGAGCTCTACGCGACTCGGGCTCCGTGGGAACACGTGGTGGAGCAGCTGGAGGCGTTCGCGGACCAGGTGGCGCCCCCGCTCGTCGAGACCACCGAGGACGACGCGTTCAAGCCGTCGATCGTCTGGCAAGTGGAGGACGACGCGGAGGGCGACCTCATGGTCTCCCCGCGGCTGATCGCGTCCCCGCGCAGCCATGGTGGCCGTGCGATTCGCATCGAAGACGTCGAGGCGACGTTCGAACACATCGCGGATGCACACGACCGGCGCGCGGCAGCTGCGTACCGTGAGGTGGACGATGCGCTCTCGACCGCCTGGACCAAGGTCAGCGTGCGCGAGACCGCGGCGCAGCAGACGTTCGCCCTCGCGTTCGCCCTCGTCGGTCACCCTCGGGTGCGAGACCCCAGCGGTGCGCCGGTCTCGGTCGTGCGCGCGAGCCCCAGGCTGGTGGTCGATGGCGACGACCAGGGCGCACGTCTGTCGATCGAGCCCAGCGCCCTCGTTCATGTGAAGTCCGTGGCGCACGAGTGGGACGGGCCCCACCGGCTGCAGCTGTATGCATGCGACGAGCGGATCGCCACGGTGTTCGGCGCACTCGACACGCTGCGGGGCGGCCGAATGCCGCACGAAGCGGTGTCACGACTGCGCCCCACGCTCGCGCGCCTCACCGAGGTGCTCACGCTGCAAGGACGCGGCACGGTCGACCTCGACGCGCACGAGTTGCCCGCACACGCAGGCATCGACGTGGACCTCGAGTGGCGCGATCCAACCCTGCGCATCGAGATCGGCGTGCGGCCGCTGGGACCCCACGGGCCGCGATGTCAGCCGGGCCAAGGGCAACCCGACCTGGTCGCCGACACGGGCGAGGGTCTGCGCACCACGCTTCGGGATCTGGACGCCGAAGCCGAGGCGCTGCGCCGCGTGTTGCAGGCGTGCCCACTGCTGGCCGAACTCGAGGTCGACGACAGCGGCGGACGCTTCGTGGTCGGCTTACAACGCGCCTGCGCCCTGCTGGAGGAGATCACCCAGGCGGCGGCTTCGAACCACCTGACGATCGGGTGGCCTCGCGGCAAGGCGCTGCGCCTGTCTCGCGAGTACGACCGTGGCGATCTCGACATCACGATTCGCAAGGGCCAGACCCAGTGGCTCGCCGTCGAAGCGGGGCTGCAGATCGACGCCGGGCAGGTGGTGGCGTGGAAGCTGCTGGCGCAGGGGCGCGCGGGCGCCAACCGGTTCGTGCAACTCGACACGGGCGAGGTCGTGCGGCTCTCCGCCGCGCTGCGCCGCACCTTGGATGCGCTGGCACGCCTGGACAGGGGTGGTGGGGAGGCCAATGTGGCCGAGGTTCCCGACCTCGTGCTCGCGGCCGCCGACGAGCTGCTGGGCGATACGCTGCAACTCGCCGACGACGTCGCGCAGCGCAAGCGCGCGATCACTGCCGCGTTCGGGGCCGAGTTCCCGGTGCCCGACGGTTTGCGGGCAGAGCTCCGCGACTATCAACAGCACGGCTTCACGTGGATGATGCGACTGGCCAGCGCCGGGCTGGGCGGCGTCTTGGCCGACGACATGGGCCTGGGCAAGACCGTGCAGAGCCTCGCGGTGCTGCTCGCCCGCGCGGCTCGAGGCCCCGCACTGGTCGTGTGTCCGACCTCGGTGCTGATCAACTGGCGCAACGAAGCCGCACGCTTCACCCCCGACCTGCGCGTGCACGATGTCGGCGCGCTGCCGACCGCCGAGCGCTTGGCAACGCTCGAGGCGATCGAACCCGGCGAGGTGGCGCTGATGAGCTACGGCGTGCTGCAGCGGCTGGGCGACGACGCGGAAGGGCTTCGTTTCGCCACCGTGGTGTTCGACGAGGTGCACGCGCTCAAGAACGCGACCACGGCCCGCGCACGGGTGGCCGCACAGATTCGCGCCGACGTGCGTTTGGGCCTCACCGGGACACCGCTCGAGAACAACATCGGCGAGCTATGGGCGGTGATGAACGCGTGTGTTCCGGGGCTGCTCGGCGACCGCGTGTTGTTCACCGAGAGCCTGGGCAAAGCCGCGTCCGAGGGGGTGAAGTGGGCACAGCGACACCTCCGCGCGCTGCTGGATCCGTTCATTCTGCGACGCACCAAGGACGCCGTCCTGACCGAGCTGCCGCCGCGGACCGAGGCGGTGGTGATGGTGCAGCCCTCGGAGGCCGAACGCGCCTGGTACGAGGCGCAGCGGCAAGCCGCCGAGGCCCGCATCCGCGACGCCCTCGAGGAGAAGCGCATCAAGCCGGGCCAAGCCAGCGTGCGACTGCTCGCCGAGATCGGGCGTTTACGCCAAGCCGCGATCGAACCCCGTCTGGTCGAGGAGGACGCGCCGCGCGGAGCCAAGCTCGACCAAGTCGTCGAACGCTGTCAGCAACTCGTGAGCGCGGGGCATCAGGTGCTCGTGTTCACGCAGTTTCTCGGGGTCATCGCCATGCTCGACGAGCGACTGCGCAAGCGCGGCATCGAGACCCTCGATCTGCAGGGCAACACACCCGCCGCCGAACGGGCGCGACGCATCGACGCGTTTCAGGCCGGAGAGGCCGACGTGTTTCTGATGAGCCTGCGCGCGGGCGGTGTCGGCGTGAACCTCACCGCGGCCGACTACGTGTTGCACGTGGACCCGTGGTGGAACCCGGCGGTGGAAGCTCAAGCCACGGGACGAGCGCATCGCATGGGGCAGACGCGCCCGGTCACCGTGTATCGCTACTGCACCGAAGGCAGCATCGAGCGCAAGATCCTCGCCCTGCACGAGACCAAACGCGAGCTGGCCGAGGGCGTGCTCGAGGGCATGGGCGGACGCAAGTCGCTCGACGTCGAGGCGTTGCACGCCCTACTCGCGCGGTGGTGACTCCCTGTTGGACTCGAACACGAACGGGTAGTGCACCGTGACCCGCCCTCCGCCTTCGGGGGGATCGAACAGCACCGACGCGGTGGACTCGCGAAGGCACTCGGCGAACTCGGGGTTCTTGCCCAACGGCAGCGGCGCGTCCCCGAACTCCACCTCGTCGACGATGCCGCCAACGGACTCGTCGCCCGAGATCGAGAACTGCAACACCACCTTGCCGCCGAGGTCGGGCGCGTGCTCGAGCGCCGTGTCGTAGCACTCCTTGACCAGCGGCAGCAGGTCCTCACGGACCACGTCTTGAATGTACTGCTTGTCCAGGGCGCCCAACTCGTGCTCCTCGGTCTCGGCCGGACGCTCGGCGGCGTGGCCGTGCCCGGTTCGGCGGCGGGCAAAAGCGTCGGCCAGGCGACGTTGCACGTCCTCGCGCTGGGCGGGCGACAGGCGTGTTCGGGGTGCTGCCGCGGGTGTTGCAGGGCGAGCCGCCGCCACGGTGGGCGCAGGGGTCGACGAGGGTGCCGCGTGTTCGGACGCGACGGCGCGCTGGCCAGCGTCGAGCACGACCGCGCCGTGTTCGTTGGTGACCTCGACCTCGCCCGTGGTCACATAAACCGCCACCGCCGCGCCGGCCATGGCCAGCGCGCTCGCGCCCAAGTACTTTCGTCGTCGTTCGTCGTTCATCGTCAACATCTCCACGGTGAACACGGTGCCGTGCACCGTGACGTTGGCTGCAGGGGTGCGCACCTCGAAGGGCGTCCCTGGCGAAACCTCATAGGTGACCGTGCCGGCAGACTGCGTGGCCCATCCCTGCCCCGGCACATGGTCGACACGGGCCGACGCCCCGGCTCGAACGGTGACGCCTGGCCCCGATGTGGACGCACCGGGCCACCACACCAACAGCAGCACCGCCGCGGCTGCGACGACCAGCAAGGGCATCCACAGGCCGAGTCGGCGACCCGGCTGCGCCGAAACCTCGTCCGGAGACGGCAGCCGATCCATGACACGGTCCTCGAAGCCGGCGGCCAGGGGCTCCACCTCCCACGCGTCGAGGTCTTCGCGATCGATCGCGTCGCTCATTCCCGCACTCCTTTCAGACGCTCGCGAAGCAGCCCGCGCGCTCGGGACAGGCGCGACTTCACCGTGCCGAGCTCGAGGTCCAACATCTCGGCGATCTCCGCGTAGTCGAGCCCGTGATACTCGCGAAGCACGAACGCGGCGCGAAACGCCGGCGGCAGCTCGCCCACGGCCTCGGCGATCGCCAAGCCGATGCGCTTGCGCCGGTGCTCGGACTCGGGGGTCCGAGCGCTGCCGAGCGCGTCGGCGGAAGCGAGCCGCGGCCGCTTGCGTTCGAGCTCGTTGATCGCCAGCCGCGAAGCGATGCGCAGCAACCAGGTCGACACGCTGGCAGGACCGTCCGGATCGAAACGACCGAGCGCCCGAAAGGCGCGAAGAAAGGTCTCTTGGGCGAGGTCCTCGGTCAGCGCGTCGAGCCCGACCGGTGCCAGCATGCGTCGCAGCAGCGCTCCGACCTGCCGCTGATTTCGCCGAACCAGCTCTCGAAACGCGGCCCGGTCACCGGCCTTGGCACGCACGACGAGACCGCCGTCGACCGGCCGGGCTGCCGTGGGACCTCGCATGACGCCGAGCATCGTCCCCCGTCTTCACAGGGACCCGCCCATTTGGTTCCCAAAAAAAGATCCGTGATGAGCGTGAAAGGCGCGGTTGGTGTAGTCGCGGGGGCGGCGGACTGCTACGTTCGCGCACGAGGCCCCCGATGCGCACGCTCCTTCTGACCACCGCTCTGCTCGTTCCCCTCGCCGTGACCGGATGTGACTCCGAAAAGGAGCCGATCGTGGAGCCGAACAAGAGCAAGAAGCCCTCCGAGCTCAAGCAGGCCAAGAAGACCGAGATGACGCCCGAGGAGCTGGCGGAGGCGCGCAAGAAGGCCGGCTTCGTCGACCCCGAAGAGCAGATGGCGGCCGCGCGCAAGCAGCTCGAACACGAAGACAAGCTGTTCGTGAAAGGGCACCTGGACGAGTTCCGCAAGATCACCAAGGACTTCCGTGGCGCGCTGGACAGCGTCGAAAAGGGCGCGCCCAAGTGGGCCAAGGCCAAGGACTCGGACGCCGCGTTCGGCAAGTTCAACGAGGGCTACAAGAAGGACAACAAGGAGCTGATGAAGGCGTACCGCGAGCTGACGAGCAACGGCGCCAATGGCGTGGGCTCGATCAAGCTCAACGCCTTCATCACCGACTTCGAGAACTTCAACGGCGACCTCGGCGGCAAGATCTCGGAGAACGAAAAGTTCGCCTCGTCGCTCGAAGCGTTGCGCAAGGCACTCACCGACGTCGACACCGCGATCGATGAGATCGAAAAAGACGAGTCGCTCGAAGCGCCGGCCGAAGGCGATGCCAAGGGCGAAGAAAAAAAGAAGTAGCCCGCGGGCTGCTTCGACACGTCCGATGCAGTAGATCGACCCGGCCTACGTGGGTTCCACTCGTCGTTTTCTCTCGCGCTACGTCGCGCCCAACCTACCGCCGTACGGCTTGGGGTGGGTGATGCTGTTCGCCACCAACTGGGTGGTCGTACGCATCCCCGCCATCGTCGGCGAAGCGCTCACCATTCTCGAGGAGCGCGGGCCGCAGGCGTTGGCCGGCACCCGCAGCTTGGCCACCGAGCTGTTGGTGCTGGGCGCGGTGGTCATCGTCGTTCGCAGCCTGTCCCGGGTGCTGTTCTTCAACCCCGGACGCAGGGTCGAGTACCAGGTGGGCGTCGACGTGTTCGGGCACCTGCTCTCGCTGCAGCGGCCCTTCTACATGAAGCGCAAGGTGGGCGAGCTGGTCAGCATCGCCAGCAACGACACCACCTCGGTGCGGCTGCTGGTGGGGTTTGCGGCGCTGCAGGTCTGCAACGTTGCGGTGGCGATCCCGCTGCACCTGTATCAGATGGCGGTCACCGACTGGCAGCTGACGCTGTGGTGCCTCATCCCGGTCGCTTTCGGTGCGGTGTACATGCAGTTCACCGTGCGCAAGTTCTTCGGCATGGTCCGCGACAGCATGCAGATGCTGGCGCGGGTCAGTGACCGCATCCTCGAGATCTACTCCGGCATCGGCACGGTGCGCTCGCACGCAGCCGAAGCCGCCGCGTTCGAGCGTTTCGATCTTCGCAACCGCGAGTACCTCGACCTGCAGCTGCGCATCGCGAGGGTGCGGGCATTTTCCATGCCCGTGCTCGGGTTCTCCGGCTTGGTCGGCACCGGCATCGTGCTGTGGGTCGGCAGCATGCAGGTCGTCGACGACGGCATGCCCGTGGGCAACCTGGCCACGTTCACCGCCCTGCTCATGTCGCTGGTCGGCAACCTCACCGCGCTGGCGTGGGTGTTGGCCGCCGTGTCGCGTGGCGTGGTGTCGTGGGGCCGCATCGACGAGCTGCTCGAAACACCCCCTGCCCTGCCCGACGAGCGCTCACCACTGCAACTCGACGCGCCGCCCAAGCTCGAGCTGCGCGCGCTGTCGTTTCAGTATCCGGACGGGGACGAGCCGGCGCTGCACGACATCGACATCACGGTCGAACCCGGCAAGACGCTGGGCATCTTCGGCAAGACCGGCAGCGGCAAGACCACGTTGGTCGAGGTGCTCACCCGCGTGCACACGCCGCCCGAGGGCACCGTGTTCGTCGACGGTATCGACGCCCGTGACGTGCCGCTGGCCGACTTTCGCGACGCGATGGCCGTGGTGCCGCAGTCGCCGTTCCTGTTCTCCACCACCCTGCGCGAGAACATCCGCCTCCAAGGCGCCAACCCGTACAAGGCCGCTGCCGATGCCAGCACCACCGAAGCCATGCCCGATGCCCGGCTCGACGAGGTGCTCACCGCGGCATGCCTTTGGGACGATGTGGAGCAGCTGCCCAACGGGCTCGACACGGTGGTCGGCGAACGCGGTGTGATGCTCTCTGGAGGCCAACGACAGCGCGCCGCGCTGGCCCGCGCGCTCTACCGCAGCCGGCCGCTGCTGCTGCTCGACGACATTCTCAGCGCGGTCGACCAGGGCACCGAAGCCCGCATGGTCTCCGCCATTCGTCAGCTGCGCGGCGGCGTCGCGGGGTCGATGGCGCCCACCACCATCATCGTCTCGCACCGCACCAGCGTGCTCGAACATGCCGACGAGATCGTGGTGCTCGCCGACGGCCGCATCGTCGAACGCGGCACCCATGTCGAGCTGCTGGCCAAGGGAGGCGAGTACGCAGAGACCCACGATCACCAGGGGGGCGAAGGCGCATGAGCGACACCAAAAAGCCCATGCCCTCGGCGTCCACCACCCTCGCGCTGCTGCGGCGATTCTGGGTCTTTGCCGCCACACACAAGCGATGGCTCGGACTCGGGCTGTCGATGATCCCGCTGGTCGCCGCGATGTCGACACTGCGGCCGCTGATGGTCAAATACGCCGTCGACGACCTCATCCCCGCCCACGACATGGTCGGTCTGAGGGTGCTCAGTCTGGGCTTCATGGTGGCGGTGATGGCCGAGTTCCTGTGCCAGGCCGTGCAGGTGTATGCGCTGCAGCGAGCCGGGCACACCACCATCTCCGACGTGCGTCGCAAGGTGTTCAACCATGTGATTCACCTGCCCAATCGGTTCTTCGACAAGAACGCGCTGGGCAGCCTGCTCACCCGCACCACCTCCGACGTCGAGGCGCTCAGCGAAACTCTCTCATTCGGCGTGTTCATGATCCTCACCGATGTGGTGATGATCCTGTCGATCTTGGGCGCGATGCTGTGGCTCAGCCCGTGGCTCACCCTGATCACGCTCACCGTCGCCCCGGTGTTGTTCATCTTGGTGCGCTACGTGGGCGCGGTGCTGCGTCGGCTGCAGCTCGAGGTGCGCAAAGCCCAGGCGGCACAGACGGGGTTCCTGGCCGAGCAGCTCGCGGGCGTCACCGTGGTGCAGCTGTTCGGCCGTGAAAAGGCGGCGCACGACGAGTACCAGCGCCTCGGTCAGCGCTACCTCTCCGCCACCAAGACCGCCAACTGGTTCGACGCCCTGCTCTACGCGGTGATGGACGGCATCTCGGCCTTTTCGGTCGCGCTGCTGATCTACTTCGCCTCGCCCAGCGTGCTCACCGAAGGCGGCGCGGTCACGCTCGGGTTGCTGTTCGCATTCGTCGACTACCTGCAGCGCATCTTCATCCCGGTCAAGGAGTTCTCGGGCAAGCTGGCCACGATTCAGCGCGCCGCAGCCTCCCTCGAGCGCATCTACGGCCTGCTCGACGAACCCACCGAGGCCGCGGTCGAGCCGGGCGAGGAGAACCCACTGGTGCCCTGGAAGGGCGGCCTGAAGGTTCGCGACCTTAAGTTCGCCTACGGCGAAGACGGTCCCGACGTGCTCAAGGGGCTGTCCTTCGACGTCGCACCCGGGGAAGTGGTGGCCGTGGTCGGCCGCACCGGATCGGGCAAGAGCAGCTTGGGCCGAGTGCTCACCCAGTTCTACACGGGCTATCGCGGCAGCATCGAAATGGAGACGCCCGACGGCGGACTCGAGCTTCGCGACATCAAGCCCAGCCACGTCCGCAAACACCTGCTGATGGTCCAGCAGGACGTCTTCTTGTTCCAAGACTCGGTCGCCTACAACATCTGCCTCGGCGAAGACGACCTCGCCTGCGACCCCGACCGGATGATGGACGCGCTCGAGCTGGTCCAGGCACGCAAGCTGATCGATGAGCGTGGCGGCTTGGCATTCGAGGTCGGCGAGCGCGGCGGCAACCTCTCGCAAGGCGAAACACAACTGCTCGCCTTCGCCCGCGTCGCCGCACGCCAACCCACGCTGCTCATCCTCGACGAGGCCACCGCCAGCGTCGACTCGATCACCGAGCAAAAGGTGCAGCACGCCATCGAGAAGTTGCTCGAAGGCCGCAGCGTCTTGGTCATCGCCCACCGCCTCAGCACGGTCCGCCGCGCCGACAAGATCATGGTGCTCAGCAAGGGCGAGATCGCCGAGATGGGCTCGCACGACGAGCTGATGGCCAAGGGTGGGCTCTACGCCGAGCTCTACACGATGGGCTTCGAAGAAGACGACCCCGACGAGGGTTGATACCGTCTTCGTTGCTCATGCCCCACCCCTGGTTCTCGGTCCAACTCCTCCACCCTCAGCAGGAAGCATGCGATGCCTTCGAGGCTCGCTTCGATGGGCTCCCGAACACACGTGTCGTGCAGGGGCGGTACGAGGCATTGGCCGACCACGACTGCTTCGTGACCGCAGGCAACGCGTATGGGCTGATGACCGCCGGAATCGATGCCGCCGTCATCCACGTCCTCGGCGAAGGACTGATGCGGCAGGTTCAAGAACACATCATGGATGTCTGGTTCGGCGAACAGCCCGTCGGCACCGCGTTCGTGGTGGCCACGGGCAACGACGCACGACCGTACCTGTGCCACGCGCCGACGATGCGCACACCCGGCAGCATTCGAAAGACCAGTCACGTCTACCAAGCGACGCTCGCGGCCTTCATCGCCGTACATCGGCACAACATGGCGCACGACCGGGAGATCCGAACCGTCGTCCTTCCCGCGATGGGCACGGGGTACGGAGGCATGGCGTTCGACGAGGCGGCGCGGCAGATGGCTGTCGCGTATGCCCACTACCTGCGTCCTCCGGGGCGGCCCACTTGGGACACGGTGGTGCGCCGGGAAAAGGCGATTTGCTACGACGGCCCAACGAAGGTCATCGACCGCTGACGAACGACGTTCGGGGTCTCGTCTACGACACCGATATTGCGGTGCGCCGCGATGAGCCGCACCTGCGTGCCAACGCGCTGCCACACGTTCACATGGTGTTGGAGTCGGTCGGGCTGTTGGTAGCATCGACACGAGGCAACTCCGGGAACCGTCGTGGCCGAGCGTCTCGAACATAGCGGAGCGCAGAAGTCCGGCTTGGGCTGGGGCTTCGTGGTGGCGTGCCTCATCGGCGCGCCCAGTTGCGACCGCGCCGAGTCCGACACGCGTCCCTCGGACGAGGCCGCAACGCCGGGTTTGGATCCGAGCACACGCAAACCGCAGCGCGAGGATGCAGCGCCCAAGCGCGTGGGCGTCCTGTACTGGTCGATGAACATCCCCGGCCAGGTCGCGATGCGCAGAGGACTCGAGGCCGCGGTGCTCGACGTCAATGCGAGCCGCAAAGACGCGGGGCTTGGAGAGCTCGAACTGATTCCGCGAGTGGCGGGCGATGGAGACACGGGCATCGAACGCCAGATGGAGCAGATGGACGAGCTCATCGACCTCGGCGTCGACATCATCATCGCCCAACCTACCGATACCGCCGCGCTCCGCTCCGGCTTGCGACGAGCCAACACCGCGGGCATTCCAGTGGTCGCCTACGACCAACACATCTTGGGCGGCACCATGGCGTCGTTCGTGACGTCCGACAACTATCAGGGCGGCTACCTCAACGGCGAGTACGTCGCGTCCAAGTTCCCCGACGACAAGTCGCTCAACATCGTGATCGTCGAGTACCCCCAGGTGTCGTCGACCGTCGAGCGCGTCGACGGGTTTGCCGACGCCCTCGAGGCCCGCGGCCAGGCGTTCACGGTCGTCAAAACCTACAACGCAGTCGAACCCGAATCCGGCAAGAAGGCCGGGCGCGACATTCTCGCGGACTTTCCCGAGCCGGGCTCGATCGACGTCGTGTTCACCGTCAACGACGGGGGCGGCTTGTCGGTGTTCGGCGAGCTGACGGCGGCGGGACGAACCGAGATCTTCGGTGCCACCAACGACGGAGACCCTGCATCGGTCGCACAGATTCGCGCGGGCGGGATCATCAAGATCGACTCGGCCCAGTTCTGCGGTGAGCTGGGGGCCACCGCCCTTCGCACCGCCAACGCGCTGCTGCTGGGCGAGGAGGTCAGCCAACAACTCCTCGTGCCCGTCTTTCCCGTCACCGCCGAGACGGAGTCTCTGTACAAGGGCTGGGTCGGGCAAGTCCCCGAAGAGTTTCGCAAGCCGTGGGCCAGCGAGAACCCGTTGTGGTCTCCGAACGTCCGGAAGCGAGGCTCACAGCGCCCGTGAGCAACCGTGAGCCCGCCCAGCGCATCGGTGTGCGACGAGCGGACCGCTATCTCGCGATCGCATTCGGCAGTGTGATCGTCGCGCTGATGGCCGCGGTCCTGGTGTTGGGCCGCACCTACTCCGAACGCCTCAACGAGGGCTATGACGAGGCTCTCGAAGCCGCCACGCTGAACATGCTCTCGAACGCGATCGCCAAGGTCGGCGACTCGGGCAAGTTTCACGAGCGCGTCTTGGTCGAGGAGATCGTCGAGTCGAGCCAAACCATCGACTACGTCATCGTCAGCGATGCACGAGGCCGCATCCGCTCCCACAGCGACCCGTCGCAAAACGGAGCCACGCTCGCCCCCGCACAGCGCCGCACAGTGAGCCGGGCGTTGGCGGCGAAAGATCCCGTCTTCGAAACGCTCGACACCCCTCGCGGCCCCGTGCGCCAGATCGCCGCCGCCTACTCGGCGGGGTTCAACCGAGAAACACCCGGCGTCATCATTCTCGGCTTGCCACGCGCGGCCGCCGAACACGAACGCCGCACCATGGGCTGGCTCTTGGGCGGCGTCGTACTCGCGCTGACGATGTTGGCCGCCGTCGCGGCGCTCGTGATCAGCCGCATCTATGGCCGCAACATGCGGCGCATGGCCGAGCAGCTGGACGGCATTCTCACCCACACCCCGCTGCTCATCCGCATCGACGACGCGCGTGGAGACTTGGTCCTCAGCAGCGCCGCCTACACCGAGGCCACTGACGAAGACGAGTCTCTGGCCGGCGCAATGCGAGCCGGGGACACCGCGCCCAAGACCGAGTGGCAGAGTGACCAAGGGCATCGCTACACCCTGACGAGCTTCGCAATCGAACGGGGCGACTCCGACCGTGCCCCGCAGACGTGCACGGTGGGCCTCGACATCACCAAGCAAAGCCAAGCAGAAGCTGCGCTGCGGGAAAACGAAGAACGCCTTCGCATCACGCTCGACTCGATCGCCGACGCCGTGATTGCGACCGACTCGGAGTCACGCATCGAGCGCATGAATCCACGGGCCGAGCACCTGACGCAGTGGTCACTGCCCGATGCGCGCGGCAAGCACGTGGACGAGGTGTTTCGGACCACGCCTCTGCCCGAGGGCACCTCCGCCGGAGAGCGTTCGAATGGCACGGAAGAACTCCTGCGCCGCAAGGACGACACCGAACTCCGCATCGAGTACTCGTCTTCGAAAATGCTCGGCGCAGGCGAGGCCCACATTGGCGACGTCGTGGTCTTTCGCGACGTCACCGACCAACGCCGGGACGAGATGCGGCTGCGCCAAGCCGACAAGGAAGACTCGATCGGGCAGCTGGCAGGTGGCGTCGCGCACGACTTCAACAACATGCTCACGGGCATCATGGGGGCATCGCAGCTCATCGCGTTGGAGCTTGGCGATGCCCACGAAGACCGGGACTACGATCAAATCGACGAACATGTCGGCCTGATCCAATCCACGGCAACACGGGCCGCCAAGCTCACCGAGCAGCTGCTCACGTTCTCGCGACGCGGCTCCTCCACGGTCGTCCCCGTCGACGTGCATGCGCTCATCGCCGAGACCGTCGACCTGCTACGCAGCAGCATCGACAAACGCATCGCCATTCGCACCAAGCTCGCCTCGGGCACGCCCATCGTTTCCGGAGACCCGACCCGGATTCAGATGGCGTTCCTCAACCTCGGCGTGAACGCCCGCGATGCCATCGGAGAGTCCGGCGTGCTGTCGATCGAGACCGAGTGTGTGACGCTCGACGCCGCCGACTGTGACGCCCTCAGCGACCCCGTCGAGCCCGGCGCCTACGTTCGCATCGCATTCGAGGACACCGGATGCGGCATGAGTCCGGAGCAGCTGGGCAAGATCTTCGAGCCCTACTACACCACCAAGGAGATCGACAAAGGCACAGGGCTCGGCCTGGCTTCGGTCCAAGGAGCGATTCGCTCCGCGCATGGGGCGATTCGTGTGAAGACCGAGCTCGGTGCCGGGACCACGTTCACCGTGCTGCTCCCGCTGGTGGCCGACGAGGGCGAACGTGTCACCGCCACAGGGACGCAACAGCTGCGAGGCGACGAAGGGGCCACGGTCCTCGTCGTCGACGACGAGGAACTCGTGCGGCTGATGGCGGTTCGAATCCTCGAGACCTACGGCTACACCGTCATGCAGGCGCGAGACGGTCGAGAGGCAGTCGACCTGTTCGAGGCCAACGCCGATGCGATCGACCTCGTCATCACCGACATGCTCATGCCCAGAATGAACGGCCGCGAGGTGTTCTACGCGATCCGCAGGATTCGCAACGACGTCCCCATTCTCGCCGTGTCCGGCTACACCCGCGAAGTCGACGTCGAGGCTCTCGAGCACGACGGTCTCAGCGGCTTCATTCGCAAGCCCTACACGTACGAAGAGCTGACGGCCATCGTCGCCAACGCCCTCAACGACAGACCCCGCTGACGATGCGAACCTTCGACGAACTCGAGCAACTCTGGTCCCAGTCCCACACCGCGGACGTTCGGCGCGGCACCGTTCACTTGCTCGTCGCGCGCCTCGGCGAGGGGCAGCACGCCGTGCCCTCGCGGGCCGAGCTCTGTGTCGAACGAGGGTTCGTCGGCGATCGATGGGCGCAAGGCGCCAACAAAGACCCCGGGCGACAGCTCACCCTGATGAACGCCAACGTCGCTGCGTTGGTGTGCGACGGCCAGCCGCTGCACATGCCCGGAGACAACATCCTCGTCGACCTCGACCTCAGTGAGAGCAACGCCCCCGTAGGCGCACGGATTCGGGTGGGCGCAGCGCTGGTCGAGGTGACCGACAAGCCGCACCTTGGCTGCAAGAAGTTCACGGCGCGCTTCGGTGAGGGTGCGATGCACTGGGTCAACGAAGAAGCCTGGCGTACCCGTCGGCTCCGAGGCCTCAACGCGCGGATCATCGAACCGGCCGAGGTGTCGGTCGGGGACCCTGTCGAGCTTCTGGGGTAACACCCGGTATCCTCCGGCGGATGCTTGTCCCTTCCGCCCGTCGCCCCGTCTCGTGGTTGCTCTGCTCGCTGCTCGTGGCGGCGTGCGCCGACGACTCCAGCCCCACCGCGAGTGGCGAAGCCAGCTCCGGAACGACGGCGGCAACCAGCTCCGAAGGTGGCACGAGCTCCGGCCCCGCCGGCTCGGACACCACCACCGCTGCCCAGACCAGCACCACACAAGGACCTGACGGCACGTCGAGCACCGGCTCCACGTCGTCGGACGACGGCAGCTCCTCGGAGAGCGGCGCGTCTTCGTCGAGTGACGGCTCCAGCAGCAGCTCCGGGACGACGACGGGCGAACAAGGCAACGTGGTCTACACCGCCGTTGCGATTCCCGGCGGCCTCGACCGCATCCGCATTCACAAGGCCAACCTCGACACCGACACCTGCACGTGGATGGTGCTCGTCGCCCCATCGGCGGTCAGCGCCTACCCTGCTGTCGCGACGCCCGAAGGGTGGAGCCTGGAGGAGGTCGGCATCAACGACGTTGCCGCGACCTGCAGCGTAAACAACCCGGCGATGTTCGGTGCGGAAGCCGCGATCGATGCCGAAGGAACCGTGGAGTTCGGTGAACTCGGCGGCAGTGGGCTCTATCCATGTTCACTCGACGTCGACACCAGCTTGGAGTTTCAAGGCTTGCTGCAGGTACCCCAGATGGACACCATGGTCGCGACCGACCTCGCCGTGACCGACTGCTGACCGACCGCGACCCCGCGGTGAATTTGACCCGGAGCGTTTCCTCGGCAACGCTCAACACCGTTGGTCTGCTCGAAGGATGAGCGGACAGGAACGAACGATGAAAACCCTACGACTACTTCCACTGACTTGTATTCTCGCGTTCGGTTGCGACAGCGACTCGGACTCCTCCGGCGACAGCGCGGCATCCGAAAGCGCTTCGGACTCGGCCGGCAACGGCGATAGCGAGGGCGACACCGATGCGGGCTCCTCCTCGGGCGACGCCAGCGCCAGCGCCGGCCCGTCGACGAGCAGCAACGAGACCGGCTCGGCCGAGTCCTCGGGCGACACAGGCTCGGCTATGGCGTGCGACATCGAAGAGGTCGTCAACGAGGCGATCGAAGGCGGCGATGTCTCCGCCGAAGACATCCTCGACTGCGGCACCGTCACGCCCGACGACGACCCGAGCGCATGGCCGCAGATGGGGACCTGCATTCTCGACGCGGTGGCGGACGGCCAGGTCTACCGGGCGTTCGTGCGCCGCGAAGGTGGCGACGGCATCACGGAGGCCTTCGGCGCCGTCGCTGGTCCCGACGGCCTCGTTCACCAACACTGGCTCTCAGGGGGTCAGACGGGCAACGTCTTGATGGAGCGCTGCTCCGAGCCCGCGCTGGTGCCCGACTGTGAACCGAGCGCCATGTGGGGCACCTGCGTCGGCTGCTTCGGCGAGGGCAACGTCGTCTGCTCGCCCAGCTGACGCGGTGGAACTGAGGCTCGCCCGCGCACGCTGAGGCGAGCCTCGGACTGCTCAAGCCTTGCGGGCGCGCGGCGCCTTGTCCATGCGGCTGGCGATGCGCGACTGCACGGCGGCGCCCTGGTGGTCACCACGCTCGGCGAGAAGCTCGGCAAGCTTGGACCGGGTGGATGCGCTGCTGCCCACGTCACGCTCCAGGAGTTCGACCAGCGTCGTCAGATGCATGCCTTTGGATCTACTCGGCGACGCCCATTGGGATCCAGGTGTGTCGTGTTCAGGTGCGTCGGCGATTCCGTAGTGTTTTCGCGGATCGGGTTGAACAGGGTGAAAAGAAGATCGGTGATCAGATCCCGGGATCGCGCGAAATGGAGATCGGATCGGCGAGATCTCCAGTCGAAAGGAGATCTCATCAACATGCCCCAAAGGGACAGGCTTCGTACGCACAGCGGTGCGGCTCGAAATACGACGATGGTTGTCGCATCTCGAACGCTTCATAGGACGCAAGAAGCCCCGAAGGAGGTCCTCCGGGGCTCTGCAGAGCCGTTCTACGGGGAAACGGCTCACCGCGCGAAATCGCGCAAGATGCGACAACGTTGTCGCATTTGGGCGCTACCCGAAACGCCAGTTCACGCCTGGACCGTCGCCCACCTGCTCAAACGTCGCGAACAGCTCGTGGTCGGCCGGCATGGAGAGCACCAGCGTGTCTCCGTCGCGCTGGGCCCCCAACGCCTTGCCCGGCTCGAACGCGACGGCGCGCCGCTGCTCGGGATCGGTGTCGTGCACGAGCAAGCTGCGACCGAAGGGCAGGCGCGCCTTCACCATGCGGAGGATCTTTCGTCCGTGTTCACCGCCGGGAAAGCTGACGAACAGCGCGTGTTCTTCGTCGTGCCCCCACTGCACCCCGGGCACCGCGACGAACCCGGTGCGGCTCCCATCCTTCTGTGACCCCGCCTCGATCGCGGCGACAAACGCCGCATCGGAACACCACGACGCACGGTCGATGGACGTGACGAGTGCCGCATCGCGGGCGACGACGTTGTCGAGAAAGCCCTCGGGTGTCCACAGGTCCAACATGTCGCGCTCGTCGCCATGCAAACCAACGACCCTGCGCACGAACACGTTGCCGTGTTCCGTCTCGATGCGGGGAAGCAACGGATCGTCGGCGAAGAACGCCGCGTTCATCGGGGTGTCGGGGTAGTTGTCGCGTTCTTCGGGCGGCGCAAACGCGCGGGTGATCGCATCGGGGAAAGGCATCGACTGCCCCACCTCCAACGGGCGTCGGCTGCCCAACATGTAGCGACACAACATCCGCAGCAACAGAGCCGGCCACATCTGCGCCTCCCCAGACACGAGGATCGACATCTCGAACCGCACGCCGACCCGCCCGGGGTCGATCGCCTCGCCGAACCCGTAGGTCAGGTACAGCGTGCCGTGCTCGGTGGGCACAGTCGCAACGCTCCACACCGGGGGCCCACCGGCTTCGAACGTCTGCAGGCGGCGCGGGTCCACGAAGTGGTTCACCTCCCCTTTCCCGACCGAGGCCAGCGCTTGGTCGAAAACCTCGACCACGCCATCGTTGACGTTGCGCATCGTGTCCGCGTCGAGCGAGAAGCTCATCGTTTGCGTCATGCCTTCGTTGTCACTGGCCATGCCGCGACGCTACCGCACCCCTCATGCAGACAGCCGGCAAAGCCCGCGCGCGGGCACCACCAGGCCTTCGTACGCCCGGCCGGTTCGGCCCCGTCGCGCCGACAACGCGGGTTGGAGAGGAGCCAGCGCATGCTCAGCAAGGCATTCGACCCAACAGTCTGTGACAGGCCGAAAAGCTTCACGGCCTGCGACTCGACGGGTTGACGCCGCGTGTCCTCGCTCGAATCTTGAAAGAGGCGGGCTCACCCGCATCGGTGTGTCATGGACGAACGCTACTCGGTCTCGACGTCACTGCGCACGGTGGAAGCCTTCGCCGAGCGCCTGCTCGCCCGCGAGTCCACGCTGCGCACCGACGACCCGTCCCCCTCTGCGGACGAACACGACATCCTGGTCAATCTCGACGACCCGAACCGCATCCGCCTCCGCCACACCTGCTCCGCGGAGCAGGTGCAGTCTCCGATTCTCGAACTCACGTTTCATCCCGCACCCCATGGGCAGTACATCGTCTGGACGCTCCTGCCCGTGGGAGCCTCCTTCTCCGCCGCGGAACGGGCCAACGACGAAGCGTTCGCGCCCCCCAAACCCGAACCAGCAGAAGTCGCGCTCGAAGTGGTGTTGTGGGACTGGGAGAGCCTGGTCGAGCGAGTCTTCGGACGACTCTTCAGGTTCACGGTCCGTATGCTCGACGGGTTCGTCAACCTCCTGAGTACCCGCCAATACCGCAAGGGCGTGGCGCTTTATTCGAAGAAGCTCATGGCGGTGGTCGAAGAGGTCGCGGCCGACGATGAAACCACCTGACGGGGACGACCGTCGAGAGCAACGATGGGTTCGCGCTCGTCAGGTCGGAACTCGTGCGTGAGCGACTCCCGTGCCGCTACAGCAACCGTAGGCCGAGTCGCAGGACCCACGACCCCGCGATTGCGATCTGAACCGCGAAGAACGTGAACCGCACGGTGACCGCGCGATTGCTGGTCGAGCAGACGTGCACGACCGACTGTGCGATGCGGGCGGCGACCAAGACCAGCGCGGTCGAGTCGGTGATGTCCAGGTTGTCGGTGAGCCCGGCGACCACGAGCAACGCGCCCACCACGGGCAGGTTCTCGTAGCAGTTGGCATGCGCGCGGCACAGACGACCGGAGAGTGGGGAGACGTCGTCTCCCGAAGGCGCGAACCGGTTGGGTGCGCGTTGGTGGGTGGTGGACAGGTACACGCGCAGGCCCACGATCGCGGCCAAGAGAAGGAGCGTCCACCCCGCGTACAGCCACAGCGACAGCCAAGACACGGCTCGACTCTAGGTGCTGTCGACATCGTGGACAATTGTCCGATCAGACAATAATCGTGCACCATCGGACATCATGTCGATTCGGGTCTGCATCCTTGCCTTGCCCACGGTGTTGGGCTCTGCCGTGTGTGGCCCGATGGACGTGTTGGGCACGGCGAACGTGCTGGCCGGAGAGACCTTGTTTGCGATCTCGGTGCGTACACCGGGGAAGGGCCCACTCGAGACCTCCTATGGGCTCGCGCTGGGGGCCACTCCAGGGTTGCCACGCACGCCGCAGCACGTGGTCTTGGTGCCAGGGTTCGGGGTGACTCGCGGCGATCGTGCGGTCGAGCAGGTGACGACTGAAGTGGAGCGGCACCCTCGGGTCTGCCGATGGCTTCGCAGACAAGCCGAGGCCGGCGCGATCGTGGCGGGCAACTGCGTCGGAACGTTCATGCTGGCGGAGGCCGGGCTGCTCGACGAACGCGCGGCAACCACCACCTGGTGGCTGAAAGACCTGTTCGCGTCCCGATACCCGCGCGTCCACCTCGATGCCCGCGCCTTGGTCACGGCCAGTGACAGCGTGCTCACCGCGGGCGCAGCCATGGCCCACCTCGACCTCGCCTTGCATCTGGTCGATCGTTTCGGCGGCGCGACGTTGGCACGGGCCTGCGCGAAGGTGCTTGTGCTCGACCAAGGGCGACGGTCTCAGGCCGCGTACGCGATCCCCGAGTTTGCGCGCGCTCGCGATGAGGTGGTTCAAACTGTCGCGGCGCTCCTGAAAGCCGAGCTGGCCGACGCTCCGAGTGTCGCCACGCTCGCGCAGCGGGTGGGTGTCACGCCCCGCACCCTCAACCGACGCTTCAAGCGGGCGCTGGGATGCACGCCGCTCGAGTACCGCTCACGGCTTCGCATCGACGAAGCCCGCCGGTTGCTCGAGCGCTCGACCGACCCCGTCGACGCGATCGCACACGCCGTGGGCTACGCCGACAGCAGTGCGTTCTACCGAGCATTCACCCGCGCGGTGGGCATGTCCCCGCGCGACTACCAGCAGCGCTTCTCGATCGCGGGATGACGCCGCGCCTCGGTTTTCCGAGTTCGACTCACGAATCGCCGGCCTTGCCGGGCACTGATCGGCAGAGGCCACGATGAACGTCGCACGCTCCTGCTTCACCGCTTCCCTGTTCCTTCTGGCCCTCGGGTCCGGCTGTGGTCTGTCCGAGGCGCTCGACGAGGCCTTCGAGACCCCCTCGACCGACGGTCCATTCGAGATCGAAGTGCAAACCGCGGACGGCGTGGCGACGAACCAGGTCCGCGCGGGGCTGTTCGACGTGCGCGACGCAGGGCAGACACTCGGACCCGATGGAACGCCCGAGCCCATCGACGCCAACATCGACATCCTCGTCTCGGTGAACGGCAAGGCCAAGCTCATCAACCAGCCCGCAGATGTCGACACGGTCGCCTTTCGCCCGATCGCGCTGGTCGAACCGGGGGCAGACGGCCGCCTCGTGGTCGAACTGCCCGAAGCGGTGGAGGACGATGCGGGCTACGCCCTGGTCGTCTGGGTCGATGCGGACGACGACGGCGCCCTCACGCTCTCCACCGTGGACGGCGAAAGCGAGTTCGCACGGGCTCCCTCCCGCGCGTTCTCGGACCGCACGATGGCCTTGTACTCGATCTGGCCCGTCGACCCCGAAGACCGAGACGACGCCGACGGGCTCTATCACGCCGCAGCCGCAGATCGTCAGGACGACGCCGACGGCGACCCCGTCTACAGCGACAACTGGATCGCCGACCACGAGCTCAGCGGTTGGACGGTCGAGCTTTCGGCCCCTTCGATGTAGCGCATCGCAGGGCCGGCCGCCGCTCAGCCGAACGGGTCCTGCGGCGCTTCGTCGCCCGACGGTTCGGCCGGCTCGGGCTCCGCGTCGGCCTCCGGTTGCGGGGGTCCGTCCTCCACCTTCGGCGGCTCGGCCTCCTGCGCAAGCGGCTTGCGCTCCTCGGCCTTTTCCATCGGCTGCAGCGTCAGCTGAATCTCCACCACCGCGTCGAAACCGTTGACCTGCCAGGTGCCCGAGCGAATCGCGTCGACCGGGATGCCGATGAACGAAGTGGTGCCGACGATCTCCGGCTTTCCGACGTCGACGTCCTCCACCACGAACTGAACCCGCTCCGAGTACTCCTTCTTCGCGATCACGGCGCAGTTGGCTTCGCTCGCCCCGAACGGTGCGATGGCCGTGTCTTTGACGAAGTCGGAGCGCACGATGTACTCGCGGCCCAGCTGCATCTGCACGCGCAAGTCCGGTGGTCCCTTCACCTTGTTGAAGATCTTCGTGCCGACCTCCCCCGCGGCCACCATCGCCGCCGCGTAGCCGCCCCCCTTCGACGCCGCGATCAGGTCGGGCAGGAGCTTGCGCGCCTTTCGGTTGGCGCGCCCGATGCCGTCCCATGACTTGCCATTGACCTTGGCCGGCAGCACCACCGCCTTGGACACGCACACCTCGACGAACTCGGGCAGAGGAGGCAGGTCGGGCTGCACCGGGACAGTGCCGCCGCTCCCCCGGCCAGAGAACGAACACGCGGTCGCCAACGCGACCAGGGACAAGGCAATCGAACGGAGCATGTCGTGGACCAGACGCCACGACTCTATCAACCGTCGCGTCGGGTATCGAAGTACGGCGCTGCGTGTCCAAATTCGCATCGAGCCTGGCGAGAATGACGGAGGTCGCGAGCGCAGGCGGGTTCAGGACCGCTGCACCCACGACACCGTGCCACCCAGGCTCGGCAGCACCTCGCGCACGAAGAACTGGCGTTCGCTCGACACGGCTTGCAGCGTTCCGCCCCGAAGTGCGGCGAGCAACTCCCAGTCGAGCAGGATCACGATGTCGGCACCGACGCCTTGCGCCCAACTGAGCACCGCAACGAACACCGCGCCCTCTTGACCCGGGCGAGAAGGCGTCACGTCAGCGGTGAGGCCCGGAGAGAGCTGAAAGAAGCGCTGAGCGTCCTGGGCGTCTTCGCGGTCGATCGGGCTCACCTCGACCTGGGCCCCAGACGAACGCAAGGACTGCTCGAGCCCGGTGCGTACGCGGGCGAGGTCTTGCTGGGTTCGGATCAGGACTTGGTAGGGACTGGACATGACTAACGCGGTGGGAACATCGTGAAGGATCCACCCTCGATGATGATCGCTTCTCGAAGCTCGGGAATGGGTTTGCGTTGAAGGATGCCAATGAGCTGCGCCGTCGTCACCTGGGTATCGTCGAGTCGCACGACGACGCGGTCTGCCTGACGCTTCGCGGGATCCGGATCCGCCTTCTTGCGAATGCCCTTGCGCACCTGGTCGACGTTGTTGGTCGTCGGATTGAGGTGATCCCAGTAGTTGCCCTCCATGTGGTAGTCGGGCTCTTTGCCGTTGGGCAGCGCGTCTTGGTTGTGCCGAACCTCGAAGCCCTGTTCGGCGAGATAGTCGGCCGACTCGTTCTGGCGAGTGACCTTGAGCTGTTTGTCGCGGGGTGCCCGGGTATCGACGACTTCGGGTGTGCCGCGAGCCTGTGCGCCCGGACGCGGCCGCGCGGGCCGGGGCGTGTAGCCAGCGCTATCGACGTCGACATCCGACCGGCGCGCGCGCACCTCTTGAGTGCGATCGACGCGGATCTCGACCGGCTGCCCGTCACGACTGAGGCGAATCGTGCCCTGGCTTGGACTGAGGCTCTCGACGACCGCTGTGAGCACGGGGTCGTCGGGCCCGGTCGCGATCCGAACCTCGGCTCCGGCAGTCAGGCGCTGGCCTCGTAGCAACGCAACCTGGATCTGGCGCCGGGCCAGCCCCTCACCGACGGCGGCACCGAACGCCCCCGACGCGGCGGAGAGCACGGTGCCGTAGAGAATCAGCGCAACCCGGTCGTCGCTGTTCCACACATTGGGCTGCACGGCTGTGGAAAGACCACCACCCACGCCCTCGATCGCGGCACCGCGAAAAACAACCCGGCCCCAGTTGCCCGCACCGCCGAACCGAGCGAGCACCCCTGCCGTGAGAATATCGACCAACGTCGAGCGCCATGCGCCGGTGACTTCCCCTTCGAGACGCGCCAGCGTCTGAGGAGAGACGAACCCGGCTGCGGCTCCGGCCTCCCCGCGTTCGAGGGCTCCGTGGGCGCTCGTGATGCGAACGGTCCCAGCGCCCACCGCCAAACCTGCGCCCACCAAAGCCGCGGTGAGCATGCCGAACGTGCCGACCGTCGCGATGGTGAGAAGCGTGGTGACGACGACCAAACCGACGAGCTTGGCCGTGTCCCAGAACCAACGCGAGTCGATCTCGCGATTGGCTTCGGCGGTGAAGATCGCCGCGTCCGAGTTCCGTGGCGGTGTGCCCTGGGCCTGCGGCGGAAAGCCGGCAACATGCGTGCCCATACCGAGGTTGGCGTAGACCGCATCGGCGACATCCGGGAACTCCCGCAGCAGGTCGACGACTTGGTCCACCCCAGCGTCGGGATCGGTGTCGCGTCCTTGGTACGGGCGACGGACCTCCGCCCGGATCTCGACCAAGCGATCGTGAATCGGGCGACATCGACTCCACATCCGTGCCCCAGACTCCCGCAGCACACGGTCGAAATGCCCACTCGGGTTGCCGTTGCGCCAGTTGTGCACGAGCGTGTTGGCCATCCCCCATCCCTCGCGGTTCTGGGCGCCCAAGCCATTCATGATCTGCTCGAGCACCGGTTCGGGTCCGTCGAGCCCGTCCACGGTGAGCTCTCCACGCAGCACTCTCAGCACCAGGCGCCGAAAACGGGCCTGGAACTCGCCGTTGCTCCGTGTCTGGTCGACCGCGAGCGCCCGCAGTCCTTCGAGGAACTGGTCGCACATCCGGCCTATCAGCCGGGATGCCTCGGCATAGACCCGACGAAATACACGGTTGGTGTCCGCATCACCCACAGGTCACCCGCCATACGACCAACACCTACGACATCATACGTCCCCCGATCCACAAACGCCCGTCGGTTTTGTCCCCAATCTGCACGCAACGCAGGGGGCCCTCGTTGGCTCCATCAACCGTCGCGTCGGGTATCGAAGTGCGGCGCTGCGGCGAGTTGGGCCAAGAACTCCACCATGCTGATCTCGCCTTCGGCCAGGGCAGTGCGGGCCTCTTCGGCCAGGCAAGACTGGCCCCCTGCCCCGCCGAACACATACGCGGCGGTCAGGCCACTGACGCAATCGGTGACCTCGGGCAACGACGCGAGAGTCTCGCTGAGGTCGGTCAGGCCGTCGAACGTTGCCTCCTCTTCGAGCACCCCCAGCGGAATGCTGCCGCTGGCGTCGATCTCCAGCCCCCCTTCCGTCGCCCGATAGCGCCCGGCGGGGTCGAAGTGCTCGAACGAGAATCCGATCGGGTCGAAGAACGCGTGGCACGAGCGGCATCCCTCGTTGGCCATGTGGGATTCTTCGTAACGCTGGCGCGTCGTCGAAACCCCGGGCTCCGGCGCCTCGATGGCGGGAATGTCCTCGGGCACCGGGGGCCGCTCGTTGCAGAGCAAGCGCTCATAGACCAACAGTCCGCGCTGCGTGGGGGACGACGCGTCGATCTGCGCGTTGGCGGCCAGCAAGGATCCTTGGGCCAACAAGCCCACGCCCCAATCTTCGGGCCTCGGCACGATCTCGGCCTCGCCGGTCACCTCGCCCCACCCGTAGTAGCTCGCGAGCGCAGCATCGAGGCTCGTGTAGTCCGCCAACAGCAGCGACTGCACGTCGCCTTCGTCTTCGAGGATCACCGTGTCGATGAAGCGATGGGTCTCCTCGACCATCGCCATGCGCACGCCGTCGAACTCCGGTGTATCGGGCCGGGTCTTCAGGGCGACTTCGGGATAGTCGATCCAATCCTCGAAGAACCGGTGCACGCTGGCGCGGCCCTGCGGGGTAGCCAACAATGCGCGGGCCTGTTCGACACGCGCCTGCGGATCGGCGAGCCCGCCCTGCTCCCCAAGCGCACGCAAGTCGTCCGAGGGCGGAGCCCCCGTGTAGTCGTAGGCCAACGCCGTGGCCAACTCCCACCCCTGCAGCGTGCGCGCACCGTCGCCCGAAGGCTCACCAAGCTCCGAGCGATACACCGTGTGCGGCGACTGAAACAGCGCCACCACGGTCCACTTGATCCCGGTCGCAAAGTCCGACTCGCCGGCCACCTGCGTCTGCAGCTCGACGTAGGTGTCGATCTCCTCGCTGGTGAGCCCCCGCCGGAACAAACGCGCCCCGTACTCCTCGACGAACGTGCGCGCACAGCCTTCGTCGGGCGACGCGTTCGAGCACGGGAGCACCTGCGCGAACACGGCCGGGTCGGTGATCGCATCGCCGACATCCTCCCCCGTCGCCAGGATCTCCGAGGCCGTCTGCTCCCCCACCACGAGCGCGCTGGCGTCGTTGCGAAAGCCGAGCGCGCTGGTCGTGTCCGCACCGACCGAAACGCTGCCGAACGAGTCGGCAATCGCGGGAAACACCGCCCGCACCGTGGCGTCGAACTCGGCTTGGGTCAGGCGTCGCAACAGCGGCGGTCCCACCTTGGAGGATTCGCAACGCTCCGCCGGTTCGCCACCGGGCTCGCCACCGTCGTCGGCCCCGCCGTCTGAGCCGCTGCTGTCGCCCGCGCCGTCGGTTTCCCCCGCACCGTCCGTTTCGACCTCGGCCGAACTGCCGCCGTAACACCCAGCCAGCGCCAATGCGCCAGCGACCATCCAACGTGTGCGGTTCATGCCAACACCTCCTGCACCAAGTCGGGGGTCTGGCCACCGAGCTGCAGCCCGTCCACCCCCATCGCTGCGCCCAACGTCGCGAGCATCTCCAAGTTGTTGCGACCCGAAACGTCGATCACCTCGCCGCTTCGAATCGCCCCGCCTCCGCCGCCGATGAGCACCTGTGGCAGGTAGCTGTCGTGGGGCGCCCCGTCGATCCACACCTGCGATGCGTCCGAGTTGTGGTTGGCGCCATCGCTGATCTCCGAGCAGCAGTAGATGAGCGTGTTGTCGAGCACGCTCCGGTTCGGATCGGTATCCGAGGGATCGGGCGTGTCGGCCAGCGGCGCAACGAGTTTTTCGACCAACCGCTCGAAGAACCATCGCTGGCAGGTCGCGAACTCGGTGCGCCCCGCCGCGTCCCAGGAGTGTGAGATCGGGTCGTGATGGCCTTTGGCAATGCCCGGGCCACCCGCGAAGTCGAACGGCACCTGGCCGTTGACGTACATGTTCTGCAAAGTGACGACTTGCGCGGTGCCGCAGATCAGCGACGCCGCGATCACCTCGAGGTGACCGTCGAGCACCCGACCGAAGTTGGCCGGGTCGAGCGCGTCGAGGCCCATCATCGCATCGACCGCGGGCAACACCGGGCGTTCGTCACAGGTCACGAGGTTCGGACCCCCACCGCCGGCCCGCAGCGCACGCACGGCCTCGAGGTGCAACGACAGCTTGGTCTCCTCATGGGTGAGATCGGAAACCGCACCGTGCAGCGTTTCGAGCTCACGCTCGGTGAGCGCCAACGCCTGCCGCCGAAAGTCAGCCTCCGAAGCACCGTCGCCCGGGTCGGGCTCCGCACCCCCGCCGAGCGAGCCAAGCAACGTTTCGGCCGCATCCACCGGGTTCTCGGTCGGCCGCACCCATGTGCCCCCGTGTTTGACCAAGAACGAATCGGCGGAGAATCCCGCGAACGACGCGTACGGCACCGTGCCCAACACATGCGCCTGCACACCGAGGCGCTCCGCGATGCGGCGGTCGACCGAGTCGTCCTCACCGCCCCCGCCAAAACCGGTCAACGTGGCCGAGATCGCGGCGTGGTTGGTCGCACCATCGTGCATGCCAACCCCGCGCACGACCGTGACCTGGTCTTGATGCGCCGCCAAGGGCGAGAGCACATTGCCGCCGAAGTAACCGCTGCCCCGACCGCCGGGATCGACGTGTTCGATCGGCCAGCCGTGCGGAAGGTAGAACACCATCAACCGCACCGGACGGTCGCCAGGGTCGGCGTGCACCCACGAAGCCATCTGGGCGGCCAATGGCGCAGCCGCGCCCAGCCCCACCAGACGCAGGAACGTCCGCCTCCGCAATCGTCGCTCGCTCCGATCCATGTACGAAGCTGGTGGCGCGGCCCGATGAAGAAGCGATGAAAAAAAGTGAGACGGGACCGCAGCGGTGCCGCTACCGTAGGCTGGATCGTGTTGCTCGCGCTCGCGTTCGCGCCGCTGGTCGCCCCGGCGCCCCCCGTGACGACGCCCGCCGAGGCACCGCCCGTGCTCGTCGTGCGCAGTGCGGCCGACCTCGGCCTCGCCGAAGCAACCGTGCAACGGGCGCTACAGGGCCACTTCGCCGACCTGGGCTACGACGTGCACGTCGACTTCGCCCCCGGTGCGCGCCCATGGCCGCCCGCCACCGCCCGCGTGGAACTCCTGCGCAACGAGGACGGCGGTGTCGAGGTGGTGATGCAGCGGGAGGTCGACGGCACACCGTGGTCTCGAACACTGCCCGCACAGCCCAGCCGAGACCTGCAGTTGGAGTCGTTGGGCATCGTCGTACGCAGCATGCTCGGAGCTCCCGCGAGCGCCGCCCCAGACCCGGAGCCCGAGCCCGAACGCCAAGCTCCCGTACAGCAGGCGCCCGCACGACCGCCTCCACCCCCGCCCCGCCACGGCGCCCTCGACCTGGGGCTGGGCTACCGCGGCGACACAGTGGCCGCGGCGCAGCGTTGGCACTCCAGCATTGCCGTCGATGTCGGTGCCCGGACCCACCGCGGGCTCGCGTTCGGTGGCGCGGTGGCCTACACCCCGCCCCACGGCGGCGGCGGACTCGACGTGCAGCGCATCGGCGGCCAACTGCGGTTGGGCGCAGCCTTTCGCCCGGGTACCCGAATCCAACCCGCGGTGTTCGCTTTGATCGCGGGCGAAGGCCTGGGCTGGTCTGGCGCTCCCGAGGACTCGACAGCCAAACCCGGCTGGGCAGCGCGGGTCGGCGCAGGCGTGAGCGCGGAGGTCCGCGCCTTCGTCGCGCAGCAGTGGTTTCTCGCCGCGCGCCTGAGCATGGTCGGCTGGGCGCTGGGCGCAACGCTCGAAGAATCCCGCGGATCGGCCCGTAGCACCTTGTTACGTACAGAATCCGTGTCGGGCGCGGCGTGGGTCGGCGTGGGCTATCGCTGGGCGATCTCGCAATAGGCCACTTTTTCTCATCCATTTTGGGCGCGGTGTTGCCACGATCAGATGCGCGTGGCTCGAACCTCCCCATCGCGTGAACGCGACGCCGCGCTCGCGCTCTGCCAGCGCGTCGCCGATGGAGACCGCAGCGCCGCCGAAGACCTCGCCCGCCTCGTCATGCCCACCGTTCGACATGCCGCACACCGCGTGACACGAACCGCCTCCGATGCTCAGGACGCGGCCCAGGTCGCGACGCTCGAGGTGCTGCGCTCGGCAAAACACTACGCCGCCCGCGGGTCGCTCGAGGGCTGGGCCGGACGCATCGCGGTGCGGGCGATCGTGCGTTGGAACGCGCGGCACGGCACGCCCGCCATGCCCGAGCACGACCCCGACCGCGCCGCCTCGGCACCCGCGCCCAGCCCCGGATCCGAAGCGCTGCCCCGCCCGCTCGAGCACTACCTCGACGCATTGCCCGAACCGCAGCGCACCGCGTTGGTGCTGCGTCACAGCCTCGGCTACACGATCCCCGAGATCGGCCAAGCCACGGAGTCTCCCGTACCCACCGTTCGCTCCCGCATCGACAAGGCGATGACCCGGGTGCGCGCCGCGATTCGGCGCGACCTTCGGCTCGGTACGAAAGGAGCGAGCGCATGACACTCCACCTCGATGACGCGCGTTGGCGTGCCGCAGTCGATGCCGAGCTCCGCGGCGAGGCGACGCCCGAGCAGAGCGCGCTGGCAGCCGAACACGCCCCGCAAAGCGACGAGCACCGGGCCGAGGCCGCGTTCCTTGCCGCCCTCGCCGACCCCCCGACCGAAGCGCAAGACGCAGACCCGGCATGGCTGAAGTCGGCCGTCGACGCCTACGCCGAAACGCAGCGCCCGGAACCCTCCGAGGCCCATCGCCCGCGCCCTTGGGTTTGGGTCGCCGCGGCGATCGTGGTCTCGATCGGCGCAGCCAGCCTGGCGCTTCGCAACCCGCAAACGCCCCAGCACGCCGAGCCGTCATTGGTCGCGCATCGCTCTCCTGCCCTCGAGGCCGCCGACGCCCCCCCTCACGACGACTCGTCGTGGCAGATCGCGTCGGGCTCGGCGCGTCTGACCGCCGCGTTGCCCATCGACCAGACCATCACGGTCGAGACCAGGCTGTGCGCCGAGCGTGCCGGGCACTCGATCTGCGCCGACGCGGGCGCACGCGTGACAGCACGCGGATCCGGAGCCTTGGCCCTGCACGCAGGCAAGGCCACCGTACGCAGCCAAGAGGACGACGATGTTCGAGTCGAGCTCGACGCGGTCACCGTGCATGCGGCCGCCCACAGCGTGGTGTCGATCGACCGACAGGTTGCGAGCTGGTCGGTGACGGTCGAGCGCGGGGCCGCAACCGTCACCGAGCTTGGCTCGTCCCGACGCCTCGAGGCTGGCGAACGTTTGCAACGCGGCCCGACCACGGCCGACACCTCCCGCCCACAGCCCACCGCCGAGGCGAAGCCCAAGGTCGCCGCCACCACCTTGCTCGGGCGTGCCCGCGCCCAGCGACGCGACGGCAACACGTCCGCCGCGATGAAGACCTACGCCGCGCTCATTCGCCAACACCCTCGCTCCCCCGTCGCCCAGACCGCGCGCATGAGCCTGGCCCAGCTCCACCTCGACCGCGGTGCGGCCAAGGACGCGCTCCGCCTGTTTCGCAGCTACACGAAACGCGGCGGTCCGCTGGCGGAGGACGCCGCCTACGGCGAGATTCGGGCTCTCCGCAAGCTGGGACGCTCCGCCGAGGCCGGGCGTGCCGCGGATGCATTCGTGAAGCGCTATCCCAGCAGCCCGTACGGTGCGAAGCTGAAGCCATGATGCGCGCCGCCGTGGTGTCCTTGCTCGCGCTCGGATGCAACGCGAGCTTCGTCGCCGCCATTGCGCCCGAGACCGACGGCAACTCCGGGTCCGCATCGTCCGCCGGCACCACCGAAGCCGCCGCCACGTCCGGCACCTCGGCGGACGGCGGCGAGTCGACCGAACCCTTCGTCTGCGATCGCCCCACACCGCTGGCCGGCTGCGACGCGGCAGCAGACCCGCTGCGTGCCCCCGAAGTCGCCTGCTACGACGGCATTGCCGCGGCCCGGTTCGAAAGCCTCGACCCGGCCGCGTGGAGGCGCGCGCGCGAGCTCGGCAACGCATACTGGGTTTCGACCGAGTCGGAGGCGGTCCTGGTCCTCAGCACCGGCACCCTGCCCGAACCAGGGGTCGTGGGCGAAGTGAACTTGGAGTCGGGCGTGGCAGACCTCGCCGCGACCAACAACGACAACCCCGACGGAGCGGCGCTGCCGGGAGGAATCGACGGCAGCGCGCTCGGGAGCGCATTCGGAGGTGCGCCACAGGACCTGATCTGGTTTTCGTTCGAGGCCACCGTGCCCGAGGGCGCAAGTGGCTACAGCATTCGTGTCGGTTTTCTCAGCGCCGCCTACCCCGAGGACCTCGAGGCCGACGTGAGCGACTTGTTCGTCTGGTGGCACGACGGCGAATCGTTCACGGGCAACCTCGCCCTGTGGAACGAGAGTCCCGCCAACGTCCAGGGCTTGGGGCCCCGCATGCATGAGTTCTCGGGCGACCACCCCAACCTGCTTCGCACAGGCATGGACGGCGCCGCCGACGGTGAACCGCTGGGGGCGAGCACCGGATGGATGCAGCTGCGCGGCCCCGCCGAGCCGGGCGAGGTCGTCCGCATCGTCGCCGCCCTGTTCGACCAGAGCGCACTCGACCGAGATACGATCGTCACCCTCGACGGCTTCGCGTGGGAGTGCGACGCATGCACGCCCGGCCTCGACTGCGGACTGCAGTAGAAGCAGGGCGTCCAGCGGCGCGATCTCTTTGTCGAGACGACGGACCTCAGTCGACCGGTTCGGTCTGCGGCTCGCCCAGTGGCCCGCCGGGCATGTCGCAACTCCAGCGGAAGTTGTCGAGGAAGGCGTAGGAGTCGACGATGCTGTCGCTGAGGTCGTAGACGGCGACCACCAACGTGAGCGTCTCTCCGGGCACGACGGGCGCGGTGGACCGTAGCCAGCGAGTTCCGCCGTGGCCTTCGAAACAGGTGCCGGCAAACTCGGGAAGGTTCGAGTCGTCGTCTCGGAAGTCGAGGAAGCCGGCGTTGAGGGAGATGGGGTTGCCAACCTCGTCGAAGGACACGTTGCCGCTCCAGCTGTCCGACTGTACGTACCCGATGAACATGTCGTTGAACTCCTGACCGAAGTAGTCCGGGTACTCGGTCGAGAAGAAGGCGACGTCGAACTGCAGGGAGTTGACCCCCTCGGGCACGGTGAACTCGACCTGGATGCCCGTCATGTCGTGCGCCGTCCCGCCCTGGCTGAACTGCCCATCGATCGTGCGCGAGCAATCGCCCGTGCCGACGAGCGTGGAGTCTTCGAGGCACGAGGTCTTGCCCTCGACGGGGTTGGTCAAGATCGGGGCTGGCAACATGTCCAGGGGATCGAAGTCGCCGAGGTCGTTGCTGCAGTTTCCTCCGTCGATCTCGGCCGCGATGCCCGAGCCGATGACCGCAAACTGGTCACCTTCGCGGGGGTCATGCGTGGAAGCCTCGCCAAGTCCGCTGCGAACACCGCGGGCCTCGAGCGACCCGATGTACTCGACGCTGATGAAGCCAGGCGTCGCATCACAAAGGCCCATCGCAGCGGCCGGGTCGTCGCCACCGGCTTCGCAGGAGACCGGCGCCGCGTCGCAGATGCCCTCGCCGCCCGAAGAGCTGCCCCAGGTTCCCGAGCCCCCGGAGCTGCCCGACTCGTCCGCGCTGCCGGTTCCGGTGTCCTCGCCCGAGGCCGAGGTGTCACCGGGTTCGCCAGTGCCACTCGAACCCGGCGTCTGCCCGGTCGTGGGATCGCCCGAACCGCCGTCATCGTCGTCCGCGGCTTCGATGATGCAGCCACCGGCCAGCGTTGCGAGGAGAAGGGTCAATGAAGGGATAGTTGCTTTGATGGTGGTCATTGTCGTGACGTTCCTGGTTCTCGACAGTTGTTCACAATGAGAGGGGGCGGCCTCCGTTGGAGCCGCAGCAGCGCTTGTACTTGGTTCCGCTTCCGCACGGACACGGCTGGTTGCGGCCGTGTTTTGGGGCGCGACGCTCGGGGACTTGGTGCTCGGGGAACCAGGGGTCGTCCTCGAGCATCGCGGCCCGGCAACGGTCCGCGCAGGCGTCGTATTCCCTGCGCACGCTCTTCCAAACGTCCGTCGGGATCGCACCGTGAGCGCCGAGATAGTCCAGAAATCCGGCGATGTGTCGAAGCACGGTCGGCCGCATTTCCCTCGGGACTCGGCGCAGGTCGGAGTGGGCGAGCACCTCGCTGGCATCGAGGCCTTCCCAACGGTCGACGGGTCGGGTCGGGTCGGGTCGCGCTCGTCGGCGGCGAAGCAACGGGGCGTCGAGCAGAATGTATGCCGCGCACCGGGCAGCCATCGCACCACGCGGCGTGTTTGAACCCAGAGTGGCTTCCCACGCCTCGACGAGGGGGTCGTAGGCTTCCCACCAGCCATCGGGCCCGGCAATGAGATGCGCCGTCTGAATGCTGCGCGTGCCTTCTCTCGGCTGGGCGTGCGTCATGCCCTCCGTGTCGACCACCGCGGCACGGCGTTGCACGAAAACTTTCCCCGACCACGACTGCCCGCAATCGGGGGTACAGTCCGGCGTCCGTGACCGAGTTCCTCGACCGCGACGCCCTCGAGGCACTGCGCAAGGCCACCCGCACCGATCCGGAGCGGGTCCGGATGGTTCGCAACGCGTTGCTCAAGGACTTCGCGCCCGATGCCGTCGGACTGGCGCGCGCGCCCGAGCTTTCGCCGCTGACGCTGCATCCGCTGGTGCTCGAGCAGCGTCACGACTCGGAGCTCGATGGCGCCAGCAAGCTGCTGTTCCGCACCGAGGCTGGCCTGCTCACCGAGTCGGTCATCCTGCGCATCGCAAGTGGGCGCACCACGTTGTGCGTGTCGAGTCAGATCGGGTGCGCCGCCGCTTGCCGCTTCTGTGCCACCGGCACGATGGGCATTGCCCGCAGCCTCACCGCCCCCGAGATCCTCGACCAGGTGTTTCAAGCCGGCCAGCTCTTGGCGGCCGAGGGACGACGGCCACGCAACGTGGTGTTCATGGGCATGGGCGAGCCCTTCCACAACGAAGAGACGCTCGTCGAGGTGATCGAGCGACTCATCGACCCTGCGTGGTTCAACCTCTCGCCCAAGAAGATCCTCGTCTCCACCGTGGGCATCACCGACGGCATGCTGCGATTCGCCCGACGCTTTCCGAGCGTCGGCCTAGCGCTCAGCCTTCACAGCGTCCGCGACGAGCCGCGTCAGTCGATCATGCCGATCGCCAAGCGCTACCCGCTCGATACGCTGCAACGAACGCTGCGAGAGGTGAACGCACTGCAAGACCGCCCCGTCATGCTCGAGTACCTCATGCTCGATGGCGTCAACGACACCGACGAAGACGCCGAGGCGCTCATCGCCTGGACCGAGGGCCTCGACGTGCACCTCAACCTGATCCCCTTCAACCCGGTCGACGATGCCCCGCTTCAGGGCACACCGCGCGCCCGCTGCCTCGCCTTCGGCGACCAGCTCAAAGCGGCCGGACGCAAGACGACCCTGCGCCACAGCCTGGGTCGAGACATCGAAGCCGCGTGCGGACAGCTGGTCAAACGCGAAAACCTGGCCCGCGCCCGCACGACCAAGCGCTGAGCGCTACAGCGAGCGCAGCTGGTCGATGAACGGCTGCGAGATCGCGAACTCGTATTCTTTCTTGCCGCGCTTGGTGATGCGCGAGGTCCAGACCAGGTCGTCGAGCGCCGTGCCGACCTTGGGGATGTTCGCGAACTCGTCGTCGAAGTCGAGCGTGCGGAGCCAGGCGAGCATGCCTTTGACGTCGACCATCATCACCGCGGTGCCTTTGGCGTGTTTCTTCACCCGCTTGCGGGCTTCACCGAACTTGCCCAGGTTGCCTTTGCCCGCCGCGGCACGGAGCATCTTTTCGAGCGCCTTCTTGGGCTTGGCGGTGGTCATCACCATGTACATGCGGTCGCCTTTTTGCGCGTAGGCGACGGTGAACTGCACAGCGCCGAGGCCCTTCTTGATGCGCGCGAAGTCGGCGTCCTTCTTCATCTCGGACAACGTCTTCTTGGACGGCTTGACCGTGTATGTGTCGGCTTTGACGCCCCCAACCGAGAACGCGTCCTTCTTGTACGACGAGGTCACGAACTCGCCGAACGAAGGCATCAGCGTTTCCATCTTGTAGCTCGGCAGGACCTCACGCATCAGCGCAATTCCGTCCTTGCCCGGCTTCACGGCGTAGGTCACCCCTATCGCGCCCGCGCTCCCCTTGATCGGGAAGCCGGCTGCGGTCACCGGGCCCTGCATCGTCTCGCCCATCGACTTCATCATCGCGATGAACTTGGACCCGATGTCCGTACCGTCGGGAGCCTTCATCGCGCCCAACACCCGCATGTACGAGCCGATCCACGGGTCGTCCATCACGTGGGCAAAGTCGAAGTGCATCCCGCTGACGAAGAACGCGTCGTCGGGGAGAGCCTCCATCATGGCGAGGTCGACGGTCGGCAGTTTGGCGTCCCGCTCGTATTGGGCGGCGGTGGCCGTGCCCTCGGACGCGGTGCCGCGGTAGTGCATCTTGGTGCGCTGCTTGCCGATGCGCAGCACGAACTCGGCGGAGCTCAGCTCGCCGATGGTGCGGTACATGTCGACGGCGGCTTTCGCCGAGGCCTCGGCGTACTCGCTGCCTGGCTGTCCGCTGGGACCCATCGCGGATTCCATCTCCCGATAGAACCCTTCGATCTCCTCGCGCGCGTCCTTGAAGATCACGGTGGGCAGCGCCTCCACGAAGACATCGCGCTCGGCTTTGCCCGGACGCAGCACGGAGGCTTCGAGTTCGGGTTGCACGGCAGAGAGGAGCGACGGGTCGAGCGCCACGCCGATGTGGTCACCCATCGCCTTGAAGTAGAAGGTGTCGCCGGAGATCTCGTAGGCCGCGAAATCGGCGCCCCCGGACTGATACCCCTCCTGGCCGAGGTCTTCGACCAACTGCGGAATGCCACCCTCGTACCCCGCCGCACACGCGATGGGCTGGTCGTGCTGCTTGGGGTTGACCATCACGCAGCCGAACGACTTGGTGAAGTCGAGGTGCTTCGCCACGTCCCCGCGGCCCTCGAGCTGCATCGACAGCATCGACTTCACCTGCGACGCGCTGACCATTGGAGCCATCATTGGCGGGGCGAGGCGCTCACTCATCCGACCCAAGGTCTTCTCCGGGTTGGCCATCACGAAGTGGCCCCAAACCGAGGCCGAACTGCTGGCCGCCTTGCCCGGGTTGGTGCGCTTGGGTTTGTTCTGCCCGTCGGCGTCCTTCTTCGGCGGCTTGGCAACCGGATCGGACCCCGTGGCGGGCTGCGCCGAGGTGCCGACCTGGACTTTGCAGCTCGGGACAGCAACCAGAGTCAGACCGAGGACGAACGAACTGCGGACGAGAGAGCGCATCGCGCACCGGTCTACCACGACAAAAAAGTGACCGGGGGGTGGAATAGGGCCGGTCTGCGAGGTGTTGGCGGGCCCGATGTACGGGTCAGCACGAACAGGTCTCGCCCTTTCGCTTCTGCTCGCCATGGCGCCGGGCTGCGGGTCCGAAGCCGAAGCCAACGCCGCCGAGCCGACCCCACCCGTCGATGCTGCGACGGCGGTGGGAGATGCAGCCGAAGCCTCCGAGGACGACGCGTTGCACTACGACCCGCGCCAGAGTTTGGCGCCGCTGGTCGAGTCCGTCGCCCCCTCGGTGGTCAGCATTCGAGCGTCCAAACGCGGCCGCGGCTTCTTCTCCTCGGGAACCGAGGGCTCGGGCAGCGGGTTCGTCTACGACAGCAACGGCATCATCGTCACCAACCACCACGTCGTGGACGGCGCGGAGCGCATCCAGGTCCGCATGCAGGACGGCACCCGCTACGACGCCCGCGTGTTGGGGTCCGACGCCGCCACCGACCTCGCGGTGCTCGAGCTCGAGGGTGCACGCGACCTCCCGGCGCTCAACCTCGGCGACAGCAGTGAGCTTCGAGTCGGCGACTGGGTCGTCGCCATCGGCAACCCGATGGGACTCGACCACTCGGCCAGCGTGGGCATCTTGTCCGGGCGTGGCCGCGGCAGCCTCGGTCTCTACGACAACGACAGCTACCTCGACTTCCTGCAGACCGATGCCGACATTGCACCCGGCAGCAGCGGCGGCCCGCTGTTCGACCTGCGCGGTGCCGTGGTCGGCATCACCACCGCGGTCGGAGCCAACAGTCGCCCCGGGTTTGCGATCCCGGCGTCGCAAGCCCAGCCCGTCATCGAACAGCTGCGCAACACCGGCACCGTCGAGCGCGGTTGGCTGGGCGCCTCCAGCGAGCGCGGCGCCCAAGAGGGCCGCGGTGCTGTCATCGGAGAGGTCTATGCCGGCACCCCGGCTGCCGACGCGGGCCTGCGCCCCGGAGACGTCGTAAAGAAAGTCGACCGCACCGACATCGACGACTTCGGCGGACTTCGAAGTGTCATCGGGACGCTCGCTCCCGGCCACACCGTCTTGCTCGAGGTCGAACGCGACGGCGAACAGGTCGAGCTCTCCGCCGTGTTGGGCAGCCGACCCGATCCGCGCGGCATGAAGCGCCTCCGCTCGGCGCCCCTCGACGCCGCGCCTGCACCGACGCCGCCCACCACCGGGTTCGGCGAACGACTGGGCATCGGCGCCCGCAGCCACGACGACGGCCTCGAGGTGATTCGTGTCGAGTCGGGCAGCCTGGCCGCCGACCTCGACCTTCAGCCCGGCGACGTCCTCACCGAGCTCAACGGCGTGTCGGTGCGGGCCCCCGAAGATGTGCGCGATGCCCTCAGCCGCAGCCGGGGCAAGATCGAAATCTCGCTTCTTCGCGACGGGGTGAAACACAACGTCAGCCTGGAGCGTTCATGAGTTTGTCCCCCCTCTGATTCGTCCACCGACAAGGCACGTCGGTCTGGCCGCGAGCTCCACCGTCCCTCCGGAGCTCGCGGCCCTTTTTTTGCGCGTGCCGCCCTGGAGCACCGGATTGGAACGTGAGCGGGCGCGTGCTCGCGGATGCCTTGCGGGCCTAGTGCAGCGTGCTTATCCTCCGGCCCACATGAGCGACGTACGGCACTGCAAAGTCATGATTCTGGGCGCGGGTCCGGCGGGATACACCGCCGCGCTGTACACCGCGCGGGCCGAGCTGAAGCCCGTCATGCTCGCCGGCCCCGAGCCTGGCGGTCAGCTCACCACGACCACCGACGTCGAGAACTTCCCCGGCTACCCCAAGGGCATCTCGGGCCCCGAGATGATGGAAGAGTTCCGCGCCCAAGCCGAGCGCTTCGGCACCGAGATCATCTACGACCTCGCCACCGAGGTCGACCTCAGCAGCCGTCCCTTCAAGGTCAAGGGCGACACGGCCAGCTACACCGCCGATGCCCTGATCATCGCCACCGGTGCCAGCGCCAAGTACCTCGGCCTCGAGTCCGAGCAGCGCCTGCGCAACAAGGGCGTCACCGCCTGCGCCACCTGTGACGGCGCCTTCTACCGCGGCCAAGACGTCGCGGTCGTCGGGGGCGGCGACACGGCCATGGAAGAGGCCATGTTCCTCACCCGCATGTGCCGCTCGGTCCACATCATTCACCGCCGCGACGAGTTCCGCGCCAGCAAGGTCATGCAAAAGCGCGTGCTCGAGAACGACAAGATCACCGTGCACTGGAACCGTCAGGTCAAAGAGGTGCTCGGCGACGACGGTGTCACCGGCGTTCTGCTCGAAGACACCACCGGCGGTCCCGACGAAACGCTCGACGTCACCGGCTTCTTCTTGGCGATCGGCCACCAGCCCAACTCCAAGATCTTCAACGACCAGCTCACGATGGACGACGCTGGCTACATCAAGATCGACCGCCCCGGCAGCAGCTACACCAACGTCGAAGGCGTGTTCGCGTGCGGCGACGTTGCCGACAAGGTCTACCGCCAGGCGATCACCGCCGCCGGCACCGGCTGCATGGCAGCGATCGACGCCGAGCGCTGGCTCGCCGAACAAGAATAGTCGCGCCCACGAGGCTCCCGCTGCGGCTCGCACTCCCTCGGGACTGCGGGCCGCAGGCGCGTTGACGGGCGCCGTCCCCTCCGTTCCATGTGGCCTGCTACCCTTGAGGCATGACGATTCGACGAATCGCAGCCGCGGTGGATGCCTCCGAGCCGGCCCGGCGGGCTGCACAGCGGGCTTTGAGCCTCTCGAAGAGCTTCGGGGCCGAGGTCACGCTCGTGCACGTCTACGAGGCCGGCGCCGCGCAGACGACCAGCGTGCTCAGTGCCAATGCGATCGTCACCGAGAGTCGGCGCGAGGGGGAGCGCGACATGGAGGCACTCGTCGCCCAACTCGGCGAGGAGCAGATCGACACCCGGCTTCAGATCGGCCACGACATCCCAGGCACGATCTGCGACACCGCCCAAGACCTCGACGCGGACCTGATCGTGGTGGGCACGCTGGGCCGCACCGGCGTGTCCCGCTTCTTTCTCGGCAGCGTGGCCGAGAACGTCATGCGCCGCGCCCACTGTCCGGTCTGGGTCGAGCGACCCGCAACACCCGCGCTGCACGACATCGAGCGCGTGGTCGTGTGCACCGACCTCTCCCCCGCCTCCGAGGCTGGCGTCGCCCAGGCCGCGGTGATCAGCGCAACGCTGGGTGGCTCCGTCGAGCTCGTGCACGCGCTGGAGTCCCCCTACCGCGGCCTGTCCGTGGACGCCCGACAGGAGCTCACGGGCGAGCTTCGCCAGCAACTCACCGAGCTCGCGGGCAAGTACTTCAAGGGCACGCCTCCGCGCGTCACCATCGTCGAAGGAGCCAACGTCGTCGACGGCATCACGGCACACGCCTCGCGCACCTCCGCCGACCTACTGATCCTCGCAACGCACGGCCGCACCGGTCTGGAGCGCGCGTTCATGGGCAGCGTCGCAGAGCGGGTCGCACGGTTTGCGCCCTGCTCGGTGCTCGTCGCCCGCTCCGCGTTGGGGACCTGAGCCCCCGCGCGGACCGAGCCCTGGCTTCGGTACACTCGTATCGATGCTGGGTTGGGGAAGATCCATGGTCATCGCATGCGCCCTGGGCGTGGCGATGCTGCCGTCCGTCGGGCACGCGGCAGACTGGTACGTCGACGCCGCGGCCAACGGCGGTGACGGCTCGATGGGAGCGCCTTTCGGCAGCCTGCAGGACGGGATCGACGCGGCCATGCCTGGCGACAGCGTCTTCGTGGCCCCGGGCACCTACGAGGCCATCAGCACCGTGCGCGACGGTTCCACCGACGCACGCATCACCGTCGTCTCGACCGAGCCTCGCATGGCCACGATCATGGCCGACGGCACCGGAATCGAGCTGCAGCACAGCCATCACACCTTCGAGGGCCTGGTCGTCGACTGCGGGTACGGCAGCGGCGACTGCATCGAAGGCGGCAGCGATGCGATCGAGCTGCTCGACCTGGAGGTGCGGCGTTCGAACCGAGACTGCATCGACCTGAGAACGTCGAGCGATGTCCTCATCGACGGCTGCGACATTCACCACTGCATCGCGACCTTCGACCCCGACAACAACGCCGACGCCCACGGCGTCACGGGAGACTCGGTGTTCGACCTCACGGTTCGCAACACGACGATTCGCCTAGTCACGGGGGACTCGGTTCAGATGTCGCCGAGCCGCGCTCCCTGGGACCGGCTTCTCGTGGAGTCGAGTGTGCTGTCGGCCGAAGCCCTCGACGAAGACACCAACGGGTGGACCGCGGGCACCGTCATCGGCGAGAACGCCTTCGACTCCAAGGTTGGCGATGGCCTCAACGGCGCGGGCGAGCCCCCCGTGGCCACCTTTCGCAACGTCGAGGCCCGAGGCTGGCGAGGCCCGATCAGCAACGCCGCCGCCTTCAACGTCAAAGAAGAGGTCGACTTTCGCGCCCACGGCATCGTCGTCTCGGGCAGCGAGATCGCGTTTCGCCTTCGCGGCCCCGCCCGCACGCTGATCACCAACACGGTCGTGCACGACGTCGACATCGGCGCCCGCATGGAAGACGAGCTGCCGCTCCCGCGCATCTTCAACGCGACGTTCGGCCGTGACGTGCAGCAAGCATTCACCGATGCCGGGGGCGAACCGAACGACCCCGACCTTCGCAATCTGCTGTTCGTCGACGCCGACGTGCCGCCCATCGCCAACCCCGCGTCCTGCATCTCCGTCGACACCTCCGTATTCGTCGACGCCGCCGCACACGACTACCACCTGGTCGAAGGCAGCACGCCCGTCGATACGGGCGAAAACCTCGCCGAGGTCGCGGACGACTTCGACGGTGTTGGCCGCCCCTTCGGCGAGGCCCACGACATCGGCGCCTACGAGTGGACCGACATGCCTCCAGGTACCGAGACCGACGGTGGCTCCGGCGGGCCGACGACCGACGGCGACTCGAGCGGCGGCAACGGAACGACCGGCGGCGGCAACGACTCGGGAATGGAATCCGCCGGCTCCGACAGCGGCACCCCGACCCCGAGCTCGGGCACCGGTGAAACGCCCGAGGCCGAGGGCGACTCCGGGGGTTGCGGCTGCCGTTCGAATGACGGGGACGGCAGCGCGTGGTGGCTGCTCGTGCTGGCCCTGCCCGCCTTCCGCCGCCGCCGTTAGCCGTTCTCGTCGAGCCACTCGCGCGCGGTGGACTCTTGCCAGCCGTACTTCTCGGCGGCGACCATTCGCATTGCGTCGGCGAGCTTGGGCTCGGCCGGAGGATTGCGCAGTACCGGGTCCTTCACGTCGCGGTTCGGGTGCCGAAGCGCCCGGTCGTACAGCGACACGGGGACGTGGCCTTGGGCCCGAAACGCCAGCGTGATCTCTTTGAGCAAGCGATCATCGCGACGCGGGAGGTCGGTGCCAGGGTTCTCGGGAGCGCGGTCGATGATCCGCGACATCGCCGCTTCGAGGGCTGTGCGAACCGCGTCGGTGTCCTCCTCGGCCAAACGCAGGGCCAGCCAGTGACGCCCGTCGAGGTCGTCGTTCGCCAGAGCCTCCAGCGCAGCGTCGACCGACATGTCCTCGACCGACAACCAGTGCAGGCTCGCCTCGGGTGCGTCGTACTCGACCCCCAGGGTACGCAGCAGCGCCACGACGTCGTCGCGGAACACCGCGTCGTCCGTTGCCAGCATCGTCGGCAAGACGTCCGAGACATCGGCCACGAACTCCGGGCAGTCGCGGAGAAACTCCAGCACGAAGCGTTGCTTCGACAGCGGCTCGTAGCCCGCGTAGGTCACCGTCGCCCGCAGAGCATCGACGACAGGACCACGCTCCCCTGCCCCCGCGAGCACGAATCGAGCGTAGGCTCGCGCGAGCTTGACGTTGGGATAGTTCGAAGCCATCGACTCGCAACCATCGAGCGCTTCGAGCAGCGCCGGGTATCGCTCCTCCGATTGACTCCGGGCCATCAGCGCGTACGCGAGCAAGGCCCGCGCCGTATCCTCGTGGTTGTTGACCTCGGTCGTGCGCTCGAGCGTACGGGCCAATAGCGTCTCGTCGGCGAGGCTGGGGTCGAGCCGGGCAAGGGCCAACGCGGCCGCCGGTGGTGCGTGCATCAGGGTCTTCGAGTTGGCCATCGGGACCAACACCTGTGCATGTCGTTGAGCGCCCACACGGCCGAGTGCTCTCGCATAGTCTCGTCCGAGGTCGTCGTGGTGCAGGCGGGTCTCGAATCCACCTTCGGCGGGTGTGGCTTCGATGCGTTGCGCAAGCACGTCCCCGGCGTCCGAGTCTTCCGCCCGGGCCAGCAGGGCGGCGAACGACGACAGCCGCCACCGCTTGTTGGTGTCATCGTCAGCGAGCGCCTGCCGGACCAACGCGACGCTTTCGGGCAACAGTGCACCGGTGTGCTGCCAGCGGATCAGCATCTGCTCGATCTGGGCGAACCCGAATGCCGGAAAGGGGCGCTCTCCGTCTTCGTCCTGCGGGGCCTCGGACGGAGCGATGCACTCGCCCACCAGCAGCTGCTGCAGGGCACGGTCGGCGTGGTCGGCCAAGATCCGGCACGCCCCATACTCCTCGTCGCGATACAGGCAACCGTTGCGGCTGTACCCGTCGTCGGCGAGAAAGCTCGCCGCCCGTTTCGCGTCCGCGAGCGTGGGCCGCTCCAGCAACGTGGCCATCAGGGCGCGACGCACGGATGGGTCGCGCGTGTGTTCGCGGCAGAACACCTCCAACGCCTTGCCGTCGATCGTGCGCATCGCCTCGACGAGGTTGACGGTGCGCGCCTCGAGTGCAGCCTTGCGCGTGCGGGCTTCCTCCTCTCGCTCCTCGGCTCGCCGTGGGTCCAGGTCGAGCGCACGCACGGCGGCGAGCTTGGCCGGCCAGTCGAGAATGCGACCGATCACCGTGCGGCCAGCACGGAGTTCCTCGATCAACCGGCCCGCGTCGCGAGCGATGCGGCTTCGGTGCCCGCGACACGCATCCAGGTAGAGCTCGAGTTGTGGTTCTTCGAAGATGTAGGCGCGCCACGCCGCGTAGATCGCCGTCGGAGCCAACGTCTTGGCCACCTCCGCGCGCTGCGTTGCCATGTCTTCGTCCACCACCGGGTTGAGGTTGGCCATGAACGAATGCCCCACGTCCGCAGGGTCTCCACCGTGGTCGTGTCGAAACAAGGTGATCAGCCACCGCGCCCGCCAGAAACAGAAGCGGTGGATCTTGTCGTCGGTCTCGTAGTCCTCGAAGTCCGCGTCGCGATCGGACATCGAAAAGTGCCACGAGGGACTCACCCGACCCCGCAGCGCGACGTAGCCGGCGGCGCTCACCTCGGAGGGCAGTGCGTCGTCGTCGTCCGCCTGCGTGAGCGCACACAGGTACGCCAGGGCGTCGAGCGAGTCGGCAAACTCGTCGCTGAAACAGTGCTCTTCGTGGTCGAAGAACACGACCTTGGACTTGGGCGCATCCGACAAGCCGGGCACACCCAGGTGGTATGTGTCGCCGTTGCCGAGACTGCCGATGCCCGCCAAGCCCGAGAACGCCTCGGGCAGCGCCGTGCCGAGGTAGTTGAGCTGATCGTTGAGGATCAGCTGTTCGAACATGTTGGTGTCGTCGTCGACGGGCGCGGACATTTGTGCGCAGTCGAGGCGGAGCTCGTTGAACGTGCTCCATGGGTTTGCGCCCGCCACCGCGCGTTCGAACGCCCGGAGTTCCTCGGGGGCACCGACGCCCCACACCGCCTCGAAGTCGCTGCTGTCCCCCGACCACAGGCCCTGCACCCGCTTGATCGCGTCGGCCTTCCACGCGTCCTCCCCCTGGAACTCGGACGTGTCGATCTCGGCCTCGTCGGAGTCCTCCTCGCCATCATCGACCGCGTCTTCGGCTGGGGGCTCGGGCTCCGCCGCGGGCTCGGGCTCGAAGCCGCACACGTGCGCGACGTAGGTGCGCAAACGCGGACCCACGAAGCCATCGGGGCCTTCCTCGAACACGGACAGCGGGAACTCGGACGAAGCGCGATCGACGGTCATGAGAAGCCCTGACGGAGCAAACATCATGCCACCGGGCCGCGCCCTCGGACCTCACCGGGTTCGGGCCGGAAACGAAGGATCGCTGCTGCTCGACACGAGCAGCCCCTTCCCGAGTTGGGCAATCACGACCCCCGCCACAGTCTCCATTCCTGGGCCAGGGCCGTAGTTCTTCGAGTGTTCCCGACGCTACTCGATCACGAACTCGCCCATCATCCCGAGCTCGGCGTGCTCGAGGATGTGGCAGTGGGCCATCCAGTGCCCGGGGTTGTCCATGTAGGCGATGACCTCGACGACGCTCTGCCCCGGTACGAGCACGGTGTCCTTGAGCCCGGGCTGGTCGGTCTCGGGGCGGCCGTCGTTCACGATCCGGAAGAACTGACCGTGGAGGTGGAACGGGTGCTCGGGGCCGGCGTCGTTGACGAGGCGCAGACGGATGGTGTCCTCGGCCGCGAACGTGTGCAGCGGGTCCATCGGCATAGACTCGCCGTTGATCGTCCACTGCAAGTTGCCGTCGGGTCCCTGCACGACGTCGAAGGTCAGGCTGGCGTCTCCATCGATCTCACGCTCCGGCTCGGGCTCGACCACTGCCCACTCGAACACGCCGGTCGGCTCGTCCGAGGCCTCCACCGTTGCCTGCAACATCGGAATCGGCTGCTCGACCACTTCGCCCGACTCGTCGAGGGCGAGGACGAAACTCGTCAACTCGGCGGTGCCGACAGTGTCGTAGTGGACCTCGACGTCGTAGCGCTGCCCGACCGCCATCTGGATCCGATCGGTGGTGTAGGGCTCGGCAAGGCGACCTCCATCCGAACCGACGACCCGGAACGACGCGCCCGAGATCTCCAAATTCATCGTGCGTGCGTTGGACGTGTTGACCAGGCGCCAGCGCTCGACGATGCCTTGCTGCACGTCGACCTGTGCCGCCGAACCTTGGCCGTTGACGAGAAGGTGGTTTCCGAGTCGCCCGTGCATCTGCTCCATGTGGCTCCCCAGGAACGGCGGAAACTGTCCGTTCTCGAGCAGGATGTCGTCGAGCACGAGAAACCGCTCGAGGTCGAAGACGGGGTCGGCGGGGTCGTGCACCGACATCGGAGCCTGCATGCCCATCTCGAGCTGCACGTTGGTGTTGACGTGCGGGTGGTACCAGTACGAGCCGGCGTCTTCGACCACGTACCGATACGTGAATCCCTCGCCCGGTTGCACGGGCTCTTGGATCCGCGGGTTGCCGTCCATCTCCTCGGAGATCCGAAGGCCGTGCCAGTGCACGGTCGTCGGCTCGTCGAGATGGTTCTCGAAGTGCACGATCACTTCATCGCCCACCTTGGCCTGCAGCAGCGGCCCCGGCACAGTGCCGTTGTAGGCGAGCATCGTGATCGTCTCGTCTCCCGAGAACGGCACCTCGATCTCGTCGGCCACCAACGTGACCTCGACGATGTTCTCGTCAGGGTTCTCATCCTCGAGCACCGAAACGCCCCAAACCTCGGGTAGCTGCCACGGCAGCTCTTCGGGTTCGCCGGTCGAGCTGCCGCCGGCGTCCGCGGCAGACGTCGAACCGGTCGTGGAACCCGACTCGGACGACGCGGAGCCAGCCGCGCCGGACGACCCGTTCCCCGTCGCGCCAGAAGACTCTGGCGCGGTCGTGCCACAAGCGAGAAGAAGGAAGGGTGCGAAAACGTAGGTCAGGCGGCGCATGGAGGTCCCAGTCGTCGAACGCGGACCGTAGCGAGCGGCCCGCCGCCACGCGACGGGATTCCCCCGTCACCCACCAAAGAACGCTCACACCCGGTACAGCTTGACCTTCCCACCGTTGGAAGCCCTACCTTGGAGTGCAGGCCACCATGTCAAAGACGTTCTCCTTCCCCATCGAGGGTATGAGCTGTGCTTCGTGTGTCGTCCGGGTCGAGCGGGCGCTCAGTGCCAAGAATGGTGTGGTGAACGCGAGTGTGAACCTCGCCACGGAAACCGCACTTGTCGAAGCCGACGACACGGTGACCCACGCAGTACTCGCGGAGGCGATCGAGGGCGCCGGCTACTCCATCCTCAGCCACCCCCTGACCCTTTCGATCGAGGGGATGACTTGTGCGTCCTGCGTCGGCCGGGTCGAGCGGGCGCTCGCGGATGTTCCGGGAGTCACCTCGGCCGCGGTCAATCTCGCGACCGAGCGGGCGACGGTCCGAGGCCCCGCCGACCCGAACGCACTCGTACGAGCGGTTCAGGCTGCGGGGTACGAATCCGCACTCATCGACACGGCAGGGCATTCGAGCCCATCCACCTCGCAGAAGCACGACGCTGACGCCGACGCGCTTCGACGTCAGCTTCTGATCGCGGTCCTGCTGACGCTTCCAGTCTTCGTCCTCGAGATGGGCACCCACGTGATCCCAGGTGCGCACGCTCTGGTCATGCGAACGATCGGGATGCAGACGAGCTGGGTCCTCCAGTTCGTCTTGACCACCGCGGTCCTGGTGGGGCCAGGACGGCGCTTCTACGCAAAGGGCTTCCCTGCCCTCGTTCGCGGAGGGCCGGACATGAACAGTCTCGTCGCAATGGGCACCGCGTCCGCCTACGCGTTCTCCGTCGTAGCCACATTCGCTCCCGGTCTTCTCCCACCGGGCACCGTGCACGTCTACTTCGAGGCAGCTGCGGTCATCGTCACGCTGATCCTCGTCGGCCGCATGCTGGAAGCCCGCGCCAAGGGCCGCACATCGGCCGCGATCTCTCGTCTGGTAGGACTCCAGCCGAAGCGAGCGCGGATCGTACGAGACGACCAGGCCCTCGAAGTAGACATTGCGGACGTCTTGGCGGGCGACACCGTCCAAGTGCGCCCTGGCGAACGGATCCCAGTGGACGGCGAGGTCACCGACGGAGAGAGCTACGTCGACGAGTCGATGATCACAGGTGAGGCGGTCCCGGTCGCCAAGAAAGACGGTGCCCAGTTGGTCGGCGGAACGGTGAACCAGACGGGAGCACTCACCTACCGTGCAACCGCGGTGGGCGAAGACATGATGCTTGCCCAGATCATCCGGATGGTGGAGGAGGCTCAAGGCACCAAGCTCCCGATCCAGACGCTGGTCGACCGAGTCACGCTGTGGTTCGTGCCGACGATCATGTTCGTCGCCGCACTCACGTTCGGTCTGTGGCTGGCACTGGGTCCGAGCCCAGCGCTCACATTCGCCTTGGTCAACGCCGTGGCCGTCCTCATCATCGCGTGCCCCTGCGCGATGGGCCTCGCTACGCCGACCTCGATCATGGTCGGCACCGGCAAAGGCGCGGAGATGGGGGTCCTGTTTCGGCGCGGTGACGCACTCCAGCAGCTCCGCGACGCACGGGCCGTCGCATTCGACAAGACTGGAACCCTCACAGAAGGGTGCCCGCAGCTCACCGACTTCGAGGTCGTCCCGGGCCAGTCCAAGGCCGACGTACTCGCACGCATCGCTGCAGTCGAACAGAAGTCCGAGCACCCGGTCGCAACCGCCATTGTCGACGCCGCCGAGGAACGAGGACTCTCGATCCCTTCCGTCGCGGCGTTTCAGAGCGTCACCGGCCTGGGCGCACACGGCAACGTCGAAGGTCGACTCGTCCACGTTGGTGCCGACCGCTATATGGAGACGCTCGGGGTGAACCCTGGCCGATTCGAAAAGACGGCGGAGCGTCTCAGCAAAGAAGGGAAGACCCCGATCTACGCCACAATCGATGAGGAACTCGTCGCCATCGTCGCGGTCGCCGACGCCATCAAGGAGACCACGCGGGCCGCGATCGATGCTTTGCACACACAAGGGCTCGCCGTCGCCATGGTCACCGGAGACAACGAGCGGACTGCGAAGGCCATCGCACGCCAACTCTCGATCGACGAGGTCGTCGCGGAGGTCATGCCCAGTGGGAAGGTCGACGCGATCAAGGCACTAAAAGAGCGCTACGGCACCCTCGCGTTCGTGGGTGACGGGATCAACGACGCGCCGGCACTGGCCGAGGCCGACGTGGGAATCGCGATCGGCACGGGTACAGACGTCGCCATCGAGGCCGCTGACGTCGTGCTGATGCGGGGGACCGTCCAGGCTGTGCCCGATGCGATCGCGCTCTCCGCGGCGACGATGCGAAACATCCGACAGAATCTGTTCTGGGCCTTTGCCTACAACGCCGCGCTCGTCCCGGTGGCCGCAGGAGCGCTGTGGCCGGCCTTTGGCATCCTGCTCTCGCCGATGTTCGCCGCCGGGGCGATGGCAGCGTCGTCTATCTTCGTGCTCGGCAACGCACTTCGGTTGCGACGGTTCAAGCCCTCGGGTTGAGCGAGCATAGAGCCCCTCGGACGCCCAACGTCAACTCGGCATGGTCGCGACGGTACGAAGGTCAGGAGCTGTCTGGTAGCGTTTGCGAGATGAGCCCAAGGCGCCTTTCGGCCGTCCTCGCCGCCCTCTCGGGGTCTTCACTTGCCGTCTCGTGCAGCAAGACTCCCCCGGCCACCGAAGTTCCTTCTGCGGCGGGTGACCCCGTCGAAGACGGTGCGGGCGAGCACGCTTGCGGCAACCATGCAGAGGGGGCATGCGGCGCGCAGAGTGCTCCCGATTCCACCCAGGACTCTCTGCCCCCGGATGTCCGAACCTTCGACGTGCAACCGGGGGAGTTCGCCGAGGCCAACTTCACGATGAGCAAGGGGTCGTCGGTGTCGGTGACCTTTGCCAACGGGAGTGCCGACGTCGCGTGGGACGTTCATAGCCACGAGGCTTCGGGCGCGACGAAGGTCCACAACAAAGGCAACGGTGGAGACGGCACGGTCGAGTTCACCGCACCTGCAGACGGCGTGTTCTCGATTCTTTGGAAGAACGGTGGAGCTGTCCCGACGCCGCTCGACGTCTCCGTTGAGCTAGGTGCGGGCGCGCGCATACACTCCTGGATGCCGTCCGACTGATCGTCTCGTCGCGGAACGACCGAGCACACCGGAGGAACACGACATTGGCCACGACCCCCTCCCCCTCGTTCGAAGCCACCGCAATGCCCGACCGCGACTGGTGGCAGGCGCTGTGGCCTGATCCGGCCGCTGTGCTCGAGCAGGTCGGCGTGGCTCCGGGGATGAGGGTCGTCGATCTCTGCTCGGGGGACGGATACTTCACCGTGCCGCTCAGCTCGCTCGTGGGAACTGGCTCTGTCCTTGCCGTCGAACTCGACGAGGCCATGCTTGCAGCGGCACAGGCAGCCGCAGTGGAGGCGAGCCAGGCGAACATCACGTTCATCCAAGGCGACGCGATGAAGCTCGGGAGTCTGGTCGACGGCTCGGTCGACTTGGTCCTGATTGCCAATACCTTCCACGGCGCTCCGGATCACACGGGCCTCGCCCGAGCCGTGCGGCACACGCTCGAGCCCGGCGGGACGTTCGTCGTCATCAACTGGTGGCCGAAGCCCCGCGAGGAGACCATGGTGCTCGGAAAACCCCGCGGGCCGCGGCCAGACCTCCGCTTCTCACCCGAGCAGGTCGCGCGCTGGGTGGAGCCGGCGGGGTTTGAGCTCACACGGGCCGAGGACGTCGGGCCGTACCACTACGGTGCAATCTTTTCCGCGACATGAGCATCCAGTAGAAACCGACGAGCCAGGATCGGCACGATCTGTTGGACCCAGCGACATCGCCAACGCACTTGGGCACTCGACTCTTCCCCATCACTGTTCTACCGTGGCTTCGAGTTCGTCCAGGATTGGGCAGTCGGGTCGGTCATCGCCGTGACACGCTTCGACCAGACGTTCGAGCGTCCGCGCAATCTGCTCGAGACCGGAGATCTTCGTCCGCAGCACCTCGATATGTTGCAGAGCCAACGCCCTGACGTCCGCACTCTGCCGCCTTTGATCCCCCCAAAGCCCGAGAAGCGTGGAAATCGCCGAGACCGAGAATCCAAGGTCACGCGCCTGGCGGATGAAGCGCAGCTTGTGCACATCACGAGCAAGATAGGCTCGGTAGTTCGACTTCGTGCGAGTTGCAGGTGGGATGAGCCCCACTTTTTCGTAGTACCGGATTATCTTCGCCGAGATGCCCGAGAGCCGAGCCGCCTCGCTGATGTTCATTGGTCTTGGCCTCCCACTTCAGGCCTCGATGTGCGAAGGCGTAGCTCTTCGACTGCGCAGAACAGCACGGGCACGACGAACAGCGTCATCAACTCGATGGCCATGCCGCCCACGGACGGTAGGGCCATCGGCATCATGATGTCGGAGCCACGGCCCTGCGACGTGATGACCGGCAAGAGTGCAAGGATCGTCGTGGCCGTGGTCATCAGGCACGGCCGCACGCGGCGACTGCCCGCTTCGAGCGTGCGCTGACGGACCTCCTCGACCGTGGCGGGCGGAGTCTGCTCGAACCGCTGGTGCAGGTAGGTGGAGATGACCACACCGTCGTCCGTCGCGATCCCAACGAGTGCGATGACCCCAATCCACACCGCGACCGACATGTTGACGGTGCGAACCTGAAACAGATCCCGCATGGACGTATCGGCGATCGTCACATCGAGGAACCACGGCTGCCCATACAGCCAGAGCAACGCGAACCCGCCGCAGACCGCCACAGCGACACCCGTGTAGATGATCACGGTCGTCGACACGCGATGGAACTGCAGATAGAGGAGGATGAACACCATCGCCAACGCGATGGGGATCAACATCGTGAGGCGTTTCTCGCTACGAACCTGGTTTTCGTAGGACCCTGCAAACTCGAAGCTCACCCCCGCGGGGATCTCGAGGTCACCACGATCGATGAGCCCATCGATCGCCACCCGGGCTTGCTCGACGACGTCGACCTCCGCGACGTCGGGCTGACGATCGAAGAGCACGTAACTGGTGAGGAACGTGTCCTCGGCCTTGATGACCTGGGGCCCCCGCACGTACCGGATCTGAGCGAGCTGCGTGAGCGGAATCTGCTCCCCCGAGGGTGTCGGGACGAAGATCCGATCGAGCGCCTCGAGGCTGTCACGCTCCTCTCGCATGTACCGCACCCGCACCGGGTAGCGTTCCCGCCCCTCGACGGTCCGCGTCAGCGTCATCCCGCCCAGCGCGACCTGCAATACGCTCTGCACGTCGACCACCGTCAGCCCGAAACGCCCGATCGCTTCGCGGTCCAGCTCGATCTCGAGATAGGGTTTGCCAACCACCCGGTCGGCGAACACGGTCTCGGCGCGCACGGACGGCACCGTCTTCAGGGCCTCCTCGAGCTTCAGCCCAAAGGCCTCGATCGCTTCGAGGGTCGGACCGCGGACCTTGATGCCCATCGGCGCCCGCATGCCGCTCTGGAGCATCACGATCCGGGCTCCGATCGGCATGAGGACGGGCGCGCTCGTCACACCGGGGCGCTCGGCAGCTGCGACGACCTCGTCCCAGATGTCGGCCGGCGTTCGAATGTGGTCCCGCCACTGTCGAACCCGCGTCCCGTCCTCCTCGACGCGATATTCCGGTACGTAGGTCACCACGGTCTCGAACATCGACACGGGCGCCGGGTCCAGGGCGGTTTCGGCCCGTCCAAGCTTGCCCACCGCGCGATCGACTTCGGGCACGCTCGCGATCGCGGCGTCGATCTCGGAGAGCATGTCCAGCGCCTCTCCCATCGACGCATGCGGCATCGTGGTGGGCATGTAGAGGAACGAGCCCTCGTCGAACGGTGGCATGTACTCCCGCCCGAACCCGGGCAGCGCATGCGCAATCCTCGAGACCGGAGCGGAGGTTCGTGCGGACGCAGGGAGCCCTCCGAACACGGTGTCGAAGCCCAACCATGCCGTGGCGCCGAACAGCACGACGGCGCCTGGCAGCAGCAAGAAGACCCCTTTGTGCCGCAGGATCCCGCTGAGCAGCATCGGGTAGAGCCACTCGAAGACGCGGAATGTCCCCATCACCGCGACGATGAGGCCCGCGACGAAGACGGTGTTGACCAGACGGCCCTGCTCCGGACCCAGCGGAAGCCAGTCGTCGGCCAAGAGCACGGTCAAGGCAACGATCGCGATCGCGTTCTCGATGAAGGTCGCCACCCGGACCACCCGGGGCGAGAGCCGCGGACGCGCGAGACGGAACGCCGCGAGCAGCATGACGAACCAGCCGAGGACCGGCGCATGAAGCAAGAGCACGCCGCCCAGCGCGAGCATCACCCAGTCGCGCGCATGCTCGCGTCGAAGAAGGCTCCGCCGCCCCTGTCCACCGGGCCGAGCCCGCAGCACGATCAGTGCCGCCCCGGGCAACACCACCAGCGCCAGGATCAGCGCTCCCCCCATCGCGAACGTCTTGGTGTACGCAAGCGGCCCGAAGAGGCGCAGCTCCGTCGACGAAAGGCCAAACACCGGGAGAAAGCTGACGACCGTGGTGAGGACGGACGTCACCACGGCCGGCGCGACCTCGGCCGCTGCACGACGCACCACGAGCGGACGAGACGCACCCGGCGCTGCCTCGTCGAGGTGCTGGCTGATGTTCTCCACGAACACGATGCCGATATCGACCATCGTCCCGATTGCGATGGCGATGCCGCCCAGGGCCATGATGTTGGCGTCGACCCCGGCGAGCTTCATCGCGACGAACGCCGCCAGCACGCCAAGCGGCAGCATCAGCGAGATCAACACCGAGCTCCGCAGGTTGCGGAGCATGATCAGCACGACGATGACCGTGATGAGGATCTGCTGGTAGAGCGCCGTGGAGAGGGTGCCGAGCGTCTCCTCGATCAGCGTGGTGCGGTCGTAGAAGGGAACGATGGTCACCCGACTGACCGTTCCGTCTTCGAGCGTGCGCGATGGGAGTCCGGGCTGGATCTGTTCGACCTTCTCCTTGACCGCGGAGATGACCGAGAGCGGGTTCTCCATGTAGCGCGCGACCACGACGCCACCGACCGCCGGCGCCCCTTCGTCATCGAGCGCGCCCCGGCGCAGCGCAGGCCCCAACGCCACGTGACCCACGTCGCGAACGCGAATCGGTGTGTGCTCGCGCGCCGCGACCACGGTGTTCTCGAGGTCCGCGAGGTCCTCGACGAACCCGATGCCGCGCACCATGTACTCGACGCTGTTGACCTCGAGGGTGCGGGCGCCAACGTCCAGGTTGCTGTTGCGGACCGCCGAGGCGACCTGCGTGAGGGTCACGCCGTGCCCCCGCATCGCCTCCGGGTCCACGTCCACCTGGTACTCGCGGACAAAACCGCCCACCGAGGCGACCTCGCTCACCCCCGGGACAGACTGCAACGCGTAGCGAACCGTCCAGTCCTGAATGCTTCGTAGCTCGTCCGGATCCCAGCCACCGACGACGTTGCCCTCAGCGTCCTGGCCTTCGAGCGTATACCAAAAGATCTGCCCCAGTGCGGTGGCGTCGGGGCCCAGGGTCGGCGTCACCCCGTCGGGCACGGTCCCCGGCGGGAGCGACGCGAGCTTCTCGAGCACGCGGGAGCGCGACCAGTAGAACTCGACGTCATCCTCGAAGATCACCGAGACCGTCGAGAACCCAAACGCGGAGGAACTGCGCACGGTCCGAACACCCGGGATGCCCAACAGCGCAGCCGTCAGCGGATAGGACACCTGGTCCTCGATGTCGCGCGGCGACCGTCCGTCCCAGGCCGTGAACACGATCTGCTGGTTTTCGCCGATGTCGGGGATCGCATCGACCGGAACGGGGTCTCGTTCAATGCTGCCAGCGTCGAACGAAAACGGCGCGACATACAGGCCTGCTCCGACGAGCATCGACGCCACGACGAATACGATGAGCGTGTGGTCGATGAACCATCCGATGAGCGTCTCCCACAACGATTCCGGGGCGTCGCTTTCTTTCGTCGCGTTCAATGTTGATGCCCTCCGACCGGCTGCCGCGGCGCCGGGGTGGACGTGGTGGGAGGCCGCAGGTACGACCCCGACGCAACCTTCTTTTTGATGTCACCGCATCCCAACATCGACGCCCCGAAATACGGGTTGTCGACCTCGGCGCCCTCTTGAATCCACTGCGCCCCCTCGTTGCGGGCCGCCATCGGACAGTGCGCGAGGTGGACATCGGTCTCGAGCGGGTTTCCGAAGCGGCCCAGCATGGCGACAACAGCCTTGCTCAGCGCCTCGAAGCCGGCTCGTGCCTCTTCGATCGTCTGTGCGCCCGCAACATGCTCGCCGTGTTGGCGCAGGGTGGGAGTGAGCGTGGCCCAGGCCTCCTTTGCGTCGGGGGGCGAGTCCATCGCGACCTTCGCATTGGAGTCGGACAGTGCGCGCGCGGCTGCTCGAGCCGCCGTGAGGTCATCATCCGCCAGCGCGACCTGGACCTCGAGGTAGGCGCGAAGGAGTGGCGCAAGGGGAGCTCGCTCCTCCGCCGACAGCTCGACGAGCGCGTCCCACACGCCCTCTTCGCGGTCGTCGGCCGAGGTCATCATGCTGCTGCCACCGCGGATCTGCAGGTCGGCATCCAGCGCGAACGCACCACGGGTCACGACTCGCTCGCCCTCGGACAGACCAGCGACCACGGGATACACAGAACCCAAGCGCGGCCCGAGTCGAACGGTCCGAGCCTCGTAGCTCGGCCTCGCCCCGTCGTTGACCTCGACGTACACCACGGCTCGCCGCCCTGTGAACAATGGCGCGGTGGATGGGACGACCAGCGGCTGCGGCGTTCCCTCCGGCTGCTTGGTGGCGACAGTCGCCTCGGCGAACATCCCCGGGCGAAGCAACCCTTTACTGTTGTCCAACTGAACGCGAACCCTGGCGGTCCGTCGCTTTGCGTCGAGTACCGGGTCGATGAAGGTCACCGTCCCCTCGAAGACGGCGTCGGGCACTGCCTCGACTTCGACGTGGACGTCTTGACCAACGGAGATCCGAGACAGATCGCTCTCGTACGCGTCGAGTTGCACCCATAGCGTGCGTAGGTTGGCCACGCGATACAACGCGGCCCCGGTGTCGACGTACGAGCCTTCGGTTGCGAGCCGCTCGATGACCGTGCCGGAGAACGGGCTACGAATCGCGACGGCACGGGTTGGCTTCTTCGCCCCCTCCATGCGGTCGATCTCGCGGTCCGGAACGCCAAGCAGAGTGAGCCGCTCACGCGCAGCGTCGTACGCAGCGTCGGCGGAGACGCGCGAGAGCGGCGTGCTTGCTGCCATCCGCGCCAACTGACGCTTGGCAACCAGGAGGTCTTGATGTGCCGCATAGACCTCCGGGCTATAGAGCGTTGCGATCGTCTGCCCGGTCCGCACCCGCTTGCCGGTCTCCTTGACGTGGAGCTTGTCGATGCGGCCGTCGATCCACGAGGTGACCGCTTTTAGAGAGGTTTCGTTCGCCTCCAACCGTCCCAAGAGCTTCAGGTCCGCAGACGCATGCGGCTGGCGGCGTACAGTGCTGGTGCGGAGCTTGGCGAGAGCTCGAGCGCGCGGCGACAAGGACACGCGTTCTGGAGACGCCGCTTCGTCCTCTCCCGACCCAACAGGGATGAGATCCATCCCGCAGATCGGGCACGCACCCGGCTCGGGCTGCCGGATCTGCGGGTGCATGGAACACGTCCAGACGCCGGATTCACGTGCCGCGGCATGCTCATGCGCCGGCGCTTCGTCGCCACCCGAGAGCAGAGATACCGCGCTTCCACCGAGAAGCAAGCCGACGACCAGCATGATGATGGGTCGGGCCCAAGTCGCCACAGACGGGCCAAGCGACGCGATGCCCTCTACGTGTGGACGTCCGGTCTGATCGGGCTCCAACGCATCGTCGCCGGTTTGCTGACCTTGGGGATCTTCGGTGTCGTCGTGCGTGCTCATGGCGTCTCCTTGCGGTGGTCGGCGGGCCCAACTCCGACAGGTCGCCCAACCGCCCGCTCCAGCCGTGCGAGTTCGGTTCCGTAGTCCGCGAGCGCAATGAAGCGTTCCGTGCGCAGGCTGATGAGTGCGCGCTCAGCCAGCAATAGCTCGGCGACGGTCGAGCGACCCGTGGCATAGCTGGCCAATACCGACTCGAACGCCGTCGTGCCTTGGGGAATCAGGGTGTTGTCGTAGAAGGCGACCCGGCGCGACGCATCCTCCAAGAGTTCGGCGTGCTGGCGAACCTCAGCAAACACGGCGTTGCGAGCATCGATCGCTCGAGACCGATGCACGGCAGCTTCCGCCCGCGCCTCGGATTGCGCGGCGCGATAGACCCGTGTCCAGAGCGGCACCCGTAGCGACAGCGAAACGGCGACCGCGTCCTTTCCACTGCCCGAGGGCGCCGGGCTGGCGACGGAGTCACCGGTGAGGACCCAGTCGACACCAAGACCGAAGCTCGGAGCCCGCTCGGCTCGCGCTTTTCGCTCACGCTGCCGAGCGGCGTCGGAAAGCGATGCGAAGGTGCCGATGTCCGGATGCGCGGCGGCGGAGGCCGTCAAGACATCCACGGAGTCCGCGGGGGGGTCCGCGCTGGGCTCTCCCGAGCCGACCGGGGTCGGTGTGTCGACGGGTGCACCGACAACCCGTACGAGGCCCGCGGACGCTGCGCGTTTCTGCCGTTCGAGGCTGGCGTGCCGATCGCGAGCGCGGGAAAGCTGGAGGTCGATCTGTGCGAGGTCCGAAAGCTCCGCGACCCCCACGGCGACCCGACCGCGGACCTGCTCCGACAGACTCTGGAGCACCTCGATTTCTCCCTGGTGCACTTCCAGTTCGCGCTCGATCCGCCACAAGAGCCAGTACGCCTCGGCCACGGCAGCCGCGATCTCGAGTGTGAAGCTCTCGAAGCGCCGCTGCGCGGCATGGGCCTCGAGCTCCGCGGCGTCGCTGCCCGCGGAGAGCTTCGTCGGCCACGGAAACCACTGCGACGCGCTCAAGCGATGCCGCTGCGGACCGACCCGGGTCTCGACCGCACGCACGAACGCCGCGTAGCTGATCGTCGGCTCGGGCATGCGCCGTTCCTGGGCCGGACGATGCGTCGCAGCACGCCACGCTTCGAAACGTGCCCGCAACGCGGGACTGTTCGCGAACGCGTAGGCGAGGTAGGGGCCCAGCGACCCGTCGAACGCGGGCGCAGGTCGAGCGCGTTCCCCCTCGAGTTCCGACAGGGGCGCGAGCGTGGGCTCGATGCGGAGCAGCTCCGCGCGAGTGGATCGGGTGGACGCCGCGCATCCGAGCGCAGACCCCAAGGTCAATGCGAGCACGGCGGGGCCACGAGAGCGGCCGAAGATGTTCATTTGGTGTTCCGATGAATCGTGAGGACGAGGCGACCTGGGCACGCGCGTGCACGTGCCGGGAAAAAACTCGACCGGGACTCAAAGGAGCAACGCGTGAAACATCAGATAGGCGGGTGCGCGCCGGGGCGGGCCGCGAGCAGCCACCGTGACCGGCTCGTCATCGAGCGCGCCCACCCACGGACGCAGCACGACTGCGATCACCGAGGGCGTCACCGCATCGTGGCTGGCCGAGTCCGGCATCACCATCGGCGACGCGTCTGCCGTCACCACCTCGGATGCCGGGCAACAGCTCGGGCGCTCCAACGCATCGTGCTCGGACGCCTGGGTGGCGCAAGGACACGCGCAGTCGTCCGCCATGGCCAGGCGCCCGCCCGACACGGCCATCAACACCGCGCACAGCATCAGCCCCAGCGCCGTGCGCCAGGCGAAACCGCGCCGTGTGAGCCGCCAGCCCATCATGCGACAACATGTCGCACCCCGTTCGCGATGTCAAAGCGCAACGAGCGCAGGGACGCTCACCCTCGTAAACGTGGCCCCTGAGCGGCGAAGACCTTGCCGACCAACGCACGCAGCCCCGACGCCGAGACTGGTTTGTAGAGCACCCGGCCCGACATATGCCGCAGAAACTCGTGCGCCTCGGAGGTGAACGCACCGCCGGTGACGAACACCATGCGCCCCGCGAGGTCCGGGTCTTCGCGCCGCAAGATCGCGTGCAGCCCGGGGCCATCCATCTCCGGCATGCTCATGTCGCAGACGATCACGTCGACGTCGTGCTGGTCGAGGCTGGCCAACGCCTCGACGCCCGACGTCGCAATCGCGGTGTCGTGCTCGGGCATCGACAACGAGAACGCCTCCGCGAGTCCGGGTTCGTCGTCGACGATGAGCACCCGCGCCCGCGCCCGCTTGGGCGACACCGCCGACGGCCGCCGCTCCTCTGCCACAGCCGGAGCCGAGGTCGCCATCAGCCGCACTCGAAACGTCGACCCCACATCGGGCCGACTCTCGACATCGATGCCTCCACCGAGTTGCTGCACGATGCGATGCGAGATCGCGAGCCCGAGCCCGGTGCCCTGCCGCCGCCCCTTGGTCGTGTAGAACGGGTCGAAGATTCGCGCGCGTACCGAATCCCCCATGCCGCACCCGGTGTCGTCCACCACCAACACCACGGCATCGCCATCGCGCTCGTGGGTCACGTCGATCGATGCCTCGGCGCCCCGACCTTCACAGGCCTCGGCCGCGTTGACCAACAGGTTGAGCACCACCTGACACAGCTTGGTCTCGTCCCCGTGCACCCACACCTCCTCGGTGACCGAGCACGAGAACATGCGACGGTCGACGAGCAGGTGCGACATCATGCGTCGCGCCGAGTCGATGACCGCCCGCAGGTTGACCGCTCCCGTCGGTCCGGGCGGCTGAGAGAACCCCTTGAGGTCGGCCACGATCTTGGCCGCGCGTTCGCAGGCTTCGGCGGCGGACTCCAAGTGATGCAGTACCGCGGCCGTTTCCCCGCCCTTGGCCCGCGTCTGCGCGAGCTCGACGTTGGTCAACACGAAGGCAAGCGGGTTGTTGATCTCGTGCGCGACGCCCGAGGCCAGAGTCCCCAGCGCCGCCATGCGGTCGTTGGTCTGAGCCCGGATCTGCATCTCCCGTCGTTCGGTGATGTCCAGGCCCGACCCCACGACGAAGCTGTCGCCGTGCTCGGTGAACACCTTCAGCGACCAGTAGATGACCGTGCGCTCCCCCGTGCCCGAGGTCTGCTCGACCTCGAGGTCGACCGGCGGCCCCTGCTTCACCCAGGAGCGGAACGTCTCTGGCGTGCAATCTCCCAGCAGCTCCCACGCCATCGTACCGGCCCGCAAGGGGTCGTGGGCGAGCCACGATCGCAACGCCCGATTCGCACGAACCAACGATCCCGTCGCATCCGCGACGAACATGAAGTTGGGAGACGTGTCGAGGATCGCTTCGACGAAGGCCTGCTGCCGGGCGACATCACGGGTCCGTGCCGCGACGCGTGACTCGAGGTCCTTGCGCGCTGCCGCCAGTGCGAGCTCGCTGCGTTTGCGAGCGTCGATGTTGGTCTCGTCGATGAGAATGGCGGGCTGGCCCGTCGCGGGGTCGCTCGTCCGCAACACATGAACGAGGTGCCAGACCTCGCCCGCGCGCGTCCGCACCCGCATCTCGCCTTGAAAGACCCCCTCTTCGGACAACGCCTGCTCGACCACATCGGCGTCCACGCCCGAGGCGAACCGCAACCGCAGCACGTTGGGAAACCCCGGCGCAGCCAGGTCGCCGAACGCCTGCGCGGCCGCGGGGTTCTGCATGAGGACCTGCCCCGCGCGGGTGCACAGGGTGATCATGACGTTGGTGTGGCGCAGTGCCTCCACCCCGCGAATGTCCGCGTGGCTGGTCTCGCAGCGACGCGCCCGCAACAACAACCGCTCGACCCCCTGCTCGCCTGGGACACGACCAAACAGCAAGAGCACCGTCTGCGGTCGGTTGCCGGGGAACAGCGTCCAGCGATCCGCGACCTCCTCACCGCGCGTCAGCATGCGCTGATACGCGGCCAGGCGAAGCTCGGTGGACTTGGACATGCCGACCGAAAGGTCGCGTGCAGCGAGCTCAGCCACGCTGTTCGCGTTCCAGAACTCGACGCCCTTCGGGTTCGCCCACGTGATGCGCGACGCAGCAACGTCGAAGATCCACATCGGGTCCTCGCAACCGTTCATCGCGACCTCGAGCCCTGGCGTCCACTCGCCATCGGGCAGGGCGAAAACGGCCGGCTCCCAGGTCATTCGCCTCCGATTCTACAGCGCTCGGGATGGTGTCCTGTAGAGCAGCCGGTGCCTTTGGTGACCGAGGAGTGGCCCGTTGTGGAACGCTCGGCGCGGCTTCGTGCACCTGCCGCAACGCGCCGCGTCCCACGGCCCGGCTGTGAAAGGCCTGTGCTCGACCTCGACCGACCGGTTCGCAGACCGACGCGGACGCTCGCCGTGCTTAATCCGGGCCACACAAGTTGAAGCCGCCGGAGAACACGCAACGTTGAGCTTTCGATGCCGACCATGCGCACTTGGACCTGTCTTGCAGCGCTCGCCGTCTTGGCGGGCTGCCCCTCTGACGACGACGACGCCACCGGATCCGCGACCGACAGCGGAGACAGCTCCGGCTCGACGGACCCCACCACATCGACGACCGGCGACGACGGCTCGGGGACGACACAGAGCGCCAGCGACTCGAGCTCCGGCGGCGACACCGACACCGACACCGACGGAACGGGCACCGACAGTGGCTCCGAATCGACCGGGAGCACGGGAGGCCAACAGGGATGCGGCATTCCAGTCGAGCTCGGCATCGCCGATCTCGGCGAGCTCGAGCTCGATGGGTTTCACGTGGTTGGAACCCAAGTCGCCGCGGCGGTCCGCGGTGACGGCATCGCCCTGCTCGACGCCTCCGATCCCGCCGCCGTCTCGGTGCTGGGCACCATCGACCCCGACGGAGGCCCGACCTACCGCGCCGCGATGAACGGCACACTCATCGTCGGAGGTCGACGCGGCGGTGGTGCGTTCATGGTCGACGCGACCGACCCCGCCAACATGGTCGAGCAGTGGACCAACCAAGACCTCGACACCCAAGACCTGGTGTTCGACGACCTGCTCTACCTCGCCTCGGCAGCCGGCATTTCCGTCGTCGACGTCTCCACGCCGGACAGCCCCAATGTGCTCGTGGACGACCTGCAGCGCGACGCCAACGACATGAACATCGGCGGCTCGACGATCGCGAAAGCCGACGACGTGCTCTACATGGCCGGCTTCAGCTTCACCAGCATCGACGTCTCCACCCCGGCCACACCGACGACGCTTGCCGATGTCGACGACACCGGGCGTCCCGACAACATCGTGCACGGCGCGGGCTTCGTGTACGTGGGCGGCAACGATGGCGTGCAGATCTTCGACGTCACGGACCCGGCGGCCCCCACACTCACTGGCACCTATGAGGGCGAGCGTGCGTCACTGCTGGCGCTCGACGCCGACAACGATCGCCTGTTCGTGTTCGGCTCTTCCACCGCCAGCACCCAGGTCCCCTTGCTTCGCATCGTCGACGTCGCCGACAAGGCCAACCCCGTCGAGGTCGGCTCGCTCTACGAAGACCTCGATGACCCGCTGTGGGCCCAGTACGAGCAGGGCACGCTGTACTTCTCGACCGACGCCACCGACCCGCCATCGCTGTACATCCTCGACGGCTGCCCGCCGGTCTGAGCTACTCGTCGTGGCCCGTGACGAGGGCCGCATCGACCCGCTCGAGGTCGATGTAGTGGTGCACGAACCCGCAGCTCGAGCACACCATCGCTTTGATCGGTGTGCTGCGGGTGAACCCGCCCTCGGGAGCGGAGAAACGCGACGTGCTCAGCTGCAGCCACTTGGGCGAGTCGTGGCTGCCCGAGAACAGCGCGACAGCGTGCAGCGTGCCACCGCACATCACACATCCGTGGCGGAGCTCGCGGCGTGCTTCGTCCCGTTGGGCCTCGCGCGAGGCCTTGGCCTGCTCGCGGAGACCCTCCAGCTCGGTCTTGAGCTGTTCGTTCTCCCGCTCCAGCTCTGCGACCTGCAGAGAGAGCGCTTGGCGGTCGTCGCGGTACGCCACGGGTGCCTCTTAGAGTAGCATCCGGCGGTTCATGGCCTCGACGTTCCGCGCGCGAGCTTGCAGCAACTCAGACTGCGCACTTCGCTTTCCCGTCGAGGACGAGAGCCCGCTGGGTGCACAGTGCCCGCTGTGCGGGAGCCCGACCGCGTTTGTCGACGAGCCCTACCCCACCCACGTCATCGACAGCCGCCCCCACAGCGAAGTGCACGTGGAGGTGCTGCTCGACAACATTCGAAGCCTCCGCAACGTGGGTTCGGTCTTTCGTTCGGCGGACGGCGCGGGCGTGTCGCACGTGCACCTTTGTGGGTTCACCCCCACACCCAAGCACCCCAAGATGGCCAAGACCTCGCTGGGCGCCGAGGCCTCGGTGCCTTGGACGCGACACGCCGACGCGACCCAGGCCGCCCGCGATCTGCTCGCCGACGGCGCCCGCCTCTGGGTGGTCGACGGCGGGCCAGAGGCGGTCTCGTTGTTCGACCCCCGCGTGCTGGCCGCGCGAGGTCCGGGGCGAGTCGTGCTGCTGTTCGGGCACGAGGTGTCCGGCGTCGATCCACGGCTTGCCGCCCTCGCGGAGCGCACCGTGTGCCTGCCGATGATGGGCATCAAGGGCTCGCTCAACGTCTCCGTAGCGATGGGAATTGCGGCCTACGTGCTGCGATTCTGTCCATCGGTCGAAAATTTCGAGCACTGAACACGATGTGCCACGGTCCGACACCGTGGACGAGCAGACCCCCGCCGCCCCGTCGCCGCCGCCAGCACCTGGCCGCATTCGTCGTGCGCTGGGGTGGATGCGCCGCAACGCCTACTTGGTGCTGATCGCCGCCGCCGTGTTGGTGCTGATGCGCGCGGTGGAGTTCTCTCCCCCGCCCGAAGTGCGTGTCGGCCAGGCGGACGTCGGCAGTATCGTCGGCGACGCACCTCACCAAGAGTTCTCGTCGGACCTGGAAAACCCGCAGTCGGTTCAAGTGCGGGCGACGCTTCGCCTGTACCCCGACAACGAGTTGCCGGTCTCGATGCCCGACCCCGACGTCGACGTGCAGGGTCGCCTGCTTTCGCAACCGGTCGTCACCACGATCCTCGGCATGAACGCCACGATCGAACAGACAGTGCGCCTCGAAGAGGGCGAGCTGGAAGTTTCGCTGGCGGTCAACGCCACGCCTCGGCTGGAACGTCCGCATCGCAAGGGCAAGCCCGCCCCGCCGATCACCCTCGAGTCCGAGGTCACGGTGAAGAGCAAGCGCACCCCGTGGTGGTCCAACCAGCCCGAGGAGCGCGTCAACCTCGACACCCGCGCCTTCTTGGCCAAGGTCGAGGACGGCGGACACCGTGTCGTCTTCACCGTCGACGACCACCTCTTCAGTCTCGACCTCGAAGTGCACCGCGCCTTCGGCCCCCTCCCCGACAGCACCTTCGCCCGCGGTCGTTAGTACCGCGGGAAATCGGCAATCCTGCCGATGCCTCACTCTCGCGTGTTGGCCTAGCGTGAATGGGCCATGGCAAGACGGCTGAGTGATCGCGCAATCGCGGTGATGCTGGTGGGGCTGGTGCAGTGCACAGACTCCCCTCCCGAGGGGAATGCGTCCACCGCTGCGAGCAGCGGACTCGACAGCATCGGCTCGGTGGAGACGACCGCCACCACCAGCGGCGGCACCGACTCGGCCAGCGGTGCAACGACGGCCAACGCGGACTCGACCGGCTCGGAACCGAAGTTCGACGTGGGAGCCGACACCGATACCCCGACCGACTGTGGATGCGGCGCCACCGACTACAGCTACCTGTGGGCGGCGAACGCCCCCGACTCCACGGTCTCGAAGATCAACACCCGCACGATGGCCGAAGAAGGGCGCTACCCGACGCACCCCGACGGCGACGGCAACCCCTCGCGCACCAGCGTGAGCGTCGACGGCAAGGCGGTGGTCGTGCAGAACCGTGACAAGCCCGGGCTGGTCAAGATCTGGGCACGACCGGAGCTCTGCGACCCGAACCGCAACGGCCAACCCGGTCTGCAAACCTCCGCGGGCGGCGGCGACGTGCTGGCCTTCGAGGACGAGGACTGCTTCGCCTGGTGGACCCCCTTCCCCGACATGACCGTGCAGCGCCCCGTCGCCTGGACGCAAGGGCAGCTCAACGAGGACTGCGAGTACGAACAACAGAAGATCTGGACGGTCACCGGCGATCAGGGCTCCGATGGCCACTGCGGCACCGACGGGGTCTGGGTCCATCGCCTCGACGGGGACACGGGCACCATCGAAGATTCGATTCACCTCCAAGAAGACGAGTTCGCCTGCAACAACAGCCGCGGCGCTTACGGGGGCGCCGTCGACAACGAGGGCAACTTCTGGTTCTCCGGGTGGCAGAACGGAAGACTGGCCCGGGTCGACTTCGACTCCCTCGAGGTCACGCTCGTCGACGTGCCCGGCTCGAACCCCTACGGCATCACGGTCGACACCCAAGGACGACCCTGGCTCACCTGGCCGGTGCGGCGCTACGACCCCATGATGGACGTTTGGGACGAGGCACCGATCGACGCGAGCACGGGGATCGCCGAAGACGGCCAAGGCCGCATGTGGATCTCCGACGGCAATGACCTGGTGTGGATCGACCGCGACACGATGGCGATCGGCGACACCGTGGACCTTCCCGCCGGGGACGGCACCATTCCCCGCGGCATTGCGGTGGACATCGACGGCATGGTCTGGGCGGTGCGACGCCTGAGCAACCTCGCCTATCGCATCGATCCCTCGGACGGTGCGCTGGAGACGTTCGACACGCTCAATGGCGCGTACACCTACTCGGACATGACCGGCGGGCAGCTGCAGAACGTGACCTGCAACCCGCCTGGCTGAAGGCTGACTGAGGGCGACGGTGCGCTAGGCCAGAACCCGCTCGAGTGTGATGTGGAGCTGGCTTTGGACCAGGCGCATCACGTTGTCGCATTCGGACGAACTGAGGGCGAGCCGGTCGATCAGGCGCGTGCGTGCCGAGACGAGCAGACTTCTGCGGGCACGCACCAACCGTCGCGAGATCGAGACTCGGTGCACGCCGTGCATTCGACCGAGCCGTTCCGTTGTGAGCCCGTCGACGTAGTGCTGCATCAAGAGTGTTTTGTCGCGGGCGGGCAGTTGGGCGAACGCGGCCTCCACCGCGGCCCGCACTTCGGACACGAAGCGCTGCTTCTCGTACGCGACGTCGGGGCCCGGTCCCAGCGCTTCGACTACGCCGAGACGCTCGAGCTCCTCGTCGTGCATCGGGACCTGCCGCTGGCCGCGTTGTTTAGCGCGCACGGCGCTCCGCACTGCCGAGACCCGAAGCCAGGTCCACAGACTGGACTTGCCCGCGTATCCGGCCAATCCGCCGCCTTCGCGACCCGGCACCAGCAGACGTTCGCGCAGCTGCGCCAGTACGAGGTCGGCGGCCCCCGGAGCGACACGAGCCACGACGGGCTCGAGCCGCTGGAAGTAGCTTCGCTCCAGTTGCGTGAGCGCAGCCTCCTCGCCCCGCAAGCAGGCGAACACCAACCCCATGTCGACGATGTGAAGCTCTGCAAGCGTTTCATCGTCCGTGTCGGGCTCGACTCGTGGAGCGACGTAGCGCATGAACTCGGACGCATCAAAGGCGAACGCCGGCCACGCCTCGCGCACTTCGGACACCCACCGATCGACGACGCCGGAGAGCCCCGCACGGCGCTCGAACCCACGACGCACGGAAGGGGGAAGCGCCGCAACGAACGCTTCAAGCTCGGTCGACATCGCCAACGGCGAGACCCTAGCAGCCTGTCCCGACGTCGACGACGTCACGGCGCTGGTTGCCGGTACGGCGAGCCCCGAACAGGCCGACGCGTTGCACGAGCACTTGGCGGTTTGCGGTGCGTGCCGTGCGTGGGTCTCGGAGCTCGCTCGCGCCTCGTGGCTCGATGAGGCGCCCACACGGACCTCGGAGGCCGTCGCACCGGATGAGGGGCGCTACGTCACCCTCGTGAAGCTCGGCTCCGGGGCGATGGGCACCGTGTGGGCCGCGTACGACCCCGAACTCGATCGCGAGGTGGCCCTCAAGGTGCTCGACGTCGACGAGCCTCATCGACTTCGCGAGGAAGCCCGATCCCTCGCTGCGCTCTCGCACCCCAACGTGGTCGAGGTGCTCGACATTCGCCTCGACGTCTCGCCCCCCGCCATCGCCATGGAGCTCGTCGAAGGTCCCACGCTGCTCGAGTGGACCTCGATGGCCGCCCGCTCGTCCGCAGAGGTGATCCGGATGTTCATGCAAGCCGGGCGAGGGCTCGCGGCGGCCCACGACGCGGGCCTCGTGCACCGGGACTTCAAACCCAGCAACGTCCTCGTCGGCGCGGACGGCCGCGTGCGGGTGGTGGACTTTGGCCTGGCCCATCCGCAGCACACCGACGCTGCGCACCCTCCACGGTGGGCGGGGACTCCCGCATACATGGCGCCCGAGCAGCGCCGAGGCCAACCTCCGAGCGCGAGCGCCGACCAATACGCCTGGTGCGTGGCGCTGCACGAAGCACTGCTGGGGCAGCGTCCGGGCACCGCGAAAACCTCCGGTCCCGCCGCGACGGACCCACCGCCGAAGCACGTCCTTCGCTGTCTCGCTCGAGGACTGAGCGACGACCCGAACGCACGGTGGCCATCGATGCACGCGCTGCTCCGCGCGATCGAGCGAGGGCCTCGCGTCCTTCGCCGTGTCGGTGGGGTTGCCGTGTTGCTCGGAGCCCTCGCCACTGTGTCCACCTTCGATGCAGCCGAGCCACCGTGTTCGGGACGCGGCGCGATCGGTCTGTCGACGTGGCTTGCCGCGCAGGGAGAATCTCCCACGCACCAGGCCCTCGCCGCGGAGGTCGAGCGATGGGAGGCCGCGGATCGCGATGCTTGTGATCGAACGCCCGGCGTCGATGACCCCTGCCTGCGACGACATGCGGCGCATTTGCGGGCAGCCGCACTCACCGTCGCTGCGACCGATCCACTCGCCGCAGCACGGGTGGTCGAGCGACTTCCTTCCCCGCAGGCCTGTCTTTCCCCCCGAGTCTCCGGGCGGCCCCACGACGACGTACTCGACGCGGCCATCGCCTCCGCGACGGTGTTGGCCGACGCTGGGCGACATCTCGAAGCCATCGAGCGACTGCGGACGCTCGAGTCCCGGGTCGAGCGACTCGGCAGTGCTGCGGTGCGCACCCGCTTTGCGTTCGCCTATGCCACGGCTGCGTGGGCGGAGGGACGTGACTCGACGGTGTGGTTCGAACGCGCCGCCCGTGACGGCACCACCGGGGGCGACCGTCACACCGCCGCGCGCGCAGCCATTCACCTCGCAGCCAACGCCTCTCCAGCGACCCCCATCGACCCCGAACGCGCCGCGGCGTGGCTCGAGCGTGCCGAGACCCTGGTCGAGGCCGACGGCATGGACGACCTCGAACGCGGCTTGCTCCTCGCCCGCGGGCACATCGCGCTCGACACCGGCGACTTCGACGAAGGCATTCGTGTGCTCCGTGCCGCCGTGAAACACACCCGCACGGAGCACGACGCCCCCTGGGTGATCGCCGAGACGCTCGAGAGCCTCGCCACCGCGCTGCGTGAGTCGGGCGAGCTCGCCGAAGCCGAGCGAGTCCAGACCGAAGCGCTCGGTCTGCTCGAAGCCTCGCGGGGCAAGAGCCACCCCAGCACGGCCCTCACCCGGGCCAAGCTCGCCCAGGTCTGGTCCGACGCCGGCCGCATCGAGGCGGCACGCGACGCCTACAGCCTCAGCCTCACCCAGCTCGAGGCCGCCCTCGGCCCGGAACATCTTTCCGTCGCAGTCGTCGCGACCAACCTCGCGACCGCCCACCTCCTGTCCGGCGATGCCCTGCCCGCCATCGCGCTCTTGCGCCGTGTCGCCGACATCGAGCGAGAACGGCTCCAACCCGGCCAAGCCACCGCGGCCACCCTGCACACGCTCGGCAACGCCTACGTCCTTCAGGACGACCTCGAGAGCGCTGCCGAAGCGTTCTCCACCGGGCTCGAGCACATCGGTCGCGAACTCGGCGACGACCATCCGCAGCGAGCGATCTTTCTCAGCTCGCTCGCCAGCGTCGCGCTCGATCGAGGGCGCCCCGACGAGGCCATCACCCTGGCCGAGGAGTCGCGCGCGGTCCGGGCCGCAGCGTTCGGCTCCGATGACCCGAGGCTCGCCTTCGAAGACCTGGTGCTCGCGGGCGCCTACCTCGAACGAGGCCGGCCTGAGCTCGCCTCGAGCACGGCCCGACGTGGTGCCCGGCTGCTGTACGACGATCCGGTACGACCACGATGGCTCGCCGAGCTCCGCTACTTCGAAGCGCGTGCACTCGTCGATCTGGGACGGACCGACGAAGCGATCCCCGTTGCGCTCGCAGGAGCGCGAACCTTCGAGGCGGCGGGCGACGATGCGCTCGGCTCGGAGATCCGCGCGTGGGCACGCGAGCTCGCGGCGTCCTCAGTCCCGTGACACGTAACGGACCTCGCGGGTCTGCATGTCGGCGTAGGCCACGTGCACCGAGTCGTCTGGGCCGATCGAGAGCGAGATCCGGTCCTGGGAGATGAGCGACACACTCGGGTCGAGGACGGTCGGATCGGTCCAAGCCCCGTCCAGGCCACGCTGCATGTGTTGCACCCCCCCATCGCGCCGGAACACGACATGAAGCGTTCCATCGCCCGCGGTCGCGACGCTGGCCGCCGTGCCGAGCGCCCCCGCACCCAGCAGCGGCTCTTCGCTCCACCCGGTCCCATCGTGTTCGGCCACCATCAGAGTCTGGGCGCCGTCGACGAACGACCGGTACGCCGCGAACAGCTCACCGCCTGGCAGCACCGTGATCGCTCCGCCCTCCCACGTCGCCCGAGCGACGGCCTCGTCGTGCCACGTTCCCGCGACGTCGCGCCATGCGTGCCGGACTTGCGGCCTACTCGAGAGGTTGTAGGCGGCCGGGGAGGTCCCATACAGCGCGTGCACGACACCGTCCGCACCGACCGCGACGGACGGCCCATTGCGCGCCTCGTGAATGTTGGTCAGGGCTGCAACGGCCGTCGAGTTCATCGCACCCAGCTGCCCGCTCGAAGCCGACAACCCGCTGGTGAGCTCGCCCGAGCCCCAGACCAGATGCGTAGCGTCGTCGTCGAGTCCGATGCCGATGCTACGGGCGTAGCCGGACAGCACTTCGCGGTCTGCGATCTCCGACCCCTCGAGCTGCAGGTAGTGCAGATCGTAGTCTTGGTCGATGACTGCGACGTGCACGCCTGTATTGGCCGCGATCGCCAGCCCCGGTCCCACCCGCAGCGCACCGTCGAGCACGTGCGGGGCCCAGTCGTCGACCGGCGAGGCATAAGTCACCCGACGCGAGAAGTCGGGATAAACCACGTGCACGCCTCCAGCATCGTCGACCGCGACGCTGGTCCAGCTTCGGCTCTCGAACGACGTCGACATGCGCTGCCCCACCACGACCGGTTCTGCGAACACTGCGGGCTCGGGCTCCGAAACCTCGACACACCCTTCGTCCGCACGTCCGGACCAGGTCCACCCCTCGGCACAGCTATCGCCATCGGGACCGCAGTCGGGGTCGGGCTGCGCGCACCACCCGTACGGGTCGTCGCAGAAGTCGTCGTCGTACCAATCCCAGCCCGCACAGATGTCGATCTGATCCGCCTTGCCGGCCGCGTCCGCGTCGTCTGCAAGCGCAGCCTTGTCCGCGGCGACGTCCTCCTCGTTGCCATCGCACGCGGTGAGCGCGAAGAGGAGGGTCAGGGCATGGGCTCGATGTAGTGATTTCAACTTCATGTGGGTCTCCGACAGGGGGAGCCCACATCGGCGGGTCTGTAACATGCGGCAAAACGAAAAAACGACGCCGGACACTCCAACATGCCGTTTTAACTGCCGAAAAACCTCGGTCTCGCGACGCAAGAAAGCCCCCGAAGAACACTTCGGGGGCTCGCTGCCACAACGCTCGGCCTACTGCACGACCCAGGTCAGGGCAGCACCGAACAGCGTCTGTCCGTCCGCGAGGATCGTGACCGCGCCCGCCGACTGGTCGGCGTCGTAGCCCAGGCCCACGCGACGTCGCGGTGCCGTGAAGCCACCCAGCATCGCGTCACCTTGCTCGAAGGTGAAGTAGACGATGTCGTCGGCCTCGCCGGATACGCTGACGATCGAGTCGGCTGCAGCCGGGGGATCGGTGAAGAACAGACCCGAGCCGCCACCGCTGATCACGTCGTGGGTGGCAGCCAAGCCTCCCGCGCGTGCGTCACCGACCATCAAGATGTCGACCTCGGTGTCGGTGGTGGTGGAGCCCGACGGCGCCATGCTCATGTCGTCCCAGATGAAGCCCTCGAGCACAATCGCAGGGACGAGCACGTCTTCGTAGGTTCCCGCGATGTCGGTCGACAACGCGGTCTCCGAGATCACGACCACCGTGAACCCGTTGGCGTCCTCGAGGTCGGCCGCGGTGTCCGCGATGTACGTGATGTCATAGCCCTGGCCCTGCAGGATCGTGGCAAGGCCCTGGTCGTAGGTGTCGTTGCCGGTGCCGTCTTGCGTGACGACCAGAGCGCAGGGCGATGCGCCATCCTCGTCGCAGTCGCTGCCCGCGGTGACGCCGGCGGGTGGCGTGTCGTCGCCCCAACCGTCGTCATCGGAGTCCTTCATGCAGGCATCGGCCGGCGTCTCGTTCTCCGCTGCGCCGGGGTAGGCGTCCGCGGCATCGGCCGAGTCGTCGTCGCAATCGGTTCCTGCGGTGGCGCCGGGGTCCGAGGGATCGTCGTCGCCCCAATCGTCCCCGTCCTTGTCTTCCATGCACTCCGTGGCGCTGTCGTTGGGCGCTGCACCCGGGAAGGTGTTGGCCCCTGCCCCCGTGTCGTCATCGCAGTCGGTGCCGGCGGTCGTGCCCGGATCGGAGGGGTCGTCGTCGCCCCAGTCGTCCCCGTCCTTGTCCTCCATGCACTCGGTCGCGCTGTCGTTCGCCGCCGCTCCCGGGAAGGTGTCGGCCGCGTTGGCGGAGTCGTCGTCGCAGTCGCTGCCGACGGCCGTGCCAGCGCCGGTGGGGTCGTCATCGCCCCAATCGTCGCCGTCCTTGTCCTCCATGCACTCGGTCGCGCTGTCGTTGGGCGCCGCACCGGGGAAGGTGCTGGCCGCCACGTCGGAGTCGTCGTCGCAGTCGGTGCCGGCCGTCGTGCCAGCGCCTGCCGGCTCCGCGTCGCCCCAGTCGTCGCCGTCCTTGTCTTCCATGCACTCGGTCGGGCTGTCGTTGGGCGCCGCGCCGGGGAAGGTGAACTCGCTGCTGTCGTCGCAGTCGTTGTCGTTGTTGACGGTGCCGTCGGGGGGCGTTTCGCCCTCGGGCACGTTCACGCACGCGTCGGGGTCACCGAAGCCGTCGTCGTCGGTGTCGTCGCACCACACGGGGTTGTCCTCGCAGGTGCCCCCGTCGCCACAGTTGTCCGAGACGCAGTCCGAATCCTCGTTGCACATCTCGCCGGTTTCGCAGGTCGCACCGCACACGCCGCCACAGTCGACGTCGGTCTCGTCCTGGTTCATTTCACCGTCTTCGCAACCGTCGCCGGGCTGGCAGGTGCCGCTCGTGCCGTCGCAGTTGTCCGAGATGCAATCGCCATCCTCGTTGCACATCTCGTCGGTGTCACACGTGGGGCCACACGAACCGCCGCAGTCCACGTCGGTCTCGTCGCCGCCCTGCATGCCGTCGTCGCACGTGGGGTCGACGCACAGCGAAGCATCTTCGTCGCACGTGTCGGAGACACAGTCGCCGTCGTCGTCGCACCCTTCGCCGTCTTCACACGTCGCGCCGCAGGTGTTGCCGCAGTCCACGTCGGTTTCGTCTTGGTTCTGCTCGCCGTCTTCGCACGTGCCGCCGGGCACACAAACGCCGGAGTCGTCGCAGCTGCCCGAGACGCAGTCCGAGCCGTCTTCGCAGGACTCGCCGTCCTCGCACGTGGCCCCGCAGCTGCCTCCGCAGTCGACGTCGGTCTCGTCGCCGTTTTGCATTCCGTCGTCGCAACCATCGCCGCCGCCGGACTCGCAGACGCCCGCGTCGCTGCAGCTGCCCGACTCACAGTCGTCACCGCTGCCGCAGCCTTCGCCGTCCCCGCATTTCGCCGCGCAGGATCCACCGCAGTCGACGTCGGTCTCGTCGCCGTTTTGAATCCCGTCGTCGCAGTCGCTGCCCGCAGAGTCCGACTCGGTCTCCGCATCGGTATCGCTGTCGCTGCCCGAGGCGGAGGCCATCGCCAGGCACTCCTCCATGTTGCCTTCGTCCTGCAGCAGCCCGTCGTCCAGACAGGGGTCCGCGCAACCCGTGAGAGCCAGCGCCCCCACGATTCCAATCGTGTATTTCAGTCGTCCATCCATTGGTCGTTCTCCCCTGGCTGATTATTTCTGAAGCAACTTGAACTCGATGCGGCGGTTCTTGGCTCGACCGGCCTTGGTCGAGTTGCTCTCTCGCGGTTCGGTTTCTCCAGCCCCCCGCGTCTCGAGACGGTCGGCCGCGATGCCATGGTCTACGAAGTATTGCTTGACCGCGGCGGCACGGCGAGCCGACAAGTCCATGTTGTAAGCGTCGCTACCGCGATCGTCGGTGTGACCCGAAATCTCGAGGCGCACCTCCGGGAAGTCGGTCAGCACCTTCACGGCATTGTCCAGCTTGGTGCGCGATTTCGACTTGATGGTGTCCTTGTTGGTGTCGAAGAAGATGCCCTCGATCACGCCGGTGAACTGCTTCACCTCTTCGGGGATCTCGTCGGGGCAACCGTCGTCGTCCTCGTAGCCGTTCTTGGTCTCCGGCTCGTCGACGCATTTGTCGTTGGGATCCAAGAACCCGTCGCCGTCGGTGTCGGGGATCGGGCAGCCCTCGTACTCGACCACACCGGGCTCGTCGACGCACTTGTCGTCGGGGTCGAGGATGCCGTCGCCATCGGTGTCGGGGATCGGGCAGCCCGCGTACTCGGGCACGCCGGGTGTATCGGGACACTCGTCGTCCTTGTCGAGAATGCCGTCCTGGTCGCGATCGCCATACGGACATCCTTCGTTCTCGGGAACACCGGGTACGTCGATGCACCGGTCGTCCGGATCCAAGATTCCGTCGCGGTCTCGATCCCCGGGCGGCTTCTTGCCCTTCTTGCGGTTGAGGGTCAGGGACAAGCCGCCGAGCAACTCGACCGTGTGTCCCACGCCATCACCGACCCCAGCCTTCGCGGTGAGGGTGTCGCGAACGTCGAAACGCAACGCGAGGTAGCGGTTGACGTAGACCTTCACGCCACCGCCGAAGTGAAAGCCCAGGTCCACGTCGTTGCCCACGGCGTTGCGATCGCTCGCCACGCCCAGCGCGCTGGGGCCCGCCAAGACGAACGGGGTCACGCTCCAACGCGGGATCTGAGCGATGAGATGTCCACGAAACGCCCAGACCAACGCGCTCTGGTCATCGGCATCGGTCGCGGTCGGAAGCACCGCGCCTTCGAGCTCGAGCCCCAAGAAACGAAGCGGGTAGTAGCCGACACGCGCGCCGACATCCGGCGACAGAGCACGGAGTTCTTTGAAGCCCTGGTCGGGGAGCGTGAGGTCGGGCTCGAACAACTCGAGGTTGGGCGAAGGAAACGCGACCCCGCCGAACACACCCAGCTCCACCAAGTTGCGCTCGGGCGCCCAGCGATGGATCCACTTCTGGTCCTTTCGCCGGTCGCGATACGGCGTCTCGTCGCCGGTCTCAGCGCTCGTCGACAACGACACGGCGGCATCGTCGGACGGGGCATCGGCATCACTCGGTGCGGCGACGGCAAGGGTCATCAGTCCAGTCAGCTGAAGTAAGGCCTCATACATACGGATTCGTCCTCGATTCCGTGCGTGGCCCCATCGAGCCCGCAGGTCGGCATTGGTCGGAGCATAGACCAGTGGGCCGGTGCCCTAAGACTGAACAGATTGCGCAGCGCGCCCCGAGCACAGCGCGACATCGCGCAATGCCTCGATCTACGCGATCAAACGGTGAGCTATCGTCCACAAATGCGCTTGCCGCTTGTTTGCATCGCTCTGTTTCTCACAGCGTGCCCCAACGATGGCTCGTCCAAAGCCGAGCCCACGCCCGACACCAAGGCGAAGGCGGCCGCCAAGCCAGAGCCTGCGACGAAGGACGAGACCAAAGCTCCCGAACCCAAGCCTGCTCCCGAGGCGACACCCAAGCCGCAGCCGCCCAAGAAGGACGACGGCCCACTCGCGACGCTCTCCGCCGACGTGAAGTTTCCGCTGGCGACGATGCTCGGCAAGAAGCCCGCAGAGATTCAGCCGCACCTGGGCGACCCGACCGGCAAAGGCATCAGTCGCAAGTCCTGCGTACGCTTCTTGCCGGAGCGAACGTGGTTCGAGTGCGACTACGCGATGCAGCGATACGTCGACCCGACCAGCACCTACGCCGCGATCACGATCACCTACGAAGACGGTGTCTCCACGGGCATCGCCTTCGAGGGCATTCCCGGCGAGGGAGAGTTCGACCCCAACGCGGCGCTGGCCCATGTCGGCGTCGAGCTGGTCGGACAACCCAAGGAGTCCAACCCCAGTGAGAACGTCAAGCTGTGGTCGTGGTTCAACTCGGCGGCCCGCATGCTCGTGCACGGCAAGCAGTACCGTGCCGAGGTCTCGAGCGTCGGCGGCACATGGGACACCTCCCGGGTCGAGTTCTTCCTGAACCACCCGCTGACCGCAGAGCAGAAGACCAAGATTCGCCCCGCCACCTCCGCCGGTTCCAGCTCAGCGCCGTAGAAGGCCGTCGCGTGCGATCGCGGAGGTCGTCTCCGCGTCGTCGGGCCGTGCCAACACACGCTCGAGCACCGGGTGCTGCGTCGAGCGGTCGCCAGCCAGGTCGGGCACCATCACCCGTGCCAACCCGGCCACGAACGCACGGCAGACCTCGCACCCCGCAAGGTGCTGCCGGACGTCCGCAGGGACCGAGCGTCCCTCGACGAGCGCGAGGGCGCTTTCTTCGTCGATGCAGGGCACAGACTGGGCAGGCTATCCGGCGAACACGTCGTAGCAGGACCCGTCACAGGACGCCCCGACCGTGTTCACGCAGGCGGTGAACGTCTCGGCGTCGGGTTCGGGTTCGGACTCGCACAGCTCGAAGCATGTCCCGTGCTCGGCGGGATCGATGCAGTCGAAAAACAGCAGCCCATCACACGCGCCCTGGCAGGCCATCGCGACATCGCCACCGGTCTCGTCGCCCGCACCGCCTTCTCCGGCCCCTTCGAGGCAAACCGGGTTGATCTCGCAGGTGTCGGGCGCGTTGAGGCACGCCGCGACGACAGCCTGCTCGTCGGTCGACAAGGCCCCGCACGCGAGGGCACACGAGGGGCTCTCACTGAGGTCGCTGACGTCACACCCTGCGTCCACGTACGCCTGACAGGCCGCCTCGCACGAACTCGGCGTGGTTCCCGAGTCACTGCTCCCCCCCGAGGTCGAATCGGAGCCTGGCTCGTCCGCATCGAGTAGGTTGTCCAAACACGCGGGGTCGCAGCTCGGCACGCTGTTCATCACGCAGCTCGCAAACAGCTCCACCTCCCCCTCCACACGGTTCGGGCAGGCATTCCAGCAGACTTCGTGGGTGTCCCCGTCGATGCAGTCGAAAAACTGGAGTCGGTCACACGCCTCACGGCACCCGGCCACCGCCGAGGCCCCAGGCGCATCGCCTCCACTGTTGGAGGCGCCGTCGGTCGCACCACCGCCGTCATCGTCCGCAGAACCGAGGTCGCACCCCGCCAACGCGAGGCCAAAGGCAAAAAGCAAAACACAGGGGCTCTTCATCTCGCCCCTCGACGTCACGAGTCGGAGAACCGTCGCACTCCCGACGCGATTTTTCGTGCGGCGTCAGTCGATGAGCGCGCGCATACTGACCTCGAACCGGCTTTGAATCAGCCGAAAGATGCTCTCCAGCTCGTGCTCCGCCACCTCGAGATGCTCGGTCATGTGGGCGCGCGTCCCTTCGAACAGCTGGGTGCGCAACGTCGCGAGCCGCCGCGCAGCCGTGGCCCGGTGCACCCCGCACGCCGCCGCGACCTGCGGCAAGGTCAGCGCGTCGACGAACCGATAGCGCAGCAACAGCTTGTCGTCGGCGGTGAGTCCCTCGACGGCGGCTGCAAAGGCGGCGCGAAACGCTTCGCGGTAGTGCCGCTTGAGAAACGCCAGCTCCGGGTCGACCGGCGTCAATGCTTCCCCCGCCGCGTCGAGCAAGTTGCGTCGTCGCGCCGCCGTGCGCTGCACGCTCATCGCCTCCCGGGTCGCGACCGCCTTGACCCAAGCGCTCAATGGACCCTGTCCGGAGTACTGACGCAGCTTGGGCTCGGGTGCGGCGAGCAGCTTCTCCAGCACGCTCGACCGCACGTCACCTGCGGTGCCCTCATCCAGACCGAGCCGCTGCAGGGCCACGTCGATGTCGGGGCCGTGACGGGCACCGAAGCGTTCCAACGCTGCGGCGTCCCCCTCGAGACAGGCGCGGGCGAGCGCGAGGTCGTCCTGGTGTTTGGGTTGCGTCACAACGCGTCGGGGAGGTCCCACGAGATGATCGGCTGTCCGTCGAGAATGCCGATCGGGGAGTAGTAGAGGCGGCCGTTGGGGCTCACGGTCACGCGTCCACGCGCCGGCATGGTCTGAAACGGCGCCTGGACGCCCGTGAACGGCTCCAGGCTCACGACGTCGAGACTGCGCAGGCTGACGTAGAGCAGCCCCGAGAACGCGTCGAACGACATGTTGGTCACGTCCTCTCCGAAGTCGATCACCTCGGTCGCCGTTCCCGTGACGACGTTGTAGCGGTAGACCGTGCCCCCCAGCGTCGCGACCATGATGTGGACCTCGGTCAGGGGCGCGGCCGCGGTGACCCGCGCATCGAACATCGAGATCTGCTGCTGGGTCTGCGCCTCGAGATCAGCCGTGTGCAGGTTGCCGTTGCCCTCGGCGTTGCCGACGTACAGCACGCGATCGATGCCCCAGGTGAGGCCGAACGGTCCGGCGTCGGCGCCCGTGCTGCCAAAGGGACCCGTCGAGTCGGTGACGACCGCGGGAATGACGAGAGGCAACGGCTCCATGGCGTCCTCCTCCACCAAACGCGCCACGCCTTGCGGCGGGTCTGTGAAACATCCGCAGGTCGAACAACAGATGTACGTGAGCGCGACCTCGCCGATCCCCTCGACGGTCTCGGGCGGCGGCGGCACGGTGCCCGCACCGACGGGCAGGGGAACCGCTGCGGCAGGGGGAGGCGTGAGCGCCTTGAGCACCGCCACCTCTCCCATGTTGAGGTTGGAGACCCCGGCCCACTCGGTGAGCTCACCATCGGGGGTCAGCCGTCGCAGGTAGTCTGTCCCCGAGCGGAGCGTGACCATCCACGAGGTGCAATCGTCGGCGAACTCGAGGTCGCTGATCTCGGTCGAGAACGGCCCGTTGAGCAGCTCGTCGGAGGGGGGCTCACAGTCGATCGAACGCTCGCAAGAGCAGAACGTGCCCCAGCATGCGCCGTCATCGGCACAGGCTACGCCCGCGCACGGTGGGTAGGGCAGGCACTCGCCCTGGTCGTCGCACACCGTGCCCGGGCCGCACAGCTCGCCGCCACACGGGGTGTACTCTCCGGACAGGACACAGGCTCCGCCCGGATCCATGCACTCCCCGGTGATGTGGTCGCAGACCTGCCCCGCCGCCGTGCACGGGTCGGGTTGTTGCCCCTGGCAGGTGGTCTCGCAGACCCCGTCCACGCAGCGCTGGTTCGGACCGTTGCAGAACGTGCACCCATCGCCCCCGGTCGTGGACCCATCGGCTGCGGTCGTGTCGCTCGGACCGCTCGTGGTCGACGAAGGGTTCGTGGTGCCGCTCGCCGTGGTGACCTCGTCCCCGCTACTTCCGCCCGAGCCCGACTCGGTCGCGGTGGCCGTGGCGGTCACCGTTGCCGTGGTGGGCGTCGACGTCGCATCGGACGCATCGCCCCCTCCACAGCCGAGCAAGCCAAGACCAAAGAACCAGATCCCCCGCGTTCGCATCGGGGGACACGATATCAGGGAGTCGCTGGCAGCACTTTGCCGGGATTGAAGATCCCCGCGGGATCGAGCGCCTGCTTGATCGCCCGCATCATCGCCAGCTCGCCCTCGGCACGGCTGAAGTGCAGGTGGTCGCGCTTGAGCAAGCCGATGCCGTGCTCCGCCGAAACGCTGCCTCCGAAGCGTTGGACGAGCGCGTAGGTTTCCTCGTCGAACGCCTTGGCCCGGGCCACGAACGACTCGACCGACTCGCCCTCGGGCTTGAGCACGTTGAGGTGCAGGTTGCCGTCCCCCACGTGGCCGAACACGAGTGCTTCGGCGTCGGGCAGCGCTTTGGCGACGGCCGGACGCCACACCTCGAGAAATGCCGTCACCTCGGAGATCGGCAGCGCGATGTCCGACTTGTGCGGCGTGTGGCCATGCAGCGATTCGCTGATGCCCTCGCGATACTCCCAGAGGTCTTTGGCCTGCGCCGCCGTCGAAGCCACGACCGCGTCCTCGATCTCCCCCGCGTCCTGAGCGTCGGCAAGGCAAAGCGTGAGCAGATCGTGGGCACGCTCGTCCGCGTCTTCGCCGTCCCCCTCGACCTCGATCTCGATCAGCACATGCTGAGCGCTGGGCTCGGCGAATGGCCCACGCCCGGTGAGTCCGCGATGCTCGAGCACGTGCTTCAAGCAGCCTTGGTCGAAGCACTCGAACGCTTGGAGCGGCAGCTCGCAGCGCACTCGCGTGAACAACGACAGCACACGCGCGTCGTCCGGCACCGAACACAGCGCAACGAGCAACCCCTTCGGCGGCGTGCACAGCCGCATCGTCGCCCCGACGATGATGCCCAAGGTGCCCTCGGCCCCGATGAACAGCTGCCGCAGGTCGTAGCCGGTGTTGTCCTTGACCAACGACCCGCCCAGATGAAGCACCTCGCCGCTGGCGACCACCACATCCAGACCACTGACCCAAGCCCGCGTCGACCCATAGCGAAGCACCTTCACGCCCCCCGCGTTGGTCGCAATGCTGCCCCCGATCTGCGCGCTGCCCTTGGCGGCGAAGTCCACCGGGTAGAGCAACCCTTCAGCCTCGGCCGCCATCTGCACCGCCTCGACCGTGGCCCCCGCCTCGCAACGCAAGGTCTGTCCAGCCACATCCACCCCGAGCACCGCGTTCATACGCTCGAGCGACAAGACGACCTCCCCCTTCGTCGCGGTCGCCGCCCCGGTCAGCCCCGTCCGCCCTCCCGACGGCACGATGCCCACCCCGGCCTCACCACAAACCCGCACCACCGCCTGCACCTCCGCAACCGTCTTCGGCAGCACGACAACTCCTGCACTGACTGGCCAGTCACCTCGACACCGATCCGTCCCGTAGTAATCGAGGTCACCAGCCTCCGTCCGAACGTGCTCGCCCCCCACAACCTCGACCAACGCAGAAACCAGAGAAGAGTCCTGTCCCACGAGCCGACTCTAAAAGGCATCCCCCCCAACCGCCACACCCACCACCTGAGCAAGACAAAACAAGGTTCGCGAAGCACACGCCCGAAACCGAAAGCCGCAGCCCTGCCCGAGCCTGCACCGTCAACGCGAGAGCGAGCGAACCAGGGTTCGCGCGGCACGCTCAGAAACCAAGGGCCGCAGCCCTGCCCGAGCCTGCACCGTCAACACGAGAGCGAGCGAACCCGGAGGGTTCGCGCAGCGGTAAAGAAACAAGGTTTGCGAGGGCAGACGCCCCCTCGCAGCCTCCGGAGAGGAGGCCCTCCTCACCCAAAGGGGGAGGGCCGACGACCGGAGGCGTACGCCCACCCCCACCCCGAGCAACCGGGCCACAGCCCTGCCCGAGCCTGCACCGTCAACACGAGAGCGAGCGAACCCGGAGGGTTCGCGCAGCGGTAAAGAAACAAGGTTTGCGAGGGCAGACGCCCCCCTCGCAGCCTCCGGAGAGGAGGCCCTCCTCACCCAAAGGGGGAGGGCCGACGACCGGAGGCGTACGCCCACCCCCTCCCGAGCAAACCAACAAAAAGACCGCGGATGTACCGTCCGCGGTCTTTTCCAAAAACCCCACTTGGGGCAGGAGGAATGATCGACCTCAAAGGCCCTGGGGCGGTGAGCTGGGCTGGCGAAGAAGCTGCCGAACCATGCGTACGACCGATTTCACGACCGGGTGCCCCTTGATGAAGACAACGCCAATGACGTGTTTGTCGTCGCCCGAGACCATGACCTTGTGGTCACCGACCTCGACACGGACCGAAGGCTCGCCAGCGATCTGGCGCAGCTTGACGGCTTCCATGACGATGGGACGCCAGTTGTCGTCACCGACCCAGGAGACCTGTCCGGTTTGAGCGGTTTGAGCAGCCGGTGCTGGAGCAGCGGGTGCGGGGGTGGGTGCGACGGCGGGTGCCGGCGCGGGGGCTGCGACACTCGGGGCTGGGGCCGGTGCGGGAGCACCGAAGCCACTGGGTGCCGCCGGTGCGGGCGCTGGAGCCGGCGTGGGTTCGGGAGCCGACGATGCGTCGCCAGTCATGTCGAGGACTGCCACGATGCCGTCGTGGCGGAGCACGCGCTCGATTCGATTCGTTGCCATGGTGATGACCTGAGTTCCGGGCGAAGGAGTTCGGCGGCAGTTTCGGACCGCCGACCGCGCTCGTTGTACAAAACCGCCCGATGCGCGTCAATCACGCTGGGCCCTGCGTGCACGTTTCACCCCCGCGGTTCACGCGGTTGAAATTGCCGTAGGAGCCCCTGGAGAACGTTGTTCAATAGGAGCGCTGCGCCCGCACGATCGGGCGCGCAACGTCTGCGCGTGTTACGCGAAGCGGGGGTGCGCAATTCGCGAGGGGTGTTCGTGGGGTCTTCGGGGGCCTATGTTCGGCGCCCTTCAGTGCCCGCTCTCCTCCGCCTCCTGCTTCTCGCCACCGTGGTGATCTCGGCCTGCACGTGCGGGACCGAAGAGGCTCCGGCGCCGACCCCGGTGCCTCCGCCCCAGGTCGGCATGGCTCCCGCGGATCCCGCAGCTTCGGAGGCGCAGACGCCGTGGCCCGCGGATCCCCGTCAGGTCACGGTACACGATGCGGCAGATCTCTCCCGGATCGACCTGGCGATCGTCGAGCACCTCGACCTGGCGCTGTCCGCTCCGGACCGGGTCGGCTTCATCGACGACGGCAGCCCCGAGGACGGCTGCAGCGGCCTCGACTTGGTGCAGCTCGCGGGCCAGACACCCAACCTGGTGAGCCTGCGCGTCTCGGGTTGCGAGGGCGCCGTCCAGTCCGGGCTAGGTGCGTTCGCGGCCCGGCTCACGCAACTCGAGCTGGCCGACATGCGCATCGACGGCGTGATCGTGGGTCGGCTGGCGCAGCTTCAGAAGCTCGAACAGCTCAGCTTGCGACGGGTGTCGGCGGGCGCCGAACCACTCACACCGCTTCGCAAGCTCGACCTGCAAGCGGTGCGTCTGTCCGAACTTCCCAAGGACAGCGAGATCTCGCTGATCTTGGATCTGTGGCCTCGCAAGCTCCGCAGTGTGGTGCTCGAAGGCAACTGGGCGGGACACAAGGCGATGCTCACGCTGGCTAAAGCCGACGCCTTGGAACGACTCGAGCTTCGCGACACTCGCATCGGCAACTTCTCGCTCAACCAGATCAAGCCGCTCGACAAGCTGCGCGAGGTCGTGTTCTCGGGCAGCACGTTCAACGACAACTCGCCGCTCTACTTTCGCGAACTGCCGATCAAGAGCTTCGAGTGCGACTGCCCTCGTCTCGGTGACGTGGGGCTCCGTTCGCTTCGCCACAGCAAGGGCATCCGCACTCTCGAGCTGCGCGGCACCCAAGTCACCGGAGAGGGACTCGCCGCCATCGAGGACCTCACCGAGCTCGAAACACTCGTGCTCACAGGCATCGACGTCGGGCCGAAGGGCTTCGAGGCCTTGGCGAAGTTCCCCAAGCTGCGACGACTGCAGCTCGCAGGAGAACTCGAGCGGCCGCGCATGGAGAAGCTGTCGCTGCTCACCACGCTCGAAGTGCTGAGCCTCGACTACCCCACGCTCGACGACCGTGCGATGCCCGAGCTGGCGGCCCTCACTCGACTGAAGACACTCGACTTGGGCAATACCCGAGTCTCCGATGACGGTCTGGCCTCTCTGGCGGTGCTCACCGATCTGCAGACCCTGCACCTGCACCACACACGCGTCACCAACCGCGGTCTCGCTCCGCTTGCCGAGCTGGCTGCCCTGCGCGTGCTGGAGCTCGACCACACCGACGTGGTGGACGCAGGCGTCGAACACCTCGTCGCGCTGTCCAGCCTCGAAGAGCTCCGCCTCGACCACACGCTGGTCACCGATGCCGCCGTCGAGCACCTCTCCAAGCTCGAAAACCTCCGTCGTCTCAACCTCAGCCACACCGTCGTGACCCGAGAAGGCGTCGCGCCCCTCGAGCGGCTGCCCCAACTCGACACGCTCGGCCTCGACGGCATTCGACAATGACGGTCCCACCGTCGTTGCACACGAAGCTCGGGCACACGAAGCTCGGGGCATGCGACGACGGTGCCTCTTGGTGCTCGCGCTCGGTCTTGGATGTGCACGCCCCGCGCCACCGACTCTCGCCCCGCCGAGCACGTTCGAGATCCCGCTGCCCGACTTCTTCGGTGAGGGCCTCGCGTGGGACGCCCACCGAGACCGGCTGATGCTGGGCGGCATCGTCGGGCAGTCGATCGCGACCGTGGAGCTGCCCGATGGCCAGCCGCATCCGTTCGCCGAGCCACCGTCGCAGTGGTCGGTCTTCGGGCTCGCCGTCGACAGCGAGCAGGATGTGCTCTGGGCTGCATGTTCCGCCGTGCCCCAGGGTCGTCGACGCCCAGACCCCGAAGGCCCCGCCGCCATCGTCGGCTTCGCCCTGGAGGATGGTCGTGTCGTCGCCACCCGCGTTGTGGACGATGGGACCGAGCACCTCATCGGAGACCTCGTGGTCGCCCCCGGAGGTAGGGTCTTCGCCACCGACACGCTCGGCGGGGGGCTGTACTCGACGTCGCTCGCCGACGACACACTGCACGCGGTGCTTCCGCCGAGCACGTTTCGCTCACCTCAAGGCGTGGTTGCTCGGGATGCGAGTACGCTCGTGGTTGCCGACTACAGCACCGGGCTGCATCGCGTCGCGTTGAACGTCGATGGAGTGTCGGGCCAAGCCCATCTCGTGGAGCCGCCGACCGACGTGGACCTTCGTGGGATCGACGGGTTGGCGCTTCGCGAACAAACCCTGGTCGCAGTGCAGAACGGAGCCAAGACCCCGCGTGTTCTCCGACTGGAGTTGGACCCAAACGCGAGCCGAGTGCACCGAGCAGAGGTCCTGGTGGTCCCTGACGCCGCGAACGGAGAGCCGACACTGGCCACGATCGTCGAAGACGAAGTCTGGGTAATGCAAACGGACTTCTGGCCCCGGGTATTCGACAACGACGGACGTCCTCGCCCCGATGTCCGCATCACGCCCCCCACGATCGTTCGCATCCCGCTGTCACGCGGCTGAGCATGCGCCGACCGACTCCGTGCCGGGTGCAGGGCCCGACTCGTTGAACGGCACACAGACCTGCCCCTCCGAGACACCGTCGCATGTCGCGTCGGGGTCATCGTCGTCCAGGTCACAGTAGCGGCTGCAGCACCCGGCGGACTCGGTACACCCCGGCACGGCGGCCGCGGGGGCGCAGAACAGCCCTCCGTCGCACTTGTTGAACGCGAGACACGGGTCGCCGTAGCCCCCGCCGACCGGGGCTGCATCGACGGCACACACGAACTGCCCGCCCGAATCACCTTGGGGAATGCACAGCTCTCCCTCCGCACAGTCCGTCCCCAGCGGGTCGCACGTTTCGAGACAGATCGGCAGCATGCCGCCGTTGTAGACCGAGCAAACCGTGCCCTGCGGGCATATCCCGGCCCCCAGCGACCCACCACACAACGAGACACAAACCCCGTCCGTCTCTCCGGGCGCGACGTTCCAGCACATCAGCCCCACGTCGCAGTCGTCCTCCCCGCCCACAGGCCCCTGCGGCGCGACGCAAGATTCGCCGAGTTGCTTCGGCGAAGCGACGAGCGGCGAACACCGGAGGTCGTTCCACGTCCCGTCCCCGTCACCCGAGTACGGCATGCACTTCTGCGCCCCGCTGCAGTCCTGGGCAAACACGTCGCACTCGGTGTTCGTCGGCGGTGGCGTCGTCGGCGAGGCGTTCGTCGACGTCTCCGCGCTTCCCGAGTCGTCCAACAAACCGTCGTCGTCCGGGCCCGTCCCGCTCGAACCGCCTCCGCCGGCCGGAGCCACATCGGAGCATGCCGTGAGAACAACGAGGGCCGCGACCGCCAAGGGTTTCACGCGGACCCAACGGATCGGCGCGCGAGGCCTTACAGCGAATCGTCCCGCACGACCCGGGCGCGAAGCTGCACCATCGATCCGTACGTCGCGTGGTGCTCGAACACCAACGGCTGCCGTTGCTCGAGCGTGCCAAACAGCGGCACCCCCTGACCGAGCAGCACGGGAACCATCGTCACGACGATCTCGTCGACGCGCCGGGCTTGCAGTGCCGACTGAATCAAGGCCCCGCCATCGATGTACACGTCGCGGTCGCCCGCTGCCTCGATGGCCTGCTCCACAACGGCATCGATGTCTCCACGCACCGCCCGCACCGTCGGCGCGACGGGTTCGAGAGGCCGTGTCGTGGCCACGAGCACCGGCGTGTCCCCGTAGAGCCACTCGCCGCCGAAGCCCGTGACGACGTCGTACGTTCGCCGGCCCATCAGCAGCGCGCCGACCTCGGCCATGAACGCCGCAAACCCCAGCACCCCCTCCCCCTCCTCGGCGTTGGGGTCGGTCGGGAGCCAGGAAAGGTCGTCGTCGGGTCCCGCGATGAATCCATCCAGCGACGCCGCCATGTAGGCCCGAACTCGAGGCATGACGCACTTTAGTTCAACGCGACCGCTTGCATTTTACCAAATGGATAGTAATTTCGTTCTCGGCGATGCCAGTGGAGATTCAGCTCGACTACGACCGCGGGGTGCCGATCTATCGGCAGATCATCGATGCGGTCCTCTCCGCGCTCTCGACGGGCGCGGTGAAGCTCGGCGAGCAGCTCCCCACGATTCACGAGCTGGCGCGCCGCCTCGACGTCAACCCGAACACCGTCGCCCGGGCGTACCGAGATCTCGAGCAGGGCGGGCACATCGTGTCCAAGCGGGGCCGCGGCACGTTCCCAGCCCCGCGCACCCCCGCGCCCCTCGACACCGACGCCACGCTTCGCGAGCTCTATGACCGCGCGGTGGCAGACGCGGCTCGTCACAAGATCAGCGCCCAGGATCTGGTCGCCTACTTTCAAAAGGCCTTCGATGAACAAACCCGGTAGCCGCGCCATTCTTCGCGCCTCGTTCCGCACCCTCCGCGCCAACCCGCGCCTGCTGTGGTTTCCCGTGGTCACCCTGGTCGGTGCCGTGTTTGCGGTGGGCTTCGGTGCCACGTTGGCGTGGCTCTCGTCCAAGGTCGCCATGAACCCCACCGTCGACCTGGGCCCGTGGACATTGTTGTTCGCAGGTGAACCCCCCGAGGGTGGAGACGTGATGGTCCGCGGCGTCGCGGCGGGCAGCCTGCTCACCGCGGTGCTGCTGCACCTGTGGTCGTTGGTGTGCTCGGTCAGCCTCAGCCGCGCCACGATGGATGCCTTGGCCGGCCGCGCGTGGACCTTTGGCGGCTCGACCCGCGCCGCACGGAGCCGGCTGGGCGCCATCGCCACCGTCGCCGTTGCCCAGGCGGGCGTCGGCCGATTGCTGCGCAAGAAACCCTCCGAGAAGAAGGGTTTCTTCGCCACTGCCCTGAGCCGCTTCACCACCAGCATTCTCGAAATGGCGTGGTGGGCCGTCACCTATCTCATCGTGCCGGTGCTGGCCAAAGAGAACTGCAACGGCATCAGCGCCCTTCGCCGTTCCGGCAAGCTGTTCCGCAAGACGTGGAAGGAAGCGTTCATCGGCCGCCTCGCACTCGGTTGGGTCTGGGCCTTGTTCGGTGCCGTCGCCGTCGTGCCCTTCGGCGTCTGCGTCTACCTCGGCATTCAAGATCCGCGCTGGCTCATCATGGCCTTCGTCGCCCCCGGAGCCATCGCCTTGTTCGGCGTCGTCTTCGTCCGCACCCTCGACATGATCTATCGCACCGCGCTGTACGTCTTCGCCACCGAGGGCGTCGTGCCCGAGCCCTTCGACCAGCCCGAGCTCCACGACGTCTTCATCGTCGCCAAGTGACTCACGCTGGAGGCTGCCTCCGGGCCGCTTCGAACATGGCCATGCCCGCGAGCAAGGTCGTCAGGTCCGGAGGGGCGGGCTACGATGTCCGCCTGTGAAATCCGATACCCGATGGGGCCGAGAGCTGCATGGCATCTCGCCCCTCGTCCTCGAAGACGAGCAGGATGCTCTCGTTCTCGCCGCACGAAACATCGAGACGTGTGCGTGGGACGCAGTGCTGCGAGCGGTTTCCCGCGCCCACCATGACAGTCCTACGCACGGTGCGGCCTTGCTCGAGTTTGCCAGCGCAGTTCACCTCACGACTGACGGAGATCTGCACGGCACCATCGCCAGGCTCTACTTCTCGCTGGGACGCAACACCCCCGCCCTGCTCAGCGACGCCCTTGCCGAACATCTCGCGAACACCCTCTTGGACCGAGGAGAAGCGAGCTGGGCCGCGTTGGCCTGGGCGCTGCATTCGGATGGGCAGGCCCGCATTCGAGCCCTGGTCGACTGCGGTGACGTGAAGCGTGACTGGTTGTCCAACGAGGGCTACGAAGAGCTCGAGGCGCTGGTCTTCGAACGTGCCGATGCGACGGGCGATGCGGGATGGCAGGCGATGAGTGCCCTGCTCGCGGCACGAGACACCCAAGGGGACTTCGACGAGCGCACGATGCTCGCCCTCTCGACGCCGTCCGACCACGCGTGTCCGCGAGCATGGGGCGTGCGTGTTCAAGTGCTCCTCGCGTTGGAGCACGCCGACGCGCTCCACTCGCTGGTGACCGAGGCCATCCGTGTGTTCGGCACCGACGCCCGCGCGTTGCTGGAGCTGCTCGACGCCTCCAACGCCGACGCTGAGCTCGAACTGCTCGTCGAGCGGCTCTCCGAAATCGCCCCTGAGCTCGCCAGCGCACGCTCGACACGCATCTCCGAGGACAACCACGACGAACCTCGCATCGCCGGCGCCACGAATCCGTTGCTCCAAGGATCACCCGCCAGCCTCATCGAGGGTGCGTTGCTCCTGCTTCCAGAACCCCCTCGCCGCACCGACGACGAGTGGCTCGAGCGAAAGAAGGCCGGCGACTCTGCGATGAAGGACTGGCTGTCGCGCTGGGTCTTCATCGGCTTGGCCGTCATCGGCCTGGTCGGGACCCTACTGCGCCTGTTGTAGTCGCTACGGCAGGACGACCTGCGCGCCCAGGGTACGGGCGCGTGCTCGCATCGTGTCGAGCCAGGCGACGCTCTTGCCGACTGCGGCTCCCAGAGCGTTACCGTCGGCGAGACCGCAAGCGACTGCGGTCGCGAGCGCGCATCCGGTTCCGCGAGGGTCGGGTCCGTCTTGGCGAGGCCGCGAGAACACGCGCACTTCCTCGCGCGTCCACAGGGTGTCGCAGACGCGGTCGCCTCCGTCGTGGCCGCCCTTGCGAAGCAACGCGGTTGCACCGTTGAGTTCGAGCCACCCCTGCGGGTCGGCACCGCCGACGAGAGCATCGTATTCCTTGCGGTTGGGGGTGACGACGCTGCCCGACACCAAGGCCGCAAAGCCGTCGGGCGATGTGCCCATCGACCCCCCTGCGCTCGCGCCCAACACCGGGTCGACCACCCGCGGCACGTTCACGTCACGCAGCGCGTCGACCACCGTGGCAACGACCGACTCGGGCACGAGGCCGACCTTCACCGCGGCGGGCTCGGGCGCGCGGAGAAACTGGAACCGCAGCGCCTCCGCGTCCATCGGTCCGGCCACGGCCGGCTTGCCATCCCCCTGTTGGGTCAACGCGGTCACCACCACATGCACGGCACGGCCCGGCGCCATCGCTCGCGCGGTCGCAACATCCCGAAGCACGCCCGCCCCTCCCGACGGATCGAGTCCCCCCACCAGCCACAGGGCGCCGTCCTTCACAGACCGCAATCGTAACAAGGCAGCGCACCCACGCCCACTCGACGCATCTCTACCGTACGACTTCCACGGTCACGATGCGATCGTGGGGCAGGATCGCGTCCAGCACGTCCAGTCCCTCGGTCACTCGGCCGAGGATCGTGTAGCGACCATCCAGGCGGGGTTCTCGGGCCTGCGCGATGAAGAACTGGGAACCACCGGTGTCCTTGCCCGCCAGTGCCATGCCCACGATACCGCGCTCGTACTTCTGGTTGCTCCACTCACACGGCACGAGGTAGCCGGGTCCGCCGTAGCCGTCGCCGCGCGGGTCACCGCCCTGGATCACGAATCCGGGCACCACCCGGTGAAAGGTGAGGCCGTCATAAAAGCCCTCGGCGGCAAGCGACGCGACGCTGGTCTGGTTCCACGGTGCGGGGCCCTCGAAGGTGATCGTCATGGTCCCGGCCGAGGTCACCACCCGCAGCCCGGTGGCATCCGCGAACGTCTCCCGACGTGTCTGCAACGTGGCGTCGAACGGAGCGGAACCCGGCGTGGCCACGGCCGCATCGAACTCCCGTGCGAGCTCGGGCGTCGCTTGCAACGCGGCCTGAGCAGCGCGTCTCACCGCCACCGCGGGGTCGCTCGCCAGCGGCAGGACCGAAGCCCGCAACCAGGGGGCGATGAGCGCCCCGCTTTCGTCCTTGCCCCCACTGCGCGCGAGGTTGCCCAAGGCCTCGATCGCCGCCACCCGGGCTTCGATCATCGTGGCGTTGGGCCACCGTGTCGCGGCCTGCTGCAACGCAGGCAGTGCGCTCTCATCACGCCGCGCCCGATCGCGAGCTCGCGTCGCCAACGCTGCCGCTGCCGCTGCGCGCACGCCCACGTCCTCGCGCGCCAACCCGGCACGAAGCGTTGTGCTCACCTTCGGGTCGTCCACGTCGACCAACGCTGCAATCGCCGCTGCAGCCACGGTCGACCGAACATCGCCAGCACGCTCCAACAGCATCGCCGCTTTGGTTTCGCGAGACATCGCCGCGCCCACCCGAAGCAACGCTTCGATCTCCAGCACCTCGGCATAACCCTCGGGAAGCTCGTCCACCCCCTGCGCGCATTGGCGCAACGCCGAGAGGTCTCCACTCCCGATCGAAGCCAGCAACTCCGCTTCGCACAGCGCCAACGTCAGCGCCTTGCGGCGGCGTCCTTGGGCCGCGTCTGCGGCCGACTTCAGCGCCAACCGCAACGGAGACAGTTCCCGCAGCAACTCGGGAGTGCCGACCACCGCGTCACGAAGCCCGCGCAGCGCTTCCAACAACACGTGCACGCGCGGGCCCTCGAACGCGTCGGGCTTGGCGAGCCCCAGACGCTTGGCCAACACGGAGCGGCCATCGGCATGCCCAGCCAAGGCGCGCACCGCTTCGACCTCGACCATCCACGACTCCGTCCCCGCCTCGAGCACGGAGGCGGGCACCTCGGCCGGCACCTCTCCCAGAGCCGCCAACGCCTTCCAGGTGATCCGACGCCGCTGTGGGTCTTCCGAAACCAACGCGGGCGTCAGCCGTTCGACCAACGTGCCGCGCACCGGCCCGGCCAGCAGCTCCGCCGACGGACCCGCGCATCGACTGACCGCATAGGTGGCGGCCAGCGCATGGGTGTCCTCGGGTGAAATCCGAGTCGCCAGCGCCTCCAGGCCTGCGCTCGTCGCCGCATGACCGCGTGCGCACAACATGCCCAACGCTTCGAGTGCGGTTCCGCGGTCTGCACTGTCCTCCCCCTCCAGCAATACCGACAGTCGCGTCTGCGAACGCTCGCCTCCAATGCGTGCAACCGCGAACAACAATGCATCGACCTCGTCGGACGCTTCGGTCACCGCCAGCCGGCTCCACACCGCATCCTCCAGCGATGCCCACCGCCCCTCGCCCTCGGGGCCGGGCTCGTGTGCCGGCGGATCCAACAGCCCGAGCGCCGCGAGATGAGCCGAAGTCGCCCCCGCGTTGCCTTCCAACCATGCTGCCGTCGCATCGACTGCGCCGGGACCTCCGATGCGGGCCACCGCCCAGGCCGTGCGCGCGTCACTCCCCGAGGGGAGCGATTCGGCACCCCGAGCGAACTCCAGCGCTTCGAGCGCGGGAGCCCTCGCCACCACCCCGTCACCCCATCCATCCACGATCTCCGGCTCGGTGGACGGTTCGGTTTCGGCAGCCTTCGGACTCGCCTCAGCGGCCGCTGGGGCCGGTTCTTTGCACCCGGAAGCCAGGCCGAGCAGCAGTGTCACGACAAGGCGTCCGCGGACCATGCCCGGTGGACGGTAGACCACTCACGCCCGGCGGTGCACGTTTTGGGCATGGCCAGCTTCAACGGCACCGTCCGCCACAACGACCTCGAAGGCGGCTTCTTCGAGCTGCACACCGACGACGGCAACACGTACCGGCTCCAGGGCGCCAAGGGATTGTCAGCCGGTGCAAAGGTCGTGGTGCACGGCACCGTCGAGTCGGGCGGCTTCGGCATTCAAATGTCCGGGCCGGCGATCAACGTCGACAAGATCGAGCCCGCGTAGTCACGCGACGCGCTGCGGCCACCCTCCACATTCGGGACAGTCGTACCTGCGTGATACGGTGACCTTCTGTGGTTCACTCTGTATTGCGTTGGGGGATTGGACTGACCGCATGTGCGCTGCTGGGGGCTGGCTGCGGGGATTCTTGCGAGGATGACGGCTTCGGCGGGGCCAACTGCGTCGCCCCGCCGATCGGCGAAGGCATGACGAGTGGTGGTCAAACGTCCACCGGAGCGGATGGCACGTCGTCGACCACGGGCAGCGCTAACGAAAGCACCAGTGGCGACCCCGAGACGTCCACGGGCGAGGACGCGACCTCGACGGGAGCGGTCGGTTCGCAGACCTGGTGCGCCGACGCGGACCAAGACGGCTTCGGCAACCCGGACGAGTGTCAGGAGGTCTCCGACGACGAAGAGCCCCCGGCGGGCGCCGTCACCGACGACACCGACTGCGACGACGGGTCCGACCGCACCTTTCCCGGCGCCGCCACACAAGAGTCCACCGACGCCTGCACCAAGGACAGTGACGAAGACGGTTGGGCCGATGCGTCCCCCCCGGACGGCGTCGAAGCGGGCACCGACTGCGACGACGACGACGGCTTCACCTTTCCCGGCTCGGCCGAGCTCGACGACGACGCGGCATGCATGCGCGACGCCGACGACGACGGCTACGGAGACACGATGCCTCCGCGAGGCGGCACCGCGGGCACCGACTGCAACGACGACGACGCCGACGTTCCCTCCGCCAACGCCTGCCTGACGTGGTGCCTCGATAGCGACGACGACCAGTATGGCGACCCCGACAACTGCGTCTCGCAGGTCGACCCGCCCAAGGGCCACGTGGGCAACGACGCAGACTGCGATGACAGCAACGCCGAGGCGTTTCCCGGCGCGGCCCCCAACGACGACGGCAGCGCATGCATGCTCGACGCCGACGGCGACGACTACGGCGACTCGGCCCCAGCCAATGCCGCGATCACGGCGGGCTCGGACTGCGACGACCTCGAAGCGCTGGTGTTCGACGCCTGCTTCGACTGCCCCGCCGGCACGTTCTTCTGCAACGGCGACGACAACGCCTCACAGTGCAACGCAACCGGCACCTGGGGTGTGCAGGTCGACACCTGCAACTTCGGCTGTGACGACATGGGCGGAGCTTGTTGGACCGCGCTCACGGCCGACACCGGAACCTGTGCCGAGATGCTCGAAGGCGGCGCGGCGACGCTGTCCGCGGGCGCCATGGGAGGCGACGGCAACTACGCCTTTGCGTGGACCCCGAGCGCATCACTGAGCGCCGACGACACGGCCACCGTCACCGCAACGCCGCTCGATCCGACCACCTACGCCGTGGCCGTGTCCGACGGCGAAGGCAACGCGGCGGGCGACGAAGTCACGCTGCACATCACCGACCAGGACTGGAATCAGCTCGCACCCGGCTGCGCCTCATACGTGTGGGCCGACATCTTCGACGCCCCCGCACCGCCTCCGAACAACGAGTTCCCTGGCGGCGGTCCGATCCACTGCAACACCGCCAACAACAGCCTGCCCAACGCGTACGTCTGTCCGCAGGTCATCGAACAGGCCCAAGTCGCGTTCGACCTGGAAGTGGTCAACAACGCCGACAACGACGGCATCGGCTTCGTCTTCGGCTGGCAAGACGCATCGCACTTCTACCTGCTCTCCTGGAAGCAGAGCCCCGAGGCTGCCCCTTGGGGACAATGGGAAGAAGGCATCACGATCAAGCGCATCGAGGCCGACGACCCCGCCGACATCACGGGCGAAGACCTCGCGGCCAGCTACGACACCGCGCACGGCACCGTACTCGCCACGCCGGCCGAGTTTCATCCCTTCGGCTGGGCCAACCGGGTCCTCTACCGCGTCTTCGTCGACGTCGACGGCGACACCACGACCATCACCATCGTGAACCAGGACACCAGCCTGATGGTCGCGATGGGCGACATCACCGACCCCGCCCTCGGGCCCGGCGCCATCGGCAGCTACAACGCGTCCCAACGCTCCATGTGCACGGACCACTGGAACTCCAGCTGCCTGTAGCCGTCGCGTCCCGGTCGAAGAAAGCAGAAAAGCCCGAGCCCCTAGGGGCTCGAGCTTTGCAGTGCTCGGGGAGGGACTTGAACCCCCACGTCCAAAGGACACACGGACCTGAACCGTGCGCGTCTACCAATTCCGCCACCCGAGCGGTGGGGACGCGAAAAGTAGAGGACGCTTGGCAGAGCGTCAAGTGTTTGTGACCCGGGTCAGGCTTTTTTTGGGGACATCGAGCGTACGCTGCCCTCCGCGGGCTCGATCGTGGGAGCGTCACGGTTGGGTGCACTGACCACGCCGGTTTCCCAGGGGTCGTCGTCGTGCTCGTCATCCAACGCCTCCACCACCATCCGCGGAGCGCGCGGGGCGTCCTCGTCCACGATCCGCTTGCTGCTGCCGACGTCGGAGACGGGATCGGGCACCCCGGCCGGCGCCGCCTTGGGGCCGCTCTCCGGCCGCAGTTGCCGCACTGGAGCGCCTGCCTCGGCCGCCCCCAGCTCGACCATCGAGCCGCCGTCGCCCGCGAGGTCCGCAAACAGATCGTCGACCTCGTCGAAGCCCGGCTCGGGTTCCGGGCCTGCCCCGATGCGCGCGAGTCGAGCCCGTTCGGACGCCAGTAGACGCTCCTGCTCCAGCGCTCGCGCTTCGGCGGCCTCGAGCAGCTTGCGCGCCACCTCCAGCTCGTCGCGGGTCTCGTCCAGCTCCTCTTTGTGCTTCTCGAGCTGGGCCAGCGATGCTGCAAGGCGAGCCGCGTTGCGATCCGCGGCGTCGGTCATCTCCCAGATCTTCTGCTCGGCCGCGTCCAGCTCGCGAAGCATGTGCTCCTGCTCTTCGGCCCGGATCTGCGCCTCCATCCGGTACCGCTCGACCCGCGGATCGACCTTGGATTCCTCGCCACCGGGATGGCTCGCCCGGACTGCGAGCTGCTCGGAATGCCGTCGCGCCTGCGCAGCGAGCTGAGCCTTGAGACGCCGCATGGCCTCGACCGCCTCGGAGGGCCACTGTGTCGCCCCGACGGATGCGATGTCGGCCGAGTCCGAAGGCCAGCTTTGTTCGAGCGCCTGTTCGAGCTGCTCGTTGGCCTGCGCGGCAGCCTCGAGCTCGCGGCGCAGCTTGTACAGCTCCAGGCCGCTGGACTCCTTGGCCGAGGCGATGTCCTCGAGTTCCTGCTCGCGCTCGCGAAGACGTCGACGCAGCGACTCCTCCTCCCCGCGTGCGTGCTCGAGGTCTCGCTGCATCCCCTCTTCGCGAGCGTGGGCCGCATCGACGGCTTCGCGGCGGGTGTCGAGTTCGGCCTGCAGGTCCGAGACCGATGCCGCCATCTGTTCGACCTCGAGCGCTTTGACCTCGAGCTCGCCTTCGAGCGACGACGCCGTGGCCGAGTTTTCCTCCGCTGCCCGCCGCAAACGCTCCAGCTCTTCGCCGACCTCCGAAAGCTGTAGCTCCCGTCGACGGGCAATGCCCGTCGCCTCCCGCTCGCGCGCCGAGACCTGCTCGAGGCGAGCCCGCACGTCCGCCAGCTCGCGGGTGCGCTCGGACAACTCGGTCCGGAGCGCGCCCATCTCCTCGCCATCGCTCGCCCGCGACTCGGTCTCCGAGCGCAGACGACCGATCTCCTCCTCGTGGGCCCGCACGGTCGCCCGAAGCTCCGCGCGCTGAAGCTCCAGCTGGTGCAGCTCTGCCCCGAGACGCTCGAGTTCCTTGGCTTGCCGTGCCTCGGACTGGTGCGCTCGCTCGGCCCGCTCACGGAGGCGCTCGGCCTCGCCCGCGGTACGAACGTTTTCGAGTCGTGCCTTTTCGAGCTCTTCACGGCTCGACCACAGACGCTCCTCCAGCGCTTGAATCTGCTGGCCGCGCCGCCCCAGCTCGTCGCGAAGCCGATCGCGGTCGGCCGCAACCTCGGCCAACATCCGGCTCTGCTCGACCGTCTGCGCCGCCTCGGCCGACAGCGCTTCTTCGCGGGAGTGCGCCTGCGCCAGCAACGACCGATGGTGCTCGAGCTCGGCCCGCGTCACCTGCAGGTCGGTGGTGAGCTTGGAGACCTCTTCCACCCGCTGAGCCAGCGTCGACTCGTGTTGCGAAAGACGTCGACGCGTCAGGTCGAGTTCAGCCTCGACTCGCTGCGAAAGCTTGCGCGTGCCCTCCCGCTCCGCAATCGCGACTTCCATCTGCCGAGCGAGGCTCGCCCGCTCCGCCTCCAAGGAGTGCACCTGGGTGCGGGCCTCGCCGAGTTCTTCGTCGCGCCGGTCGAGGTCTTCCTGACGGGCCGCGCTCGCTTCGTTGGCACGCGCGACCGCGGCCTCCAAGTCCTGCACCTGGCGCGAGAGGATCTGCAGGTCGGTCTGGGCTTTGCGCGCCTTGTCACGCGCGGCGTCGAGCTGAACCTGCAGCGTCTCCGCCTGCCGATTGACGGTGGCTTGTTCGGCCGCACGCACCCGGTCGTGAGCGTGCTGACGCTCGAGGGCTGCAACTCGTTCTGCACGCCGAGCCAGCTCGCGCTCGAGCACGGTGACTCGCTCGTCCCGCTCCGCGGCCAGAGAGGATGCCTCCGCCAGCGCGCGGCGAAGCGCCTCCAGGTCCTCGTCGCTGATCCCCGGGCTCGTCGGCGCTCCCACAGAAGCAGCGGAGGGCACGAGCAAACACCGTCCCGTGACCCACTGCCGGGCCGTGGCCGACGGCGGCGAGGTGGTGGCGAGCGCGAGGTAGTGAGAGGCATCGGGTTCGTTCGCGACCAGCGACTCGTCGAGTTCGAGACCCGGAGCCGCAGTCGTTTCATCCAACACCGGGGCCAGGCTCACGCCCTGCCATGGCAGCTGCGCCAGCATGAACACGTGGGGAAAGCGCTCGCCGAGCTCTTCCTCCAGCGTCCAGAAATCCACATCGGATCGGCCGTCGTGCGGTGCCCGTGCGGCGAACCATCCGTCTTGCGTCAACGAAGACGCCGCGTGTTGAAGCCACCGCCGACGTTCGCCCGCGTCGCGCTCGGCGTAGGTCTCCACCGCAACCACCAAGTCGAAGCGCTCGTGCGGCTCCGGCCATCCGCGGGTGCCATCGACGCCCGGCTCGTGCACATGTGGGCCTTCGACGACACGCACGTAGCCCGCCCCGCCATTGCGAAGCACGCGAGCCCCTTCGAGGTCACGCGGCGCAACGACGAGCACACGTCGGCCCGTTGCCCACGGAAGGAGGGCGACGTATGCGGGCAACAGGTCCACCAGGCCCGGCAATCATACCGGGCCAATCGTCGCGCTCACAAACGGTGCGCATGAACGGGTGAGACCCCGTAGTGGCTTCTGCCACAGCCTGCTAGCCTACGGTCAGTAGCGACCTGAACGATGGCACAGGCGGTCAAGTACAAGAAGCCCCGGCGGATCAACTCGGTCTCGATCGGCCTCGCGGTGTTCGCCGCACTGTGCGTCTTCTTCGCGTATCAGTACTTCCCGCTGTTCCTCCAGAAGCAGGAGGCGTACCGGGTGCTCGAAGAGACGGGGTCCGCCTTCGCAGGACGGCGCGGCTATTACGTCGCCGAGGCCAAGGCCACCGAGGCGCTTCGCCGCCAGATGGAAGGCCAACTGCGGCAGGTGGGTGTGCAAGACCCCGACCTCGAGACCTGGATCGAACTCGACAAGCACGAGGCTCGCTTTGGCGCGGTTTACTCGATCTTCATCGAATGGCCGTTCCAGCTCCTGGCCAAGCAGGAATACGTCTACGAGGTCGAGCACGTGGTGAACTGGTGAACTTCTGATCCGCACGTACGCGGGGCCACAGGTCCTGTTACGATGCGGGCTGCGGCGGTCCGATGGGAGCCAGGCTAATTCTGGTCAAAGGTGAGGGTCCGAGCGAGTACTTGCTCACGGCCTTCAACACGATTGGTCGGCACCCCGACAACACGGTTCAGGTGCTCGACCGAATCGTGTCCAAAGAGCACTGCCGGATCACGCGAGGCCCGCAAGGCGGCTACATCCTGCGCGACGTCGGCTCGCTCAACGGCTGCTACGTCAACGGCCAACGCGTCAACGAAGCCCGGCTCAAGAGCGGCGACGAGCTCTCGCTCGGCAACACCCTGCTGCGCTTCGAAGACGACGAGGAAGACCAGGCCGCACCGCCCGCCAGTCACTTCACGGTGATGACGGACATGCTGCAGAGCCAGGTCCGCAGCCGCGTCGACGCCAACACCCGCTTTCTGCCCGCCGCCGAGGTCACCGACTTCGAGTCGCTCAAAGCCGACTACGAGAAGCTCCGCATCGCGCACGAGCTGAGCCAGAAGCTCTCGGTCGATACCAACCTGGACGACCTGCTTCAGAAAATCGTCGACGAGACCTTCCAGCTGATCAAGGCCGACCGCGCCGTCATTCTGCTCGTCGACCCGGATACCGGCCAGCTGATCCCGCGCTACGTCAAACAGAAGCGCGAAGGCGAGGAGATCCAGCTTTCGTCCTCCATCCTCGAGGAAGTGCGGACCAACAAGCGCGCGGTGCTCTCCTCCGATGCCATGCTCGACGAACGCTTCAAGGCCTCCAAGAGCATCATCATGCAGGGCATTCGCTCGACGATGGCCGTGCCGCTGCTCTACAGCGACCGCCTCGTCGGCGTGATGCACATGGACTCCACCCTGAAGACGGGGGCGTTCAAGGAAAAGGACCTCACCCTCTTCCAGGGCATTGCGACCCAGGCCGCCACCGCGATCGAGAACCACCGCCTCGCCAAGAAGATCGAGCGCGAGGCAGGACAACGGGCTCAGTTTCAGCGTCTGCTCTCGCCCAACCTCGTCGACCAGATCGTCCGCGGCGCGCTGCAGCTCGACCAAGGCGGCACCAAACGCGAGGTCACCATGCTCTTCGCCGACATTCGTGGCTTCACCGACATGAGTGAACGCCACGCGCCCGAGGAGATGGTCAAGACGCTCAACGACTACTTCGAGGTGATGGTCGACGTCTTGTTCGCCCACGGCGGCACCCTCGACAAGTACGTCGGCGACGAGATCATCGGGTTGTTCGGCGCTCCCGTTCCGCTTCCCGACGCGGCCGACCGCGCGATCCGCTGCGGGCTCGAAATGCAGCGTGCACTCGCCGAGTTCAACCGAGTGCGCCAGAGCGCGGGTCTCGAGCCGATTCACATCGGCGTCGGCATCAACACCGGCCCGGTCATCGCGGGCGCGATCGGCTCGTCTCGAACGCTGCAGTACACCGTCATCGGCGACGCGGTGAACGTGGCCGCGCGCCTGTGCAGCGTGGCCAAGGCGGGCGAGGTGATCCTCTCCGAGTTCACGATGCAGCACACCCAAGGTGCGGTGAACGTGCAGAAACGGGAGCCCGTACACGTCAAAGGCAAGTCCGCCCAGCTGCAGATCTACGCCGCCCAACAAGACCCTGGGGCGCCCGGCACCAACCCCACGTCCCGCGCCACGTCCGTGCAGCGCTGATGGCGTTCGAAGCCCTCAGCGCCCACCTGCCGCGGCTCGCCACGTTGCCCTGCGGGGACGAGCCTCTCCCGGCGCTGCCCGCCGCTCCGCTGGGCTCGTTCGGCGACGACCTCGTGCTGCCGTCCGGCGATCGACTCTCGGTCCGAGCGGTCGTTCGCGGAGATGCAGACCGACTCGTCATCGACTTTCGGGACAGCGATCCGCACGCCCGCGCCGAGGGCTTCGGCCTCGACCCCGACGATGCCGCCCTCGTCGGCGTACTCGCCACCTGCCACGCGCTCGGGGTCCCCACCGATAGGCGCTGGCTCGAACGTGTGGACATACAGATCGACCCTCAGCGTTGGATCGGACACGGTCCGGCAAGCGACCCCGGTCGACGCGCGATGAGCCTGGCGCGAGCGTTCGACGCAACCCTGGGCGCATTGGCCAGCAGCTGGCCCTCACGCGTCGGCGCTGGTTCCTGCACCGTCGGGGCCGTGGTGCAGCTCGAGTGCGACGGCGAAGTGGTGTGCGAGGCGATCGCAGGGGGCGAGGGTGCAACGCCGTCGCGCCGCGGCCGAGCGGGGTGGACCAGCCCGGTGCTCGGCATGGTGAGCACCGCGGCGTTCGTGCAATGGATGTCGATTACGCAGTGCAGCCGGCTGCAGTCCGGCGGGGGCGGAGCGCGGCACGGCGGTGACGGAGTCGAGCGCACCTACGCGGTCAGCCGCGACACCACGGCGATCGTCGGCATCGATCGCCTGCTCAACCCGCCGCACGGCATCGACCGCGCCGGACCGCCGCGGCCCGCTTGTGTCGAGTACGAGGACGCCGCCGGCTCCACCGTCCGTGTCCGGCCCTGGACCCCCTTCGAACTGCCCGCCGGTTCGACGCTGCGCATCGAGACCGCGGGTGGAGCGGGACATGGTTTCGGCGGCTACGGCGACATCGAGTTCGACCCGTCCGACTGGTTCGGGTCGAAAGACGACGGGCACTGAAGCTCGAGGTGCCCCACGAAGTCGACCGCGGCACGTTCCTCGGTCTGCGGCCAGGAGCAGCCGCCCTCACAGACCGTGTCGCACGATCCTCGCGAGGGTTCTCCGCGATCGCGTTCGAGCGCGAGGCAGAGCGAGTTCCGGGTGCTGGGACCGATGGGTCCCATGTCGACGAGCACCGTGCGGACCTCGGAAGCCTCTCCCGTACACACCGCGCTGCAGGTGGTGGGCTCCTCGAGAAAGCCCGGCACGCTGCACGCCACCGGGTCGAGCTCCATGTGCATCGCTCCGCTCGCACTCATGCGCACCGTGCTGGCCGAACCCGGCAGTGAAGTGTCACAGGGCTGCCCGCAGATCTCGGCCGCGAGTTTGTTGAGTCCCTCCTCGCCCCGCACCAGCGTTGACGGCGCGGCGGGTTTGGGAGGCGGCACGGCGCTCGATTGCGGCCCGCAGGCCAACGCGCTCGAAAACAAGCCCAGCAACACGGTCGCGCGCACGGCGGGAGCATAGCCGTATTTCGGCACCCGGGAACCTGCGGAGGCCCTCCCCGCACTTGCACCGTGGACCGGGGGCGACAGAGCGCGATCGGTCCGTCGCTTGCCGATGTTCCAGTCCCGTCTCGCCGTTGCAGTCACGACGCTCGCTCTTTGCGCAGCCTCTGCCGAGGCACGAGCCGAGGACGGTTGGCGGCTCGAAGAACATCGGCCCGCCACCTGGGACGACGACGAGGACCAGCTTCGCGACGCAGGACTCGGCCAGTCGCGCGGCGCCCCCGTGGTGCTCCCCGAACTCGAGCACGCCCCTCGTTCCACCCGCGATGCTTCCCAGCCCTCGGTGTTGTTCCTCAACTTCGACGGCGCCGAGCTGGTCAGCGGCCCCGATGACGCCCGGTCGAACGTCACGACGATCAGCGACATGGCCGGCCCCTACCCCGCCTATGGCGGCGAGGGCTCGGCCAAACGACAGGCGGTCCTGCAGGCGGTGCGCGAGGACTGGTCGGCCTACAACGCGGTTGTGACCGACCGCCGCCCCAGTGGTGGTGACTACGTCATGACGATGATCGGGCCGGGCAACCCCGACAACGACTCCAAGCTCGGCATCGCAGTGCTCGACTGCGAGGACACCCGCACTCGCAACAATGTGGTGTTCGCGTTTCACAGCGCCGACGACAGCCACACCGCGACCAGCACTGCCACGACGATCAGCCAGGAGATCGGGCATTCGCTCGGTCTCGAACATGTCGCCGAGCCATCCGACATCATGAACCCGACCAACGTCGGGGGCGATCCGTCGTTTCGCGACGAATGCCTGCCGCTGAGCCAGCCGGCGGAGTGTCCCAACCAGCACGAAGCCGAGTGCGGCGCTGCGGACCAGCAAAACGCCCACCAAGAGCTGTACCGCCTGCTTGGGCCCGCCAGCCCCGACGCATCCGGCCCGTCGATCCAAATCCTGGCCCCACTCGACGGCGAAAACTTCGACCTCGACGAGGCGTTCGAAATCGTCATCGATGCCGACGACGGCCTGACGATTCACAAAGCGGCCTTGTTTGTGAACACCCTGCTCGAAAACACCGACGATGCAGCGCCATTCGGCTGGACCGCCAAGCAGTCGGTGGTGGGCGAGTACGAGCTTCGCGTCGAAGTGCTCGATACACAGGGTTACATCCGAGTCAGCAACACCGTCACGATCACCGTAGGCCGCACGTCCCCGCTCGGCGGCGGCGTCCTGCCCCCGCCCGGCTACGGGGTTCGCCAAGAACCCGAAGGCTGCGCATGCACGTCGGGTGGCCGTTCAGGACATGCGCCCACCTGGGCACTCGTACTGTTGTGGGCCGTGGCCCGACGACGCCGTCCTCGCTAGTGGTCCGCCGCTCGCCGTTTTCGGGATACCCTCGAACGCGGTGAGCAAGCTCAGCCAACTGTGCTCATATCTCGAACGACCGGACGCGAACGAACTCTCTTTTGTTGTTGGTTCAACCGCGGTCGTGAAGTCGAGCACTCGGGACCTGCCCGTCACGGTCACCCCGCTCAACGCCCGCGCCATCGGTCGCTTCTTCGACGGCACCGACGTCGCACCGTTGCTGGTAGGCGGAGACAAGACCAAAGACGTCAACTTCGATCTCGACGGACAACGGCTCAGCGCCACCGTCGTGAAGAAGGGTATGGCGCTGTCGGTCACGGTTCGCATTCGCGGCAGCAAACCCGCCGCCGCTCCCGAACCCCGCCGCGCCGCGCCGCGAGAGCGCTCCGAGCCCAAACCTCGAGCGGCCCCCGAGGCGGCCCCCACCGCATCGACGCCGCCCAACCACAAGCGACGGACCGTCGACATTCCTTCGCTGGGAGGTCCCGAAGCGCGTTTGCCCAGAGCCAGCGTCGCACCGAAGACAACCTCCACCAAAGCACCGCCCGCTGAGCCGATCGACCTTCCGCCGCCACGACCTGCGGCCACGGTTCCCCCGCCGAAGAGCCAGCCCGCGGCGGTCCCCCCACCTCCCGAGCCTCGCTACACGCCCGAGGCTGCGGCCCCAGCTCCGCCTCCGATCGAGGCCGCTCCACAGCCCACGCTCGCGCCCCCGGTGGCCGCGGCCAACGTCGCCGCACCGTCGAGCGGGTTGGGATTTCGACTCGCGCCTCGCCGCATCGTCGCCCATGGGGCACCCCGGATCGACGCGATGCTGCGCCAGATGGTGGAGATCGGCGCCAGCGACCTCCACCTCTCGGCCGAGAGCCGCCCCATCGTGCGGCTGCACGGCAAGATGCAGACCCTCGATGGGCACCCGTCGTTCTCGGCAGCCGAGCTGGCGGAGATCCTGCTCGAGATCGTCGACGATGATGCCTACCGGGACTTCGTCGAAAACGCCGACGCCGACTTCGCCCACGCGATCAAGGGCGTGGCCCGCTTCCGCGCCAACTACTTCGCCGACCGCAAGGGCATGGGCGCGGTGTTCCGTCAGATCCCGATGGAGATCCTGACGCCGGAAGTCATCGGCCTTCCGCCCAAGGTCCTGGACCTGTGCTGGCTTTCCAAAGGACTGGTGCTCGTCACCGGCCCGACCGGCTCGGGCAAGTCGACCACGCTCGCGTCGATGATCGACTTCATCAACCGCAACCGCGACGACCACATCATCACGATCGAAGACCCGATCGAGTTCGTGCACGACAACAAGCGCTGCTTGATCAATCAGCGCGAGGTCGGTCGACACACACGGTCTTTCAAGGCCGCACTGCGGGCCGCACTTCGCGAGGACCCCGATGTCATCCTCGTCGGCGAGCTTCGCGACCTCGAGACGATTCACATCGCGCTCGAGACCGCCGAGACCGGGCACCTGGTGTTCGGCACGCTGCACACCACCACCGCCCCCAGCACCGTCGACCGTCTGATCGACCAGTTTCCCGGCGACCAGCAGGCCCAGATTCGCACCATGCTCGGCGGGTCGATGCGGGGCGTGATCGGTCAGACACTGCTGCGCAAGAAGTCGGGAGGCCGAGTGGCGGCCTACGAGATCCTGCTGCACACCAGCGCGGTCGGAAACCTGATCCGCGAGGGCAAGACGCACCAGCTCAAGAACACCATGCAGGTGAGCAAGGACGTCGGCATGCAGAACCTCAACGACCACCTCGTCCAACTGGTCAAGGACGACGTCGTCGAGCCCCGCGAGGCCTACCTCAAAGCGGTCGACAAGCAGAACCTGGTGCAGATGTTCGAGAAGGCCGGAATCCGATTCGAAGCATCCGAGCTCGAGTAGCCCGCACGGCCCACATCAACAACACCGTCAGACCGGCCAGCACGGCCAGCCCCGCCACGCCCGCCCCAATGATGAGGCTCCCCGCGGTGCGCGGTGCGACATGGCTGGAGCTGTTCACACAACGTCAGACGGACGACCGCCGCCGGGTTGCACGATTCGAGCATTTTCCTGCTGAGGGCGGAGGCACCCACGGAAAGAACGCCGCGGGGCCTAAAGCCACCGCGGCGCTCGAGCGACGCACCCGAAGGCGCTAGCTGACCTGGACTCCGATGGCGCGACGCGCTGCGAAGTAGTCCTCGCTGATGCTGTAGAGGACCAGCTCCTTGATCTTGTCGCGGGGGCCCATCGCGCTGCCCAGCATCGCCTGCTCTTGCGAGATCATCTGACCGGCGATGCGCAGGTCGTGGCAGAGCAGCAAGCCGACGCGGTAGCTGGTGAGTTCGACCGCAGCCGCCCAGCGTTTGACGTCGGTGGAGCCACCGGCGTCCACGAACTTCTGGATGAGGCTACGCAGGCGGTCGAGGGCAGCCGGCTGCATGCGGCTGGTGATCTCGCGCGCGATCTGGTCGAGCGCGGCGTTGCTGTCTCCGACCGGCATGCCGACGGCACGCAGGCAGGCCAGGAACACCTGCTTGAGGTTCTGCGGAGTGCGATCGAGCGCCACGTAGCAGAAGTGCGGCAGGTAGAGGTCCATCATGTGGCGGCCCAGCGCGAACGCCAGGTGTGCCTCGGACTTGCCGCGCAGCAGGTTCTGGAACACGACCATCGACGGATGGATCGCGTTGTTGCGCTTGAAGTTCATGAGCTTCAAGTCGCCGGGATCGCTGGGGCGCAAGAACACGTCTGGCTTGGAGACGTTGAGCACGTCCTTCGTGTACTTGGCCATGCGCGAGAACAGCGAGGGGTCGATCTCGATGTCGATCACCTCGGTGGGGTTGAGCGTCGCGGGCAGGTCGACTGCGCGCCATGCCGCCACCGCCGGAGCGATGAGCCCCAGGATGCCCGTGAGGTACAGGTCCTGGTCGGGGTGGAACACGTGGCGACGAAGCGTCTCTTCGCTGAGGCGCTGTCGTGCACGCACCAGGTCGCCGCGACGATGCTGTTCGACGTAGGCTTCCTCTTCGGGCGTTGCCTTCTTGAGGAACGAGAGCACCGAGGCCACGCAGTACGCTTTGTCGACCGCGCTGGCCTTGATGTAGATGTTGAACAGCGCGTGGTAGCTCTCGTAGCGGAACGGCTCGCTCGCGATGAGGATCTGATGCTCGCGCACCGCCGAGTCGACGTACTCGGTCGGGTTGTCCGCCATCAGGCGCTCGTAGAGCTCAGCCAGCTTGATGTGACGCGTGACGTCGTCCGGGTCGAGCTTGGCCGCCACCTCGAAGGCCGCCGCCGCCGACTTGTAGTCCTGCATCCGTGACCGGTAGATCTCGGCCAAGTTGCTCCACAGCGTGACCTTGAGCGGCTCGTTGCCCTCCTGCGGAAGGCGCTTGAGCATCTTGCGGTAGGCCCGCTCGAGCGTCTTCCACTCACGATCCTTGGTGAGCATGGTGTCGATGGCCTGGAAGGCCTTGAGCATGCCCGGATCGTCGTCCAACACCTGGTTGAAGCGGTCGATGGCGTCGGCGGGGTGGCCGAGTTCGTCGCGGAGAAGGACCGCAGCCGTGTAGTTGTAGCGGCTGCGACGACGCACGTCGGTTTCGATCTCCACCAGGCGGTCGATGACCGCGATGGCGTCGTCCCAACGCTTGGCGTTGGTGTAGAGGTCGAGCAACGTGTGCAGCGTCGGGTAGTCCTCGGGCCGCAGGTCGAGGGCGGACTGGTATGCCGCCGCCGACTTGTCGCGGTTGCCGAGCTTCTCGGCGTACAGCTCGCCGATGTCCTTCCACAGGCCGAACTGCGCGTCGCCGTCGGGCGTGATGTCCACCAATGCGCGCTTGGCTTCGATGACGCCTTCCCAGTCGTTGGCCTGCGCGCGCAGGTTGATGACCGAGACCAGCGTCTCGTTGTGGTGCGGATCCACCTCGAGAGCCTTCTCGAAGTAGTTCAGCGCCTTGCGAGGCTCGCTCTGGCGGTTCTTGATCGTACCGAGGCGGTGGTAGACGCGGACGGTGTCCTCGTCGGCCTGAGTGTCGCGATGCTGGACCAGGATGGTCTGGTACAGCTTGAACGAACGGTCCCAGTCTTCCTTTTCGAACAGGAGGTCCGCCATGCCGACCAACACTTCGTGGTCGGTCGAGTCGATGTCGTAGGCCCGCTTGTACTGCTTGAGCGCCTTGTCGACGTTGCCGAGCTTGCGAGCCACGCGGGCCGCTTGCACGAACATCTGCTTCTGCCCGTCGTCGTCCAGCTCGAGCTGGTCGATCTTGCGGGTCAGCATGTCGAGGACGGGGTCCGCCGCCTGCCAGTTCTCTTCCTCGGCGTACACCTCGGCGAGCACCGAACCCACCCGCACGTGCTCGGGATCGTTCTGCAGGGTCTTGGCGAACAGCTCCACCGCATGGGCGCGGTCATCGAGCTCCTCGTAGTTGATGAACGCAGCTTCGGCGGACAGGTTGGTCCGCTCGAGCGTGTTCTGCGAGTACTCCGCCGCCGACTCCAGCGTGCGCGAGGCTTTCAGCCAATCCGCACGCTGCTTGTAGATGTCGGCCAGCAGGATGAGCGCCGGCACGTGGCCGGGCTCGACCGTGAGCGCCTGGTTGAGGCGCATCTCGGCCTCGTCGCTGTTCATCAGCTTCTCGTGCTGCACTCGACCGATGCGGGTGAGCAGCTCGATGCGCCGGTTGGGGTCGGGTGTGAGCTCGACCAGGCGCCCCATCGTATCGACGGCCCGCGGCCAGTCCTCCATGGCCTCTTGGAGGCGCGAGAGCGTGTTGGCAGCGTCGAAGTTGTTGGGATCGATCTCGAGGATTTCCTCGTACGTCTCGATCGCCCGGTCGACGTCCTCGACCTGCTTCTCGAACACCTCGCCCATGGCGGACAGGAGCTCGATCTGCAGCGCCGGCTCTTCGGTGGACTGGATGTGGGAGCGGTAGGTCTCCACCAACTCGGTCCACTTCTCGAGCCCCGTGTACAGCTCCTCGAGCTGCCGGTAGGTCACGTCACGCTGGGGATCCAGCATGATGACTTTTTCGAGCACCTCCGCCGCGCGCTCGCGGTCGCCCGAGAGCGAGACGAGGGCGTTGGCCATCTTGTCGTAGATGCCGACCTGTGCGTCGACGTCGGCTGTGGCGTCGAGTTCCGCCTCGAGGATCTCCAAGTACTCGGGGATCTGGTTGGCGTTGAGGTACAGGCGTTCGAGCGCCTGGAGGGCGTCGAAGTCGGTGGGTTCCTGCGCAAGGATGTCCTTGTAGGTCTCCACCGCCGCCGCGTTGTCGGCGAGGTTGGCTTCCTGCACGTAGCCGATGTGCTTGCGAAGCCGGAGGCCCTCGTCTCGGTCCTCCGCGATGGCGGCACGACGGTCGAGCACACCGACCAACTCGGGCCACGACTGCTGCTGCTCGTGCAGCCGGATCAGCGCGTCCAGGGCGGTGGTGCTTTCGGAGTCGATCTCCAGCACGCGGCGGTACGACTCGACCGCACCGCCAACGTTGGAGAGCCGCTCCTCCTGAACCCCGGCCAGTTCGAGCAGAGTCGCTGTCTGCCGCTCGGGCTCGGGCTCTTGCTGGACCAGGCGCTCTTGGGTCTCGGCCAGCTCGGTCCACGACTCGGAGCGCTTCTGGAAGTTGGACAACTCGCGCAACGCCGAGACGCTCTCGGGGTTGAGCTCGAGCGCCTTCTCCAGCGACTGAATTCCGTACTCGGCGTGGTTGAGGTGCTCGCCGTACCAGCGACCGATCTTCACCCAGAGCTCACAGCGCTCCATCGGGTCTTCGATCTGCTGGACCAGCTCGTTGTACTCGTTGAGCAGCTCGGTCCATTTGCCGTGCTCGGTCGCCAGGCGCTCGAGCTCGCGTGCGGTCAGGTCGTTGGCGTAGTCGACGTTGAACGCCGCCTGCAGGGTTGCGAACGCCATGTCGGCGTCGCCGAGGTGCTCTTCGAACACGTTGGCCGCGTTCTGCAGCACGCCCACCCGGCTGTCGGTGTCCTCGAGGACTTCGGCGCGGTTGATCAGCAGCTCGCCGAGAGACCCGAAGTCTTCGGTGTCGCGATAGATCTGCTCCAGCGCCTCGCCGGCGGGGCCATGGGCGAGGTCGTTCTCCAGGATCTCCTGGTACGCGCCCGCGGCCTGGATCTTGTCCTCGAGCCGCTCTTCCCAGATCGACGCGATCTGCATGAGCACGTCGATCTTCTCGTCCCCGTCCAAGACCTTCGTCTTCTGCTCGAGGATTCCGATCGCGTCGTTCCAGCGCGCCTCTTGGGTGTAGAGGGCCTCGAGCGCCGCGAGGGCTTCCATGTTGCCCGGCTCCATGTGCAGGACCGAGTGCCAGGACTCGATCGCCTGGTCGGGCTGCATGAGGTACTCGCCGTGGATACGGCCGGACTTGGCGTGCAGGTCCTTGAGTTCCTCGGCCCCGATGACGTCGGGACCCTGGGCGATCAGGCTTTCGAGCACCTGGATGAGCTCGACCCACGCCTGCGAGTCCTCGTAGATGCGGTGAAGCGCCTGGAGGGTTTCGAGGTTGTTGGGGTCGAGGTCGAGGGCGTTGAGCCACGCATCGAGTGCGTTGCGCTCACGCTCCAGCTTCTCGCCGTAGACACGACCGAGCGTTTGGTACGCGTCGACTCGCGTCTGCGCGTCCTCGATCACGAAGACCTGACGCTCGAGGATCTCGACCAAGTCGTCCCAGCGCTCGTGCGACTCGTGCAGCGCAGCCAACTCGCCAAGCGCGAGCGGGTCTTCGCCGCGCAGGTCGAGCACGCGGTTCCACAGGTCGATCGCATCGGCTTCACGGTCCAACGCATCGGAGGCGATCTTCGCCATGCGCTGGTAGCAGTCGGCCGTGTCCTCGTCGGTGTTCGCGACGTCGACCGTCTTCTGATAGACGTCGAACAGCTCCTCCCACTTGTGCTGGTAGAGGTAGAGCGTCTCGAGGCGCTCGAGCGCGGTGGTGTTCGCCGGGTCGTTTTCGAGGGCCCGGTTGTAGGCCGCGACCGCCTGCTCGTGGTTGTGCAGGTCTCGCTCGAACGTCTCGGCGAGTCGCACCTCGAGGTCGACGAGGGCCTCGCCGTCCATGGTGATGCGAATGCGACGCTGGAGGATCTCCGCCAGGTCCTGGGCCATGCCCAACTGGGAGTAGATCCGGTCGAGGGCTGCGAGCGCGTCCTGGTTCTCGGCGTCGAGCTCCAGCACGGCACGGTAGGCCTCGATGGCACGGCCGCCGTCCATCAGGCGCTCGTCGAGCACCTTGGCGGAGCGCATCAGGACCAGCTGCTTCACCTCGGGCGGCTGCTCCTCTTCGAGGATCTGCGTGCCGACGTCGACGATGTGGCCCCACTCGCCCGTCATTTCGGCGAGTCGGTCGAGTTCCTCGTGCACCTGCTCGCTGGACGGGTCGTCCATGTACGCGCGCAGCCACCAGATGTACGCGTCGGCAGGGTTGCCGAGGCGGTGTTCGCAAATCTCCGCGACGTTCTGGATGATCGACAGGCGCTCGTGTTGGTCCTCGGTCGCGCCGAGTTTGACCTCACCGAGTTTGACCAGCGCATCCCAGCGCTCGGCAGCCTGGTAGATGGGCTCCAGGATCTCGGCGATCTCGCTCTGATGTTCGCCGCTGGTGAAGATCAGCTCCAAGGCTTGAAGCGTGTCTTCGTGGGCCGGATCGATGTTGAGGATCTCGCGGTACGCCTCGATGGCGCGCGCGGGCTCGTTCATCTGGATCTGGTAGGTCTGACCCATCCGGAAGTAGTGCGCGATGAGTTCGTGCTCGTCTCCCGTGATGGTGATCTGACGCCGCAGGTTCTCCACCAGGTCGGGCCAACGCTCGGCCGAGGTGAAGATGCGATCGAGTGCTCCGATCGCGTGCGCGTCTTCGGGGTCGTTCTCGAGCACCTCGAGGTAACGCCCAACGGCGTCGTCGACCGCACCCAGCCGCTCCTCTTGGATGCGAGCCAAGCGGGACAGCATCTGCGTCTTGGCGGTGGGATCGAGCAGCTTCTCAGCCTGCTCGGAGAGCAGCGAAGCGAACTTGTCCCAATCACCCGTGACCTCGGCGAGCCGCTCGAGCTGCTCGACGGTGGTTTCCGACTGCGGGTCGGTCGCCAGCGCACGTGCGTAGGCATCGAACGCCTTGTCGAACTCGGACAGCTGCAGCTCGTAGATGCCAGCCACCTGGTGGAGCCGCTCGATCTTGCCGACCGGATCCTCGGTGTGCTGCACCATCACCTCGTAGATTTCGACCAGCTTCTCCCACTCGGAGAACTGCTCGTACAACGGCGCGAGCACCTGCGCGGCCGCCATCGGCTCGTTGTCGCCATGCACGATGCGCTGGAGCGCCTCGATCGTGGGCTCGTGCTGCGGGTCGTGGGCCAGCACCTCGCGGTAGGCCTCGATGCCGCGGACCATGTCGGCCAGCTGGTTCTCCCAGAGCTGACCCACGCGGTAACGCAGTGCCGTCTGCTCCTCGGCGGTGTCGAACGCGTCGACGGCCCGCTCGAGGATCTGCATCTGGTCGAGCCAACGCTCGGCCTGGCCGTAGAGACGATCGAGCGCCTGAATGGCCTGCGGGTCGCCGGGCTCGATGTCGAGCACGGCCTGGTAGGTGTCGATCGCTCGGTCGGTATCACCGAGCTCGGCGTCGTAGACCTGGCCCAACACGTACAGCGCCTGACGACGCTCGTCGGGGTCTTCGGCCAACTCGCTCTTGCGCTGGTAGACGTCACGCAGCGGCTCCCACCGCTCCAGCTGAACGTAGAGCCGCTCGAGCGCGTCGAGTGCTTCGCGGTCCGAATCGTCGATCGTGAGCACCCGCTGGTACAGCTCGATCGCCCCCTCGGCGTCTTCCATCACGCCTTCGCGAATGCTCGCCGCGTAGGCCAGCATCTTCTTCTGGTCCTCGGCGTCCTCGACCATCTCGGCCTTGCGCACCACCGCGGCCACCAGGGGCTCGAAGTTGTTGGTGCGACGGTGGACCTCGATGAGGGCGTCGACGGCTTCGAAGTTGGCGGGGTCGACCTCGAGCATCTTCTCGTAGGTCCCCGCGGCCTTTTCCGCGTTGTCGATCGCCGTCTCGTACGTGCGTGCGACCTTGCCAAGAATGGCGAGCCGAAGCTGGTCGTCGACCACGTCGTCGACCACGCCTTCGTACAGCTCGACCATCTCGCTGAACGCCCCCATCTGGTTGGCGAGGTTGTCCAGGCGGGACTGGGTGTCCTCGCGGCTGGGATCTTCCTTCAGTGCACGGCCATAGGCGTCGAACGCCTTTTCGGGCTCGTCACCCGCCAGCTCGAAGAGCTCACCGATCTGGTGCAGCAGCTGGATCTTCTCGCCCGGCTCGAGCGAGTGCTTGACCATGATCTCGTAGGCGCCGACCAACTTGGTCCAGTCGTTGCTGGCCTTGTAGATGGGCTCGAGAATCTTGGCGACCGAGAGCTGGTGCTCTTCGTCGTCGAGCAGCGTCTCGAGAGCTTCGAGCGCCGACTCGTTGACCGGGTCGAACTCCAACACGCGGCTGTAGGTCTCGACCGCGAGGGCTGGTTGGCTGAGCTTGCCCAGCTGCAGCGAGCCCAAACGCAGGTTGAGCTCGATCTGCTCGGTGGGATCCGCCGTGAGCGCGAGCTGTCGGCTGAGGTTCTCGGCCAGCTCGGGCCATTGCTCGGCCTCGAGGTACAGGCGATCGAGCGCCGTGATCGCACGCGTGTTGACGTCGTCATCGGCGAGGATCTCGTTGTAGGTGACGATGCCGTCCGCGGGGCGGCTGAGCATGTCGACCTGCAGGTGCGCGATCTTGAAGCGCAGGTCCTCGCGGACTTGCGGGTCGCCTTCGAGCTCCACCTTGCTGCGATAGACGTCGAGCAGCTGCTCCCAGTTCTGGTCGCGCGAGTAGAGCGCCTCGAGTGCATCGAGCGATCCGGTGTCGCCGGGATCGATGTCGACGGCACGCTGGTAGCAAGCGATCGACTTCTCGGCGTCGCCGAGCTGCTGATCGTACAGCGTGGCCAGGCGGGTCAGCAGGCGGCGCATCAGGCCGCTTTCGAGGTCCTTCGACACGGCCTCTTCGTGGAGGTCGGCGAAGTCCTGCCAACGGTCCTCGACCGCGGCGATGTTCTCGAGCGAGCGGGCGGCAACCTCGTTCTCGGGCTGCTCGCGGAACGCACGGGCGTACACGTCGAACGCACGGGCGCTGTCGCCCATCGACTGCGAGAGCAACTCACCGATGCGGAGCAACAGGTCGACGCGCTCTTGCGTGTCCTCGGCGGCGTCGGCCTGGATCTGCAGGCATTGCACCTGCTCGGCGTGAGCCTCCATCGCCTCGTAGATCGGCAGCAGAATGCCGGCAACCTTCACACGAAGCGCAGCACGACCCTCGGGTTCGCCCCCCTCGTCCTCGGACGACTCGGGAACGTCGAGCCATCCTTCGAGGCGGTCACGGGCCGCGTCGCTGGCGGGATCGAGTTCGAGCACCTGACGGTAGAGTTCGACCGCCTCTTCGGGCCGCTCGAGGCGGTCCTGCATGATGACGCCGAGACGCAACAGGTACTCGGCGCGGGTGCCCGCGTCGGCGTCCTGCTCGGATGCCACGGCCAGCTCCCGCTCGAGAATGCCGGCCAGATCTTCCCAGCGCTCGAGGTTGCTGTAGATCCGGTCGAGTGCGGCGAGCACCTCGGGGTCCTCGACACCCGAGTCCAGCACGGCGCCGTAGGCTTCGATCGCCTTGTCGTGGTGACCGAGCTGCTCGTGGATCGAACCAATGCGAGTCTGCGTCGCGCGACGTTCTTCGTCGTCGTTCGACAGGGACAGCTTGGTGTCGAGCACCGCAAGCAGGTCTTCCTCGCGACCCAGCGCGAGGTAGAGACGCTCGAGTGACGCGAGTGCCGTGGGCTGCTCGGCGTCGATTTCGACGATGGCCTGGTTCACCGCCAACGCGGCGTCCAGATCGGCCATGTGCTGCTCGTTGATCTCGGCCAGCTTGAGGCGAAGCGGCAGACTATCGACAGAGTCGCCGTACTCCTCGATCGCCAACTCGAGCGACTGCGCCAAGGGCTGCCACTGGTTGGTGCTTTCGGCGAGACGCTCGAGATGCTCCCGCGCGTCGGTGGCCGTGTGGTCCTCTTCGAGCGCCTTCTGGTAGTAGGCGAACGCTTCCTCGGGCTCGTGCCCGATGCGCTCGGCCAAGTCGGCCAGGCGTCGCAGCAAGGACTGCCGGGTCTGGGAGTCCTCTTCGTTGTCGAGCTTGATGCGAAGGGGACGCGCCAGATGGCGCTCGTCGCCCGCAGCTTCGTAGAGCTCGATCAGCTTCTCGGCGACGGTGAGGTTGTCGCCATCTCCGAGCGCCTTTTCCAACGCCCGCACCGCTCGCTCGGGCTTGCCGATCTTGTCACGGTAGAGGTCGGCGATCTTGAGCTGAAGCTCGACCTTTCGCTCGCCCTCGGCGCTGTCCGTCTCGCGCTCGAGCACGCGGATGAACTCGGCCCACTTGTCCTGCTTGGCATAGAACTGCTCGAGCGCGTCCATGTCGCCTTCGGCGATGTAGAGCTTCTTGAGCTGGTCTTGGGCCCGGCGGTTGTCGGGGTCGATCTCGTGCAGCGCTTCCCAAGTGCGAATCGCGGATGCGTTGTCCTTGACCTTGTCGGCGTAGAGCAGGCCGAGCTTCACCAGGTACTGCGACTTCTTGGCCGAGTCGTCGGTCACCTCGATCAGGCGCTCGAGGGTGCCCGAGAGGGCCTCCCAGTTCTTCTCGCGCTCCTGCATGTGCTCGAGGTTTTCGAGCGCCTCGACGTTGTCGGGGTCGGTCTCGAGCACCTGGCTCCACAGTTCGATCGAGATCGCGGGCTTCTTGATCTTCTGCCCCGCAACGCGTGCCACCTCGAGCAGCTGCGTCTTGCGCTCCTCGGGGTCTTCGATCAGCGCCAGCTCTTTCTGCTGGACCGCGAGCATCTTTTCCCAGTCGCGACGGCGCTGGTACAGCTCCTTGAGCTTGCCGATCGCGGTGGGGTCGTACTCATCACACTCGAGTACGGCCTCGTAGCTCTTGATCGCCTCGGCCTGGTTGTTGAACTTCTCGAGGAACAACGCGCCCGCCTGCAGGTGCAGCTCCTTGCGGGCCTGCATGTCCTCGACCAGCTCGGCACGACGACGAATGCGGCCGATCAGGTCGGGCCAGCGCTTCATCGACTCGAACTGGTTCTGCTGCTCTTCGACGACCTTGAGGAGACGCTCGGTCTCACCCGCCGCGTCGAGCAGCTTTTCGAGACCACCAAGGGTGGTGACGACGAGCCCCGGCTGACGCAGGCGCTCGCGGTAGAGCTGGACGAGTTCCCAATGCAGCGCCTCTTTGGCGTCGAGGTCTTCGGCCGTCTCTTGTGGGGCGTTCTTGATCTGATCCTTGAGCAGATCGGCGACGTTGCTCCACTTGTTGTTGTCGATGTAGAGCTGCTTGAGGCGTGCCCGCGGGTAGACCTTGCCGGGCATCTTGTTCACGGCATCGCGCCACGCATCGATGGCTCGCTTGCCGCCCTTCTTCTCGGCCTCCTGCGCCTTTTCGATCAGCTTCATCTGATCGGCATCGAAGGACTCGTCCCCGAGGGACACCGGCTCGGCTTCGGGCTCGGGTTCCGGCTCGGGCTCGGGTTCCGGCTCGGGTTCTGGCTCGGGTGCGGCCTCGATGACGGTCTCGGCTTCGGCAGCGGCTTCGGGCTCGACCTCTTCGACCTCGGCTTCGACCTCTTCGGCTTCCGCTTCGACCTCTTCGACCTCGGCGGACTCTTCTTCAGCTTCGACCTCTTCGACCTCGGCTTCGACCTCTTCGGCTTCCGCTTCGACCTCTTCGACCTCGGCGGACTCCTCTTCAGCTTCGACCTCGGCGACCTCTTCGGCCACCTCCTCGGCGGACTCTTCTTCAGCCGCTTCGGCCGCTCCCCCGAACGCACCGAAGTCGACCGGCTCCAGAGCACCCACATCGCTCTGGTAGCTGGTCACCGTCGGATGGTCCGGTGCCACGTCGACTGCCAAGCCCAGGAACCGTCCTGCGGTTCCGGCGTCTTCGAAGCTGCGCCACGCGAACGCACCGGCTTCGAGCGCCAGAAGGACGCGCTCAGCGGGATCGGCCAACGACGCAACACCACGCTCGGCGAGCGGGATCAGAGCGTCGGCCTGCCCGGACTCCTCGGCACTGGCGACCAGCTTGCGGAACGCCGCGACGTTCCACAGCGTCTCCTCGGCGCTCCCCAGCGAGCCGGTGGTGTACGCGAGGTCGAGCGCCTGGTGGAAGAAGTACGCCGCCATCTGCGGGTTGTTCAGACGAACGTCCCAGATGTCCGCGAAGTCCCGAAGCATGTCGACCTTCTCCGCGTCGGTCTCGAGGAGCTCGACGCGTCGGTCTTGAAGTTTCTGAACGTGCTGCAGTTGGCCTGCCGCGGCGAGCAACGTATCCGCGAGGTACCCAGCTTCCTCGTTCTTCGGATCGGCCTCCAGCGCCTTGAACAGCAACGGCAACAGACGCTCGTCTTCGGGCGCCTCCTGCTGAAGGATGCGTGCCGCCTTCATGTACAGAGCGGACAGCTGCGGGCCACGGTTGGGCACCTTCGCCGCGAGCGGATCGTTTTCGCCAGTCAGCGCGTTGAGCTGCGCGTAGACGGTCTCAATGCCCAGTTGCCAGTTGGCGTGATCGTAGAGCGTCTCTTGAAAACGAGCTTGGTACGTCTCGTTCTCGGGCTCCGCTTCGGTGGCTGCGCCCAGGTGCTGCTTCGCTTCGTCGAGGTTGCGAAGGTTGAGTTGCGCAGTGCCGTAGTCGTAGTGAAGTCCACCCGCGAGCGCGGCGTCTCGGTTGGCCTTGAGTTCGAGACCCATCAACCGCGTGACCATCTCGAGGTTGGCCATCACGCCGTAGATCTGACGTGCACGACGAAGCGCTTCGAGGTTGCTCTGATCGAGCTTGAACGCCTTCTGGTACGACTGCATCGCACGCGCCTTGTCGAGGAACACGTCCTCGCATGCACGGGCGAGTTCGAAGAACGCCTTCGACTGCTCGGCCTTGTCGCTCGCTGCGCCGGCTTCCGCTTCGAGCTCGTCGACCACGGTCGACCAATCGTCGACCTCGCGAAGACGTTGTTTGATCCGCTGGGTGAGTTCCATGTGGGCGCTATCCTTCGAGACTTACAGGGAAAACCCGCGCTCGAAACGCTGCTGGATATAACACGCGCGCGGCGTCGCTCACAAACGCCTAGGCACCCCTGCGCGGCCATTCTTCGCCCTTTTCGATTGCGACGCCCGAGGCCCGATCGACACGCGCCGGCGACCGAACACCCACGTGAACCCGAGTCCAGTGGGCGGGCGGATTCGCGGGCTGGCTCAATGGGTCGAACCAACGACAAAGACCCGGAGCAGTGTCCGGGTCTTCAGCAATGCAGAAAGAGATGTCTCCCCAGCGGAGGGGGTTCGGAGGGGACCCCTCACCCCCACCCCAGAGCTGGGCGGGTCCCAGGAGAACCCTGGAACACGGTCCGCGCAGGACTAGATCACGTCTTGCATGCGCGCGATCGTGCTGCTGGCAGCACGCTTGAGGTGCTCGGGCACCTCGTTGCCAGCCTTGGACATGAAGCCCTGGAGGGCTTCGATGGCCTCTTTGCGCTGGCGAAGCTCCGCATAGGCCATGCCGAGGCCAAACAGAACGTCGGGCATGTCAGGGTCGATCGCCTTGGCGGTCTTGAAGGACTCGACGGCTTCCTTGGGCTTCTGCAGGGCCAGTTGAGCCCGGCCCAGGCCGTTCCACATCTCGGCGTCTTTGTCGTTGACCTTGACGCCGGTTTCGAGCACCACCTGGCCGACGTTGGCGTGGCCGTACTCGATGTACATGTTGCCCAGCGAAACGAAGGACGGGCTGAAGGTCGCGTTGAGCTCGATCGCCTTGCGGAACGCCGCATCGGCCTGCACCGGTTGGTCGAGTCGCTCGTGGAGCACGCCCATGCGGAAGCTCGCCTGGTAGTGGTTCGGGTCGAGCTTGAGCGTCTCTTGGAACTTGGTGATCGCTTCTTTGTACTTGGCCTCTTTGTCGGCCTGAAGCGCGCCCGGCTGGTCACCTTGCGCCGAGATCACGACGCCGAGCTTGAAGATGTAGTTGGAGTTGGGCGCGTCCCCCATGTTCGCAACCGCGTCCTCAAACGACTTCGCAGCGTCCACGAGCTTGTTCTGCTTCTGGTAGACGAGGCCGAGGGTGTAGTGCGCCTTGGCGTGCGTGGGATCGATTTCGATCGCCTCTTTGAGGTAGCGCTCTGCGGAAGAGGAGTTGCCCTTCTTCTCGGCGGCGATGCCTTCGTTCATGCGGTTCGTGGACTGGACCCGCTGACGGCTGGCGAGTTTGCAACCGGAGGTGGTGGCAGCAACGGGAACGGTCAACGCGAGAAGAAGAAGGATGCGACGCATTTCGATCGGGCCCCGGGGGGTGAAGGGGAACGGGGCGGCTCGGTTTCGGATGGTAGCGACGCCGCTCCTAGGTGACAAGCGGGGGATTCACGGTCGGCGAAGAACCAACGAAAAAGGGCGAGCCCGAAAGCTCGCCCCTTTCTCGCGCGTAGCTGAGATCAGCCGGGCTCGAGCACGAACGGGTAGGTGACCACCACGTTGCCGCCGCCTTGCGGCTTGGGGAACTTCCAACGCTTGACCGCTTTGGCCACGCAGTTGGCGACGTTCTTGTCCTTGAGCGACGACTGAGCGACGACTGCGACAGGCACCTTACCGGTGGGTCCGATGGTGAACTGAACCGCGACGCGACCCTTGAGGTTGGGGTCCTTGGTCAGGCCCTGGTTGTAGCAGTGGCGAACTTCGTTGATGTGTGCGCGGACGATCCGGCGAATAATGTCCTTGTCGAGCGCACCCTTCACCTTGGCCTTGGCCTGGCGGATACGGGGGACCCGCTTGCCGCGACCACCGAAGCCTGCACCCGAACCGCGGCCGTAGCCCGAACCGGTACCGCCGCCGCCACCTTTGCCGATGAGGCCGGTGTTGCCGAGACCGATGGTGCCTTCACCCGTACCGCCACCACCGCGGCCGGTACCGACGAGACCGAGACCGCCGACGCCGAAGGCTTCGCCGACTTCGGTGCCCGTGAGGCCACCCCAGACGTCTTCGTCATCGTTGCCGACCGCGAACGCACCGCCGTAGGGGGAGGCGAGGAAGTGGCCGCTCTCCGAGGCCATCATGCCGAGAATACCGGCCTGACGCGCCTGCATGTCGGGGTCGAAGTTCCGGGCCATCTGCGGGATGGCGTCCTTGGGGCCCTTCATGGCGTAGAGACCGGACTTCTGCTTGGAAGTCGGCTTACCCATCTTGCCCTCTTCGCCCTTGTGGCGTTGACCGGTGCCGCCCGCTTCGTCGTCGGAGTTCTCTTGCTCCGGCGGCGGCTCTTCTTCGGGCGTTTCGTCGGGCTGGTTCATGTAGCCGACGAAGCGGTTTTCGGCCATCTCGTCATCGAGGCTCATGCCGTCGCCCGGGGGAAGGGCGAGGTGCGCGAGCACCAGCAGCGAACCGAGCACGACCAGCGACGCGGCGCTGTACAGCCAGAACGGTTTGTCCGTCTCGGACTTCTGCGCGATGACCTTGCCGGGCGGAACCGAGTTGACGTGGAAGACCAGCCCGTTGTGCGCGACCTTGCAGTGCGCGCCCGAGGGGATGGGGAACGAGTAGGTGGAGCCCATCGCCGCGGCGCGGCCGGAGCTGACCAGCTCTTGAAGGCTGAGCTTCTGACCGTCGAGGGTGACGTCACCCGTCATGTCGGCGGTGAAGTTGAGGCTGGAGTCGCCGGAGCCACTGCCACGCACCAGGGGGAATGCCGCCGAATCGGGCAGACCGGAGGGCGGAGCCGCAAACGTGGCCCCGTCGCCTTCACCGATGGTGTAGTTGGGCATGCCCTTGTCGGACAGGCGTGCGACGCCGATGCCGAACGGCACCAGGCCCAGGAACGCGAGGGCGACCCCGATGCCGCCGAATCCGGTTCCTGGAGCTTGCGGCGCGGGACGACCCGCGGCCTGAGCGTCGGATGCTTCCTGGTCGTAGGCTTCCCACTCGGAGGTCCGCATGACGGTCTCCGACGCGAAGAAGATTCCGCCGCCGAGGATCATCAGACCGCCGAGGGCGAGGAAGACCGGCGCCGAGGCGCGACGGCTCTTCACCTGTCCGACGTGCTGAACGTCGAGGACGGTGCGGCCGTAGATGGTCATGACCTCGGTGACCGTGGAGCCGTCTTGGCGCTCGACCTCGGAGGCGTCGACCTGCATCACGGGGCGAGCCGGCGCGGCCATGGGGGGTGCGGCGGCAACCGGCGCTGCGGCGGCTGCGGCTGCAACCGGTGCTGCGGCGGCAACCGGCGCTGCGGCTGCGGGCTGCTGCGCGGGAGCGGAGGGCGCGGGGCCGACGACGGTCTGGCCTTGCGCGGGGGCGGCAGCTGCGGCTGCGGCCGAAGCGAATGCAACCTCAACCCGGTAGGGCCCAAACTCGAGAGCGTCGCCGTCCTTGAGGACTGCGTTCTTTTCGACCCGCTGCTCGTTGAGCGTGGTGCCGGTGGAGCTCCCGAGGTCGATGACCCGGACGTCGGAGCCCGACACCTCGATGACGGCGTGCATGCGCGCGACGGCGTCGTCTTCGAGGCAAAGGTGCGAGCTCTTGAGCTTGCCGATCTTGATGACGTCCTGGGAGAGCGTCTTCTCTTCGACCAGCGAGCCGTTGTGGAAGATTCGTAGGTTGAGGGTCTGGGACATCGGGGAGTCCTTCGGGTTCAGGCGCCATGACACCCCGCATCAGCGGAAGTTCCAGGGTTCCTGATCTTTTTTTTCGGCCCGGAGCCGAGAGGTCGCGCCAGCGGCGCAGAAGCTCGTCGTTTGCGTCGTCGTGTCGCTCAGATATCGAACGACAGCGAGATCAGCTCCGAGATGAAGTGAGGGCGGATGGAGATCAAGCTGGCGTGCTTGACGCGAGCGCGGGAGTTCACGTTCGCCCCTTCGGGGCTGAGGATCTCACCATCGACGTTGTCGTCGTCGAAGTCGTAGACAGTGGTGCCGCCGTCGCCACCGCTCACGCGCGCGGCGTCATCCGCATCGCCGTCGCTGGGAGCAGCGACTGCCGTGGAGGCGGTAGCCATGGACAGAGCGAGGGTCGTGGTGATGGCAAGAAGCTTTGCGCGCATGGGGGTCTCTTCCTTTTGAACGATGGCTGATGCGCCAGGGCCTGGCACGCGGCCGCCGGACGCACCTCGGGCGAGTCCACCGTTCGCGCGCATCGTATCCGTGCCGCAGGGGCGTTGTCTACTGGATCGAAAGCGCCGGAATCGCAGACGCACGGCGGTCTGAGGGCCGTGCGATCTGCGCCTGTGCGATCACGGGTACCGGGTTTTCAGTCGGCATCGGGGGGAGTTGGGGTTTGTGAGCGTTCCAGAGCGTCCTGGGCTTTGCGCTCGAGTTCGAGAATGCGAGCCCGTTCCTCGCGCTCCTGCTCGCGCTGCAGCGCTTCGAGTCGAGCCGCCTCTCGCTCGATCTGCTCGGAGTCATCGATGATCTCGACGTACTCGTCGATGGTGGAGATCCGCCGCTGGGCGACGGCGACGGCCTCCCGCAGATCGGGGCGATCTCCCGCCGCGTCGACGAACGCCTGGAACCGAGACTTCGCAATCTCGACTTCCCGAACGCCGTCGGAGGCCACGGCCGGGCCGATGTGATCTTGGTAGAGCACGCCCATGTTGAAGAGTGCCCGCGGATCATCGCGGTCGTGCTGCACCGCGCGGGCATAGGCTTTCTCGGCCCCCTCGAAGTCTCGAACTCCTCGCTTCGCCACCCCCAGCGCCAACGCGACTTCGCGCGCGCGGTCCCCTTCGGCGGACTTCGCCGCCGCTTCCAAGTCCTTCTCGGCTTGGGCGAAGTTGCGGAGTTCGAGCTCGATGAGCGCCGCGTTGAGTCGAGCGTCTACGAAGTCGGGGTCGAGTTCGGTCGCGCGCTGGAACGACCGCAGTGCACGGGTCGGCTCCTCGTCCAAAGCGGCGAGCAATCCGCGAAGGTTCCACAGCGGCGCGGACGCGGTGCCGTTCACCGTCTTGCTTCGCTGCGCTTGCGTGATCACCAATCCGGCAAGCAACGCGTACGACCGATCGCCCGCAGCGGCACGATCGTAGTAGAGGCGCGCGAGTCCTTCGTAGGCCGCGAGGTTTTCGCTGTCGACGGCCAGCACCGCCTGTAGCTGTCGCTGCGCCGCGTCGAACGCAGCCGTGTTCCCCGTTTCGAGGAACCGAGCGCGATGCAGGTGCGCGAGGTTGTGCCGCGGCGGAATGGCCGTCGGCACGGCCTCGACCGCGCGCGTGTAGTGGCGCAGCGCGTCTTTCGTCCGACCGGCTCGGAACGCGAGCACGCCGAGGTTGTTGTGGGCCATGGCGTGACGAGGGTCGATGCGCACCACATCCCGATACGCGGCGGTGGCCTGCGTGGGCTGGCCGCACGTGTCCCAGACGACGGCGGCGTTGAATCGGTCATCGGGTTTCCCGGAGCGTGCGAAGCGTTGGTCGAACGCACGTGCGTGTCGTTGGCACGTCTCCTCGTCGAGCGCCCCCGCCTCGACTGCACGCGCGAACGACCCGGCGGGATCCTCGAGTTGGGGCTCGGCAGGACACGGCACGGGGCAGTCCGGCGTGCTGCCGTGCCCTGCCCTCGTCGTCGCACACCCGACCGACACGAACCCCCCGAGAACCACCACGCTCAGCCACCGTCGCATGCCTCCTTGCACGCGAGCCCGGGGGACGAGTTCCAACCAAAGAAAAGCGGCGAGCCCGAAAGCTCGCCGCCGTTGCATAGGCCTGTTGTTGGCCTACTTCCACTTCTTCTCTACTTCTACTTCTACTTCTTCTCTTCGGCGGGAGGCGCAGCCGCAGCCGCAGCCGCGTCGCGGGCCTTCTTCTCGAGGTCGAGAAGACGCTGGCGCTCTTCGGCTTCCTGCTTCTTCTGAATCTCCTCGAGCTTCTTGGCCTCGGCCTCGAGCTTCTTCATCTCCTCGAGGTCTTTCTTGTACTGCTCGATGTTCTCGATGCGCTGCTTGGCGTCCGCCACGATGTCGGCGAACTCCTTGTCACCCGAGGCCTTGCTGATGAACTTGTTGAAGAACCCCTTGGCGGTGTCGTTCTCCTTGAGTCCATCGCCGTCGCTGTTGGGGCCGATGTGGCCCTGGTACAGCACGCCCAGGTTGTAGAGCGGGCGCGGGTCCTTGGCGCTGATGTCGGCAGCTTTCTTGAAGGACTTCTCGGCGTCCTTGTACTTGCGAAGGCCACGCTGTGCGACGCCCAGGCCGAGGTAGGTCTCGACGTTCTTCTTCTGACGACCGTCCTTGAGCGCGATGTTGAGGCTCTTCTCCGCCTGCGCGTAGTCGCGGAAGCGGATGGAGATCATCGCGATGTTCATGTGCGCATCGGCGTGGTCGGGCTTGAGCTCGGCAGCCTTGGTGAAGGCCTTGAGCGCGTCGACCTGGTTGTCACGCTCCATGAAGATGAGCCCCTTGATGTTGTAGATGTCGGGGCTCTCCACGCCCGAGTCCTCGAACACGCGCAGCGACTGCGTGACGACGAGGTCGGCGAGAAGGATGTACGACTTGTCCTTGAGACGGCCGCGGTCGTAGTAGAGGCGCGCGAGGTTCTCGTAGGCCAGCTGGTTCGACGAGTCGACCGCGAGCACCGTCTGCAGGTTGCGCTCCGCCTTGGAGAAGTCGTCCTGCTTGGGATCGCTCGAGTACTTGTTCCGCAGCGCCGCCGCGAGGTTGTTCCGCGGAGCCTTGGTCTTCGGGTTGGCTTCCACAGCCCGCTTGAAGTAGTCGAGCGCTTTCGTCTCCTTCTTGCGGTTCCAGTAGATGACCCCGAGGTTGTTGTAGGCGAGGTCGAACTTGGGCTCTTTCTTGATGATCGCCTCGTAGATCTTCTCGGCGCCCTCGGTCTTGCCGCACTCCTCGAGCACGGCACCGGAGTTGAACCAAGCGATCGTCATCTGCGTGCCGTACTCCTTGTAGACCTTCTGGAAGTCCGAGGAGAACGACTCACACTGGCCGGCGCTGAGCTTGCCCTTGGCCTTGGCTTTTTCGTAGCGCGCGGCCACGTCGGAGAAGGCCTTCTTGGCCTCGGCCGAAGCCTTGCTGGGATCGGTCGCCGCGCCAGCACCCCCGGCGGGGTTCTCCGAAGCGGGGTTGTCTTTCTTGCAGGCCGCGCCCGTGGTCAGAGCCAGGGAAAGGGCCATGAGTCCGAAAAGTCGTTGGATACGCATTTTGGTGTTCCTCGTGATGCGATTCGGGCGAATGGCTCAGAGACCCTCTTTGGAGGCTCCGTCCTCTTCCTTTTTGGCCTTCTTCTTGGCCTTGGGCTTCTCGCCGTCGAGCGAGGTCTGCACGCCAACGACGTCCAGACGGCTGTCGGTGTAGACCGACGTGCCGAACAGCTCTTCGGTGGCCGGGAACTTCTCCGGGTCACGCTGCTGGAGCTCGGCCTCACACATGCGGCTGAACTCGTTGAAGAACTGGAACTCGGTGGAGCGCTCGAGGCAGTAGGTGAACGCGTCGTTGGCCAGCTTCTGCGGCATCGCAGCCTGGTCGGCGAGCGCGTCGCAGTAGGCGAAGACCTGATCTTCCACCTTGAAGCTGCGAGGCACCTCGGCGCGGTACAGCTGGTCGGCGAAGTTCTGCATGGTGATCGCCGAGCGAGCTGCGGCCGCGAGCACCCAGTACGGGCTGCCCGAGGACTTCACCTTCGCGTAGCGCTCTTGGAGCTCCTTCGCGAGGGCGACCTTCTTGTCGAAGAACTCCTTGAAGCGCTTCTTCGACTCGGTGGCCGTCTTCATCTGCTCTTTGTACTCACGCTCCCACTTGGGAAGACCGGAGTCCTTCTTCCACTCCTCGACGGTGAAGTCGAGACCCTCGGGCATGGTGTTCTGCAGGTACTCCTCGTACCGCTGGTCGGCCGAGTAGACCATCGACATACCGACGGCGTTCTTGTAGGCCTCGACGCGCTCGGTCTCTGCCGCGGGCACGCTGGGCTTCTTGGCCGACAGCTTGAGCGCGGTGGAGAAGTGGCCTTGCGCCTGCTTGGCCTTCTTGGCGTCGCGGGTGTGGACCGTGACGATGCCCTGCGTCGGGTTACCGCAGTACTTGGGAAGGTCGTTCTTCTTCTTCTTGGCCTTGCGGCGAAGCTTGCGAGCCTTCTCTTTGACGTCCTTACCGGCGTTGGCCTTCTCGCGCTTGACGCTGATGCAGCTGTCGAAAAGGAGCGACTTGGAGCAGGACTGACGCCAGAGGATCTGACCGATGGCCGCCTCTGCCACGACGCGACGGTCGACGCCGCCTTTGGTGCCGTAGCGCGAGACGAACAGCTTGGCGTGCTCGAGCTTCTCGTCTTCGGTGTCGAGCAGCTCGTGCTTCGACCAGAAGATCTTGGCCGCGGTGCTGGGGTCCTTCTTGCGGTACAGGCCCTCGAACTTGCTCAGGTTGGTCTGAGCCTGCTCTTCTTTGCCGAGGCCGAGTCGGAACAGGTAGGCGTTTTGCAGCGCCTCCGGCGTGAACTCGTCCTTGGTGTACTTGTCGGCGTACTGCTCGTACCGGGTCGCCGCGTCGTCGTAGTACGCGACGGCCTGGTAGTTCTGCCCGAGCTCCTTGAGCGTCTGCTGGTAGTGCTGGCTGTCGGAGTGCGCTTCGAGAAGTGCGGTCCGGATCTTGATGGCCTTGCCGACCAGGTAGGCGGCTTCGTAGCAGCGCGCAGCGTTGTAGAGCAGCGTGTCGGCGCGGTCGTGGTCTTCGTGGTCGTTGTAGACCTGGACGAAGGTCTCGGCGCAGTTGACGAACCCTTCGGGGTCGCCTTGCTTGCCCTGCTCCTGATAGGCCATGGCTTTCTTCCAGCCGATGCCCGCCAGGTAGCCCGGGATCGCCTCACGCAGGCGCTTGGACTCGTCGTGCTTCCAGAGCTTCTTCTTCTGAAGGTCGGTGGCCCACTTCTCGAGGTCCTCCGAAGCCTTCACGGTCTGCTCGGGCGTGTTGTCCTTGTCGGTCCAACGGATGACGAGCAGGTCGACGAGCATCTCGGCAGCCCAGGCTGCGTAGATCTGGCCGTCGAACTTCGTGACGATCTCTTTGAGGATCGGCTCGGCCTCGTCGAACTTGTTGTGGACCATCATCAGCTTGGCGCGGTGGTACTGGATCTTCGGAAGCTCCTTGTCCTTCGCGTCCTTCACGTACTTCTGATAGATGTCGTACGCGCTGAGCATGGCTTTCTCGTTGTCGGTGTAGTCCGACTCCGGGAACTCCTGCGCCGTGTTGGTCTCAGTTTCCTGATTCCGCTTCTTCTTCTTGACCTTCTTGTCTCGGTAGACGCAGACGCCTTCTGAGTTGGTCTTGCAGGCCTTCTTCTTGCCGCCGGTCTCGTCGTACTCGAGGGCGTTCTTCATCGCCAGCATCTGGGCGTATGCGGCGTCCTTCGTGTACTTGCCGTCGGGCTTGATCTCGAGGACCTTCACGAACTCGTCGTGCGCGTTGCGGAAGTGCTTGAGGCCCACTTCCTGCTGGCTACGTGCTTTCGAGTTGTAGTTGTTGACGCCCTGCGCCCACAGCAGTTCTGCGAAGTAGAACTGCATCTCGTAGGCGTCCTTGTCCTTGGGGAAGTGCGTCGTGAATGCACGGTACGCCTTCTCGGACAGGTCGTAGGTGTCCTGCTTGCGGGTCTTCTCGGCCTCGTCGTGCCAGACGGTGGCCATCTGACGCATGGTGTCGCGGGCTTCGTCGCGGCACTTCTTCTTGGTGGCCTTCTTGAAGCTGGAGTCCTTGTACTCCTCCCAGTAGCCAGCGAGACGGTCGGTCTCCTTCCACTGGATGCCCTTGTTGTCGGTCGCGAGTGCGTTGACGACGACCTGAGCCTGCCACTCACAGCGCTGGGGATCCGAGCCGAACTCGGACTGCAGCGTCTTGTAGATGGACGACGATTCGACGTACATGCCGTTGCCGAAGTAGGCGTTGGCCAGAAGCTCCATCTGCTTCTTGGCCATGTTCTCTTCCTTCTTGGGGCCGTTGCCGACCTTCTGGAAGAAGCCCCACGCAGCCGAGGGCTTGCCCGCGTTGACGTAGGCCTTGACCATGTCGCGGCGAGCGTCGCGGCGGAGCTGCTTGGCGTTGGCTTCGCTGCCGGCCTTGCCCGAGAGCGTGGCCTTCACCGTGCGCACGAAGTAGTCGAGGCTGGTGCGGAACTGCGGCTCGGCGGTGCCGATCGGGTTGAGGTGACACCAACCGATCTTGTAGAGCGCGTACGCGTAGACCGGGCTGTCGGGGTAGCCGTCGACGATCTTCTGGTAGAGCTGAAGCGCTTCGTCGATCTTGTTGTTGCCGAACTTGAAGTCCGCGAAGCTCAGGTAAGCGTTCGGGATGTACTTCGAGGTCGGGTAGTCGCGAATGAGGCGCAGGTAGGCGTCCTGCATCTCCGCGTCGCGGCCCAGCTGACCGAGCTCGAACGCGTAGAAGTAGATTGCCTCGTCGAGACGCTTGTACTTGGAGAACGCCTTGGAGTTGACGAGCGCCTTGTAGATCTTGACGGCGTCGGCCGAAGCGTCCTTCGACTTCTTCTCGAAGGTCTTCTGCTTCTGCTTGAGCTGCTTGGCTTTGGCGCCTTGGCCCTTCTCCTCGGCGTCGTAGATCTTCTCGTAGAGCGAGCCGGCCTGGAGGTCGAAGTAGGCCTTCTTGTCGAGGTAGTGGTCCGCGAGACGGAACAGCAGGTCCGGGTACTCGGGGTCGGTCGTCTCGGAGGCTTTGAGCAGGCGCTTGAGGGTGGCGATCTGCTTGTCGGCGATCTCCTGCGCGACGGCTTCCTTCTGCCGGGCGAACGAAGCAGCGTCCATCATCTGGACTTGCTTCTTCTTGTCCTTCTCGGCGGCCTTCTGCTTCTTCTTGAACTTGGTGTCGAGGGTGTTCTTGGCCTTGACCTTGCCCGACTTGCGTTCGTAGCGAACGGCCTTGTCGTCGCCTGCATCTTGCGCGAGCGCCGTCGTGGGCACGGCGAGCAGCATCGTGCCAAGGACCCCGGTCATGATGCCGAGCGCCAGAGGCGATCGGCGGTGCTTGTAGTTGTTGGACGACATCTTGGACCTCTTCTCGTTGGCGCCCTTCCACCACGTTGATGATGGGAAAGCGGCCGGCTTCCGAAACCCCAACCCATGGGGCCTCCCGGGGAGGGAGTTGTTTGGCCCGCGAAAGTTCCCGGGCCGTAAGAGCCGGCTCTCGTGCGCGCCACGAGAACCGACCCGAGTAAGCTCATTCCTTACAGAGACTGGTGACCTCGTAGCGGTAGTAGCCGAGCTCGTCTTGCCAGTACTCGCCGTTGTAGTTGTAGATCTCGTGCTCGGCGTCGATCGACGGCTTCTGCGGCTTGGGAGGCACGGCTTCGAGCTCTTTCTGCTCTTTCCGCTTCTCCTGGATCTCGTACTCGACCTTGATCATCTCTTTGAAGAGATCCTTGATCTCTTTGATCTGGCCGGTGATGCGCGAGCGAGCTTCGGCGCCCGTGCGCTCCTTCGCGGCGGACGCCGCGAGGTCGAGGTCCTCGGTGACACGCTCGCCGACTCCGCTGCTCTGGAAGTCGGAGCTCATCTCTTCGAGTAGGACCTGCTCACGCTCGAGCTCGTCGACGTAGGCGAAGTACTTGGACAGGGTCTTGTCCTGAAGCGCCTTCTGAGCGACCTGCTCGACGAAGGGGTCGAGGCCCGACTCGTCGTTGAGGATCTTGTCGGCCAGCTCGTAGAGCGCGTAGTCCTCGGGCGCCTGCTCGAGGATGCCCTGCAGCTCCTTCATGGTGTCGGGGTAGCGACGGTTGAACTCGTCGACCGTGCGCTTCGCCGAGTCGTAGCGGCAGTTGAAGTAGTACGTGACCGCCTTGAGCTTCAGGGCGTCGGGGTACAGGTAGTCGTAGAAGAACGGCGCGTTGAGCGTGTGCACGTAGCCCAGCGTGCGCTGGTAGTGCCGGTTGGCGTTGGCGTCGTCGACCTCGACCTTGCGGAACTCGGCCCATGCAGCCCAGTGCACGCCGTCGAGGAAGTACTTCGAGGACAGGTCGACCTGGTCGAGGTACTTCGTGGCCGTGTCGAACTTGCCGACCATGTAGAAGATGTTGGCGAGGCCCAGCGACGCGAGGTCCTGGTACTGCTTCATCTCTTCTTCGAAGCTCAGCTCGACGCTGGTCTTGCCCTTGCGCTTGCGCTTGCCCTTGTTTTTCTTGGCGAGGGCGCGCTTCTCTTTGCGGGCCTTCTTCTTGTTGGCCTTCTTGTTGGCGGCTGCGGCGTCACGAAGCTCGACCGAGCGGCGGATGACCGACTTGAAGGCCTCGACGGCGGGCTCGCCCTTGAAGTCGCGGGTGTGCGCGACGCCCAGGAAGAACTGCGACGGGATGTAGTAGTCGGAGTTCTTGGGGACCTGGTCCAGCAGCGCGATCGACTGCGGGAGATCGCCCTTCTGGTAGTGGAAGCGACCCAGCAGGTAGTACAGCTCGTCGCGCACCTCGTCGAAGTCCTCGTCTTCGAGGTCGGTGGGCTTGTACGTACCGATCTTTTGAAGCACCTCGGCGCCCTCGGGAAGCTCGCGCGAGAGCGATGCCAGCCACGGGAGCGTCAGCTTGTGGAACGGGTGCGAGGGGCCGGCGGCGACGATCTCGTCGAAGACCGAAAGCGATGCCGAGTAGAACTCGAGCTTGTAGAGCGCCTTGCCGAGCCAGTACTGCGCGCGGGGCTGATCTCCGGGGATCTCACCGGCGGCGACCTTGTAGAACTGGATGGCGGAACCTTGAAAGTCCTCGGCCTTGTAGAGCGCTTCACCCTGAGCGTTGGAGCCACCTGCAGTGGCGGACGGCTCGGGCGCTGCGGGCGGCGCCGGAGGAGCACCGGCCTCGGGAGCCGGCGGCGGACCACCACCCGCCGGATCGGGCGGAGGCGGGGGTCCATCGAAGGACGCGCTCGCGCTCGTCGCCGTGAGGGCGAGAGAGAGGCCCAGCACGATGCTGAGACGAGAGGACAAGAGGGACGCCGAGTGCCTGCGCGAGGTCTTGTTGGACATGAGGATTTCGAGTGGGGTGTGGGGCTGGCCTAGGGCCACGTCGGGACCTGAGCGGGTCGCCGCCATTTGAGGAGGGCGGCGTTCGAACGGGGCGCGACGAGCCCCCGTCCGGTCTCGCGAGGGGGCCTGGGTAGGACAACCCCCGCTTCGACGGGGATGGACATTACCAGTGGCCGACGTCGCGTCGCAAGACCGCACATCCGCGTCCAACCGAGCGCTAGCCAGCGCTTTTCGCAGTTTTGATCGGTCGGTGATCTCGCGGACTCCCGGGGCCAAGGCGCTGGTGTCACGCGGACTCGACGACGCGGGTTCCCATCTCCCGCGGATCGGCAACCGGCCACCGCCTTCGCCCAGATGTGTCGCTGCCCGGTGACAGCTGCGCAGGGTCGTCCACACGTCGAAAACGGTTACTCGCGGCGGCCCCGACGGAATCCTCTTTACAGTTCTTTCACCGCGCGTGAGTCAACGTGCCTCGCATCCCAACCTGACCCACGCGCGGCGGGGCGAATCGCGGGGGGAGATCGAAACGCCATACAACTGCCGTTTTGAGGCGCTTGACCGTACAGCCCGGGGGTGTACGATGGCGCGAGTTCGGAGGTGGCGCCCCGGCGTGCCCCGGACCTGGCCCTAGCGTGGCCGAAGGCTTCCGCCGACCACTGTCGTCTTGGGATCAGCCCAGGGCAAGGTCGGCCGCCCCCCCGAGAGCCCGACATGCAAACGAACGAATCGTCCCGTCGCCTCCCGCTCCAGTGGCTCCGCCGTGCCGCGATGACCCTCGGCGTGCTCTGCATCGCGCCGACTCTGACCGCCTGCCCCAAAGGTGACGTGGGTGCGCCCTGCAACCACGGTCGGATCGAGCCGCCCGAGTCCAAGCTGGTCACCTTCCCGGCACTGAGCTGCGACGAGTTGCTCTGCGTCTACGCCGACGAAGAAGAGCCTCCCGCGTTCGCATGCACGCCCGGCGCCGAGGGCGATAACGAGTGCAACCAGGTCGACCTCTCGAAGAACCGCTTCGAGTGTGTCGCCAACGAGGACGGCTCCGGCAGCTGCCGGCTCCGCAACCAGTACGTGCTCGAGCGCTCCATGTGCTCGAAGAAGTGCAGCAGCGACGCCGACTGCCAAAACGCCGGCATCACCCAGCAGGTCGTCGTCGACGACACCTCGTGCGAGTCGGGCTTCACCTGCGCTCGAATCCAGACTCTCGGCGAGTTCTGCTGCGAGAAGCTCTGCGTCTGCAAGGACGACCTCAACCAGACCGCGGCCGACGACATCGAGATGGCGTGCGCAACCAACACCCAAGAAGGTTGCTGCGACCAGGACCCGGTCCCCGAAGCCTGCGGCCAGTAGTCGTTCCACGCGTGTTTCGAAGCGCCTCCGTCGTTCGCGACGCGAGGCGCTTTTCGTTGGTTGCTCATCCGTCGTAGGCGTCTTGAATCCACGCGACACGAAGCCGCGCCGCGACGACCGTCACGCCGACGACGTCGAAGCGCACCGCGGCCCGGTCCCACAACTCCCGCTCGATCAACCAGGCGGTGGCGGCCCGGACCACCTGCCGCTGCTTGTCGCGGTCGACCGTTTCGAGGGGTGAACCGCGATCGGCCCGGGTACGCGAGCGAACCTCGACGAACACGTACTCGGGCTCGGCCGTGCGCATGTCGACGGCGATGAGATCGATCTCTGCCCCGACACGCTCGACGTTGCGTTCGAGGACCACGAGCCCCTGCTCCCCGAGATACTCGGCGACACGTGCCTCGACGCGTTGGCCGAACTCGCGTGTCGAGGCAGGCGTCTCCACCCGCCAACGCTGACACGCATCGCGACGAACGGCTCGCCAAGAGGCGCCGCGGGGACAGGATGAAATTGAAAGAGCCGGCCTCGCATGCAGCGAGGGCCGGCTCCGACTCCCGGACGAACTGGTGCTAGTCCTGTTTCGCTTCGGCCTTGGCGGCCTCGGCCTTGGCAGCAGCTTCGGCTGCGGCTGCTTCGGCTGCGGCTTCTGCCGACGACTCGGCTTGCGCGACCTCGGCTTGCGCCTGCTTCTCGGCTTGTCGAGCGAGGATGGCTCCGTAGCCGCCGAGCTTGGAGGTGATGCGGGCCGCGTTACCGCGAAGCTCGCGGAGGTAGTAGAGCTTGGCGCGACGGACTTTGCCGCGGTTGACGAGCTCGACCTTGGTGACGCGGGGCGAGTTCTCGGGCCAGACGCGCTCGACGCCCACGCCGTGAGAGCTGGAAAGCTTGCGGACCGTGAAGGAGCCGCGGCCGCCCCCACGCTTGCGGTGGATGCAGACGCCTTCGAAGACCTGGATGCGCTCCTTGTTGCCCTCGGAGATGAGAGCGTGGACGCGGATCGTGTCTCCGGCGCGGAACATGGGAAGCTCGTGACGCTTCTCTGCGCGCTCGATTGCCTCAATGGCTGGGATGCTGTTGCTCATGACGTCGCCTATCCGTCGCTTGTTTGTCCGTGGAGGAGTCCTGCCAGGCCGAGATCGAGAATCGTCAGCGCAGGCGGGCGCGAAGAGTCCTCGATCCCCGGGCTGGTTGCAAGGGTTTGATCTTGGGTTTGCGCACCTTTTCCTTCAGGCGGTGCGTGTTCACCCGTACAGGGCGCGTAGACCGCTTGGGCGCCCACACCCCAGGGGTTGAGGCCAACGGTGACGATCACCCCTCCGAGCGGCTCGTCCTGCGCGGACTGCAACACGTCGAGCACCCAGGCGGCCTCGCGGGAGGGCTCCGGGCCCTCGGTGCGATCTCGGAGCAGATCCGCCGGGCGCGCAAGGGCGACCGTCGCGGGGATGCGCCCAAGGCGCTGCTTCAACCGGCGACGGAGCTGCTTGAGGCTCGCAAAGCCGACGACGGGAACACGGCCTCCGGTTGCCTCCACCCAAGGCATGACCGCCGAGGGATCTCCACCGAGCACGACCAGCGCCTTGGCCTGATGCCGCCGAAGCACGTCGACGTAGTCGCCCGACGGCTCGACCGACGCCGGCACCGCAACATGCACCTCGCAGCTGCTCGGCAACGGTTGCACGCCACGAAGCTCGGGGCGCAACGCGAACGTCCGTGCCCTGGCCTGCTCGAGCCTCCACGCTGCGATCGCTTCGTGGTTCCCACCGAGCAGAACACCGGGCACCTCGTGGCCTCGAAACACCTTGGGGCGGGTGTACTGCGGATGCTCGAGATAGGTGCCGCCCTGCCCGGCCGCGAACGACTCGGTGCGTGTGGACTCGGGGTTGCCGAGCACACCTTCACGCAGTCGCGACACTGCCTCGATCATCGCCAGCGCCGCGACCTCGCCTCCGTTGAGAATGAAGTCGCCCAGCGAGTAGCTCGCGTCGACGAAGTGCTCCCGCACTCGGTCGTCGATGCCCTCGTAGCGCCCGCACAGAAGCCCAACGCGATCGTGTTTGGCGAGCGCCTCGGCAGCGCGTTGATCGAAGCGTGGAGCCGACGGCGTCAACATCACGCGAAACATCGGGCCGCGCTCTCGCTGCACGTGTTCGAGCGCATCCACGACCGGCTCGGGTTTGATCACCATGCCCGCGCCACCGCCGAACGGTGTGTCGTCCACGGTGCGGTGCTTGTCCTTGGTGAAGTCGCGGTAGTTCGTGGCCCGCACTTCGACGAGTCCGCGATCCACCGCCTTACCGAGCAGCCCGGTCTTGGCAAACGCCTCGACCGCCTCGGGAAACAGGGTGAAGACCTCGAAGCACTGAGCGCTCATTCGCGCTCCAACGCCTCGGGGAGCATGCCCTGCGGCGGATCTACGACGACACGTTCGTCGCTGACGTCTTTGACGAAGCCGGGCAACACGGGAATGAGCCAACGCCGTGCACGACCGCGATCGAAGAACTCGATCTCGAACAGATCCTGAGCACCGTTGGTGGTGACCCCCACGACCTTGCCCAGCGACTGCACTGTGCCGTCCTCGAGCTCGCGCTCGACCTTCAAGCCGATCGCATCGACCAGGTAGAACTCGTCCTCTTCGAGGTCGGGCAACACGGTGCGATCGAGCTCGACCGTGAAGCCGCGCAACGCGTCGGCGCCTTCGCGATCGCTGACGCCTTCGAAGTCGACGCGCGCCGCGGGCTTGCCAGGGATCATCGCCATCGACGCGATCACCTTGCGATGCACGATCGCCTTGGTCTTGCGATCGACGAGCATGAGCTCGGCACCCGGTTCGAGTGCCTGGGAGTCGCGGTCGAACAGCTGAATGCGCACGGTGCCACGAACCCCGTGAGCGCCCGCCACGTAGCCCACGCTCAAGCGCGAAGCAGCGTCCGATTCACTCGACATGGTTCTCTTGCTCCAACACGCGACCGCCTGATTGCAGGCGCGCGCCGTGCATCACTCGATGATCTCGAGGTCAGCCCGCTTGCGAAGCTTGGACGCCGCAGCGCTCAAGATCGCGCGCATGGCCTTGACCGTGCGTCCTTGCTTACCAATGACCTTGCCCAGGTCTTCTTTGGCGACGCGCAACTCGAGCACGACGGTTTGTTCACCGGTGATCTCGTCGACATGGACCTCGTCGGGCTTGTCGACGAGAGAGCGCGCGATGAACTCGATGAGTTCTTTGAGCGAAATGTTGGAAGACATTTGAGGCTCCAGCGGCAGCGTAGCGTTACGTCCCCAGAGGACGTGACAGAGCAGTACAGGTGTTTGCCGCGTAGACGTAGATCATCCCACACGAAACGGGCGCCGGCAAAACAACAAAGTTTGCCAAACGCCCGTTCTTGCCCCCTTCGCCAGGCGGCGGCTGTTGCGCGGTGTGCGCTATTCTTTCTTGGCAGCGTCGTCGCTGCCGAAGTTCTTGATCAGGCGAGCGACGGTTTCGCTGGGCTGAGCACCCGTGCCGAGCCAGTACTCGACGCGCGGCATGTTGAGCTCGACGGTCGAAGGATCGGTGTTGGGGTTGTACGTGCCGAGTTTCTCGAGGAACCGGCCATCACGCGGGGAGCGGGTGTCGGCAGCAACGATGCGGTAGAAGGGGCGCTTCTTGGCGCCGCCACGAGCGAGACGAAGTCGAACGGACATGTGTGAGTGCTGGCCTTTGGCGAAAGGGTGCGCGAAGGTAGCGGCCGGGGCGGCCCCGGTCAAGGAGAGGGCAGCGACAATGTGCGGCCCCAACTCCGGATCTGATCTCACACCCAGCGGGGCGCGCGTCTGCGCAGCATTCGCGCGCGACGCGCCCTTGGCGAAGCCCCGCAGATCGTGTCAAACGGCGGGCTTCAATGGATGCGCGCAAGGTCTACTTCGTTTCCCTGGGCTGCCCGAAGAACCAGGTCGACACCGAAGTGATGCTCGGCGTCGTGCGGGACGGCGGCCACAAAGTCGTCGACTCGGCCGACGAGGCCGACACCTTGGTGGTCAACACCTGCGGGTTCATCGAGGCCGCCAAAGAGGAGTCGATCGACACGATCCTCGAGCTCGCCCAAGCCAAGGCCGGCACCGACAAGACGCTCGTGGTCGCGGGCTGCCTGTCGCAGCGTTACCCCACCGAGCTCGCCAACGAGATGCCCGAGGTCGACCACTTCCTCGGCTCGGCCGACATGTTGGGGCTGTCCAAGGTGCTCGGCGGCGGCGGCAAGCGGCTGGGCGTCAGCGAGCTCTCCAAGCGCGCATACCTCTATGACCACGAGACGCCGCGCGAGCTCACCGGGGTTCGGCACACCGCCTACGTGAAGATCGCCGAGGGCTGCGACCGGCCCTGCGGGTTCTGCATCATTCCCAAGCTCCGCGGAGCACAGCGCAGCCGCACCGTCTTCTCCGTCGTGCAAGAGGTGCACGCGCTGGTCGAGGCCGGGACCAAGGAGATCTGCCTCGTCGCCCAGGATCTCACCCGCTACGGCAGCGATCTCGACACGCCGACCAATCTCGAGCAGCTGCTCGATGCGCTGGTGGAGATCGACGGGCTCGAGTGGATCCGCCTCCACTACGCCTACCCCTCCGCGGTCACCGACGGCCTGATCGAGCGCATCGCCACTCAGCCCAAGGTCGCCACCTACCTCGACGTGCCGATGCAACACGTCGACACCGACGTGCTCAAGACCATGCGGCGCGGCTACACGGAGCGCACCGTCATCGAGCTGGCCGAAAAGCTGCGCAACGCCGACACCTCCGACGGCCAGCGCTTGTGGCTGCGCACCACGATGCTCGTCGGGCATCCGGGGGAGACGCCCGAGGCCTACAAGCGGCTCGAAGAGTTCGTGGCGCGGGGTTTGGTCGACCACCTGGGCGTGTTTCCGTGGTCGCGCGAGGACGGCACCGTCTCTGCGATGCAACCCCGCCGCGTCGACGAAGCGGTGGCAGCCGAGCGCGCCGCCACCCTGATGAAGATGCAGGAGGCCATTCGAGCCGAGCGCCACGCAGCCATGGTCGGGCAGCAGATACGGGTGCTTGTCGACGGCCCCAGCAGCGAAAGCGAGCTGCTGCTCGACGGGCGCCACGAGGGCCAAGCCCCGGACATCGACGGCAAAGTCGTGCTCACCGATGGCACCGCCCAACGCGGTGACATGGTGATGGCCACGATCACGCAAGCGTCCGCACACGACTTGGTCGCGTCGCTCGATCCCGAGGCGGCGGCCGAGGCTCTCGCGGTCGACGAGTAGGCCGCAGCGCCGTGGTAGGCTCACCCCGTGGTTGGTGTGGGTCGATGGGGTGTCGTTGCGACGTTGCTCGTGGGCTGTTCCTTCGAGACCGCCAGCGGGGCCTCCACGAGCGGAACGCCAGGTCCAGCCGATAGCTCCTCGAGCTCCGGCGACGAGGCGACCTCGAACCTCGACACCTCCGCCACCACGACGGGTTCGAACCCCGGAGCCACGAGCGACCCTGATCCTTCGGGGCCGTCCGGGCCGTCGGAGACCGACGACACGACGCCGCAGCCTGGCGACACGGGCGATGCCACCGGGGAGACCTCCGGGGGGATCGACATCGACATCGGCTGTCCCGACGAGCTTCCCGACGCGTGGGTGTTCTGCGAAGACTTCGAAGACATCGACGATCCCGACACGCACTTCGCACGATGGGAAGGTCCGGGGCTCGCCCTGGAGGGGCCCGGCTACGATAGCCCCACCGCGTTGGAGATCACCCACACCGCCAACATCAACTGGTCGGGCCAGGCGCAGATCCGCTTCGGACAAGGTCCCGCGGCCAACAACATCCACGCCCCGGGCGGACTCTTCGACGAGGTCTGGGTCCGCTTTCGCACCCGGGTCGATGAAGACTGGTCGATTCAGGGACCCGGCGACGTGCTCTCGGTGGACGGCGTGAACGGCAACCCCGACGCGCTCACCTTTCTCGCCCGTGTCACCTCAGCCCCGACCGAGGACGTGCTGAGAAGCTCGGCGTTCTCGTGCGTGTTCTACGACTCACACCCGTGCACGGGGGTCAACGACTGGAACACCCTGCAGTACCGAGGGCACGGCGTGGGTGGGACGCCAGTGTTCGGTGGGCCGCAGTCGATCGACTGGACCTGCGTGGTGCTGCACGCCCGCCTCAACACCGCCAACCAGGCCGACGGCGTGACCGAGATTCTGGTGGAGGAACAGGTCGACAGCCAGATCTCGACCATCGACTTTCGAGGGATTCGAGACGACCTCGGCTTCAACCAGGTGTCGATTCCCACGTTCAACGAGGACCCGTCGGCAGACGACCAGCGTCGCTACATCGACGATGTCGTGGTGTCGACGGCGTCCCTGGACTGCGAGTAGCTACTTCACGCCGACGACGTAGACGAGCCAGCTGTCCTGGTTCTCTTCCTCTTCGGTCGCGACGTACTCGCCGGTGCCATCGCCGTCTTCGTCGGTGCGTTCCCAGAACACCTTGGTGTCCGAGAAGCCCGCCTCGATGAGCAGCTCGCGCAGCTCGGGCACGGTCCACAGCCGCCAGTCGTATGTGAACGCCTTGCGGATCTTGCTGCCGTCGGGGAAGCGGAAGTGAATGTGGCAGAGCGTGTGGTGGTTGATCGGGTTGTACTCGGCCTGCTGCCAGACGTACGTGAACCCGTCGAGTTCTCGCTCTTCCTCACTCTCGATGATGGCGTCGAAGCCACCGTAGAGTTCGGTGATGAACACGCCGTCATCGACCAAGCGCTCGCGAGCCACCTCGAAGTAGCGCTTGAGCTGTTCGCGGGTCTTGAACACCCCGTAGCTGAAGTTCAGCGCGCACGTGATGTCGGTCGGATCTCCGAGCCCGTCGAGCACGTTGCCCTGCACGAGCTGCACGCGGCGCTGCGCGGCCTCGGACAACGTGGACAAGTTGTGCTCGCGCCCCCAGTCGAGCGTGGGCTGATCGAGGTCGATGCCGACCGCCGAGCGGCTCTTCTTGCTGTCGGCCCACGTGCAGCTGAGATACGCGGTGCCGCAGAAGTCCTCGCGCATCGACTTGGCCGTACGGCCACGCAGGTCCTTGAACACCTTGGAGAAGAACTCGACGTCGGCCTCGGGCGACTGCACCGCGGCCTGGTAGAGCTTGTGACGATCCGCCCGCGAGGCGATCGTCTTCTTCTTGGGCTTGGCGCGTCCCTTGCCCTTGCCTTTGGATTTCTTGGGTTTGGCCATCAGCGTTCCGCCACCAGGTAGGTCCACCAGCTCTCCTGGTTTTCCACGCGCTTGGGTTCGAAGAAGTCGCCCGTCGCGTTCCCGCGTTTGTCCGTCTTTTCCCACATGCGATGCACCCGGGAAAAGCCAGCTTCCTCGAGCGCGTCGCACAGCTCGGGCATGGTCCACAGACGCCAGTCGTATTCGAACGCCGGGGCCAGCTTGGAGCCGTCGTCGAAGTAGAAGCTGATCGAGCAGCGCATCTCGTGGGTGAGCGGGTCGAAGAAGTGCTGCTTCCAGCGATAGGTGAACTCGCCGAGGTCGTGGCGGTTCTCGTCTTCGCCCATCGTTTCGCTTCCACCGAGCACGTCCATGATGAACAGCCCGTCCTCGGGCATGTTGCGGTGCACGTTTCGGAAGTAGGCAACGAGCGTCTTGCGGTCCTTGAGACAGCAGTAGCTGAAGTTGAGCGCGGCTGTGACGTCGCAATGAGGGCCGGTCGCATCGAGCACGTTGCCCTCGATGACCTGAATGCGAGCGGCCGCGCCCGTCGAGAGCCCACCGATGTTGTTCTCGATCCCCCAATCGAGCGTGGGCCGGTCGAGGTCGACACCAAACGCGGTGCGGGACTTGCCGCCCTTGACCCACTCGGTCGACAAGGTCGCCGTGCCGCAGAAGTCCTCGCGCAACGACTTCGGCGCCTTCTTGCGGAGCGACTTGTAGAGCTTCGCGAGCGTCGCAGCGTCGGTCGCCGGATCCTGCACCGCACGCTCGTAGAGCGCGTGGCGGTCGGCCCGTTCGGCTTCGGTTTTCTTTTTCTTGGCGCGCTTCTTCTTGGAAGGACGCTTCTTGGAACGCTTCGCGGGGGAAACGGTCTGGGTCTGCATGGAATTCTCGAAGACCTCGTCGGTGCGCGGATCGTCTCGGCTCGAAAGCAGAGACGAGTCCTCCAGCTCACCCGCCGAGGTATCGAGTGAGCCCGTTGTAAGCCTCGGTCAGGCGGCGGGTGACTTCGGTTGCAGCCTTGTACTTCTCCGGGTCGCCTGCGTGGCGGTCGGGATGATACTGCAAGAGCAGCTTTCGGTAGGCCTTTCGAACCGTGCGCAGATCGGCCCCCTGATCGAGCTCGAGCGTGCGGTACCAACGCTTGCGATCGCCGGCCGGATCGGAGGGCGGCGCCCCGCGAACCCCGGCGCCGGTGCGCGCCTTTTCGTAGGCCCGCTCCCAGGCCTCCTCGGCGGCATCCTTGAACATGCGGGCTCTCCGTCCCGCTTTCTTGCCGACCGATCCGCCCTCGACATCCCCGCTGGAGGTGCTCTCGGCCGCGGTGGGCACGGGCTCGGACTCGCCGTCCGAGTTCAGGAGATCCCGCAGCGCGTCGGACGAGAACGCGTCCCGAAAGTCGGTGACGTTGGCCCGAGCCAGATCGAGGAGGCGTTTACCGATACTCACGACGAAGTCTCACCAGTATAGCGGCTGCTCACAGGTCGCTGCCGTCGTCGGTCGGAAGATCTGAGTCTTCGATGATTTCCACGTCGACGGCACGCAGGTTCACGAGGGTCTGCGCCGCTTCGTCATCCTCGCCATCGCCCGAGCCCGGCGCGGTGTTGCCCTCCACGCGCCTGGCCCGCACCGCGGCGTCGGACCGCGCGCGGTCGTCCTCGGCGGTGACGATGGGTGGCCCGGAGTCTCGCGGACGGTTGCGCCGCACGACATCGGCCACCCGCAGCAGCATCTCGGGGTCGAGCTGGGTGAACTCGAACCCCATGCCCGCCGGGTCGGCCTGATAGCGGACGACCCGCCCGCGGCCCGCAATGACCACCGGGTCCTCGACGACGACGGTGAAACGAAGCTCGACCTCGGTGCCGAGCGGAAGGCGGCGTCCCGTGTGCACGAACACGCCGTACTCCGAGAGGTTGGCGACGTAGGTCGGCGCGTCCGCGTCACCGCGGAACTCGAAGTTCACGTCGACCCGCTCGGCTCGGCGCCGATCATCGGGAGCCCCGGGTTGCCCGCTCATCGCGATGAGTCTACCTCAGGCGGACGCCGAGGCGTCGTCACCAGAGTCGGCGCGCTTTCCGTCTTTCTTGCGCGGTCCCTTGCCCGGCAGCTTGCCCTTCACCTCGAACTGCTCCACGTGAAAGTTCTTGCGAGAGTGAATCTCGATGGCCCGGTGCACGCGCTTGACGGTGTCGTCCACAGCCATCGATTCCGCACCGCGCATCAGCTCGGCGACCTCGGGGTTGGCGTAGACGGCGATGTTCTCTCCGGTGATGTGCGCGGCATCGCGCCGGATCTGACGGAGAATCTCGTAGGCCACGGTGGAGGGCGACTTGGTGTAGCCCTTGCCGTTGCAGTGCTTGCAGGTGGCCGTGAGCATGCGACCCAGGCTTTCGCGGGTTCGCTTGCGGCTCATCTCCACCAGTCCCATTTCGGAGATCTTGGTGATGTGGGCCTTGGCGCGGTCCTTGCGGAGCGCATCCTGCAGCTTGCGATAGACCTTTCGACGGTTGGACTCCTTGTCCATGTCGATGAAGTCGATGATGACCAGGCCGCCCACGTTGCGCAGTCGAAGCTGGTCGGCGACCTCTTCGGCGGCCTCGAGGTTGGTCTGGGTGATCGTCTCCTCGAGCGTCTTGCCCTTGGAGCCGACGAACTTGCCGGTGTTGACGTCGACGGCGGTGAGCGCTTCGCCCTGATCGAAGATCAGCGAGCCACCGCTCTTGAGGCCGACCTTGCGCTCGAGCGCCCGGTCGATCTCGAGTTCGATGCCGTAGCCGTCGAAGATCGGCTCACCGCGCTGGTAGAGCTCGATCTTGTCGGCGTAGTCGGGCATGAACGTCTCGACGAAGCGCTTGAGACGGTCGTGCTGCACCCGGTCGTCGCAGATGACGCGGTCGAGGTCGGGGGAGAGGTTGTCCCGCACGACCCGAAGCGTCAGGTCGAGGTCGCGGTAGAGCATCACCGGCGCACGGTGAATGCGCTCGTTGGCCTTGATGTTGGCCCACAACCGCAGGAGGTAGTCCATGTCGGCCCGCACTTGGCCGTTGGTGGCGTTCTCGGCAACCGTGCGCACGATGAAGCCCGCACCTTTGGGGCGCATCTGGTCGACGAGCTTGCGCAAACGCCTGCGGTCGCGCTCCTTGGCGATGCGGCGGGAAATGCCGATGTGGCTGACCGTGGGCATGAACACCACGTTGCGGCCAGGCAGCGACACATAGGAGGTGATGCGGGCGCCCTTGTTGGAGATCGGGTCCTTGACGACCTGCACGAGGATCTCCTGGCCGGGCTTGACCAGGTCGCCGATCGGGTCGGGCTTGCCCGAACGTCGCGGGGGCGAAACACCGTCGCGGCTGACACGAAGCTTTTCGTCGTCGTCGCCCTTGCTCTTCTTGGCGATGTCGCCGGCGTAGAGGAAGGCGGCCTTTTCTTCGCCGATGTCGACGAACGCAGCTTGCATGCCGGGCAGCACGCGAAGCACCCGGCCTTTGTAGACGTTGCCGACCGTGCCGCGAGCGCGCTCACGCTCGACGTACAGCTCGGAGAGGATTCCATTTTCGATGAGGGCGACCCGCTTCTCGGGGCCGTCCGCGTTCACGACGATGACGGATTGTGCCATTGGGTTTCGAATGAAGTCTGGAGGTCGATGGGGGTGCCGAGCGGCGTGCGCGGGAGCGGGAGTGCGTCCTCGAGGTCGCAGCCTCGTCACTCGGCTGACGGCGAAGTTCGTGCCGTCGAAGGAACTCAGTGGCGCGCGATCTGCGGGCGCCAGCGTGGGCCGGACACTAGCACGGCGAACGACCCGATGATATGGCAGGGGCCGTGGAACTCCGGCAGTCGGTTCGCTCGTACTCCTTTGACAACGCTCAGTTTTCTGCACTTCGAGACAAGGTCGGCAGCGGCTGCCTCGACCCCAAGGCCAACCGACTCTCGCAGGCCCCCGCGCCCCTCACCGAGCCCCCGGTGGACCTCCGCTCCGGCGGCGCAGGGGCGATCTCCACACGAGTCACCGCCAAAGGCGAGGCGGCGATCAAGGCGGGCAAGGTCGCGATCCTCGTCCTCAACGGCGGCATGGCGACGCGTTTCGGCGGCGGTGCGAAGGGCATCGTGCCGGTCGTTCCCGGGCACGACGACGTCAGCTTCCTTGCGATCAAGCTGGCGGAGATCAAGCAACGTGCCGAGGCATTGGGCGGATCGATCCCAGTCGTGCTGATGCACAGCTTCGCCACCGAAGGCCCCAGCGAGGAACACCTGGCCACCATCGGTTGGGGCGGGATCCCCGAAGCCGACCGCTACAGCTTTGCGCAGTCGATCATGCCTCGTGTCTTGCCCGACGGAACCCCGGTGCAAGATCTCCCCGAGGCCACCGACCTGGCGCCGACCTCCTTGTACTCGGCGCCCGGGCACGGCGACACGCTCGGCCGTCTTCGCGGCAGCGGCGTGCTGGGCAAGCTCCGTGAGCGCGGCGTCGAACACATCCTGGTCTCCAACGTCGACAACGTCGGCGCCTCCCTCGATCCCTTCGTACTGGGCGCACACATCGAGAAGTCGGAGCAAGGCGCAGGCATCTCGGTCGAGGTCGTTCGCCGCATCGAGGGCGACGCGGGCGGATGCATCGCGCAGCTTCCTTCCAACGGTCGGCCCGCGATCATCGAGGGCTTTCGCCTCCCGGAGGGCACCGACCTGGCCGACTACCCGCACTTCAACACCAACACGCTGTGGCTTTCGGCCTCCGCGGTCGACGTCGACATCCCGCTGACCTGGTTCGCGGTCCGCAAGAAGATCGACTGGCCCGAGGGCGCACGCGAGTTGAAGGACGGCAAGCTCGAGGTCGTCCAGTTCGAGCGCCTGATCGGTCAAGCCACCGAGTTCATCCCCAGCGCATACCTCGACGTCGACCGAGACCGACGGTTCTTGCCGATCAAGACGCGCGACGATCTGGCCGCCGCCGCAGGCGACATGACCCGCTTCGCCAAAGAAGCGGGCCTGCTGTAGCCCTTAGGGAGAACGGCGCGTGATGCCGAGGTTCTCGTCCACCTCGCACAGCGCTCCGTCCTCGAGCAACCCGGCCGCCTCGAAACAGTCGCACGAGTAGTCGTCGAGGCACGCGGCCGGGGTCGCCTCGCACCCGACCATGACCGGTCCCTTCGAGCCGGGCGGCACGAAGAAATCGCAGAACGCGTCGGGTGCGTTGCAGAACGCACCGGGGAGGCAGTCGAACGCGACGGACGCAGGACACGTCTCGTCCGCTTCGCAGCCGATCCCGGGCACGAAACTGCGGCCGAACCCACAGTCGCACCCGGGCTCGACCGCGCCACAGTCCTGTGGTTGGCCGCAGACGTAGTGCCCGCAGGCGTCGGGGTGCCAGGTGCCCCCGGTGGCATCACAGATCTCATCGTCCTCAGGGCCCGCGCTGTCGGTGTCGAAGGTGCTCGCCGACGCGCCCGACTCGCTCGTGCCGTCCGTCGTCTCCGACGCACCGGTCGTGCCTTGGCCGGTGCTTCCGGGCCCGAACGAGCTGGCCGACGCCTGTCCCGAGGAGGACGCAGCGCCACTCGACGCGGACGAGCTGCCCGAACCCGTCGCGGTGCTCTCGGCGGAGCCTCCCTGTCCCCCGGAGTCACCATCGACCCCGACGTCGATGGTGGTGATGCAGGCCGAGTTCACGGCGACGAACAGCGAGCAGGTGAAGAGCAAGCGTTGCACTCGACCAACCTCCCGATCAGGCGCCCGCGAGCGTCACGGTGATCGTGCCGTCTTCGCCCGTCATGCACTCGCCCTCGATGCCCGTCGTTTCGAGACACGCGCACGAGTAGTCGTCGACACAATCGTCGGGAATGGAGAGGCAGTCGTATTCGATGTCCGCGCCCTTCACACCGGGCTGAAAAACATCGCAGAACTCGCCGGGCGCGGTGCAAGTCGCCTCCGGACCGCATGCGAACTCGGCCGTCTCGCACTTCTCGTCGACGAAACAGCCCACCCCGCTCGCAAACACCCGGAACGGGCCGCAGTCGCAGCCGGGGATCACCGCCTGGCAGTCTTGCGGGATGCCGCAGGTGTAGTGACCACAGGCTTCGGGCACCCAGGTGCCCCCCGTGTCGAGGCAGGTCATTTCGTCCTGCGGACCATCCGACTCGCTCTCCGTGGAGGTGTCGGAGGTGACGCCCGCGGTGCTCGCCGAGTCGGTGTCGGACCCGGTGTCTTCGCCGCTGCCCGTGGACGCTTCGCCAGAAGACGAGCTGCCCGACACCGACGCGGAGGTCGAAGCGGTCGCCGATGCATCGGTCGACGCGCCCTCCGACTCCCCGGCGGAAGAGGACGACCCTTGGCCGCCCGTGTCCTCACCGACGCCGACGTCCTTGGTGGAGATGCAGGCAGAGGTGCTCACGGCAAGCAGCAGGCAGTGGATAAGCGTAAGGCGTGTCATGGTTTCATCGACCGCTTCTCCGCCTCGGCGGGTTTCTGGATCGCGGGCGTGCAGATTTCCAATGCCTGCAGCGCGAGCGGGTCTGCAGGCGACTGCTGCGCGAGCAGCTTGGCCTCGCCCCGCGCCTGCGCGGTCCTGCCCAAGTCGCACAGAACGCGGATGCGAGCACGTCGGCGCCCGTCGGCGAGCTGCCCGTCGGGAAACCGGCGTGCGTGCGCGTCCAGCTTCGCCAACGCCTCTTCCAGTCGCCCCTGTGCTTGCGCCTGCTTGGCGGCCCGGAGCAGGGCAGACTCCAACTGCAGCGACGAGACCGGCTCGGACGGCAAGGCCCGCGGCACACGGGGCTCGTGCGACGTGCGGGACGGCGTCAGCACGGGTTCCGGTGCGGGTGGTGCAACACTGGCAACGGTGCTGGTTGCAGGCCGCGGCTGTGAAGGGGTCGCGGTCGGCCCAGCCTCGGCACGCACCGTGGGCTGTGCGACGGGCGGCGCCCCACCATCCCCGAGAGTCACGGCGGCGACCGTGACCACCCCCGCACCCAACAACACCGAGGCCGCGACCAGCTTGATGCCCGTCATGGACAGGACCCCCACCCCCGCGCCCAACTGTGGCAGTACGAGCGACCACGGAGGCACCAAGCTCGCCGCACGAGCGCCGGGCTCTCGGGCGTCCTCCATCAATGCCCGATGCAGCTTGCGCCGAACGCTGCGCACGCGACCGTAGACCGCTTCGGTGGAGATGCCGAGCGCCTCGGCAACCTCGGGCGCAGTGCACCCTTCGAGCTCGCTGAGCACGAACACCCGACGGTGCCCCTCGCTCAACCCTCCCAGAAATCGCTCCAAGAACGCACGAGCGTGAAGGTGCTCGGTCTGAGAGCGTTGGACTTGGACATGCCGCAACGCCGCCCGCTTTCGGTCCCGGCGCGCCTGACTGCGGCGATACCGAAACGCCACCCGATGCGCAAAGGCAGTGAGCCACGGGCGGACCGGACGCGTGGCGTCGTAGTCGGGCCAGCGACGGTACGCCGCCACGAAGACGTCCTGAACCGCGTCGTAGACCGCTTCGGATGGCACCGCCAGCCGACCCAGGACCGCGGCGACGAAGGGTCCCTCGGCGCGATATGTGCGCTCGAATGCGCGCAGATCGGGTGCGTGCAGCATGCCTACTACGACTTCTCCGGCCGACCCGAGATCTGGATCGGCCAGAGAAATTCTACGCCCAACAGCACGCGCCCGGCCACGCGAGGCGGGACCCAGCGCTCGTCACCGTCCAGCGCATAGCTGTGGCCTCGCAGCGGAGTCGAGGCGCCGAGCAGTCCCGTCAGAGCCACGCGATCGGCCACAAACCACGCCACACCTGCGCTGGCACCCGCTTCCGCCCACACCCCGCCCCGATTCTGGGTCGCCGGGCCCTGCGTCCTGGCCATGGTCGCCCCGACTGCGACGTCGCCGCAGATCGGGAACTCGAGACGCCCCGCGCCGAGGCGTGCGCAGGCCTGCGCGCCTCCCATCGCCAGCATCACCCGCATCGTGCGCTCGGCATCGAGGTCGATCGTCGGCCCGGCGTGAAACCGGCCTCGCAACGCCACACGGAGCCGAGGCCACGCATACCCCAGCGACAACGCGACCGGAAATCCGACCGTGGGCACCGAGCCGAGTCCAACGCCCGCGGCGACGCCCAGGGTGAGACCGCCGGGCAGTGTTGGCTTGAACGGCCGTGGCGCCAGGGCGCTGGGCTCCGGCTCCGGCGCGGCTTCGGGTTCCGGAGCTGGCTCCGGCTCCGGCTCCATCGGTGGCTCGGCTTCGGGTTCGGGTTCCGGCTCGGGCTCCGTCGGCAGCTCCGGGCTGGGCGTCGGAACGAAGGATGGGTCGAGCCGTGTCGCGACCAGCAGCACCGCGGCCTCGGTCAGCGCCGCACAGTCCGCGTCCTCCAATACACGCGCGTCCGAGACGTCGTCCAACGAGATCGCCAACTCCAACCGCCACCCCCCGCCATCCGCCGCCGTGATACGCCCTTCGACGTCCAACGCCCCCAGCCCCCCTGAAGCGTCGATCCGAGCCTGAACGTCCTGCGCCGACGGGCAGACCTCGGCCGGCGCCTCCCACCGCAACACCCCGGCCACGGCAACGACGCTGAGCAACGAGGCGAACACGCAATCAGTGGAGTACGGAACAAAACGAGGGGACGCAACCCTCAGGCGTTCCCGGCATGACCCTCGAAGTGGGTGCGGGGCGGGTCCTTCTTCCACGCGAGCTGAATCGACGCACCGCCACCGGGTGCATCGAGAATGTGCAGGCGCCCACCGTGCAACCGCATGATCCGGGACACGATGGCAAGACCCAGTCCAGTCCCACGCGAGTCGTTCTTCTTCGGCATCCGGACGAAGGGACGTACGACCTTGGGCCGGTCGAGCGCCGGGATGCCCGGCCCCGAGTCTTGAACATCGACGATGCACTCCGCGTGAAACTCCCGCACACAGACCACAATGAGCGGGCCCCCGTACGCGATCGCGTTGAGCAGGAGGTTGGTGAGCGCTCGGTCGAACAGCTTCTGATTCGCAACAACCTCGGCCTCGAGATCTCCGGAGAGACGAACCTCCACCGTCTCGGTCGTCGCGGTGACTTCGTCAATCACGCGGCGAATATCGGCCCCGAGCGAGATCGTGCGCGTCTGAAGTTTGGGCCGCTCTTGGTCGAACTCGTCGAACGCGACATAGGTGAGGAGCTCGTCGAACAGGTTATCCACCTGCCCGAGGTCCGCGACGAGACCATCGCTGTCCTTGCGCCCCTCGTCGTCGGCGCGTCGATGCAGCTTCTCCACCCGAAACCGCATGCGTGCGATGGGAGCCCGCACCTCGTGCGCGACGGTGCGAAGCAGGTCGCGCTCGTCGGTGAGCAGCTGACCGATGCGATCCGCCAGTTGGTTGAGCGACGCGCCCAGGCCATCGAGTGGGTCGCCTTCGGTACGTTGGGTTCGCGCCGAAAAGTCGCCGGCACACATGCGGGTGGCCAGGGTCTCCAAGGATCGAATGCGCCGACGAATCGGCCACGCCACGAGCACCGCGACGACGAACGACACCAACAACCCCAACAGCAACGCCGACGGCAACTGCGAGACGGGCCCGGCGGGCAGTGGGCCCAGCACCAGCTGGCCCAGCGCGGGCCGAGGCGCACGCTCGTGCACCTGCGCGACCACGTACAGCCTGCCTCCGCGCCACTCGACCCTGGGGTCATCGCCTTCGGTGGCGGGTTCGAGAAGCACTTCGAGCTCGAGTTGCGCAGCGATCGTGCGCGCCTCCTCGCGGCGACGGGTGGGCGGCGTGGCCGCGAGCGTCTCGGCATGCAGCTGCGCTTGCGGCCCCATCGTGCGCAGCGCGAACGCCTCCTCGGAGTCACCCAGCAAGAAACGCGACAGCAGCAGCGTGAGCACGGTGGTGACCGCGAGGACACCGACCAACTTGGAAAACCCGCCGGTCAATCCTCAGGCTCCACGAACAGGTAGCCCACACCGCGCACCGACTTGATCCACCGCGACCGCTTGGCGTCGTCCCCCAACTTGCTGCGCAGGCGTCCGATGCGAACGTCGATGCTGCGCCCAAGTCCGTCGTAGGCACTCTCCCAGACATCGCGACTGAGCTGGTCACGGGTGAGTGTTTGGCCTTCGTGGGCCTTGAGATACACGAGCAGGTCGAACTCGGCATCGGTGAGCTCGAGCGGGCGACCGCCGAGTCTCGCGGTGCGGCGAGGCACGTCGAGCTCGAGACCGGTGGCGGCCGATGGTTTGGTAGCGTCGTCGTTGCTGAACCCCTCAGTACGACGCAGCAGGGTGCGCACCCGGGCGAGCAACAACCTGGGCTCGACCGGCTTGCCCAAATAGTCGTCTGCGCCCAGCTCGAGGCCCACGATCTCGTCGACCCAGCCCGAGCGCGCCGTGAGGAGCAGCAGAGGGCCGCGAAACCACGTGCGGAGGTCTTTGCAGAGCTCCAGCCCGTCCTTGCCCGGAAGCATCAGGTCGAGGATGACCAGGTCGGGCGAAAGCCTCCGCACCGCGTCTTCGGCCTCATCGCCGTGATCGACCACGTCCACACAAAGGCCGTTCTCTGCCAAGTAGTCGGAGATCAACCCGGAGAGTTCCGAATCGTCCTCGACGAGCAGGATCCTTCGCTGCGCCCGGGCCACGTCGTTCCGATCTTGCCAGGGTCGCTCCGGCCGCGCCGGTAACAGACTGTAACGTTGCGAAACAGCCAATGATTTCGCCCCGGTGCGCGCCGCATCATCAACCGGAGGCTTTCGACGTGCGCACACCATCACACGGTTTGATTCCGAGCTTGATGAAGCTCCCCGTCTTCGAGGCGGAGTGGGTCCTCTGGCTGCTCATCGGCTTGTCGCTGCTCTCGGTGGCGGTCATGGCCGAGCGCATCCTGTTCTTTCGGCGTCACGCCATCGACGTCGAGTCGGTCCGCCGCAAATTCGCCAACCTGCTGGACGCCGGAGACATGCGGGGCGCCGCCACGCTGCTCGAAGGCTACGACAGCCTGGAGACCAACGTGGTGCTCTACGGCTTGCGAGACTACGCGCGTGGTCCCGAGGCCGTCGCGGACCTCCTGCAAGCCGCCGCTCGCAAGGAACGCGCACGCTACGAACGTCGCCTGCCCTTGCTGGCCACCATCGCCAGCAACGCACCGTTCGTCGGCCTGTTCGGCACCGTCTTGGGCATCATCCGCGCGTTCAACGACCTGTCGAGCAACATGGCCGATGCCAGCGGCGCGGTGATGAGCGGCATCGCCGAGGCCTTGCTCGCCACAGCCGTGGGGCTGCTGGTCGCGATTCCAGCGGTCGTCGCTTTCAACATGCTCAAGACGCGGGTCAAGGGCATCACCGACGACGGCAACCTGCTCGCCGCCAGCTTGCTCGCGCACCTCAAGGCACCCAACCCCAATCTGGACTTCGAGGAGCGGTAGCCATGGCAGCCAACGTTTTTGAAGAAGACGACGAGGTCATCGCACAGATCAACGTGGTGCCGTTCGTCGACATCGTGCTGGTGCTGCTGATCGTCTTCATGCTGACCTCCTCCCTCATCGCGCGCGCCAGCATCAGCGTGGACCTTCCCCGCGCGACGAGCACGGGCGAGGCGGCCAACAGCACCCTCAACATCTCGCTCGACGCCCAAAACCAGCTCACGCTCAACGGGGACCCGACCGACCTGGACACGCTGGGCGCGGCTGTGGCCCGCGCGTCGTGGGAAGACGAAGACGTACAGGCGGTGATCTCCGCCGACAAGCGCGTCGACTACGGCAGCGTCGTGCAGGTGATCGACGTCGTGCGGACCAACGGCGTGAAGACGTTTGCCCTCAACATCGAGCGCGAGGCCTGAGCGAGAGCCGTGTCCGCCTCGAGGCCCAGCGCGCGGGAAACCGCAAGCCGCGACTACGCCCGGTCGCGGGCCCGTCGACGCGACGAAGCACGTGCGCGGATCCACGACCGGGTCGTACACCCGATCGATGTGCCGCAGCTGCTCCGCGACCCCTTGGTGCACCCGGCGTCTCCCCTGCGGTCCACGGTCGCCGTCACCCGGATGGTGGTTCTGGCGGTGGTCGCCCACGCGCTGACAATCGCGTTCTTCGTGCTCGTCGGGCAGGCGCTTGGCCGTGGCACCTTCGAGCCCAGGAACGAGCGTGTGCAGTTCGAGATCCACGAGCTTCCGCCCCGCCCGTCCGCCGCAGCGGCCCACGAATCCCTCGCCCCGACCGAAGACGCTCCACCCGCGCCGCCCACCGAACCCAAGCTGCAGCCCGCCCCGCCCGTCGAACCTCCACCTCAGGCGTCTCGACCACCCAAGAGACGAAAGCGACCAAGTCCCGTCGCACCGTCTCGAGAGACCCCCCCCACCGAACCCACCCCCACCGAGCCCGCCGCGCCACGAAAGCTCGGAGGGCTGGATATGGGGTCCACCGCCAAGACCAGCGAAGGACCCGCGTTTCCGGTGGGCGAGGCGGGCGGCTCACCGAGCGGCAGCGCTGCCGCGGGTTCGAGCGCGAGGCGTGCGTCACGTCCGGGTGGACACCAAGGCCCTCCCGCCGAAGGGGAGCCCGAGGGACAGCGCGCCGCCACTCGCATCCCCACCCGCGACCGAACCTTCGTCAAACCCAAACGGCTCGCCCCCAGCAAGCCCGCCTACCCCGCCGCACTTCGGGCGCAGGGCATCGAAGGTGATGTGCGCGTGCGAGTGACCGTGGGCGCCGATGGACGCGTGACCGACGTTGTAGTCGTCCGCAGCTCGGGCCACGCCGCCTTCGACGAGACCGCCCGCAAGGCCGCGCTCGCGGAGACGTTTGCCCCGGCCGTACGCGACGGCAAGGCGGTCTCTTACAGCATCTCTTACAGCTATCGCTTCCGAATCGACGAGTAGATGACCCTTCACCACCCCACCGCGGCCAAACGCTTGCTGCTGGCGACCCTCACCAGCGTGTGCGGATGCCAGCTCAAGCTCGAACCCGAGCCCAGCCTTCAACAGTTGGGTCCCAGGGTCCGCGTGCTCGCCATGCAGTCCGACCCCGCGGACGTCATACCAGGAGATTCGGTCCGCTTGCGCGCCCTGGTGCACGAGCACTGCGACGACGGTGAACCCGTCGAGTATGCGTGGTCTTGGTGCCCGCTTCGAGACGAGGTTGGGCTGGAGTGTGCGTTCGACGAGGCCGCCCTCGCCGAGGCCTGGGACACGCTCGGACTCGGCGGTGCCCCGCCGCCGTTCGATCTGGGAGACAGCCCCGAACCCACGGTATGGAACGTCTTGTCGTCGGACGTCACGCAGGCTTTGTGCGCGCGCTACGACGGCTCCACACAGCGCTGCTTCGACGAGATCGGACTGAGCATTCGCCTGACCGTACGGCAATGCGGCAACGAGGACACAGCGCTGCGCCTGCTCCCCGTGCCCGCAGACCCTTCCGACCGCAACAGCAACCCCGACCCCTCCGGCTCCATCGGGTTTCGCCACGCTGACCGCGACGCGGCGGTGTCCGCAGACGCTCTCGTCCGGGGCGAGAACTACATCGCGCGCTCGGAGTTCGACATCCCCATCGACTGCGACGGGCAGGACGCAGCGTCCCCTTGCCAGGCCGAACTCCTCGGGTCCACCGACCAGCGCGAGGAAGTCCGCAGCACCTGGTTCCTCACCCACGGTGCGCCGTTTCGCGAAGAAGCCACCCAAGGCGCCGCGGGGCTGAGCACAGATATCAACGGCTACGGCCTCCCGGACCCCGCCGAGAGCTTCGTCGTCCTGGAAGACGAAGACTCCAGTGGCGCTGCGCGGGCCTACATTGTCGTGCAGGACGAGCGCGGCGGCGTGGGCTGGGCGATGCACACCTTCACGGTCGTCGAACCCGAGGAGGGATCGTGAGGGTCCGCTTCGCGTCGCTGGCATGGGCGGCCGCGCTGTTCCTCGGAACGGCAGCGCCCGTCTCCGCCCAGCCTTCCAGCACGGTCGACGAAGAGGCCCTCACCCCGCCAAGACTCCTCGAAGACGCCCAGCCGGCCTACCCCGCACGCGCCGAGGCCGAGCGCATCGCCGCGGTCGTGGTGGTCGAGCTCGAGATCGATGAACACGGAAACGTCACGGACGCCCAGGTGACCACGCCGGCCGAAGCCACCGACTACGGCTTCGACGATGCAGCCTTGGACGCCGCGAAGCGCCTGCGATTCGAGCCAGCGCGGCTGGGCGACGACCCGATCACGGTCCGAATCGACTACCGGTTTCGCTTCGAACCTCCTCCCGCACAACCGGAACCGCCACCGGCGGAAACCGAGGATCCGGAGCAACCCGCGGCGGCGACGTCCGAGCTCGAAGGCACCCTGCTCGAACGGGGCACGCGGCTCCCTTTGGCCGGCGTGAAGGTCACGGTCTTCAGGGGCGAGGGCCAGGACGCGGTCGGGTTCGAGACGGAAACCGACGCCGGGGGCCGCTTCTCGTTCGTGCAGCTTCCCGCCGGGCAGTGGCGTGTCCTCGCCGACCCTGCCGGCTACTACCCGGTCCGCGAAACAGAGTCGTTGGCCGAAGAAAAGCGCACCACCATTCGCTACTTCATCGAACGGCGCACCTACAACGCCTACGATGTCATCGTCGACGCCAAGCGGGTGCGTCGTGAGGCGAGCCGAGAAAGCATCTCCGCCGAGCGTGCAGCCAGGATTCCAGGGACGTTCGGCGACGTGCTCGGCGTCGTGCAGACCTTCCCCGGCGTTGCACGAACCCCTGCCAACTCGCTCGTCATTCGCGGCGCGGCCCCAGAAGACTCACAGGTGTTCCTCGATGGCACCGGCGTCCCCGTGCTTCACCACTTCGGCGGCCTGCGGAGCATCATGCCCTCGGGCATGGTCGACCGGGTCAACTACTACCCGGGCAACTTCACGGTGGAGTACGGCCGAGCCATCGGCGGCGTGGTCGATGTCGAGATCAAGCAGCTCGCCCCCAAGAAGGTCGGTGGGTACGCCGACCTCAACATCTTCGACGCGGGCGCCTACATCGAGGCGCCGCTCGGCAAGAAGGTCGCCTTTGCGGCCTCGGCACGCCGAAGCTACGTCGACGCCCTGCTCGGCGCGGGCAACAACGAGAACACGGTCCAGCCGCGCTACTTCGACGTGCATGCGCTGCTCAGCGTGAGGCCCCGCCCTGGACATCACCTGCAGACGCTATGGCTGTTCTCCAGTGATCGCCGGGTGCTCTTCTCGGACGAACGCCCCGACACGCCCGAAGACCTCGAAACGATCCGCTTCCTCCGCGGCACCGCCGAGTACCGCTACATCCCCAACGATCGCGTCGACAACGAGCTGAAGGTCACCTTCGGCCGCGACACCGAAAACAGCGAGCTCAACGTCAACTTCGACGAGACGGACCCCTTCAACCGCACCACCCGCTACCAGGTTCAGCTCCGCGAAGCGTTTCGCTATCGCTTCGTCGCCGCGCTCGCAATGCGGGTTGGCGTTGACATGCTCATCCAGCATACCGATCGCAACTTGCGGCGCGTCCCGGCGGTGCTGGAGGGTCAGCGGCTGCCCACCGACGCCACGCCCGGCGACGTCGAGACGGATGTCGAAGCACCCCAGCCCGTGACCACACGCTCCGCGGGCGCTTCCTATGCGCCCGCCGGTTTCGTAGAGCTGGAAGCCCGCCCACACCCGAGCCTGCTCGTCGTCCCCGGGGTGCGAGTGGAGTACTTCTCTCGAACTCAGGAGTTTACGGCCTCCCCCAGGCTGACGGCACGCCAAGCGCTCGGCGACCGCTGGGCCTTGGTGGGCGGGGTCGGGCTGTTCGTCCAGGAGCCGACGTTCGACGAAACAGACCGAGCGCTCGGCAACCCCGACCTCGGCTTGGAGAAAGCGATGCACTACTCCCTGGGTGTCCGCTACCGCCCCTTCGAACACATGCGATTCGGGGTGACGGGGTTCTACAAGTCGATGCACGACCTAGTCAGCATCGCGGCCGACGACGAGGTTGCCGAAGGGGAAGCGCCCACACTCACCAGCAGCGGCAAGGGCCGCGCGATGGGGCTCGAGTTCACGGCACTGCATCAGTTCGCCAACAACTTCTACGGGCAAGCTTCCTACACCTTGTCTCGTGCGGAGAGAACCGACGACGGGCGCCGAAGCCCGCGCCGCTTCGACTTCGACCAGCCCCACATCTTCACCGTCGTGGGCGCATACCGACTTCCTCGCAACTGGGAGCTCGGCCTGCGCTTCCGCTATGTGTCGGGCAACCTCTACACCCCGCTCAGTGGGGCCTACTACGACGTCGACGCCCAGGAGTACAGGGCGGTTCCGGGAGGGGCGAACACGGCGAGACACCCCGGCTTTCACCAGCTCGACATTCGTCTCGACAAGCGCTGGGTGTTCAAGCGCTGGATGCTCAACGCCTACCTCGACATCCAGAACCTCTACAACCGCAGGGAAAAGGCCTTCGCCTACAGCCTGGACTTCCGCACCCGGACCGCCACCGAGATCGGTCTGCCGTTGCTCCCCATTCTCGGATTGCGGGGTGAGTACTGATGCGTAGTTTACTCGTCGCAGCCATCCTGGCGACGACACCCGGGCTTGCACGGGCAGCGCCGAAGGAGAGTCAAGCCCCGGCACCCAAACCGAAGCAAGGCCACTTTCTCTCGCTGGGCCTGCACTACGGCGGCATGCGCTCCCGCGACACGCTGCGGGGGGGTTGGCGGCCCCTGACGCACGGCCCCTTCGTGTCGCTGCGCGCAGGCGAAACCCTCACCCCGTGGCTCGACCTCGGCCTCGATCTCGGGCTTGGCATGGGCGTGGGCCGGGATTCGTTGCGGCTCGCTCGCCTCACCGCGCACGCACGTTGGTATCCGCTTCCGCACTGGTTCGTGCACACAGGAGTTGGGCTCGGGGCGTCGGGCGGTGCCGACCCCGAGGACGCCGATTTCCAGCGCGGCCGCTACGGGGAACTCTACGTCGTCGGCCTGGGAACCAACCGTTTCGTCACTCGGAAGACCAAGAGCGGCGGCTTTGCCCTGAGCCCCATTCTCGAATACCAAGTCGGGCCCGACCCCGCCTTCACCACGATGGCGCTGTGGTTCGGGGTCGAGCTCACCTGGTGGTCCGGGCTTTCGCGCGACAAGCTCGAGCTCCCTCCCGACCGCGCCTACGAACGCAAGAAACGCCGACGCTGATCCGGCGTCGTGCGAGCCCCCACGCCAAGTGCAACAGATTGTCCTGATACGAAACATGCACTGAACCGCGTCCTCGCCCCCGTCAGGCTGACGGTACCGGATTCGGCATATGCATCACTTCAGACTCTCCAGCGTCATCGCATCCATCTTCGTCTTGGCCCCCGCCTGTACGGTCGACAAGAACAGTCCCGCAACCTCCGACACGGACCCAGACTCGAGTTCGAGTTCGACCGGAGTCGGTGGGGAGTCGACAGGCACAACCGACCCCGACCAGGCAGCGCTGGACGCGGTGTTCGAAGACGCTGTGAGCCAGGGATTCACCGGAGTGGCCCTCGTGAGACGAGACGGAGAAGTCCTGTTCCATGAGGCCGCCGGATTGGCCGACCGCGAAAACAACATCTCGCTGGCCCCCGAAACGCCGGTAGTCATCGGCTCGATCACCAAGCAGTTCACGGGTGCCGCGGTCCTCCTCCTGCACGAGCGGGGCCTGCTCGAACTCGACGACTCGATCGGCACACTGTTGCCCGGCGTCCCCGACGACAAGGCCGGCATCACCGTTCACCAGCTGCTCACCCACACCAGCGGTGCTCCCGGCCTGCTCGGTCCGGACGACGAGGAGATCGGGCGAGACGCCTACCTGCAGCGCTTCTTCGACACCCCGCTCGAGATGGAACCCGGCGGTGTCTACAGCTACTCGAACACGGGCTACAGCGTCCTCGCAGCGATCATCGAGGACCTGAGCGGCAAGGGGTATCAGCAGTTCCTGCACGACGAGTTCTTCGACCCCCTCGGCATGCACGAAACCGGGCACCTTCTCCCCGCATGGGACGGGCTTGCTCCGGCGCTCGGCTACCTCGACGACATGGTCGATGACCCGCTCGCTCGCCCCCACGATGCGTCGGGCTACTATTGGAATCTGCGGGGCAATGGCGGCCTCATCTCCACCGCCGAAGACCTGCTGCTCTGGGATGACGCCCTCAGCACCCCCGATGCGATCCTCAGCGCCGACTCGCTCGAACTGCTCACCACGCCCTATGTCAGCGAGGGCGATGGTGCCCCGACCTTCTACGGTTACGGCTGGGTGGTGGAGGACACCCCGGTCGGCACGATGATTTGGCACGACGGAGGCAACGGCTATTTCTACTCGCACCTCCATCGCTACGTGGACGCCGACCTCCAAGTCGTCGTCCTCGCCAACGAAAACACCGACGCCGCCGACACGCTGCCCCGTCAACTCGCGCAAGCGGTCAGCCCAGAACTCGTCCCCGACACATGGGAGATCCTGTTCTTGCAAGAGGGCCTACTGGACGCCGCGTCAGAAACCATCGACTTCGAGGTCGAGGTCGCAGCAGGGGAAACACACCTCGCCGCGGTCACACTCCTCCTCACCGAAGGCACCGCGGCGTGGCGACTGCTCGGGCCCGACGGCGCCGCGGTGGAAGACGGGACCGCAACTCCCGACACCCCACAAGACGGATTCTTCCTCATCGACGGCGACCCGGGCACCTGGCGCCTCGAGGTCGACCTGGAGGCGGCCACTGGTGAGAGCCTGTTCGGATGGGGCCGACTGATCGGACAAGGTGCGCCGTGTCCCGACGGGGCCGAATGCGTCGAACTCCCCGCGCAACCATGAGCGTGCGTCCACCACGCCATCTCCAAAGTCGAATCTGCAGGAATCCCCGAGGACCACGGGGTTGTCGGCCAGCGGGGACCGGTGTCCGCCCGAGGTTCCGGTACACTAACCTCCCATGCGGCGGTTGGTCGGCACGTTGGCAGCGGGAGCGGCCCTCCTGATGACCGGAGGGTGTCGTCAGCCAGCGGGGTTTGCATGCTCGGGCGACGAGCAATGCATGAATGCCGACGGCGTGGCGGGTCAGTGTTTCTCGATCGGCGCCTGCGGTTACCCGGACACGGCGTGCGATAGCGGCCACCGCTACAGTGCTGAGGCGCCGCAGCCGTGGACGAACCGCTGTGTGTTGCCCGAGGACCCCGCACCGACGACGTCGCCGGGCACCAACGCGTCGGGCGAAAGCGACGATGGGAGTTCGGGCTCGAGCACGGGTGAGTCCGATGCATCCACGACGGTGTCGATCCCATCCGAGTGTGGCAACGGTGTCGAGGACGACGGTGAGCTCTGTGACGACGGCAACGAGATCGAAGCGGACGGCTGCAACCCGGACTGTCGCCCCTCGGGCACGCTGCTGCTGAGCTTCACGTCGTTGCTCGGTGGCCGCGACCAAGCGGAGGCGGTCGTGCTCACCGAGGACGGCGACGTGGTGATCGGCGGCGTGCTCGGAGAGAGCGACAACCGCGACGGGTTCGTCGCCCGCTACGGACTCGACGGAATGCTCGCCTGGCAACTGCCCATCTCGGGCACCGCGGAACGCCTCGATGCGGTCTGGGCGCTCGGCCTGGGGCCTTCGGGCAACGTGCGCGCGCTCGGCCAGGTGATCGACGAAGCAGGCGCCAAGGTCACCCCGCGGGAGGACTACTGGGTCGCGGAGCTGGACGTGGAAAACGGTTCCCCCAACTGGGCCTTCGTGCTCGGCGAAGGCCCTCCGGCGGCCGAGCGGGGCTACGCGATGGCACACCTGCCCAAAGGAGACATCCTGATCGCGGGACGGGTGGGCGACCACAGCAACTCGGACTTTGGCATCGGACGCTACTCGCTCGCGTCGTCGGGCAAGGGCGATCTGGAGCTCGCGGAGATCTGGGCCGAAGCGTTCGACGGCGGCATCGAGCTTCGAGACTTCGCCCGTGGGGTCGCCGTCGATGCGACGGGGCGTGTCGTGGTCGGCGGCACGATGGAGTATGTCGAGGGCGACCTCGACCGCCACCTGCGGGTGCTCGACCCTGGCGGCAACCCGTTCAACCCGCCGTGTGAAGATCGCGGCACGGGACAAATCCCCGAGGCCGACGATCGAATCCTCGCTGTCGCCATCGGGCCCGCGGGCGAAGTGGTCGCGGCCGGCCAGGCCACCCGAGCGACCAACGAAGCCACGGACGCCTGGCTCGGCTACTACGCGCCGGGGTCGTGCTCGCTGGAGTGGGAACACACCGAGCCCGGACCCGGCCACGACACCGACGCGTTCACGACGGTCGCCATCGACGGCGAAGGCAATATCGTCGCCGGCGGATTCCTCAACACGGGCAACACCGAGGACGCGTGGCTCGTGAAGTTCGATGCCAGTCGCGAGCAGCTGTGGGCCATCGACCCGATCGACGGCACGGGCAACGGCAACGACCGAATTCAGGCGCTCGTCGTCGACGAGAACCGCGAGATTACGGTGGCGGGGCGCATGACCCGACCCGGCGAGGAAGACGCCTGGGTCGCGCGCTACACCCCCTGAGCGCCTGTCCTCCCCAAACGCAAGGTCAGCGCAGGCACCGCGCTCGGGCCGATTCCGAACCTCGTGACAGCCCCCGCGCGAGCCGAACACGCGGTACTCTTGGGTGGCCTGTGGTGGCTGCAACGCAAGCCGACGACTCGGCGCTGGTCGCCGCGTGGCAAGCGGGGAGTGCCGAAGCGGGGGGTGTGCTCGTGCAGCGCTACTACCCCAACGTGCGGCGGTTCTTCGACGTGAAGGTGCCGCGCGTCGCCGAGGACCTCACGCAGCGCACGTTTTTGGCCGTTCAGGAGAGCCTGGGGCGGTTTCGAGGCGAGTCGTCGTTCAAGTCGTACCTGTTCGGCATCGCTCGCAACCAGCTTCTCCGACACCTGCGGTCAAGTGCGCGCGCCCAAGCCTTCGAGCGCAAGGTGGCGTTCGGTGGCCCCTCGCATCGCACCTCCCTCTCGATGATCGTCGCGAACCGGCAGGAGCACCACCTGATCCTGCTCGCGTACGCAAAGCTCTCCCCCGACCAGCAGATCGCGGTGGAGCTTTTCTATTGGGAGGACATGTCAACCTCGGAGATTGCCTCAGTCCTCGAGATCCCGGTCAGCACGGTCACCACTCGGCTCTCGCGCGCGCGTGGTGTGCTGCACGACAAGATCGTCGAACTGACCCAGCCCGGCGCAGTGCGGGACCGCCTCCTGGGGCAACTTGACGCGTGGACACGTTCGCTCGTGCCTCGCCCTCAGACCTGAGATGGGCCTACACTGATCGGGTGTCGTCAGGGCACATCGGTCGCTACGACCTCCTGGAGCGACTCGGACGCGGTGGCATGGCCGAGGTTTTCCTCGCCCGCCCGATCGGCGATCCGCGAAGTGTCGTCTATGCGCTCAAGTGCATCCTGCCGCACTTCGCCGACGACCCGCGCTTCGTGCAGATGTTCCACCGCGAGCTGACGATCGCGACGGGCCTTTGCCACCCCAACCTCGTTTCGGTCCTCGACCACGGACGCGAGGAGGGTCGCCACTTCATGGTGATGGAGTACGTGCACGGAGCCGACTTGGCGAAGCTCCTGCGCACCACGGGTGAGCAAGATGTCCGACCGCCACTGGCCGCGGCACTGTCGGTCGTCCTCGCGGTCGCCCGCGGCCTGCATCATCTGCACGAGTGGCCGGGCAAACACGGCGGTGCGCCAGGCTTCGTGCACCGGGATGTCTCGCCGTCCAACGTGCTCATCGGGTTCGACGGGTCGGTCAAGGTCGCGGACTTCGGCGTCGCAACGGCGACCGCCCACACCCGCACCACCGACGCGGGCGGCGTGAAGGGCAAGATGGGCTACCTCTCGCCCGAGCAATGCCGCTCGGAAGCGCTCGACCGTCGCAGCGACGTGTTCGCGCTCGGTGTGTTGCTGTACGAGTCGACCCTCGGCGAGCGGCTGTTCTACGCCGAGAACGACTACGCGGTGATGCACCAGATCGTCAGCGCCGAGTACGACCCTCCCCGAGAGAGAGACCCCGAGTATCCAACCGAGCTCGAGGCGATCGTGTTGAAGGCGCTCGCGTCCGCCAAAGAAGACCGCTTCGAGACCGCGGGCGCGATGGCCGACGCGATCGAGGCGTTCGCCGAAGCCCAAGGGCTGACGCTCGGCAACGAGGCGATCGCCTCTTGGATGTCGTCGCTCATTCCGTGGGAGCCCTACCCCGCCTTTGCGGCGACGCCTCCCGAGCCCCCGTCGGTCACGCCCACGGTGGCGGCCGTGCCCGCTCCACCGCCACCCAGCCGCTGGCCGATGATCGCTGCCATTGCGGTGCCCGCCTCAGTCGGAGTGCTCGTTGCGGCGCTGGTGCTGATCGCGGGGCGAGACCCCGACCCCCCTGCGCCCTCGCCCGCACCCGCCGCGGCTGCGCCTGCACCCCTCGCCGCTCCCTCTCCGCAGCCGCCCACCCCGGCTCCCCCGAACGTTCCCCAACCTGCCGCGGTCGATCCCGACCTGGCACTGCTCAACGGGGGAAACGCCGAGTTCGAAGGCGACACCGCACTGCTCGACCCCGCAGACTTCGCCGAGGGCGATGCCGAGGATCCCCACAGCCCGGCCCCCACGACGCAGCGGCGCAAAAAACGACGCCGAAAGAAGCCGAAGTCGCGCCGTCCGAAGTACGATCTCGACGCGCCCCGGCCCCCGCAATGACTCCGTCGCTCGCACTCGCCCTCTCGCTGCTCGGCCCGGCCTCCGCCGCCGAAGCAGCCGAACAGGCCGACGCCCTCTACGTCGAGGGCAAGTACGCCGAGGCGAGCGCCGCGTATGCCGAGGCCTACAGCTCCGACCCCGACCCGCAGTACCTCTACGCCTGGGCTCAGTCTGAGCGCCGCGCAGGAAACTGTCCGCGAGCCGTCGAACTCTACCGCGAGTACGCTTCGTTGCCGGTCTCCCAAGATGCTCGCGATGCGGCGGCCACCAACGCCCGACGATGCGGCGAGGACATCAACCAACCACCGCCCCCGCGTCCAACGGTCGAACCTCAACCCGACCCTCGCACACACCGAAGGGCCCGCCCCAAAGCGTGGCGTAAGGACGCGGTCGGGCTGAGCTTGATCGCGGGCGGAGGAGCGCTCGGCGCAGCAGCCCTCGTCCTCGCGGTCGACAGCCGTCAACAGTGGCGACGTGCCGACGAAGCCACCGTCGAGACCCAGTACGCACGCAACGTCGACCGGGCGGTTCGCTCTCGAACCGCCGCGATCATCTGCGGCTCGGTCGGCGGCGTGGCCTTCGCAGCAGGCGTCGTGCGCCTGATGACGCTCGACGAAAAAAAAGCGAACACCGCCGCCTGGATTCCAGGCCGCGGTGTCCGCTTCTGAGGGAGGAAGAAATGCTCGGGGCTTGCGACCCCGAGCTCGGCAGATCTGAAGTCCGTTCCGAGCCTCTCGGCGCGGCGCGACCGCTTCTCAGCACGAGAGCGAAGCGTCCCGGAGGGACGCGGAGCGGAAAAGAAGAAAAAGGACGAACGTAGGGATGCCGACCGAGGGGTTCGGAGGGGGGCCCTCGCCCCAACGGGGCCCCCTGGAGAACCCCGGAGCGGACCAATGGGGTGAGGAACTACACCGTTCCCAGTAGAGCGCCGGGAAGGGGATCAGCGGTCAGCGGGAAGCGGTTGCTGAGATCGTCGGAGACGCCGGCGAGCTTGCGCAGCGCCGCGTGCACGTGGGCGGGCGAGAGCACCACACCGTCGTCGGCGAGCTTGAGCGTGTTGGGGTCGACACGCATCGCGTACTGCTCGTCATCGGTGGCGCCGACGACTCGGTTGCCCTCGATGCCCTGGCCCATCAGCATCATGCTGGTGACGGGCCAGTGGTCCTTGCCGTTGTTTCCGTTGTAGCGGTTGGTGCGACCGAAGTCGGACCCGATGGTCATCACCACGCGGTCGGCAACGCCCAGGCGCTCGGCTTCGTCCCAGAACTCCATGATGGCCCCGAAGAAGTTGGCCCGCGCGCTGTTCTGGTTGGCGTCGTTGTTGCTGTGGGTATCGAAGCCGCCCATGCTGAAGGTGGCCGACACCGCGATGCCAGCGGCGTAGGCCGCGAGCGCGACTTGCATCTGCTGGGTGATGCCGTTGGCCGCGAAGGCTTCGGGCAAGTACTCCTGCAACAGCTCCAGCTCGTTGGATCCGGTGCGCGCCATGTCGAGATTCTCCATGGCGCCGGAGATGCGCGGCAGGTGCTGCTGCTGCGCCATGCGGTCGAGCCGAGACTGGCGCCACTGCGACACCATCTCGAGCGTGGGCTCGGTCTGGTACGTGGAGAGATCGTCGATGTTGGACGGGTTGATGCGGTCGGGAAACGAGAGGTCCGCCAGCAGGTCGGTGTTGGCCACCCGGCTGCGCGCGACCACGCCCTCGGAGGCGCTCTCGGACGCCTCGGCCACGTAGGCAAGCGGAAGCCCGGGCCCGTGGGAGCCAGCAGCCAACGCGGCCCAGTGCGGGTGCGTGGAGTCTTGCTTGCCCGTGGACACGTACCGTCGACCCACCGAGTGGTTGTTGGTCGTGACGTCGAGGCCGTTGACGATCAGAAGCTGGTCGGCAAAACGCTCGAAGAAGGCCGCGTTGTCGCCGACGTTGGCGTAGCGAATGCCACCGAGGGTGACGATGCCGCTCTCGTCGTAGCCGCGGTGAAGGTTGGTGTGCGGGTCACAGAACCCGGTGGGGTCCCAACCGCCGTCGGCGCAGAAGGACACGAAGAAGGGCCCGTCGTAGGCGTTGCTCACCGCCTTGCGTCCGGCTGCCAGCTCGGCGAATGCCCCGCGTCCCACACCTGCGGCGCAGATCGTCGCGCCGGCCATCCAAGAGAAGAAGTTGCGTCGTTTCATCGTCTTGTCTCCGTTCCGTTGGGGCCTATTCGTAGATGAAGTTGAAGTCGCCGAGCATTGCGGACACCACGGCCATCCAGGCGCGCACGGTGTAGTCGGGGTCGTCGACGATGGGGACCTCGAGCGGGTCTCCGGTTTCGGGGTGGGTGGTTTGGCGACAGGGCGCGATGAGGGTGGCGGGGTACTCCCCGGCCGCGATGCCCGACAGCCCGTCTTCGTAGACGGTCTCGAACAAGAACAGCGTGTCGGTGAACCGCGGGTCGTCGGCGGTGATCTCTTCGCCGAGGATGCGCTCGTGCAGGTAGAGGATGTTGGCCTCGATGGCCGCGTCGTCGATGCCCGGGATGGCGCTCGTCTCGACGTGCGGGAAGAGCATGCGCTCTGTAGCGGTGACAGCGAAGTCGGCCGCCGTGGCTTGGCAGGCCATTTCGTTGGCCATGCGACCGATGATGTTGGACATCACGCCGTTGATGCTCTCGTAGCCCTCGAGCACGCTGTCCGAGTTCACGCCGCCGTACATCAGGTGCAGCGGCCGGCCGCGGGTGAGGAACGGAGCTCCGTTGCCGTCGGTCCAGGTGTAGCCCGTGACCGCTTCCACCTTGCGGTGGAACTGCTCGGGCGAGGAGAGACGAATGCCGCCCAGCGGCTCGAGCTCGGCGCGGCGTGCCGCGGACAGGTCGCCCTCGAAGTTCTTGGCCCGGTAGTAGCCGCTCTTGACGATGAGCGTCGCGAGCGTGCCGAAGTCGTAGCCGCTGGCGATGAACGCATCGGCGATGTCGGCAAAGACCCGGTCCTGAACATGGAACGCCTTGATCTTGGCGTCGTAGTCGGGCGCGCTGGGGTCGGTGGGTTCGCGCAGTGCCTTCTGACCGGTGATGCCGTAGAAGACCACGTCCACCATGGCGCGGGAGAACCGAACGTCGTCGGCGATGCGGGTCCCCAGCCACTGCAGGCTGTGGGCGTAGTCGTCGGCGGGCATCACCTCGTCACCGAGGCCCGGCGCCAGCATGTCCTGGTGCCACGACTCTTGCGGACGATGGCGTCCAGCGTTGTTCCAGTTGAGGAACGCACCCGCGACCGGGTCCATGATCTCGTGGCAGCTGGTGCACTGCGGGTTGTTCATGGTCGGGTTGTGCTCGGCCACCGCGTCGGTGCTCACGGGACGCGCACCCAAGGTCATCACATCAGTGGCGAGGAAGAACTCGAGGGTCTTCTGCGCCCGCTGACGGTTGCGGTTGGTGTCCGTGTTGGGATAGCGGCCGAGGTAGGCCGGCGTGGTCAACACGCCCGCGTGCGGGTAGGAGGTGTCTTCGACCTCTTCTTCGCCTTCGACGGGCTCCTCGCCCTCGACCGGTGCGCCGATGACGAAGGGCTGCCAGTCGTTCTGGTCCTCCATGTCGACGAAGCCGCTGGTGTCGAGACCGTAGACCTGAGCGAGGTAGGGGTTGGCCACCGTGTAGTTGGCGGTGACGATCTCGGTGAGCGGCCGCCCTTCGCGGACCACGTAGCGGATGAGTTCCAGCGGCTCACGAGCGAGCGCGGTGTTGCTGCGAGCACGCGCGGTGTTGCGGGCCGCATCGTCACCAATGGCGTCGAACCAGTTCTTGGTGGGGAAGTCCGCCTCGGTCAGCAGGTCGAGCGCATTGGTGCCGCCGATGAACTTCTCGGTGTGGAGGGTGGCATTGAAGATCTCGGTGAGCCGGATGCCGAAGCCTTCGTCGTTGTCGATGATGCCGCGAATGACCCCCTCGAGGGCGTCCTCGCCACCGGCATCGACCGCCGCTTTTTCTTCGTCGGTGGGGAGGCGACCGGCGAGTGCGATGGTGAGGCGACGCAGCGTCTCCTTGGACTCCATGAGCTCGACGCCCTGGAAGTACTCGAACACGTCGGCATCGTCGGCACAGACCGTGGGACCCTCTTCGAGCTGATCGAGCAACTCGGTGAGCGCCTCGTAGGCGTCGCTGTCGGGGTCGAGCTGACCGCCGCCGCCGTGATTGTCGTCGCCGCGAGCTTTGACCAACAGCAGGGACTCCCCCTCGAGCTGCAGCCGCGAGAGGCTGCGAATCATCGCGATGTTGGTCTCCTGGTGGCCGGGCACGTCGTTGGCGCGCAGGACCAGGTCGGTGTGCTTGGCTTGGCCGAGCGGGTTGTGGCAGGCGTAACACTGGCTGGACATGAACGGCGCCCAGACCTGCTCGCGGAAGAACGTCGCCGTCTCTTCGCAGGTGCCCGGTCCGTCGAGCTCGATGCCACCGCTCGATTCCTCGTCCACGTCGTCGTCATCGAGATCGATGCCGCCGCTCGTGCCACTGGGGTCGTCGATGTCGGTGCCCGAGTAGCAACCCGAAACCGCCAAAAGGACCATTGCGCTCGTCACCGCGCGAAGCTTGTTTGCGTTCATTGACCGGCTCCCTGCCTCCACGGGTCCAGTCACCGCATGTGAGGAAGTTGTCTCAGCCACATGTCGTTTTTTTCGCGACGAAACGGACAGCCGGCGCTTTTGCCAAGAACTTCAAACGCTTACGGTGAGCAACGCGCGAATCCGCGAGTCTTGTTCGACGCCTCGGCCGAGCCCGAGGAGTCGAGTCCGGCACTCAAGGGATCCGCAGGGGGAACTTGATCGCCTGCTCCAGGCTGAGCACGTTGTTGCGGACCAGGTTGGCCATCAGCCGCACGTACGTGATCGCCATGAAGAGGATGAAGCCGTGTCCGTAGCTGATCGTGCCGGTGAACGGGAGCACCAGTGGCGACCACCAGACCAGGTTGTAGAGCACCATGGTCAGCTTGCTCAGCCACCCCTCCTGGAAGCTCTCGTCCCCCGTCTTCTCTCGCCAAAGCCGTACGAACCGCACGGACGCATGAAGCTCGACGGTCACTCAAAGGGCGGCACCGAAGCCCGCCATCCCGATGAACCCCGCGAACTCCGAGATCGCCCCGGTCGAGAAGTACCAGGCGACATACGCGGTCAGCGGAATACCGAGCACGGCGGAGATGATGTTGTTCCAACGCCGCGTGAGCAAGGAGTCGGCGACCACGGCAAGAGCATAGCAGTCGCCTCGGTCCCCGTGCACCGCAGGCCGCCACAGCTTCGACGCGTTCACTTGGCTGCGAGGGAGGAAGGCACCTCGCAGATCGGGTCGGTGCGATACGGGTCTGCCTCGATTCTCCGACCCGTGAAGTCCCATCGCGCCATTTCGCGGTTCGTGTTCAGCTTGGGCATCCACTGCAGAGCGAGAGTGCTGGATGTGTCGATGCCCACCGGCGCCTCTACGCAGCCGCGACGTTGCCAGAGCCAGACTCCGACCGGGTCACCGCTGCCATGGCAGGTCCCGACCTTCTCGATCTCGAGGGTCTCCATCGAGAACGCCGCCGACTCCCCAGCATCCGTGACCAAGCTGTAGTGATTGTCCATCTCGATCTGCTTCGGTCGAAAGCCCATGTACGCGACAGTCTGCAGGTCGACGCAGTAGCGACCCTCTGCATCTTGCTCGACCCGCACTTCCTGATCCGGGTGCGGGATCGTGCACGTTGTGTTGCTGCCGGGGTCGGTCGGAAACGCGTAGGTCAGCTGCGGAGCGTCGCGCGTGGCTCCGCACGGCGGGGCCGTCACCGCCTTCTTACCGGGGAAGAGGAAACAAGCGGAGCTGCCAAGAGCGAGCCCGAAAATGGCAAGGGCGGCTCGGGTGGAGGAGAGAACGTACATCGCCCCCCATGTCGACCGCGCGTGGGGGGTGTTGCAGACTTCTTCCTGGGAGTTGAAGGCCCGTCCCTCAGAGACGTATGTCCATCAGAGGACAGGCGGGTTGACGACCGACCTCCTCGACATCTCTTTCGATGCGGCCACAGACGGCGACGTGGACGAGAAGGCCCCAGAGCCGCGTGGTAGAAACCTCCATGGTCCGACTCTCGCTCCTTCTCACCACCGCGGCGTCCCTCCTCCTCAGCGGGTGTGGGAAGTGCGAATACGACATGGCCACCGACGCAACGCAGGCCAAGGCCAACTTCCAGAAGCTGGAGAAGCTCGCGGACAAGAGCTTCACTTGCTACGCGAGCAAGGCCCGTGTCGACATGGGGCCCACGGCCTCCGCCGACTCGCTGGTCGTCGGGTTCCCTGCAGAGGTGTCTGCCGAAGAGGTGGACAAGACCATTCAGGCGGAGTTCGAGAAGCTGGGCTTCAAACTCGACAACACGAACACGCAGGACAACGGCGTCATCATCCACGGCTTCAAGTCCGGTGACGAAGGCTATGTCGTCTCGATTGGGCGGGTCGGAGACCAGCCCGATGTGGAGATCTTCCACCACACCAAGCCCAAGTGATCGAGCGCGGCGACGCTCAGCGCCTACGCGGCCGACAACTCAGCCCAGTACGACGCGTCGCAGTTCGCGGACGTCTCGCGCAAACTCGTCGGGCAGCTCCACGCTCCAGACTTCCTCCACCAGGCATGCGCGAAGCGCCGATGCCTTGCCTCGGCCGATCACGTCGACGATCTCGACGCCGGTCGTCTCCACATCCAGCTCGACACTCCAGCCTGGCGCGGGGTGATGAAGCTCGGAGCACCGCTTGATCCCCTCGGGCATCAAGCTGGCAATGGTGGGCAACGGTGGCGGGGACGCGCCCGCGCGGGCAGCACGGACCCGTGCCACGCGACGGCCTCGGCCTCCAAAGCCCGCTCCGCTCCCGTGTTCGAGTCCGTCGACCGAAGGCCGCACCCCCGGCTCAATGGCGAGGTACGAGGTCACCGGGGAGACAACCCGTCCGAACTTGGCGACCTTCAGTTGCTCGGCGTCCGAGAGCGCGCCGTACTCGTCCTCCGAAAACACAAACCCCGCGGTTGCCCGGTCATAGGTCGCAGAGGTCTTCACCGTGTGCGTCCACGGCTTGGACCAGATCCGACCGCGGAAGACGACGCGCCGTGGGGCGTCCGGCACTTGTTTCATGTAGCCGAATGACTGCCCTTCGAGCAGGCGCTCCGGCGGCTCGGGGAGAGCGTCTGGGTCGACACCCACCGCCGACATCGTCACCCCGTCGATACTGACCGGGCGCACCAGAGCAAGCACCGGGGCCGCGAGCGCCTTGAGAGGCTCCTGGGTTCCACGAACCTCGAACGCCACGCCACCGGTCCGCTCGGCAACCGACGCGAGCGCCCAGTCATCGCGGCGTGCGACCCCAGCGATGCCGGACGCCTGCGGCGTCACGATGTGCGCAACGGTCCCGTTCGGCGCCTTCCCGAGCGCCCGAGTGGCCATGTGGTTCTCGAACCTCGACCGTAGACGGCGATCGCTGAGCACGACGATGCGCGAGGGCCCGGGACTCCGGAGGCGTTGCGCATCCAACGTTCTCGCCGCCAACCGAAGCCCAGCCTCGAGAGCGCTACCGTTGCCGAGATCCAAGGCGCCCGATTCCTGCGCTTCGACCAGCCGTTCCTGCGCCGACGACGACGACACGAACTCCCCAAACACCCGCTGGGCAGATCGCCGATACACGACGACCTCGACCGTCGCGTCCGGCACGTGCGAGAGGTAGGCCGCAAGGGTCGCGAGATCAGGCTGGAGCCCGTCGCGTGAACGGGAGCCGTCGATGACGAACACCACCGACGCGCGTTTGGGCAGCTTGCGGAGCTCCGGCGCCACTTCCAACGCCAGACGCGAAAACTCGACCTCGTCCGACGCGACGACGCGACCCAACCGCGAGGCCACGGTGCGGATCGAGGGCGCCGTCACCTCGATCAGAGCGACACCACCGTCGCCCTCGTGCGCCGGCGCGTCCGGGATGTGCAACGGAACGTCGGCGGGACTCCATGTGTGCCCTCCTCCGCGGCCGGCCTTCCAGTCTTCGGAGGGAGCCTCCGCATCGCTGAACGCCACGTCCCAGGACTCGAGGTTGCCCACGTCCAAGCCCGCGGTGTCGGACACCAGCAGATGCCACGCGCCTTGGGCCGGTTGCTGCGGCACCTCGACGACAAACGTGCCCCGGATGTCGTTGTCCGAACCCGACGGGGTTTCGATTTCGTGGTGCCCGCCGAGCGGATCGACGAGCGCGAGCCTAAGGTCGCTGCGGTACGTGTGGTCGATCTCGACGTGGACTCGAGCCCAACGGGCTTCGCCCTCCTGCTTGCTCTCGACCTGGCTGAACACCGCGCTGTGCCCTTCAGGCCGCTCTCCCTCGCCGACCCAGGGAGCCTCGGGCTGAGGACGCAACACGACCGGGGTCCCCGGAGCGACGCGTCTTCCGTCAACCCACACCCCGGTTCGCCAGTCGCCGTGACCGGGGTGAACCGAGACCACCGGTTGCGCCAACGCTTGCGTGGCGGGATCGCCATCGTCACCTGCGTGTGGATACGACAGCAGGTACTTGCCGTCGCGGTATTGAACCGGTGCCTCGAGCGTGTACTCGACCGTGCTCGTGGCTCCGGCGAGCACGGGGAAGACCCGCAACCCCAAACGATCTGCCCACTCCCACTGCAGCAGGGCCGGATCCTTGGGCTGCCATGCACCCATGCTGGTGAGCTCCTGGTATCGCGCGGCCGCGTCGTCCGCTTCCAGCAGGTCCCCGGAGTACCAGCGTTTTCGGGCTCTGATGCGAAGCCCCGTCGCCGCCGCACCACCGGGCAGGTCGAGCAACAACCGAACCTCTTCCGCACGATCCCCATGGTTGGAGAAGGTCCGGCGGACACGGTAGGTCGCGACACCATCGTCGACCGACACATCGACCTGGTGGGAAATCTCCTGCAGGTCTTGCTGCCTGGCCGTCGTGAGTTCGTCTGCCCTGCTCGTCGCGGGGGCGAGTACGAACAGGACACCGAGGCACGCGAGGAACGACCGGGTCACGACGCACAGGACGCCACCGACTGCCCGAAGTTCCCGGCCGGGAGTCGGATTTCTCGAACGTATTGGTCACGCGCGCGCTCCAGTTCGAGCGCGGCGCGAACTCGGGCGACAACGGTGGAAGAGACGGCTGGCAGCTATCGGTGAATCACGAGTCCGCGTCCGCGACCCAATCCGAGAACGGGCGAATCTCGAGGGCATCGGTGTCGACCAGCGCCATGTGGCCCTCGTCGTATTGGTAGGAGACCTTGCCCAGCTCGGGGAAGAAACCTCGGTCTCCTTCGCGCCGGTCACCGCCTTGGAGGAACAGAAGGTCTTCGGTCGAGGAATTGATGACGACATGGGCCGGCCCGCCCGCGGGAAAGCCGACGAAGTCTCCCGGCGCGATCGGGTAGCGGGTGTCATCGAGCTGAACGTGGCCGTGTCCAGAGACGACGTAGATCCACTCTTCTTGCCGCGAGTGCACATGTAGCGCGAAGCTCTCCTTGCCCGGCGGCACCCGGGCCATCGATACGCCCAGATGGGACAAACCCGCAGGGTCGCTCAGCCTCTTCATGTGGATCTTCGAGCGAGGATTGAGCGGATGCGAGACGGCCATCGCCTCGTCGAGATCGAGGTCGGCAGTGCGAACGATGTTGGCGGGGGTGTCGGCCACGGGCCGCAGTATCCACCACGACGACGTATCCGTGGCCTTCGGTGCATCGATACGGCGGGGTCTGATCCCCCCACGGGTGACGTCGCGCCCCGGGTAGACTGAGGGGGATGGAGCTTCGCTCGTTCTACTTCCATCATCCGCAGCTGTTCATCGTCCCGGTCGAACATCTGAGCCGCACGGGTGTCGATGCGGAGTACGCCAAGGTCGCAGCGCAGGAGCGAGGGCTTTCGGAGGCGTGGTTCGAGCTGCTGGGGGAGTCGGTCGCGAAGTACTTCGAACGACTGAAGCCGCTGTTCTCGAAGGCGCGCGGGCAGTGGTTCCCTCCCCGCCTCACCAACCTGTGTGTGGTGACCGACACCGACGGGGCCCGGCCCTACTACCAGCCGTTCGTCGGGTCTTCGCTGCTCCTGGATGTGTCCGACTTCGACCCGGAGACTTCGAACGTCGAGTTCGCGACCTACCAGCTCGTGCACGGAGAACGGCTCGCCATCACGCGCAACTTGCCCAAGACATTGATCGGAAACCTCGGGTACTTCATCGCCCGCACCGAGGCCGAACGCGACGCGTTTGCGGAGGCTGCGAAGCGGTGTCGACGACCCGACGCCGAGGGGTTTGCGGCGCTGGGCGAGGCGATGCAGTGGATCGGCAACGTGTTGCACGAGCAACTCAAGCCACCGCTGCTCAGCCGCGATGGCCTGACCGAGGTCCCCGGCACCGGGCTCCTGCTCACCGACGAGCACGCCATGCAGCTCACCACCCTGATTCAGCAGTTCGAAGGCGCCGCCCGCGGTGTGGTGCAGCGCTACCTCAGCACGCAGGCGCAGCCCCTCGGTGGCCCCAGCCCGGCCGAGCGCATCAGCACATTCCTCACCGAGCACCAGCCGCAGCTGCTGCTGGCCGACGCGAACGATCAGATCATCTGGGACCCCGCACAACCCAACGACACGGATGCCATCGGACCCGCGGTGGCAGAGCTTTGTGACCGCGCCGCGGTGAGCATCTGTGAAGACCTCGCGGTGGTCGACGCACGCACGAAGGGGGTCCTCGCGCGCCTGTCCAACGCCGACGCGCTCCCACATCACGGCGAAGAGGTCGAGCAAGAGGGCGGCGCGTACCTGCACGACGATCGCCGGCTGATCGTTTACAGCCTGCACCAACCGGGCGTGAACACGAAGCAGGAGGGCGCTCCACCGTTTCACCAGTGGCTGCTCGGCGCTCGCATCGGCCACGAATGGGGGCACCTCGCCGCGGATGCCGACATGATTCGCATTCCGGCCGACAAGCAGCGCCGCCACGACGAAGCCCTCACCGAGCTCGCGGCGCTGCTCGACACGATCGTCGACCGAGCCCCACAGGGCCTGCGCGACAAGACCCGCGAGCACTTCGCCTCGCGCCCAGTCGGCAAGAGCATCGGAGAAGCCATGGTCGACATGCAGATGCGCCGCATTGGCGACTACAAGTCCAACGTCCTGGCCCATGCCCTGCTCCCCATCGAGGAGATGGAGTCGTACGTCCGCGTGAACGTACGGCCGCTCGCAGGTGAACAAGGAAACTTCCTGGGCAAGCTCGCGCGCTACGCCTACGAGTTCCAGTACCTGGGCTTCAGCCGCATCGAGGACCCCAAGCGGTACTTCTTCACGTCGACTTGGTTTGCCAACAACTACATCGACACGGGGATCCTCAGCCGCGAGGAAGCCGACCGCCTGCTCGATCTGATGGGCGAGGTCTGCACCAGCTACGTATTGGCCCCAGACACGCTCCTGCCTCGAGATGCCTAGCGAGCGTGGCAAAGCTCACATCTGCGCACACCGTGGTTTCCTCCGAGCGATAGCTGGGCTACGGTCCGGCCCTCATGGCGTTCGAGTACTCGCCCGGAATCTATAAGACGACGCAATACCTGCCCGGACACGAGGCCCAGATCGCTCCCGACCTGCTCGTGCTCATCCGGACCGACGGCGAGTTCGCGCCCGCTTCGGTGCTGCTGCCCGTCAACAACGTCAACAACCAGTGGCGCTTCCAGATGCCGGGCGTGAAGATCCCCGACACCTCGTTGGGCTGGGGCGAGTCGCTCGTCAAGCTGAAGCACGAAGGCTTCTACCGCCTCAAGAAGGAGTTCTCCTTCGGTGAGTCGGGCAAGTGGATCGAGAACGCCATCGTGCAGCTTGGCTACTCCCGCAAGGCCGAGCCCATCCTCTTCATCGCCCAGCGTCGCAGCCCGCTCACCAACAACGAGCTGTGGTTCTCCGAGAAGGGCGTCAAGGTCGACTTCGACCAGCTCGACGACCTCATCGAGCCCCTGGCCTGGTACCAGGAGCCCGAGAAGAAGAAGGAAGAGTCCTCGAACTAGGACCTCTCGAGGAAGTACGCCGGGCGTCCCTTCGGGACGCTCGCTCTCTTGCTGAGACGGCTTCGATCCTCCACAGGTCGTCTTTCGAGAGGGAATGCCGACGCTGGCTTTGTGGCCGCGTCGGTTTTTTCGTGGGCTTGGGTTGGTATGGTCTGCGGCGTGAGCGCTCTACGTCTGTCCCTGCTTCTGTGTGTTGGCCTCGCGTGTGCCTGTGAATCAGAGCCCGCGAAGAAGACCGACGACAAGAAGACCGCCGACAAGAAAGCCGACGACAAGAAGGCCGACGACAAGAAAGCCGACGACAAGAAGGCCGACGACAAGAAGGCCGACGACAAGAAGGCCGAGAAGCACTTCGACGTGTCGGGCGACAAGTCGGGCGTGCTCGCCCGCTCCGCCGCGGCCCTCGACGTCGACGATGGCGTCGACTCCAGCGACGCCCTGCACGACCTCTCGCACCACGCCGAGAAACTCCCGTCCGCGCAGGCAGTGTGCAAGAAGATGAAAGAGCTCGGCTCGATCGAGGATGAAAAATCCTGCGCAGCCCAGTCCGAGCACAAAGTCGTCCTGATCGGGCCCGAGGTCTACGCCGAGTGGGCGCAATGCGTGATGGATTCGACCTCCGCCGACGACGTTAAAGTCTGCGACGCCGCCGAAGCCGAAGCCGAAGAGCTGCTTCACGCCAAGCCTCACGGCGATGGCCTGTCCAAAGAGGACTGCACCATCCTGTTCGACACCTTCGAGAAGCTCGCCATGGATGACGCGGGGGACCACGCCGAGCACGTCAAAGAGGTGCTCGAAGAGGTGAAGGATGACGTCATCGCCTCCTGCATGGACCAAGGCACCAAAGACGAGCTCGAGTGCGCCAAGAAGTCGAAGACGCTCAAAGAGCTCGACGAGTGCGCCTCGAGCCACATCTAGCGCGGCCCCCAATTCGGGCCACATGCCCACCAGGCCGGGCCATGCCCGAACAGCGTCAAACGCGACGGACCCCTCAACTTGTTGCGCTACTCGCGGGCGATGTTACGTGGTCCACACGTGGCCGAGTCCGCAGCGCGAACGCCCGGCGAGGAGCCCCTCGCCAAGACCTCGACGAGCACCTACGCACGGCTCGAAGCTGGGATCATCGTGCAGCGGGTGCGGCCGGGCTCGAAGCAGCAGCTCGAAGACGCCAAAGAGAACGTCGAGTGCTTCAACCGCATCGCGCAGGGGCAACGCCACTGCGTCCTCGTTGACATGCGGGCCGCAATTGCGGTGAGCAAAGACGCGCGCGACTACTACGAGAGCGACGAAGCAATCCGCTTGTTGGCCGCGACCGCGCTTCTGGTCCAGAGCGCAGCCGGCAAGATGATCGGCAACTTCTTCTTGCTCGTCACACGGCCCCGGACCCCCTGCAAGATGTTCAGCGACGAAGCCGAAGCCGTTCGTTGGCTTCGCGGGTACCTGTAGCGTCCCATGTGCGGGGCTCCACCCGCAGCGCCCTGCTACGCTAGTTGGAGCCGTGACGTCCCCCGACGACACACTGCCCGGCGACTCCACCGGCCAACCCGCCGAGGTGTCGTCACTGCGACCCGACGATCTGGTCGACGGTCGGTATCGACTGCTCGAGCGACTGGGACAGGGCGGAATGGGCGAAGTGTGGGCGGTCGAGCACGTGGCGTTGCGTCGTCGCATGGCGCTCAAGATGCTTCGTGCGACCGACCTGCCCTCCGAGCAGCAGCGGGTGCGGTTTCTGCGAGAAGCGAGGGTTGTCTCCACCATCGAGCACCCCGGTGTCATCGAGATCACCGACTTCGGCGAGCTACCCAATGGCGCGCCGTTTCTGGCGATGAAGCTGCTCGAAGGGCGCACGCTGCGGCGGTTGCTCGAAGACGACGGCGCGCTTCCGTGGCCGCGTGCCGTGGCGCTGCTCGAGCAGGTCGCGGCCGCACTGGGCGAGGCTCATCGACAAGGCGTGGTCCACCGCGACCTCAAACCCGACAACGTCTTCATCAGTCCCGGTCCACCCGAACGCGCCACCGTCATCGATTTCGGCATCGCCCGCCGCACCGCCTTCGACTCGCGCACGGCCAAGCTCACGGCGACGGGGACAGTGTTCGGCACTCCCGGCTACATGGCCCCCGAGCAGATTCGGGGCCAACCCGCGGAGTCGACCGCCGACGTGTACGCGCTGGGATGCATCGCCTACGAACTGCTGACGGGCCAGCGCGTGTTCACGGGCGAGTTGTTCGAACGGCTCGAGGCTCACCTCTACCGGGCACCGCCATCACTGCCCGCCTCGATTCCCACCGGGTTGCGGCGTGTCGTGGAGCGCTGTCTCGCCAAGGCCCCCGACGAGCGCCTGCAGTCCATGGACGCGGTGCTCTCTGCGCTGTCGCAAGCGTCGGGCACGGCCGACCCTGCGACGGGTCCCATGCACGTGCATGTCCCGGTCGCCCCTCCGGGGAGTCGAACGCCGGCCACCCGCCCCACACGGCCGGGCGTCATGGCCGACGGCAGCATGGGATTTGCGCCCGCACCCGCCACCCTGGCGCCGCACGCCGCAGAGCCTCCGAAGGTCTCGCGGCGGCGACGATGGGTCGTCGCAGCGCTTTCGATGACGGCAGGCTTGTCGACGCTGGCCGTGATTCACGCTGCCCGCACGCGTGCTGAGACCACGTCCGCCTCACCCCCGGCGCAGAGCCAGGCTACACCGACCGGCGCCACCTCGAAGCCCATCGTGGCTCCGCCCGAGCCCGAACCCGAGCCCGAGCCCGACCCGCTCGCAAATGCGACCCCGCCCCCAGCCGATCCGGTCGCAGCACCACCGCCCGCCGAACCGCAACAGCCGGCCGCGCCTGCCCCCAAGCGCAAGGTGAGGGGCAAGAGGAAAGCACGTTCGCCCAACGCCGACGCTCCCGAAGCGCGCACGCCCAAACGGCGGGACGACGACACGTTCGACATCTTTCCCGACCCATGAACGGGATCAGAAGCGGCCGTGCACGACCAGCCCCGCGTGGGTCCGGCCAGCGACGGGAACGACGCGAGCCGAGGTCGAGCGACGGCTGCGTCGCTTTCCGATCACGATCAACGCGACGCCTGCCCCGAGCATCACAGGAGCACCAATCGCCCCGGCAATCGCCATCGCATTGCCCGCTCGACCACGCTCGAACTGCTCGCCGCGTTCGTCGTAGTCCTGCTCGACGTCGGGCCCGATCTCGTTGGCATTGGAGCCGATCACCGCGCCAGCAATGGCCACACCGCCCAGCGCGGCCCCGACCCCCGTCAACGCCGCGCCCGCGATGACCCACGGCCGTCCCGAGTCGCGGGTCGGTTCGGGCTCGGGCTCAGGCTCAGGTTCGGACTCGGGCTCGGGTTCAGGCTCAGGCTCAGGCTCGGGTTCAGGCTCAGGTTCGGACTCGGGCTCGGGCTCGGGTGCTGGACCCTCGTGTGCGCCGATCTTCGCGTCGATTGCCGCGATGCGGGTCTGTACCCGCTCGCGTTCGGCCGCCGCCTCTGCCGAGTCCACATAGATCCGCGGAATCGCGTCCCGAAACGTCTCCAATAGGATCTTGGCTTGCCGAAGCTGCGCCACGTCGAGTCCGACCTCGTATGCCTTCTCTCGTGCGGTCGCAATGTTGTAGAGGATGAACGGCTTCATCCGTGCGCTCGAGGCCTCGTTGGGCAGCGCCTCATAGGCCTGGGTCCACGCGTCGATGGCCCCCTCGTAGTCGGCGGTATCGAAGCGCGCCTGTGCCTTTTGATGCAACGCCTTGGCCTGTTCGAGGTCTTTGGGCGCAGCCAGGGCCGGCGCCGGAAGCAAGGTCGCCGCAACGAGCAGAGTCGCCAACGCCCGCTTCATTCTTCCTCCACGACATCGTAGACGCGAGCATCCCCGCCATAGATCGGCACGACGACTTCGGGCCGACCATCGTCATCGACATCGCCCACGGCCATGCGGTTGGCGATGGGGCCCGGCGCGTCCACGGGAGAGACGACCGGCGTGTTGGTCAGTGGTCCCCACGCGATGCGAACCTCCCCGTCGTTGGGGTCCAAGTCACCGGAGGTCCCGATGAGCGCGTCGAGTTCGCCGTCGCAGTCGAGGTCGGCCAAGCGCACGTTGTTGAAGCCCGAAAGACCGGACTCCATCTCGTGGGTCTGGCAGTCGAAGTCGGTGTTTTCCTGCTGAAGGCAGACATAGAGGAACGACGGCAAGTCCGACTTCTCCTCCATCGGCGGCATGGGCGGAATGTTCTTGCCAACGACGACGATGTCGACCCGGCCGTCCCCATCGAGGTCGGCAGCGTCCACCCCATACGGCGTCCGAAAACTCGGCAGCGACCCCACCCCGGTGAACAAGCCAATCGATCCGGTCGGCGCCCCGAAGGCGTGCACTTGGTCGCTGCCCGGGAAATCGTAGGCTCCGTCGTTGGACGCTGCGATCAAGACCTCATCGGGGCCCTCGCCGTCGAGGTCGATGGTGACCGCATCCCATGGAGACGCGGACATCCCGGCAATGGTGCTGGGCACACCGAGCGATCGGTCGGCGCCGACGGAGAACATCATCGCCTCCCGGCGCTGGTCTCCCACGGCGACGACGACTTCGAGGCGGCCACCCGGATTCAAGTCGCCCGCGGTCACGCTGAACGCGGTGTCGGGCCCGACGTCGCCGACGCTGGCGTCGTTGTCGACGAGCGTGTCCTCGCTGCCCCAGAACACCCGGACGCCAGTGGCGGTGCTCTCGTCGAACACGACTACCAAGTCGTCGTGGCCGTCACCGTCGAGATCCCCAGCGGCAGCGTCCATCGGATCCCCGTCGAGTTCGATGCCCGGGTCGAGCTCGGCATAGTCGCCCGAGGAGTACCGGTACAGCGACACTCCGGGCACGGCGGCCTTCGTGGTGCGAGCAACGACGGCGATGGTATTGGCGCCCTGTCCGACGAAGTCACCGACCACCACCGACATTGGGTTGGGCACCACGCCGAGCGATGTGGTCGAGAACCGGGGCTGCACGATCGCTGGAATCCCCTCGCCGCAGTACTTGCCCTGCGCATCGCCATCGGGGGGCATCCCGGTCGTGTCGCCGGACGAGCCGGTGCTGGAACTCGAACCCGAGCTGGAACTGGAGCTGCTCCCTGTACTGGTGCTCGAACTCGAGTCTGTCGCGGACACAGAGGCCGAACCTCCGCTGGTGGTGGTGCCGGGTGCGGCATCGCTGGGCCAGACGCAGATCTCGTCGCGGCAGACCTGGCCGTTGCCGCACTGGAAGTCTCGCTCGCAGGGAAGTCCGTGGGCGTCGCGACCGTCGAAGCAGCTCGAGGCCAACAAACACAGCGGCATCGCCGCCCACCACTTCATCGCTTCAAACATCCGCGTCGTTGACCTCACCGTGCTCGTCGATGACGCCGTCCATGATGATGGCACGGATCTTCTGCCCAGCTTTGCCTTTGGCCTGCACGGCCTGCACGAAGACGGCACTGAGGCCCCCGTAGTTGATCCAGCCCTCGTCGGACTCGTCCACAACCCGACCCAGCACGGAAACCCGCAACTGAACAGGGGGCTCGACCCTCATGCTTTTCATCGCCCAGTACGAAAGTGGGCTGCTCCAGTACGTATCCAGGGTTTCCCAGGTGTCGGAGTCCGCGAACGTGTGCGCCTTGTAGTGGGTCGGCATGCGAGCGCGCGGAGTGTAGCAACGATGCGGCTTTTGGCCCGGCGGCCCACATTGGCCTGCACACGTTCTGCGGGGCCTACGCCGTTCGTTGGTACGCTGCGCAGGTGCGCGCTTGGAACCTCGCATGCCTGCTTGCCGTCACCGGCTGCTTCAGTGATCCGCCACCCGCCTCGGGCGGCGAGTCGGGGAGCTCCGGCACCACGGACGACGAAACGAGCACCGGTCAGATCCCGACCTCGCCCGGTACGTCCACGACCGATCCCGGCACCGACGGTGACCCCACGACGAGCAACGACACCGACAACGACGTGACCTCCGGATGCGCGGACACCGATGACTGCGGATGTCCGGAGGTTTGCGCCGAGGGCTCGGTCTGTGACGGCAGCAGCTGTGTCGAAGCGGAACACTGCGTGGTGAGCTGGGGCGGCCTCCCAAACGAACCCCACTTCAGCGCCGTCGTCACTCCGGTCACCGCCAGCGGACTGGTCGGTCAACCCGTCGTGACTCCGACCGACTACACGATGTCGCTTCCGCGCGAGGCGCTGGGCGCCGGGATGTTGGTGCCCTGCGGACAAGACCTGTACGCCGTCGCCACGGACGTTCGCACCATCGTGCGGCTACGATTCGAGGCCAACCTCGACGTGTCGGTCGCGCAAGCACTCCCCTTGGAGGGCAACAGCGCCTCACTGTATGCGCTCGCATGCATGGGCGATCGGCTGTTGGCCGCGAGCGCGCTGCATAACGAGGCGTCCGCCGACATCTTGCAGCTGCAGACGATCGAGCTCTCCAACGACGGAACGCTGGTCGGCCCGGTCGGCCAACACCGCACGGTCGCACTCGATTCGGACGAGGCATTCGAGAGTGTGCGCCTCGCCTGGACCCCTCCCAATCGCGGCTACCTCGCCTTCGACATCCCGGGCGACGCGCCGAGACTCGAGCTTCGCGAGCTTCTCATCGACGGCAACGGCGACGTGTCGTTCGCGAACAACGGAGCCTCGGGCATTCACAGCATCACGGGCTACGGTGATCAGGTAGGGGCCATCGCCGTCACACCTTCGGGCGACCACCTCGCGATCGTCGGTTTGCGTGATGGCAACGGGTTCGGCCTCGGGGGGCGCTTCCCTCTCGACCAAGGCAACCTGGAGCCGACACTCGAAACTCCCGGCGTGTTCAGCGAGCTCGTGTGGGGACAGGCCAAGTACCTCACCTTTGCCGGCCCACCGATTGGCGGGGCCATGTTCTCCGCCGACTACGAACTCGTGTTTGCCGACCTCGACGGCGACGTCATCCTCGAGCAAGACTCCGCTTCCGTCCCGGGAAGTGGCTCGGGCGCGGTAATGGTCGCCGAGAACAGCGGACTGCTCGTCCTCGCCAACAGCGAGATCGTCTCGACCTTCGAGCTGACCGCCCCTTCGCTGGGCATGCCAGTCGACCAACGACAGCGGCCGCTCGACAGACACGCGGGGTCTGTCTTGCGGCCGTGCGAGTGAGCCGACGAGGCTCGTCTACTCTTCGTACGTCTGCAGGTGCGTGACCGTCCCGCTCGTCGGGTCGATCCACCGCAGGCGGTCGGAGTCGGGCGAATGCAGCCCGGCGAATCCACCGAGACCGCCGGGTACGTCGATGCTTCGCACCACGCTGGGGTCCGCGTCGAACGGACGCCGCACCAGGTGGAGCGTGTTGCCTTTGCCCACCCACATGTTGCGGTTGCCATCGACGCGCAGGCCCGTCACCGGACCCGTGCCCGGAACGCTCACGTACAAGGCGGGGACATCCACTTCCGGGCCGTCCGCAACCTCGGCGCCCGTGAGGGCGATCTGCCAGACGTCGCCCGAGGCAGTACCGTAGTAGAGCACCACGCCTTCGTCGTTGTCGTCGATGTCGGGCGAAACGGGGTGCTGCCCAATGGCGAGCACGGTCGGCGTCTGGGCGAGCGTGAAGCGGTCCAACGTGACGGCGGGTTCGGCCTCGTCGGGGTCGTCGTAGAGCACGATGCGACCGTCGTCGGTCCCGAAGTAGATGTTGCCTTCCGGATCGGTCGCCATCGAGCTGACCGGCCCCAACGGTGCCTCGGAGGTGAGCTCGCTGAGGAACTCCGAGTACACGTTGTTGTTGCCGTTGAACTGCATGACCCGGCCGAGGTCGGGCTGCAGGAACAGCACGAGGTTGTTGCCGTAGCCGCGGATCTCGGTGACACGACTGGTGAGGTCTTCTTCGACCATCAGTCCTTCGTCCTCGATCCGGGTGACCACGCCCAGGTCGGTGCCGAGCCAAGTGTCACCCAAGCCGCGGCCTACGATCGCCGCACCAAAGTCGGCGACCTCCGGCGTGTCGACGAACAATTCGGTGGCATCGGCCGGCAGCACCCGCAGGGTGTACTCACCCGATTCCTCCACGCCGCCCAGGCTCGCGGTGAGCCGGAACGTGAGTTCGGCATCGTCGCCCGCGTTGGGCGGCAGCCAAGCGATGGCCTCGTTGCTGAACTCGTACTCGAGCGTGGCGTCGGGGCCCGCGACCTGCTCCCAGAGCAGCGACTCGAACACGTTGACGCCGTCGAGTTCGTTGGGGACGTTGATGTCGCCGTCGAGCTCGACCGCAACGCCCGCAAGTGCAGCGTTGGGGCCTTCGACATCCGGCACGGGTGGCGCCGGTGTGCAGACGTTGTCGATGCAGGTGCTCAGGCCGGCGCACTCGTCGTTGAGACACTCGCAGCCGATCGAGCCCGGCAAGCAGCCGTCCGGGGGTTCGGGAGGGTCTCCCGGGCCTCCTCCGCCGCCGCTGGCAGTGTCGTCGCCACCGCCCGACTCTCCGCTTCCGCCCGCTTCGCCCCCGCTGCCATCTCCGGCTTCGCCTGCGTCACCTTCGGTGTCGGCAGCGTCGTCGGTGTCCATGCCTTGGGGCACCCCCGCGTAGCACCCGGTTGCTGCGAGCAACACGGCGCCTACGAACAATTCGTTGGTCTTGATCTTCATTCCTCTGTCCTCCGTTCTGAAAAAGCGGGGCCCGGCGTCCCGGGCCCCAGTGGCCGCGCGTCTCGACCTATGCGAACAGATCCAACGGATCACCGCTGGTGGACAGAGGGAACATGGACGCGATCTCGCCGTCATTCACCCCCACCGCTTTGCGGAGGGTGTGATGCACGTCGGCAGGCGTGATCTTGCGTGAAGTGCTGGGGTTGACCGTGAGGTCGGGGTTGATGCCCAGGGCACGGTCGTTGTCATCCGATGCACCGACGACGCGGTTCTCGGGAACACCCGCCCCCATGGCGATGACGCTACCCACCGGCCAGTGGTCGGCACCCATGCCGCCGTTGTAGCCGAGGGTTCGCGAGAAGTCGGAACCGGCGGTGATGATCACCTTGTCCATGATGCCGAGCTCGGTCGCCGACTCGTACGCGAAGTCGAGCGCCGCGTAGAGCTGGGTGAGCCGGTCCACGGCAGCCGTGTCCGAGTTTCCGTGGGTGTCGAAGCCGCCCATGCTGAGCTCGGCCGAGACACACAGACCCGCTTGGTACGCCGCGAGTGCGACCTGAATCTGGCCCAGGATGCCGCCCTCGACGTTCTCGGGCAGGTAGTCCTGGAGCTTGCGAAGCTCGTCGGAGCCAGCACGCGCCGCGTACAGACGGTCGACCGAGTTCTTGAAGCGGGGCAAGCCCTGCTGCGCCAAGACGGCCTGGTCACGCTCCGCCTGCGCTGCGCTGATCATGTCGAGCACGGGCTGAGGCTGGTAGGTCGAGTCGGGGTTGTTGGGGTCGGCCAACTCGGGGTACGCCACGCGAGCGAGGACACCGAGGTTGTTGGCACGAGTCCGAGCAACGACACCGGCGGTTTCCGTGACCCCGCCGAAGGCCAGGTAGGCCATCGGAAGCGAGGGGTCGAAGGTGCCCGCCATCAGGGCGCCCAGCGTCGGGTGGCCCATGTTGAGCGTACCCGTCGCGGTGTGGGTCCGGCCTTCGTCGTGGCCGTTGGTCATCTGGTCGATACCGTTGATGACCGTCATGCGCTGAGCATGCTTCCGATAGAACTCGGTGATCTCGAGCCCTCGGCCCCCGAAGAACTCGTCCGGCCACTCGGCGGCGAACTCGATGTCACCGATCTTCTCGGTGGCGGTGACGTGCGAGCGAGGGTTGCCCTCGGTCGCGGAGAGTTGGATTTTCGGGTTGCAGTGGAAGCGGGTCTCCCAACCGCCGGAGGCCTGGAAGCTGAGAAGCAGCGGGCCGGTGTACGGTTCGAAGGCGGTGCTCCGGTTGGTGCCGAGGCCCCCCGCGAATGCGGTGGGAGCGACGACCGAGAGACCAGTGAGAGACGCGAGTTTGATGAATGAACGGCGATCCATGATGGGTCCCTCCTATTCGTGCAAGAAGTTCCAGTCGGTGAGCATGTAGGACGTGACCGCGATCCAGGCGCGGATCGTGAAGTCCTCATCCTCGGTGAGGGTCACGGGCAGCTCTTCCCCGCTCCACACGTCGGTGGTCGCGGCGCAGTTGCCCAGGCCAATGCCGTACTCTTCGGCGTCGAGGCCTCGTTGCCCTTCCTCGTAGACGCTCACGAACAGGTCGTAGGCGCGGTCGATCTCGGGGTCGTCGATGTCGAGGTTCTCGCCCAAGAGGTGCCAGTGCAGGTGCACGATGTTCTCGCGCACGTCGCTGTTGGGACCGCCCGCCTCGCTGGCGTAGGGGAAGAGCAACCGTTCGTCGACGGGCTTGGTGAAGTCGCGCGCGACGGCGTCACAGGCGACCTCGTTGGCCATGCGCTTGGCCACGTTGGCCGAGGTGCCGCTGGCGTCGTAGGCCCGTTCGACCACGTCATCCGAGTTGATGCCGCCGTAGAGGATCAAGTACTCGTCGCGGTTGAGCAGGCTCGGGTTGTCGGGGTTGCCCCACGGCACGTCGAGTGCGGTCTCGATCTTCCCGTTGAGTTCTTCGGGCGTCAGCCAGCGTGCGATACCGACGTCGGCCAGTTCAGCCTCGCGCTCGGCCGTGAGTTCGCCGCTGAAGTTGTAGGCCCGGAAGTACGGCGACTTGACCAGCTCGAGGAAGACGACGCGCAGGTCGTAGTCGCTGTCGCTGAACTTGTCGGCGATCTCCTGGAAGACCTTGCGCTGCGCCTTGGCTGCGCGGACGCCTTCGAGGAAGCCCGGTGCGTTGGGGTCGTTGGGCTCGACGAGCGCGGGGCGACCGAAGAGTCCGTGATAGATGATGCTGACGGGGCCGAGCGCGAACAGATCGTCCGTCGCTGCCTCGTACCCGAGCCACTGAAGCGCGTTGGCTTCGAAGTCGCCGGGCAACGACTGGTCCTTGTAGCCAGCCGGGCGCATGTCCGAGTACCAGCCGTTCTCGGGAACGTCGAGCAGGTCGGGGTTGTTCTGGTTCTCGCCGCGCAGCGGGTGTCCCTGCGGGCGGTAGCGGCCCATGTTGTCCCAGTTGGCGAAGGCGCCCGCGATGGGGTCGACCGCGCTGTGGCAGGACACGCAGTTCTCGTCGTTGAGCGTCGGGTTGTCGTAGGACGAGCCCGATGCGTCGGTGGGACGAGTGCCGAGCGCGAGCACGTCGCTGGCCAAGAAGAACTCTTGGAAGCGGCGCGAGCGGGCGCGGTTGCGGTTGGTCCGCGTGGTCGTCCACCGGCTGAGGTAGGTGACCATCGTGGGAATGCCCGCGTGCGGAACTCCCGGAAGTTGGACCGGCTGGAACTCGTCGGGGTCCGACGGGTCGTCGAACTCCACGTCCACGCCGTAGACCTGCGCCGAGTACGGGTTCACGACCGTGTAGTCAGCCGTGAGGATCTCCGTGTAGGGCAGGTCGTTGCGAAGGATGTACTCGATGAGCCGCAGCGGCTCTTCGGCGATGGCGTCGTTGGCCCACTGCTCCGCGCCTTCGATCTCGGAGTTATCCAAGGTGTCGGCCTTCGGGTAGTCGGCGCGCGAGAGCAAGTCGATCGCCGAGTCCGGGTTGGAGGAGTGGTAGCGACGCGTCAGGAAACGGTCGTTGTAGATGTCGCGAACGCGCTCGTAGAAGCCGTCCTCTTCCATCACCTCGGCGAGCACCGCGTCGAGTGCCTCTTCGCCACCTTCGCGCACACGCTCGACCTCGTCGGCGTACGGCACCCGGCCGGCCAACAGCAAGGTGGCCTTGCGCAGCGTGGAGACGTCGTCGAGCATTTCGACGCCGACGAAGAACTCGCCGACGATGTCCTCTTGATCCTGACACTCGACCGGGTTCTCGAGACGCGCGATCATGTCTTGGAACGCGTTGTACTCGGGGGAGTCGACCTCGAAGCGGGGTCCGCCCGCGTGGTCCATCATGCCGGTGGGCTTGAGCACGACCCAAGGCTCACCCTCGAACTGCAGCTTGGACATCTTCTCGAAGACGGCCAGGTTGCGCTCGAGGTAGTCCGGAACCGCCGAGGTCTCGAGCAAGAACTCGGTGGCTGCGGCCTGACCTGCGACGTTGTGGCAGCTCTGGCAGTTGGCCTGGAGAATGGTCTGAACTTCGCTCTCGAAGAAGCGCTCGTTCGACATGCACTGGCTCTCGGGGCCGTCCGTGTCGGTGTCTTCGCCGTCAGTGTCGGCGGACGTGTCACCGTCGTCGCCTCCGCTATTGGCCGAGCTGCTTCCACTGTCGCCACAGGCCACCAGCGCGCCGGCTGCGAGCCAGACGGCGACTGCCCTGGGTAGTACGGTTCTCATCTTCGTTCGAGTCACAGGTCCCTCCCCTTGTCGTTTGCGCACGATGTTTGCCGAGGTAGGTCCTCGGCGTACTCCCTCGCCCACGGGGCGCCGACATGACGTTCTGGGTCCGTCACGAATGACGGGATCAGGAATGCCAGTGCAGCGCCAGCAACAGACCCGGTTCCCCCCAGGCCTCGCAGGCACACAAGCAAAGTGGAAGGAGGGTCCGATGTTGGCAATTGTCGCCTGTGACCCTCGGTGGTCCGATGAAGTGGGGCATGGACCCCGGTGGGGGGTCGGTCCCTCAGACGACCCCTTGGAGATCGCGCCACTCACCGGTCCGAAATGCGGTGGTGATCACAAGATGGGCAGTCGATCGGCGCCGCAGGGCGACCAAGTGGGGTCACCTGTGGTCGACCCACCGGTCGCTGGGGTCTCGAGGCCGTGCGCCCCTCGCACTCGGAATTTTCTTCGCTTCGCGCATTTTTTTCTTGCGCGTTTCGAGGACCCCCATGTGCGCATAATTCGCAAGCCGTATTCTCTCGAAGACGGGGTTCTACGGCCGCATCTGGGGCCTACACCCCGCGTTGCATTCCTGCCGTGGGGGATCCCCGATTCGGACCCGCGCAGTGCGTCGATGTAGGTGGATTCCCCCGAGGGAACCTAGAACAAAGCCGCGAACGCCTTGGCGTTTTCGGGAGCCGTCTCCTCGTGTTTGAAGAACACGAACAGGTCGTCCCACGGCTGCGAGAGCGTCTCGGCCCACGCCTTCAGGGCAGCCTCGTCGTAGTCGTCCTCGCGAAGTCTCGCGTAGCCCCACGGTGCTGTGGCCACCGTCGGCATGCGTCCGTCTTGCAGAGCATCGCCGCCCTTGCCTTCGTAGTCGCCCAAGCTCATCGCGGCGGGACCCGAGCGAAGCACGTCGTACGTCTCCTCGCAGAACCAGCTGACGTGGCGAAACTCGAACACCGCCCGCGCCCCTTCGGGAAGAAGCTCCAGAAACCCGCGCAGGCGATCCACGCCCTTGCGCAAGTACGGAGGGAGCTGGAACAACACCGCCCCGAGTTTGCCTTCGAGCGGCTCGAGCACCTTGAAGAGGTACGCCACGCTGTCGGCGTCCGTGAGCGGGTCTTTGTGGGTGATCCGTTTCGATGCCTTGATGACGAAACGAAAGTCGTCGGGCGTGGCGTCGGCCCAGCGCTGCACCACCTCGCGCTTCGGCATTCGGTAGAAGGTGTTGTTCACCTCGACGGTGCGGAAGTGCTGGGCATAGCTCTCCAGCATCCCCTCTTTTTTGAGGCCTTCGGGATAGAGGCCGCCACGCCAAAAATCGTACTGGTAGCCGCTCGTGCCGACGTAGACCTCCATCGGACGTAGCGTACCGTCCCCTTGCTCGCGTGCGCAGCCAGAAACGCTACCATCGCGCCGTGAAGCGCCCGCGCATCATCATCGTGTTGGGATCCACCGCGTCAGGCGGTCGTCTCGGGGCTTTGGCCGACGTGGCCGAAGCCGCGGCGACCGAGGCCGGCGCGGACGTGGTCCGATGCGACTTGTCCGAGCAGCCCGTGCCCGTCATGTGCACCGAGGACCCCTCGCAGAAGACGTTGCCCGCGGTCTCCGAGCTGCGGCGCCAGGCGGCCGATGCCGACGGTTTCATCCTGCTCACGCCCGAGTACCACGGCAACATGAGCGGCGCCCTCAAGAACTGGTTCGACTACCTCTACCTCGAGCTCGCCGGGAAGTTCGCGGGCATCATCGCGATCACCGGGGGCGGCGGTGGAGACATGTCCGTGCTGTCGGTGAAGAACAGCTTCAACTGGTGCCACGGATTCACGCTGCCGTTCCATGCGGTGGGCAAACCCGACGACTTCGACGGCGACGCGCTCACCTCCGATCGGGTTCGCGAACGGGTTCAGCGCATCGGGCACGATGTCGCCCGCTACGCGCCGCTGTTGCGGGAGAGCTTCGAGGCCGCCAAGGCCGCCGGCCCCCAGGTCTCCTCGGGGGTCGCAGGGACGCACGCAGGGGACTGACACCCCGCCGATACGATTCGCGCTTGACGGTCCCCAAAGTGTCTTCATACTGCAGACACTTACCGTGCCCACGGCGCTGAGCAGCACGAGCTTCTCGATGGCGATCCACCTTCTGACGCTCCTGGCGTTGGAGGAGGGAGAGTTGCTCGCATCGTCCGACCTCGCCGAGCACATCGGCACCAACCCGTCGTTCCTGCGCCAGCTCGTGGGCAAGCTCCGCGATGCGGGCTTGGTCGAGACCAAACTCGGCAAGGGCGGCGGCACCCGCCTGCTTCGGGACCCCGTCACCGTTCGCTTGCTCGACATCTACCGAGCCACGGAAACCTCCCCGCCCATGGCCCGGCACGAGTGCTCCGCCGACGCTCATTGCCCGGTCGAGCGCGGCATGAGCGAGGTCTTCAGCTCGCTCAACGAACGCATCCAACGCGCCGTCGAGCGAGAGTTGGCGTCCACCACCCTCGCCGAGGTGGTGCAGCAACACATCCCCGAAGGGCACGACTGAGCGCACCCACCCAGGGTCATGCGCTGCACGAACGCCCCTAAGTGTATCTCTGTCACAAACACTACAACAGTAAAGAACCGCCATGTCCAACCCGACTCTCTTCGATTCCCTGACCCTCGGAAGCATCGAGCTTCGCAACCGCGTCGTCATGGCTCCGCTCACCCGCGGACGCGCCGAGCCCGACGGCACCCCAACGCCGTTGATGCGCACGTACTACCAGCAGCGTGCGTCCGCCGGACTCATCGTCTCCGAGGCCACCGCGATCTCCAACCAGGGCACGGGATGGTTCCGCGCACCGGCCATCTACACCGATGCGCACGAAGCCGCATGGAAACCCGTCACCAACGCGGTGCACGAACGCGGCGGCAAGATCGTGCTGCAGCTGTGGCACATGGGCCGAGCCTCACACAGCGACTTTCACGGCGGTGAGCGCTCCGTCGCTCCGTCGGCCATCGCCCTCAGCGGCACGATCAACACCCCCAACGGCCCCAAGGACCACGAAACGCCCCGCGCCCTCGAAGCCAGCGAGCTCCCGGGCATCGTCGACGACTACGTCGCCGCGGCCAAGCGTGCCATCGCGGCCGGCTTCGATGGGGTGGAGGTGCACGCCGCCAACGGTTACCTGCTGGACCAGTTCATTCGCGACGGTTCCAACAAGCGCACCGACGCCTACGGCGGCTCGGTCGAGAACCGCTGGCGTTTCCCCCTGCAAGTGGTCGAAGCCGTGATCGGTGCCATCGGTGCCGACCGCACCGGCATTCGCCTCTCGCCCACCAACCCCTTCCAGTCGATGAGCGACAGCGACCCGGTCGCCACGTTCGTGCACGGCACCAAGGCCCTCGCCACCCTGAAGCCCGCCTTCATCCACCTGATCGATCCGCCCCCGGGCCACATGTTCGGCACCGACACCCCGCTGTACCCGCACATGCGTCCGATCTTCGACGGCCCCCTGATCCTCAATGGCGGGTTCGACCGTACCCGCGCCGACGCAGCCCTGGCCGAAGGCCACGCCGACGCAATCGCCTTTGGCGTGCCCTTCATCGCCAACCCCGACCTCCCCGAACGCCTCCGCGACGGCGCCCCCCTGGCCGCCCCACGCCCGGAGTTCTTCTACACGGGCGAGGCCGAGGGGTACACGGACTACCCCCCGCTGGGCGGCTGAGGTCGGCCGCGACCCCACCGGCTCCCCCCTTCGAACGTCCGCCAAAAAAACTCGAAGAGGTTCGAGATGTTTTGGGACGAGCGGCTACTTGAGCCTTCGATGCACCAACGAGGCGACGTTTTGACGACCGAGCTCCGCCATGTCCTCGTGGCGGGCGCGCTCGTGGCCCTTGGCGGCTGCACGAGCGAAGGCGGGACGGATGCGTTCTCGGGCCAGGGGACCGCAAGCGGAACAGCAGCAGAGACGGGCGGCTCCGCAGGAGAAGAGACCGACGGAGGATCCGGAGGTGCAGGTGCGGGAGGAGACAGCACCGACGGGAGCAGCGAGAGCGGAGACGACGGTTCGACCAGCGACGGTGACGGCCCGATCATCCCTGACGGCGCAGGCGACGAGGTCTGGGACTCCCTCTACGACCAGATGCTTCCACCGATCGACGGCGCGACGCGCTGGGTCGCGGTGGACGGCGACGATGGGAACGACTGCACCGACGCGTCCCCCTGCGCCACCATTTTTCGGGCGCTGGAAACGATCGAGGGCGGTGGCCAAATCGTCGTCCGCGACGGCCACTACACCAACGTGCTGGGCATGCGCGTCAACGACAACACCTCGGAAGGGCCCAGCGAGAACTACGGCGTGGCGGTGCCGTCGGGTCTCGACGCGGACCATCGCACGGTGATCCGGGCGGAGCACCGCTTCGGTGTCCGCCTGACGTTCCAAGACGCGGGCTTTGCTTGGCGCAACGAGTGGATCCGACTCGACGACGCGGAGTTCGTCTGGGTCGACGGATTCATCGTCGACTGGCTGGGCCAGGGCGGCGACCCGACGTACATCGTCAACATGGGACGAAACAACGTCCTGTCGCGCACGATCCTGCGTCGCGACGCCGTGGACGACTACGGCGGCATGATCACGATGGGCGCCGAGGACAGCCGGTCGCTGGTCCAAGACGTCCATGGCGTGGGCGGCGGGCGATACATGATTCAAACCGGCCCGGGCACGTCCGGAACCGGTGGTCGCGGCACGGTTCGGCGCGCCGTGTTCCGCTTCGACTTCGCGGGCTCCAACCAGCCCATGGCCACCTTCTCGCACTACGGGAACAACAGCGGCGACGGCTCACAAGGCGCGATGTTTCAAAACGCGATCGCGATCGATGGGCCGAACATCGACACGGGTTTGGGCGCCTACTCCTACAAGTGGGGGTCCTACTACAACCCGAAGAACGCGCTCGAGGTTCGCTACCAAGGCTCGATGTCGATCGCCGAAGGCGGCCGCACGGCGTTCTGGGTCAACGACAACGTGGGCGATCCGCAAACGGAAGTCACCGACGCCCTCGTCGTGGGCGCAGACGTCGGCAGCGGACTCCGGGTCTCGGCCGGTCGCAGCAACGTTTCAAACTCGACGTTCCTCAACGTCGACGAGTGCTTCCAGGGCGACGGGGTCGAGGACTCGAACAACGAGTGCATGGCCGACATCCCCGAGCAGATCATCGGACGTCCGGATGGCGCCGAGGTGGAGTTCGCGTATGGCCGCTTCCTCTCGGTCTGGGGCGATGAAGGGCACGACGAGGTCACCGAAGTGCCGCTTTGGCCATTCCCCTATGAGGGCTACATCAAGATGGTCTTCGCCGAGCCGCTCGACCCGCCCTCCGGCTACACGCCCAGCTCCAACGACACACGGCGGGGGTTTTGTGCCGACGAAAGCCTCGACGGCTCCCCGCTCACACTGACGCGCTACATCTACGAGTTGGGCGGCACGCCGATCCCCGAACACGTCTACGCCGACGCGGACACGGACGATTAGAAACGAAGCGTCGGAGTCCAGGCCGTTTGCGTGTCGCGCTGGCGTCTGGAGAGCACCGCCCACCGCACCACGGACGTGAGCACCAACGCACCGCCGACTGCGGCCAGCGGGGCGCCGACCGCCAGTCGTCGACGGTCGCGTGCCAAGGCTTCATCGTAGGCGGACTCGGATCCCTCCTTGCCTGGGCTTGCAGGACGACCCACCGCCAACCCGACGAGCACCCCTCCCGCGATCGCCAATGGAGCACCGACGGCCGCACAGGTGACCGCGAGCGGGTCCGATCGCACGGGGCGTCGCGGCGCGCCTCGTTCTTCGGGCGCTGGCTCGTTCACCGAACTGACCACGACAGGGGGCGGCGGCGTCGGCTCCGCTTCGGCAGGCTCTTCTTCCTCGCGACACGCCTCGATGTTCTCCCGGGCGTCCGCACGGTCGGCGTCGTCTGCTTCGGCGAGGAACAGCTCGAAGAACACGATGGCCTGCTCGCAGTCCCCCGCAAGCCGCTCGATCTGCGCCCGAGCATAGAGGTACGCGGGATCGGACGACTCGGCATAGGCCGCCGCGAGCCGCTGCCGCGCACGCTCGAAGTCTTTGGCCGCGACGTCGGCCTCCGCGGCCGCCACGACCCGATCGTAGTCACTCGGGGCGGCGCTCGACAGCGCGGCCGCAACGAGCAGCGAAAGCATCGCTCAGCCCCCCCTCCGGCTCGGCGGACGTAACGAGGACGCGGGAGACGGCGATGGCGACGTGTTCGCCCGCCGCTTGGTTCGACGCGGTTTCTTCACGCGCTTCGCGGGCGGCTCGGGCTCGAGCTGCTTGGCCGTGGGCGCCTCATCGTGCACCGGTTCAGGGCGCGGCGCCGCGGCGGTCGGCGGGGAAACCTCGGCCACCGGCGTGACCGCGGGCTGCAGTTGAGGCTCCTGCGGGGGTGACTCGGTCACCGAGCGCGGCGTCCCGACCGAGTCGGCGCTGCGTGAGGCGACATAGGCCCCGAGCCCCACCGCGCACGCCACCCCGGTGAGTCCGGCCAGCACCGCAACGCGCCGGGAGCGTCGCGGCTCGGACGGAGCCTGTTCGTCGGGCCAAGCCAACGCCGTGCGCGGTGCCGTGTCGACCGACGGATAAGGCCGCGGCGGGCAACAGTCCTGCAACAGTGTCGAAACCGCGGTCTGCGACTCGGCATCGAATCCGGTGTCTTCTGCGAACACACGTAGGTCGTCGGCGAACTCCTCCGCGGTCGACGTCCGCTGGTCAGCATCGGTGGCCAGCGCGGCTGCGAGGATGCGTTCGAGCTCGGCGGGAATGCTGGCGTCGACCGCCGTGACAGGCGGGAACTCGCCTGCAGTGATGGCGTGCATGACCGCGAAGTCCGAGTCTCGGGCAAACGGGTTGCGACCCGTGAGCGTCTCGTAGAGCACCACACCGAGACAGAACACGTCGGTGCGACGGTCGATCGGCAGGCCCCGGATCTGCTCAGGCGACATGTACCCAACCTTGCCCTTGAGCGTCCCCGTTCGTGTGATGCGTGTGCGTGCGACCAGTTTCGCGATGCCGAAGTCGACCAGGTGCACCGTGCCGTCGTATCCGAGCACGATATTGCCCGGCGAGACATCTCGATGCACGAGATCCAACGCGCTGCCGTCGGGGTCTCGGAGTTCGTGCGCGTAGTGCAGCGCCTCCGCCGTTGCCAGCACGATCGGCACCGCCACCTCGACCGGGAGCGGCCCACGACGCGCACGAAGCAAGCTGCGCAAGCTCTCGCCGTGGATGTACTCCATCGCGATGAAGGGCTCGCCGGCATCCAGCCCGAGCTCGTAGACGGTTGCGATGTTGGGGTGGTCGAGAAGCCCCATCACCCGGCCCTCGTGCCGGAACATCTCCATGAACTCGGCGTCCCGACGGAACTCCGGAAGTACGCGTTTGAGCGCGACACCACGGGCACGTTCGAGCTCGGACCCCTCCGCCGCCCGCGCAAAGAACAGCTCCGCCATCCCGCCGTGCGCGAGCAGGTCCCCCACCGCATACCGCCCGATCCGCACCGGCCGCGCATCGCCGGATACCGCTCGAGACTGCGACGAAGCCCGCATTCCACGGCATCGTATCAGGGGCGCCAGACCCCGCGCGATCACTGGGTCGAGGGTGCGGCCGACACCGCGACCAACGATCGTGTCCACCCGGCGAGGTCCGCCAACAACGCCTTCGACACCCGCGGCCCAGGCGCGATTTCCAGCACCCGTTGCCGCAGTCGTTGCCGCGCGCGACTGAGGCGATTGCGGACCGTGCTCACCGGGATGTCGAGCACGTCGGCGATCTCCTCACCCCGCATCCCCTCCCAGTAGAACAGCTGCATCGCGGTCTGCTGTTCTTCGGGCAAGCCACCCAGCGCGATGAGCAGCGCACGTTGTTCGTCGTGCATCGCCACGATGCCGCTGGGCGTGACACCGGTGGCCGGGATGACCTGGCCCAGCAGGTCCATCGCAGCCTCCGAGCGCCGCTTCTTTCGAAGGAAGTTGAGCAGGGTGCGCCTGGCGATCCCGAACAGGTAGCTCTTGAACGTCGACCGACCCGCAAAGCGGTGCTTGCCCGCAACAACCGCCAGAAACGTCTGTTGCGTGAGATCCTGTGCGTTGCGGCCCGCCTTCAGCTCGAAGAAGCGCAAAACTGCGCCGTAGTGCCGCTCGGTCAGCTCCGTCCCCGCCGCGCGGTCGCCAGTCTGCCATGCATCAAGCAGCTCGGTGTCGCTCGTCACGCGCCCCGATGCTGCCAGCATTCCCTGGCCGCCGCGGAAAAAACACGAACCTCGACCCGGATGTTTTGGGCACTGCGGGTACTCGACGGTCATGAGACTGCAATGGATGCGTCTTGCCTGCGGCCTGTCGCTGGTCGCCGTGTGTGCCTGCACGGACGGAGCCGACAGCTCCGAGCCACAAGGCACGACCGGCGGAGAAACCGATGGCCCCGGCGACACTTCGGACACCGAGGCCAGTCCTGGTGCGAGTACCAGCAGCGGCGAGACCGAGGCCTCGACCGGACCCGGCGAAGGCTCGGAGTCGACCGGCGAGGCACCCACAGACTGCGAACCCGGGGACAGTCGGCCCTGTGACGCGATGTGCGGGGTGCAGCACTGCGTGAACGGCCAATGGGCGGCCTGTGACGGTGAGCGTTCGCCCGAGGTCTGCGGCAATGGCGAAGACGAGGACTGTGACGGCGAGGACATGCCATGCCCCGCGGACGCCCTGTACGTGGACAACCTTCTCGGAAACGACGACAACGCCGGCTCCGAAGATGCTCCGTTCGCAACACTCGAACGAGCACTCGGCGCTGGCGGTCCCGAGGCGTTCATCTTCTTGAGGGACACGGGCACCGGCTACACGGGGGCTTGCGTCGAGGAGGATGGGGTCACCGTGTTCGGGTACGACGGCCAGCCAACGATCGACAACCTCGTCACCTGTGATGGGCGCGACACCCTCCTGTACTCCCGCGCCGACGACGTCACGTTCGAGAACCTGCGCCTCGACATGTCGGCGTTCCCGGGTCAACGCGCCCGCGCGCTGGTGTTCTCGGGGTTGCCCGGGGACCCGATCGAGCGCAACGTCGCACGCTTCGTCGATGCACTCGGCCCGGGGCCCAACCCCGGTGGACGCTCCATGCTCAGCGCGTCGCAATGCTACGACTGCGTCTTGGAGTACAGCTCGTCCGTCGGTGCCGAAGAGCACGGAATCTACTGGACGAACCACCAAGACGGCTCGGTCATCCGCGGCAACTACGTCTCGGACGCCGACGGGGCATGTTTGCAGTTCAACGCCGACCCCGAGACGTACGAGCCGGGGGACCCTCACCTCGATGGGATCATGTCCGGCGGATTGGTCGAGGACAACGTGTTCGAAAGCTGCGGGTCACTGGGCGGCGCGTCGATCAACCTCGCCGGCGTGCACGACACGGTCTTTCGCAACAACGTGATCTTCGGCGCCCCTCTCACCGGCGGCGTTGCAATGTGGGACGACGGCTACAGCGACTGGGGCGACGACGGCAACTTCGACTTCGGCTGCAAGGGCAACACCTTCGAGCACAACACCATCGACTGCCGCGCATGCGACCGGCACGGGCTGTCGCTGCGCAACGGGTCCACGGGCAACCGAGTCGTCGGCAACATCATCCTCTCGGGGAGCGCAGATGCAATCGCGGCCGATGAGGAGTCGTTGAGCGGCGTATCGATCGACCTCAACGTCTACACAGAGGCCGCCGAGTTCGAGCTTCCGAACGGCGACTGGGTAGACCAGGCCAGCTGGACACGTGCAACGGGGTTCGACCCATCAAGCGTCTCGAGCACTCCGGACCCACTGTTCGTCTCCGCCGACGACGGGGACTATCGGCTGGCCCCCGGCAGTGCCGCCATCGACCTCGTCACCGACTCGACGACTCCGAATGACATCACAGGCACTCCGCGCCCCCTTGGATCGGCAGCGGACGCAGGCGCCTTCGAGTTCGTCGACGACTGAGCGGCTACTCGAGCACGATCACGAGTCGGGGCGGCGCCTCACCGGACGCCCCCCAATACTCCGCGCTGTCCTCCGACTGCGGCACGAGAGCCAAATGAGTCGCTTCGGCCAGATCGACAACGTCCGTAGGCAGCTCCCAACGAAGCACAGCCCCCGCCGACACGGCCCCTGGGTCCCCCGCAATGGTCCGCAAGATCGCTGGCCGTGCCACGCCCAAACTCGTCGCGTCGAAGGACTCCACTTCGACGAGTTCCCCCGCCGCATTGGATTCGACGTCCTCCGGGTCGGCGGGAACGGTCACTTCCAGTCGGACGGACACGACGTTGGCGCCAACGAGGCTGGGCTGCGCCGGGAAACGGAGGTAGGCGTAGACGCTCGCGCCACCATGGTCGTTGTCGCTGAGATCGACTTCGATCCGGTTGGGGCCTGCGGCCTCCGAGCATTGTGTGGGCGACACCTCCGAGCCCGGAGATGCACATGCCGACAGATCCGCCGTGACCATCACCGGCCCCGAGAGCTCGAAGCACGCCTCGGCCTGTGCCGACGCGTACGGACCATAGCGACGCCCCGAGGGACACCCCTCGTCCGGATAGGTGCAGCGGCCATCGGCCTCGCAGCGAGCGTCACCGCCAACGAGGTCACACTCCCGATCGTCGAGACACACGTAGGGCTCAGGGTCACTGCACCCCGCTCCCAACCAGAACGCCAGCGCCAGGAGTCCGGCTGACGACAAACCTACTCGCTCCACGTCTTCCGAAGGCTAACAGCCTGACGACCGGGCGACCAAGGTCTGCACCGTTGACAGAGTCAGTCGCTGCCCGGCACTCGGATGTCGGCGGCGAACAGACGGGGTTCGTCGATCTTCGCGGCGATCGCCTCGGCGCAGCGGTCTCGCAGGTCGACGATCTCGCTCAGCGAGTCGCCGGTCGGTTCGAGTGCCTCGAGCACCTCGACCTCGATTGCGCGGTGTTTGGGCAGCCAGGTGCCGTCGCGCAGGGCTTTGCGGGAGCCACGAATGGCCACGGGCACGACGGGAACGCCGGTGCGCGCGGCGAGCTTGAAGGCGCCGAGTTTGAAGGCTCGCATGCCGACCTCGGCGTTGAAGGTGCCTTCGGGGAAGACCACGACGCGCTCACCTGCCTGCAGCAAGCGGACGACCTCCTCGAGGTCGCTGAGCGAGCGAGCGGTGGAGTGACGGTCGATGAAGACGTGCCCCATCTTTTCGAGCACGGGACCCATCAGCGCGTTCTCGCGAAGCTCGCCCTTGATCACGAACCGGGCTCCGGCTGGCAGCGCGGCCATGCAGATCAGGAAGTCGAGGTAACCGCTGTGGTTGGCGACGAGCAGCGAAGCGCCGGTGGGCAGGTTGCCGAGGCCGAACACCTTGGGGCGCAGGCCGGCGAGGGTCATCGCGGCCTTGGCCTGGGTGCGCGCGAGCCCACGCGAGGCTTTGCCCGCGGGCGTCACGCGGCCCAGCACGGGCGCCGACGCGGCGATCGAGCCGATCGTGGCCGCCGCATAGCCACCGTAGACAGCGGCACCGACCTTGCGCGCCAACTGTCCCGCGCGGTGCGGCAGCGTCTTGGCGAACAGACCGGCGGTTTGGCGCGCGGCCGACTTGCGCGAGTCGTTGATGGTGCCCTCCATGAACAGGCGTCGCGCCTCTCGCCGACGGATCTTGCCGCTGGAGGTCTTGGGCACCGCGCCCACGATGCCGAGCACCACCTCGTCGGGCGGAATGCCGACCGCCGCGGTGACGGCTTCGACCACCTTGGCCTGGAGGATCTCGCGCGTAGTCCCATCCTTTTCGCGGGTCTCGGCCACCACCACCACACGCTCGGTACCGCTGCTCGCATCGGGGACCGAGAACGCGGCGATACACCCCTGACGAATCCCCTGCACCGAGGCGGCGGCGGCTTCGAACTCGTGCGGGTAGTAGTTGCGGCCGCCCTTGATGATGAGGTCCTTGGCCCGCCCGGTGATGAACAACTCGCCGTCGGCCATGTAGCCGAGGTCGCCGGTGTCGACCCATCCGCCTTCGCGCTGCACCTGTGCGGTTGCCTCGGGTCGACGAAAGTAGCCCTTGAACGACGAGGGTCCTCGAAACTGAATCGTGCCTTGATGGCACTCGGGCACGGGCTGGTCCTGGGCATCCACCACGCGCACTTCGTGGCGCGGTACCGCCATGCCGACCCCGACAAACTCGAGCGCATCGGCAGCCTCACTGCAAACCGCCCGCCCCTCTTCTTCGAAGATCACGCGCTCGATCCGGTCGATGCGCGGCGCTCGACCCACAGGCGGAAAGCTGACCGCGACCATGTTTTCGGCCAAGCCGTAGGCACAGAACAGCGCCTCGCGCTTCATGCCCACCGGACCGAAGCGCTCGATGAAGTTGTCGAGCGTCTTGACCGTGATCGGCTCGGAACCGTTGAGCAGGGCTCGCATGCGGCTCAGGTCGAGCCCGTCCATCGAGTCGTCGGGCACCCGCTTGACGCACAGGTCGAAGGCAAAGTTGGGCGCGACCGAGATGCTGCCGCGGTAGTCGGTGAGTGCCTGCAGCCACCGCAAGGGGCGCGAGAGAAACGCCATGGGCGACATGAGCACCGTGGGCACCCCCCCGTAGAAGCACATGAGCCAGCCGCCGATGAGCCCCATGTCGTGATACAGCGGCAGCCAGCTCACCATCACGTCGTCGGGCTGCAGCGCACAGCCCTCGGTCGCGGCGCGAATGTTGGCGAGCACGGCGGCTTGGGTGAGCTCCACTCCCTTGGGGTCGCCCGTGCTGCCAGAGGTGTACTGCAGCAGCGCGGTGTGTTCGGGCCCCACGTCGGCCCGTGCCGTGCCGCCCGCATCGTCACCGCGCAACAGCACGGTCGAAGACACCACCTGCTCGATGGTCGACACGCTGTCGCGCGCGATCTCGGCAACCCGCGCGGCACGCTCGAAGGTGATCAGGATCTGCGCCTGCGCGTTGTCGAGGATCTTCTCGCACCGCGCCATGTACTCGGCGATGCGGTCGAGTCGCACGGGCGGATACAGGGGCACGGGCACGCCGCCCGCCAGCATCACGCCCAAGAACGACGCGAAGTAGCCCAGCTCGGTGGGCAGCATGATCGCCACGCAGCGGCCCGGCTGAAGCCCCCGCGCGCGCAGGCCCGATGCCACCTTCAAGGCGGCCTGATGCAGGGCGCGATAGGTGATCGGTGTGGCCTTGCCGTCGTCGTCTTCGAGCACCATGTGCACCCGATCGGGCTGCACACGCACGTGATACTCGAGCACGTCGATCAGCGTCTTGGCCTGCTCGGGCAGCGCCGCAGGGGGGTCGGCGGGAAGGAGCTGCGCCTTGCTGGACGCGTCGGTTGCGACCACCGGCACCGCGCCCTGCCCTCGCGCCACCATGACCTGTTGCAGCAGCTGCGCGGGCGTGTCGGCAGTCGAGATCGCATCCTCGGACAGCCGTACGCCCATCGCGTCCCCGACCCGCACCGCGAGCTCCACCCGCTCGAGCGACCCGAGGCCAAGCTCGCGCTCGAACGAGACATCCGACGTCAGGCGTCCCAGCCCGCGACCGTCGCTCACCTCGACGACCAGGTCGCGAACGACCCCCATCACGGTGGAGAGGTCGCGCTGCGAGTCCGTGGGTTCTACCGACGTCTGCACCATGCGACCGGAGCGTACGCCAAATGCGTCGCGCCTCGAAAACCGGTTCCTACTCCAGGGACTTCCGGACCTCTTCGCGCTCGTCGACGAGCTGGCCAGCGGGGAAACGCCGCGCGTGCTCGTCGAGCACCTTCGCTGCGTCCTCCGGTTTTCCGTCCCGCGCCAGCTCTTTGGCACGGCGGATCAGCGTCAGCTCGGCCGCCAACGTGTTCTTCGCAGGTTCGGGTTTGGGCTCCGCGCGGGGCCGCGGTTTGGGCGGTGATGGCACCTTCGCTGCGGGTGCTTCGTCGTGGGGCTCGGCCTGCGGAGGCACGGCCTCCGGCCTCGGTGTCGCGGGTAGGCTGGGAGTGGGACTCGCTTCGACCGGTCGCGCCGCGGGAACGGGCGAGTCTTGGGGCGAGGCTTCGGGAGGAGGCGGGGAAGAGGGCGAAGGCGCCAACGCAACGGCGGCGGAAATCCCCACCGCCACGACACCTGCACCCGCCAGGCCCCAGAGCCACGCGACGGTTCCTCCGCCCGCGCTCGCCTTGGCCACCGTCGCAGTGCCGACAGGCAAACAGGCGGCAAGCACCGCGCGTTGCACCGCCTCGCGACGTCTCGACTCGAGCTGGGGCCGGACACTCGCCATGGCGTCCTTGCCCAGATCGTCCTGAGCCGCCTCTCGCAGGCGCCCCCACGCAGCCCTGACCCGAGAGTACACCGTGCCCAACGGCACCTCGAGCAGCTCGGCAGCCTCCGACGCCGTGAACCCTTCGACTTCGACCAAGACGAACGCCGCCCGTTTGTCCTCGTCGAGCCCCTCGAGCAGTCGCTGCACCGAACGCCGCGCGTTGGCCTGCTCGAACGGAGCATCAACCCCATCGACGGGGCGCTCGGTGAGCACGAAGCGTTGACGCCGATTGTGGTCCTTGCGGCGATATCGAAACGCGACCCGGCGTGCGATACCGTAGAGCCACGTTCGCGGACTGGACCGCCCCTCGAACGACTCCCAGCGGCGATGGGCCGTGACGAAGACGTCTTGCAGCCCGTCGTCGAGCGCAGCCGGAGCCACCCCCAGGTACTGCAGCGTGCGAAACACGAAGTCACCGTGTTCGGAGAACAGCGCCGCCACGGGCTCGACCTGCGCCGGTCGAAGTGGCGCGTTCAACTCAACCCCGGCCTTTCCACCGCAACGCGAGCCCCAGCCGCACCACGACGGGTGGAAGCCGATGCAGCTCCCCAACGCCGGTGTCTCCGACCTCGAACGAGTGCTGCTGCAACGGGGCGGCCACCTCGACGAAGCCTTCGGGCGCAAACCTCCAGCGCCGCGGGGCCAAGCCTGCACGTACGCCCGGTGCAACCCAAAGCGCGTTCACATCGCGCGGCGACGACAACCCGCGCGGCGACGCTTGCAACACACCGACCTCGGTCCTCGCGCACAATGGAGCCGCAACCGCGCCCGACTCGAGCACCCAACACGCTTGCGCGAGACCCCCGAACAGTCGAAACGCCGACTCCACACCTCGGCGCGGCTGCGACGGCGGACCCAACGTGGCAAGGCCTCCGAGATCGACTTCGAGAGCACGCCAGCGCATGCCGACGTCGGCCCGCAACGCGACTCCGCCCCGCGGCAACGTCCCGAGGTCTCCTCCGACGCCGAGCAGCGCGGTTGCACGTACGGGTGCGGCCTGCTTGCGAGGCGGGGCGGGCGGTTCGGGTTCGGGTTCGGGTTCGACCGCAGGTGCCGGTGCCGGGACCGGGTCGGGTGGAGGCGGAGGGTCTGGCGGAGGGTCTGGCAGAGGTTCGGGTGCTGGCTCCCGCTTCGGCTCCACGCTCGACGCGGTCGCAATCGCATCCACACGGACCGCCACGATGAGCGCTACCGCCTCGGTCAACACGGCACAGTCCGCCGCCTCGACGACCCGAACCGTGTCGTCGTAACGCACGGTCACCTGCCACCCCTGCGCGACGGAGGTGGCCTCCAGTTCGATTGGCGATGCCGGCGGGCCTGCGAGTTCGACAACCTGCGTGACCAAGTCGCGTTCGTCGATGCACGCGGGCGACCCCACCCAACGCACATCGACGGGAGGCTGCGCGGGTGCCCCTTGGAGCACCAGCGCCAGCAGACCGAACGGCATACTCGACCATAACGCGCCCCCCTCCCCGGTGGCTACATCGCGAAGCCGACCAGCGCGTACTCGGAGCCGGGGAAGTCGTCGCCACAGTCCAGAGCGTTCGGCGCTTGCCAAGCCGTTCGCACGTAGAGGTCGTACGCGGGAATGTCGAGCGCTTGCACGGTGCTGCCCGACTGGGTGCCGTGCAAGTCGAGAGCCTCGCCCGCCCAGTTGGTGCGCACCGCAACATCGAAGCCACACTCGGGTGCATCGCCCGTGGCACAAGTGGCGTCGACGGCTTCGATGCCAGGGCCGTTGTACCAATCGCCCTCGTACCAAGGCTGGACCTGCTCGGCACTGGGCTCGAGCCCGAAACCTTCGGAGGCGAACAAGGCCGGGACGTTGTCGAGACCTTTGAGCAACGGCTGCTCGAGGACGACGTAGCGATCGCTGCCCTGTGCCAGGCCAGGCGAGCCCACGAAGAAGCGAGCGGTGAGCGTATCGGCAAACGAGGGCAGCAGGTCGAGACCACCACCGGAGATCACGAAGTCGATGTCGATGTCGAACAACTCGTCGACGAAGTCGTTCCCGTCGCGGGTGCCGCTGAGCGTGCACTGGAGCGGAACGGTCACCGACAGCGGGTCCATCCCGTCGCCAAAGGGTTCGACCGCGTGGGTGCAGGTTCCCACACCCACGAACGTGCTCCCGAAGTCGAACACCCCCTGCGGGCCGACGCTGGCCGAGTCCCAACGCACCATCACGTCGGACGGTTCGCAGTCGTCGAGTTCACCGCCCGTGCCCGAGCTGGTGCCCCACCATGGACCCGTGTCCAGCACCCCCGTGTCGCCGCCCGACGTGGTGTCGCTGTCGCTCTCGGTCGCCATGCCGGTCTCGCTCCAAGGGCCCGTGTCGACCACGCCGGTGTCTCCAGAGGTGCCGTCGGTGCCTCCGCCCGAGCCGCTTTCGGTGGCGCCCGCGGTTTCGCCGAGATCGTTCTTGACGTCGCAACCGACCGAGGCAGCAACAAACAGGGAGAGGTAGACCAGGTTCTTCGTCGTCGTCATGGCTAGGTTCCGGGCCGCACCCGGCGGCCTCGATCCCAGTGAGTCTCGCGACCCGTGCTTCGCCATTAACGCCGCGGGCGATTTTTTCGACTTTTTTCGGATCAACCTGCGCGAGCCGCGGCAACGCACTCCAAGAGGCCTTCGCCGTACTTCTCGAGCTTTGCGGGCCCAATGCCATGGGCGAGCCCGAGCTCCTCGAGCGTGCGCGGCCGCAGCAGCGCGACATCGCGCAATGTGCGATCGCTGGCGACCACATAGGGCGGCACCCCATCGTCCTTGGCGCGTTCGCGTCGGTACTTGCGCAGCGCCTCGAACACCTCGAGCGCATCGGCATCGAGATCGGGCGCATCGACCTTGGCTCTCGACCGCCCCGAGGACTGACTTCGCGAGGACGATCGCGAAGGCTCCACCGCTCGCGGCAAGACGAGTCGCGCAGGCCGACGCCCCGCCATGACCTCTTTACCGTCGCCGGTGAGGAATACGACCGGGTGCGGATCCCCAGCGAAGTCGGCCCAGCCCGCGGTGACGCAGCGCCGCAACAGCTTGGTGATCCAGGCCTCGGAGTGCTCGGCCAGCGCACCGTGGGTGCGTGTCTTTTCGAGACCCGCCCGTTCGATGCGGGGATCTTTGTTGCCCTTGAGCAGCTTGGCGGCCGCGGTCAACCCATAGCGGCCGTGCACCCGCGCGATGCCGGACAGCGCCTTGCGCACGATGAGCGTGACCTCTTCGGGGTCGTGCGCTTCTTCGCCCATGTGCTGGCAGGCGTCGCAGCGACCACAGCCCGCCAGCGTTTCGGCTTCGTCCCCGAAGTAGCGCAGGATTGCATCGTGGCGGCAGCTTCCGCCCTCGGCCCAGCGCATGAGTTCGAGGAACAAGCCCCACTTGTGTTCGAACACCGCCTTGGGCGTGGGCTCGCCATCGACCCCGCGCTCGAGCAGCCGCCGTCGCAGCTGCACGTCGGAAGGCGTGTACATCAGCAAGCCGGAGGCCGGATCGCCATCTCGACCCGCACGACCGACCTCCTGATAGTAGGCCTCGAGCGAGCTGGGCGGTGCGAGGTGCACGACGAGCCGCACGTCGCCGCGATCGATGCCCATGCCGAACGCGTTGGTCGCCACCACCACGTCGAGGTCGCCATCGATGAATCGGCGCTGCACCTCTTCGCGGTTGGGGCCGGTCATGCCGGCGTGATAGGCCCCGGCGGCCCAGCCCAAGTCTTCGAGGCGGCGCGCCTGTTCTTGTGTGGCCTTGCGGGTGGGCGCGTAGACGATTGCCGTGCCGACCTTTTCGCCACCCGGCTTGCCCAGCGCCTCGGCGATCGCAGCATCGACCAGGGGCTCGCGCTCCTTTGCGTAACGCAACTCGCGAACCCGCAGCGCCAGGTTGGGGCGGGCAAAGCCTTTGACGATCTGGGGCGTGTCGTCGGGCAGGCTGAGCCGCGAGAGGATCTCGTCGCGCACGATGGGCGTGGCGGTGGCGGTGCACGCCAGCAACCGTGCCGAGGGCAGCGACTGCACGAAGTCGCCGATCTGCAGGTACTCGGGACGAAAGTCGTGTCCCCACTCGCTGATGCAGTGGGCTTCGTCGACGGCGACCAGCGGCACGTCGAGCTGCTGCGCAATGCCGCGAAAGCCCCCGAACGCGAGCCGCTCCGGCGCGACGTAGACGATGTCGAACTCGCCCCGTGCAATCGCGCCCATGCGCGCGCGCACTTCGTCGCCGCGCAGGGTGGCCGCGAGGTACGTGGCCCTCACGCCCATGGCCGTCATGGACGCGACCTGGTCGGCCATCAGCGCGACCAACGGCGAGATGACGATCGTCGTACCGCCCAGCAGTGTGGCCGGGAGCTGATAGGTCAGGCTCTTGCCGCCACCGGTCGGCGCGACCAACAGCAGGCGTCGGCGCTCCAACAGCGTTTGCATGGCCTCGCGCTGCCCGGGCCGGAACTGCTCGTGACCGAACCTGCGCAGGCCCGCGTCGAGGTCGATCGAAGGAGAAGCGTCGGCCACTGCGGAACTGGACCACCGAAACACGAACCGGGGGTCGACCGCAACGCCGCCGCGTTGCACCCCGATTTGTGCCGCTGTCAGCCGCTGGCCGGGGGAGGATCGCAGGTGGCCGAGAATCCGACGCGGTCGGCGAGGTCTGCACACTGCTGTCCCGGCACCTGCGCAGGCTCGACGGGATCTCCATTGCACGGAAATGCGCCGTCGCCCGACCACAGCGCTTCGCCGGTCGCGACCCCCTCGAGCATCAGGTCCACGACGTTCGCGCCAATCGCGACGCCGTCGCCGAACGGGTCTGCCATGTTGCTGTCGGACGGAACGTAAACGCGACACTCGCCCGCCGCGGTGCCCACCCCGGTTGCCGCTGCATCGAGGTTGTCGCGCGCGTTGCCTGCGTCGTCGAACGGGTCGTCGGTGTCGAACGAGGGGTAGTCGAAGTCCGACGCGCCCCGAATGCTGCTGTGCGAGAGCGTCCAAGCCTGTGGCTCGGCTTCCAACCAGAATCCATCGCCGGCCGCCCCCTCGACCAGCATGCGCTCGAACGTGACCGAGCATTCGCCCCCCGTGCATTGGGCCGCGTCGGCGCCCGCGACACGGATCGCGGAGCCACCCGCACCGAACACGCTCACGTTGCGAAACACCAGCCCATCGGGATCGCGCAACTCGATGCCCGTGCTCGCGGTGTCGAGCACCGCCACGTTCTCGAACACGGTGCCGACCGGCACCACGCCATCGGAGTTCGCCGACATCACCACGCCACGGTCGTCGCCGATCGACACCGACTGCACGATGCGAATGCCGCGACCGGCGTTTTCGCCGTCGAGGCCGATGCCGCCGGTGATGCTGAACCCCCTCGCGCTGCCTTCGCTGACGCAGTTCTCCAGCAGCACGTCGTTGCTGTGTTCGAGGTAGAACGAGTTGTCGCCGCGCTCGGGCGAGCCCGCCGAACACATGGGGCAGTCGGTGTTGCCACGCAGGTCTTGGCTGTCCGGATCTGCGCAGTCGGGCAGGTCGGGACACGCGTCGAGGTCCGGCACGTCATGGGAGTGCGCGTAGCAGCGACGGCAAACGACGTCGTCGCTCTTGTAGAACGAGAAGCCCGAGCGGAAGAAGTCGTGCACCTCGACGTCTTCGAGCAACACGTCGGTGCTGTCGCTGAGAATCATGCCGTGTTCGTTGAAGAACCGATTGGTGTGGTGCCCGAACACATGGCGCACCTCGACGTCGGTGGAGCCATAGATCGCCACGATCGCGGTCCAGGCCCCGGTGTCGTCCCTCGCGTTGTCGGCCGACACGATCGAGAACCCGCGAAAACGCCAGTGGCTGCAGTCGTCGGTGCCGAGGCCATAACCCCGGCCCTCGCGATCGATGACGACCTGGAGATCGTTTTCGGCGCGAACGAAGATCGGGGCCTCCGCCGTACCGGAGTTCGCCAACCCCTCCTCGCAGTCGGCCCATGGCGTGCCCGCCTCGGACTCCTGGTAACGCCCGTCCAACACGACCAGGCTTTGTCCGGCACTGAGCTGGGAAAATGCGTGCGAAAAAGTACGCCACGGCGCATCCCGGGTGCCCGCGTTGGTGTCGTCACCCGAGGGGCCCAAGTACAGACAACCGTCGAAGGTTGCGGGGTTGTCGTCGTCGCAGTCTTCCGCAGCACAGTCGGGGCCGACTCCCGCCCCATCACCGTCTTCGTCGATGCAACCTTGCACGCCGCCGGTGCTTGCATCGCCGGTCTCGTTGCCGGTCTCGCCGCTGCCCGATGTCGCGCTATCTTCGGTTTCGCCACCGCTCCCGGACCCGCTCGAAGCGGGGTCTACACACTGCCCGGCAAGGCCATCTGGAGCGTGCTCGCTGTAGCGCGACCCCTCCGCACACTCGAGGTCCGGAAAGCTGCAATAGCCCGTGTTTTCGCACGTTCCAGGCAACCCGTTGAGCACGCAGTCGTCGCTGTCGGAGCACGCGAAAACGTCGAAACGCACACACGAAGAAAGCGATGCGAGCGCGAGCAACAACGCGCCACGACGGGCACCGCACGGACCTAACGACACGAGAACTACTGTACCATCGCGGGCGCGTGCAGAGGTCCGACGAAGAGCTCTTTGCGACCTGGCGCAGCGGCGATGCGAGGGCTGGAGATCAGCTCGCTCGGCGCCACTACCGAGCGCTGCTGCGGTTCTTCGAGTACCGCACGGGACAGGCCGCCGAAGACCTCGTGCAGCGCTCGTTCGCCGCCTGCGCCGCATCGTTGGAACGCTATCGCGGCGGCGGCAGTTTTCGGGCGTTTCTGTTCGGCATCGCCCGCAACGTGCTGCTCAATCACCTTCGCAGCCGACGCTACGACAACGACGCGCTCAGCCGTCTCGACAGCCCCGAAGCCGGCCCCGGACACACCGGCATGAGCACGATCGTGGCCCGACGGGATGAGCAACGCGTGCTTCTGCAAGCGCTGGTCGCGATGCCCGAAGAGCTTCAGACCCCGCTGGTGTTGTTCTATTGGGAAGACCTGCGCGCCGAGGAGTTTGCGGACGCTCTGGGTTGCGTTCCAAGCACCGCGAGGGGCCGCCTGGCCAAGGCCCGCGGCGTGCTTCGAGAACACATCGAAGAGTTCGCGGGTTCGAGCACCACACGCGAGCGACTCACCGCGGACGTCGATCACTGGCTCCGTTCGTTGACCGCCCGCTGACCCGAAAAACCCCATCGATCTCGCGACGCACGGGGTATTGTTCCGGCACGTGCTCGCCATCGTGGTCAGCCTCGCGGTCGCGCTCGCAACGGTCGGGCCCGTCGACGACGCCCTCGACGAAGCCCGCGCAAGAGCCGGTGCAGGCGACGTGGACGGCGCGATCGAGATCGTTCGCCAAGCACGTGCCCAACACGACGATCGAGACCTGCTGTTCGTGGAGGCCCAGCTGCACCGAATCAAGGGCGACTGCGAGGAGGCGGTCCCGCTCTTCGAAGCGTTTCAGGCCACCAACCCGCCCGAAGAAGACCGCGCCGAGGTCGACCGACACCTCGCCGAGTGCCGCGAGACGCTGGGCATCGAGACTCCGCCTGCGCCGGCGGATGCGGTCGAGCCCCAACCGTCGCCGCCGCCTCCCGTGCTCACCGAGCCGCCGGACAAACCTACGCCCGAGTCGGGAGCACCTGCCCCCGCGGCACAGGGGCCCGATCGCATCGGACTCGCACTGTGGATCACGGGCGGAGTCTTGGCCGCCGGCGGGCTCGCGACCTACGGCGCATCGTGGGGTCTTCGCTCCAGCGCCAACGATGGCAACCCCACGCTGGATACCTATCTCGACCGTGAGCAACGGGCGCGTACGGTGAGCGGAATCGGCATCGCCACCGCGAGTGTCGGCGCTGCCATTCTCGTCGGCGCCGCGGTGCGCCACATCGTTCGAGGCCGCTAACGGCACCCGGTGCCCATGGTACGTTCGCGGTGGGGCGACCGCACCGATGCCCGATTCGAACGACCTCGAGACCTCGCAGGACTTGGTCGGCCGCCAGCTCGGCCGATACACGTGCCTGCGCGAGATCGGGGCCGGCGGCATGGCGGTCCTCTACCTCGCCCAACGCACGGGTGCGAAGGGCTTCACCAAACGCTTCGCGCTCAAGCGCATCAAGCCCAAGTACGCCGCCGACGACAACTTCACGCGCATGTTCATGCGTGAAGCCAAGCTCTCGGCCACGCTCGACCACCCCAACATCGCGCAGGTCGTCGATTTCGGACAAGACGGCGACGAGCACTTCATCGTCATGGAGTACGTCCATGGCCCCGACCTGCGACGACTGCTGCGAGCGAGCGAGGACAACGTGCTCCCGCTCGAGTGCGCGTTGTCGGTGGGCACGCGGGTTTGCGCGGCACTGCACTACGCACACGAAAAGCGCAGCCCCGACGGCAAAGCCCAGGAGCTGGTCCATCGCGACGTCTCTGCGACCAACGTGCTGGTGAGCATCGACGGCGCGGTCAAGTTGACCGACTTCGGCATCGCCAAAGGCTTCGCCAGCGACGGCACCGGGACCAGCTCGAGCATGCTGGTCGGCAAACCCGGCTACATGTCCCCCGAGCAGGTGCGATGCGAAACGCTCGACCGTCGCAGCGACGTGTTCTGCATCGGCATCCTGCTCTACGAGATGACGATCGGTCGGCGCTGCTTCTTCGGCGACAGCGTGTTCGCGGTGCTCAACGCCACCCAGCGCGCGCAGTACGTCCCGCCCAGCAAACGCGACCCCAACTATCCACCTGCGCTCGAGGCCATCATCGCCAAGGCGTTGCAGGCCGACCCGGCCGAACGATTCGCCACCGCCCGAGAGCTTCAGTCCGCGCTCGAAGACTTCGCGCTCGACCACCGCATTCGCACCTCGGACGCCGTGCTCGCCGACTACATCGGCACGCTCGACCTCGACCTGTTCGACCCTTCGTCGTGCGAACCACAGACCCCGATCTCGGGCACCTCCATGCGAGAGTCCGGCGGCACCGCGTTCATGCTCTCGGGCGGCGTCGAAGCTCCGGCGGCCGCATTTCAGGCCCCGCAAACCGTGGTCGCCCCCGAGCCGCAACCGCCCAGCAACCGACGTCCGCTGGTATTGGGAATCGGATTGGGCGTGCTCGCACTTGCAGGCGTTGCCGCTGCCAAGCCCTGGCACGACGAGCCCGCCCCCGCCCCCTCGAGCACTGCCGCCGCGAGCCCGCCGGCAAAGCCCGATCCCTCCCCGATCGTTGCAGCCCCACCCGAGCCCGCACCGGAGCCTACGGTGGCGCCCCCCACCGAGACGCCGGATGTCGGCACCGCCGAACCCGAACGCGTCGACGAGCCCAAGGTCAAACCCAAGACCAAGAAGCGCCGCCGTCGACACAAGAAAAAGCCGAGTTCGAAACAGAACTCGGACTTGGACGCCCTGCTACCGCCATCTCGGCGGTGATCCGAACACCGTCATCGAACTTGCAGACTCGCGGTCTGGCCGGGCGGTCCTCGAGGGACCCGCAGAGCGAGGTCGGGCTCGACGGAGGGATGGATTCACTTAAACCAATCGTCAGCCGCGGTCTCTACCCCTGACGATGAAGACTCGCCTCTTACTTTCCCTGTGCCCTGGCGCCGCTTTGGTGGTCGTCTTGGGGCTGCCGACCGACGCGAACGCAGCGGCCATCCACGTCAACGACCTCACGGACGCAGTGTCCAACGACGGCCGTTGCACACTGCGTGAAGCGATCACCGCCGCCGAGACCGACACCGCCTCTGGGAGCGCGGGGGGCGAATGCGGCGCTGGATCTGGTGCCGATGTCATCTTCCTTCCCGCCGGTCGCATCCACCTCACAGGCAGCACCGCACTGAACGTGAGCACGACGATCTTCGTGCTCGGTGGTGGGCCGACCACCAGCGTCATCGACGCGGGCGGAATGTCGGACACGGCGATCCGTGTGGGCAGCAGTGGATTCCTCGAGCTGCAATCGCTGGGTTTCGAGAACGCCTGGGTCGACCCCGCGTTCGCCAGAGGTGGCATCCACGTCGGCGGGTTCTTCGTTGCTCGCGGTTCCCGCTTCGCGCACAACTTCGGGTTCGTCGGCGTCTTGGATGTCATCCTCGGCAGAGCCGTCATCCTCAACTCGGTCTTCGAGCACAACGCCTGCGACGTATCGCCCTGGTCGGCGTGGGGGGTCGACTGGGGAGGGACGATCGGAGCCAGCAATGGAGCGGAGGTCGACGTCCAGTCGTCCACGTTCAGCGACAACTTCTGCGACAGCCACGGTGGCGCGCTCAACGGAACGTCCGGGGCCGTTCTCACCGTCGAGGACACCGTCTTCACCCGCAACGATGTCACTCTCGGCGGGGGCGCAATCTCCATTACCGACGGCTCCAGTCTGAGGCTCACGCGTTCACAGATCGATGACAGCACGGCCGACGCCGGAGGGGCGATCTATGCGGACGGCGCGGAGCAGCTGTGGATCACCGCGTCCAGAATCGATGGCGGCACAGCGGCGACCGCAGGCGGGGGAGTGTTGATCGACTCCACGTTCAGCATCATCGAAGACTCGAGCATCACCCACTGCGACTCCGCTGTGGGAGGGGCGATCTATGGGCGCGACTTCGGCGGCACAACCCCGGTCTACATCGACGTCAGTACGTTGAGCGCCAACACGGCCAGCGTTGGGCAAGCGATTTACGCGAACACGGGCGCGTGGTTCCCGATGCGACACGTGACCATCGACGACCATGCTGCCGGTTCTCTCATCACCAGCGGCTCGGGCAAGGTCGAGTTGTATAGCTCGATTCTCGACGGCACGACCGGGCCTCATGTCTCGGGGCTCGTCGACAGCAACGGCTACAACGTGGTCCCACCAGGGACCACGCTCGGTGGCTGGAAGAGCACCGACCACAACGCCCACGCGGCACTCGATCCACTCGCGCTCGACCCGAATGGCACCTACTACCACCCGATCCCAGCCAGCAGCCCTGCAACCGGTGTCGGATGGGTGTCGTTCGGGGACTACGACCAGATTGGGACTCCTCGATTCGCTGGGGTTTGCGACGCGGGGGCGATCGAGTCGCCGGGCTAGCGGAGCCCTTCTCGAGGGGTCCACGGCGGGGTGGTGGTCCGCCGCCCCGAACTCAACTCCGGACGCGCGAGAGCGCCGATCGGTTTGAAACGGCTTGCAAGGTGCGGCTGTGGGCGCTTGTCGCAAGGCGCGAGGCCGAAGGCGGACTGGAGGTCCGTCGAGCGCGGAGCAACGCCGTGACAAGTGGCCACAGACGTGCATTGCGGGCCGAATTCAAACCGGTCGGTGCTCTAACCTCGGAGGGCTTCGACCTCGTTGGAGAAGTCGCCGAAGTCTCCGCCGTAGCCGGCGGCTCGCATTGCGGTGAGCGTCACCTCGGCGGGGTGGCGTTCTTGGCCGTCGATGTGTTGGCCCGCGACCAATCCGCCCACGTTCCCGGCGACGAGCACCGACATGTTCTGGGTGGAGTGGGTGCTGTAGCCGCCATCGAGCGGGTCTTCGCCGTGGCCGCCTTCGAAGCACAGCACCAATGCGGTGTGATCGAGCAGCGAGCTGCCGTCCCACTCGGGCGTTTCCTTGAGCGCGCGGACGAGCTTGGCGAACTGGCCGACGTGCCAACCGACGACGTCGCCCATCGCCTCCTTGGGCATGGCGCCCGTGTGGCCGATCTCGTGAATGTCGATGTCCCAGCCGGCGCCGATGTTCGACGCGCCCATCCACGACTTCCAGTTGGTGAGCTGCAAGCTGGCGAAGCGGGTGACGTCGCAGCTGAACGCCATGCGGATCAGCTCGATCTGCCGTTGCGCACGCGTGTCTTCGTCGCTCCAGCCGAGGCTTCCGTCGATCTGGTCGACGCCCGCGACCTGGCCACCCAAGGCCGGATCTGCGCCGGGGTCCATCGGGCCCATGCAGGCTCCGGAGATGTCGCCCGCGCCGCTGCGCAACTGACCTTCGAGCAGCTCGACCTCGTGCAGGTGCCGTTGCAACCGCTGGCGATCGGCCGAGCCGAGCCGAGCCATCAATGCCTCGGCGGCACCGCCCACCTCGTCGAGCACGCTGGCGCGGCGCTCGATCGCGGCGAGCATCTCGGGCGAGGCGTCGGGCGGCAAGAACACCGAGTTGAGGTAGTTGAACGTCTCGCGCGGCGACACGAACGGATCGATGCCCGATACGTTGCTTCCGTCACGACGGAACGAAATGCGTCCCGCGGACCCGCCGTTGCCACCCATGTAGTCGATGGGCTGCACCCGCTGGCTCAGCGACGGGACGACCGTGTCGGGGGCGAGCGCCTCGACCATCAGCTGGTCGGAGCTGGGGCCATCCATGCGCGCCTTGACGATCGCCTTCATGCCCGAGAGCTGCGGCGTGACCGTGGGCCCGAAGTGAAAGTCGAGGCTCGAGAGGCGAGCGCCGGATGCGAGCGCGCCTTCGGAGGTCGCCCACGGGATCAGCAAGTTCGACACCAGCGACACGTCGTCCGCCACGCCTTCTTCGAACAACGGCTGCAGCGACTGCATCTGGGTGCCGACCGAAGACAACGCGCCCTGCGAATCGGGCACCAGGATCTCGCCTTCGGACGGCGTGGAGTAGCGACCGCTGGACGTGCCCGCGTAGCAGAACACGTACCGCGTGGGAGGGCCGCCTGCGGCTCCGCCGGCACGTGCAGCGCCAGGCATCAACGACTCGAGCAACGGCAGGCACATCGCGGCGCCCCCGGTTCCAGCCAAGAAACTACGTCGAGAAAGGCGTCGGGACATCAGTCGTTCTCCGTGTGGCGGGCAAATCCAAAGGCGGGGTCGGTCACGTGTCGAAGGAGCAACGCCTTGAACTCGAAGTCCCCTTCGCCGAGCTCTTCCATCGTTCGGTCGATGAGCGACCGGTCGACGTCGTCGAGTTCGGTCCGTCCGACGGCGAAGCGGTAGGCCTGCTTGGCCAGGCATTCGTTGAGCAGGTTGCTGTCGGCGATCAGGGTGCCGAGCTCGCCGGGCCCGTTGAAGGAGCCGAGCCCCGGCACTTCGCCCTCGCCTTCGATCACGCAGTCGGGCTTGCCGACGTCATGGGGACGCCACTGCCCGAACTCGTCGTAGTTCTCGAGGCCGAAGCCCAACGTGTCGAGCATCGCGTGACAACCGGCGCAGCTGGCCTGCGTGAGGTGGGCCGCGGCTTCCTCGATCTTGCACGCGCCCTCTTCGGGCTCGGGCGGGGGCGGAACGTCGGCGGGAGGCTCGGGCACCTCCAGGCACAGCAGCATCGTGCTGACCACCTGGCCGCGCACGATCGGGCTCGTGTCGCCGTCCTTGAAACCGTTGGAAAGGAACGTGCCGTGCGACAAAACCCCCGCGCGGCCGCTCTCGGCATAGTCGACCCAACCGCCCGCAGGATCGGCCGGGGCCTCGATGCCGTAGTGCTCGGCCAACGCGTCGTCGACGAACGTCTCGGACGAGCGGAACAACTCCTGCCACGGTCGCTGCTCGTCGAAGACGACGCGGTTGATCAGCGCGGCGGTTTCGTTGCGCATCGCCTCGCCCAGGTCTCCGCCGATCGCCATGACCTCGTAGCCCATCCACATCGCGTGAAATCGCTGCACCCGGGCCTTGGCGCGGTCATCGGAGAGCATGCGCAACGCCTCCTGCTCCACGCCGGTGGGGTTGCCCAATCGGCCGTCGGCGGCAGCATCGAGCAAGGCGTCATCGGGACCAACGCCCCACAGCAGGAACGAAAGCCGCGAGGCAACCGCCCAGTCGTCGAGACGCACGACCTCGGGGTCGTCCGTTGGCTCGCCGCTGTCGATGCGATAGAGGAACTCGGGGTGCTGCAGCAACAACCGAAGTGCGGTGGCGACGGCAAGGCTGGGATCCCCCGCGGCGTCGGCCTCCTCGAGCATCCACCCGGCCCAGCGCGTGGCCTCTTCATCGGAGATCGGACGACGCAGCGCCCGGCGCCCGAACCCGCGAACGAAGCTGTCGAAGCAGGCCGTATCGAGGTCCGCGGCGTCGCATGGCACCAGCGCTGCCCACCGCGCGGGGTCGGAGACGACGGCGTCCGCGGCCTCACCCGCCAGCGACTCCGCGGCGACGATGAGCGATGCGGACTCGGTCTGCACCGTGTAGTCGTTGTCGAACGGCAGCAGGTCGTCCGACGGCAGCGACGACGTCCCACTCTGCAGGACCACGCCGGTCAGGTCGGCGACGGTGTCCAGGTACTCGACCCGTGTCAGTCGCCGCATTCCAGAACGCCCGACCAGCTGCGGCGCCTCGGGGACTTCCGCGTCCTCGCCCGAGTCGTCCGAACCCCCGGTGCCATCGCTGCCTGCGCCGTCCTCGCCGGAGCCGCTGGGCAACGCGGAGTCCGCGGCGGCATCGAACTCGGCCCCCGTGTAGCAGCCGCCCGCGAGCGCGAGCCCGCACAGCGCCGCCCACATCTTTGCGTCCGTCATCGCAGCCCAGGTAACGCCAGCGGCCAAACTGTCCGCGACTTTCGAAGAAAAACCTCCGACGCGAGGAACTCGCCTGGAATCACGAGCGTTTTTCGCACCTAGGCCGCCCTCGACAGGCGAGGCTCGGCTAGGCACCATGCGCCAAGAGCTTGGCATGAAGGGGATGAAGCGAAGGGTGGGCGTGATGCTGGTGGTGCTCGCAGGGTGCTCAGAGCCGCCCCGTGAGGACGATCCGGTCGGCGCGACCGAGAGCACCAACCCCACCAGCCCCGCCACGGGCACCAACCCCAGCACCGACCCCTCAGACGGGGAGACCGGCGACAAGCTGGACATCGGTGGTGACGACACCGACACCGGGCCGGAGCCACCGGTCGGGGTCGAGTTCAGCTACATCTGGATCGCCAACTCGAACCCGGGCACCGTCTCGAAGATCGACACCCAGACCGGCGATGAGCTGGCCCGCTACCGCACCGGGCCCGCGGATCAGGCGGAACCCTCACGCACCTCGGTCAACCTGCTCGGCGACGTTGCCGTGTCCAACCGTGGGTCCGACATCGGCGGGTTTGGTGGCGTGACCAAGATCGTCGCGCGGGAAGAAGACTGCCAGGACCGCAACAGCAACGGGGAGATCGACACGTCCACCGGCCCCGACGATGTCCTTCCATGGGGCGAGGACGAGTGTGTGCTGTGGAATCTGTTGATCCCCAGCGACGTGTTCCAGCATGGCCCTCGTCCCACCGCGTGGGAGGGCACGCTCGACGAGAACGGCGAGCCGGACCCCAACCCCCGGCTGTGGATCGGCTGGTACGTGTTCGACGAGAACATCGCTCGCATTCACAGACTCGACGGTGCCACTGGGCAGATCCTGGACACGGTCGACATTCCGTGGAGCGGCAACACGTTTGGACCCTACGGAGGCGCGGTCAATGCAGACGGCGACTTCTGGGTGCTGGGGTGGGCCGACGGTCCACTCGTCCGCATCGACAGCGAAACACTCGAGGTCGAACGCGTCGAGCTTCCGCCACAACCGAACGACGAGAAGGGCCAACCGGTAGACCGAGGCGCCTACGGCATGGCACTCGACCGGCAAGGGAATCCGTGGCTCACCTCGCGGGGCGTGGCGATGAAGTACGACGTCGCGACCAGCGAGTGGCAACTCAGCATCACCGGCAACGACGTCATGCGCGGCATGATGGTGGATCGGGAGGACCGAGCCTGGCTCGCCGTCGACGACAACGGACCGACGAACGGCTGCGGCCTCGGCTTGATCGACACGATCAGCGGAGAGGTGCTCGCCGAGGCGATCGAGCTCCCGGGCTGCGCAACTCCAGTCGGTGTATCGATCGACGTCGAGGGCTTCGTGTGGGTCGTGGACCAAACGTTCGACGGTGCGTTCAAGGTCGACCCCGACACCTTCGAGGTCGACCTCGTCGTCGATGGCCTCGAAGACCCCTACACCTACTCGGACATGACCGGCTTCGGCCTCAACCTCGTGGTCAATCCGCCCGCAGGCTGAGTCGGGCCGCGAGACGCGGATACCGCACGAAACGCCTGCGGCGAGAACCCGGTCGAGCGAGATACGGCCCAAGATGGGCTGCACGCACACTCGACGCTGTATCTGCGATAGGCTGAATCAGCGTGCCCAACGCGTCGAAACCGCTGTTCCAAGACGAGCGGGTCGCGTTCTACGGACTCGACCAGTTGTTCGTGGCCGTCTGGGACGATGCCCCGCTGATGCCTCAGATGAAGGCGCTCGGCGAATACGGGCGTGCGTTCGAGAGCGAGGCTGGGCCCGTCGCCCTGATGAACATCGCCGCCGACGGCACGCCGACCTTTTCGGACGACGTGCGGCGAATCGCGGCCGACTTCACGCGGGATCCCACCCTGTTTCAAGTCGCTCGAGCACACGTGATCCTGATGACCGGTTTCGCCGGCGTGGCCGTTCGCGCGTTCATCAATACGTTCTTGCTGCTGGGCAACCCGCCCCGGCCCACGCGCATGCTGTCCTCGGTCGACAGTGCGGCTCAGTGGTTGCCTCAGTTCATCGAGGGCGACCGCTGGACCCCCGAGCGCATGGCGAACGAGGTCGGCGGACTGCTCGTCCGCGCCGCCTGAGCCGAAAACGCAACCGTTGCGCGACAGCACCCCAGGTCGCGGGCAATACTCGACGCGATGAAGTGGATCGTCGCCACGAACCTCAGGGACGACAGTCGCGGAGCACTCGAGTTTGCCGCGTGGGTGCACGCGACCGCCCGTGACGCCCAGGCCCAGCCTACGACGGCCCTCTCGGTGATCCGTGACGGAGGCGACTTCCTCAACGTGCCCAGCGGGCGCCAACTCATGGTTCAGCGCATCGAGGAAGCGGCACGCGAGTTCATCGCGCAGACCCCCGCCCGCGATGCCATCGAGGGCGTGCAAGTCGAGGTCGCAGCCAACGTGGCGACGAACTTGTCCGAGACCGCCAAGGCCCAGGCGGCCGCGCTCGTGCTCGGCCGTGCGGCACCGCGAGAGAACACTCGGCTGGTCCGCCTCGGCAGCATTGCACGGAGAGCGCTTCGCCAGCTCGCAGGGCCCACGGTGATCGTGCCGCCGGACTGGACCGCCGAGATCGCCGGAGACGGTCCAGTCATGGTTGCGGTCGACGCGTCCGCATCGTCGCTGGCGGCGTTGGCCTTCGCCGAAGCCCTCGCCACCGCCGTCGCTCGCCCGCTGCTCGCGGTGCAGGCGATCCAGGGGTTGGATGGCTTGGGCACCGCCTTCCTTCCCGCGGCCGAGGTCGCCTCGTCACGCGAACAACACCGTCAGCGCGAGATCGACGAGCTGTCGGCCTTTCTCGCCGAGCACGGTCACGCCTCGCTCGCGGTCCGTTCCGAGCCCGGCCCCACCCTGCACACGCTGCTCGACGTCGCCGACGACGTGCACGCCGCCGCCATCGTCTGCGGCTCTCGCCGGTTGACCTTGGCCGAACGCATCTTCTCGGCCAGCGTCGGCAGTGAGCTGGCTTCGTTCGCCGAGATCCCGGTCGCCGTCGTGCCGCCGGACTTCGGCACCTCGGGCGCGTGAACGACCAGACACCGCTGCGCTGGGCCCAAGCGGCGGTCGCCGTCGCGGTGTCCCTCTTGGTTCTCAAGGCGGTCGCTGCCGGGATCACGGGATCGCGTGCCGTCTTCTCCGACGCGGCCGAGAGCGTCGTGAACGTGGTGGCCAGCGGGGTGATGCTGCTGGCGGTCCGCACCGCGGCCAAACCCGCCGACGCCGACCATCCCTTCGGGCACGGCAAGGCCGAGTTGCTCGCCGCCGCGTTCGAGGGCGCGCTGCTGCTCGTCGCCGCCTTTGCCATCGCGTGGGAGGCTGTGCCCGGGCTCTTTGCACCGAGGCCGATCGAACACCTGGGTTGGGGCAGCCTGCTCGTCGCGCTCACGGCCGCGGGCAACGGGGTGTTCGGCGCGATGTTGATCCGCACCGGCCGTCGCAAGAACTCCCCTGCCCTGGTCGCCGATGGCCGCCACCTCCTGACCGACGCTGTCAGCACCCTCGGAGTCCTGACCTCGATGGGGCTGGTCCTGCTCACCGACCGTTGGTGGATCGACCCCGCCGCCGCGTGCCTGCTCGCAACCTGGGTCGCCTACACGGGCGTCATCATGGTGGCCAGCGCAGCCCGGGGCCTGCTCGACACCCGCAGCCCCGAGTACACCCAACGCATCACGGCAGCGCTGAACGAAGCGCCGGTCGAGGGCCTGCTCGACCCGCACGATCTCCGCATCGTCGACGCCACGTCCAACGTCGTCGTCCTGCTTCACGCTCGAGCCCCCTGGATGTGGTCCATGGACCAAGCACAGCGCATGCGAGAGGCCGCCTCCGCGCGTATCGCCGCCGTGTTCGACGTGCCCGCCGAGGTGCACGTTCAGCTCGAGCCCTGTGTCCCGTCCAACTGCAGCGCATGCGCAGTCGAGCCGTGTGCGCGCCGTACCGCCGCGTTCGCCAAGACGCGAGCGCTGGACTCGAGCACGATCAGCGCGCCGCACCCGTAGCCATCAATCGCGACGCCGCGGAACCTCGACCGCGACGCGGGAGCGAAAGTCATCCACCGCCTGTGCCGCCTGGAGCGGCGAGAACGAGGTGGGTTGATGGCGCGCCAGCTCGGGAATCAGCCATCCCGCCGCGGTCGCGACCGAGTCGAACACCTTGTGCTCGAACGGCTGTCTCGCCAGCATCGTGAGGCCGGAAACGACGCTGCGCACGACGGCCGCGCGAAAGCCGGAGCCTTCGAACGCCACCGCCGATGCGCGGAGGTAGGTGGCGCTGCGAAGGAACCGCGCGATCGCGTGCCGAGCGTCGTTGTTCGGCGCGGGAGCGTTCGCCTCGACGATCGTCAGCATCCCGATGCCCGCCGGGCGCGAGGCGGCGAACCCCTCGCAGTACGCCATCGCTTCTTCTGCACCCGCCAGCGTGGTGTGCACCCTCCAACAGCAGAAGAAGAGGTCCTCCCAGCTCCCGAACGCATAGTCGGGCGTCACCCGAAGACACTCGGGCCCCGTCGAAGACGCGGGCATAGGATTCCACCCTAGCATCGGCAGAAGGCTTCGGTACGACGTTCAGAGGCCGAATCCGGGCCTATTCCGGCTCGGGCGGCACCACCAGGACCATGGTGTGGGCTTCGTGAACGATGCGGTCGGCGGTGCTGCCCAGGGCGCGCCGAACCGGTCCGTGGTCGCTCGCGGACAGCACGATGAGATCGGGCTTCACCCGTGCAGCGACGTTGAGAATCACGTCGGACGGCTTGCCGGGCCCGGCATGCGCTTCGACCTTGGCGCCAGGCACGAGCCCCTTCGCAATGCCCTCGAGCACCCGGCACGCGTAGTCCTGGGCCGCCTTGTTGACCTCGGCAGCAGCGGTCATCGACAGCCACGCCCCCTGCATCCCGCCGTAGCGAGACATGCCTCCAAGCCCTGGCGTGGCGTGCACGAGGTGGAGCACACCGTCGCCGACGACCGAGGCGGCCGCCTGAAGCGCCCGCGCGGCGGATTTCGTGATCGTGACGTGCTCGCCCGGCTCGAAGTCGACCGACAGCGCTGACTGGGGAGTGGCTTCGAGCGGGGACTCGAACGCGATGGGCACCAGGGCGGACTCGATGGAGGAGAGCGGATTCATGAACTCCCTTCGATGATGCGCCCTCAGGGGAGCCGGGCCCGGCAATTCTTGCGTTTCGGCTCCGAAGCTTGCGCCGCAAGTTGCCGTAGCCAACGTGCGGAAGAGACGTAGGGTGTGGGCATGAATCCCAAGAGCTGGACCATCTCGGACTTCATGACCCCGGTGGTGTGCTGCGCCGATGTCGAGCTCACGCTCGCCGACGCGCGCGACCGCATGACGGCCAACAAGATCCGCCACCTGCTGATCACGCGCGGCCCGATGGTCGTTGGCGTCCTGAGCCAGCGCGACATCGACGTCGCCGACGCCAGCGCCCGCAAACGCGAGGTCCCGACGATCGCCGACGCCATGCACACCGACGTCTTCACCTGCAACGCGGGTGCTCCCCTGGAGGACGTAGTGTCCGCGATGGAGGCCAAGAAGATCGGCTGCACGATCGTGCGCGACGACAACAAGGCCGTCGGCATCTTCACCACCACCGACGCCCTGCGAGCGGTGCGTTCGCTGCTCAAGGGAGAAATCGCCGAGGCGCTTTCGCCCCCCACCCACGTCATTCCCCACGACGACATCGGCCCCATTGCGCGGCACGACGTACGCGTGTCGGACAAGGTCCGTGCCGCGTCGGGCCTGATGGGTTCGATCGGCCTTTGAGCCGCATCGCTCGTCGAATCGACTGATGACAATGGGCCGGCCTTTGGGCTGGCCCAAATTGTGCCGCGACCCTGTCCCTTGATGTCGCGTTGAGCGGGATCCCGGCCCGATGCCGTGCTACCCCAATTGGTGTGTTGGCGTTCCTCGCCATCGGCGCATCAGTATTGGCGCCGCTGGGATATTGGGCAACGCTCGCCGCGGTGAACGGACGACGCCGCGTTGGCGAGCCTCCGCTGGTCCGTGGTTCACTGCCGTACCTTGGCGTTGCGGTGCGTTTCGGTCGAGACGCCACCACCTATGTTCAACGCTGCCAAGCGGTGCACGGCGACGTGTTCACGTTGTTCATCGCCGGGCAACGCATGACGTTCGTGCTCGACCCACTCAGCACGCCGGCGGTGCTGCGTTCCAAAGAGCTCGCATTTCATCCCGTCAGCGACAGCATCCTCGCCCAAGCATTCGCATTCGACAATGTTCGCCAGCGCATGGACATCGAGGCCATCGAGTCGCTGGCCCGCACCCGCCTGCGCGGCAAGGCACTCGGCCCGATCACCGACGCCATGTCCGAGCGGCTGCAAACATTGGTGCCCGCAGCTGCCCCCACCGCGTGGCAAGACGTCCAGCTCTATCGCACGGTCTGGGACATCATGTTCGAGGCCGGCACCGACGCGTTGTTCGGCACTGGCGTGGTCACCGATCAACTGCGCGAAGACTTCGAAACCTTCGATGCCCAGTTCCCCTTGATGGCGGCGGGCCTTCCCCGCGCGCTCACCAAGGACGGCGACTCGGCGCTGCAGCGGCTCGCTCGCACCAAGCTGCTCGGAAGCAACCCCAGCGCCTGGATCCGCGACCGCCAGCCCGTGCTCGCCAAGATGGCCGAGGATGACCGTGGCCTGGCCCGCGTACCCATCCTCTGGGCGATTCACGCCAACACCATCCCGTCCACGTTCTGGGCCCTGTACTACCTCCTGCGCCACCCCGAGGGGTTGCAGGCGGTGCTCGAAGAGTTGAACGGACTCTCCCCCTCGGCTCGACGAAACCTCGACGTCGACAGCCTGGGCGAGCTCCGCATGCTCGACAGCGCAATCTCCGAGGCGCTTCGGCTCAGCAGCGGCTCGCTCACGGTGCGCGAAGCCCTCGAATCGTTCACGCTCGAGACCCCTCGAGGTGCGCACAGTTTGCGTCGCGGCGACCGCGTTTGCTTGGCCCCGTTCATCACGCATCGCGACCCCGAGATCTTCGAGAACCCGCTGTCCTACCAGTACGACCGCTTCTACTCCGACAGTGGCCGCAAGCAGTTCTACAAGCGGGGCGAACGAGTCCCGATGCCGCTGATGCCCTTCGGAGCCGGCATCAGCATGTGTCCGGGGCGGTTTTTCGCGATGAACGAGATCAAGCTGTTCGTCGCGACGGTCCTGTCGAAGTGGGACATCGAACCCGTCGGTGGCCCACTTCCGGACTTCGAACTCAGCCGCGCAGGATTGGGCATCTACCCCCCCGCGCACGACGTGAGTGTTCGGATTCGGCGCAAACGCTGAGCCTCACACGCGCCGGCACGCAGGTTTTGCCGGTCCGGAAAACCCCGCGACGAGTAGGTTCTGCCCATGAGCCTCGCCCTCGAAACCGTCGTGGTTCCCGTCACGTTCGAGCCGGACAAGCCCAACGAGCTCAACGCGGAGCGAGCCATTCAAGTTCGCTCCGACCACTGGGTGATCGTCAGCGAAACCACCGTCGCGGCCTTGCAGCTCGCCTGCAAGATGATCTCCGAGACCGGCAAAGTGCACCTGACGCACGCCACGCTCGATCTGAGCCCCACCGCGGCGGTTCACGGTCCTGCCGGAATGCTCATTCCTGCCAACGTCGAAGAGCTGCACGAGGCGTCCAATAAACACGCCATCGACGTGCTCAGCATCATCGCCGAGCGCTTCTGCAAGGGCACCGAACCGGTCCTGCACGCCTCGCCCGGCAAGCCTCTCGACGTCGTCCTCGACTATGTCCGGGAAACGACCGCCGACATGCTCGTCGTTGCAGCGAGCGGCCGCAGCCGTATGGAGAGATTCATCATCGGTAGCACGGTGGACAAGCTCGTACGGCAAGCGACCTGCCCGGTCGTCGTCATGCCGCACTGATTTCCAAGGGGTCGCCCTTTGGGCTCCTGCTCGCTTCGCTCGCCGCGAGCAGACACCCCCTCTCCTCTCAGTTTTCGAAGCGCAAAAGCTGCACCCATGTGCGCCACCCCTCCGAAGTTTCCGCGTGATTCGGCCCCCGGGATGATCCTATAGGGCCTTCCGACCGCAGACCACGAGCGTCGTCATGCCTCCATCCACAACCCTCGACAAGTTCACCTACGACGACGCGATCGTCCGAAAGTTCGCCTTGGCCACCTTGGTCTGGGCGGCGGTCGGTACGATCGCGGGCCTCTTCGTCGCGTTGCTGCTCGTCGTTCCGGACCTCAGTTTCGGAACGCCGTGGCTCACGTTCGGACGCCTTCGCCCGTTGCACACCAACGCGGCGATTTTCGCGTTTGCGGGCAACGCCATCTTCGCGGCCGTCTACTACTCCACGCAGCGTCTGTGTAAGACGCGAATGTGGAGCGACACCTTCTCCGCTCTTCACTTCTGGGGATGGCAGCTCATCATCGTGCTCGCCGCGGTCACCCTTCCCCTGGGTATGTCGGAGGGCAAGGAGTACGCCGAACTCATCTGGCCGATCGACCTGCTCATCGCGGTGGTCTGGCTGGGCTTCTTCGGCACCAACTTCTTCATGACGCTCAAGATTCGTCGCGAGCGGCACATGTACGTGGCTCTGTGGTTCTACATCGCCACGATCGTCACGGTCACCATCCTCCACGTGTTCAACAACCTCGTGGTGCCCTTCAACATGTTCGAGGGCTACTCGATCTACGCGGGGGTTCAGGATGCGCTGATGCAGTGGTGGTACGGGCACAACGCGGTGGCGTTCTTCCTCACCACCCCCTTCTTGGGCTTGATGTACTACTTCCTGCCCAAGGCCGCGAACCGCCCCGTCTTCAGCTACAAGCTGTCCATCATTCACTTCTGGTCGCTGGTCTTCATCTACATCTGGGCCGGACCGCACCACCTCCACTACACCGCCCTGCCCGAGTGGGCTTCGACCCTGGGCATGGTGTTCTCGCTGATGCTCTGGATGCCGTCGTGGGGCGGCATGATCAACGGTCTGCTCACCCTACGTGGTGCGTGGAGCCGCGTCGCTGAAGAGCCCGTCCTCAAGTTCTTCGTCGTGGGCATCACGTTCTACGGCATGAGCACCTTCGAGGGCCCGATGCTCTCGATCAAGGCGGTCAACAGCCTGTCGCACTACACCGACTGGACCATCGCCCACGTGCACGCTGGCGCCCTGGGCTGGAACGGCATGATGTCGTTCGGCATGCTCTACTGGCTGCTTCCGCGGATCTTCCAGACGAAGCTGTACAGCAAGAAGATGGCCAACTGGCACTTCTGGCTGGGCACCATCGGCATCCTGCTCTACATCGTTCCGATCTACGTCGCGGGCCTCACCCAGGGCCTCATGTGGCGTGCATTCGACGATGCAGGCAACCTCGCCTACCCCGACTTCGTCGAAACCGTTCAGGCCATCGAGCCCATGTGGTGGGCCCGTGTCTTCGGTGGAGCCACCTTCATCGCTGGCATTCTCCTGCTCGCCTACAACTGGTTCATGACCTGGAAGACGCGCCCCTCGACCTACGAGGAGCCCGTCATCGAGGCTGCACCGCTGAGCAAGGACTACGTCGATCCTCCCAAGCCCAAGTCGCGCTACGAGGGTCACGCGGTCGCCGACGTCGGCCACAAGCTCGACATCTGGACGCAAGCCCACTGGCACCGCGTCTGGGAGCGCCTGCCGCTCAAGTTCACCGTGTGGGTCATCGTTTCGGTGCTGCTCGCCTCGGTGCTCGAGTTGGTCCCCTCGTTCCTGATTCGCTCCAACGTTCCGACGATCAGTACGGTCAAGCCGTACACCCCGCTCGAGCTCGCTGGACGCGACATCTACGTCCAAGAGGGTTGCTACAACTGCCACTCGCAGATGATCCGTCCCATCTTCGCGGAGACGGAGCGCTACGGCGAATACTCGAAGCCGGGCGAGTTCGTGTACGACCGTCCGTTCCAGTGGGGCTCGCGCCGCATTGGTCCCGACCTCGCACGCGAGGGTGGCAAGCAGTCGCACCTGTGGCACCTCCGCCACTTGCGTGACCCCGAAGCCACCACCCAGGGCTCGGCCATGCCGCAGTACCCCCACCTCGAGCGCACCAAGCTCAACTTCGCGGGCATCCCCGCCCGTGTCGAGGCAGCAGCGCTGCTCGGTGCTCCTTACGAGGCGGAGCTGCAGCACGCCGAAGACATGGCGCGGGCGCAGGCTCGTGACATCGTCGCCGAGCTGGTCGCCCAAGACGGTCCCGACCGGATCTTCTTCAACGCGGCCGACGCGGCCGACGAGAGCGCCTACGAAGACCCGAGCAAGTTCATGATGCTCGAAGAGACGCAGGCCATCGCGTTGATCGCCTACCTGCAACGCATCGGTGTCGACTTGCACGCCACCGAAGACGCTGGCGAAGAGCCCTCGCTCGTCGCCGAAAACCCGGCCGAGGCTACCCCGGCCCGCACCGTTGGAGGTGCGCCGTGAGCAGCATGGTGAAAGAAGTCATCACCATCGTCGACATCAGCCAGTGGAGTCAGTACGCGCTGCTGATCTTCACCGGCGTGTTCATCGCGGTCACGATCCGCACCCTCTTTCAATCCAAGACCATGACGAGCGCCCAAGCTCGTCTGGTCCTCGACGACGAACCGAGCACCGAATCATGAGCGCCACTCAAGACGAACTCACCGGCCACGAGTACGACGGCATCGAGGAGTACGACAACCCGCTGCCGGGTTGGTGGAGCACCCTGTTCGCTCTCACCGCGGTCTTCTCCGCCTTCTACATCGTCTACATCCACCTCGGAGAAGAGGGCAAAGACGTCCTCTCCGAGTACGACAACGAAGCCGCCGAGGTCATGGAGATCCGCTTCGGGCAACTCGGCACGCTCACCCCCGATCGCGACACGCTGCTCAAGTACAAGGACGACGAGAAGTGGCTCGCGGCCGGCAAGGCCGTGTTCCAGACCCACTGCGTCTCTTGCCACGGCAAGGACGGCGGTGGCCTGGTCGGCGTCAACCTCACCGACGACCACTACAAGCACATCAGCAAGATCGAGGACATCGTCAAGGTGATCGAGGACGGTGCGGCCGGCGGCGCAATGCCTGCGTGGAAGAACCGCATCCCCCACGTGAACCAGGTGGTACTGACCGCCGCGTACGTTGCCTCGCTCCGCGGCCAAAACGTCGCGGGTGGCAAGGCACCCGAAGGCAAGGAAATCCCTGCCTGGGACGCTCCGCCGCAGTAGGTGGACAACCCCTGAGATAGCCGAAAGGTAATCATCGAGATGGCTCAGCCCCACGAACCCGAGGACCACGCACCTCCCCTGCTCGCTCCCGAAGAGCACGTGCTCTCCACACTGGAGCACGATGGGTCTCGTCGGTGGCTGAAGCCAAAGCTGAGCAAAGGTGGGTTCTGGCAGAAGCGTCGCATCATGGCGTACCTGCTGATCGCCACCTACGCTCTGCTCCCCCACCTCAGCATCGGCGGCAAGCCGCTGATGTTGCTCGACGTCGCACATCGACGCTTCACCATCCTCACCTACACGTTCCTGCCTACCGACACCTTGCTGTTGGCGCTGTTCATGGTGGGCTTGCTGCTCACCGTGTTCCTCGCCACGGCGCTGGTGGGCCGGGTGTGGTGCGGATGGGCATGCCCGCACACCGTGTACATGGAGTACCTCTTCCGCCCGATCGAGCGGTTCTTCGAGGGCACCACGGGCAAAGGCGGCAAACCTCGCAAGAAGCCGTCCGGCGGACGGCAGCTCGCGAAATACGTCACCTACTTCATCATTTCACTGCACCTGTCGAACACGTTCCTCGCCTACTTCGTGGGCGCCAAGACGCTCAACGAGTGGGTGTTCAGCTCACCGTTCGAGCACCCCGGAGGCTTCGCCATCGTTGCGGTGGTGACCGCCGGCATGATGTTCCACTTCAGCTACTTTCGCGAGCAGCTGTGCATCATCGCCTGCCCCTACGGCCGCCTGCAGTCGGCCCTGCTCGATGACCACTCGCGCATCGTCGCCTACGACGTCGACCGAGGAGAGCCGCGAGGCCGCAAGAAGAAGAGCCTGCCCATCGCCGAGCAGAACGCCATCGGCGACTGCGTCGACTGCAAGCTCTGCGTGCAGACCTGCCCCACCGGCATCGACATTCGCCAGGGCCTGCAGATGGAGTGCGTCAACTGCACCCAATGCATGGACGCCTGCGATGCGGTGATGAACAAACTCGGGCGCAAGCCCGGCCTCATCCGCTACAGCTCGCAGGCCGCCGACGCTGGGCAGCCCAGCAAGCTGCTGCGCCCGCGCACCATCATCTACCCGGCGATCCTCGTCGCCATCGCGGGCGCCTTCTTGTTCCTGTTCAGCACCAAGGCCGACTTCGACGCCGTCCTGCTGCGCAGCAAGGGCCAACCCTTCACCGTTCTCGACAACGGCGACATCCGCAACGTGTTCAAGGTGAAGCTCACCAACCGCGCGGAGGAAGCCCAGACGCTCCGGGTCGAACTCGGACCGGACGCCCCCGAAGGCACCACCGTCGAGCCCCTCGAGATCGAGCTTCAGCCCGGCGAGATGGACACGGTCACCATGCTGGCCATCGCGCCCGCGGTCGAGTTCCTGCGCCACCGTGGCCAGGTCGAGGTCACCCTGCGCGTCACCGACGAAAGCGGTGAGAGCCGCGACATCGAAGGCGAAATGCTCGGCCCCGACAGCCAGCTTCCGCCGCAACTTCGCCCCGGCGCGAAGGGCAAGAACAAACCCGCTCAACCCGACGAACAAAAGGACGCCGCACAATGAAGGTCGATCCCAAGAAAGAACGGCGCGCGCGCTGGTTCTGGCTCTCGTTCATCCTGATGTTCTTTGCCGGCCAGGCCGTGCTGTGGACCTACGCGCTCAACGTGGTCTCCAACGACCCCTCCCACGCCATCGTCGAGGACTACGACAGCTTCGCGACGCAGTGGGACGAGAGCAAGGCGGACCGTGCGGCCAGCGACGCGCTCGGATGGCACGCCGAGATGTCGGCCGATCATGAGCGCCTCGTCGTCAAGCTGACCGACACGTTCGGCAAGCCCGTCGACGCCGAAGTCACCGCCAAGATCTTTCACAAGGCCCGCGCCGCAGAGGTGAAGGAAGTGCTCTTCACCGCCACCGAGCCCGGCATTCTCGTGGGCAAGGTCGACATGGAGCGCGGCGGCCACTGGCGCGTGCGCCTCACCGCCACCCGCGGCCCCGACGTGTTCACCAACATTCAAGACGTCACCGTCGGACAGGTGGCGCGTCGATGATCGACCTTGCGGTCCTCGGCACCGTGCTCGGTGCCAGTGTGCTCGGCAGCCTGCATTGCGCAGGCATGTGCGGCCCCCTCGCGGCCGTCGCCAGTGCACCGGACCGCACGCATCTGCCCGTCGTCGACGCGCGCCCCTCCGCACCCGCCTCTGCGGTGCACTACAACCTCGGCCGTCTCGCGTCCTACGTCGTGCTCGGCCTGCTCGCCGGGGGTGCCGGCGCCCTCGTCGACCTCGGCGGCGCGATGGTCGGTGTGCAAGGCATCGCCATCGTCGCCGCGAGCCTGGTGCTCGTCGGCATGGGCGCCCACGGCCTGTGGCAGTTCCTCCGCGGCAAGTCCTCCGCCACCGCAGCCGCGGGCCCCGTGCGCTGGGCGGCCCGGCTTCGCGGTAAACGCTCCTTTCCCGCCCTGCTCGGCGGACTCACCGGGCTGATGCCCTGCGGCTGGCTCTGGGCCTATGTGGTCGTGGCCGCGGGCACCGGGTCGGTCACCGATGGCGCCGCCGTGATGGCCGTCTTCTGGCTCGGCACCGTCCCCGCACTCGCCATCGTGGGCGTCGCGCTGGGCAAGCTGGGCCGACGCGCGGGCACGCACCTGCGATGGGCGGTTCCCGTCCTCATGTTGGTCGCGGGCGGTCTCACCCTCTCGACGCGCGGACGCATGGTCTGGCACAACGCCACGGCCCCCACCGCTTCCACCGACTCGGGTGACTCGCCTGATCGAGAGCCGGGGTCCGAGCACGAACCCCTGCACTCATGTCACTGACTCCCTGCGATCACTGCGGCATCCCGGTGCCGGACGACGCGCCCCTGCTCGAGGGAGAGCAGGAGGGCACGTTCTGTTGCTCGGGGTGCGCCACCGCCTATGCGCTGATCCACTCGTGCGGGCTCGAGGCCTACTACCGCCTCTCCGACGAGGTCCGACCGGTCGACCACAAGCCGCTGCGCTACGCCGAGTTCGACCGCACCGACTTTCTCGATGCCCACAGCACGCTGGAGCCCAGCGGCGAGCGCACCGCGACGCTCGGCATCGACGGCATGCACTGCGCCACGTGTGTATGGCTGCTGGAGCGGCTGCCGCAGATCATCCCGGGCGTCGTCGAGGCGCGCATCGACTGGCGCCGCGCCACCCTCACCGTGCGCTGGCAGCCCGACCAGGCACAGCTGTCGGCGATCGCCGACCGGGTGTCGAAACTCGGTTACCGCCCCTTTCCGCTCGCGTCCGCCACCTCGGCGCGCGGAGATGAGAAGGGCAACCGCAGCCGCATGATTCAACTGGCCCTCGCGTTTGCGGCGGCCGGTAACAACATGCTCATCGCGACCGGCCTCTACCTCGGGGCCTTCTCGCACATGAGCGACGGCATGCTGGGGTTGCTGCGCTGGACCAGTTGCGCGGTGGGCCTGTTCTCCCTGCTCGGGCCCGGACGCACGTTCTTCCGCGGCGCACTGGCCTCGATTCGCAGCCGTAGCCCGCACATGGATCTGCCGGTCGCGCTCGGCCTGGCCATCGGCGGCATCGCTGGCCTGTACAACACCGTCACCAACCAGGGCGAGATCTACTTCGACACGCTCAGCGTGCTGGTGTTCTTGTTGCTGCTCGGTCGCTGGCTGCAGCTTCGTCAGCAAGACCGCGCAGCCTCGGCGCTGGACGTCCTCTACCGCGTGACGCCTCGCATCGCCCACCGCGTCGACGACGACGGCGTGCACGACGTGCCCGGTGACGTGCTTCAAGTTGGCGACCTGGTCGAAGTCCGGGTGGGCGATGTCGTCCCGGCCGACGGCGAGATCATCGGCGGCGAAACAACCTGCGACCAGAGCGTACTGACGGGCGAGTCCAAGCCCGTCAAACTGGGGGTCGGCGACGACGCGGCCGCAGGCACCACCAATCTCGGGTCACCGATCCGCGTGCGCGTGTTGGCGATCGGGTCCGACACCCGCATCGGCAGCGTGCTCGAAGAGGTCGAAAAGGCCGCCTCCGAGCGCGCCCCCATCGTGCGGTTTGCCGACCGCATCGCCGGGTGGTTCGTGGCCTACGTCATCGTGGCCGCGGCGATCACCTTTGCCACCTGGACTGCGCTGGACGCGGCGGTCGCAGTCGACCACACGGTCGCCTTGCTCATCGTCGCGTGCCCGTGCGCCCTGGGCCTCGCCACGCCGCTGGCGATCAGCGTCGCGCTCGGCCGTGCCGCTCGCCGCAAGATCCTGATCAAGGGCGGCGAAGCCCTGCAGCGCCTCAGCAAGCCCGGCCGGCTGTGGCTCGACAAGACTGGCACGGTCACGCGTGGCGAAATGAGCGTCGTGCACTGGCACGGCACCGACGACGACTTCGCCCGCTTGGCCGCGCTCGAAGCCCAGGTCGTGCACCCGATCGCCACGGCCATCGTCGGCCGCGCGCAGCGACTCGGCCTCACCTTGCCCTCGGCCCACGCGGAAGCGGGCACGGGCGGCGTATCGGGCGACGCGGGTGGGCACCACATGATCGCCGGCCATGCAGGCTTCGTCGCCGAGATGTGCGGCTCCCCGATCCCCGAGGTCTACATGGACCGCGCCAAGGCCTGGGTCGACCAAGGGCACAGCCCTCTGTTCCTCGCCCGCGACGGCGAGGTCGTCGGTGTGGCCGCGCTGGGCGACCCGATCCGCGACGACGCCAAGGCGATGGTCGAGCAGCTCCAAGCACGCGGCTGGGCCGTCGGCATTCTCAGCGGCGACCACCCCAGCGTGGTCCGCAGCGTCGGCGCCCAACTGGGCCTGCCCGCCGAAGACTGCCGTGGCGGGCTCCTGCCTCGCGACAAGGTCCGCATCGTCGAACAGCGCGACAAGGGCCCCACCGTGATGGTCGGCGACGGCGTGAACGACAGCGCGGCACTCATCGCCGCCAGCGTCGGCGTCGCCGTCCGCAACGGCGCCGAAGCCAGCATGCGCGCCGCCCCGGTCTACCTCGCCCGCCCCGACCTCGCCGCCGTGCTCGAGCTCCTCGACGGCGCCCGAAACACGGTGAACACGATCCGCATCACGCTCGGCATCTCGCTGGCCTACAACGCGATCGCGGTGACCCTCGCAGGCATGGGGCACATGACACCGCTGGTCGCCGCGTTGTTGATGCCGGCAAGTTCGCTCTCCGTGATCGCGGTCGCCGTGAGCCGCCGGTTCTCCAAGGCCGCAGCGGAGTAACGCCGCGTGTCCCATGGGACCTTCCGTGCGCGACACATGAGCGGCTCTGCCCGACGCTCCCCGCTCGAAACGGCGCTCACGACATCGACGTCAGCGACCACGACAGATCCGCCTGCCCCGGCACGCCCGCCTCCGACGTATCCCTCCGCCCCCACTGCTTGGCATATGCCATGCACCGAGATGGCTCCGGAGATGTCGGCTGGAGTGACTGTTCTGAAACGCAACGCAACCATCCTGCTTCCGCTGCTCCTGGCTTGCACGCCGCAAGCCGATGCCAACGAAGAGCCCGACTCCTGGGAGGACCTGTTGGAGCCCGTCGCGGGGACACGCCTACGGCCGATCGTTCGGGTGGCCGATGATGGGACACGCACTCACGTCGGCTGGCAAGACACACTGCTCGATACGCCGTGCCAGTTCACGAAGTCATCCGACGGTGAACTGCGGTGCCTCCCGAAGTCGACCGAGGACTCCCTTTGGCTGTTTGCCGACGCCTTGTGCACCCAGCCGGTCCTTCAGGACATCAACATCCCCCCGGGCACGACGTTCATCCGAGAACGCGCCTTGGACTGCTCCGAGACCCCGTTCTACGAGGTCGGGGACGCCGTCGATACGATCTACTATGCCGACCAAGGCCGCTGTGAGTTCTTCTCCAACGACCCCTCGCATCGCCTGATCGCAGTCGCAGACGATGCGTTCGTCGGTGCAACCGTGACTCCGCGAGCCGGTCGAAGTCGGATCGTGCCGATGTTGCTGGAGGCCGACGACGGGGCCCAACAGATCTTTGGCGCCTGGGATCGCGAACACGAAGAAGAGGTCACTGCCGCGCCCGACCAGACGGGGCAACTGCGATGGTTTGGCCGTGTCGAGCCCGAAGTCTCCTCGCACTACTTCGCGAACGCCGACTGCACACAGCCAGTCGCGATCCTCTCGTGCGTTCCGGAGTCACAGACCCCAACGACGGCCCGGCAGCGCGAACCCGGAATATGCGGTGAACTCACCGGGCGATACGCCCTCGGAGAGCTCACCGAAACGGTCTACTACAAGCAAGACAACGGGAGCTGCATTCCCGATGCCTTGCCTACGGGCTTCAAGCAGCGGATCTGGCGTGTCGAGTCGCGTCTCGACGACACCGCCTTCGCCGAGAGTTCCACCCAAGACGGCGGAGGCGAGCGACTGCGCCATGACATCTATCGTACGCCCGAGGGAGCGCCGGTCCTGGCATCGGGACGTGTCTACGACACACAGCTCTCCGATGTGGAGTGCCGGTGGAAGGACCCGGAAACCCATTCGCGAGATCCCGCCCCCGGCCTCGGCAGCTTCGACTGCATCCCCAGCGACGCCGCGACCCTCAGCGGCCGCTACCTCGACTCCGATTGCACCACACCCACCGCAACACGTTGGGTCTACGAGGAGTCGTGCCCAGGCGAAGCGACACACGCCTACGGAGGAGGACTCGTGTCCGAAATCGCGAGGTCCATTTCCAGCGAGGGGCGCTACGCCCACGACGAGGACAACCGATGCCAGTCGATCGGCCCCAGCGAGCCCCCCGATGGCGGCGACATCGACTTCGAATGGTACGCGGTGGAACCCGCCACCACGCCCGCGGTCCACGCGACCGACGTCATCGAATAGCGGGGCGATCCAGTCGACGTCTCGGTGGTCGCGTGCCCTCGCCCCCGCGACGAGGCCCGCGTCCACTCACCAAGTCGCGCGCTGCAGACCCAGCGAAAACGCTCCGGTGGCTTGCTTTCCGGCTCGACCAACGACGCGGGAGTACGCCGATTCTCCGGGAGCCAGTGCGGCGATCTCCGCTCCGACGACGGATTGGCCCCCCTTGAACGTGACGACCGGCGTCAGCGTACGAAGGACCCGTGGGCTGTTGTTGGTCACGCGAACCCGCCAGTGCACGTAGCCGCCCTTCGCAGACTTCCCGCGACCGAGGTCTTCGACGAGGCTCGGAGTGCCGGAGACCTCCAACGCGACGAACGGAGCGACGTCTCGCGTGCGGTCGCAGTCCGGCGCCGCAGTGAGGCTCAGAGTTCCTTCTGGGCCATCGACTTCCGCGACGAAGTGCTGCATCGCGTTGAGCCCCACGAGCCCACCGATGTCGTCGTGTGCACATGTATCGCAGATCGAGGCGGTGACGCCCTCGAGCGTCGTGCCACCGATCTCGAGGCGAGGAAGCACGACGAGTGTGGATGTCCGCGAACCCGTGGCGGTGTGCAACGTGACCTGGGGAGCATTCGCGGGGACGGTGATCCCGAGGGCCTGCGCGGTCTTCCCCGTGACCGTCGTGTAGGTCGCCCCGGTGTCCCAAAGGTACTGTTGGGAGACGGTCCCACGCGGTCCGGAGAGTGTGACGTCGACCGTGAGCGCGCTGGGTTTCGCGGGGAACTCGACGGGCGAGGTCACCTCGTCCGCGATGAGACCCTCTGCGACTACGCGACTGAACATCGACGACAGCCGCGTTCCATGGTGATCCTCGCCGAAGGACCGCGCGGCGAAGACCCAACCGTAGCTGCGAAGAGCCGTGGCCAACGGGTCTCGGACCGCTGTTGCCAGAAAGGCGACCAGACACAAGCTCCAGACGGAGCCGACGCGTACGAGTTGTCCCCACGGGATTCGGATGCGCTCCTGCTTCCAGACGACCAGCGCCGCCGGGACGAGAAACACGATAGCGAGCGCCGCGAATCCGGCGAGCAGCGGCGTCGAGCCGCGAGACAGGAGAAGCGCCGACGCCCACCATGTCGCGAGCGTTCCTGTTGCGAGAGCCACGAACGCGAGGGCCGAAGCAAGGACAACAGAGAACGCACTCCGCTCGCGCCGCTCAGACTCCATCGCTCGAGCCTACCGGGTCTCGTCGTGGGCTGCACCCTCTCCCGAGGCACGAATCATCGGTCGTGCGACCAACTGCGCGCGACCTCGGCGTCGCAGTTCGTGATGCACGTGACCTCGACGTCTTCGCCCCACGTCTCGGGGTCGTCATAGACATCCTCGCGGACGGTCGTGACGCAGTGCACATCCACGAGGTACTCGCCGCCATCCCGCGATGCGGCGCGTTTCATGCGTCGAGTGAGTCGTTCGTCGCCCTTGCACAGCAGCGGTTCCCCACCCTCGGAAGAAACACACGACCGCGCCGATACCACCCCGATCGCACGTGCCCCGCTGGGCACCGCGTCGACCACCGTCATCTGGCGGGCATCCACCACCCGCGGGAAAACATCCCCCTCGTACTCCGCCGCGCAGGCTGGCAGGAGGCTGACACCAAGAACGCAACACCACAGACGCATCGCGCACCTGTTGTGCAATGCGAATGCCAGCGAAGTTGTGGGCGAGACACCGGCCGTCGCTGGCCGCGAGGTTCCCCGGTGATGCTCTCGCGCAACACTCACTGTCGTCTCGGCGACACACCCCTGCGGCGAGCGGATGTCCTCGAACGGTCACTTTTTTTTCGATCGCCGCTGATCCAACCCCGCCCTTCGGGCTCTACGGGGGAGCGATGAAACAGAGCATCCTCGTCCCCCTTCTCGCCCTTGCGACCTTTTCGTCCGCCACCGCATCCGCGGCGCTACCCGGAACCGGAAGCCGTCCCGGTGGACCCGCCTTGCCAGGCGGCGGTCCTGGAACGCCCACCGGCCCCGTCTTGGTTTGCCCGAACATCTACGAGACCACCCAATGCTGCGCGGTAGACGATGCGTACTTCGATGGTTCGTGCGTCGACGGTGATTGGGCGCTCGAGACCTTCGGCGAGTTCATCGAAGGCGGCATCACGAGCGTAACGGGCAGTCGGATCAAGTCCGCCGCCAACACCCTCACCCTCGAAACCCGGATCAGCGACCAACTCGCGATGACCCTGGTCGTTCGGACTCCGTCCCCGTCTTCTGGCCCTTCCTTCGTCCTCGAACCAAGTGTCGCGGGCTACCCGTGGGAGACGCGCACCTATCACACCACATACCGGCAAAACGCCACGGGTCTGTACAGATACTCCGAGACCCAAGAACCGGGCAGCACCGTCTTCAGCCCATTCACCGTGAGCAGCTGGGAGGAGTGGGACTGCGCCAACCGCAGCTCCTGCTGCGAGTCGAGCGATGAAGACCCCGAGGGAGTCTGTTGGTACGCGGGGAGCGACGAAGGCTCGGCGTACTGCGAGCACACCATCAACCAGGTCGCGCAGAGGAGCTTCAACGACTGCACGGACAGCTCGAAGTACCCCGCCCAAGCAGCAGTCTGGACTGTCGCCGAGGCGGGGGGAGCATCGAGCATCTCCATCGCCCATGCTCTCGGCAAATGCCAATCCGAGGCCAACGCGGCCGCGATGACGTGGGGCATGAAAGAGGGATGCATCAGCATGGACCACCTCGACCCGGACGAGGCGGTCATGTTGACCGACGGCACCCTCATCACCAACGAAGGCGTATTCGAAAGCAACTCCGAAGGCGGAGAGTGTCCGTCCTCGGCCGCAGGCACGGTCAAGGTCAGTCACCCCGACCTGGGCTGCATGGAGATCACCGGCACCTACGACTGTGAGAGGAATGAGACGACCGGGGCCTGTGAGTGCACGGTCGCGACCGTCGAGTCCTACGAGGACCTCCCCGACTCGGACTGCGAGTAGGCAAGGCCTGCGCGGGCACGGGAGCGCCGAGGTCTCGCTTCCGATCGCGCGCTGGCGATCCGAGGCGGTGTCGTCGCGGTGCACTCACGCGAGGGCACCGTCGTGTGGCACCGACGCGGTCGTCGGTCCGCTTGCAGGACGCCGAGGACACACCCTGGGCCGTACTCGAACGCGACGATAGGCAGCGACGAGCGCTACCCTAGTGTGTGGCTCGCATTCGGGCACTGTTCGTCCAGGGCTGCCTCGAGCAGGCTGTGGCGGAGGGGCCGAAGGTCATCGCCGCGGTCGAGTCGCGCCTCGGCCCACAGAGGCTGGAGCGCGCGCGCGACCGCATGCGCCTGGCCTGGCTGGACGTCGAAGATCTCTGGGACGTGGGTCGCGGGGTACGGGATGCGAGCGACCATCGGGGCGAGAAGGCGTTCTGGAAGGCAACACTTCGCACGCAGTTGGACTCGGGGCTTCTGGCACCGATTCGGACAGCGGCGTTCGCCATCTTCGGACGCACACCACTCGCCCTTGCCCGCTGGACCCCAAAAGCCTGGGTGCAACTGTTCCCCGACGGCCCCATGATGGATTTCGTCGACGGCGAGGAAGGCCACGCTGTGATGCGGCTGACCGGGTGGCAGTGGGACGATGAAATGCTCGACATCTTTCGAACCGCCCTGCACGGGGTGTTCAACGGCTTCTTCGAGCTCACCGAGCAAACGGGAACCGTGGGTTCGGTGCTTCTGGACAACGGCGCCCAATTCGAACTGGACTGGGGCTGAGCCCCGATAGGCAGGGGCCCGCTCAATGGGTCTGCATGACGACGTAGGCGCTGGCTGAATCGTCGGAAACCCACACATACAGCTGGCCCCCATCGCCGGTGTCATGAAGGTCCGCCGCCAGCTGGATCGCAAAACGCAACGGAGCCCCCTGCCACGCCTCGGTGGGGTCGTCATGAATGAGCGTCGGATAGCCTCCAATCTTGGAGCCGTACGAGAGATCCAGCGCGTTGCCCGGCAACGTGTCGACCTCCAGCCGGTGCTCCGGGTCGACCTCGCTGAAGGGCTCGAGTTCCAAGAGATATGCGCGCCCGTCCACCACGACACACGAGGGCACCCGAAGCGACGCCGGGACGAGCGTGGCGTAGTAGCCCCCGCCACCGATGCGACCCGGGTCATAGTGCTCAGGCAGATCCCACCAGCCCGGCACCTCGGAAATCGCGAGCGCCCCGTACCCCTTGGGCAGCGGCATCGTGGTGGCATCCGAACTCACCAGCGCGATGAGTTCGCCCCGCACGGACACGGAAGGAATCGGCACCGTATTCGCCGTCTTCACGAGACGCGATGCTGCGCGACTCCAGCCCGCAGGTGGTGTTGCGTGGCGCTGAGAGGGCGACTCCACCGGGTCGGCGGACAGGACCCCCGAGTCGAGCCGAAGCCTGTCCAGTGGCAAGGCATACGCAGGGGAGCCTCCGCCCAATGCGACCAGGCGATCGCTGGCCGGGTCGACCGCAACCGTGGCGCCTGCGTTGTGGACACTCCCCAGCTGGAGGTCCAGAGGAAGCGAAGTCAGCCGACGCGCCCCGCGTTGGGACCACTGCCACAACGTCTTGTCGTTGGACTCCCAACCTGCGGTCAGCAGCAGTTCACGATCGGGGTGGTGGAGCAACACATGCCCGGGCACGTCCTTGCCCACACAGCTCCACGAGTGCTCCGCATACCGCCACAGTTCGGATTCGATGAGGGCGTAGATACCGTTCGACGTGGATACCGCCGAAGGCACGCCATGGGGAGGGCGCACCGACGGTCGACGCTCCGTCCACGCTTTGGTGGCGAAGTCGAACGTCCAGGTGTCGTTGCGGTCTTCGCCGCCAAAAACCACCAGCGAGTTGGAAGTCGCATCCCTCGCGAATCCAACGCGGCCGGAGTATCGACCGGCGGGCGCGGGCGCATGGCGGCCTCCGAGTTCTCGAAACTCGCCGTCGCGAGATGCCGCCCAGACCGCGCCCTCGGCATCGAGCATCCAGACATCGTCGCCACAGGCGGTGAAGTTGACGAATCTATCGTTGCGAATCGCGAGCGGCCGCAGCTCTGGAGGCTGGCGCATCGCGGCGAACCCGGTCCAGGACTCACCGTCTGGCACCGACACCTGGAGCGTTCCATGGTTGATGTGGAACAGGCGATCGGCCGTGGTCACCAATGTGTCGTATCGCCCGGTGGGCGGGGATCGACGATGAGCGTCCGGGCTGAGAACTTGCTTGCCCGGCAATGCGAAGAAGGATTCATCGGTCGGGCGCCCCGCCTTTTCGAAGTCCTGACCGCCGAAGAAGACGACAGCCCCATCCGCCCTGACCATCAGCGCGCCCATGTTGCGGAACTTGGGCATTCGAACCGCGGGGGTCACGGGCGCGGCTCGACCGTGATCGAGACGGTGCAGTCGCAACTCATCCCCGTCGGGCGCAAAAGTGACGACCGCCCTCTGAGTCGGGTGCCAGCAAAGCCCCTGCGGGCCAAACGCGAGTTCCTGTGCCGCGACCCAGCCGCTCCCATCGAACTCGTACAGCCGTCGTGCGGCGTGCCCAACTGCTCGCTCTCGCACCGGATCGTAGGCAACAGCCGACAGATGCGGACCCTTGGTGACCTCGGTCGCACGGTCAGCCCCCAGCACATAGGTACGTCCCCCGTCGCCAGTCGAGATGTGGATGTACGGAGGTCCCTGATGCTCGAAGGCGAATGCTCTGGTGAACTCGGGCACCGAGTGAGGCCATGCATAGGTCTGCACGTGTGCCGAAGCTGCAAGGGTGCAGACCACCAACGCGTCTCGCGTAAAGCGTCCGATGACCGCGTGTCCGCTGGTGGTCATCCACACCGCGGGGGGCGCGGACTCACGAACTCCCGGCACCGCCGGAAGCGTGACAGCGAGCCGCGACCACAGGCCATCGTCCCCCATCTCCCAAGCCGACTCACTGTCGAAACACAACAGACGCCCGCTGGCGACCTCACTCGACAAGGTGCAGCGGCGAGCGCCAGGGGGCCGTTCGAGCGACAGGCGAATCCAGTGTGTAGACGACGTCGAACCCGGCCCCACGCAGTGGGAGACGTCTTCGCTCGGCGAAGGTTGCAACGTCACGAGAGCCTTGGCGGTCCAAGGGGTCGGCGTGGTCGTTCAACGGGTAACGGGGCTCGCCAGTAGAACTGATATCGTCCATGGGTGCGGCGGCAAACTTCGATCCTGCGAGTGTGCTTGATGGGGCTCCTGCTCCTCCCCGGTTCGGGGTGCAAGGACGAACCCAAGGCGCCGGCAGACCCGCTCGACGATCCATGGGTTGACGGCATCGATGAGGAGCTCGGTGCGGACGAACCCGCCGAGGTTGCGGCCGCGAAGGTCGAGGCGCCCGAGAACGCAGCTCCGCAAGCCGAACCCGACGCGGAGAAGGACGACCCTCCGGCGGCCGACGAAGGCGCAGCCGAGCCCGAGCCGGCGGAAGAGCCCACCAAAGAGGACGTCGTCGCCAAGGCGGAGGCGAGGCCCGAGCCCGCAGCGAAGAAGCCGGCCGCGAGCGCCAAGAAACCGGCCAAGCCCAGCACACCCGAACCCAGCCCAGCAGAGCCCGCCGCACCCACCAAGGACGCGAACGAGGAGCCCGAGGCCGAGACCCCACCCGAGGCTGAACCCGCACCCGCGGTGGAACCGGCACCCGCCCCCGCGCCCACGAAGCCTCCCGAGCCGGCTCCTTTCACGATCGCCGACTTCAACGGCAAGTACCGCTACGTGGGTGGCGACCGCCAGCGCAAGGCGCTCGAGCAGGCCATCGAAACCGCCGCCGAGCAGCTCAACGTCGTCATTCGCAAGATCGGCCGCAAGCGCCTGACGGAGACCAACCCCATCGACCCGAGCCTCGAGATCATCGTGACCGCAGACAAGGTCAAGACCATCTTCTCGAAGTCGGGGTTCGACGCCGAGTGCAAGGTCGACGGCCCGACGATCAGCTACACCAACAAGAAGGGCAAGAAGCTGAAGGTTCGGGTCCGCAGGAGCAAGAACAAGCTCGTGCAGAGCATCGCGGACAGCGACGGCGTCAAGACCACGGTCTTCGTGCTTTCCAAGGATCGGTCGCGGCTCACCGTGCACCACAAGGTGACCGCCGACCGCTTGGATTCGCCAATGACCTACAAGCTCAGCTACGCCCGGAAGTAGCGAGCGTAGTGCGCCTCACGGGCAGACGCTGCGCACCCAAGCGTCCCAGCCCGATGCTTCGCTGTTGCCTCGCCACGCCGCCAGGTAGCCGCTTCCGGTCCACACCAACGAGGGATCGATCGAGCCGTAGTTCGCATTCGAGGCGCTGATGCGGAGCTCGTCGCCCACGAGCTCGCCGTCATAGGCGACACGCTGGAAGTAGACCTCGGGGGACAGGTCGTCGTCGCGGGTGGCGAGGAACGTCAGGCCGAGTTCGAGGCCTTGGTCCGCAAGTCCCAGGCTGTGCGCGGCGTACGAGTTGTTGTGCTCGCGATGCTCGGCGTCCATCAGGTCGATGGGGTCGCCCATCGGCACGCCGTTGGCCCCGAGTTCGAACAGCTGGACGGTGCGCTCATCCGCCGCGGGCTGCACGATCGCCACGGCTGTGTAGCGGTCGCCGCGCCACAGCAACGCAGGGGGAGACAGCGCGTCGTCCAGCACACTCGTGGGCTGCGTGAGCGCGGTGCCGTCGAGCGACAGCCGCTGGAACTCCACCTCGCCGGACCGCGTCCAGGCCAGCCCGAGTTCGTTGCCTGCATGCACCATGCTGATCGCGTTGCTTCGCACGGAGGATGGGAGCGACTGCAGCACGGAGGGCTCGGCCAACGTCGTCCCCTGAGCATCCACCCGCGAGAACCAGAGGTTGCGCGTGGAGTCGAGCCAGAGGATCGCGAACTCCTCCCCGGTCCACACGATCTGAACGTCGTAGACCCTGCTCCCAGCCAGGTTCACGGGACCGGCGAGCAAGGAACCGTCCTCGCCCACGATGGCGAGCCGCGCCAGCGCATCGGAGTTCGAGTTGCTCCGGGTGCCGTACACGATGCCCCACGTGGTCCCGCTCCACGCCGCGCGCGGTGTGAGCCGAAACTGAAACTGCCCCGCGGCGTCGACCACGAGCGTCTGGGCAAGCGAGACACCGTCGTGATCGAAGCGCTCGAGGTGCAGACCGCGAGGCCCCTCTCCTTCGAAGCCAACGGCGATCACTTCGTCGTCGTTGCTGCGAACGACCATGTCGCCCGCCGAGCCGCCAGGGATGGCGGTCTGCACGAAGCCGCAGTCCCAATCCGCGGGATCGACCTGCATGCCACCCGTGCTGCTGCTCTCCGAGCTTCCCGAGTCGTCGGCGCCAGTCGAGCCGGTGGTGCCTGTGTCACCCGACGACGTCGAACCGGACGTGGTCTCAGCCGTCGTACCCGAGGCACTACCACCACTGCCCGAACCGCTCGTCGATGCACCATCGGTGGTGGCGACACCCGTGCTCGTCGATGCACCCGAGCTGCCCGAATCCCCGCTCGACTCGGGGTCCGACGCGCAACCAAGCGCGACGATGAATCCCAGCACGCTCGCGGTGCGCGCGAAGCCAGTGGGCGACACGCGGTGTCGAACAGAAGCATGGGTGCGCAGGACTGGCATCGTTCCCCTGACGGGCGAGACAGCGGATGGTTGCACGAATTCCACCGACCCTTCGCGATCGAGACGACCGCTGCGTCTGATCACTCATGCGACCTTCAGCGTTCGCACGGGTGCAGGGCCGCGCTCGGCTGCGTTGACGGAGACGATGACGGCTCCCGCAGGGCGACCGCTCTCCTGCGCTGCGTGGGCGTCGGCGACCCGAGCCAGTGGGTAGCGCGCGGCAATGACCGGCGTGACCACCCCCTGCGCCATCAGCTCGGCCACGTCGGCGGTCAAGGACTGGCTGCCGACGACGACCGATGCACGAGGTTTCGGTCCTCCGAAAACCGCACTGCGCAGCGCTTGCCAGAGAATGAGCAGGCTGACGTAGAGCGTGACGTAGCGCCCCCCGTCCGACAGCGACCCTCGGGCTCCACGAAAGCCGTCGCCCCGGACTGTGTCGAAGATGACGTCGTAGGTTTCGCCGCTCTTGGTGTAGTCCTCTCGCGTGTAGTCGATGACCTCGTTGGCGCCGAGCCCTTCCACCATTGCCGCGTTGCGACCACTGGCCACGCCTGTCACGTGCGCTCCGAGGTGGCGGGCGATCTGCACCGCGAACCGGCCGACGCCCCCCGAGGCGCCGATGATGAGCACGCGGTCTCCAGGCTCTACGCGGGCCACGTCTCGCAGGAACGCAAGGGCCGTCACTGCGCCGTAGGGCACTGCCGCGGCATCGTCGTACCCGATGCCGACGGGGATCTTTGCCAGCGGTGCGCCTTCGTCGACCGCGAGAAACTCGGCCTGGGCACCGTGGCCACAGCTCCCGAAGACATCGTCGCCAACCTGAAAGCGAGACACGTCTTTGCCCACGGCCACGACGCGACCGGCAAATATCGTCCCGGGGACCGGGTTGCGGGGGCGGAAGAGACCGAACATCAGACGGCCGAATATCCCGGTGAATCCGGGAAAGTCGGCAGCGCGAAGGCGACGGTCCCCCTCCGTGACGGGGCTGGCGTGAACCTGAACGAGGACCTCATTGCCGCCCACGGTGGGTTTTTCGACCTCTTGGGTGCGAAGAACGTGGGCGGGACCGAACTGGGTGTGCGTCGCAGCAAGCATTGGAATCTCGTTGTAGCCATGCGATCCCGTTCTGGTAATCCCCGAAATTCGGAGCTGTGCTATGCAGATTCGCATGGACTGGACGGCGGCATCGTTCGACTGGACTCGGGTTCGGGCGTTCTTGGTCACGGCCGAAGAGGGCTCGTTCTCCGCCGCGGGTCGGGCGTTGGGCATCGCCCAGCCCACGGTCGGGCGTCAGGTCGCGGCCTTGGAAGACGAGCTGGATGTCGTCCTCTTCGAGCGTGCGGGACACGGCCTGGTGTTGACCCCGACCGGACTCAGCCTCGTCGAGCACGCCCGCGCCATGAACGATGCGGCGGTCCGCCTCGCACTCACAGCCGCCGGCCAGTCGCTTTCTCTCGAGGGCGTTGTCGTCATCTCCGCCAGTCAGATCACCGCAACCCACACGCTCCCCCCGATCATCGCCGACCTGCGCACGATTCACCCCGGCATCGAGATCGAGATCGTCGCGACGAACGACACGAGCGACCTGGCCCGTCGCGAGGCGGACATCGCGATTCGCAGCTTTCGGCCGACCCAACCCGACCTGTTCGCGCGCAAGGTCAAAGACGGTGCGGCACACCTGTACGCTTCGCCCGACTATCTGGAAACGATCGGCAACCCAACCACCGCCGAAGAGCTGTCGCGGGCTCAGTTCCTCGGCTTCGACCGGGGCGACGCGATGATCAAGGGGCTGGCCGCGCTCGGCCTGTCTCTGACACCGGCGAACTTCCCCGTGATCACAGGCAACCAGCTGGTGCAGTGGGAGCTCACCAAGCGCGGTGTCGGCATCTCGATCATGACCGAGGAAGTCGGAGACGCCGAGCCACTGGTGCGTCGTGCCCTGCCCGACTTTCCCCCGTTCCCGCTCGCAGTGTGGCTCACCACCCACCGCGAGCTCAGCACGAGCCGTCGGATCCGGGTGGTCTTCGATCTTCTGGTCGAACGGCTCGCCTGAGCGCGGCTTCGCTCACCACGGCTCGCCGAGGACACGAACGTTGTCGAGTTCCGCTTGCCCCGGCCCGGTGTTGCCCTCCGGAGCGCTCCAAACGAAGTTGACGAACACGGTCTGCCCGGCATGGGGCGCGACGTTCACGGACCCCGACATCGGCCCCGAGTCGCCGACCTCGCCCGCGACGGCGGTGGCGATGAGGAAGGTTTCGATCGGCACGCCTCCGCCCTCGGGTTCGATGCGAACCTCGAACGGGCGGTCCAACACGGCATCGCCGAAGTTCAGCAGATCCCAAGCGATGCGGTAGTCAAACTCGATCGTGGTCGCCCCCTCGCGAAGGGACAGGTTCTGGCCGAAGGCGAGCAGGCCGGGCGTCGGAGTCAGGAATGGGTTGTATGCCGCGTAGCTGCCGTCGGTGGCGGCCACGGGCCCGAAGCCGAAGGGGTCGACGCCGACCGGGAGCATGCCGTCGAGCACCACGCCCGAGTTGAAGGGCTCGGGAATGGGGTCGACAACCGTCCAGCCCGTGAAGTCGCCGTCCTCGAAGCTGCAGTTCACACAGGTCTCCACGCATTCGCCGGACTCGCAGATCGCACTGCCCGAGCAGAACTCTCCGGCGTCCTTGCCCTCGCACGCGGTCGCCCCGCAGAACGCCACATCTGTGGCGGGGTCGATGCACTCGCCGTCACACTCGAGGAACTCGCAAGGCTCCCCCGTGGACGAAGAGCTCCCATCGCCCGACGATCCCTCCCCGGACGAGCTGCCGGTCGACGTGTCCTCTGTCATTCCCGTCGTTCCACTGGTCGAGTCGGTGTCGCCCGAGGTGCTGTCGCTCCCGGTCGTGGACTCGCCTCCTGTGGTTGCGTCGTTCGTCGTGGTCGACGGGGCCCCGCTGGTCTCGCCGCCAGTGCTCGTTCCTCCATCGTCGGAGGCCGCACTTCCGTCGTCCCCGCATCCGAGGCCAAGGAGCAGGAGGGTGGAGATCAAGAGAGAGCGTGGCATCCATGCATGCCTACCGCGGCCACCCCGGTGAGCAGTGGGCCGCGGATGAACACGACGGGCCAAACCACTGACTCAACGGGCCACGCGAGGACCGTGCTCTCGTCGCCACACCGTGGGGGTCATCCCGGTCCAGCGTCGAAACGAGCGGTGGAACGTGCTCGGGTCGCTGTAGCCCAGCAAGTAGGCCACCTCGTGAATCTCCGCGCCGGGGTCGGTCATCCACGCCAGCGCGAGCTGTTCACGCGCGTCTTCGAGCAGCTCCCGAAACGACACGCCCTCGTCTTGAAGTCGTCGCGTGAGCGTGCGAACGCTGAACCCCAGATGGCGCGCTGCTTTTTCCTTGGTCGTCATCCCCTTGGGAACCTGCTCCAGCAGCAGCGCACGTACTCGGCTTGCGTTGTCCTGGGGAGGTTGGGCACGGGTCTGCACGCTGCGCGCGAGTTCCATCAGTGACGGTTGAAGCTCGGGACGCGCACCCACGACTGGACGAGCGAAGTCCTCCGCAGAGAGTCGAAGCTCGTTGACCGGAGCCCCAAACTCCACCGGGCACCCATACCGCCGTGCAAACTCCTCGGGAGGACCCGCTGCGTTGTGGCGCAAGCGTACGCCCTTCGGGTTCCAGTCGACCCCCGTGAGTTCGCGACCGATCACGAGCCACAGCCCAACCTGCGTCTCGAGCGGAAAGCCGAGAGCCTGCATCGGCGGCACCGCGACGATCGTGATGCGCGGCTCGGGTTCAGGTTCGACAGTCCACTGGATCGCGGGAGAGAGGAGATGTTGGTAGCGGATGAACGCATCGAGAGCGTCACCGAGCGTTCCGCAGTTGCCGACCACGTACCGCAGGACCCCGAGCATCGACACGTTCACATAGTCCAGCGCTGCGAGACCGATGTTGACTCCGGGCCGCTTCGTGGCGATCAGCCGACCGAGCGCCAGCTGCTGCATCGTGCTGACAGCACCATCCCTGTCGGCAAGCTCGGCTTCCGTGATCCCGATCTCCTCGAGAAGCTCGGCCCGCGCCAGACCCAGACCCGCGGCGGTCTGGAGCACGAGATGCATTGCAGCGACGGGAACACCACGACTCGACGCATCCATTCGCCCCTCCATGATACATGCCGATCGACATCCCCTTCGCGCAGACTCGCCCATGTCGAAGCCCACGCCGACGTTCTTCCCCACCCCCGCCGAATTTCGGGCCTGGCTCGAGCACCATCATGCGGCGGCCGAGTTTCTCTGGGTCGGCTACTACAAGAAGGCGACCAAGAAGCCCTCGGTGACTTGGGACGAAACCGTCGAAGAAGCGCTCTGCTACGGCTGGATCGACGGAATTCGGAAGTCGATCGACGAGCAGCGCTACATGATTCGCTTCACGCCGCGGAAGAAGAAGAGCGTGTGGAGCCAGCGGAACATCGACCTCGTCGAACGACTGTCAGCGGAGGGACGCATGAAGCCCGAAGGACTCGCCGCCTTCGCGTTCAAGAACGAGCACCCCGACAGTGGCTACGCGACCGCCGACTACGACGACACCTTGCCCGAGGCGATGGTCGCCCAGTTCGAGGCGGCCGACGGCGCATGGGAGTTCTACCAAGCACAACCGCCAGGCTATCGCCGCCAGACCGCACGCTGGGTGACCAGCGCGAAGCGTGAGGAGACCCGACAGCGGCGCCTCGCCACGCTGATCGACGACTCGAAGCACCAGCGACGCATCAAGCAACTCCGCAAGGGCTGACCTTTGGGACACGTGCCGCATGACTTCTCGAGACAGGTCCGAAGTGGCAAGGGCGGCGCGGAAGAATACGACAATGTTGTCGCATCCTCCGCGATAGCGCGCAGGCCGTTCAGGTCGAGCCCGCACAGCTCACGTTCCCCCACGAACACCATGGAGACGGCACACCCGGCTTCGCTGGGCTACGCTCGCACCGCTTCGTCCAACTGCAGCAGATGCTGCGGATCTATTTCTCCCGCGATCGACGAGATGCAGTCGAGCTTGAGGCCGCCAAGCGACGCGACGAGTCGGGGTGATACAGCCGTCGGTCTCGTGGTGGCCGCGACCCTGGAACGCGGAACGCCCACGTACCCCGAACGCGTCCTGGTCGAGCAGGCCGCGGACTGGTTCGAAGAAGGCAAGCTGTCCTGAACAGCCCGTCGTGTATCAGGCACGAAAGCTCACGCCGCGCAGCAGACCGTGGTTGCCCCGGAGGGTGTTGCGTCGCCTTGAGGTGCGCCTCCGGACGGCGCACACGCGCCCTCCAAATCCGGTTCGAAGCAGAACTCACCGTAGGATCGGTGCGTCTCGCAGCTGCCGTCCATACTGGCCTCTGCGGACGGTGTGGTGTAGAGCTGGAGCCCGTCACAGCTCATCCCTGTGGGGACACCGCAGGAGCAGCTCGAACAACTACGACTATCGGTGAGACCGCTGTACATCACCTGCCGAATAGCGAAGGAGTCGGGGCAGGCGTGTTCCCCAACGTGCGTGATGCACAGCGGGGCGTGGGCCGATGCTCCGGGCCAGCAGCCATCTGCCGCGCATCGCAACCGCGGCTCTCCACACAGCTGGACGACATCGTTCCAAGAAGACGGGGGGATAGTTTCAGTGGCGTTCGGGGAACAAGTGCCCGGGATGAGGGTCGAGGGTGCGAAGCGATATGGCGCCGTGAAACCCGGCGGGGTCGTGATGTCGAATTCGTGGCACTGGTCGGGTTCCAGGTCGAGCTCCAACACGACGCTCCCGTCGCAGCTGTTGCCAGAATAGGCTCGGATGTTGGCGGCACTACACGTGGCTCCTTCGACGTCGGCGCACGTACACGAGCACGTCGCCGCCGACGCGACGAGGCCTGAGTATAGGGGACTCATTGGCTTCGGATAGTCCTCGCCGCAAGCGTCCCCTTCGACCCGAGCGTAGGGCCCGTTCCATCCCGGGGGAACCTCGAGCCCACAAACGAAGCCTGGTTGACAGGGAGCGCTCCCTCCCGAGGTTTCGCCGCCGTCTGTCGGCTCGTCCAGGCCACCAGTTGTGGCGCTGGCAGGCCCGCCTGTATCAGAACCGTCGTCGTCGAGTGGGGGCTGTCCCATCGTGGATGTGGACGCCGTGGGTGTGGGTCCCGATGTCGACGAGCCGGACTCAGCCGCGGAGGAGCCGTTGGTGGTGTCATCGGAGCTCGGACTGAAACACGCAGGAAGAAAGAGGAAGACGAGGAAGCGACGCGTCATGATCTCGCCATGGGACGTGCGGTCTTGCGGAGTATCGATCCACCGCAGGTGACTATTTCTGCCGCGTGGGGCGACCTCGCTTTGCTTTCACGCGGTGGCGGCCGCGGACCATCATGATGATCCCACTCACCAGGGCTCCCGTTCCCGCGGCTGCAAGGGTGACTCCGGTCGCCATGCCGTCGTCTCGAGCGACGAACCAGACCGGCGAGATCGAGGCGGCGACAGTGCCCGCAGAAACCAACAGTACCCCACCGATCCACAGACCTGCTCGGCCTCCAGAGACCTCGAGCGTGACATCTCCGCTCGCGTATTCGTGCAGGTTCAGCGCCTTCGAGGCGAGAACCGGCCCCTTGTTGACGCCATTGATGAAGTACGCGCCGTTGGTGTCGATCAGCCTCCCGCAGGGCGCCGTGCAGGAGGTGGCCCATGAGACCCCGGAGGCGCTTCCTCCCGTTCCTGAGACGAACGCAGCCCCGGTACGCCGCATCAGTGCGATGTCCGAGCTTCCACCGTCCGCGCGGACGAGGTGCACACGAGTCTCCGTCGCCGACGGCTCTCGACGAGCCGGCGGTTGGGCGGTCGCTTTGCCACCGCCGATCGCGACGCGGTCGACTTGGCTCGGCTCGAGCGTCTGGAGGCTTCCATCGGCAAGGAGCACGACTACAGCGCCCGCCGGTTCGTACTGCTGGACCGTTCCGCGCACGAACCCGCCCGACTTCAAGTAGACGACGTCGTCACCCGCAGGGGCCACGGCGGGGACGGGCTGAGTGCTTACCGGTTCGGCCTGGGTGGGCGCGGAGAGAACGGCGGCGACGACTGCGACGGCGGGGATACACATAGGCTTCGAGAGCCCAGTGCCGAACCGCCGGCTTTCGATCCGCGGGAAGTTCCCAGCAGGGTGTCGGAGAAACTCGCGAGACCTCCCAATCGACCCCGAGCGCAGCAGCCTTTGCGATAAAGGAAACTCGCCTCCCGGTCAGACCGGGTCGGCGGCGACGATGTAGTCCGAGCCGAAGCGGAGTCCATCGAGGCGCTTGCAGGCTTCGGTTGCGCGAGCGCGAAGCTCGTCGATCTGCGCCTGCATGGCGGTCGCCAGGCCTCTGTCGCGAAACAGCTTCAGTTTTCGAACACACACGTCGAGCTGCCGGTCGATGGAGCGTTGACGATGGATGATCTCCACCCCCACCGCTTCTCGAACCCGGAAGCCGGACGCCTGAAGGGAGCGGACCACCCAATCGTGGGGGTACTCGCGGTAGCAGCGGTGACCCGCGAGAAGAATGCACGCGTCCCGCAGGCGGGCGATCTCGAGGATGAGACGACCGGCCTCGGTGTCGTGCCCCTCCCCGGGCACGATGCCGTCTGGGTAGGGCTGAAGACCAACGACGTAGATCCGTTGGCCGACATGGGGCCGGAGCCGCTTGAACAACCGGTCCTGGTGGTAGGGGGCGAAGCCATCGAGGGCACCGAGCAGGTAGTCCGCGAGCACGGTGTCGTAGACCTCGTCGCGGAGAAACGTGTCGTCGCTCCAGTTCCCGGTGACCACTTGGTCCCCGGGTCGGAGCGTACCGCCCAGCTCGCGAAGCAGGTTGCGCTCGCGAACGGGGTCACCGGTGACAGCGGTCCAGGCGTCCGTCTTCAAGCCGTTGATCCACCGAAGCGAATGCTTGCCGGTCCCCGCGTCGAGCACACGACCCCAGGGTTGGTCCCCATGGATCCGGCTGATGGTGTCGAAGAGCGCGTCGCCCATGCCAATCCATACCTCGAACGACTGGGCTCAGGGGTGGGCACGAGCGTCGCACCTGTCCCCCACAGACCTATTCCAAGCCTCGACGTGCCAAAGCCGTAGGAGTCAGCGCGCTCACTCGATCGACACGTCGGCGGATGTGTAGTCGAAATACGTAATTCCGACGATTGGCGGCCCAGGAGGTCGCAGCGATAGTCTGGGCATGTTCTGGCGCAGGGTGTCACTAGCAGGGTGCCTGCTTCTCGGGTGCGATACATCGGACCCGTCGGGCTCGGACGAAGGGGCCAGTACCTCCGGATCCGGCGGTTCGGTTGGGCCCGGGTCGGCGAACGAGGCGAGCGGCGGCGCGAGCTCGGCGGACAGCCCCGACAGTGGCACATCCTCCGGCGACTCCACCGACAAGGGCGGCGACGAAACCACGGGTGGCGACGAGCCGAGCCCGATCGACCCCGATCGCCCCACGTTCTACGTCTCGGTGTCGGGCGACGACGCGAACCCAGGGACGGAGGAAGCACCGTGGAGAACGGTTCAACACGGTGTGAACGCCATCGCCCCAGGTGACCAGCTCGTCGCCCTCGACGGGGACTTCGACGAGAACGTGATCATCGATCGAGACGGTGAGAGCGAGGCACGGCTGTCGGTCATCGCCGCGACGTCACACGGCGCCAAGATCCGCTCGGTCGTCATTCGCGGCGACTACGTCGACCTGATCGGCTTCGAGGTGGAGGCGGGCCTGGAGGAACTCACGGGCGTGTTCGTCGACGATGGGCACGAAGTCGTCGTCCAGGGGTGCTACGTGCACGACTGCCCGCTGGGCGGCATCGACGTGTCGGGCTCGAGCATCGCCGCCCTCTCCACCGACGTCACGGTGGTCGACAACCTCGCCGAGCACAACGGGCAGTGGGGCATTCACATCGTCGGCTCCCGCATTCTGGTCGAGGACAACGAGATCGCCGAGTCGGTGCAACACCATCCCAAGGGCGACCCACCCAACTTCACGGGCGCGGATGCGGACGGGCTCCGCGTGTTCGGAGACAACCACATCATTCGCGGCAACTTCATTCACGACATCGCCGACCCGGCCGACGCCGAGCACAACATCGACCCCCACGCGGACTGCATTCAGACCTGGGATCGCCAGGATCAAGGCGGACGCCCGGTGATGACCCACAGCGTCATCGAACGCAACCGCTGCATCATTCAGCATCCCAGCGGCAAGGGCCTGATGATGTCGGCGATCCACAGCAACGCCTGCCACCACATCACGGTGCGCAACAACATCTTCGAGTTCCGCGACGAAGGCGTCGAAGCGTCGCAGGGGATGTTCCACGACATCTACATCTACAACAACGTGTTCAAGGCGAACCTGGACGACACACCGTGGGGCGTCTCGGTGAACTTTCACCAGAGCGCGGGCAACTACGACGTGCGCAACAACATCATCGTGGACTGCCACGCCGAAGCGCGCAGCATCTCCAGCGCCGATGGCATCGTGGACCACAACCTCGTCTGGTACTCCGACGGCAGTGCGCCCTCGGGGACCCCGGGCCCCATGCCCAACGAGCTCTGGGGCGTAGACCCGATGTTCGTCGACTACGACGGCAGCCCCGGCGGCGACTACCGCCTTCGCGACGGCTCCCCCGCGATCGATGCGGGCACGACCATCGAAGGCGTCGACGACGACCACGACGGCAACGCACGCCCCGACGGTGGCAGCCACGACATTGGAGCGTACGAACGATGAAGACACGACTGTTGTCCCCTCTCCTCGCATCGCTGAGCCTCGCCTGCGGGACGAACTCCGACGCCCCCGCCGATACCGACGCAGCAAGCACCGACACACCGACTTCGGTCGACTCCGGCGGAGGCCCTGACTCCGGGCCAGACCCAGACTCGGGCGCGAACACCAGCAACGATCCGAACTCGGGCGGCAACACGTCCGGCGACGAAACCGGGCTCGAAACGTCGGATACGACCGCCCCTGGTGAACCAACGATCTGCGACGCCTCGGAGGGCTTCTCCAACCCAGGCCCGGGCGTGGTCGGACACTCCGAGGTCGCCCACTGGAAGTACGACCGACGCTTCGTGCTGAGCATCAACTTCGACGACAGCACGCCGGGCCAGGCGCAGATCGGCGTGCCAGCGATGATCGAGCGCGGCCTCGTGGGCACGTGGTTCGTCAACCCCGGCCAGGCGCACTACGAGGCAAACGTCGACACCTGGGAAACGCTCGCCCCGCACAATGGCCAGGAGCTCGCCAACCACAGCATGAACCACGCGGGCGCAATGGACTTCGAAGACGCCGACTATCAGATCGGCGAAGCCGCCGCGATCATCCGCGCCGCCTATCCCCCCGAACGCAGCCCATTGATGGCCTTCAACCGGGGAGGAGGCACAAACTGGAACATCACCGAAGATGAGATGGCCCAGCTCCTGGACGAACACGACCAGGTCGAGCGCGTGCACAGCTCGGGCATCGCCCCCGCCACCTCAGGCGACACCATGTACTCCAACCTGACCATGTACATGCAGGCCGAGACCCCGGCCGACAACTGGACTCGGATCCACTTCCACGGGATCTGCGACCCCGCCGACACCGTCAACTGCGTGTGCAACAACCCCGGAAGCCCCGACAACTGTCGCGAGTTCGGGGGCGGCGTGAACAACGGGGGCGTGAGCGCGACCGACTTCCTGTTCCTGCTCGACCAGCTCGTCACCGACAGCTTCTTCACCGAGCAGGTCTGGATCGCGGGCTTCGCCAGCGCCCACAAGTACCAGACCGCCCGCGAGGTGACCGAAGCGGTCGTCGCCGCCGACGATGGAAGCGCACTGCAGTTATGTGTGCGTTCCGACCTCGACCCGGCCCTCTACGACGAACCGCTGACCTTCGTCACCCAGGTCCCCGCGGACTGGACCGACTGCCAAGCGCTGCAGTCGGGCACCGACGGCGACTGCCGCCTGGCCGGAGGCACCGCACAGTTCGAAGCCCGCATCAATGGAGGCCCGGTCGTGCTCAGTCACGAGTAGAGTTCAACGGTCACACGTACGGTGGCTCCGCCTTCGGGTGGCGGCATGTCCACCATTTCGACGTTCTGTTCGATGCAGCGCTCGAGAAGTACCGAGGCTGGTGGGAGGCCGGTGACGTGAACGTTCGTGGGATGGCCCGCAGGGCCGACGTCGAAGTCGAGAAAGACCGTTTCTCGTGCTCGTCGTCGTTTTTCGAAACACGCATCGACCGCAACGCCAAACGAGGGACGGAAAACCCGCGCAACGTCTTCATACTCTGGGTCGGTGGCGGAGATTGCCCCTCCGGAGTCCAAGACGATCGGGTAGGCGATGGTGATGGGCCGTGCTGCAGCCGACGCGGGAAACGCAATGCCTTGCACGACCCCAACGACGCAGATTTCCAGAGCCGCATCGGAGAAGCCTGATGCCTCCGCCCTCGCGTTGGTCACCTCGCCCGCCGGCGTCACCGCGAATCGAAGCAGCAACCTCCCTCGCGTACTCGAACTTCGCACGAGCGCAGCGAGGTAGCACTTGCGAACCTCTCCCATCTTCGCACCAACCAGTTCACGAATCGTCGCTTTGTCGAGCCTTTCGACTCGCTCGTCCGGGTCCGCAGGCGCCCCTTCCGCCTCGCGACGATCGACCCATCCCCGCGACGGGGGCGGCCGTCTCACATCGCCCGCGCTCGGTTGGGCAGGCGCGACCGAGGGCTTCGCCGTGCAAGCCGAGAGCAGCATGAGGACGAGAACGTGTCGCATGAAGAAACCTCCGCCCCCAGCCCCTACGCGCCAGTGCTCGTCCCCTCGTCGCGTCCGCAAGAGCATGCGCCCGCGAGCACTGCAATTGTCGCCGCGGCCAGAACACCCCGCCGCGCTGACCGACTCCGCAAGAACTCCCGACCCACCGCTCCTGCCATGGTGCGCCGAGTCTACACCGTCGCCGCCCCGCATTCGCCACGCGAAGCGCGTGCCCGTCAGCGTCTCTCCGCAGGTCCCGCTGAAGATGCGGCAACACGCGCGGCGGACTCACCGATGTCGAAGCGAACACCGTCGCAGACCAGCTCGTGGTCGCTCCCCGTGCAACGGCCCCCGAACGCCTCCCGAATGTCGGTCGCGGTCGAGTACCGATCGATCACGACGTCGCGAAAGCAGAGCCCCCCGCCATCGCTGTAGTTCACGAGTTCGAAGTCGCGGGCGTCCGCAAAGCCCAGACACGCTGGCTCTCGGAGTGCCAGCGCTCGGCCGTGAAAGATCTCCAAGCGTCGGCCGTCGACGTTGAGCTCGATCCCCTGTTTGCACCGAACGCCGAGAACCGGAGGGTTCTCGTCGATGGTCGCCCGCGGAACTTCACGCGGATACGAACACCGCCCGGCCAGAGCGTGCCCCACATCGGCGAGCGCTTGCCATGCCGACTCCCGGGTCCCGAACTCCACCGCGATCGATCCGACTGCCAGGTTCAGCGTGACCCGACGATCGGCGGGCCCTGCGGTGACGACCACGGACGACCCGTTGCCATCGACCGTTGGTGGCGGCGTCTCTGCGCAGTAGGCAGGGAACACACTGACCGCGGCCAGCGATCCGTCGTTCGAAGACCGGTAGAGACAGGCCGACACCCGGTCGCCCATACGCTCGACCTGCAACGCGAGCGCGCCCGCACGCACGACTGCCAGAGCCGGAGCGTCGTCGCCGACGAAAACCTGGACCTCCGGACGAGGCTCCGCTTCCTCGATGACTCGACCACGCTCGATGCTCCCGGGCCCATCGCCGGCCTGTTGGGTCCTGACCCGGGGCGATGCGGGCTCGGCTCGAGACTCGGTGGTGAGACTCGCCTCGGCCGGGGGCGCGGCATCCGGCACTTCGGAGGCGGCCCCTCCACACGCAGTGGCGAGGACGAGCCCCCATCCCCCCATCGTTCGCGCCATGGTCCACCGAGTCTCGCGCGAGACCACGGGCCTGTCCAGGCGACCTCCTCGCGAAAAAAGTTGGCGGGTCTTCGCCGCGCTTTCCGTGGATGCAGGTGGTTCCACCATGCGAAGGCTGTATCCCTTGTTGAATGGCCGGCGGTCAGGGCGTCTCAACCTCGGCGCCAGCGGCTACACGGTGAGCTCTGAAGAGAGCGTCTATGCGCTTGATTTCGAGTCGCGCGACGAAGCCCTCCGGTTCCTGGATCAACGCGTCGGGCCCTCGGACGTTCGCGAGATCACCCGCCTGGGGTGGGTGCACGCGAACCTCTCGAACCACCGCGCGCTGGACGAACTCGCGCAAGCGATCGTCGACGGCGAACTCCACGTGACAGGGCGCGAGAGCTTCATGCTCGGCCCGGGCCCATCCGACGTCGAAGACCGATCGGCACTCGTCGAAGCGGAACCGCTGGCACAGCGGCGCATCGAAGAACTCGTTCGCTGCCGTCTCGAGGTGCTCGTGCCATGGAGCCCAATCGTGCTCGACCTGCACGTGGAGGTTCCCACGCCATGAAGTCCGTCCCACTGGGAGAAACTGCCCAGCTCGTGTTCACTGCGCGCGGTCGCAACGACGACCGACCCAACACCCAGTGCGTGCTGAAGATCGAACGCAAGGACGACCGCCGGGTCATCGAGCGAGGCATCGACATCAGCGTGGACGAAGGACGCGCCGTCCACCGCTGGAAAGGGGCAGGGCTCGACGACGACGAGCTGCAGTTCGAAGCGCGCTGTGAAGTCTGGCATGAGGACCAGGTCGTATCGGAAGACGAAGTTCGCGTGTTTCGACGGACGCTCGAGGTCACGGCCATCGACGAGGACGGCCAGCCCATCGAGGGTGCGCGCTGTCGGCTGAAGCAAACGCTGCATCAGGACGTGGCCGCCCAGTGGAAGCTCGACCCACGCCGCACGGTGGAGGCGGAGACGGACGCACAGGGCATCGCCAAGCTCGAGTTCCTCCCCGGAAACGAGGATTTCGAACTGTCGTGGCGCGCCCCCCACGAACTGGTGAAGTGGAGTCCGAACAACGGGTGGAAACGCGAAGCAACCCTACGTAACACCGGCTTTCGAGCGACGCTTTCGCACCCTGCCACGGGAGATTCCACCGCATGGGTCAACGAGCCCGAAGACCACGAGGATGACGACCCCTACGCGCTGTTCGGTCCGAAGGTCGAGCTCCAGTTCGAGGGCAAGCTCAACGACGACTCCATCGCCGCAGACGAGTACGTCTACTGCAGAGTCTCGCGCAACGTTGGAAGCGAACGCCTCGACCACGATGGCCCCAAGTTTGGAAAGACGCCGCTCCCATCTCGCGCCTCACTACTGCACCGCATCAAGCTCGACGCGGATGGCAAGGGCAAGGTCCCACTCCACTTGGGACACGGAGGCGGGGACGTGTTCACCATCGAGGTCGGGTCGACACGCGCCTGCGAAGACGACCGCGCCACCATCACGACACGCCGCCACCTCCACGTCGAACTCACCTTTGGCACCCGTCCTCCGGACGACATCGCCGCGCTGACGAAGCACGTCCAGACCTCTCTCGCCGACGCATTCATCGACGTCGACATCGACCCCGCACGCTACGAAAAGGACAGCAACAAGCTGAGCGTAGTGACGCAAGCGGAGTGGCAGTCATTGGGGCTCCCTCCCAACGATCTCCCGGAGCTGAGCCTGGTCGAAGAAGGGCACGGCGGGCCGTCAACAAAGGTGAAGGCTGACGGTCGAGCTCGGCTCGCCCCTCTCGTTTTCAACGTCCTCTACGAGAGAAAGACCAAGAACCACTCGGTCCGGTGGTCTGGGAACAACAGTCGGTGGATCAAGTTCCCCGTCTCTCTCCGAGAAGGAAACTGGATCGCGTTTCCACCAACGATGCCGGTCGAAGAGCGCGCGACATACCGGACGATGAAGGCTGTTCGCATCGAAGGTCACGCCATGCCCGTGAGCAAGGCCGACTGGGAAGAGGATGCTGAACGAAAGAGATTCCGGTTCACGCTCAGCCCCGAGGTGCACGGCAAGCGAGCGATATCGAAAGCGGCGTTCAAGCTGCACTACATCTCGCCCGTGGGCGGAAGTGTTGGCACTCGGAACATCGTGTTGGCCTGGGGGCCGAAGACCACCCTCCCTCAACTCGGCCACGCGCTCGTGCACGAGATCGGACACGTCTACGGCGTTGCCGACCCGACGAAAGCCCCGCCGGGACCAAAGATGAACTACCAGTACGCCTACACCCGCCACGGGCACAACGGAGAGCACTGCCGGTACCGCCTACCCAAGAAACACTACGACGCGCCCAACTACGGTGACCTGCTCGACAAGAAGAAGGTTCACGGCCACTGCGTGATGTGGGGCGGCGTTGGCCCAAAGTTCAACTACGCCCGGGCCGCTCGTTTCTGCCCCGACTGCTTGCGCCACCTCAGAGCAGCGAAGATCGACTGACCGAGGACGACCATGAACACCCTCAATGAAGACGAGGCCTTCCTCGAGCCTGACGCCGAGGATCTGATCCCGACGATCGGGGGACCCAACCTGGCGGCATGTGATGTCGACGCGGCGGTATCCCTGACCGGCACCGCCCCCACGACCTGGCGGGAACAGGCCGCCTGCTCGGTCGAGGAGCGGGCGATGGTCGTGGCCGTCGACCTGGAAACGAACGCCATCTACACCTGCCGCGCCCTGCCGCCCGCCCCCGATCGAGGCTGGATGCTCCACGAGTACGAGGAGCAGGTGGAGGACCCCGGTCCCGGCCTGGCGATCTCGGCGTTCTCACTCGATGTGTTCGACGACCTCGCACTTCCACGTTGGCCCGCGACCTACGCCATCTACCTGCTCATCGGTGGCCGCTCGTCAGCGCCCCATCGCCTCAGAGTGGGGTTCTCCGAACGAATGCACGACGCCGCCACGACCTGGCAAGTCCAGGACCTGCAGCGAAGGATGCACGCACTCCCGGTGTGGCCCGACGCGGGCACACACGCTGCGTACGCGAACGATGTCGACATCGCTCCGCTCGAAACTCCCGGCATCAAGGTGCAGACCGAGCCCCTCCTCGTGACCGGGCCTCGGCGTCGCGCCGTGGTCGAGGGCGCGTTCCTCGTGCCCCTGCAACCCCAGGACCGGGTTCGGATCCGGCAGGGCGAGAGGCTCGCCATCCTCCGGAAGTCGCTCGGGCCCAAGGCAGTCGTCCCCATCAACCTGCTGGTGATGCCCGACGACAGACCCTCGGCCTTTCAGCTCCCGTTGGCCGTCCCTGCAGACACGCTCGTCACCGTCGACGAACGGCCCCACGCAACGGGGCGATTCGCCATGAACCTGCTCGCGTTCGACGCCATGTGGACCACACCACAGCCACTGCACCTCCACGCCTTCAGCAGCGACATCGCATCCGCACCAACGACGGTACGCGTTCTCCCAGAGTCCATGCTCCCGCGACGCACACCGCCCTCGCGCCCGAAGCTGCGAGGGCGCAGGTAGTCTTTCCTCAGGAGGCCGAGGCCGGCCCGAAGTGCGCCTGCATGCGCTGCGTCATGGTCCGCGTGGCACCTCCGAGGGCACCGAGCATCGCGACTACGTCGCGGGATGAGTCTGCGTCGAACTCGAGCGCCCAGGTCAGCCGGACCGTCTCACCATCGGGAGGGCTCAGCTCGAACCGTCCGTCGTAGTTGGAGATGCCGGGGAACCCCGTCATTCGGTACGTGTAGCCTCCGCGCGGCAACTCTTCGATCAACGTTTCCACGATGGTGATCTCGTCGGAGACGTGAATCGTGCGCTCGTTGCCCTCGACCTTGGTACCGGGGGCCCAGTAGGGGTTGTCGAAGCTACACGCGTACGACTTCACGGCGTCGGCCATCGACGCGCTGAACGACCATGCCTCCGACACTCGAATGCGCCCGTCGACGCTGACCTGCAGCGGAATGTAGAGTTCGCCATAGACGAGGTCGCGCAGCGCGTCCGTGTCCATCAGCCCCTTCGTATAGCTGAGGAACCAACGCTGGTTGGGCTTGCTGCGGGCTCCTCGGGCCACGGGTTCGAGCTTCAACCCAGTCCGGTCGTGAAACGCACCGAGGATGGGGTTGTTGCTGGCGCTGTCGTCACTCGACGCCCCACTCACGGTGTGGCCGTAGTGGAGCAGGAACCGCGGCCACACCGCAGTCGTCCTCCTCGGAACGGCGACGAGGCGCATGCGCTCCGCGAACGAGACCACTTGGTCCGTGTTCGCCTGATCTCCGGAACCACCAAGATGCTTTTCGAGTTCGTCCGCCAAACCAAGCGCCCGATGGTTCAGCCAGTTGCTCGGATACTGCGGAGACCGCAGCCTCTTCTTCTCCGCGGGTCGCAACGCTGCGAGCGCCCATTCGGGCACGTTCTGGTAGCTGTCGAACCCCACGGGACTCCGCGACGAGTTCTGCCGCTGCAAGGGGCTCATCTCGAGCAGCGCCTTGCCGTCGTTGAAGATCTCGCGCTCGAACAGCGGCGTCGCAGCCTCGCCAGAGCCTCGCGCCCCCACACTGAAGATGAACGGGTCGATCGGTTCACCATCTCTCCACACCAGGTGGTTGAGGCCGTTGAGAAACGGACGCACACCGTCCTTCGAGCGCAGGTTGACGGGCAACGAGCCCCCCGGAACGATCGCGTCCGTCGGAAGCGTCAGTAGCTCCTCCAGACCAGAGACCGCCGGCTTCATCTGTACGCCCGACGTCTGCACTGCGCCCGCGCTACTCAGCACCTGCAGCGGCACATAACCCGCGGATGCTTTGCCTGCGGCCACGAGCAACGAAGCCTCGCGACACTCGACTCCGAACTTCGGCAACAACGCCTCGGGGCCCCGCATGATCGTTTCGGCGGGGTTGTCGCTCTGCCACACCAGCGCTGTGTCGAAGCGCTTGTCTCCGTCCGCGGCGTGGAGCATCTGCGTGCCCGTGCACCCGACCTCGTCCCAGGTGGGATCCGGGTCGGTCGCAAGCTGAACCTGGCCCCATCCGGAGAAACGCAGCCGAAGCATGAGCGTCTCCCGAAACAGCACTTTGGGCCCTCCAGGACTCTCTTCGAACCGCTCGGGCTCCTCCGCGGCGTTGGCAAACGCGGGATCGGGCGGCACGTTGGAATAGCCACCCGCCACGCGAAACGGAAACTGCTTGCGGAACTCGTCGAGGTGCCCCAGCTCGCGCAGTCGCGTCAGGATCATCGTGCGCCGGTTGCTCTCGATGTCCTTCGCAGCTTCGACGGCCTCGACACACCCACGTGCCCAGTTCCCCACGTCCTCGAGCACCCGCACGGCCAAGTAGTCCATCTCATCGTTGACCTCCTGGTTGCGTTCGTCGCCGAGGTACAGACTTCGCAGCTGCTGCGCGTGCACGGGGAGCATCGGCAACGCGTCTTGGTCCCACCGGAACAACTGCGTCGTCTCGATGGGGAACATCGACGCCAGCTCGAGCATGGGTCGAATCGCCATCGACATCAGTGGCCAGGTTGCGACCATCTCGATCGCCAGCCGACGCGGCTTGTCGGCCTCCCAGGTCTGTAGCTCGTAGATGCGCGACAACCACGACAGCAACACCAGGTAGCACGCATTGAACTGCGCCGGCAGCTGCTCCTTCATCAGTGTCAGCGCCACGTCGTCGGTCACGTCGATGGGTCGGCGTGCAGGCTCGAACACCACGCCCGCCTTCGCCGCAAGCACGTGCTCGCGCTGCAGGCCGACCATCACCATCGCGAACTTGTACAAGTGAGACTGCCGGAGCAGCTGTGCATCGGCGAGCCACGTGGGTGTGGAGTAGTTCGGATCACCACTGCGGGCCTTCTGCGTATCGGCATCGAGAGCCTGCTGATACGCGCGCCCTGCCCCCTGCTCTCCGCCGTTCTCGGCATACCAAGCGATGAACGCCTTGGCGCGGCGCAGGAACCCAGACCCGCCTTCCCCCTCTTCCACGATCTGCCGGATGATGTTCTCGGCGGTGTCCATGTGGTCGAGCGGGTTGACCACATTGCTGCGGCGGAACTCGCTGAAGTTCTTGTCGCGGTGCACCGGGCCCGTCACCAGCAACGAACCGAGGAATCCCTCGGCCGCCTTCTCGCCCACCACTTCGTTGTTCAACAAGTAGTTGTTGTGGCTGATCCACCCGCGGTCGAACGCCTGATCGTACAACGGAAGCACCCCCTTGTAGTAGAAGTCGGCGATCGACTGAAACCGGAGTGAGTCCACGGGCGGAAGCTCCGGCTCGGCCGCCAACGCATCGACGAGCGCTTTCTTCACGTCGTCGACCGGGGCGAGGTCGTCGTACAGCGGCTTCAGTTGGGCCTTGATCCGCTGGCGGCGGTCATCGTCTTCGATGGCGAACAACATGCGCTCGAACGCCATGTCTTGCTCGATCTCGAACAGCCGCTCGAACAGCGCCATCTGCTCCCCATCGAACGGGTCGGCGTTCTGCAGCGAGTCGGTGCTCTCGTAGAGTACGAACTGGCGCAGCAACCGTAGACTCGCGGGCTCGACGGGGACCTCGACCCCGTCGCCATCGTTGACCAGCTCGTCGCCGATCCGCGCCTGCCAGTTCCGGATGACCCAGCGGTTCGTCTTCGAATCACGCGGCGGCAGAGAAAGCGCCGGCCGCTCTCCCAAGCCTCGGCGCAAGCACTCGACGTAGTGCATGTGCACCATCTCCTCGCGAGCCACGCTGAGCAGAGCCTGTTTCCAAGCCCGACTGCGCTCGAACAGGATTGCGCGCCTCTTGTTGAGTCGACCGTCCTGTGTCTTCTCCCACTCTTGAGGCGTCGACTTGAGCGAACACGCCGCATACAGATAGGTATCGAGCAGGCAGTGTTCCAACTGGCCAGCCTGCTCCAACATGTCGACGAGGAGTTTGCGCGAGGGATCCGAGGATTGTTGATTCGACACCGAACAGACTTTCCGAGCAGAGAAGGGCGCGAAGAGAACCACAGGCGAGCACTGCCCCCGAGTGCCGTCGCCAACGAGCAGAAGACGTCGCCACGGCTCACCCGTGCGCCAACGAATCCACGGTCCGAATGGTACCGATCGCGACCTCGCCCCGGCACCGCGAACCACGCCCGACCGATATCAAGACGATGCCTCCACAGCGGTTCTCAGGCCGTCTACAAGTCGGTAGGCCGGACGTCCCAGAGACCCTCTGTCTCCGCTCGACACCGACGCACCGAGTGTCACTCTCCGATGGGCAAACGACCTCCGGCATAGCATCCCCCTCCTCGAGTCCGACGACGAACTCGAGCACGAACTCGAAGCACTCGTCTCCCTAGCCTCAGAGGTGGCCGCGCAGGTCCGGCTCTTGAAGCACGTCAACGAGATGGCACCCCGTCCAACCTACGCAGAACGACTGCGGACGATCCAACGCGATGTTGCAGACGCCGTGCACTCGCTCCGCGCTCTGGAGCTCGGCGGACTCACCGTCGAACTCGTCGACGAGGAAAGCGCGCTGTTCGGGCTTCCCCCACGCACCGCAGAGTGACGTCAACGCACTCGGTCCAAGCGCGCCCCGACAACCTCCCCCTGCGGGTCGCCGGATCGTATAGTGTCCGCTCGCATGAGCGTCCTGTACATCGCGCTTCCCGTCGCTCTCGGTATCGCCGGCCTTGCGCTGTGGGCGTTCGCGCGGGCGGTCAAGGAGGGCCAGATGGACGACCTCGAGACCCCGGCGATGCGCATCCTGCACGACGACGACGGCTACGAGCCGCCCGAGTGACGGCCATTCGTGCTCAAGTCCGTCCCTGCATGAGCCGATGGCGGGCCATGGCGGGACGAGAAGACGGGCGACCGACAACACTTCAGAGCCATTCATTGCCGTCTGCCGATTGGGGCATGACGCTTCGCTCGCCGCGCTGGAAGGCGATCTGGGCGGCTGCAGGGGCCGCGATGGCGCTGATGGCGGTCGCGCAGGTCGGACTGCGGCTCGATGTCGAGTATTTCTTGTAGCGGCCGGAATCACATCGCGGGCGTCGTTGTTTGAATCCGCCGCAGGTCTTCTGCGTAGGAACCGATGACGATGACGAACCTCAGCACCCGCGCCTCCCTGTTCGGCCTGCTCACCGTGGTGTTTGCCGCGATTTCGGCGGCGGTCTGCGTGCTCATCGCGTTTGGGTCGCTCGGTGTCGGGACCTGGCTCGCACTCGCCAAGGGAGGCTCGCTCGGCGGCGGCGCCGCTGTCGGTGCGCTCGGCATGTTCGCGGCCTTCGTGGGCCTGGTCTTCTGCGCCGTGCAGGGGTTTGCGGGGGTCCTCATCATGCGCGGTCGAAAGCTCGGCATGGCCCTGGGCCTGCTGTTCGCAGGCTTGGCCCTGCTCTCGGGCTTCTCCGGCGCGTGGATGAGCCTCGCCTACGGCGGATTCGGCATCTGGGCGCTGTGGACCAGCCGCGAGTAGTTCCGCTAAAGCAGCGGCCCGCCCCAAAAAAGCAGAAGCCCCAGCACCAACGTGCCGGGGCTTCTTTCGTTGCGCCAATGGGGCTCAGCCCATGCCGCTACCAGTCGTCGAGCTGCTCGACTCCGACGCCTCGCCCGAGGACGACGAGCTTTCCGCGTCGCCGCCGGAACTGGTGCTGCCCGAGTCGGACCCGCTGGAGCCGCCTGTGGTGGTGCCCTCGTCGGGCCCGCGGCAGAAGCCCTGCGCATTGCACTGGGCGTTGGCATCACAACAGCTGGTGTCGTCGGCACACCAGTAGGCGGGCGCATCGGTCGGGACACATTCGGCCTGGCATACGAAGTCCTCGGCGACAGCGTCCTGACCGAAGAACCGACGCGCAGCGCAGTACTCCGCGGCGTCCGAGCACGCGGTGCAGGTCAGCGTATCGCCGTCAGCCTCACAGCAGGCCTCCTGCGGCTCCGCCGTGGTGGACGAGGCCGGCGACGACGTGCTCGTGGACGTGCTGGGGTCCGTCGTTTCGGGCGGTCCGGGGGGAGCCCCGTCGGTTTCGGAGGCGCCCCCGTCTCCGCCGCACGCGGCCACCCACGACAATGCAAACGCGATCAGAGTCCGTCGCACGCTTACATCACCAGTCCACCGTCGACGTCGACGGTGCGGGCGTTGAAGTAGTCACACTCGATGATGAACTTCACCGCCTGCCACAGGTCGTTCGGCTCGCCGATGCGTCCCACCGGGATCGCCGCGACGAGGGCATCACGAGCCTTCTGCTTCATGCCGCGGGTCATCGGCGTTTCGACCATGCCCGGGGCGATGGCACCCACGCGAATCCCGTACTTCGCGAACTCGCGAGCCCACGTGACCGTGTTGGCCGCCAGCGCAGCCTTGGCGCTGACGTAGTTGGACTGGCCGCGGTTTCCGTGGCGGGCCACCGACGACATGTTGATGATGACGCCCGGCTTGATGTCTTCTTCGACCATCTTGGCTGCGAACTCGCGCACCATGAAGAAGGCACCGCTGAGGTTCACGCCAATGACCGAGTTCCAGTCCTCGGTCTTGAACTTCTTGATCGCCCCGGTCTCACGGTCCTTCTTGACCACCAGCTGGTCCCGCAGGATTCCGGCGTTGTTGATCAGGCCGTTGAGCCCCCCCATCGCGTCGTGGGCGAACGCCACCAGGGCTTCGCAGTCCTCTTCGTTGCTCACGTCGCAGCGCTTGCGATGAATCCCTTCGGGGAGCGACGCCAACCCTTCTTCGTCGACGTCGGCCGCGGTGACGCTGGCTCCGGCCTCGGCGAGTCGAGTTGCAAAGTGGGCTCCCATCCCGCGGGCGGCTCCCGTGACGATGACCTTGAGGCTCGAGAGTTCCATGGTAGGCCACGGCTTATATCAGGTCGGGCCCCCGCGTCTGCAAACGTGTGGCCATCAGGCGGGGACGACCTTAGATTGTGTTGATGTCGCCCGCGCTGCCGAAGATGCCGCTCATGAGAGCGAGCTTCATGCAGAGCAACGTGGCGGAGCTGGGGCAACTCGGGAACGATGCCGAGGCCAGGGTTCGCGACGCGGTGGGCGAGGAGGCGCTCGAGATCGTCTCGAATGCCGCCCGCACGGCCTGGTTACCACTGCAGCACAACGTCGACCTGGTCCGACATGTGACCGCCGTCGTGGGCGAGCGCCGTCGCGACGACTGGTTTCGCTCCTCGATGCATCGGTCGCTGCGCACGCCGTTGCTGGAGCCGCTGCGCAAGGCCGCCTTTCGCGTGTTCGGCGTGTCCCCAGGCGCTCTGTTTCGGGCCATGCCCTCGGGTTGGAATGCGGTGTACCGCAACGTGGGCTCCGTCAAACACCGCGCCATGCCCAACGCCGCCTCGGTGACGCTCTCGGCCCTGCCAGCGTTGCTCTTCGAAGCACCGGGATACATCGAGGGCCTCTGTGGGACGTTCGGTGCGCTGCTCGACGTTGCCGAGACCGCGGGCACCGTCGAACTGATCAGCCTCAGCAAACGCCGCCGAAGTGCCGCCTTCGAGATCCGTTGGGGCCGCGCCCTGGCGGTGTGAGCCAACACCCCGCGCCGAGCTGCTACACTGCCCCCGGTGTCGACGCCGCGCGCGAGGGGGTCCTCGTCCGGAGCCCCGCCCCGATCGGCGGCGTTTCGTGAACGAGCCCGGCAAGAGGCCGACCGCTACGGGCCAGACCCGTGGATCTTCGTTCGCGAGCTCCTCCAGAACTCCCGCGACGCGGGTGCCACTGCCGTCGCGTTTCGGGTGGAGGACCGCGACGGCTGGGAACGTGTCCGCTGCGTCGACGACGGTGAAGGCATGTCGTTCGCGCACGCGCGCCGTTATCTGTTCGCGCTGTACGCCTCCAGCAAGGAGACCTCCTCCAACCAGGCCGGCAAGTTCGGGGTCGGCTTCTGGTCGATCCTTCGCTTCGAGCCGGCGCACATCACGATTCGGTGCTGCACCCGCTCCGGCGAGTCGTGGGGCCTTCGTCTCGACGGGTCACTCGAACAGGCACAGCGGGTCCGAGGCCTCGCTCAACCCGGCACCGAGATCACCCTCGAGCGCCGGGGCGGCGACGGGCGGTTGGAGCACCGTGTCTACGACGCGGTCTGGCAGAGCGCCCGCTACCTGCACCGACGTGACGACGTGCGGGCGGCGCTGCCGATCACCGTCAACGGTCGCCGAGCCAACGCCGAGTTTGCCCTCGAAGCGCCCAGTGCTGCATTCCGAAGAGGATCGGTCCGTGGCGTCGTCGGCCTGGGCCCCGCGCCGCGCGTCGAGCTGTTCTCGCGGGGCCTCCGTGTTCGCGCCGCCGCCTCGCTCGACGACCTGATCGCCCCCACCGGGCGCCACACGGCGCGCATGCGGGTGCAGTTCCCCGAGCTGCCCGGCGGTCTCGCTCCGCAAGCATTGCTCGAGAGCGACAAGCTGCAGGTCATGCTCAGCCGCTCCGACGCTCGCGACAACCGAGCGCTGGGGCGCTTGGTCAAGCTGGCCCAACAAGAGCTCGAGCGCCTCATCGACCGGCAGCTCGCACAGGTCCGCCCTCGCTCGTGGCCTCGTCGGGTGTGGGACTTCTTCGCCGACCGCCTGCGCGAGTCCCTGATGCTACGCACGCTGCTCGGGTCCGCGCTGGGAGCCACGGCGGCGCTCGTCATCGGTTGGGTACTCTGGGGACGCGCGGGGGCAGGACCGGGCGCCACACAGACGGTGGTCGAGACCGTTCCGAGCAAGCCCGACAACTCCGAAACGCTGCCCGGGCCGCGTCCTTACCAAGACCTCGCCGCCCGCTACCGAGGGCCGCGGGTCGACGTGCTCGAGCCGGGCTCAGCCGAACCGATTCAGCTCCGCTACACGCCGGCCTCCGCCCGCCTGCACTTTGCATCGCTCATCTCGTCCTCGCTCGCCCCTGACGGCTCGCCCGTCATGGAGCCGGACCTCGAGACCATCGCCGCGTATCCAGGCCTCACCTGCGACCGCAACTGCACCGAGGTGGACGTGCTGGTCCAAGGTCCCGGGGCGGTTCGTCTTCCTGTCCCCACCGGACATCGCATGGTCTCGCATTCTCTCGAGATCGACGGCGTTTCGCAGCCACTGCGCATGACCCAGGACGGCCATCCCGTGGCGGTGCTTGGAGATGCCGTCCCCCGTATCGCCCGCTATCGGACCGTTGCGGGGCCCGACCCGTCCCCCCGCAACACCCCGACGGTCCCGCCCGCGCTCCCCGATCGCCTGCGCACCTACGCCGAATCCCTGCGACCCAAGATGGTCGAGGACCGGGTCGACGCGCTGCTCGACGAGGCCCGACTGCGGGTGCGTTACGACCGGAGTCGTGAGGTCGCGGCCAAACACACAGCCGCGCTCGGGGATGGGTTCGTGCAACGCACCCTCGACATCGGCGCGGGCGACTGCGACGTGCAAAACGGACTGCTCGTGGCGATGCTGCACGCCGCGGGGGTCGAAGCTCGCCTCGCGGTCGGCTTCATCGGTAGCAGTGGGCGCACGTTCCCCTGGCTGCACGCTTGGGTCGAGTATCGGGACGCCTCGGGGGCTTGGCACATCGCCGACGCGAGCGACGGCAGCCCTGCTGCCGCACCGCCCACCCTTCCCGAGCCCGCCTCGGGTCCCTCCGCCCAGGTCGCCGCGAACCCGCCCCCGCCTGCGCCCACCGCACCGCCGACACCCGCCCCCGCACCCCTGCCCGCGCAGGAGGCCCCCGAATCGACCCCCACCACGCCCGCGCCCGCTGCAAACGCGGGGTCCGGGCTGCTCGACATCGTCGCCGACCTCGATCAGCGCTACCCGTGGGTCGTACGAGGGTTCCCCGCCCTGCTGTTCCTGCTCGCGGCGTGGTCGATCGTCGGTGCCCGCACCTCTCGCGCGGTCAAACTCGACGACACCCCGGACCTGTCCCGCCTGCTTCGCGGCGTGTTGCAACAGCCCGGAGCATTCGCGCAGATGTCCGCTTTGTTCACCCGGCCGATCGTGCCGTGCATCGGCGGCAAAGCGATCTCGATCAACCAGGCGCGCGAGTTGGCTGCCGCGGGCCGACTCTATGCCACCGCGTCCCAGCCCGCGCTGGCCCGCCGGGCGTTGGAAGCCAAGGCCGTCATTCTCGACGCGACCAGCTCCGAAGGCCGCACCGTCGCAGACTCGCTGGGCGCCATCGATCTCGATCGCTGGGCAAGCTGGTTGGACCGAACGTCGCCGTCCCCCCTGACCGAAGCGGTCAACGCCACGCTCGACCATCGCGGCGAAGACTGGTGCGTCAGCATTGCGACGGGCATGCCTTCGTCGGTGACCGTGTTGGATCTCGGCAAGCTCGGCGCCCGCATCAAGGAGTACAAGGCGGCGCGCATCGTCATCGTGGATCCGGTCTCCCCCAACATCGCGCGCGCGCTCGAGATGGCCAAACGGGCGCCGCATCTCGGCGCGCTGATGCTGCTCGACCAGCTCGCGGACCGTCTCGACCTCGAGCGACCACGACGCGCCCGCCTCCTCAGCCAGGCCGCCAAGGATGCCCTCTCGGAGTCGTTTCCCGCATGAATGCACCCGACCCTGAGAACATCGACCTCTCGTCGCTGCTGACGATCGACGTCGGCTCGGAGCTTCGAAAGCTCTCCTCCGCCCAGCTTCAGGGGCCCTGGCAGATCCCCGCCGAGGTGGCGCGCCGAGGACTGCGCGCTGGAGCGACACGTGTCGACGTCCGCACGCGTCGCGGCGGCGTCGAGGTGACCGACGACGGCGCACCGATCTCTCCCACCATTCTTCAGGCGACTGCCGCCCTGCTGCGGTCGGACGCCGACAACGAACGTCGGCACGCGGCGCTCACCACCTTGGAACACGCTGGTGGTCTCGCACTGCTCGCGGTGTGCGGGCTGGCCCGCAAACGCCTCGTCGTCGAGGTCGACACCCCGCGAGAACGACTGGTACTTCGCGCCGACGACAAGAACGCGACGCTCTCTCGCGCCCCTTCGAACGGCACCCGCCGCAACAGTGTGCGGATCGATTCGCCAGCACTCGATCGCAGGCAGGTGCAGACCTGGCTGAAGAGCGTGGGCCGGTTCGACGGTGGCCGCATCCACCTCGATGGAGCCCCGTTGCCCTCGGGATGGTCCGAGACGCTTGCCCACGGTCCACTCCGCGCGCCCACACCAGGCCGCGTCGGGCTTCCGTTCGAGGGGGAGACCACCCACGTCTGGCTGCTCGAGCACGGCATCGTCACCGGGCACCTCACCGTGCCCGACGCCCCAGTGTTCGAAGCTGCGATCGAGATGGGCAGCGAGGCCACCGACCTCAGCGCGGCGCGGCTGCGAGAGGCGACCATGCCGCACATTGCCCACATCGTCGCGGGCGCGGTTCGCCTGGCCTGCGCATTCGGTCCGCGCGCGCACACCCTCGACCCTTCGCAACGCGCTCGATTTGCGCGCCTGCTCCTCGCCGCCGCCCGGCGCCGTATCGAGTTGGAACAGGTGGTCCAGGTGCCGGTGTTCCGGGTGATCGACGGGGGCGACCAGCGCCTCGCCAGCCTGCTCGACCTGCGACGTGCCTGCACCGAGGGCAACACGTTGTACGCGTTGTATCCAAGTCAGGACCCCGCCGGATTCGCGCTCGGGGAACGTCTCACGCTGGTCGCCGACGCGACCGAGCGAAGCGGGTTGGCCGAGGTCCTCACCGCCCGCTTCCGACCCCCCAACCCCCGAGAACGCGGGCGTTCGGCCAAGGCTGCCGCCAAACAATGGGGGGAGGCCCTCGGTCGCCTCGCAACGCGGATTCGACACCCGTTCGCGGCGAAACCCGCCAATCCTGACACGCTCTCACCCGGTGAGCATCGGCTCATCGAAGCGGTTCGCGCGCTCCTGGTCGAAGGCCGCGGGACTCCCACCGACGTGATGCTGTGCGAGGGCGCAGGACCCATCCGCACAGGGGGTCCGGAACAGAACACTCTGCTCCTTCCACGCGCCAATCCCGATGTTCGCTCCGCGGTGGCAGCCGTGTCGGCCGATGCCTCGTGGGCGTACCCCGCAACGCTGGCTCTGCTCCAAGGAGATGGGTTGCCCTCGCTGCGCGGTCGCAACGCCTGGCGCGACGCCTGGGGCTGACTCCGATCGCGCCTTTATGGGCCGACACCACGAATCCTTCAAACGCTCGCTGTGTGCGCAGGAGCGGACAGCCCGACTGTTTCCCCGGCCGAAGCCTGGTACCGTGTGCACCGGTCGAAGTTGGAGCTCATGCACACCCCGAAGCGAGTCCTTGGTCTGAAACGCACTCTCTCCTTGCTGGCTGGAGCGGCCCTCGTCGCGCTCGTACCGTCCTCTGCATCGGCGATGGACCCGTTCGTCGACTCGAGCGAGCTGCTCAACAACCAGAACTCGCGCAGCGGCGCTCCAATGGCCGTTGCGGACATGAACGGCGACGGCCTCGACGACATCGTTCACGTCAGCGCGACCCGCTACGTCGAGATCGAGTACCAGCAGCCCGACGGTTCGTTCACCGTCAGCCCCGAGATCGACACCATGTTGATGTCGTGGTCGATCTCGGTCGCCGACCTCGATGCCAACGGCTACAACGACTTCTTCGTCGGTGACAGCAACAGCTGGAAGGCCATCTACATGGCCAACGACGACGGCAGCGCCTACAACCGCCAAGATCTCAGCGGCCCGGGCATCTTCGTGCAGTGCTCGAGCTTCGCCGACATCAACAACGACGGCGACCTCGACTTCTTCGTCTGTGCCGACACGAGCAAGTCGCTCGTCTATCACGGCGACGGCACGGGTGCGCTCTCGATGACCTACGAGACGCTCGACCCGATCTCCACTGTGCCCTCCGACAACTCGGGCAACTACGGCAACGTGTGGAGCGACTTCGACCTCGACGGCGACATCGACTTGTACATCTCCAAGTGCCGTCAGGGCGTCAACAACCCCAACAGCGGCGAGCGTCTCAACTCCCTGTTCCAAAACAACGGAGACGGAACCTACAGCGAAGTCGCCGAAGCCGTCGGCCTCCTGCCGCGGGGTCAAACCTGGGCCTCCGACTTCGGTGACATCGACAACGACGGCGACCTCGATGCCTTCGTCCTCAACCACGACTACGTGGAGGGCGACGCACCCAGCCACCTCTACGAGAACGACGGGGACAACAACTTCACCGCGATCACCGAGGAGGCCGGCATTCGTGCCGCACTCGACGACGTCGGTCTCGGCATTCAGACCTACTTCGGCGACTTCGACAACGACGGTTGGCTCGACCTGCTGATCTCCTCGGGCAACGGCGACCACCAGGTGCTGTTCAACGACGGCGACGGCACGTTCACGCTCGACAACTCGGTCTTGCCGGTCGGCAACCGTACGATGCAGAGCTTCGCGATCGGAGACCTCAACAACGACGGTTCTCTGGACATCATGGGTGGCTTCGGCTCGGGCTTCAACAGCCCCACCGGCAACCCCGATCGACTGCTTCTCAACCCCGCGACCGACGGCAACAACTGGCTCAAGGTCCACCTGACCGGCGTCGAGAGCAACCTCTCCGCGGTCGGAGCCGTCGTGCAGATCTCCGGCAGCTGGGGCACACAAACGCGTGAGATTCGAGCCGGCGAGAGCTACGGCATCAGCCACAGCCTCACCGAACACTTTGGCCTGGGCACCGATGCCATGGTCGAGTCCGTCACCATCACCTGGCCCTCGGGCACCGTCGACGTCATCGACGATGTCGACGTCAATCAAACGATCGACGTCAGCGAGGGATGCAGCGTCGAGTTCTTCGAAGACGCCGATGGAGACGGCTACGGTGACCCCGCCACCGGCCAGGCCACCTGCATCAAGCCCAAGGATCGCGTCACCGACGGCACCGACTGCGACGACGACGACCCGACCAGCTTCCCGGGCAACGTCGAGACCTGTGACGGCGTCGACAACAACTGCAACGACGAAGTCGACGAGGGCGTTTGCGACGAGGGCAGCAGCTCGGGCGGTGAGAGCGACAGCGCCGGCGACACGTCGGGCGGCGAGAGCGACAGCGCCGGCGAGACCACAGGCCCCGTCGATCCCAGCGATGGCTCCGCAACCGCAGGAGACACCGAGGGAGACACCGACGACAGCGCCGGCCAGAGCGGCGGCGGCGGAGGTTGTGCAGTCACGACCCCATCGACCGACGCCACCTTCCTGCTGATGTTGCTCGGAATCGGCGCTCCGCTGGTTCGCCGTCGCAAACGCTGATAGACAAGTGGACATGCGGCGTACCGCGACGACTCTCCTCGTGGGTGGCGCCTCGGCGCTGCTGTCCGTGACCGCCTCGGCTGCTCCCACGCAGCCGGGCGAGCTGGTCAACAACCTGCTCACGCCGCAGGAGTGCGCCTTCTGCCACGGCTACTTCAACGCGGCGCCTGACATCGACGACCCGCCGTACTCGCCGTTCAACACGTGGCAGGGCACGATGATGGCCAACGCCGCCCGGGACCCCGTGTTCTGGGCCGGCATCGCCGTCGCCGAGGTCGACGACCCCGAAGAAACGCACATCTGCGTTCGCTGCCACTCGCCGCGGGCCTTCCTCAGCGGCAACGGCGAGGTCACCCGCATCCAGGACCTCACCGACGACGAGCAGGAGGGCATCGAATGCGAGTTCTGCCACCGTACGATGGAAGACGCCGGCGTGCCCCCGGGCAACGCCGCCTACACCATCGACGATGCCCTGGGACCTGGGGGCAACAACGTGCGGCGCCGTGGACCGTGGGACTACTCCGATGGGATTCCCGGGCCCCCGCACGACTACGTCTACGACCCCTACATCGGTGAGTCGCGGTTCTGCGGCACCTGCCACGACGTCACCACCCCGGCGGAGCGCGTCGACGACGACGGCAACGGCATGGGCGTTCCGTTCAACGAGCAGCGCACCTACTCGGAGTGGGTCAACTCGGCCTACAGCCAACCGGGCGAGGCGTTCGCCAGCTGCCAGGATTGCCACATGACGGCCGTGCCCGACAAACCGGGCTGCTCCGACCATGTCAACGTGCACGCGCACGCGGACGGTGGCCGGCGCCACGACTTCAACGGCGCCAACCGCTTCATGCTCGAGCTTCTGCGCAACGAGTATGGCGACTCGGGCCTCGCCGAAGTGCCCAGCTTCTACTACGACGACAACATCGCGCGGATGGACGAGTTCCTCGCCACGGCGGCGTCGCTCGACATCGACGCGCCCGAGTCGGTCGACATCGCCACGGGCCTGTCGGGGCTTCAGATCACCGTCACCAACAACACCGGGCACAAACTGCCCAGCGGCTACTCCGAGGGCCGTGTGATGTGGGTCGAAGTCGTCGGCCAATACGCCGGAGAAGTCTTGTTCAGCTCTGGAGCCTGGTCGGCCGAAGAAGGGCTCCAGGTCGACCCGCAGTTGCGCACCTACGAAGGTGTCGCCGAGGACTACGCCGACGGGACGCAGTTCCACCTCCTGCGCAACAACCACTGGATCGAGGACACGCGGATCCCCGCTCTCGGTGCGCAACCCGACATCGAGACCGACCCAGTCGGAGACCGCTACACTCTGCTGCCCGACGGAACCTGGCCCAACTACGACGTGGTCAGCTACGAGTTCGGAGCCTTCGATGGCCTCGAAGACGCGACCCCGGACGACGCCTCCGACGATGTCCTCGAGCTCACCGTTCGGGTGCGTTACTTGATCAACACGCCCGACTACATCGACTTTCTCGAAGCCAACGGCGGCGAGGCAGGCACCCACGTGGCAGGGCTGTTCGACGAGCTTGGCGGAGCGACCCCCACCACGCTCGCCGAGCAGGTGCTGCAGATCCCGCTCGAGGGCTTCGGCGGCACGTCCAGCAGTTCCACCAGCACGACCACCGGGGACAGCGCAGACGACTCCACCAGTGGCGGCGGCACGGCCTCCGGTCCCACCTCCTCGGACGCAACCGAGACGTCCCCCGGCACCACGGACGGGGCGGCCTCCGATGCCTCGTCCTCCGGCGATGCAGGCCAGGGCGGCGGGGATGACGGCTGTGGCTGCACCCAGGGCGGCTCCGGCTGGGGTGGCGCCTTCGTGCTGATCCCGCTGCTGGTGCTGCGACGACGCCGTCTTTAGCTCGAGGTCGGATCGGGCTACGCTGGCGGTCCTCCGTGGACCCCTATCTGCGCACGCCCGAGGTGATGGACTGCCGCGACCCCGCAACCGGGGAGCTGCTCGGCGAGGTCCCTCGTATGGGCGAGGACGATGTCGTCGCCGCGATTCACCGTGCCCGCTTTCTCCAACCACGGTGGGCCGGGCTCTCGACGCACAAACGACGCACGGTCCTGACCACCGTGCTCGACCGCGTGCTCGCCTCGCAAGACGAGCTGTGCCGAGTCGCGGCCCATGACAGCGGCGAGACGATGCTCGACGCGATGGTGCACGAGATCATCCCCACCGCGCGGGCACTGACCGCGATGCTGGACCGGGCTCGGCCCTCACGGCTGCCGTGGCGCAACGGACAAGCCCCCGCCGCCGGCCGTCACCAAAGCCCCGGCATTCTCGGCTTCTTCACGCCCGGCTACCTCCCGCTGCGCAACCTCTTGGTGCCGATCGCACCGGCCTTGCTCGAAGGCAGCGCGGTCGTGGTCAAGGTCTCCGATCGTGTCGCCTGGTCGGCAATGCAGTTCGCCAACCTGGTCCGGGACGTGTTGGCCGAACATGGACATGCCCGCGAGTTGGTCCAGCTCGTCACTGGAACCGTCGAAAGCGGAGAAGCCCTCGCGTCTGCCGGGCCCGACCGCATCACGTTCGTCGGCACCGCCGAGACGAGCCGGTCCGTCGCCGCCGCAGCGTCTACCTCGCTCACGCCCGTGTCCTACGGCATCGAGGTTTGCCGTCCCGTCGTCATCGGCAAACACGACGACCCCGACCACGCCCTTCAGCCGGCGATGCGACGCATCTTCGCCGCAGCGGGGCAGCTGCATGGCGGCGCGCCGATCGTCTACGTGCATCGCGACCACTACGACCGCTTCCTTCGCAAGGCGACACGCACCATCGCAAAGCTCGAGGTCGGCTCTCCGCTGAGCACCACCATCGACTGCGGGCCGCTCATCTCCCGCGCACGCGTCGAACCGCTGGAGCGCTTGCTCGACGACGCCGCCTCTCGTGGCGCCACGGTGCGGGTCGGGGGACACCGGCGCGACGATCTCGGCAGCTCGTTCTTTCAGCCCACCCTGATCACGGGGGTCGACAGCAGCATGCAGATCACGCAGGAGCGTCTGCTGGGACCGGTCATGGCGGTGTCGCCGTTCGAGTACCTCGATCAACTCCCCGCCCCACCCGCGTCGCCCAGCCCCTTCGCCAAGGAGATCGAGCGGGCGATGCGAGCGGTCCCGCTCTACCCCGCCCGTGATGCCACCTTTGCGTTTCTCGAGAGCGCGGCTCGGGCCGCGTTCGGCCGCGGCATGCGAGGACGAGCGTCGGCACTTGCAGGCGTGACACGGCATGGGCTTCTCGACCTGCGCGCCCGCGCGCTGTCACTCGCCGGTCGCGACTGAACGAACCGCCACGGTTGGGGTTGCCGCACCACAGCCGCGACCGCCGGCGCTTGTTACTCTCGTGACATGCGTCGTGCTGCGCTGCTGATCGCGCTGGCTGTTGGGGCCGGGTGCAAAGACGAGCCTCCTCCACCTGCCCCGCGCAAGGTGAAGAAGAAGGTCGACACCAACCGGATTCCCGCGCCCAACCACTCGCCGGAGGCGTTGATGGATCCCGGCAAACCCCGGCGAGTCTCCAACGCAGGGGAGATGGAAGCCGACCTCTCCGGCAAGCGGCAGCACTTCGTGTTCTTTCCGCGGGGCGGCAACGCTGCGGTGTACTACCCGGACAAGGACACCGCGTGGGTCAAGATTCAGGGCGCCCTCACCGACGAAGGCACCCCTTCACTCACCTTCACCCTCGACCCTCTGAATCTCGGCGAACTCGAGTTCCCCGCGACCTTCATCGCAGGCGAATCCAAGAAGGGTCAACCCACGCTCCAGGTCGAGTACGCGCTGAGCGACCTCGACCGTTGGTCGACGGACACGACCAGCGAGCGACCGATGCGTCTGACGCTCGAGTCGCTCGAAGGGCGCCGCCTCTCCGGCACATTCGAGGGCCAGCTTCCCCCCAAGGCCCCCAACGCGAACGATGCGATCGACATCGCCAAGGGAACGTTCGCCGTCGACCTCCGACTCACGGGCATCAAACGCAAACCCACAGCCAAGCCCGAGCCGGAGCCCAACGGGTCCGAGTGAAGCTCCCGCCCCAGCTCCTCGTCGCGACCCACAACCCCGGCAAGCTCGCCGAGTGGCGCTTGCTGCTGGAGCCGTGGGGGGTCGAACTCGTGACCCCCAAGGACCGAGGCCTGCCCGAGCCCGAAGAAACGCAGACGAGCTACCGCGGCAACGCGCGCCTCAAGGCGGTCGCAGCCGCGGCGCATACGGGCATGCCGGCCCTCGCCGACGACACCGGCTTCGAGGCGGATGCGCTGGACGGCGCACCCGGCGTGCTCACGGCGCCCTGGGCCGACGCGCACGGCGGGTATCCGGCCGCGCTTCAGCGGTTGATCGAGCAAGCCGGCGCAGGCACCCCTGCGCGGCTGGTGTGCGCGGTGGCGCTGAGCATGAACGACGACACGGTTGTCGCGCAGGCGTCGATCGAAGGAGTGGTGCGCGCCGAGCCCGTCGAAGCGCCCGGCTTTGCGGCGGTCCTCGATAGCGGAGCACGCCCCTGCCTCGTCGACGGTGTGCTCGCGCACCGACGCGCGGCGTTCGAACGACTCATTTCCCGATGAGCGCCAAGAACTCGCGGCGCGTCTCGGCGTTCTCGCGAAACACCCCGAGCATGCGCGAGGTGATCATGTTGACCCCGGGCTTGTGCACACCGCGGGTGGTCATGCATTGGTGCGCAGCTTCGATGACGACGGCGACACCTTCGGGCTCGAGCACGGAGTCGATCGCGTTGGCGATCTCGGCGGTGAGCTTCTCTTGAATCTGAAGCCGCTTCGCGTAGGCCTCGACCACGCGGGCCAGCTTGCTGATGCCGACGACACGACTGTTGGGCAGGTACGCCACGTGACAAACCCCGATGATCGGGACCATGTGGTGCTCGCAGTGGCTCTCGAGGCGAATGTCCTTGAGCACCACCAGCTCGTCGTAGCCCGCCGTCTCCTCGAACGTGCGGCTGAGGATCTCCACCGGGTCTTCGTCGTAGCCCGCGAAGAACTCCTCGTACGAGCGAACGACGCGATCCGGCGTGCCCAGCAGGCCTTCGCGCTCGGGGTCGTCCCCCGCCCACCGCAACAACGTGCGCACCGCCGCTTCGGCGTCTTCGCGGCTGGGGCGGTGTTTTTTGGCGTTTTGCCGGTGTTCTTCCGCCGCGGCGACCAAGGCGAGCGCTTTGTCGTTCATGTCGGTCCTTATAGCGGCTGGTGCATTTCTCGCAACGATCGCCCATTTGAAGGCTGAATTCGGGCATCCGCGGGACCACGCCCCTTTCTCCAGTCGGCGCGTAACACCGGCTACCATGGCGACGTGCCTTCGTCGTCGAGCGCCCCGCGAAGCCTCGAGCTCTCGCCCACGGCCACCGTGGGGCTGCTGCTGCTCTTCGCCGTGTCGGGGGGCTTGGGCTACCTGTGGAGCGGCGTCGGCGGGGCGTTCTTCGCTGGGCTCGGCGTGACGACGACCGCGGCCGTGGTCTGGTTCGTCCGCAAGATGCGAGCCCAGGATCGCACCCGCCTGGTCGAGTCGGCCCCGAACCTCACCGGGCTCGCCCCCGCACAAGCCCTCTCGGTGATGGGCGCGATGTCGGGTGGAGAGGGAGCGCTGTCGTTCAAGAGCGAGCTTCTCACCAAGCTCGAGGTCATCGACGAGACCCTCTCCGACGAGCCCGAAGCGGCCCTGAAGTCCCTCGACCCCCTCGTCAAGTCGCACCCTCGAAGCCCCGCCGTGCACCTACGCCGCGCCCGGGCACTCCTCGGCGCGGGCGACGAAGCGACGAGTGGCCACGCAGTGACGACCGCCCTTCGATGCGCCCTCGACGGCGGCATGAACCCGATGGCCGCGACGATCTTTGCAGAGTTCGAGTCCCACCGCGACACCCTGGACCTCGAGGACAGGCACCTTCGCATCCTGGGCAAGGCCCTCGCCCAACACGGCCACCCCGACGCAGCCGCCTGGTGCGAAGCCCAAACCAACTGACCTGCCGGCCCACCCATGGGCCACCCCCTCGAGCCGCACCGCAAGACCGCTGGGCATTTGACCTGGCACGGCCCTGGCAACGCCCAGTGCGTGCCATGGGAACAACCCCTCAACACGAAGCGCTTCGCGAGCTCTTCTCCGACTATGCACCCGAGTTGGCCCCGCTCATGGCCGAGGCTTTGGGCCTTGCCGTGTCCACCATCAGCCCGCTGGCCACCGAACAAACCCAGCCCACGGTCGAGCAACTCCTTCCCGACGTCGTGCTGGCGATCCCTGGCCACGAGGCCCCCGAGCACATCATCGTCGTCGAGGTACAGCTCAGGATCGACGAGCGGAAGTGGAGAAAGTGGCCCCAGTACATCGCCACCGCGCATGCGAGATATCGCTGTGCCGCCGACGTCCTGGTCGTGGCGCCGCACTCGGCGGTCGCAGCGTGGGCCCGCCGCGGGCGGACCTACGGCAGGGGCATGGCGCTTCATCCTTGTGTCCTGGGCAAGGTGGCACTTGCCACCCTCGACGGCGACGAGGTTCGGCGGGATCCGGTCCGTGCCGTCGCCGCCACCATCGCCAACCTTCACGCGCCGAACACTGCTCGGCATGCGCTCGAGACGTTCGAAGCCCTGGCCCAGTGGGACGGAGATCCGCGAGGCCGACTCAGTGATATGCTGGAAGCCGCCCTCCCACAGCACCTCCTGCAAGAGATCGAGGACCTGATGCGAACGGACAACTTCGAGTACAAGAGCGACTTTGCACGCAAGTACTACGCGAAAGGTCGCGAGGAAGGTCGCGAGGAGGGTGCGGTCAGTGGACAGGCGCGAACACTGCTGCTGGTGCTCGAGACACGGGAGCTGCCCGTGGACACCGAGAGCCGCGCCCGCATCCTTTCCGAGCGGGACCCGGCCCAGCTCGATGCGTGGACGCGGCGCGCCGTGACAGCAGCCACGGTCGCCGAGTTGTTCGAAGACTGACCCCTACGCCGGCGTCGCCGCGGGCGCGGGCGCAGGTGTTGGGGGCTGTGGTGCCGGCGCGGGTGGTGCGGGCTCGGGCGCGGCCACCGGCGGCTCTTCGGGGGGCTGCGGCGCAGTGGGAGCCTCGGGAGGCGCTGGCGGGGCGGGTTGCTCGGCCTTCAACACGGCGGGGACCGGCGCGGGAGCGACAGGCGCTGCCGGAGGTGGCGGTGGTGTGGCCTCGACCTTTTCCACCCGGCGCACGGTCTTGGTCACGTGACGACGGTTGCGACGTCGGTCACCGAGCGAAGGAATGGCCAAGGTCACCCCGGTGACGATGGAGAACCCTTCGTTCGAGAAGTCGGGCACGCCACCCAGCTTGCGACGCGCGCTCCACAGCTGCTGGACCTCCGCACTCAGCGTGATGTGGTTGGTGATGCGGGCCTCGAGGCCCGCGTGCAGCTCGAACCCGATGCGGGCGGACGCGTCGGTGATCGACGCCTCGTTGTGGCGGTCGTACTGAATGCGCAGCACATCGAAGCCGGCGCCGAGTCCCGCGAACGGACGCAGCGGGAAGTTGTCGAAGAAGTAGAAGTTACCGCCGAAGAACAGCGGCACCGTCATGTAGTTGAGGCTGCGCGCATCGCCATCGGCGAAACCGTCGCCCTTGGGGTTGAACGCGATGCGCCCTCCCGTATAGCCGGTCCGAAAGTAGCCGACGGCCCATGGATAGTCGCGACGGCCATCGGCCTCGAAGATGACGAGCCGCGTGTCGAACCCGCGGAGGTTGCCGCACCCTCGGGCCCGGCTGGGATCGAGACATGCTTGGGCCTGGTTGGAGGTCACACGCCATGCATGGTTGGTCGGACCCACGATGCGAAACGGCGACACCGTGGTGCCGATGAACAACCCGCCCCAGGTCTCGTCGCCGTGGGTGGAGACCTCGGTGGTCTCCACCACCTCGACCACTTCGCCGTCGTCGTTGCGAACCTTATCGGTCTCGTGCACTTCGATGTGCACCCCGTCGGACGCCTTTGCGTCAGCGCTCCAACCGAGTGCGGCGGCGGCCAACAGACCGGGAAGAACGACCGAGGGCGAAGCGAAGCGGGACATCGATGGGCCTTAGCCACGAGTGCCCACCCTGGGTTGACCGAAATCGATCTTTTTCAGGCCCGCCGACGACGTGCACGAGCCGCCGCCGCCTGAATCTGCGCATCGGGGTCGACCTCACCACGGGCCACGGCTGCTTCTTCGGCCTCTGCGAGGGGGCCAGCGCGGTTTCCAAGCGCGATCAATGCGTTACGCCGCAGCGCCCGCCGCGGGATTCGGCGGAGCGCGGTGTCGCGGACGAATGCCCGGTGCGGGCTGCTTCCCAGCTGCGCCAGCCGCTCGGGCTCGGCGGGGCGCGGACCCCCGGTGACATCGGGCAACCAGGCGCTGGCGGGCACCCGCGCGTCGCGGGTCTGTGAGGCGTTGTACGGGCAGACCTCCTGGCACACGTCACAGCCGGCGACCCATTCGCCCATGCGGTCGGCCAGCGCCTCATCGATCGGGGCGCGGTGCTCGATCGTCAGGTAGGAGATGCAGCGACGGGGGTCGAGTACGCCTGGAGCATCGAACGCTTGGGTGGGGCATGCGTCGAGGCAGCGCGTACAGGCCCCACAGGCGTCCCATCGGGCCTTGCGAAGCTCGGTGACCGCATCGGCGCCGCCCCACGATGCATCGGTGAGCACTGCGCCGAGCAAGACGTACGAACCCAAGCCGGGCGCGATCAGGCAGCCGTGTTTGCCCACGAACCCCAACCCCGCGAGCGCGGCCGCCGTTCGCTCGAGCAACGGCTTGGTGTCGACGCAGATGAGTGCCTGCGCACCCGGGACCTCCGTCTGCAACGCCTCGACCACGGTGTCGAGGCGCCCAAACATCACCGTGTGATAGTCAGCCGTTCGCGCATAACGGGCCACGCCGCTGCCGGACTCACCGCGGTAGGGCACGGCCACGACGAGCGCCGTCTTGGCGCCCTCCAGCATCTGGCTCGGATCCTTGCGGACCTCCGCAGTGCGGCGCATGAATCCCATTTCGCCCTCGAAGCCGGCTTCGAGGAATCGGTCCAGCGCTGCACGTGCGGACTCGAAGCCTTCGTGGTCGAGCCGGACCGCACCCAGACGCAGCAACCCGGCCTCCTCGGCACGTGCTGCGATGCGGTCCAATGCGGCGCGGCTCAGGTTCACTTGCGGATGCGCTCCAGCAGGTCCCACATGATGCGGGCCGTGGCGCCCCACACGGGAGGCTCGTGCACCGCGAACCGGTGCATTTCGTACTCGAAGCCCCGCCACACACCCCGGCCATCGCTGCTGTGCGCATCGGCGAGCTGAGACAGGTGAGGCGTGAGTACGGCCGCCACCTCGTCTTCGCTGGTGTTCTGCGGGGTCCAGGCGTCGGGCGCCCAGGCGACGAACGGCCAGATGCAGAAACCGGAGGGGGTCGGCACCGGCGCGAGCCTGCCGAGCACGTCCACACCGTCCACCGGAAGGCCGACCTCTTCGCCCGCCTCTCGCAGCGCTGTACCGACCAGCCCCGCGTCACCGTCGTCGGGCTTGCCACCCGGCAGAGCCACCTGACCGGCGTGATTGCGCATGCGACCCGCCCGCTCGATCAGCACCACCGCCGGATCGTCTTCGCGCGGGCCCTCACCGGGCATCAGCAACGCGACCACGGCCGCGTCCGCAAACGACGACGCATCCGAGAACCGCGGCCGCGGACTCCCGACGGCGTCGAGCTTGCTCGCAAAGCGCTCCGGAATCCGAACCACGCGGGACTCTATAGTGCATCCCCACCCACCCCGCGAGCGAGGACGTATCCCGAACCTTGAGGAGCGGCCACGGGCCGCGAGCGAGGGCGTAGCCCGACCTTGGAGGGGTGAAGCGAAGGGGGCTTCGCCCCCGCAGCGAGGGGAACCGAGAGGTTCCCCTCAATGACTAAACCGAGAAGGAACTGCCGCAGCCGCAGGAGCCGGTGCTCATCGGGTTGTTGAACTTGAACCCGGCGCCTTGGAGGCCCTCGACGTAGTCGATGTTGGTCCCCATCAAGTACATGTAGCTCATCTGGTCGGCGACCAGCTTCACGCCGTTGCTCTCGAACTCCATGTCTTCGGCGGCTTGCTCGTCGAAGTAGAGGTCGTACTGGAACCCGGCACAGCCGCCGCCGAGCACCTTCACGCGCAGCGCGTAGTGGGCCTCGATGTCCTCGGCGTCGCGAATCTCGGCAACCTTCGACGCGGCGACATCGGTGAGGGTCAGCCCGGCTTCCATTTCGGGAGCGGCTTCGGGAGCGGCGTCTTGGGCGGGTGCGGTCTCGGTGTTCATGGCGAACTCGGCGATTGGTGCGCTGAACCCGGGCGGGTCCAGAAGCTGACGTTGCGTCACTCTTTCGAGCGACCGGGGAAAAGATGCGACCTATGGGCCGCCACGTCAACGCCCCGTCTGGGCTGTGCCCCGTTTGACAGCGTGCGCGCGCATTTCCTACCGTCCAGCGGTGCCGTGAGCGGGCCTGGACGGGGCCTCGCGCGCACGGGAGACGTGTCCAGATGAAACGAACCGGCCTTTTCCTTGGGATTTCGCTCACGATCGCTCTCGGCGCCACCGCCTGCGACAGCCGCAGCGATGCGATGGCCCGCCAGGTCGACTCGGTCCAGGGCGACAAGAAAGAACGCGAGGCGCTGCCGGAGCAAGGCCCCTCGGACCCGATGCGCGACAAGCTGGAGCCGGTCCTGAGCAAGGTCTACCCGCTCAACCAGGTGCCCCGCATCGTGCAAGCCGACAGCGCGCCCGAAGACGGCACGAACTACGCGCTCGAGGCGGGCGTCGCCGCGGTGGTCAACGTCGCGCCCGGGCTGAGCCCCAAAGACAAGGTGCAGGCGATCGTCCGCGGTGTCGCCGAAGCCGACGCCTGGGCCTTCCGCAAGAATGCCCGCCGCGACTACGCGGACCTGGTGCACCGGGTCTTCCGCGGCTACGGCAAGGACCAGCGCGACCAGATCACCAAGCTCTACGCCGAGCTGCGCCTGCTGCAGTTCTTCAACAGCGAGGAAGCCGAAGCGGCCGTCGCTGCGCTGCCGTCCGACCTGCAAGGCCCCGTCCGCGAAATGCAGGTCTACTACACCACCAACAAGGAGAAGGTGTGGGAGGACTGGATGAACGTGAAGATGTACGCGCGACGCGTGGTGGCCGATGACGAGCCGTTCCGCAGCGTGCTTCGTGGCATCAAGAAGGAACTCGGCAAGGAAGAGCCCCCACCGCGCACCTGGGCCGACTCCATGGACCCCGCGTTCGCAGCGTGGGCCAAGCAGATCGAGAGCAACGAAGAGCTGCTCACCAAGATCACCAACATGAAGGAGCTGCGCGAGCGCCAGGAGTTCCTCAGCGACACACACTCGCTGTGGCTCATGGAGGGCTCGGACCGCATCCCCGAGAAGGCCAAGAAGCTCAAGATCGACAAGTCGACCGGGTTCGGTGTGCTGCGTGAGGACCTTGGCGGCGGCCACAACGAGCTCACGTTCGTGTTCTCCAAGAAGCTGGGCGGCGCCAAGCTCAAGAAGGCGTTCTTGCAGTCGGTCGTGTTCGGCCACCTGTTGCACGACTTCGGCATGCTGGCCACCGCCGGCTCCGACTGGGCCAAGCGCGATGCCGACAACGTCATCGACAGCCGCACCGCGATCGTGCCCGACGAGTACGATCCGCTCTACGCCAAGTGCGGATCCGGCGCGGCCGTGGACACGCTGATCAAGCACTACACCGGCACCTACAAGATCCTCGAAGGCATGTCCGGCGCCAAGGACGAGGAGGCCATCCTCAACACCGCCCACAAGTGCATCATCGCGGGCGCGGCCGGCAAGATTCACGTGCCCGCCAAGGGCGACGAGAAAGACGTCGAGGGCCCCGCTCCCGGCAGCCGACTGGCGTTGTTCCAGATGCTCGCGCGGTTCGAAAAGGTCGACGTCGACCTCGATGCAATGTCCGGCGACAAAGAGACCGCCGAGGACAAAGAGATCGCCGAGCAAGAAGCCCTGCTGAAGTCGCTCAGCAACAAGTGATGCACGAACGTGCATCCGCGGCCCGCCGTGGTAGCGTCATCCCTCGATGCGCTGCGCGGCGGGTTTGTTCGTGATGGGGCTGGCCGCATTGTCCACCGGCTGCGTCGATCGACTGATCGTCGAACGGGACAGCGGAGGTTCGGGCTCCGACAGCGCGACATCGTCGGGCTCCTCGACCGGGCCCATCTCGCGGGAGTCCGCCTCGTCGAGTTCCGATGTCAGCACCACCGAGCCCGCCGAGTGCACCGGGCCCGCCGACTGCCCGGACAACGCGACCTGCTTCGAGGGCGTCTGCGTGGGTAGCGGAACGCTGCGAATCTCCTTGTCCTGGGGGTACGTCAGCGACCTCGACCTGCATGTGCAGACGCCGACGGGCACGCATATCTCGTTCGAGAACCCCAATGCGGGTGGTGGAATCCTCGATGTCGACGACTGCGTAGGTGGGGACTGCATCGACAATGGAGGCACCCACGTGGAGAACATCTACTTTCCGATGCAGCCGCCGCTCGGGGAGTACCGGATCTGGGTCTACAACTTCGACGGTTTGAACGGTGGCCCGTTCGAAATCGAAGTCAGTGGAGCGGCCGAGACCACCTTCTCGGGCAACCTCCCAGCGTCCAACGTCGAGAGCCAGGTCTTCACGTTCGAAATCTGACGCCGCTGTCGTGACTCGGACAACCGCGTCACGGCGCGCGCAGACCGATCCCAGCAACTCCTCGGAATCACGAGATGCGAGGTAGGACATCACCTTGCATTGCCCACACTCATGCGATTGGCACGAGTGCTTGCGTGTTCCCTCCTACTCACCGCCTGCGAGCAAGAGTCCGCCGACGGCGACTCAGGCGAGGTGATCTGCTCCGACGACGGCTGTTTTCAGTCGTGCGTCCTCGAAGAAACACCCGAAGAAGCTGCGGGTGAGGTCTGCATCAGCCCTGCCGACGAACACGAATCGTGGGCGTGCCAGCTCGATTCGATCTGCGACGACCTAGTGCTCGATGGAAGCGCCGACCTCGACGCGGCGCGATGCGTGATCGCGGCACTGCGAGACCGCACGCCCGGTGCATTGCACGTGCAGCGCCAGGAGACCGGTTCCGACATCGAGTTCGACTTCTACATCCTCAGCGACGGCACCGCGTTGCTCGACGCCGAGGGCCCCGCCGGGAGCAGCTGCGCCGGTCGAGAGAAGAAGTCCTCGATGGGTGCGCTCGAGTTACGCGCGAGCGACGACGGGTTCTGGCAAGGATGCATCGATGCCACCAGCGACGCCGAGCTGATCGCGTGTCTTTTTACGGTCCCGTCCTCCGACGAGGCGTTCCTCACCGCGGGCATGCCGTGGCAAGCACCCACGTGCACCACCGCCGCGGCGAGCTGCGACGGCTGACTCCGACTCAGCCCCCGAGGGCAGGGAATGGGTTGGGTCGCTGCGCCCAGGCCTTGCTCTCTTGGGCGGCGATCGCTTGATCGAGCAGACATGCATCGAGTCGACGCCGAAGGTCGCCCTCGTCCATGTTCTGTCCGATGAAGACCAACTGCTGAGAACGGTCTCCATAGCGTTCGTGCCACTCCGGCTGCTGGTCGGGCCGCTCACCGTCGGGCTGCATCCAACGCTCGCGTGGAACCGCGGCCCACCACATGCCCATCGGCGCTACGTTGCTCACGCCTCCCGCTTGGGCCCACTCGTACGCCACGCGATGGTCCGCCTCGACCCAGAAGAACCCCTTGGATCGAAGCACGCCCTTCCACGTGTCGCCGTCGTGCAGAAAAGCCCACAGCTTGGCAGCGTCGAACGGCCGCGGGGTTCGATAGACGAAGCTCGAGATGCCGTACTCCTCGGTTTCCGGGGTGTGTTCTCCGGCCAGCTCGCGAATCCAGCCGGCAGAGTTCTCCGCTTTCTCGTAGTCGAACAACCCCGTGTCGAGCACCTGCTCAAGCGGCAGCTTGCCGTGGGTGGTCGGCACGAGCGTTGCCCCCGGGTTGAGCGCACGCACGATCGCCTCGAGCTCGCGGCGCTGCGAGTCGTTCACCAAGTCCATCTTGTTGAGCACGATGACGTCGGCAAACTCGACCTGATCGATCAGCAGGTCGGTGACCGTGCGCTGATCGTCCTCGCCCAGTGACTCGCCTCGCTCTTGCAGACCTTGGGCCGCGTTGTAGTCGCGCAAGAAGCTGGCCGCGTCGACCACCGTCACCATCGTGTCCAACCTCGCCACGTCCCCGAGACTCACCCCGTCTTCGTCCTCGAAGGTGAAGGTCTGGGCGACCGGAATGGGCTCGGAGATCCCGGTCGACTCGATGAGCAAATAGTCGAAACGACCGTCTTTGGCCAACCGAGACACCTCCTGCAGGAGGTCGTCGCGAAGCGTGCAACAGATGCAGCCGTTCGACATTTCGACCAGCTTCTCCTCCGTCCTCGAGAGCTCGGCGCCGCCTCGCTCGACGAGCGCCGCGTCGATGTTGACCTCGCTCATGTCGTTGACGATGACGGCGACACGTCGACCCTCGCGATTGTTGAGGACCTGGTTGAGCAACGTGGTCTTTCCAGCGCCGAGAAAGCCCGACAGCACGGTCACGGGTAGGCGTTGCGCGGCCTGGGGCGAGTTCTCTTGCATGGGCACCGTTCGCCGAGTTTGGCGGCGGCCATCGTACGACGGCGGGTTGCAAATGCAAGGGCGTTGCGTTTAATTGCTCGACTCGGGGTTGACGAGCGGCAACCGCGACACAGACTCCACGCCGCCGTGACCTCGCTCCAAGCCCACCCCGATCTCACTCCTGACGACATTCGCCGGCTCGAGGCCAAGCTCGAGGCCGAGCGCACCGCGATCATGGCGCGCACGAAGGCCCGCGCTGCGGAGGCACTCGGTGAACGCATTCGCATGCCCGACGAGGCGGATCAGGCGTCGGCCGCGGAGGCACAGACGTTCGAGCTGAAGCTCGCCAACAAGGACCGCAAGCTGCTCAACCTCATCGAACACGCGATCGACAAGATGCGCCGTGGCGAGTACGGCTTGTGCGAAGGCACCGACGAGCCGATCGAGCTACGACGCCTCGAAGCCCGGCCGTGGGCCCGCTTCAGCGTCGCGCACAAGGAAGCGCTCGAAAAGGACCGAGCGATGCATGTCGGCTGAGATCAGCCTGCCGGGCTGCCCGACTGGCTGAGCGCGAATCCGGTCATGTCGCTGTAGGTGTACGGGTTGGTCAAGCCCGTGAACGTGTCGTAGGTGCCGGTGGCGGGGTCGACCCTCCACGCCTCTGCGCCCTGCGACACGGCCCAAACATAGCCCTCGAAGTCGATGCTGATGCCCTTGGCGTAGCCGGGGATGGCGAAGTCCTGCACCACGGCCATCGTGTCGGTGTCGACACCGAGCAGCCGACTGCCCGAGCCTGCGACCCACAGGATGTCGTTGGCGTCGACCATGCAGCCACCGCCCTGTGAGCCCACCGAGACCGAGTCCCAGGTTTCGCTGACCGGGTTGAAGCGCGCGAGTTGGCTCTGACATGTCCACGCCCGACCTTGCGGGTCGACGGTCATGCCGTAGCCGGAGGGCGCCGGCCACTGCTGCATGCTCATGTCGGCGATGTTGACCTTGAACAGCACCTGGCCGCTGAGCATGCTGCCCCAGAAGTTGCCGTCACCGTCGACGGCACCGCCGTAGACACCATAGGTGTTGGCCGGCTGGGTGGTGGGCACCGTGGCTTCGACGACCCCGGTTTCCCCGTCGAGCAGCAGGATCTCGATGTTGGCGTTGGACGCGGTTGCACCCGCGGTCCACAGCTTGGTGTTTTCGTAGCGACAGCTGCCCGTGGAGAACGAGCCTTGCGTCCACGCGACGGGGCGCTGGGTGCTGTAGGCGAAGGGCGTGTGCCAGGCGACGCAGCCGTCTTGCCATGCTTTGACGTCGGCGGGCCCGGTGGAGGTGTTGGCGGGATCGGGGCACTCGTCGAGGCGCGCGCGAATCATCGTGACGCCGCCGCTTCGGTTGGCCACGGCCATGTCACCGTTGAGGTTGACCGAGGTTCGCGACGGGCTGCCCGAGCCGTCGGCACGCACGAGGTAGCGCCCTTCTTCGACCAGGGTCTGGGTATTGATCTTGGAGACGGTGCCTTCGGGGCTGTTGGCGACCCAGATGTACGAGAAGTCGGTGCCCAGGCCGCTGCCGCTGCCGCCCGAGCCCGCTGCCCCGCAGCTGAGGTTGACGTCGGGCACGCCACCGATGTCGAACTTGATCGAGCCGTCGGAGTTGCCCGAGTTCCCGGAGTTGCCCGAGTTGCTGTCGCCCTCGGTCCCGCTGTCGGTCTCCCCGTCGGTGTCGCTTCCACCGCTCATGCCCTCGGTGATGGTGGTGACAAGCGAGCCGGCACCGGCTCCTGCTTCGTCATCACCTGCGCCGGCACCGCCACAGGCGGTCCCCAAAACGGTCAGTCCCAAAATCCAAGAACGATTCATCATCCCGGTCCCCGGCGGACAGGATGGCAGTCGCGGCGTTCGAGCACAAACGCTCGACCGGATCGGGGGTCATTCCCCCGCGGTACACGGGAATCTCCGTGTGTACGTGCCGTCCCTACCTCGGCTCCCGCTGATCGCGCGAGAAGGGATGGACGTAGAGGACACCCCCTTTGATGACGCCCACCGGCCGCTCGAGCCGGGTGATGTCCGACAGCGGATCGCCTTCGACGATGACCAGATCGGCCATCGCTCCCTCGGCGATCGTGCCGACGTCACGAACGCCCAACAGCTCCGCCGCGCGTGTAGTCCCCGATACGATCGCGTCCATCTCCGACATGCCGGCCTCGACCATCAACGTGAACTCGTGGCCGTTGGTGCCATGGGCAAACACGCCGGCGTCGCTCCCCAACGCGATCGGCACACCGGCATCGTGCGCCTTGGCGAAGCTCTCGCGCATGCGCGGTGCAATGGCGCGGGCCTTGGCCGCCGATGCTTCCGACAACGTGCCCGCGTCGGCCGCCCGCAGGACGTGTTCACCCGCGCTGAGCGTCGGCACCAACACGGTGCCCCGCGCTTTCATCAGCGCAATGGTGGTCTCGTCGAGCAGGCTGCCGTGCTCGACGCTGTGCACACCTGCCTCCACTGCTTCGCGAATGCCCTGCGTGCCGTGGGCATGGGCGGCCACGCGGAGGTTTGCCCGGCTCGCCTCGTCGACCGCCGCCCGCAACTCGGCGGGGGTCATTTGCGCCGCACCGGGCGAGTCTCCCGACGACATCACGCCCGCCGTCGCACAAACCTTGATGACGTCGGCGCCGTGTTTGATCTGGTAGCGGACCGCCTTGCGCACCTCGTCCGGCGAGTCGGCCACACCGGCGCGATGGTCCTGCAGCGCGGGCAACACCTCCGGTTGATAGCCGTGTGTGTCGTCGCAGTGCCCGCCCGTGATCGTGATCGCATAGTTGGCGACGAGCATGCGAGGGCCAGGCACCGTGCCCGCGTCGATCGCATCTCGCAGCGCGCGGTCGGCAAAGGTCCCGCCCACGTTGCGCACGGTCGTGAACCCGGCTTGCAACGTGGCCCATGCGTTTGCGGTGCCGCGCAGCGCTCGGTCGGCGTCGTGTTCCTGCATCTCCCGCACCACGCCCTGGGCGTAGTTGGGCGGCGGGGTGAACGTCATGTGCACATGCGCATCGATGAAGCCCGGTAGCAGCGTGTACCCCTCCAGCTCCAGCACTTCGGTGCCTTCGCTGGGCACGAGGTGCTCACCGACGTTGGCGATGCGACCGCCTTGCACAAACACGTCCATGCCCGCGCGCGGTGGAGCGCCCGTCCCGTCGATCAACACGACGTCACGCAACAGCAACGGGGCGGCGTCCGAGGACGGAGGCGGCCCGGACTCAGTGGCCGCAGCCGCCGAACGCAGCGGCAACGATGTGGTCGGCACGGCCGTCGCGGACGGTGCCTGAGCACACGCCGACAGGACCGCAACGCCGAGCAGCCACACGCGCATGGCCGGACTGTCTCACATCCTCCTCACTTCAGCGCGGACGCGTGGCGAACGCTTCGCCGAAGGCACCGAAGCGAGTGGGCTGGCGGGCCAAGAACGCGTTGGCGCCCGAGCGCATCTGGGCCGACTGCTCACCGGTGAAGCCGAGCATGTTGCCACGTCGGCAGCTGCACATGATGTTGGTCGAGCCCTTGCTGTGGGCGAGCCCGAACAGGTGGCCCAGCTCGTGGGCGAAGGTGGTGTTGGGCGCTCCGTCGGTGACCACGACATACTCTCGCTGTCGCAGGTCTCGACGGATGCCCCGGTAGCGCCAGTGCAACCCCCGGACGCGGCGACGCATTCGCCGACGACGGGGCTTGTCCAGCTCTTCGATGACGAAGACGTGAATGGTGCCGTCGCTCGGGGCGTAGCCGGCGAGTCGCCGGCGTTGCTGAGCGCGGGTCACGGCTCGCCATCCTCGCGGAAGATGTCGAACGGAGTGCACGTAGACCTCGATGCCCGCTTGGGACAGGGCCCGGTTGGCGCGCAACACCCACTGGGTGACGCGGGCCCGCGATGCGACGGGGTCGCCGGCGTCGGTTGCGACGTGCACGGTGAGCGGAATGCGAATGAGCGCTCGGCTGGTGCGCTGCGTCCACTGGTTGGCTTCGCGTTGGACGCTGGGTACGACCTTGCGGCCACGCGCGTGCGCTTCGGGTTGGGGCAGAAGCGAGAACGCGGCCCCCGCCACCAACATCGTGGTGGCCCAGCGCGAAACCCTCGACTTCATGTCCTGAACACCGCTCAAACCCGTGTTTTCATTGTGAGGCAAAAGACCAACCTTCGCAAAGAGGGGATGGGTCCACATCACAATTTCAGGGGCCCGTGTTGGTTGCGCGCGGGCGAAGTCGGCGCGTCCCTCGGGGGTGTTGGGGTGATCTGCCACGTTCGCGGGTGATGGGCGCCGCCGAACGGGTCGTTCTGTACTACGCTGTCGGCTGATGTTCGGATCGTCGAGCCAGCCAGAGATCGACTTTCTTCCCGAAGACGACGCGCGGGCCTGGGTTGCCGACGGCCTGATGTCGGTCGCAGCCCGCATCGGGGAGCCCGCTTCGGCGCCGCAGTTGTTCAGCCGCTCCAAGCCGCCTCGCGATCCCGACGACCTGTTCGAGATGATGTGCGACGTGCAAGCACAAGTCGGCCAGAGCGACGTCGACTTCGGCTTGGTCGACATGGTGGACAAGGCACCCGAGGTTCCGCCCGGGTTCGTCCCGCTGGGCAACCCCACCGGGCAGCTCATGCACACCTTTCGCCGCAACGACGAGTACGTGACCGTCGTCGCGCCCACCTTGTTCCGCAAGGCCGAGCTCTTGTTCGCCAGCGCGGCACGCGAGCTGGGGCGCATCGCGCTCGCGATCTCGGGCGGGCATCAAATGGAACCGAAGGACTTCGAATCCGAGGCCGAGCTTGCCGCGATCGCGGTGGGCATGGGCGTGTGGGTCGCCAACGGTTCCTACGTGTTTCAGAACTCGTGCTGCGGAGGCGGCTGCGGCATCGACTTCCGCAGTCTCCGCACCGGCCTCTCGATGCCCGAGGCGTGTTTCGCAACCGCCCTCGACGGCCACCGGAAGGGCCTTTCGCGGCGTAGCCTGGCCAAGCACCTCGAGAGCAACCAGAAGGCGGCCTTCAAGCGCAGTTGGGGCCACATCGCCAAGGCGCCCGAGCTCAAGGCGCTCGGCAGCGGCGCGGCCGTGGGTGCGATCGCCTGAGCGCGCCGATGCAACGCCTCCGCACTGGCGTGACCGTCGGCGCACTGCTGGTCTTGGGTTGCGCGACACCGCAAGGCCCGACAACCGAGCCGAGCGCATCACCCATTGCTTCGGCCCCCACCGGATGCCCCTCGGAGCTTCCTGCAGCGTGGATCTTGTGCGAGGACTTCGAAGGCACACCGCGATGGGGTGACTTCTGGACACGAGAGGGTGCCATGGCCGTGGAAGCCGGCCCCGCATCGTCGGGGACCCGCTCGCTCCGCATTCGGCACAACGAAGGACAATACGGGTCCGGCATGGCCGACCTTCGTTTCGGTGCGGGGCCCGAAGGCGGCACCGTCTACGATCCCCAAGGGGAGTACCGCGAAGTCTGGGTTCGCTTCTTCTTGCGCACCCACGAAGACTGGCCGAAGGGCAGAGGCATCTCCGAAGGCGTGGAGGTGATGAGCATCGTCGGCGACAACCGCTCCATTGCCGTCGACGCGTCGATCTACGCGCCGGACACCGCACAGGCGCGCTTCCTCCCGTGGAGCTGCGTGCACGACTCCGAACTGCGTTGTTCGGGCGGCAACCAGGATTGGTTCGGCAACCGTGACCTTCGCCCGCTCGCCGAAGCGATGGGACAAAGCGCGCTGTATGGCGACGAGCGGGCGGGGCAGTGGCAATGCCACGAAATGCACGTGCGGCTCGACGACCCCGGCCAGGCCAACGGCGTGCTCGAGTTCTGGGCCGACGGCCAACTCGAGGTTTCGCTGGAAGGCCTCGAGTACGTGGGCGCATGGGATGGCGCCGGCCTCAACAACGTGCGATTCGGGTCGTTTTGGAAGGACCAGGTCGGGCTCGACCACCACATCGACGACGTCGTCGTGTCCACGGCCCCGATCGGGTGCCCGTAGCGCGCCTACTGAAGCGTGCAGTCGACGGGGTCGAAGCGCAGATCGATCGCGGGGTCTAGGGTGTCGGTGGCGACCACCCCGGGGGTGTCGAGCAATGCGGACGCGGCCCTCGCCTCTCGGCGGCGCCAGGCCGCGACCTCGAGCATGTCGCGGACGAACCCCTCGGGGTCCCGCGCTGCGGCTCGGTCGGCGCATGCCTTCACGAACCGCTCGGCGCGATCGCGATGAGCTTCACTTTGGTCGCGCGCAGCCAAGGCGCTTCGCAACGTGGCAGCGGCTTCGCCCTGCACTCCTTCGAGTGCCGCGTAGAACGCGTTGCGAACCCGGCCGGCGGTGGGCTCGGTGGCTGTGGCAGAGCGGGCGCCCGCTAGACCACGCTCCGGCACCACGGGGCTGCACGTCGCACACTCCTGCTCGATCGCCGCATTGACGCACGCCTGATCCCACGCGTTGTCGCAGCAGTAGGCGTCGGCCTCGCAGACGCATTCCATCACGCCGTCGTCGTCACAGCCCTCGGCCTCGTGAGCGATGCAGCAGCTGTGCGTGGAAACCGTGTCGTCGGGTGGTGGTGTCGTGCCGCCCAAGGCGTCGAACGTCGGCGCGTGGTCGAGCAATGCACACCTCGGGAGCGAGTAGACCGGCGCCGTGAAGTCGACCGAGAGCACGTCGAGCACGAACTCCTCGTCGACGATGCCGCGCTCGATCAGGGCTTCGATGTAGGCCACGTCGGCCGCGGCACGCTCGACGAACGTGAAGCCGAACAGCGTGTCGCGCGGACCAACCAAGCCCTCGATGTGGCTGCCCACCTCGCCAAGCGCCGCAATGTAGGCCGCTTCGTCGATCTCCACCGCGCCTTGGGGTCGGAGCATCGGGTCGACGAAGAACGAGCTCGGCACCCGCTGCACTACGCCGCGCGACTCGAAGGTGCCCGCGCTCTGGAGGTTGAGCGACGAACCGCAGAACAGCGGCTCCAACAACGCGCGTGTGGACCCACCGTGCAGGTCGGTCCGTGCCGGGTCGGCCAGGGTTCGAATCCGCGTGCGACTCCACTGGGCGTTGCCGGCCTGCACGACCTCTGAAAGCTCGGCGCCCATGCTGCGAGCCCCCAACTCGGAGAAGCGGTCGACCACGCCTCCGGCCCCCACCGTGCGGACCTCGGCGCTCTCCCAATGCAGCCACGGCGCGTCGAGCTCTCGCATCACGAGCCCGCCATCGGTATGGCAGGCCGCGCACGCCGACTCTGCGTTCGGGGTGATCTGGTCGAAGGAGTTGCCGTGAAAGACCCACTCGGCGCCTTCGCCCTCCCCCTGCAGCGCGTAGAAGTTGTAGGTCGCGCTGACGCGATCGAAGGCCATGACCTGCACCGGCTCGGGCAACGCCGGGTTGTCGGCGTCGATGGAGGGCGTGGTGAACAAGAGCTCGTACGGCAGTCTGCGACGACACTGTCGGCTCACCACCGCTCGCACTACGTCCGGCTTTTCGAGCAGCTGTGCGCGCTCGGACACGATGCGACCGAGCATGCCCGTACGTGGGTCGCCTTCACATCGGTCGCTGTCCTCGAGGCGCAGCTTGGCCACCATCTCCGCCAGCGAGCGCGGGCACTCGCCGGGTCGCTTGAGCACGATCTGCGCAAACGGGTCGCCAAGGCCATCGAGCACCGTTGCGTCGAGAGGGCGTCCGGCGGCGTCCAACACGTTCTGGCAGGCGAACATGTCGGGGTCGGGGTTGTCGCACCCGTCGGTGTCGCACGCGAGACCTCCGTCGGCGATCCGCCCCATGTCGTCCCCGCAACCGAGCAGCGCCACGCCGAGCACGGCAAGGGGAGCGACTCGATGCTGCCAGGCGGTCAACGCCGCAACCCTACGGCTGCCGGGACATCGCTTCAACTGCTGAATGGCGACGGCGACGAAAGCCGAACATGAGCCCCAGCATGAGGACCGCGGACCCGAACGAGGGCGCTCCTGCCGTGCAGCCGCAGCCGTCACCACTCCCATCGGCAGCGGCGCCATCGGTGTCGGTGTCCGTGTCGGGGGTTCCAGTCGAGGTGCCCTGGGGAGCATCTCCGGAGGTCGAGCTGTCTGCACCGCCCGTGCCTCCACCGACGTCGCATCCCTCGGGATCGCAAGGAAACGCATCGACGACGTACAGCGCGCCTTCGGGCGTCTCGAGCAAGAACACCTCGTCGCGCATCGGTGGTCCTTCGACAACGTCGTCGAGCACGTGCGCGGGCCACTCCTGCACGTCGTCGACACCCAGGCCCCAGGCCTCGAGCACGGCCTCGGACTCGACCCGGCGCTTGAAGCCCGGGTCCATCCACCACAGTGTGTCGTCGCCAACCGCCCTCACCACCACCGGTTCGACCGGAAACGCTTCGCCCTTGGGCAGCGCATCGACGATGGAGTTGTCGGCCGGCGATGCATCCCAGAACGGAGACAGGCCCCACGCTGCCACCACCTCGGGGCCTGCGAGCAGTCGCAGCTCTCCGTCGGGAATCATGGGCGGCGGACAGGTGAACGCGGGCGGAGTCTCGGTTTCGATTTCGACGCCTGCGATGTCCTCGGACCCGAGCGAGAACAGCTTGACCTGATGTTCCTCCCCGTCGCGAAGGGACCGGGGCACCTCGAGCGTGAAGCCGTGCTCGCACGAGCCGAGCAGGTCGCACAACGACTCTCGGTACTCGTCGGCCACGATCTCGACCCCGACCGAACCCAGCACCGTGGGCGCGCCGTCGAAGTACACCTGCACCGTGAGCGACTCGTCGGGATTGGTCTCGTCGTGCACCCAGCCCACGATGGCCGAGCACTCGTCGATGGCGGCATCGCCGAGCACGTCTCCGCCGATGCCCAGCAGTTCTTTGTAGCTCTCGACGAGAGACATGTATGGGGACACGAAGACGAACCCCACGCCGGCCACGTCTTGGCGAATGTTGAAGTGCAGGTGGTACGTGGTCGGCGTTCCGCCAAACTCGTTGTCGGCGAGGTTGATGCGCTCTCCCCTCTCGAGCGCCTGACCGTTGCTGACCACGTTGCCCGACCCGTGCAGATAGTCGAAACGCGTGCCGCCAGCGGACGTCACGTAGACGGAGTAGCTGCCGACGTTGGTCACGGTGCCGGCTTCGGACGACACCTGCCAGTGCACGCCCGGGTCGCACGTGGCGGGACGAATGTCTTGGCCTTGGTGGCCGACACCCGAGGGGCACAGCGGCATGTCCCAGCTGCGAGTCTCGCAGTAGTTGTCACGCCACGGGTAGCTGTAGTTTTCGACGTCGCACTGGCTGCCCCCTGGACCCGAGCCGCCGCCGTGGCCCCAAACTTGGGAGTTGGGAAACGACGGGCCGACCTCCAGCGGGTACCGCATGCCCGGGGCGTAGACCGTGTAGTCGGCCGCGCCCGCGCCGGAACCTTCGATCAAGTCTCCGGGCTCGAAGTAGGAAAACTCGCCGACCCCACCTGCGCTGGCAGGTGCGGGTGTGAGCAGGATCGCCGCGACGCACAAGCGCTTCATCGGGCGGCCTCCCGCGGGCCGACATAGGCCAGGCCTTCGGCGAGCGCCAGCGCGGTCGCGCCGTCTTGGCACTGCGGCATCGTGGGGCTCTCGCATTCGAGTCCGAGATCGTAGGCGACGCCGTGTTCGATCCACGTGACCGACCAGATCGTTTCGTTCTGCGTGACGAATGCCTCGCTGTCGCGCACACGTTCGTTGCCCGAGAACGGCGTGACGTGGGGATACACGCGCGCTTCTCCGCTCGCGTTGAGCGTGACCGTGAGTCCGTCGTGCCGTGCCCACGTCGCGTACCAGCGCTCGCTCGGCATGACCGCCGTGGTGGCCGCAAACTCGGGGCGGGTCGAGACGAGCACGGGCAATGTCGCGCGCTCCAGCGCATCGAGAGCCTCGGTCGACATTGCCTCGAGGACGGCGGCATCGATCGCGTCATCGGAAGGCCACTGCGCGACCCGGCGAACGCGTTCCCCTCCGACCAACGTTCCGCGCCGCGGAACACGGTTGCTGCGGAGTGCCTCGGACGCAACCGAGCGCTCGTGACTGGGTGCCACGGCCTCGTCCACGGACCCACACCCCAGCACCACCAGGCTGCCCACGAAGAACGCTCGTCTCATGCCGACTTTGCTGAAGTGCAAAACAAAGCTCCCGAGGTTCCCCATCCCGGCTCCTGTGCAACTATACGGCATGCGATTCGCGGTGTTGGCGACCCTCGCAGGCGTGGGAGCCTGTGCGCGGCCCAACCCCCTGTATGGCGGAGTGGAGCGCGACACCGGCGACGTCTCGACATCCGGACCCTCCGGCACACGCGGTGGCGGTGACACCACGGTAAGCGCGACGACGCGCGAAACCGAAGACGGCACCGGGGCCTCGGAGTCGACAACCTCCGCCGAGTCGACCACCGAGCACGACACGAGCTCCAGCGCCGATCCCCCCGACGACACGGGAACAGTCACGATGCCCAGCAACCTGCTGTGGGTGTCGGCACCGGTGATGGGCGACTGGGACAACGGCGACAACCCCTGCGTGCAAGCGCTGGCCAACACCGATGCGATCTGCGAAAGCATGCCCGTCCCCCTCGTGGGTCGTTCGGATCTGCCGGCCGCCGATCTACCCGATGCGCACGACTTCCTCGGTGAGGGGCCGTTCTTCGCGGCCGCCAGCGGAACGTTGGTTCTGCACGACTTCGACGACCTCGTGGAGGGACACGTCGAACCGGAGTTCGTCGGAGCCTTGGGGCTGCCCAACGATGCCATCGGCCTGTATGCGTGGCGGGGGCCGATCGACCAAGGGCCCGCCAGCAGCTGTGAAGACTGGACCGACCCCGTGCCCAACGGTTCGTTCTGGTTGTTCCAGCGGGACTCGAACGAAATCAGTCTGGACGGACAAGCGCCGTGCATCAGCGAACTCCGGCTGCTGTGCGCGTGTGCTGCCCCGCCCTGACGCTGCGGTTTTGTGGTACGCCAATCGCCGATGAGTGGCATCAAGAGCGTTTCGACGGAGTCTCGTGTTTTCGATCCGCCCGCGGAGTTTGCCTCCAAGGCCCGCGTCGGTTCGCGCGAAGCCTATCAAGCGCTCTACGACCGCAGCATCGCCGACCCCGAGGGGTTCTGGCGTGAGCAGGCCGAGCCGCTGCACTTCTTCACACCGCCCACATCGATCTGCCAGTGGGAGGCTCCCAAGGCACGATGGTTCGACGGCGGCACGACCAATATCGCCTACAACTGCCTCGACCGGCACATCGCCGCAGGCAACGGAGACCGCACCGCCTTCATCTGGGAGGGTGAGGACGGCGAGGTTCGCAAGTACTCCTACGCCGAGGCGTTGCGTGAGACCAACAAGGTCGCCGGAGCGTTGCGCGAGCTGGGCATCGAAAAAGGCGACCGCGTCATCATCTACATGGGCATGGTGCCCGAAGCCGCGTTCGCGATGCTGGCGTGCGTGCGCATCGGTGCGATTCACTCGGTGATCTTCGGCGGGTTTGCGGCCGACGCGGTGCGCGACCGCGTCAACGATGCCGACGCCAAGGCCGTGCTCACCCAAGACGGCGCGTTCCGACGTGGCAAGGTCGTCCCACTCAAGGAGAACGTCGACAAGGCGCTCGAGCAGTGCCCCGGCGTCACCGCCTCGCTGGTGCTTCGGCGTACGGGCAACGAGGTCGTGATGAAGGAGGGCCGCGACCACGACTGGGCGTCGTTGGTGGCCAAGCAGTCCGAAGAGCTCGAGGCCGAGCACCTCGATTCGGAGCACCCGTCGTTCATCCTCTACACCTCGGGCACCACCGGCAAGCCCAAGGGCGTGATGCACACGACCGCCGGCTACATGGTGGGGACGTACGTCACGTCGAAGTACGTCTTCGACCTGCGCGAAGACGACGTCTACTGGTGCACCGCCGATGTCGGCTGGATCACCGGGCACAGCTACATCGTCTACGGGCCGCTGGCCAACGGAGCCACGGTGGTGATGTACGAGGGCGCCCCCAACCATCCGGGACAAGACCGGTTCTGGGAGCTGATCGCCAAGCACAAAGTCACGATCTTCTACACCGCCCCCACCGCCATTCGAGCGTTCATCAAATGGGGCGATGAGCATGTGCTCAAACACGACCTGTCCAGCTTGCGGTTGCTGGGCACCGTCGGCGAGCCGATCAACCCCGAAGCCTGGATCTGGTACCGCGACGTGATCGGCAAGCAACGCTGCCCGATCGTCGATACGTGGTGGCAGACCGAAACCGGCGCAATGATGATGACGCCCCTGCCCGGCGCCATCCCGGCCGTGCCCGGCTCCTGCACGGTGCCCTTCTTCGGCGTGTCCCCCAAGATCCTCCGCGAGGACGGCACCGAGGCCGACGCCAACGAAGGCGGCTACCTCGTGATCGACAAGCCGTGGCCTTCCATGCTGCGCACGATCTGGGGCAACGAAGAACGCTTTCGCGCGGCCTACTTCTCCAAGTTCGAGGGCAAGTACTTCACCGGCGACGGCGCCCGCAAAGACGAAAACGGCAACTTCTGGGTGATGGGCCGCGTCGACGACGTGCTCAACGTCTCGGGACACCGCCTGGGTACCGCCGAGATCGAGAGCGCACTCGTGGCGCACGAGCACGTGGCCGAAGCTGCGGTCTGCGGCCGCCCCGACGAACTCACCGGCCAAGCGATCGTCGCCTTCGTCACCATCAAGCAGGGCGTCACACCCAGCCAAGAACTCGCCACCGAGCTCCGAGACTTCGTCGCCGGCGAAATCGGCAAGTTCGCCAAACCTCAGGCGGTCCGCTTCGCGGACGCACTGCCCAAGACCCGCAGCGGCAAGATCATGCGCCGCTTGCTCGGCGAACTCGCCCGCGGCGAAGCCCCCAAGGGCGACATGACCACACTCGAAGACATCTCGGTCATCGCCAAACTCCGCGGCGAAGACTGACGAGCTGGGGCTAGTCGAGCTCTTCGCGGAGCGCTTCGAGTGCTTCGCGGAGGGCCTTTCCATCGCCGGTCAAGCCGGACAGACTCGGCAGCGTGTCGTCGATGAGCTGCCGGGCTTCGTCCGGGGTGGCGAGCCGGGCCAGGCCGAGGTTGGCTCGGGCCCGCTGCACGGGACTCGGTGGGTTGCCGGCCTCTGCGGATGCGGCGCTGGCTTCGTAGTGTTTTCGAGCGGTGGCGATGTCACCGGCCTTCAGCGCGATGTCGGCTCGGGTCGCGTGGGCTCGATGAGCGCCCGCGTCTGGTTGCGGATTGCCACTGCGGGCGGCGAGCGCCTGGTCGGCCCACCGCGTCGCTGCGTCGAGGTCTCCACGGTGCACGGCGAGCCGGGCGAGCCGTTCGAGGTGATTGGCCGCCCATGGGCTGTCGGCCTCGAGGGTTGTCTCTTCGGCGAGCGCGGTCTCGAACGCGGTCTGTGCTTCGTCGAGGCGGCCGAGCCCGAGCAGCGCCTCACCACGATGCCCGTGCTCGTCGGGAAAGTGCTTGGTGCCGATCTCCTCGTGCAGTGCGATCGCCTCATCGCAAAGCGCCAGCGCCTCTTGGTATTCGCGGTCGGCCAACGCGATACGCGCTCGCAGCCGAATGGAACTCGCGACCATGCGATGTTTCGGGCCCAGCACTTTGGCGAACATGGCCTGCGCCCGCTGGGCAAACTCCGCCGCCGACTCCAACGCGCCCTGTTTCATCTCGATGAGCGCAACCGATGCCAGCGCACTGGCGAGCAAGTCGTGGCCATCCGGAAAGGCGGAGGAGAGGTCCTCGATGGATCGCTTCAGCAACGCTCGCGCCTCATCGAACTCGGCGACCATTTGCAGACTGAGCCCGAGGTTGCCCGCCGCTTCGGCAGTCGCGGGGTGGTGGGGCCCGTAGGTCGCCTCCATGCCCGCAAATACGCGTCTTTCCAAGACGATGCTCTCCTCGACTTTTCCCGAGATCGCCAGGCTCGTGGCCAGTCGGCCCTGCAGATCGAGGCGCGTGGTGGCGGGCTGTTCGGCAGCTGCGTCGAACTGCGTGAGCGCCCGTTCGGCCAACTCGATGCAGCCCTCGGCCTGCGAACGACACGCAAACTCGCCTTCGAGCGAGGTCAACTGCCACCCGTGTTTTCCACGGGTGCCGAGCCGGTCGACCGCAGCTCTGGCCCGGTCACGCCACGCGACGGCGTCCTCGGCCCGCATCATGACGGGGCCGAGAATGTCGAACGCCCCGATCGCCGCCCCGGCCAACACGGAGTCGTGTTTGGCCCGCAACGCCTGCTCGAACGCATCCTCGTACGACTTTGCGGCGTCTTCATAGCGCCCCTGGTCTGCGGCGAGGTCTGCCTGCAGCTGGCCGACCTCGGCGTGCAGCGGTGCATACCGGACGGGCTCGATCGAACGAGCGAGGGCTGCGATGCGCTCGGCGACTTCACCACCCTTTCCCGCATCGATCAGCGCGCCGATGCGAGCGCTCTCTTCCCGCATCGCCTCCACCACCTGGACCTCATCGGGCTCGATCGCGGGCAACTCCGCGAGGCGCTCGAGGTTGGTACACGCGGCGAGCGATGGCAGGCCGGACACGAGGCTGACCGAGTTGCGAACCGTGCGCTCGCTGCCCTCCGCAAACAGATCGGTCGTCGCAGCGAACGTCGCCGCGGCCTTGCGGTAGCAGGCCTCGCGCTGGTCGAACATCTGCTCCGACTGCTCACTGCGCACACGCGTCGCCTCGCAGTTGTCGGTACGACCCGCGACCCATCGCGCAGCGTAGCCATCGAGTTCCTGCAGCGTCAGTGCGGTGTTCTTTTCGACCCACGCACGCTCAGACCCCGAGAGCCCCTGCACCACTGCGCCGCGGACCTCATCGTCCCAAAGTCCGTCGAGTCCGAGCTCGACCCCGTCACACGGGCCCTCGGTCGACTCCGCCGAGACAGCTTCGTTGCGACCGCTGAGATACGCGCCCGCGCCAGTGCCTGCAATCAACACCACACCGCCGAGCAACATGAGCGACCGACGACGCCGCTGCGCGGGGTCAGCCCGCAACGCCTCCAGCAGCTCGGCCATGCTGGGGTAGCGTTGCTCCGGGTCGAGACTCAATCCCCGCAAGACGACACGCTCCACCCACGTCGGCACGACGCCCGAGGGAGCCTGCGGAGTGTCCCCCCGCAGCACCTTGCCACGAAGCTCCGCAAACCCGCTCGCATCGTAGGGCCGCCGCCCGTACAACGCCTCGAACAGCGAAACGCAAAACGCATACTGATCGCTGCGCGCGTCGGTGCGTGTCGCGGTCATCTGCTCGGGCGCCATGTATGCAGGCGTGCCCACGACCTCGCCGGTCCGGGTGAGTCGAGCATCGGAGTCGCCCAGCGAATCATCGGGCGTCGACGACAGCAGCTCTTGCGTCTCGGGCCCAGGCGGTGCAGCAAGCCCAAAGTCGGCGACACGCACCTCGCCATCGCGACCGACCAGGACGTTGTCGGGCTTGAAGTCGCGATGCACGATCCCGCTCGCGTGGGCCTTGGCCAGTCCCTCGCCCGCCTTCGCGAATACACCCAGCGTCGCACGAAGACTCGTCGCATCCGTGCACGGGTTGGCTGCCATCCAATCCCGCAGCGTGCCGCCGTCGACGAACTCCATCGCCACGAACACCTGTTCGTCGACCTTGCCGACCTCGTAGATCGTCACGACGTTGGTGTGGGTCAGCCGCGCGAGCGCCCGCCCCTCTCGAAACATGCGCTCCGCCGCACCCTCGGACACCGACTTCGCGAGGACCTTGATCGCAACCTTGCGGTCGAGGTCGGGATCCCGCGCGAGATACACGAGCCCCATCGCCCCGCGACCCAAAGGCTCGAGCACCGTGTATCGGCCGATCCGGACCGGCTGTTCGTCGTCGCCGAACAGTTGCTGCTCGAGCGCCCCCTTGAGACGGCGCGTCTCGAACCCCGGCGTTTTGTCGGACTTTTCCGCCACAGCGTGGGCATCGTAGGGCACTTCCGGCCCCAGGAGCGTGAATCACGCCCCATTTCGCGCAACGACCGCTCCTGCGCGGCATGTTCTCGAAAAAAGATCGCAACTCTTCGCGGGGGCCTTCGTCTTGGAGGGCGCAATGCGGATCCTCCTCGCACTCCCCCTCGCCCTCGCGTTCTCCCTCACCGCCTGCGACGGTGGTGGTTCGGGTGGCGGCGGCGGCAACTCGAATGGCCCCGACGCAGACGGATTCGTGTCGATCCCCAACGTCAACGGCCTCAAAGCCAAGGTTCCCGAGGGCGCCAAGCCCAACGGTGTCGGCGGAGCCGCCGGCTTTCACACCGACGACGACAGCTTCAAGTTCGTCCTTCAAGAAGAGACGGGCGACGCCGCGGGCAAGACCTTCGACCAGGCCAAGGCCAGCGCCGAAGAGATGTTCTTCAAGAAGTGGATCAAGTCCGAGGCGACCGACGACGGCTGGGTGCTGACCTACGAGTCCCCCAAGATCGACTTCGAAGGCGACGAGCCCAAGGAAGTCGGCGTGGTCTACAGCTTCGAGGTTCGCCGCAAGATCGGCAGCAAGACCTACAAGTGCTACGGCGGCATCGCCAAAGCCGAAGGCCTCGACGCCGTGGTCGACGCCTGCAACTCGATCAAAGAAGGCTGAGCCTCACGACGCGCCCTGACAGATGTAGGGGTCGCGCACGCAAGTGTTGGATGCGGTGTCACAGCTGAGCTGGGCACCGCATCCGTCGTTGCACGGTGCGCCCTCGGGCTGGCCCGCCGCGCAATGCTGCTCGATGCACACCCCGTCGATGCAACCCGAATGCTCTGAACACGGTCCCTCGCCGATCGGCAGCGCCGGCTCACAGAACCCACTATCTCCACAATAGGAGCCCTCGACGCAGTAGCCGCAGAAGTCCCCGGGTTCGGAGGCGAGCATGCAACTGATCTCTCCGGGCACCTCCTTCGATGAACAGGCATAGCCGTACGCGAAGACCCTCCTCCCGGGCTCGAGGGTGCACGGTGCACGACACGTCCCTTCCGAACAGGCAAGCCCCTGCTCGCAGGTGGAGCCCAGCGTCCCGGCCGTGGCACATGGAGAGCCTTCCTCCCCGCTCCCGAAGTAGATCGAACACGTCCCGAAGTTGGTCAGTTCCGGCGCAGGGGTGACGTCGCAGCCCAACGCATCGAGTAGAGAGAGCTGATAGCTGGCGCAGTAGCCATCGTAGGAAAGCCCGAGCTCGGTCGCGTCGCGATCGACCCACTCGAACCAGTCGTCCGTCCAGCGCCGACAAACCTCGGTGACCGGCGCTGCGGGGCAACACTCTTCTTGCGCCTCACAAAGGGCGGCCGACAACGTAGCGGCGAGGTCAAACCTCGCAACCCAGTCGTGCTCGAGCTGAGGAGCACACTCGGAGAACGCCACCGTTTCTCCGCTCGATCCCCCTTCCGCGCTCCCCCCGTCGGCTCCTGACGAACCCGGCTGCCCCGCAGCGCTACAGCCCAATACGACGACAATGGCCCCCGCCGAAGCGAGGAATGGCGCAGTCCTGTGCACGTGCCGAGCGTAACAGGTCTCCCGCCCCCTTCCACTCATGCGGTTGGGGTGCCTTTCGTGCTAGTCACGACGCGCCCTGACAGATGTAGGGGTCGCGTACGCAAGTGTTGGATGCGGTGCCACAGCTGAGCTGGGCACCGCATCCGTCGTTGCACGGTGCGCCCTCGGGCTGGCCCGCCGCGCAATGCTGCTCGATGCACACCGACTCTCGGCATTCGGCGTCGTCGAAACAGGGCTCGCCAATCGGGCGTGTGGGCTCGCAGAGGCTTTCGTCACCGCAGAAGAAGCCGTCGTAGCAGTTGCCTGCGCAGGGCGTCTGCCCACCGACGGCTTCGCGGCAGTCCAAACCGACGACAACATCGCCGAGCGCACAGCCGTGTCCGTAGGCGTAGGGGCGCCCGAGAGTCTCGACCGCACAGGGGTCGACACACTGGCCCGCCGCACAGATCAGGCCTTGGCGACATGTCGAGCCGAGGGTGCCGACGGCCTCGCACGACTCCGACTCGCGTCCTCGGCCGTAGTAGATCGAGCAGCCGCCACCGTGGGTGAGCCTCGTGTCGGGGTGGACGTCGCAGGCGATCGCGTCGATCAACGCCTGTTGATAGCCGACACAGTTGCCGTCGTAGTACAGCTCGAGCGCTTCGGCCCGGGCGTCGAGTTCCTCGAAGCCCATGTTGAGTCCGTGACGACAACTCAGCGCCGGACTTGCTTCGACGCAGCACTCTTCCCAGGTGATGCACAGCACCGCCGCGAGCGAGCTCGCCACCTCCGCTCTCGGTACAGATCCATGCACGAGATCCGGAGCACATGAGAACAGCCCGTCGGGCACGGACGTCGACTCCGATGCGGCCTCCGCGTTGGAGTCGTTCGTCGTCGCCCCCGACATGCCCTCGGTGCCTCCAGAGGGCTCGACGACAGGTCCACACCCGATACACAGTGCTAGCGCGATCATCCTTCGCACCAGCGAAGAGTAGCAGTTCGAGCGGTGCTACCGTCCTGACCATGCCGCGGCGCATCTACCTCAACCAGGCCGGGACGAGCTGGCCCAAGGCGCCGGGGGTGCTCGAGGCCGTAGACGCGACGCTGCGGGTCGACCCCGCGCAGCATGGCGCGCTGTTCGACGAGTCGCGTGATCGCATCGCCGCAGCGCTCGGGGTTGGAACGCCCAGTTCGCTGCTGCTCACCCCCGGCTGCACATCGGCCCTGGCCGCGGCTCTGCATGCGTTGGAGTGGAGTCCTGGCGACATCGTGGTGACCAGCGCCGTAGAACACCAAGCCATGCTCACACCGGTCGATGCGCTCGTGCGTCTGCGTGGTGTGGAGCACCAGCGCGTGGCGTACGAGCCCGGCACGCCGTTCGACCTGTCACAGCTCGAAGGCCTGCTTCAAACAGGACGCGTTCGGGCCGTCGCCGTGACCGCGGCATCAAACGTGACGGGCGAACGACTCCCCGTCGAGGAGATCGCTGTGGCCGCGCGTTCGGCCGGTGTGTTCTGCTTGGTGGACGCGGCCCAGACCGCGGGCTTGGTGCACCTCGACCTGCCGAAGCTCGGCGCGGACGCGGTCGCGTTTGCGGGACACAAGGGACCGTTGGCGCCCCAAGGCATCGGGGGGCTGTGGATGTCTTCACCGAACGTGGGCTATTGCGATCTCGGCTCTGTGAACCTCGCCGGTGCGGTGGCCATGGCCAACAGCTTGGAGTGGCTCGCATCGACCCCCGCGCACCGCGAGCGCCCCATGCAACTCCGCGAGCGACTGCGTGCGGCGTTGTGTCGGCGCGAAGACTGCCGGGTGCTCGGCGCAGAGGGCCCCTGCACCAGCGCAGTCTCCGTGCTTCACGACACGTTGGCGGTGGGCGCCGCCGAGGCACACTTCGCGGCTCACGGGATCATCGTTCGCGCGGGACGGCACTGTGCAGCCGAAGCGCTGGAGATGCTCGGCGCGCCCGACGGGACCATCCGAATCAGCTTCGGCGTGTTCAACCGCGAGGACGACGTCGATGCCGTCCTCACCGCGCTCGACGACATCCCACGCTGATCGTCAGCCTTCAGCGACGATGTTGCAGAGAATCGCGACCGCAGCCTCGACCGGCTTCGCACAGATCTGATCCGCGACGTCCGCCACGTTGAACCTCCACTTGGGGTGCTCGGTCGCCCACCCCACGAAGGCGGCGCAGACGTCCGTGGGCAAGAGCTCGCGCATGCGCGGGTCGGCCGGGTCGGTGAGACCCAGCGCCTCCGCACGCGCGACCAGAGCATCGAAGTCCATCGCCACCCATCGTACAGCGTCGTGGCCCTTCAACCGACGTCGAGCCGGTCAGGCCGCGAGCTGAAGCTCACCCGCAACGCTCCGCGCAGGTGGTCGCATCCGTATTGCACTCTTCATGGCAGCGCGCACCCGGACCACAGCGCTCCGCACAAGTCCCGTGGTCCGTGTTGCACTCGTCCCAGCAGGCATCCCCCGGACCGCAGCGCTCCGCACAAGTCCCATGGTCCGTGTTGCACTCGGCCCAGCAGACACTCCCCGGACCGCAGCGCTCCGCACAAGTCCCGTGGTCCGTGTTGCACTCGTCCCAGCAGGCATCCCCCGGACCGCAACGCTCCGCGCAAGTCCCGTGGTCCGTGTTGCACTCGGCCCAGCATGGGCAGCCACCACCACACCGATCGGCACAGGTGCCGTGGTCCGTGTTGCACGCATCCCAGCACGGATCGGCACCGCACGCCCCGACGTCACCGCCGTCGTCGGCACCGCCTTCGTCCTCACTGCCTTCGTCCTGACCGCCTTCGTCCTCACCGGCTTCGTCCTCACCGCCGCCCGTGGCACCAGCCCCGCCATCACCCGCCGAGCCGTCGGTGCAGACCTCGCACACGACGTCACAGCTATCAGGGCTCTGGCCGCAGATTGCGGGGTCGCAACAGTCGCCAGACACGCTGCCGTTGGTGGTGCACTCGCAGTTCCCGTTCACACATTCCCAGTCCGTACGGCAAACCTCGCTCACGTTCCCCGATGCACCCGTGTCCCCCGACTCTCCAGCGTTCTCCGGAGTCCCGGATTCATCGCCCCCACAGGCGGCAAGCGACAGAAGCATCGAGACCCGAACGAACGCGCGCAACATGGGCCGGACACTCCCATCGGACTCGGACTGCGGTCAACCGAGCCTCGGGGTGAGCTCGAAACAGCCCACTGACGTCTCACTCCTCGGTTCTGAACACCACCGCAAAACGCGTCTCGCCAGCGAGACCGGCAGGTAGTCGCCACCCTTCGACGTGCTCGACCACGCAGTCGCGCAACGTGTCCGATCCGGTCGTGTCGCGATCGACCGTCACCGCCGTGGGTTTGCCCGTATCGTCGACCGTCAACGTGACTCGGAGCTTGCCTGCGACCCCCGCCTCGACGAGCGCGCGCGAGTAGCACTCGCGCAACGACGTCCTCTTGCGCCGAACGACCGACGACAGCGTCTCCGGCTTTCGCTCCGACTCCTCGACCGTCGCCCCGATCCCAGCGATGCGTCCACCCGCCGGCTTGGGTTTCCCTTCCGAGTCAGCCGTGGTGATCCCGGTGTCGAACAGCCCGTCCAGCCTCGTATCGCCGCTCTCCAGAACATCGAACACGGCGCTGTCCTCCCCGCCATAGGTGCCGAGCACCTTCGCAATGGTGGCCGACCGCGCGACCTTCTCCGCCTTCTTGCGGGCGGCCTTGCGTGAAGCCTTCTTCGACGCAGCCGGGGGCTCCTCCACCGCTTGCGTTTCGACAGGCGGCGGGGGTTCGGCAACGGGGGGCGGCTCGGCCGCGGGAGGCGGCTCGGCCGCGGGAGGTGGCTCGGCCGCGGGAGGCGGCAGCAGCAGCTCGGGCTCCGCCAACTCCACCATCACATCGTCACATCGACACGGCTTCTGCACCGGACAATGCGCCGGGATGTGGATCGGGCGTGCATCGCATCGATGGCGGCAGACCTCTTCGCGCGTGGGACAGGGCGGCTTGGGCTTCTCCCGCTGGGGCGAGAGGTACACCGCCGTGAGCACGAGCGCGTGCACCACCAACGACGGCACCAGCCCGTACAACACGAGCTGGGCCTTGAAGGAACGCAACGCCATCGGACCCCGACAGTTTATCGAGTCCCGACGGCCACTGCTCAGCCCTTGGCTTTGAGGGTCTTGCAGGCGTCGATCTGCAGCTTGACCGCGGCTTCATCGTAGCCGCCGTAGTTGCCTTGCTTGCAGACCCACTTCTCGCCGCCGAGGTCGAGCACCATCTGGAACTTGTGCGTCGCCTCGCCGCCCTCGGGCTTCATCGTGTACCGAAGCAACGTGTCGGTCTTCTCGAGAATCTCGTTGGTGCTGCCGTACTTGTTCTCGAGCATGCCCTTTTCGAGGTCATCGAGATCGGTGTTGAACTCGTTGCCCTTGGCGATCTGCAGCCCGAACAGCTTGCCGGCATCACGCTTCTCCCCGTAGTTCACGCGGATCGTGGTGGGGTCGTCGTTGAACGTGGTGCAGCCCTTGGGCACGTCGATCGTGGCCGGAATCTTGCTCTCGCCCTGGTCGAGGGCCAGCGTTTCGGTCTCGGTCGGGAGCTTGGCGCCTTCGTCGGGTTTGGCGGCAGCCTTCGCCTCGGGCTTGTCGCCCTTCTTCGCCTCGGCTTTGTCGGCCTTCTTGTCTTCCTTCTTTGCGCCGTCTTCGGACTTGGAGTCGCAACCCAGCGGAGCGACGAGAAGCAGGGCCAGGGACAATGCGTGGAGCCTCATTGGCAAACCAAGACGTGCGCGACGGCGGCGGTTGCATCCGAAACGCCCTGCCCGCCGTGTTCGAACGCACGCAGCGTCATGGCACGACGGCTTCGGGCTCGGGCGGGGTCTCGAGCAACCGCGAGCGCGTCGCCGGCAACGTGCCCTGGTCGCGTTCGACCGCGAATGCCTTGCCATCGAAGGTGACGGTGATGCGCGTGTAGGCGACCTCGCGGGCCATGGCTTCTCCCGTGTGCCGGACCTTGAGTGCGGGCAACCCCGAGGCAGGAGCCTGGAGGGCAAACAGCCCCGTGTCGGCGGCCACGAGCGGATCGCCCAGATGCGTGCGGGCGCTGGGGTCGGCATGGGCCAGCACGAGCTCGGCTTCGAGGTCCTCCCAAACCAACAGGGTCCAGGTGGATGGACCGTCGAACAGCTGAAGCCGCCTCAGCTCGCGGGTGACGCTCTCCGCGGAGATCTCGGACGAGCCCTCGGCTTTGCCGAGCAACGCGGCCAAGTATGCGACGGCGTGCAGTCGAGCATATCGCCGCGGGTCGTCGGCACCCGGCCGCCCTTCTCCCGCTGCAATCTTGCGGAGTGTTCGCAGGGCCTCGTCGGTGCGGCCCGCTCCCGCTGCCGCACGCGCGAGTCGAATGCCAGCCAGCGGATCGTCCGCCTGCAACGCCACCAGATCTTCGTATTGCCGATACGCGCCGTCGTACCAGCCGTGTCGCAAGAAGATGTCTCCCAACAGCTTTCGGCTGCTCGCACTCTGCGGGTCGAACTCGACCAACTCCGAGAACAAGCGCTGCGCCTCGTCGGTTTGACCGTGCGCCACCATCACCTCGCCGAGCGACTGAGCGAGCGCCGGCGTCATCAGCCCCTGCTCCCGCAAACGACGTCCGCGGCCGACCGCCTCTTCGAGCCGACCGCCAGCGACCAGCAGTTCGAGCAGACGCAACTCTCCCGCGGGATCTCCGGGCGCTGCGACGAGCGCTTGTCGAACGACCGCGAGCTTGTCGTCCAACGAGACCTCCAGGATCACCCGCCGGTCGACGTCGTCCCAGTCGACGAGACTACCGAACATCGCGTGATCGACGGCAGCGATGAGCGCAGGGTCGACCAAGCGACGCAGGAGCGCGCGCGCGACATAACGCGCCGCATCGGACTCGTCGTGAAAGTGACTGAGCAGGAGATCGATGTCGGTCTCACTGCTCGCTTGGGCCTGAAGCAGCCGCAAGAACGTGCGTTGGTCCCTCCAGCCGCGGATCTCACAGCTCGCGGCCGCAGCCTCGTAGTGCCCGAGCGCCTCGGTCATCGTGACTGCGTTGTCCAGACGCGAGCGCCACAAGATGCGGCGATGCGCGAGGCCCCGCGCGGACGCGTCGCTGCAGGGCAGCTTTCGGCCCCGCCGCACGGACGACCGCAAACGACGTCGCTCACGATCCTCCTGCGGGCGCTTGGAGACCGGCGCGGGCTCGGCCCGCTCCGCCTCGTCTGCATCAGCCACAGGGGCGCCATCCAGACCCGAGAGAGGATCAGAACCATCTCCCAGGTTGGCCATCTTGCGGCCGCGCTTCTTCGGAGCGGACGCGGGCGGTGCTTTCTCCGCCAGCGTGGTGGTCGAGGCTTTACCACGAAGAGCCTCGACCGCTGCGCGCTCGGCCTCGGGAACAGCGTCGGCGACGGGAGCATCCATCTTGGGCGCTGGCGTATTCGACACCGCGCTTCGGGACTCTTCCACCGCCACCTTCGAGGCGTCGGCCTCGGACCGGGGCATGTCCTCCCCCGCAGCACAGCCGAAGGGCGCGCTGAAGAAGCCTGCGAGCACACGTTCGGTTTGGCCGAGGTAGCCCACGTCGCGCTCGGTCGGCACGCGGTCGACCAAGTTGGTCGTCAGCTGAATGCCCCCGACCTGTCGATGCCGACGCTGAATGCCCGCGCTCGCGTAGGCCTGCTCGCTCTCGAGGGCGAGAATCGAGGTGTACGGGCTCATCAAGCCGTACTCGAGGCCCAGCGACAACACCTTGCCGCGCACCGCCTCGGGACCCCGGCTGTCGCCGAGCAACCGTTCGATATAGGCCGCCGCCCAAAGCCGCGGCACGACCTGTCCCAGCACGCCCTTCGTGCGTTCGAGGTCGTGGGTTTGCTCGAAGGGCTCGCCGCCCAATCGGCCCCGCACCGTGACCTCCTTGGGCAGGTCGTGATGCGTTCGCGCCAGGATCACGAGTTCCTGTCCGCGGGAGAGCTTGCCCGAGGTGTTGATGAACACATCGTCGAGGCCCTCCCCGAGGTCGACCTCGAGGTCGGTGATGGTGGGCGTCTTGAGTGCCCCGGACAGCTCGAGCGCGCGCACGATCGCCAACTCGGGGGACTGCACCCGCAGATGCGCCCCGCCTCCGATGCGTGCGAGTGCGTGCAGCAGCGCGTCATCGACCTCCTGCCCCACGCCTACCGTGAACAGTCGAGCCCGTGACCCCGTCATGCTGCGCCGAAGCCGTTCGGCGAGGGCGTCCCCCGCCCGCTCGCCGCTGGTCGCCATGCCATCGCCCACGTAGACGACCGCAGGTTGGTCGAGGCCATGCACCCGCTCCAGCGCGTGCTCGAAGATCGCGCCCAGGTCGGTCGCGCCCCCGGTGCCGTGTTCGGCGAGCTTTTCGAGCGCCGCAGAGACCGTGTCGGGGCCGGCCTTCGCGAGCCCCTCGGCGGGATACAGGACCTCGGCTCGAACATCGGCGCTGACGACCGCGAACTCGTCCCCCGCGCTCAGGCTGCGCAAGAAGGCCTCGGCGACCGCGAGTCTCGTCTGGTACTCGGCGGGGTCTCCCGCCGCCGAGGTATCCACGACGACCACGACCTGCCCTTGGGGCGTCGGCACGGCGTCGAAGTCGAGGTCGGGGCTGTACCGCACCATCGCGTAGCGGGCTTGATCGGCCCCGGGTTCGAGCATCGAGAGCCGCAGCGGAGGACGCTTGGTATCGGCGTGCCGGGTGAGCTCGAGCTGAAAGTCGGCCCGCGGCGTGTAGCCGCTGCGCCGCATCGTGACCTTCTTGCCGCCTTCTTCGATGCGCGCCTCGGCCAACGTCGCGACGTCGTAGTGCTCGCCCAACTCCCCCAACTGCACCGAGAGCGCGAAGTCCTCGATGCTGGCGGTCTTCTTGTTGGCCGGGCCCGCCAACGGGTAGGCGTAGCGCAGCTTGCCGTCCGACTCGGTGAGGAGCTGTTGGTAGCGAACGACGACGCGGCGGGTGCCCAGCGCGGGCACGGGAAAGATCCGAGCCCGGACCGTGTGCTCATCGATCCACTCGAGCAACGCGGGGTCGTTGGCTTTGCGCACCGTCTCCTCGTAGGTGCGGGCGGCCTTCTTGCGCTCGACGACCTCGCCTTCCACGAGCTCGCCGTTGGTCTCCAGCGCAAAGCCGATCAGCTGGCTGCCCGGCGGAATGGTGAACCAGTAGTAGCCCTCGACATCGCGGCTCGAAGGGTTGAAGAACACCTGCTCGACCTTGGTCTCCGCCAGCTCGTCGCGCATGACCACGTCGACCGACTGACGCTGAATCTGCAGCGGCAACGACTCGGACCCCGCGGGTGCGGAACGGTCGACCGCGTACAAGCTGCCCGAGCCTGCCGAGGCACCCGAGCCCAGGCCTCCGCCATCGCCCATGCCCCCCGTCCAATCGTCCCAGAACGCCACCGCCTCGACCGTGGGCGCCGCGTTTGCGCTGAGGGTCACGCGTTCGCCCGCGGCCGCCTCGGTTCGGCCTCCCGCGTTGCTCACGATCGCCAGACCATCGGCGACGTAGACCCGCGCTTCGCCGTCACGAAGCTCCAGGCTCGCGCCGCCATCCGACAACGCCACCGTGGCATCGCCCACCTTGTGCGACGCAGGCGCTTGCCCTCGCTCGAGCCCCGGCGCATCCAGCCACGCGCGCCCCTCGACCAGGGCCAGTCCCTCGTCGAGCGTCACCGTGGTGCTCTCGTCGAGGTACACCCTCGCGCCATCGCTCAGCCGAATCAGAGCCCGCGCCCCTTCGGCGGTGCGAAGACGAGCCCCCTCGGGCAACGGAGTCCCCGACAGCAAGCGCTCGGAGGCATCGTCCCCTTCCAGCACGACTTCCCCGGCCGCGAGTTCCAAGCTGGCCGCCAACTGCTCGGTGGTCGACGGAGGTGGAAGTTCCCAGGGCTTGGTCACCGCCAGCGCCACACCTCCGCCCACGAGAGCGACAGCAGCAATACCGAGAAGAAGCTTGTGGCGAAGGGTCGAGCGGGTCATCGAGTGGATCCTGATGGTGGCAGCGGAGTCCCAACGCGCCGCGCTTCCGTGCGGTCTGTCATCAGGCAGTCATGGAGCCTCGTTCCTGCCCCTGGGACCGCTCAGGCCCCGCCCTACCCCCAGAGTACCCAAAAACCGTCGTTGTGCGCCGCTTTCGTGCCACCCCCCACGGAGTTGCCCGACATTCCGATTGCGGTTGCTGCTGCGATGTTCCGCTCCTAGAACGAAGCAATGGTGTTTGGCTTGGGGGCGATGGTGATGACAGTGGCCGGTGCAGTCCCAGCGCAGGCCGATTCGATCGCATGCGATGGCGAGATGTTCGGAGTCGCGAACATGCTGCCCGCAAACGTTGCCGGATTCGAGTACGCCGGAGTCCGCGACGCCGACCCCTCCTCTTTCGACATTCGGGAGACCGAGACCGGAACCTCCGTCCCGTTTCGCCTCGAGAGCACCGAAGAAGGGTTTCGGCTGCGACTCGAGGAGATGCTGGTTCCCGATGTCGAGTACGAGGTTCTCTGGCCCATGCGGTGCGAACACCAGGAGTTCGTCGAGACGGACACGTTCACCGCGATGGAGCCTGCCCCCATTCCGACCACGCTCGGCACGCTTTCCGCGGGGCCACTGATGGCGACGAACTTCGGGAACGAGGGTCCCGAGTACCGCTCGTACTTCATCGAACTGCAGCTCGACCCCTCGGAGGACGTCTTCCCGTGGTGGGGCTCGTTCGAGCACGCTTCGTTTGTCGATGGGGAGTCCCAAGTCGAAGGTCACCCAATCAACCCACCGCGGCTCTCCGTCGACTGCGGCAACAGTAGAGGGCGCATCGGGGAAGGCACCTTCACCATCTGGCTGACCGGAGGACCACTCTTCGGGTTTGCGTGGGTCGAGTCCAACCGTATCGAGATCGAAGTGGACTGCGACGAAGCGGTGTATGTGGACAGCGGCACTCTCGAGCCAGTCCCGTGGCCCGATGACTCGGAGCCAGACCCCGTCGAACCGGTGGTCGTGCATTCCTCCAGCATGGACGGAGGATGCTCCACACAGGACGGGGCGCCTCCCACGACGCTTCTCTCGTTGTTCTTCGTCTGCCTGGGGCTGCGACGAACGCAACGAAGCGAGAAGTGACTCACCACAGCAACGGGAACAGCCGGTAGCGCGTAGACCGTGCGAACTCGGCATAGCCTGCGAGCTCTGTCCGCAGCAGCGCGTCTTCGTGCGCGGTGCGGACGACGAGCGCAATGCACTCGACTGCGGCCGGAACGAACGCCCACCGTGATCCGAGAATGAGCGGCACCGAGAGCACGACCATCATCGCGCTGACGTATCCGGGATGCCGCACGAAGCGATACGGGCCCGACGTGCACACTTGGTGGTCGCGATCGGACTGCACACGCACCGTTGGTTCGAAGAACGCGTTGGCTGCCAACGCAGCGATACCGATGCTCCCTCCGGCCACCATCATCACGAGACCTGCAGCGAGCTCTGTGACAGATGCATGGGTCCAGCCGTGCGTACCGACCTCGAACCCGGCGACCACGGGAAGCGCGAGCGATGCCGGTACGAAAACAGCAAAGAAGGCCTTCTCCTTGCCGCTCATCTCGTGTTTTGTGCCGCGCGCGTTGAGGACGGCAGGGTTGATGCGCAGACAAACGATCGCTGTCGTGGACTTGATCGCCAGCATGACACCCGCGACCACGAACGCGTTGTACCAGCCCCACACCCTCGCGCTGCCGAGCAGCAACGCGAGATGCACGACCACCGCGAAGTGGTCACGCACCACATAGACGACGCCCTTGCGCTCGAGCGGCTCCCGCCGCGGGTCTTCGCTCTGAGTCATGATGCCTCCTTCAATGCCTTGATGAACTTGGCGACCGCCCGTCGCGTGGGTCGGCTGAGGGTTCCCTCATCGATGCCCACGATGCGTTCGACGTTGCAGAGGTAGACGTGGGCCCGCTCGACGATCGCCTTGGCGTCGCCGCGAAGCACGTCCTGCCCCTGGTCCCGACCCACCACCTGCCCCAACTGCAGGAGCTGGCGGGCGGTGGCTTCGGGGTCGACGACGTCGAACGTGCCCTCGGCCGCCCCCGCTTCGAGCACCCCCGCAAACAGAGGCGTCGAGGCGTCGACCGCCCGCGTGGACAAACGGTCACGGAGCTTCACGGCGCCCTCCCCCATCACCAAGGGCATGAGCAAGCGCGCCGCCGCCACGTGACTGAGCCTCCACCGCCGGGACGCGCTCACGAAGCACTCCAGCTGCCCGAGTGCATCCGGCGCGGCCTCGACGGCCGCTCGCACCTCCGCCACCGCGCCATAGGTCAGACGCTCGATGACCGCATCGAGCAGCTCAGCCTTGGACTGGAAGTGGTGATAGAACGCGCCCTTGGACAGCCCAGTGGCCACGAGAATGTCGGAGACCGACGCAGACTCGTAGCCCTTGGCTGCAAACACCCGAAACGCGGCATCGAGAATCGCCGCCCGCGTGACCTCTGGTTCTTTCCTGCGCCCCACAAACCGACCGTCGGTCTGTTAATAGCGCTCCCGCGAGCCGGCGCAAGTGCGAAACGTGCCGTCGCCTCCGCTTCGCGTCAGTCGCAGCTCTCGAACGTCACGTCGCCTGCCAGCCAGCCACCTTCGTCGAAAGCGCACTTCAGCCCAAGGCGGCCGTCGAGCAGTCGAATCTCATTGACGGTGGTGTTGGTCTTTTCGATGTCGATGTCGAAGCGTTCGCACTGCTCGCGCCGAATGTCGACCACGGTGCACTGCCCCCCGCCGTTGCAGCTTCCCGGGACCTCGAACTGCACGAACGGCCCCTCGCGCGGATCGACGATGACCTTCACCCCGCCGGCGTCCTCGTGTTCGCCGAGCAGGAACACGCCGTAGAACGACTCGTGCTCGCCCGACTTGCAGACTGCGGGCGTGAACACGAAGTCGCCCAGCGGTTTGCCCGTCGCCTCCAGGGACCCTTCGGTGCTCGAACACCCGTCCGAGGAGAAGATGAACACGAACGCGCCGCCCCACACCAAGGTGCTGAGCATCATCAAGAAGATGAGCTTGGGCTTGCCCAGCTTTCGTAGCCCCGTCGCCTCGACCTGCCCGGGCGGGTCATCGCTCACGAGCTCGGCGGCACCACGCTTGGTTCCACAGCGCCCGCAGAACTGGTCCTGCTCCTCCAGCGGCGCCCCACACGACATACAGAAGGCCATGGGGAAAGTGTACCGCGGCTGGGCACCGCACCTCGTGCACCCACATCGGAGCCGTTGCAGCGCATGTGGATCCCGTCGCAGGATCACCGCATGCGGATGAGCCCCCTGTCACGCCTTCTCGCTGTGATGTTGCTGTGCTCCGCCTGTGATGGGGCCGACGACTCTGCCGGGGAGGGCTCCGATGCAAGCGGTGGCGCGTCCGGTGGTTCGACCGACGTGCCCATTCCGGACATCCCCGACGACCTGCCACAACCCGGCAACCCCGACGGCACGTGCGACATCCCGGTCGAAGCCGGGTTGGAGGACATCAGCAACCCGACGACGGTCGTGGGCGATGGCACCCCCGAGTCCTGTACGTCGGAGGAGACCCTGGCTGCGATCGAGGCGGGCGGGGTCATCACGTTCGACTGCGGACCCGACCCGGTGACGATCACGCTCGAACGCACAGCGAAGATCTTCAACGACACCGGGCCGGACATCGTGATCGACGGCGGCGGACTGGTGACCCTTTCGGGGGGCGGGCAACACCGCATCCTGTACATGAACACGTGTGACCAGGCCCAGGGTTGGACCACCTCGCACTGCAACGACCAAGACCACCCGCGCCTGTCGATTCAAAACCTGACCTTCATCGACGCCGACTCCAGCGCCGAGTCAGAGTACGACGGTGGTGGAGCCATCTACGCGCGTGGAGGCCAGCTGAAGATCATCAACAGCCGCTTCTTTCGCAATCGGTGCGCCGCCACGGGACCCGATGTCGGAGGCGCGGCCGTCCGTGTCTTCGACCAGTACCAGGGACGACCCGTGTACGTCGTGAACAGCACGTTCGGCGGGACCGCGGAGCTGGGCAACACGTGCGCCAACGGAGGCGGCATCAGCAGCATCGGCGTTTCGTGGACGGTGCTGAACAGCCACTTCTCGCACAACGCCGCGACCGGCAGCGGGGGCAATCCCGCCCAAGACGGCACCCCAGGGGGCGGCAGCGGTGGTGCCATCTACAACGATGGAAACACGATGACCCTGTCGCTGTGTGGGACCACGATCACCGACAACGAAGTGGTGCAACACGGCAGCGCGATCTTCTTCGTCAGCAACGACCACTCCGGCGACATCCGCATCGAGCGGTCCACCATCACCAACAACGTCGGTGGATCCTGGTACCCCACGTACCCGCAGATCTCGAATCACGACGACACGCCGATCGACGTCACGGACTCGACGATCGAGTAGCCTGCTCCACGCGGGCCTTCATGCCCCGCTTGATCTCACCGTCGACCGCCACGCCCTTCAACTTCACGTAGGCGCGCATCTGGGCGTCGACGGCCACCTTGCCGGCCACCTTGCCGCCGCGCATTTCGATGTCGGTGTGCATGCCAAGACGCAGTGCCGTCAGGCCTTCGACGGTCGTGTCCTCGATCGTGCCGAGTGTATGCATGCCCAGCTCGATCCCCACCAGCGGCTTGCCTTCGATCGTCAGGTCGCGAATCTCGACCTCGGCCATCGACAGTTCGATGCCTTTGCGAGACACGTTGAACGTGCCGCCCTCGATGATCAAGCGGTCGGCCGTCGTGCCCGTGATGCCGACGGGGGCGTCGAGGTTGACGTTGACCAGACGCAAGCCGCATCCCATCTCCATGCGAATCGCCACCACGTCGACGGTGGCGTTCACGTCGCGGAGCTCCACGCGGTCGCCCATCGAGCACACGAACGTGGATTTTCCGTCCCACGCGGTGGGGGTGTAGCGCTCGTCGCGAGAGCGGCGAAGCACGTCGTGCAGCGCCTTGGTGGCGGCGATGACCTCGGCTTGCGTCGCCAGCCCGTGCGCGTGTTTCTCACTCACATCCGCGAGGGCTGCACTTGCCGCGTCGATCTCCGCCTGGGAGGGCACATCGAAGGCCGGAGGTTCGGGCTCCATGGGCGGCACGACGACAGCCGGGGACGGCTCTGGCTCGACCTCCGGCTCCGGCTCCACTGGCGGGCGGCGTTCGATGACCGGGCGCGGACGGATTGCCACGGGAGGCTCGACCGGGTCGGCGGCCTCCTCCTCGTCGGTTTCGATCATCACCACGCCTTGGGATTGGGCGTGAATCGCCCAGGCAATCCCTCCGATGCCGCCGAACACCAGCACCGCGAGTCCCAGCGCCAACGCAATGCCCGTGCGTCCCGCCGACGAGGTTGCGGACTGGACCGCACGCACCAACATCGCCGCCGAGCCGAACCGGTACTGAGGGTCCACCGCCATTCCGCGCCGAAGCACGTCGAACACCGCCTTGGGCACCTCGGTCTGGGCCGGGGGGTCGAGCACCATGCCGCGGGTGATCTGAAAGACCAGGTCGGATGGCGTCGTGCCCGAGAATGGACGCCTGCCGTAGAGCGCCTCGTAGAACACGACGCTGAGCGCAAACACGTCGCTGCGCGCGTCGACGGCTCCGCCCGACCATTGCTCGGGAGACATGTACGCAGGCGTGCCCGTGACCTGGCCGACCGCGGTGAGCTGAGCATCGATGCCCGGACTCGGCGTTGCGGGGTCGGCCGGCACCGCTCCCGGAGCCCGGGCGAGGCCGAAGTCGGCCACCAGCACCCGGCCGTCGTTGCCGATCAAGATGTTCTCGGGCTTGAAGTCTCGGTGGACCAATCCAGCCGCGTGCGCGGCCTGGAGTCCCTTTGCGGCTTGAACGCACACGTCGAGCCGCTGCCGCCATGCGACGCCCGGCTGGGCCAGCCAGCGTCGGGCGCTGCACCCCTCGATGTACTCCATCGCAATGAACAGGCTCCCGCCCGACTCCCGCACGTCGTAGATGCCCACGACGTTGGGATGGCGCACCTTTGCCATCGCCTTCGCTTCGCGTGCCAGCCTCGAGACGTCGGCAGGGTTTTGAGCGCGATGCACCTTGAGCGCGACCAATCGGTCGAGCGCGAGGTGGTTGGCGAGCAGCACGACTCCCATCGCGCCACGCCCGAGTTCACGCTCCACCCGAAACGCGTCGGCCACGACAGCTCCGGGCTGGAACCACATGTCCGTCGTCGACGGATGCCCTGTGGTGTGAATGCTCGCCGCGTCGCCCGGAGCCGTGTCCTCACCGCGGGCGGGAAACGTCGAGGCATGTGGAGCCCAGCTCCCCGACCCTTGCGGCGGAAGTATCGTAGGCGCCTCGGAGGGCGGAACCCCGCGTGGGTCCGACACCACCCGAGGGTACACTCAATACGTGAACAGGCAGCGCGTCAGCGGGATCCCGACGTCGGCCGTGACATAGAGGTAATACTGCTGCCCCTCGACCAGCGCCTGTGGGTCGCCACCTGCGGGGAAACGCTGGCCCGCAAACGCCGGCACGTCGGCGTAGCGAACCTCGCCGCTGAACATCACCGTGTCCTCGTCCCACGGCACGTCGACACGCCACAGGGTGCCGTCCGGAAGGTCCAGGTTGGGGGGCACCGTGGGGTTCGCCGCGTCCGACTCCAACACGTAGATGTACCGAGCGCCACCGCCGTCCCAATGCACCGTGCCGTCGCGATCGACACGTTCGCCGTTCTCGCATGCCGACGGTTCGTAGACGAGCTGCCCGTAGAGCGGACCGCCGAACGCGGGTTCATCGACGAAGTCGTCTTCGGTCAGTCCGCGATGGTCGAGCTCCGCCAAGAAGAAGTCGCGCATGCGCTCGGGGTCGGTCGATGGAATGCCGTACGAACGATCGAACCCGTTGTTGTCCTCGGGGGGGAACGCTCCGAACGACGTGGAGTCGATCCACCCCACCGAGAATGCCAGCCCGGTGTCGTCGAACGTGCCAACCCAGTTCCCCGGCGTGTCGATCGTCCAGTTGGACGCCCCATTTGGCGCGACGTCGGAGTGACAACACGTGCACGCCGTCGCTTCGATCTGCTCGCGGACCCAGTCGAGCTCGGCCGTGTAGGCCGGGTCTTCCATGCGCGCGTCGTCGGTGAGGTCGTTGGCCGGGGCGGGGTAGTAGGGCCGCTGCGTGTACACGGCGTTGCAGTCCGCATAGTCCTCGTAGTGCCGCCCTTCCTCGGTCGCCCCCGAGATCAGCTGCCAGGTACACACCTGTCCGTCGGGACCTTGCCCCGGCGGTTCGCCGTCGACGGGGTCACGGCACTCGAGCGTGGGCTGCATGAACGGGGAGCCCGGACCGCCACCCCCGGTGTCGACCGGCTCTTCGCCAGCGCACACGCCTTCTGGCTCGAAGACTCCCCCCGCGAACGTTTCGCAGCCGGTCTGGGTGATGGCACAGGACCCCTCGTCGTTTCCGTAGGAGACGACCTGCACCTCGCGGTCGGTGTCCGCGTCGAGAATGCATCGGCCGAGCGTACCGTCGGCGCCGCAGGCTTGGCCCACTGTGGCCGTCCCCATCTGTGCAGCGCAGTCATCTTGCAGCTCGGACGCGGTCCAGCCAGCACCCGAGTACTCCCGACACTCGGGCCCCTGCGAGAACGGGTTGGTGTACTCGCACCGGCCCGCCACGTCGTCGGGTTCGGCGTCGGTGTCCGCAGCACCGTCGCTGCTTTCGTCGTCGCCGCCGGACGTCGACGCGGGGGGCAGCTCACCGGACGAAGCAGCCACGTCGGTATCGGCAGCCGCATCCAGATCGCCTGCGTCGGATGCACAGGCGGCAGAGAGTCCCAAGAGCAATGTGGCGCCGATCGTTGCGGGGCGTCGCATGCAAAGCAGCGTGAGCGCCCCCCCGCCGTCGGCAACGGATTGCCCGCTCGCGACCCGAAACGGGGGCGCACGGGGTCATCGCGCCGCGTCGGGCGCGACACGGCCTACGAATCGTAGACGCCGTTGCTGATCGCGAGCTGGTACGGCGCGCACGTGGGTGCACCGCCCGTGGTCGTCGCGCGGTACACCGCGACGTAGTAGTCCGCGGTGTCGTTCTCGCAACGGCTTACGTTGCTCGGAGGTTCCGAGGCCGCCGAGCAAGGGCATTGACCCGTGAGCTGGCCGCCCACGGTCTGGCGCATGTCGGTGGCCCAGTTGTAGTCGTTGCACTCGACCGCGGTGTTCACAGCACCGCAAGAACCGCGGCCCACCGAGAACGCGTACTGCTCTCCGGGGTTGGAGAGGAAGTTGAGGCGGACGTGGTAGTTGTCGCAGCTCGTGTCGGCCTGATCGACGCCGCGGAAGCGGTACCAGACGACACGCCCGGGCGGCACGGCATTGCCACTGACGGTGACCGACTCTGCGTTGTCCGCGATGTCTCCCAAGTCGATCGAGTTGGCACAGTCGACCCCTTCGTCGCCCGGCGGCATGGCTTCGCATTCACAGCCATTGACCGCATCCGTGTCGAGGTCGACCAGGTCGGTCGCGCACTCGGTGATCACGCAGCCGTCTTCGCCCGGAGCCGGCGGCTCGCAAGCCCAGGCGGTCACGCCCGGCGTTGCGACGCCTGCGGGCGGGCACATTTCCTCCGCGGGGAACGGATCGACCTCTCCCGCGCAGTTCTCCGCGATGCCGTTGCACAACTCGACCGCATCGCCCTCGCCCACGCTCGGGTTGCCATCGTCACAGTCGGGACCGGGCGCGCAGTCGCCGTAGACGTCGCACCCGATCCACACGTTGTCCGAGTCGCCATCGATGCAGTTCGCGCAACCTTCCTCGGACCAAACGCAGCCGTTGGTGTCGTCGCAGTCGGGCCCTTCGAAGCCCTCGGGGTAGGCGTCGCAGATGCCGTACCAGCCGTCGTCATCACCGTCGACGCAGGTGATGCATGCGTCCTCGGTCCACGCCGCTGCATTGTCGTCGTTGCAGTCGGGACCCGCCGGGCAGTTGTCGCCATAGCCGTCGCCGTCGGCATCGATGCAGCCGCCGCCCTCGGTGCCGCCACCGGTCGGGTCGCCGCCGCTGCTTCCATCGGCGCCGCCGGTCAGTCCCGTGACGCCCGTGGTCATCGGTCCGTCGGTGGCAGAGTTGCTGCCGCCGCCGAACGCCGAGTCTCCCAAGCCACCGGAGTCGACCTGGCCGCCCGAGCAGGCCAAGAGCCCTGCAAGGGCTGCAACGCCTCCAACGCGCCCAGCAATCCCCGCTCGACTCCAACCCGCAACCACGGAGCTGAGCGTACCGTGGTTCGACAGATCCGCGAAAAGGGCGGGTTCGCGCTACCATGGCGTCGTGCCTCGCCGCCGCCGCAGCAACGTGACCTACGGGTTGATCACGATGTTTGTGTTCGCGGCCACGTTCCTCCTGTTGTTCTTGGGCCCAAGGGCCAAGCAGATCACGGCCGAACGTGTGGCGGTGTACGCCGACTTTCGCACCATTGCGGGCCTTCGCGAGGGCAGCCCCGTCCAGCTCGCGGGTGTCGACGTGGGCGAAGTGGAGGCGGTGAACTTCGTTCAGGTTCGCTACGCCTGCGACCCTCTGAGCGAGGACATCGGCCGCCACGGCCAAGGCCGCACCGACAGTTGCGACCAGGACCTGTTCTGCTCTCCCGTCGGATACTGCGCCGACCTCGAAGACTACGCGGGCAAGGGACACCACCCGCGCTGCGACGACACGGCCGACTGCGCCCAAGACGAGATCTGCTTCACGGGTGACGTGCGCAGCCGAGAGACGCACCTGCTGTGGGCGGGCCCGCGCGGCGTGTGTGCGCACTACAGCATCGACCACACGCGCAGCCGCGTACGCATGAAGCTGCCCGCCGACGCGGTGCATCTACTCGGCGCCGACAGCCGAGCACTCATCGCCTCCAACAGCGTGCTCGGCGATCAAAAGGTCAACATCAGCATCGGTCGCGGCGACGAGCTGTGTCCGCTGGTGCGCGAAGACCTCGACGACTACAGCTACGACGAGTGCCTGGCCAACATTCGGGTGCAGTCGCGCCCGTCGCTCGGCGAGGACATCGATCGGATGCGTCGACGGGTCGACAGCTTCATGCAGAAGGCCGACACGAGCATCGTGGCGGTGATGGGACTCATCGATCAGCTCCAAAGCGAAGAGACGATGGACGGCCTCAAGGGCACGGTGAACAACCTCGCCGTCATCAGCCACACGCTGGCCTACGGCGACGGCCTCGTGCCCGCGTTGATGCACTCCCAGGAGTACCGCAAGGACATCGGCTCCACCCTGGGCGCCCTGCACCGCACCTCGTTCGGCCTCCAACGCGCGGCCGGGCACGCCAACGATGTGCTCGACACCCTCGACCGCAACGTCGAGCCGTTCCTCGGCGACACCGAGTCCACCCTCGAAAGCATCGACGGCCTGATGCAGGACCTCGACGATCCGAAGAACAAGAGCCTCACGGCGAAGTTCCTACGAGACGACACGGGCAACATCACCCACGACCTCGAGCTGATCTTCGATCACAGCGCCGACATCACCGGCGACGTCGCGGCGATCACCGAAGCGATCGACGAGGGCAAGGGCACGCTGGGCCTGCTCGCCAAAGACGACCGAGTGGGCAACGAGCTGGGACGCCTGCTCGACAGCCTCTCCAAACACGACACGCTGCGAACCCTGACGCTCTGGTACCTGGAGAAGCGCCTGGGCGCCATCTCGGCCCGCGACGCCCGCTCCTCCGCCCGGCCTTAGTCCAGCAGCTCTGAAGTCCGGTCCTAGTTTCTCGGCACGGCGCCACCGCTTCTGAGCAAGAGAGCGAAGCGTCCCGGAGGGACGCGGAGCGGAACCAGAGGAAAGAGACGAAGGCAGACCCGCCGACCTGAGGGGTTCGGAGGGGAGCCCTCACCCCGATGGGGCTCCCTGGAGAACCCCGGATCGGAGTTCAGCCCTGAGATCCTACAGCTCGCGGGCCATGACTTCGCGGACCTCGTCCAGGATGTCCTGCTCGGCGCGACCGACTTCACCGTCGGCGATGGCAGCGGCCTCGAGCTCGGCCAGCAGCTCGGGCCGTCGCTCCGGCGACAGCTTGCGCAGCCGTCCCTCGACGGACTCGCCGATGTTCACCGAGTTGAAGACCGCCTGACGGTCCTCCGCGGTGAAATCGAAGCGCTTCATGAGTCGGTCGAGGAACCGCTGCTCCGAGTCGGTGACTTGGGCGTCTGAGATCAGCAGCACGGCCACGATCTCGCAGAACAGACGGTTGTCGTCGCCGACGTCAGCAGTCATCGTGGCTCAGAGTAGGCCAGGCCACCGGCCGATTCCACGCCAGAGTCCGTCGGGCAACGCGAAAGGCAGCTGAATTCGTTCAGTTTTCGGGGTCGGGGGATCCTGGGCAAAGGTTGAGGTTGATCGGGCCGTGGAAAACGCCACAATTGACGTGGGCCCCGGTCCGCTGGGCCGCGCCCAAGCCAACAAGGAAAGCATGCAGCAACCCGAAACGACGGCCAAAATCCCCCTGCAGGTCACCTACCGCGGCATGAGTCGCTCCGAGGCGCTCGAAGAGAAGATCGCCGAGCGCGTAGAGAAACTCGCCAAGACCGGGGAGCGCATCCTGGACGCCCACGTGAGCGTCGAGGCGAGCCAGCCTCACAACCGCGGTCACATCTTCGCCGTGCACGCCGTCGTCCGCACCCCTCACGGAGAAGTCGTCGTTTCCAACGACAAAGATCCCAAGGGCAGCCACGAGGACGCCTACCTCGCGGTCCGCGACGCGATGGACTCCCTGCACCGCCGCATCCAAGAAATGCGCGACAAAGAAATCGAACGCCGCCACGGCCACAGCTGACGCGAACGTTCGACCGGAAAACGCCGGCGCCGCCCACCTGGGTGACGCCGGTTTTTTCTTTGCGGTGGGCAGAGCTGAGCGACCTCCGCTGTCCCCGCCTCTTCCGCATCGTCGGTGCCGCGACACGAGATGGAAATGGCCGCATTTCCGGACACCCAACCTGTCCGCGAAGACACGGTTGTGTTGACGGCAACGGGGAAGTCCCAACACCATCGACACATGCGTTGGTCTTCTCTCGTCATCTTGTCCGCTCTCTCGACCGGCTGCTTCTCCCCCGAAGTCGACACCGACCTCGAAGCCTCCGGAACGGACTCCAGCTCCGGCGGGACCGATGCAACATCACCGACCGGCGGACAAACGGATGGGGAAACCGACCCAACCATGGGGCCATCGGAGTCGACCGACTCCAGCAACCCCACGATGGGCATGGAAACCGAGTCCGATACGATGGACACCACCGGAGTCCCGGGCGACGACCCACCTGTCATCGAAGCCTTCGAGGCCAACGGCTCGGCAACCCCGGCCGACGTCACGCAGAGCTCGCAGATTCACCTCAGCGCCACGGTCACCGATGACAACGGCGTGTCGAGCGTGGCTTTCTACGACGGCGACACCCTACTGGGCACCGTGACCGAGGAGCCGTTCGAGTTCGACGTGCTGGTGACGAGCGTGGAGAGTGGAAGTCATGCCTTCAGCGCGGTGGCGACAGACACCGTCGAGCAGGAAACCACGAGCGACGAGATTCCACTCAACGTTTCGATCGTCGGCGGAGACGTCATCGACACGAACGAGGGACTTTTCGAGGGAATATCAAGCTTCGGCATCTTCGGCGGGATTGCTCAGGTCTCCGAGAACCGCCTCGTAGTCGTCGGGGTGAACGCCATGACCGAGATCGAAGCTCCGATCAGCTCGATCGTGACTCTCGACGAGAATCTGAGCCAGATCAACGATACAACGTTCCCGATCAACTACCCGGCCACTCCCCGGCGGTTTGAGGACGGCGTAGCACTGCTTCCGGGAACTTTGGTGCAGGAAGTGACGACCACGAAGAACGGGCTCGTGGCAACAACCGCGATGCGCTACGAAATGTTCGACGTGAACCTTGGCGCTATCGTTCCTGCGGGGGCTCTCCAATTCCCCGGTGGCAACAGCTCCGCAGGCCCATGCGTAGTCGAGTCGGTCGGCAACGGATTTGCCCTGGCGACGAGCCCAACCGCCCTCACAGGTTTCGAATACGACCTCGACATCGAGCTGTGGGAGAATGACTTTCCCGTTGGCCCGAGTGAGTCAGCCGCAATTCGAGCGTCAGCCTCACTGCCGGATGGGTCCGTTGTCGTCTCATTCGACACTTCCGACGGCTGCCTCGGGTCAGCGACCGACACATGTCTGCGCAGGATAAACTCCGATGGAACCACCGCGTGGACGCTTCCCACGCAGTTTGCTCCGGACCGCGGCGCGCTCGTCTCCGACGACGCTGGCGGCGTTTTCTACGCGAACCGCGTCGATGACGGGTTGCTCGTCGCACACCTGGACTCAAACGGGGAGGAACTCGATTCGGCGGTCCTTACTTTCCCGAATCCGGTGACCACCCTTGCTCCTCAAGTCTCTCGCGATCTTCGAGGAGGAGTCGTGGTGGGCCTGGCGACCGGCCAGCAGCAGAACGATGGGTCGATCGTGGGTGAGGTGGGGACTGTGATGAGGCTGGATCCCGAGCTCGCAGAGATCTGGCGTGTCAACGGCTTCGCGGTCGGTTCTCGACCGGTCGCGTCCGTCGTCTCCGCAGAGGGTTCGGTGTACATCCTAGGAATCGAAGCCACAGACACCCCGACAATCTTCGGAGCAGTTGGCGACGTCTGGGCCGCACGGGCGAACCTCTAGGCGCAAGCGACCCGCCGTATGATCCCTCGGCGACAATGTCCAGCCGACGCGTCTCATGCGCACCCAGGGCGATTTCGCACAAGTCAAACTTCGAGAGAAAACAGGCGATCACGCTAGATCTGCGGCCGTTTGCACGATGAGCGGCGTTCAGGAGTGTTCGGGTCTCGAGCGGCTCTCTGGCACGAGGTGTCTCGTTCCAAACCATGGTAGGTGGTGCCCAAAGGTGAGTTGATGTAGGCGGGCCCGCGGGGGGAGCGTCATGAGAGACTCAGCTCACTACGGGAGTGCGAACATGAAGAAGATTGCTTTGTTGGTGGGTGCCCTTACGGCGCTGGTGGGGACAGAAGCTCGTGCCGAAACGGACACGGACAACTTCAACCCGCAAGTCACGTTCCGGCCCAACGAGTTTCCCTGGACGTCCGGACCGATTGGGCCATCTGCGCTCAACGTCTCGCTGAACGCGACCGCGTACCACGAAGTCGATATCGAGATGCTCGGCGAAGCCGAGTACGACTTCGACGCGCAGACTCTGACGTTCACCGGAGACGATGACGGCGGCGTGATGGAGAACGCCCTCGGGATCGCAGTCAGTGTCACCGTGGGCCTCGACTTCGGGCCTCTCACCGGAGAGTTCGACTTCGGGCTCTACAACATCGAAGAAACCGCCAACGGAACGTTCTCTCCCTACCTGCTGCCAGGAGACACGGAGCGACCGTTCGGCGTGAACGAGGCGATCGGGCCGAACGATCTTATCGACGAAACGATCACGATCCAAGGGGTACCGATCAACGTCGATATCGACTGGCAGCTCAACGTGCCGGGTATCGAGTACCAAAGCACGCATATCCAGCTCACCGACGGCGAAGACTCGGTGATCGCGAACGAGGTCGGCACCTACGACCTCGAAGACGAAGCACTCGATCTCATCCTTCCGGACGTTGTGCCCGGTGAGACCTCGGAAGTGTACGGAACCCTTCACGGGACCCTGGATGCGGAAATCGCGTTGGTGTTCATCATCAACGTCACCGCCACCCTCGGTGGTGCCGACATCAACATCAGCGAAGAAGTGCCGCTCGACTACCCGGTGAACACCGGCGTCCCGGTCGAGTTCCCGGTCGAGGTGATCAACTTCGACGTGCCGGCCGAGCCTGAGCCCGGCACCTCCACGGGTGCTGGCGATAGCTCGACCACCGACGACTCGGCGGGTGACTCCACGGGTGATGGCGACTCGGACTCCGATGGCACCACGACGGGTGCGGACCCCGACCCGACCACTTCGGGTGGTGACGAGTCTTCGGGTGGACTGCCGGCGGCCGATCCTCCGTCGGACTCGGGCTGTGGCTGCACCACCAACAACGAAGGTGGCGGCTTTGCCTGGATGCTGGGCCTGTTCGGCCTGACGATGCTTCGCCGCCGTCGCGACTAGTCCCTCACGCCTCGAGTCGGAGCCGGGTTTCTCCAGGGGGCCCCGCCCAGGGCGGGGGCCCCCCTCCGAACCCCTCCGGTCGGACAGTCTGCGTTCGTCCCCTTCTGTCTTTTCCGCTCCACGTCCCTCCGGGACGTTGCGCTCTCTTGCTGCGCAGCAGCAGTGGTCCGCGTCAAACGTCGAACTCGCGAACCGCGGTACTCGGCGACCTTCAAACCACGAGAAACGGCCGCTCCAATCGGGGCGGCCGTTCTTCGTTGGTTGAACCCGAGGCTCAGGCGCAGGTGAAGATGGCGTCGAGCGACTGCAGGGCAGCGTCGATGGCCGCGTCGTCCACGGGAAGTCCACCGGACCAGAACGTTTGCAGGCTGCCGTAGCTGGCTGCGTCACGCTCGTTGCCTGCGCGGTCGAGGACCGGGCCCATGATTTCCAGTGCTGCCCAGGCCGCGTCTGCCTCGGCGCCCTCGAGGCCCTTGAGCGCTTCGAGGCGCTCGCGAACGATCTGCGAGAAGCCGAAGTCGAGCGCGGTCGTCAGCTGGCTTTGGGCCGAGCAGAAGAGGCCCTGACCGTCCATGTCGAGGTCGGACACCGCCGGGGTGTCGTCGGCCGGGTACACGTCGCGAATGCAGCGGAATGCGCTGAAGCCGTCCCAAATCGCCTCGTGGGCCTCGGTGCTCACAGCCCGCACGTCGGCGGCCAGACCGATGCCGCCCCCGCGGTCGAAGCCGCCGGTGTAGTAGGCCCACGACGAGTCGCAGTCCTTGGCCTTGCCCGTGAAGCAGGTGTTGGCTTCCTTGTAGACCGACAGGTACAGGAACCACAGGCCCGCCGCTTCGATGCGCGCGATGTGTGTGGCGGCTTCGCCTTCGCCGCTTTGGCCCGCTGCAAAGGCGTCGTTGATGATCGGCGCGATGCGGGCCGGACCCGCGCAGCGCTCGGGGTAGGCCGTCACGTTCGCTGCGACCGTGCACTGCTTGTCTGGATCGACGCCAGGGTCCCAGTCGGACTCTGGGATCTCGGGGAAGTGCAGGTCCTCGCGCCGCTGCAGTCGCGACTCGAGCCCTTCGTCTTCGGAGTACTTCGCTCGGGCGGCCGTGAAACCATCCGGCGACGAGTCACCCGCGAGAATCGTCAGTACTTCTTCGTAGGCTTCGACCCGTGCGATCGAACTCGGGGTGCTGTCGATCAGCGTGTACGTGCTGTCGTCCGTGACGCAGTCCGGGTACATGTCGTCGCCACCGGGCTGGTAGTCGTTGGCGTTGGGCGAGCAAGCCTCCAGGTCGCCTTCGTCGACCAGATCGCCGCACGCATACTCGACGCCGTCCCCTTCGGTGTCACCGTCGGTGTCGCCATCCGTGTCGCTGGTACCGTCACCGTTGCTATCGCCGTCGCAGCCCCATGTGCACAGTGCGAGCGCCAGAACACCCCATCGAAGACCAGTCCCCTCGAGCATGCGGCGATCCTCGCCGGCCGCTCTCGAGCGCGAAAGCGGACAAGCCCGGGCGCGAGTCGAGGGTTTCCCCCCGCCATCCGCAAGGCCTACGCGGTGACGATGCCCATGCGGATCGCGTGACGCACCATGCCCGCGACGTTCTTCGTCTCGAGCTTGGCCATGAGGCGGCCCCGATGCCCTTCGATGGTCTTCACGCTGAGCCCCAGGTCCTTGGCGATCTCGGGGCTCGACTTGCCCTCGGCCACCAGCTTGAGCACCTGCCGCTCGCGCGGGGTGAGCTCGGAGCCCGCGCGTGGACCGGAGACGCCACGCGAATCGTCGAGCACGATCTTGGCCACCTCGGGGCTGAAGAACGCCGCGCCCGAGGCCACCGCTTGAATGGCCGACACCAGGTCGGACAGCCCGGAGCCCTTGAGCAGATAACCCGCCGCACCCGCCCGAATTGCGGGCCGCACGTGCTCTCCGGTGGAATACATGCTGAGGATGAGCACCTGGGTGTCGGGCACCTGTTTGCGGATCAGCTTGGTGGCCTCGACCCCGTCGAGCTTGGGCATGTTGAGGTCCATGACCACGACCGTGGGCTTGTGTTGCTCGACCAGAGCCACACCGTCTTCGCCGTTGTCGGCTTCGGCGACGACCTCGATGTCGTCTTGCCCTTCGAGCAGCGCACGCAGGCCTTCGCGGACGATCTGATGGTCCTCGACCAACACGACGCGGATGGGGTCCGACATTGTTTCACCGTAGCATCCCTCACCCGCGCGCGCTCACGGGGAGCGCAACCCGGATGTGCGTTCCACTGCCCGGTGTGGACGTGATGCCGATCGTTCCGCCGAGCAACTCCACGCGCTCGCGCATCCCGACCAGCCCGCGCCGCCGCGGCCCGACCGCATCCGGGTCGAAGCCCTTGCCGTCGTCGTCGATGGTCACCACGAGCGCATCGTCCTCGACCTCGACACGGATGGTGACCTCGCTCGCATCGGCATGCCGCGCAACGTTGGTGAGCGACTCTTGCACGATGCGATAGGCGGTGGTCTCGACGCTCGCGTCGAGCTCGGTCTCGACCGCGTAGTGCCGTTCCACTTGAACCTGCGTCGCCTCGGACAAGTCATCGGCCGCTCGGTGAATGGCGGCTTCCAGCCCAACGTCGTCGAGCACCGCCGGACCGAGCTGGTTCACGGCGCGACGGATCTCCTCCACCGTGTCGTCCACCATGCCCAGGGTTCGGCGGGCCATCGTCGTCGTCTTGGCGTCGTCTCCCTCCCGCGCCGACAGCAGGTCTCCGATGAGCTGGATATGAATGCGAATCGCCGTGAGCGCCTGCCCAGCCGAGTCGTGCAACTCGCGAGCGATGCCACGCCGCTCCGCCTCCTGCATGCGGATCGCCCGCGCCGATATCTCGCGCAGGTTCTGCTCCTTGCGCTGCAGCTCGGCCAATGCATCGCGCAGCTCGGCGCTTCGCGCTTCCACCTGCTGCTCCAACGTGGCGTTGAGCTTGGCCAGCGCGGACTGGGACTCCTCCAAGCGGCCGATCAGATCCCGAATGCTGGCTTCGGCGCGGCCCATTGCACGCATCGGCAGCCAGTACAACAAGCCCCCGAGCAAGACCCCCAACGCCCCGAACCCGAGCGTCAGCATGATCGTGTTGCGTTGCAACGCCCGGGTGGACACCGCCACCCAGACCGTGCCCGCCACATCACCATCGACCTCGATGTCGGCGCTGCGCCATAGCGCATCCAAGCGCGCCAGCGCCTCCGCATCGTCCACCGCACCACGGATCGGAACACCATCGGCGTCGACGACCACCACCCGATCGACCCCCGGCAACTCGAACGTGCCGACCTGGGCGACCACCTTCGACGCGTCGTACTTCCACAGCAGCGGTCGCTCCTGGACGTCCTGCCGCAGCAGGCTCGCGGCCTGGCGAGCGGTACCGTCACCGCGCACCTCCAGCGCGTCGCGGCCGAGCAAGAAGAACGCCATCGGGGCGGACAGACACGTGAACGTCGCGACCAACAACGTCAGCGGCGCAAGGCGAGCCCCGAGATAACGACGCAGCGCGAGCTGAGCGTGTCCGGCTTCTTCCCGCAACGGCATCTCAGTCGACCTCCTCGGGAGCAGGAGGCACTGCCCCCCGCACGCGCAGCAGCGCGCGCCCTCGTGCGGACAAGGCGAAGTCGACGAACGCCTTTGCATCTCCAGCGGGCGCTCCTCGGGTCACGAACGCGAGTTCCTTGATGAACGGGTAGCGGCCCGACTCCACGTTGGACCCCGTGGGCTCGACGCCTTCCACCGCCAACGCCCGAAACCCGGCCAGCGATGCGTCCACGCCGTTGCCGTGCAGCCCGACCGCGCCGGGTGTGTTGGCGAGCGCAACCTGCATGGCGCCATCGTGATAGAGCACGCGAAAGCCTCGCTCGCGCCCGTGTTCGGTCGCGGCCCCGAACGCGGGCACCTCGGCCTCGACCACCCGGTGCGAAGAGTCGCCGTCTTCGCGCAGCAGCACGACCACGTTGGCGCCGTCGCTCCAGGTCGCGTCTCGGCCATCGAACAGCGCGACCAGCTGTTGCGTGCTGACCGAGCGGTCGGCGACGTCCAGGCCCGCGGCGACCACCACCGGGATGCGTGCGAACGGGGTGTAGACCAGGCCCTCATCGCGCTCGGCGTCGGAGAGCGGGCGGGAGACGATCGCGAGATCGATGGCGCCGTCACGCAGCGCTCGAATGCCGCCGCCCGAACCGATGCTGGCGTGCACCTCGGTCCCCAACGGGAGCTCGCCCATCGCCGCCCCGGCCAGCATGCGCGCCAGGGGCACGCAGGATCCCGACCCCGCGACATGGAGTCGGCCATCGGCGGGGCGACCCGCAGGCGATGCGCTCACGTCGGTGACGAGAAAACCGGGGCGCGAGTCCTGCCCGACGCCTCGCACCTCCAGCACCGCCCACCCGACGACGCCCAGCAACACGGCGAGCGCACCGAGCCAGGGCATCCAATGCCGACGGGGACCATCACCCACGCCCCGACCGTACACCCTCAGAAGCCGAAACGGGCCTCGAGTCGCAGGCTGCGACCCGGTCCGTTGACGCTGGAGCCGTGGGCACGCCACGCGGTGTCGGCGAGGTTTTCGAACACGAACGCGAACAGCATGTACGGGTCGTGGCGGTAGCCGGCACGAACGTCGAAGACCGTGTAGCCCGGCGTGCCTCCGATTGGAATGCGGGTGTCGGCGACGTCTTGCGGGGCGAGACGGTCTTGCAGCAGCGCCCAGCGCAGGCCGCCGGCCACGTACGCACCCACGCGAGCCCTCCACCCCAACTCCGCCGTGCCGTTGAGCGGGGGCACGCGAGACATCGGCACGCGCCCGGGCTCGTTCGAGTCCTCGTCGGCAAACGGGTTGGGTCGGTCGCCGCGTGCGAACGAGACGGTCGTGCGCGCCCACAACCCGTAGGGAAGATGCGCGGTGGCAGCTCCTTCTGCGCCCCACAGCCGCGCGTCCCCTTCGAAGTTGTCGAGCTGAAAGCGGGTTTGCGACGCACCGCACTGCGGCGTCTCGCCAGGGCAGTCCTCGACCTCCACCGCCACACGCCCGATCAGGTTTCGAATGCGAGTGCGAAAGACCCACGCATCGAGTTGAAACACCCCGAACTCCAGGCCCAAGCCCGCCTCGAGCGTGAGGGCGCGCTCGGGGTCCAGGTCTGCGTTTTCGAACTGAAAGCCCGGCCCGGTTTGCTGCCGACTCGTGAGGTCGTCGAGGTTGGGGGCGCGAAACGCCTGGTCGGCGTTGAACGAAAACGTGAGCCAAGGGACCGGGTCGATCGAAATCCCCGCCATGCCCACGGCGGACATCCAGGTCTCGTCGACCGCCGCGGTCTCGCTGTCTTCGTCGCCCGGCGAGCTGGCGTGCGCGAGGCCGACACGACCGCCGCCGCGCAGTCGCACCGCCTGCGCCAGCTCGACGTGCCCTTCTCCGAACACGCCGCTGGTGAGATAGCGGGAGCCGTCGATGTACTGGCCTCGACTCTGATCGGTGGAGATCATCGTGTCGTCGAACCGCAGCGACGCCTCGCTGGCCAGCCAGTCGTAGTAGCCGTCGGCCCCGTACTCGCCCCAGACCCGCAGCCACGGTTTGGGGTCGAAGTCCTTCGTGCGCAGCTTCAGCCCGGTGCCCAGCGTGTTGACATCGTCGGTGCCCAGCAGCGTCGTGACCGACGGCGCCCCGCGGTCGAAGACGCGGTCTTCGTGCTGCCGCTGGTAGCTCAGCGTCAGACGCACGTCCTCGGCCGCAGCCGGGCCTCGGCTACCGTGATACGCACCGTAGACGAGCGTTCGGAACTGCTCGTCGTAACGCAGGCATTCGTCCTGGGGTGCGGTGGGAGGCGGACACTTGTCGGTGCGCGGCGCATCGAACTGGCGATAGTCGTAGTAGCCCACCGTCACGCGATGACCGACTCGGGGCTCCCACACCGCCCGCACATCCCCGGTGAGTTCGCGAAACCCGGTGCCGCGCTGCGTCTTGCCGTCGGCTTCGAAGGCCGGGGGCACACGCTGGGGCTCCCCGGTTCCCGGCGCAATCACGGGCCCTCCGCTGCGAAGCTGCCCCACATCGCGATAGCCCACACCCGCCAGCACCCCCAGCTTGCCCGCGACACCCAGGTCGATCTCCCCGCGTCCACCGTACGAACCGTCGGCCGTCCCGGTGTGCATCAGCGCTCGACCGTGCGCCACGACACGCTTGCCCTTCTCGCGCAGGGTGGGTTCACGAGGCGTGGTGAGCAGCGCACCGCCGAGCGCGTCCGAGCCGTAGCGTGTCGACGCTGCACCACGCACGACCTCCAGCCGTTCGATGGTCCGAGAGTCGACGGTGAAGAAGTACTGGTTGGGCCCCTGGCGAAACGTGCTGTTGTTCATGCGCACGCCGTCGAAGAACATCACCGTCTGCTGGCCCGTCAGGCCGCGCACGTAGGGAGAGGCTTGGCCATGCGCCGTCTGTTGAATGTAGACGCCAGCCTCGTACCGCAGCGCTTCGGGGGCGGACTGCACCAGGCGCTCGTCGAGATCACGGCGCTCGACAACCGAACCTGCGCGATCATCGTCTTCGCGCGGCGCACGGTAGGTGGGCACTCGCAGATCTCGGGTCTCCCCGCTCGGGTCCGTCGTTTCGTCTCGGGTCGGCTGTTCCGGTTCGGGATCCGAGGTCGCCGGAGCGGGCTCTGCCCTTGGCCGCGCGCCCGCAACGACGGCATCCGGACCCTCGTAGGTCCGCTCGGGAGGCGCCAAGGCGAGCGCCATCGCAGTCGCCAGAGAAAGCACGCGTCAGGGGACTATCACCCGTGAAAGCCCTCGCGTCGTGCGGGGGAACCCTCGATCGAGGCACAAAGCCTCGGCCCGGACTGCGCATCCGCGTGGTATCTTGGGCGCGGGATGAAAACGCATCCCGCCGTACAGACGCTTCCCAGCGTCTTTCCGTTTCGCGCCCCGGTCCGTGGTCAAATGATCACCAACGGCGGCAGCGGCACGTACTTCATCGGTGCCCACATCGGCGCGGGGTCGTACGGCGACGTCTACGAGTGCACGGACGAGTGGTCCAACCAGCTCGTGGCCAAGGTGCTCAAGCCCGCGGGTACGTTCGAGGACGTGCGGCGGCAGTGGGAAGCCGAGGTGGCCAACCTGGTCAACATGCGGCACCCCAACATCACGTACATGCACGACGCGTTCGTGTACGACAACTGCTTCTACATCGTGGTCGAGAAGTGCCTGTACAGCCTCGACCGGGTGTTGCCGAAGATCGACGAGACCTGGGTGCCGCACATCGCTCGCGACGTGTTGCAAGCGCTCGCGTTCATTCACCGCTTCGGCTACGTGCACAAGGACGTTCACCCCGGCAACGTGTTCGTCAGCCTCACCAGCGACGTCATCAGCCGCAACGAAGACGCGGGCCCCTACCTCTCGTTCAAGCTCGGCGACCTGGGCATCACGCGGCTCGAGCACGACATTCGCACCACGGGCACGGTGCTCGCCCCATGGATGCGCCCCCCCGAGGCGATCGATCCCGGCCGCTTCGGCGCCATCGGCCGGCAAACGGACATCTATCACACGGCCTTGCTGCTGCTGTCGGTGATGCATCGTGAGGTGTTGTTGTTCGATGAGCCCGACATCGTGGCGGGCGCGCCGCTGCGCATGGCCGACAGCCTCGACTCTCCCTACGGGCAGGCGATCGCCAGCGCACTGCATCCCAAGGTGATGTACAGGACACAAACGCCGCTCGAGTTCTGGCGCGAGATCCAGGCCGCCTTGCAGTACGTCGCACCAAGCGGTACGCCAACGCCTGCGCCGATGGACTTGGGCCCGCCGCTCACACACCCGAGCAAACCCAGCACCCAATCCGCGCCGCCATCCGGAAACAAGTCCGGCGGATCCTGAACCATGTTGCTGGCCACCCCACTGCTCGCCTTCATTCCGGGCGACGTCACCATGCCCATCGAAGAGCTCCGGCAGGCCGTGCCGGGGTTGGCGGGGTTCGTGGGGCTGTTGTTGTTCCCCACCGTGGGCGCATGGCTTCGACTGTTGCTCGAGTTTCTCGAGTGGACGCGGCCAGGCCTCACCCGGCCCAAGCCCGTCTCGGGCGTGAGCATCGTTCGAGCGATCACGACCAGCATCGGCCTCACGTTCTTCGTCGGCACCTGGTTCCGCGCCGCGGGCCAGCTTCGCGACGTGCAAGCCGAAGCACCGGTCGTCGGGCCCAGCATTCAAGGGCTCATCGTGGGCATCCTGTTCTGGGCGATCTATGCGGTCGCGATTTCGACCCTGCGCCGCGACGTGGTCCGCAGTCGAAACGCCCGCCGCGTGGGCACACCACTGCGGTAGTACCTCACGCCTCAGTCCGAGCCGGGTTTCTCCAGGGGGCCCCGCCCAGAGCGGGGGGCCCCCTTCGAACCCCTCCGGTCGGACAGTCTGCGTTCGTCCCTTTCTGTCTTTTCCGCTCCACGTCCCTCCGGGACGTTGCGCTCTCTTGCTCAGCAGCGGCAGTGGCCCGCGCCAAACCCGGGTCGAACTCGAGAACTGCGGTACTCGTCAGCACTGTCCCTTTTCGCCCCAGTGGAATGACAGCCGCTGGGCGGCGCGTGATCATGGCGACCCGAGGACGGGACACGACCATGACACACTTGTTTTCGCTCATCGCCATCGCCTCGCAGCTCCTCACCGCCCCGGCCGAATCGGCCGAAACAGCGGAACCGACGGACAAAGGATCGATGCACAAGCCGACCGAGATCCGACACAAGTCCGAGGATGGACAGCGTGTGGTCGAAGGACTCGCCGGCATCCTGGCCGACAAGCTCGCCCCCGTGGATCGCAAGCGGCTCGGCAAGAAGGTGCTCTCCGCGTCCCGCGTTTCGATCGTGCAGGGATCGTTCGCAGGCGGTGGCACCCGACTGGTCGCGGTCAACGTCAACCTGCGCATGAAAGACCCCGCTGCCACCCAGCAGTACATCTCGGGGGTCTTCACCGTGACCGATGCGGGGGGCCTGGTTTCAGTCGTCGTCTCTCCCCGCATGCGCCCCGAGAAGTTCGCCGTGGAAAAGATCGGCGACATCGACGGAGATGGCAGTGACGACTTCGTCTACACCTCCGACAGCACGGACGCATCGACCCGGCACCGTGTCACCTGGAACGGTACCGAGCCGCGCACCACCGAGCTGCAAAACGCGGCGCCCGAGTCCTGAGCGGTCTCAGTAGCAGCCGGGCTCCATCCGGTACTGCAGGGTGTACGGCAGGCACTCCAGCCCCGGAGCGTTGTCGCCGTACACCCGCACGTAGTAGTCGAAGTCGTCGTTGCCCGGGCATCCGCCATCGCGGGTGAACACGCGGCTTCCGGTTTGACCCGCGAGCACTTCGGTGCAGTTGCTGTTGACCGCACCACAGCTGGAGTTGGCACACAGGAAGTACGAGCCGGCGCCCGGCGGCACCGTCAGCCACACCCAGATACGGTAGTCCTCGTCGGTGCAGAAGAAGTTGCAGCACTCGCACGAGCTGTCGGTCTCTTCGACGTGGAAGTAGTAGTAGTCGTTGTCTCCCGCGCCGTAGATCGTCTGCGTGTCATAGGTGACGGTCGCGTTGCTTCCCACCTCACCGAGGGCGGCAAACGAAGCACAAGACCCGTTGGGCTCGAATCCATCGGAGAACGGACCGTTGTCGATCGAGCCGTCGCAGTTGTCGTCGAGGTTGTTGCAGCTCTCGGCCCCGAGCGCCGAGTCGTTGGGCTCGCACGCCAGTGGGGCGCCGTTTTGACACTGCGGCATGGTGTTCTCGCACACGCCGGTGCCGCAGGTGTTGGTGCCCGGGTTTACGTCGTCGCAGACGGGCTCGAACTGACCCGTGCACGTGGTGTCGTCGGGCTCCTGGCACGTGGCGTGGCACGTTTCGACCACGCTGCCTTGGGGTTGAGAGCCGCACATGTCGGCCGCGGTCTGGCACGCTCCAGCGCCGTTGCAGGCCGCCTCGTTGGCTGGCACGTCGGCACGGTCGTAGCAGTCGTCGTCGACCCATCCGTCGTAGTAGTCGTCGCAGTCGATGAGGCCGCACTCGTTGTCCAGGTCATCGCCCGCGGGGATGTTGGTGCAGGTGCCTTCAGAGCCAGGCACGTCGCAGGCCTGACACGTGCCGACGCAGGACGACGTGCAGCACACGCCGTCGACGCAGGACAGCCCGCTCTGGCATTCGGACGTGCTCGAGCAGGAGCCCCCCGCCCCTTCGTCCGGCACGCACTCGCCACCATCGCAGTGCGCCGAAGCGTCGCACTCCGCGTCACCACTGCATGACATCGCGCAGACCGGCGGTGTCTGGTTCTGCCCGACGCCGCAGATCACCGCGGGATAAGGACCACAGTCGTCCGCTTCGATCGTGGCGCAGCCCGAGTCGTCGTCGACCGTGTCGGGCTCGCACTGGAACGTCGCGCTGCACGTGCCGTCGATGCGAGAGCCCTGGCAGGTCGCCGTGGTGTCGCACACCGGGGCTTCATCGTAGGCCGAGCAGTCTCCGTCGTTGGCACAACAGTCTCCGTCGGCGCAGCAGAACCCGTTTTGACAGTGGCCACTGACGCACTCGTCGTCGTCGTTGCACGTCTCGCCATCCGGCTCGTCGGGCACACACACGCCACCTGCGGTGCAGTACGCGTCGGCATCGCATTCTGCGTCTGCCGTGCAGCTGTCGGGGCACTCGGGCGGGTCTTGAACCGCACCGCCCGTGCAATAGAGCGAAGGGTACGGACCGCAGTCGCTGGCCAGCGTACCCGGGTCGCACGCGGAGTCGTCCGCGACCCCTTCGGCGGTCTCGCAGATGTTGCCATTGCACACCGCGACGTCGCGCTCGCCCTGACACGATGCCGGCGAAGTGCACTCGGACGCCGTGGAGTACTCGGCGGGGCAGTCCGTCTCGGAGGCGCAGCAGTCCCCGCTGTCACAGCAGAAGCCGTTTTGGCAGTGTCCACCGAGGCACCACGAGTCGTCGTCACATGCGTCACCGTCGGGCAGGTCGCCTTCGCACTCGTTGGTGTCCGGGTTGCAGAAGGCATCGAGGTCGCACCCGGCGTTGCTGACACACGAGTCCGCGCACTCGGGCGCTTCTTGGTCCACCTCGCCCGTGCACGACACCGACGGGTAGAACCCGCAGTCGCTGGCGATCGTCGAAACGTCGCACGCGGAATCGTCTTCGACCGTTCCGGTGTTGGAGCAGATGAAGCTCGCCCCGCAAACCGCTTCGCCTCGGGTGCCTTGGCACGTGTCGGGCTGGGTGCAGATCGGATCCTCGGTGCCGAAGGTGGGGCAATCCGAGGCCACCTGGCAGCAGTCCCCGAACGCGCAGCAGAAGTCGTTGCCGCAGTAGCCCGACTCGCAGTCGGAAAGCTCGTCACACGCCTGCCCATCGGGCACGTCGGGCACACACTCGCTCTCGTCGCAGTGGGCGGGCGGCACACAGAACGCGTCATCCTCCCCATCGCAGCTGGTCGCGCACGCATCCCCAGCCTCGTCCCCTTCGGAGCAGGTGTAGAGGTCGCACAATACCGACGGGTCGCCGACGCACTCCCCGTCGACACACATTTCACCGGGCTGCTCGAAGTAGCCCAGGGCCCCGAGCGAACACTGGGCTTCGGCACAGTCGGTGACCATGTTGTCGACATCGCCGTCGCAGTCGTTGTCGAACCCGTCGCAGACCTCTTCGGCCTGCGTATGCACCACCGGGTTGGTGTCGTCGCAGTCCACGTCGAAGCAGCCACCGCCCTCACCGTAGATGTCGCCATCGCCGTCGATGCAGCAGATGCCGTTGTCGGGCACGCATTGCAGCAAGGGCTTGCCGTCTCCAACACCGCCGATCAGCCCGCAGCCGAACCCCGCGGGGCAGATGTCCGGGTTGCCCGCGCAGCTGATCGTGCAGAAGCGGCCACCATCCAGCGGCACACAAAGGTCCGACGGCCCACCGCAGTCCGCGTTCGCCTCGCAGGTATCGCAGAACGTCTCGGGCGTGGGCAGGCATGCCTGCACCGTCATGCCGTCGATGGCCACGTCGTCGCAGTAGTGGTCCTCGGGGCACTCGGGCTCGCAGGGGTCGACGCAGATCCCCATGCGCTCGTCGCCAGGGTTCCAACACCACCCCTGACACTCCTCGGAGAACATGCAGGGCTCGCCCGCGGGCGCCCCCGAACCGCCGGTCTCATCGCCGCCTGTGCCATCGGTGTCCGACGTCTCGGAGTTGGATCCGTCGGTCTCTCCGCCCGTCGATGCGGCGGGGTCCGTGTCGGTGACGCCCTCCATGATGGGACCACCGGTGTCGGTGTCCTGCCCGGGCGGAATGACAGCGCGCGGTTCTTCCGAACACCCGACCGCCAACGCAGCGACCGCGACCATCCACCCTATCCCTCTCGACTCGCCCCATCCCGCCATGCCTTCACCGTACCGGACCAATACGGAACTGTGGAAGTGAAGCGCCTCCTCGCGAGACGTCGACCGCCCGACCGCGCGGCCGAACGGCTCCGGCTGCGGACACGGGTGCCCACAATCCCTGTCACGACCGCGACCGGGATCGCCTATGCACATACCCGACCCGACCCCGCCGTACTCGGCCTCCCCTCGGCGGAGGCCAACGTCCCTCGGCGGGCCAAACATACGGCAACCGTCCGTGATTCGAAGTCCCGAGGCCTCATGCAGAGGGCAACCCGACCATGCCGGGCCTTGCTCGAGGGTGCGGCACTGTTACGAATGCAAAGGCGGAACGTACCAACGTGAGCGCGGCAGCCAGTTCGACCTCGATCCGCCAGGCATCGGAGTCCGATGTCGTGAACCTGGCGGGTCGGCAGCGCATGCTGAACCAGCGCTTCGTGGCGGAGGTCTTGGCGACGGAGCTCGGAGTCCGCAAGAGCCACCCCACGACGCTAGGACTGCTCCTGTCGACGGCCGAGGCGCTCAGCCGCGGCGGCCCAACAGCGCTGAGTCCCGACATCGTCGTCGAGATTCCGCCGGCACCCACGGCCCCCCTCGCCACGACGTTCGGAGATCAGCACCCGCTCCTCCTCCAACTCGAGGTGGCAGCGCGCGAGCTGCTCTCTCCCACACAGCCCACGCCCAGACCTCACAAGATCGAACGACTCCTCGAGATCAGCGCGGAGTTTCACACCGTCGCCAACCAAGGCGTCGAGCTCGTCGCAACGCACTACCGTGAGCGGGCCGACGAGCAAGCGCAACAGCGAAGGGACGTCGAGGAGCGCAGCGGCGAGATCTACGAAGCCTGCGACGCGCTCGGAGACCTCAACGCTGGGCTGCGCAAAGATGCACTGACCCGGGCCAGCGACGCGCGTGCTCTCGTCGGATCCGCTCGCCACGTCGACGGTGCACTGCACAAGGTCGTCGCAGCCGCGGAGGACATGGGTGCGGACGCGCAGGCGATCGCCAACAACTCGGCCCGCGCTGTCGAGGTGGGTCGCGACGTCGAGACCAACACTGTCAAGGCGGTGCAGACGCTCGAAACCCTGGCGGAAGCGAGTTCGACCATCGGACACGTGGTCGAGCGCATCCGCGGCATCGCCCACACGACCAGCATGCTGGCGCTCAACGCCCGCCTCGAGGCCGCCCGCGCGGGGGAGGCCGGACGGGGCTTTGCGGTCGGGGCGTCCGAGGTCCGGGCCCTGGCCAAAGAAACGGCGGCGGCGACCAACGACATTCAGGAGCGCATCGAAGATCTGATGGAAGGCGCGACATCTGTCTCGCACGCGGTGAAGTCCTCCCGCTCCGTCGTCGCGCAGGTCTTGGACCTCTCGCGCGAAAACGCTGCGAGCGTTCAGAGCCAAGCCTCCACGAGCGCCGAGGTTCTCCGCACACTCGAGGTCGTCGCACAGCAGGTCAGCACGATCGCCGAGAGCGTGGAGCGCATCGCGACCCAAGGTGCGCAGACGGTCGAGGAGATTGCCACCGGCGAAGCTGCCGTTGCCAAGCTCACCTCACAGACGCAGGCCCTGGTTCGCATGTTATCCCAAGCGGACCGGGCATGAGGACCGCGATCACCACGCTCGTGGCAACCGCGCTGATGGGCATCCTCGCCATGCTCTCCGGCGAGCCATTCCTCTTTCCGTCTCTGGGTCCCACGGTGCTTCTCGTCGCGGCCCAGCCTGATGCCGAGACATCCAAGCCACGGGTCATCGTCGGTGCCCACGCGATCGGCATCGCGTGCGGATACCTCGGGCTGCTCATCGCCGGACTCACCGATGCGCCCAGTGCAATGGACCATGGCTTCGACATGCCACGCATCGTGGCCACATCGCTCGCCCTCGCGGGCACCGGCTTCGCAATGCAGCGGTTTCGCTGCGTTCACGTCCCTGCTGGTGCGACGACCCTCATCGTCTCCCTGGGCGTCTTGCACACGCCCCGACAACTCGCCGTCATGCTGCTGGGGGTGGCCCTGCTGACGGCACAGAGCAGGGCACTCGTTGGGCTGGCTCGGCGGTGGCGCGCGGACGGCTGAGTCCTCGGCCTACAAGCCCGCGTCTTCTCGCCAACGCTTCGCCATGGCGAGCGGGCCCGACCACCCCGGGCCGAGTCCTTCATACGTCGCAACCGCCTGGGCCGACAGCGTATCCGCCTCGTCGCGCTCTCCGGCCGCGAGTCGCCCCTCGGCAAGGGCGAGCTGCACCCAAGCCTCCAGCTCGGCATCGATGTCCTGTGTTTGAAGCAGCTCGGCCGCGCGGGCCAAGGTCTGCGTCGACGCCTCGCGATCACCCAGCTTCAACTCGCACACGCCCTGACCCGCGAGGGCTTGCACGAGCGTGGGGTCGGGCTGCAGATCGAGGTCGTTGTAGATGCGAAAGACCTCGCGGTACTCGCGAGCGGCATCCTCCCAGTGCTCGAGGCGTCGAAGCGCGTCGGCGACGAACACCGCTCCCCCCGCGACCTGTTGGTGCTTGGGACCGTAGAGATCGACGAGCAACGTCTTGGCCGCTCGATAGCCCTTCAGCGCACCTTCATCGTCACCGCGCGCTTGGTGCATGCTTGCCGCGGCCTGCTCGTATCGAGGAACACGGGGGTCCTTGGGTCCACCCAGGCTGCGCGCGACCTCGCGAGCGGCGGTATAGCGCGCCTCGGCCTCGGCAAACTGGCCGCGACGGAACGAGACCTGCGCCGCATTGTCGAGCAACGAGATGCGGTTGACCGGGTCGTCTTGCTCGGAGGCATCGAGGCGACGCAGACCTTCCTCGAAGGAGGCACCCGCGTCGTCGAGCCGATCCAGCGCGAGCTGGGCAATGCCTGCGTAGGTCAGCGCGAGCGCACAGCTGGTGTGGTTGGGACCGAGCGCGGCCTCCCACGCTTCGAGCGCGGCCATGTCCCACTCGATCGCCTCCTCGTGATTGCCCGCCTGCGCCAGGCTGGCCCCGAGCGACAACGCGTAGGCGCCGTACAAGGGGTGCTGCTTGCCAAGGCCCTCTTCGGCAATCTGCAGTGCACGCCGCTGATCGGCACGACCCGCGTCCACATCCCCGCGGCCGACGGCCAAGCCCGCCCGGTTGGAGTAGGCATTGGCCAGCTCGTCGGGAGGCGGCCGGTCCAGCGCCTCGAGGATCTCGATGACCTCGTTGGCGGCCTTTTCCGCCCCCTCTTGGTCGCCGTTCTGTCGCCGCACCACGCCCTCGGCGGCCTTGAAATAGGAACGCGCTCTCGGGTCGTGGGTTCGCGCGGCCGCGGACTCCCCCGCGGGCAACATGCCGAGGGCCTCGGCGGCGCGTCCCAGGCCGGGGCCCACGACGAACATCAAGGTGCCAGCCGCCCGCGTTTCGACAGAGGTGTCCCGCGCCTTCGCGGCCAGCGTCGTGGCCTCCCGCGCGTGGGCCTCGGCTTTGTCGAGCAGACCCGCTTGCATCTCGGCGCGCGCCAGCGTCTCCAGCACCGCCGCGTGCGTGGCATCGAACCCCACGGCTCGCGCCCGCACCTCGAGATCGGTCCCGAGTTCGACCGTTTCGTGATGGCGTCCTGCGAGCAGCATCAGTCGCGCTTTGGCCAGGTCACGCTCCACGGGCGCGAGTGCTTCCTGCTGCGCCTCGGTGGGCCAGATCGCCGACTTCAGCACATCGACGTCGGCACACCGCTCGACCCGGCGCAACAACGAGACCGATGAGAGTGCCCCGTCGACCAGCTCGCGCTTTCCTTCCGACAACAGACCCACGAACGTGTCCGTGGCTCGCCGCGCATCGTCGAGACACGCCCTCCGCAAGTCGTACACCGCCTGACCGTCGGCGCCGCTGCGACGAGCTTCGCAAGCGGCATCGACCCCTGCGATCCACTCGGTTTGGCGGGCGTCGAGAGCATCGGCCACCCGTTCGAACGCCGCCGACGTGGCTTTGCCGTGGGTCTCGAAGGCGGCCTTCAGCGTGGCTCGCCGCTCGTCGTTCCACGCCGTTGCAAACTCGGCCTGCGCATCGCCGCAGTCGAACACGGGCGCCGCTGGAGGCTCGTTCGCGCCCCCGAGGGCATACGCAGCCGCGCCCACCCCCAACACCCCTGCCCCGGCGACCGCCCACGGCCAACGTGCCGCGGCCTTCTTGGGGGTGAGCGCCGCCAACAACTCCTGCATCGACGGGTGACGCTGCGCGGGGTCGGGCTGCAGCCCCTTCATGATCGCGTCGAGGATCTCCGGTGGCACGTCGGTGTTGGGCAACGCCCGTACCTCGCCCGACTGCATCGAGTGCAGGATCGACCCCACGGTGTCCCCTTGGTGCGGCCGCTCCCCGAACAGCGCCTCGTACAGCGAAACGCAAAACGCGAACTGGTCCGACCGCGCGTCGACGGTCTCCGCGGAGTACTGCTCGGGCGGCATATAGGCCGGCGTGCCGACGATGGCTCCGGTGCGCGTGAGCCGAGCCGACGCGTGGTCGATCGAAGCCTCGAGCTCCTCGATCGTGGTCTCGGACGGGCCTTCGCCCGCGACCCCGACGATGCCGAAGTCGGTGACTCGCACCCGACCGCCCCGCCCGATGAGCACGTTGTCGGGTTTGAAGTCGCGATGCACGAGCCCCGCGCGGTGGGCAGCCATCAGCCCTCGACCCGCCTGCCGATAGACCTCCAGCACCGCCGCCCACCCCCGGGCTTCGGCCTGCACCCAATCACGCAGGGTTCCGCCGTCGACGTATTCCATCACGACGTAGACCTGATCGTCGTGGGTGCCGACCTCGTGCACTGCGATCACGTTGGGGTGCTGGATCTTGGCCACCGCTTGCGCTTCGCGTCGCAGGCGAGCCCGACCATGGGTGCCCTGCACCCGCAGCAGCTTGATCGCGACGGGGCGCTCGAGGTCGGGATCGTGCGCGAGCAAGACGACGCCCATCGCTCCGGCACCCAGCCGCCGCTCCACCACGAAGCGTCCCACCCGTTGGCCCGGTTCGATGCCGACAGGCTCGGGACTGGGGGTGTTGCCGCCCGTGCGCGTGCCCCCATCATCGCCGGGAAGCGTGGCTGCCGCGCCGGACAACGCCTCGCCCTGAAGCGTGACCGCTTCGGCGTCGACGAGGCCGGGACGGGTCTCCGGCCCCAGCGTCTCGGGGGGCTCCGCCATGCATGCAGAGTCTACAGGGCTTGCTCGGCCAACGCCTTCATCTCTGCCTTGCAGTCCTCACACCAACCGCGGAGCTCGGATGCGAGGGGTCCACTCCACGTGACCGATGCAGCCACGTCCCGGGCCCGCTGCACGTTCCCGGCCTGCGACGCCGATTGGGCCACCAAGACCCGTGCCGCGTCGACCTCGCGGGCGGGCCGCTCGGTTTGCACCCGCAGCCGCAACGTGTCCTCCGCGTGCCGCAACGCGGTGGCCGGATCGCCTGCCCGCAGTGCGGCCTTGGCTTGCAGCAACATCGCCTCATGCGTCGCCGGATGCTCGTCCCCCAACGCCTGCTCCCGCGCCGAGCGAATCTCGGTAACCTCTCGCAACACGTCCTTCGGGGACCCTCGGTGACCGAGCCGAATCTCGGCGAGGACGAGACGCGCCGCGAGCGTGCGGTCGTGGTCGTCTCCAAACACGGTCTTTCGGATTTCGAAGGCCTCCCGCGCGGCCTCCTCCGCGTCGTCGAACGCCCCGAGTTCGACATGCACGCGGGCCAGGTTGGCCAGCGTGATCGCCACCTCGTAGTGCTCGCCCAAAGTCCGGCGCTGCACCCGAAGCGTCTCGAGGTAGGCGGTGCGGGCGGCCTCCAGGTTGCCCAGCTCTTGCTCGAGAGCGGCGAGGTTTTGGCGCACGGCGAGCACTCTCATGTGGTCCTCGGGAAAGACCGTCGCCATCACCGCGAGAGCCTCCGCCGCCAACGCACGCGCCTGCGCCAGCTCTCCCCGTGCACGCGTGCTGTTGGCCAGCGACGCCAACGCCACCGCGTAGTCGGCATGCCCCTTGCCCAACGTCTGGGCAAACACATCCGCGGCCTCGCGATACGCGAGCTCGGCCGCCTTGGGATCCCCACGGACCAGTGACAACGACCCGAGCAGCAGCCGTGCCCGTGCCACCTCGGGGTGCATCGGCCCCAACGTGTCACGCAGGATGGACATCGACGCGTTGCCGAGGCGTTCGGCCTCATCGAACTGCTGCTTGCGAAACAACGCCTTGGCCGCGAGCTGCATCAACCGCGCCCGCTCGAGCAAGGTGTCGTCCCCGAGTTCGGCCAGCTGGGCACGGGCCCGCTCGACCCGCTCGATGCCAGCGTCGAACTTGCCCGCCGCGATTTCGATGCCCGCGTGGGCAGACTCCAGCCGCGTGCGAAGGCGCGGAGGGTTGCCGGCCGACGCCACCGCGATCTTGGCCATGCGCGCGAGCATCGTGGCTGCCTCGAAGTCGGTCTTGCCGAACTTGCCCTGAACCTCGAGCAACCCGATCGCGGCCCGAGCGGTGCTCAAGCGTCCGTACTCCCCAGAGGCGCGGTCGAGCACACGTTCGAACGCGGCGGTCGACGCCTCGGCATCCCCACGTGCGAGTGCCACCTCGCCTTGCAGCGTCCAAGCCTGCAACCATGGCGGAGACGCGTCGGGTGCGGACTGCACGACCTGCGTCGTCAGAGCGTGCGCATCGTCGTAGCGACCCGCGAGCAACGAGATGCGCGCATCGTCGAGCCGCCCGTCCACACCGTCCGGTTCGGCCTGCGCCGCGGCATCGGGATCGGTGCACTCGGCCAACGTCGGCACGGCCGAGAGCATCGCCACCGCGTGCTCGACCACCCCCGCATCCGCGTCGCGAAACAGCCGCGTGACCGCGCCGAGCGTCGCCCCCCTGCGCTCGAGGCAGGCCGAAAGTCGAGCATCGTCCTCTCGACACGAGCGCTGCTGCAGCGAGACCCACTGCTCGACGAAACGATCGGCCCGAACCTGAACGTCTTGCAGCGCCCGCTGAGCGTAGGGCATTCCGCTGGCCGCGAACGCCTCCGCCACCGCTGCCCGCGTATCGTCGTCCCACACGCCTGCGAGCCGCTCGGGTGCGGCGGGGCACGGCTCGCGCTGCATGGCGACCGCCGTGCCAAGCCCAGCGACGGCCACCCCCAGGCCCAGCGACACCGGAACCCACGTCCGCCGCGGTGGGCGAACCGCGTCGAGCAGCGCCGCCAACGAGGGATACCGATCGCCCGCATTCATCGAAAGCCCACGCTCGAGCGCGACACGAACACGCCGGGAGATCGAGGCGGGCACAATCGGCTCGGGCGTGAACGAGGGTTCGAGCGCGATGCGTTGCAGCGTGACCTCGTCGAAGGGCCGCCGACCGACCAACGCCTCGTACGCCGTCACGCACCAGGCGAACTGATCGCAACGTCCGTCCACCGCAAGCCCCCGCAGCTGCTCGGGCGCCATGTAGGCGGGCGTCCCTGCGAGCTTGGTGGTGAGCGTGCCCGCGCTGACCCGGCGCCATCCCCCCGACTCCGCCGCGGTGAACGAGCGCGCGAGTCCGAAGTCGGTGACGAACACCTCGCCCTCGTCGGAGACCAGCACGTTCTCGGGCTTGAAGTCGCGATGCACCAACCCCGCGTCGTGCGCGGCTGCGAGCCCCTCGCCCGCCGCGCGCATCACCTGCAGCACATCCCGCTCGCCGCGCTCCTCGGCGTCCAACCAGGTTCGCAGCGTGTGCCCCTGGACGAGCGCCATCGCGATGAACACCTGCTCGTCGACGGTGCCCGCCTCGTACACCGTAATGACGTTGGGATGGGCGAGCTTGGCCATCGCCCGCGCCTCCTCCACCATCCGACGCGCACCGTCGGGGGCCAGTGTGGCGTCGGCGCGCAGGACCTTGAGCGCGACCTTGCGTTCGAGCTGCGGATCGTAGGCCTCGTAGACGATGCCCATGCCGCCGGCACCCAGACGTTCACGCACCTCGAAGCGCCCCACCATCGTCGCCTTGGGCGCACCGCCGAAGACGCCCGCGAAGATCTTCGATCGCGCGCGGCGAACCTCGACCTGGTCGGCGGCGAGACGAACCTCTCGCATCTCGCGAAGCGGGTCTTCGGCACTCACGCGGCCTGCACCCCCACGTCTCTGCTACCCTCCGCGCCTTGTCCGGCGACGACCTGCAGCTGCTGCACGCGTGGCGCGACGGTGACGAAACCGCCGGGCAGGCGCTGTTCGAGCGCCACTTCGAGTCGATCTACGGCTTCTTCTGCAACAAAGTCCCGCCCGAGGCGGTGGACGACTTGGTGCAGGAGACCTTCCTGGGCATCGTGCGCTCGCGCGACCGTTTTCGGGAGGAGGCGACGTTTCGCACCTACCTCTTCGCGATCGCGCATCGGCAGATGATGAAGTACCGCGAACGCTGGTACAAGGCGCGCGACCGCGGGGCCGACTTCGACCTCGAACGGGTGCAGGCGCTCGACGGATCGCCATCGCAGCTGGTCGTCAGCCACTCCGAACAAGCGCTCCTCGTTCGCGCGTTGCGACACCTCGAACTCGACCTGCAGATCGTGCTCGAGCTGTTCTACTGGCAAGACCTGCGGAGCCTCGACATCGCCGAGATCTTGGACATCCCGCACGGCACGGTGCGCAGTCGCATCCGTCGCGCCCGGGAGCAGCTCGCCGAGCGCATCGAGACGCTGACCGACGACCCCGCATTGTGCGCGTCGACGGTCGGCAACATCGAGGACTGGCTGCGCTCGCTCCAGGGTCGCCGTATTCACACCTAGGTGGTCCGCGAACACGGTCGTGTGATCACGGCCACGGGTGAAAAACTTCCCGAGGATTTCGTGATCACGAAGGGCTCGGCCCGAACAACCGGGCGCGACATGACCCGCGCATTCGCTCCCCTTGGCCTGACCATTCCCCTCTCGCTGCTCACCGCCCTCGCGTTCGGCTGCGACCTCGAGCCCGACACGGGGGCCGACACCGACACCGATGGCGCCACGTCCGACACCGACGAGACCGGCCCGGACCCCAGCGGCGGCGGCGAAACGGACGGCTCGGACGAGACGGGAGAGCAAGGCGACTGCGCACCACTCACCCAAGAAGACATCGACGGGGGCTCCGTTGGACCCGGTTGCTACGACGTGCAGACCTTCCTCGTGGTGATGAACGACCTCGAGGTCCTTCCGGACACCCAGCTACGGTTCTCGGAGTTCTCGGGACTGTCGGTGTTCACGGGAGGCTCGCTCACCGTCGACGGAGGCGCCCCCGACTCGGTGGTGTTCGAGGCGCTCGGTGGACCCTGGCAGGGCATCGAGTTCGCCGGGTCCGCATCGCCCGACAACCGCCTCGACGGTGTGTCGATCTCCGGCACCGAGGGAGACGCGGTGACCCTGAGCTCGGGCTCGACGTTGGCGATCAGCAACAGCGAGATCGCGGGCAACGGCGGTTACGGGGTGATGGCGGAGTACGACACCACCCTCAGCCTCGCGAGCAGCATCGTCACCGACAACCTCGCGCCGATCGAACTCGAAATGCAGAGCGTGGAAGGCATTGCGGGCGACAACATGCTCACGGGCAACGACGAAGACGCGGTGTTCGTCCGCGGTGGCACGCTCGCCGAGGACGCGACGTGGCAAGACCCCGGCGTCCCCTACCGCTTCGACGGCGTGGCCAACTTCGATGGCGCGCTCGCACTGTCCGCAGGCATCACGATCGAAATGCCGCTCGACCACGAGATCTACGTGAGCGAGACCGGCTCGATCTCCGCGCTCGGGACCGCCGAGGCTCCGATCACCCTACGAGGGCACGAGGACCAACCCGGCTACTGGCAGGGCTTGGGCGTGTTCTCGCGAGCGTCGGCCAACCACCTCGACTACACCATCATCGAAAACGGAGGCTCGGACGCGTGGACCGGGGCGAGTGAAACGGTGGCCTCGGTCTACCTCGGCGAAGACAGCAAACTCGTCGTCAGCAACAGCACCCTGCGAGGCAGCGGCGGCGCCGGGTTGATGGCCGAGAACGCCGACAACGACATCTCCGGCCTGGCCAACAACACCTTCGAAGGCAATGCTTATCCGCTCGCCGTCACCCCCGACGCGGCCAAGGACCTCGACGACTCCAACACCTTCATGGGCAACGACGAAGAGCTCGTCATGGTGTGGCCATGGTCGTTCTCCGAGGAGGGCATGCTCTCGAGCGGCGCCTGGATGAACCCCGGCATCCCCTACCGTGTCGCGTCGTACCTCGGTGTCGTGGGCGACTGGGAGATCGGGGCCGGCGTCGAGATTCAGTGCGCCCAGGATGTTGAGATTCACATCGAGCCCGACGCCTCGGTGTCGGCGATGGGCACCGCGGACGCACCGATCCGCTTCGTGGGCGCCGACGCCCTCGGCGGCTACTGGATGGGCATTGGCATTCACAGCGTCTCCAGTGCCAACGTCTTCGAAAACGTCGAGGTCTTGCACGCCGGGTCCAGCAACTTCTCCGGGGCCGATGACACCGACGCCGCGGTCTACGTCGGCAATCCCGACGGCGCCGGACGTATCGACTTTCGCGCCACCACGATCGCCGACACCGACGGGTTCGGCATCGTGATCGCCGATGAGGGCACCGTCGTCGGCTGCGGGTCCGTGACCTTCTCGGGCAACACCAAGGGCGATTTCAGCGAGGTGTTCGGCGGTCAGAGCGACTGCTAGACTCGTTTGCGGAGCGATGGGTTCGCATCCTCTCAATCTCGTGTTTCGCTTCGTGCTCGAGCTCTGCGCGCTCGTGGCGGTGGGCATGTTTGGGTGGGTGCAGTTCGACGGAGCCCTGCAGTGGGGCGCCGTCGTGGCGTTTCCCCTCCTCTTCGCCACGGTGTGGGGCACCTTCGCCGTGCCCGACGACCCCAGTCGCAAGGGGACCGCTCCGGTCGCGGTACCGGGCTTGGTCCGACTGGCGCTCGAGCTGGGGCTGTTCGGCGCTGCCACTGCAGCGCTTCACTTTGCCGAGCAGCCCCCGCTCGCACTCGGGTTTGCCGCAGCGGTCATCTTGCACTACGGGCTCTCCTACGACCGCATCGCGTGGCTCCGTTCCGCCTAGCCGACCCGCCGAGTTCACTGCTGTGCGAGCGCGGTTGAGCAGCGCCACCAAACTGCGACATGCTCGCGCGTGATGGATCGCGATGCGCTCTCGTCCATGCTCGGCACGGGCATCCTCGTCTGCGCCGCCCTCGTCGCATGCGAGCCCGCGAGTCCGCCGTCTTCCGACACTCCGACGAAAGCGGCACCGCCCACAGTCGAACCTCCGCCGCCCGAACCCGCTACACCCGCGCCGCCGCCCCACCCCACGGCTCCACACCTGGCCCCGACCCACGCGCGCGTGTCGGCGACGGTCGACCACACCTGCGCCATCGTGCGGCGAGGCTCGGACCCGACGCATCGCGTGAAGTGCTGGGGCAACAACACCTACGGGGAGCTCGGCACCGCAGACCGAGAGCCGCGAACGGCGGCCGACAAGGGCATGGGCGACGCCCTCCCCTTCGTCGAGCTGCCCGGGGTGACCGAGCTGGTGAGCATCGGAACCGGCTCGGGCCGAAGCTGCGTGCTCGAACGTGGGGGTGCACTGTGGTGCTGGGGAGAGGGCGGCGAGCAAGGTGCCCCCGAAACGTCCCCGCCCGCGCCGGCCAAGGTGCCACTGCCCGGACCCGTCGTCGCGTTCTCCATCGGGCGTGCCCATACCTGCGCCGTACTCGACGACCAGAGTTTGCGTTGCTGGGGTCGAACACCGCTGGGACCGCTCGGGGTTCCGCACCCCGTTGCGCCGTCGAAGACACTGGCCGCGATCGACCTGGGTGATGGCGTCCAGGCCGTCGACGTGACCGCGGGCAGCGAGCACAACTGCGTGCTGCTGACGTCGGGGCGCGTGAAGTGCTTCGGCGACGGCATGATGGGGCAACTCGGCATCGCCGACACCCAGTCCCGTGGCATCGCACCCGACCAACTGGGGGACGCGCTCCCGTTCGCGCAGCTGGGCGACGACTTCACCGCAGCGAGCATCACCGCGGGCGGCCTTCACACCTGCGCCTCATCGACGTCGGGTGAGGTGACGTGCTGGGGCGGCAACCGGGTGGGGCAGCTGGGCCAAGGTCACACCGACTCGCCGGGTCGCAAGCCGGGCCAGTCCCCCGCGGCGGCCCCACCTCCACCGCGGACGGAGCTCGGCAGCGAGGGCACGGTCGTCGCATTGCGAGCGGGCAACAGCCACACCTGCGCACTGGTCGAGCGCTCTGCCGAGGACAACGGCATCAAGTGCTGGGGCAGCCACCCTCGAGGCGCCCGCGGTGACGACCCCGGCGAAATGGGCGACGCGCTCCCCTTCGTAGACCTCGGCGCCGACCGACAACCGATCGAGATCGCTGCAGGCGGCCACACGTGTGCCGTGGTGATCCGAGAGAGCGCACCGCAGGACGGGCGTCTGTTGTGTTGGGGCAACGACGAACCCGCAACCGGGATCGACGTGGGCCGGTTCGCGTTCGAAAGCCCCAAGTCCATGGGCGACGCGCTGCCCTACGTGGACCTCGGCACCGACGTGTTCGTGGTGGTCGCTCCGCGGGACCGTCAGTCCAAGACAACCCCGGCGGCGGCGAGCTCGGTCACCAAATAGTCGGCCTCGTTGCGCCACTCGGCCGAGGCGGAGGACGTCGCTTGTTCGTGCACGGTTCGGGCGAGCTCCGCGGCGTCATCGAGGTCTCCGCGTGCGGCGATCCACCGCGCCAAGGCCAGACGCATCAACGCGACATCGTCTGCCGCCGGGTCCTGCCGCGCGCGTCCTTCGATCACCCCTTGCAGCACTTCGATCGCCTCCGCGACGTGGCCACTCTTGCCCAGCGCCTCGGCGAGCGGAAGCGTGGGCGAGGCAATGCGCGGCTGCTTGTCCTGCATGGTGCGCTTGCCGACCGCAAACGCCACACGCAGCGGTTCGATCGCATCCTCGTACCGCTCGTGACGAAGCAACGAGCGACCGTACCGCCACGCCATGATCCCACGCAGAGGAGACTCCTCGGGGAGCGTGGCGGCATACTCGACCGCGCGGCGATAGCTGCCCAGCTCTCCCTCCTCGTTGCCCTCCTTCGAGTATGCCGCTCCGCGAAGCGACTCCAGATCGGCCTTCATGCCCGCAGAACCGCCGGCGGCCTCGACATCCCGCATGAGCGCGTCGTAGTCGGAGATCGGCGGGCGCGGCTGGGCGTGGCGAAATCGGGTGCGAAGCACATCGACCCGGTGGGTCAGGGTTCGGCGATCTCGAGCGCCATAGACCTCGGCGTAGATGTCGGTTGCACCTTGGTACAGCGCGACCGCCTCGGTCGAGTTGCCCTTCATCTCCGAAAGAAACGCACGCGACGCGAGGGCGCGGGCGACCAGCGGGTGTTTGTCCCCCAACTCGCGCTGCAGCACCTCAGCGGCGGGCACGATGAGCGCCTCGGCCCGGTCGACTTGCGACATCTGAAGGATGGCCTCTGCCGCCTCCAGCTGCAGCTCGGCACCCAGGACCGTGCCGTCCTCCCCGGACTCGACCAACAACGCCAGCGCCGTGTCGAACACCTCGATGCCCTGCACGTAGTCGCCCGACTCGAAGCGCAGCCGGGCCATGGCCGCGTGAAACTGGGCCTCGTCCGGCCGCGACCATGTGCCGCGTTCAATGTGGGCACGCGCCACGCCGGCCCAGAAGTCCGCCTGCTGCAGGTCCGCGCTACCCACCGTCGTCGCAAGACCCAACGCCGCACGATAGGTGAGACGGGGGTCGTCGACCGTCGCCGCCGTGGTGTACGCCGCCTGAAACTGGGGCGTGGCAGCGTCGTAGTCCTCCTGCTCCACGAGCAACTCCGCGAGCAACAGATGGGCCTGAGCGACGACGGGGGCATACCCGACATCGATGGCGTCCGGCACCACGCCCTGCGCCAGCTCCTTGCCGCGCATGACGAGTCCGGTGTCCCCCAAGCTCTTGGCGTCCGCCAGCGTGCGCCGTAGCGCCGCCACTGCCTCGGCCTGGTTGGGTGGGGGCGGAAGGATGTCCGCGCCGTAGAAGTCCGGGTCCTCGCAGCGGTCTGGGGCCTGCAGAGATGCCGCGGCTCGAACCGCACGCTCGGCCACCGTCACGTCCGCTTCGCGGAGGCGATCGACCAAGGCGGCGAACTCGACCTCGAGCCGGTCGAGACACCGGTAGCGCAGGTCCATCACGCTCTGAGACTGCTCGCCGCGCACCCGCGTTTGAACGCACGCGTCCTGTCGAGCATCTCCCCAGCGCGACGCATAGCGGTCGAGCGCCCGACCCACTGCGGTCGCGGTCTGTTCGGCGAATGGCGTGGCCGTGGACGCGAGCGACGCCGTGACCTCCGACCGCGCCCGGGGACTCCATGCTTCGAACGTCGAAGCATCGGGAGCGGGGCATGGCTCGGGCTCGGAGCGCGCGTATCCCCACGCTCCGGCCGCGACAACCCCTGCGACCCCGAGCGCTCCGGTCGTCCACCAACGGTTGCGGGAGGGCGTGCGATCCAACGCCCCGAGCAGGGCCTCCATCGACGGAAACCGATCCGCGGGGTCCTTCGAGAGCCCGCGCCGCACCGCTTGGTCGAGCCACGAAGGCACCCGCCCCGCCGACGGGGGCGGCTGAGGGTCGTCGTGCGTGATTCTCGTGGCCAGCTCGGGCACGGTCTTTCCCGGGAAGGGGCGCACGCCATACAGCGCCTCGTAGAGCACCACACAGAAGGCGAACTGGTCGCTGCGTGCGTCCGCTTCGCGGGCCGCGAACTGCTCGGGCGCCATGTATGACGGCGTGCCAAGCAGGCGGCCGAAGTCGGTGACGTCGGTCGCGAGCGCAGGAGCATCGCCCGACTGCTCCGACGACGCCTCCATCGACGATGCAGACGCGCGCACCAGACCCAAGTCCATCACCTTGACCCGTCCGTCGTCGCCAACCATGACGTTCTCGGGTTTGAAGTCGCGGTGAACGAGCCCGGCCGCGTGCGCCGCTGCAAGGCCGCGCCCGGCGAGCACCATCAAACGCAGCACCTCCTTCCACGCTCGGGGGGTCTTCATCCACGCCCCGAGCGTTTGACCCTGCACGAACTCCATCGCGACGAAGACCTCGTCCCCGTGCTTTCCCACGTCGTGCACGGCCACGACGTTGGGATGCGCGAGCTTGGCCAGCGCCTGAGCCTCCCGCCACAAACGGGTCCGGGCCTTCTCGGTCCTCGCGCGGCCTGGGTGCAGCAACTTGAGGGCAACACGACGGTCGAGGTTCGGGTCGTAGGCCGCGTACACCACCCCCATCGCGCCCGCCCCCTTGCGATCGACGATCGTGTAGCGCCCGACCGCGTCCCCGACTCGAACCGGAGCGAAGTCCTCTCCCGCACGGGCAGCTCCCATCGACGCGTCGGTCACCGTCGACTCGGGCGCAAGCGTCGGCTGATCCGCCTGGGAACTCACCGCGAGCATCATACGCCGCCAGATTCAGCACACAGTGCCGCAACGGGCCTCGTATACGCGTTTTCGGTTTTTCGATCGGCGCAGTGGCGGGTTTCGTCGCGAGAGTGCGTGGAAGAGGACAGAACGATGGCACCGCCTGCTCGCCCCTACTTCATCGCCGCACTCGGCCTCGGGCTGGGTGCATGTTTCGACCCAGCCCCGGACTCGAACGTCCCTGCGGGCGAAACATCGGACACCACGACCACGGACGTCTCGACCAGCACCGGTGAACCCCCGACCAGCTCTGGCGAGGACCCGACGGATGCCGCAGAGAGTTCGACCGGCGACCCGGAAGGCTCGACGACGGGCCTCGAGGAGACCGGGGACAGCTCCAGCGGTTCGAGCAGCACAAGTGCGGCCCCCGCATGCGGCGACGGCAACGTGGACGAGGGCGAGGGCTGTGACGACGGCAACGACAGCGACCTCGACGGCTGCTCGGTCGACTGCACACCGCAGTATCACTCCGGCAACGACGACCTCTGCCCCGCCGACGCGACAGGCTTCTGCGCGGCCTTCGGGGCCCAGTGTCGCCTCGCGTTCGATGGCCGGGATGGACTCTGCTACTGGGCCAACGCTGCGGACGAGGACCAGTGCAACGCCACACCGGGGATCTGGACGCCCACGGACGGCGAGTACGCCAGCGACCACCCCGAAGCCTCGTTCCCGGACCCGGGCGCCTGCATCACCGAGCTGTTCAACCTTCGCTGCCCGGTCGAGAACGCGACGGCTTGCAGCGCGTCGGGAGGCGATCTGTGCTTTCGCGCGCTGGACCCCACCGGGTTGGAAACGACGGGTCCCGACCTCTGCTGGTGGGACACGAACCCCGGCGGCTGCGCAGCCACGCCCGGCATCTGGACCGAACCCGGTGATGGCTTTCACCTCGACCACCCCAACGCACTGCCGGCAGGCATGGCCGCGTGCGTCACCCAAGTCCCCAACCTTTGAGCCCCATCACCCCTGGAGAACCACACCGTGAAAACCCGATCTTCCGTCCCTCTGCGCATGCTCATCGCTCTGGCCGTCCTCGGTACGGGCTGCCCATCGTCGGACTCCGACGGCGACACCGACCCCATGGCCACGACAGGCGCGGGCTCGACCTCGACCTCGACCTCCGCTCCGGGCACCACCGAAACGACGGATCCGGATCCCGACACCAGCGGCGGCTCGACCTCGACTTCGTCCGGCGACACCACCGGGGGCGAAACGACCGGCGATGAGACCGGGGATGAAACGACCGGCGACGCCACGGGCGAGGACACCACCGGCGGCGACGAAAGCAGCACGGGCAACGCTCCCGACCCGTTCTGTGGTGACGGCAACGTGGACGCCGACGAAGAATGCGATGACGCCAACGACAACGACAACGACAGCTGCACCTCACAGTGCCAACAACAGTGGTTTTCGGGCAACGACGGCGAGTGCTCGGCCGACCTTGCCGACTATTGCGACTACCATGGGGCGCAGTGCCGCCTGAACCTCGCGGGCGACGACGGCTACTGCGTGTGGACGGATGCCACCGACGAAGCCGGTTGCGACCAGACACCGGGCATCTGGACACTCGCCGACAGTGGCTTTGCGACGGACCACCCAGAGGTGGTGTTCCCCGACGACGCGGCGTGCATCACCCAGGTTGCGAACCTGCGTTGCGGCGACGCTTCCGACTTTGCGTGCACGGTCGCCGAGGCGGCCCTATGTACCCTCGCGCTCTCTGCAAATGGACTCGAAGAAACGGGTCCGGAGATCTGCTACTGGACGAGCAACCAGGCCCAATGCGACCTCGTTCCCGGGATGTGGACCGAACCCGGCGACGGCTTTGCGATGGACCACCCCAACGCATTGCCCGCGGGCATGGCCGCCTGCATCACTCAGGTGACGAACTTGTAGAGAGCCGATGCTGTAGCCACGTTCGGGCGAACCGCCAGTGGCGTTCGACCGTGCGCACGCCGAGGCCCAGCGTCTCGGCGATCTCGGGCACGGTTTGCCCGGCGAAGAACCGCAGCTCGACGATCTTCGCTTGGTCGGCGTTCACCTCGGAGAGTTCGGTGAGCAGCTGATCGAGCAGCAACAAGTCGACCGCGCTGCGCTCCCCATCGAGCAACGCCTCGACGCCCTCCACGGTGACCCGCTGCCAGCCACCACCGCGTTTGTCGGACTGGCGTCGCCGTGCATGGTCCACCAGGATCTGGCGCATTGCCGTGGCCGCGAGCGCGAGGAAGTGCTGGTCCTCGTTCCCCTGATGCCCACCGCGATCGAGCTTGAGAAACGCTTCGTTGACCAACGCCGTGGGTTGAAGCGTCTGACCGACCGGAAGGTTCGCAAAGTAGCGACCGGCCAACGCCCGAAGCTCGTCGTAGTACGCTGCGAAGCGGTCCGACACGCGCGGACGCTATCGCGGCCGCATTGATCGAGCAATCCTGATTGCCCCCACCGTGATGTCATCCGCCAAGTCGAAACATGCCCAGGTCTTCGAGGCTTTCGATCGACTCTGCGACGCCCCGCAATCCGAACAACGCGAAGCGCTCAAAGAGCTCGAACGCGACGCCCCTGATGTGGCCGCGGAACTGGCCGCTCTGCTGGAGCTCGATAGCGACGGCTCCAACCCACTGACGGAGGCCGTCCGGCAGGAAGTCTCGCGCACCGTCGAGAGAGACCGGGTCGGGGAACCCGTAGGCCGCTTCATCCTGCTCGAGCGACTCGGCCGTGGAGGCATGGGCACGGTCTACTCGGGCTTCGACACCGAACTCGAGCGGCCGGTGGCCGTGAAGCTCATGCCCAAACCATCGGAGGGAGGCGACCGCTGGCTTCGCGAGGCCCGCGCAATGGCCAAAGTCACCCACCGCAACGTCGTCACCGTGTTCGAGGCGGGCACCCACGGAGACGAGGTGTTCATCGCCATGGAGAGAGTCTCGGGGAACACGCTGGGCAGTTGGCTTCGCGAGGTTCACGAAACCGCCGCCTGGACGCGAGGCGAACGAACCTCCGAGATTCTCACGGTGCTGCTCGGAGCGGCGCGGGGCCTGGTCGCCGCGCACGACGTCGGCTTGCTGCACCGCGACTTCAAGCCCGAGAACGTCCTGCTCGACCAGGACAACGTGCCCCATGTCGCCGACTTCGGGTTGGCGCGCCCGATGGACGCAGCCTCACAGTCGAAGACGTCCGACGACGTGACCTCGCCACCGTCGACGACCGCTCTCACTCGCAGTGCGCTCGCGGGCACTCCCGCATACATGTCGCCCGAGCAGTTTGCCCAGCAGACACTGGATGCTCGCAGCGACCAGTTCTCGTTCTGCGTCACGGCATTCGAGGCCCTCTACGGGCAGCGCCCGTTCGTCGTCGGCCGCGGGCTTTCGATGCCCACCTTCGGCGAGTACGCACCCCTTCCCAAGAAGCCGGCTATCCCCGAAGCGGTCGCAGCCGTGATCCGGCGCGGACTGGAGGTCGACCCACAGGCGCGCTTTGCCTCGATGCGTGAGTTCGTGCAGGCCCTCGAAGCCGTACAGAACCGACATCGAGGCCGATGGGCGCTACTCGGTGCAGGCACCCTGGCTGTCGGGGCCATCGCCCTGGCGACGATGTCCGAATCCGCATCGGTCGACCCGTGCGGACATGGAGAAGAGCGCTTCACCGCGGTCTGGAGCCCACATCACGCCTCCCTCCTTCGCGACGCGTTCGCGCCTTCCGAAGTCCCCTATCGCGACGCCGTCACCGACGAGGTCCTTCGACGTTTCGACGACTACGGCAGCCGGTGGGTCCACGCATATCGAGATGCATGCGAGGCGACCCATGTTCGCAAAGACCAGAGCGAGGCGTTGCTCGATCTCCGCATGCAATGCCTGCAACGCAAGCTCGATGCCGTGGACATCAACGTCGCGGCGCTCACCCACGCCGGACCGGAGGCGGTGGCCCATGCCCTCGACGTCGTCGACCGACTTCCGGACCTGCAGCACTGCGCGGACCCGTCCTACCTCGAAGATCAGATGCCCCTGCCGAGCGATCCCACCCAGCGCAACGCGGTCGAAGAAGGGCAACGTGGGCTCGAGGAGGTCCGGACCGGCCTCTCCTTGCGTTCGAGCGATGACCCCCTCGCCCGACTGGACGCAATCGAAACCTCAGTGAAAGACATCGAGTATCCGCGAATGACCGCAGAGCTCGACCTGCTCCGAGGCGCGGCATTGGTCGAAGCCGATCGTCAGGACGAGGCGATCGAGGCGTTCTCCAACGCGCTCGTACTGGCGCAGGAACACGGCATGCACGACGTCGTGTCCGGGGCAGCAAGCAACCTCGGTCGCAGCTACGGGGACGTCAAACAAGACACGGCGACCGCAGTCATGTTGCTCCGTGTCGCGGAGGCCAGCGCCGAGCGAGGCGGCGTCTCCCAAGCGGAACGCGCCGCCATCGTGGGGGACCGCGCATGGGTCCTCGCGCAATGGAACAAGAGCGACGAGGCCATCGAGTGGGCCGAACAAGCCGTAGAGATGACCGAGGCCATCGAAGGCAACAACATACAACCTCGGCTCCGCGCGCGGTCCCTTCTTGGAAGCTGCTATCAAGCTGCAGGCCGAATCGAAGATGCCGAAGCGACGTTCCGCGACGAGCTCGCGTTGGCGCTCGACGCCTACCCTCCCGAGCACCCGATCTTGTTTGCGACCAACATGCACCTGGGCATTACACTCGCGATGCAGGGTCGAAACGAGGAGGCCACGAAGCGGCTCACGAGTGCGGCTCGCATCGCAGAAGCCGCGCCGTCGATCCCTGCCACGATGCGCGCGAGAGTCCAGATGGCCCTCGCGAACGTCCTCAACAACACGGGAGAGCACGCGCGAGCCTACGAGGTCGCATCCCGTGCACTCGCCACGCTCGAGAAGACCCTGGGCGAATCCCACCCTTCCGTCGCCAAGCAGCTCAGCAACATGGGCCAGATGCAGGGGGCGCTGGGGAACCTCCCCGAAGCCGCCGCGCTGCACCAGCGCTCGCTCGAGATCCGCGAACGAGTGTTTGGCCCCGACCATGTGCAGCTCCTCGTGCCACTGACAGGCATTGCGACCGCCCGCATCAAGAATGGAGAGCCCGAGCGCGCCCTCGAGCACCTCCAGCGCGGCCGAGAGATCGCGGACGCGCATCCCGACGAGGTCGTTGCCGCGCGTCGCCACGAGCTCGACTTCTGGACCGGCGTCGCGCTCTACGACACGCAGCGGGACACTGCTCGCGCCTACACCCTCATCGCGGCAACACGGGACAACGCAGACCCCGAGAGCCGGAGTCATGCGGCGGCAACCAAGTGGCTGGAAGACCATCCCCAGACGAACGCTCCGCCCCGATGAGCGGCGTGCGCTTGGTTCGGTTCACTACTCGGGCGCGTCGACGGACGTCAACCGATGCGTAGAGTGGCAGTCGACCTCGGTCTCGCCCACGAGACCGTACGAGTGCACTTCGAGCGTGCCTTCGAGCGGTTCTCCAGGTTGCGCGGTGCCGCGGGCCCGTGCGGTCGACTCGAGCGCATCGCCGAACTTGGTATCGTAGCCCCCCACATCCCAGCGGCCATCGGCATCGATGCCGCCGTTGAGCCGCACCGGAACGTAGCCGTCGAGGTTGATGCCGATGTGGCCGTCGTCGTCCAGGTCGACCCGAAGCTTGCCGTCCTCCTGAAGCACCGACACCCACTCGACCGACTCGGCGTCACGCTCGCACACCGCGTACTGCGTGCCAGCCACTTCCACCGGTCCGCACGCACCTGCGCAAGAGATGACGACGGCGCGCGTTTGATAGGCGCCCGTGAACGCATCTCCGCTCGCATCACCTTCGGGAATCGAGGTGACGACGTCGGGGTCGAGGAACGCGTCCTGCTGCGTGTCCGGTGGAGCCTCCTCGGATTCACACCCGGGCATCCACGACCCCAGCAGCGCGACAAGAAGTCCAGCGTTCCGCATCGGGCCGTCGTTTAGCACCGCGACGAAGCGATGAAAAGCTGCGGCATCGAGACCACAGCTCTACGGTATGCTCCCGTGCATGCGATTGGGATGGCTCGTCTTGCTGGTCGGTGCTGTGGGGTGCTTCAACCCGGATGACGCACCGGCGGACACGGAAACGTCCACCGGGAGCTCCACGACGACCTCCTCGATGACGGATGCGAGTGCCACCAACCCCACCTCGGGCACGACCACCTCGATGCCGTCGAGCTCCACCGCTTCCACGGTGACGGCGGGCGACAGCTCCACCACCGTCGATCCCACGACCGGCGATGCCACCGAAGGCTCGTCGACCACCGCCGAACCCGTCCCCGAGTGCGGCAACGGGGTGCTCGAGGCGGGTCAGGTCTGCTTTGCGGCCACGATGACCTTGATGGTCGGCCCCTCGCCGTTGGGCGTCGCGACGGAGCAGATCGACGGGGACGGCGTCTCGGACTTCGCCGTTTCGATGTCGTCGGGGCGACTGCTGACCTTTCTCAGCGATGGCGCCGGCACCTTCACGCAAACGGTCACCGAAGACCCCGACCCCCTTGGCTGGGGCCGTGTGGCGTTGGGAGCGATTGCGGACAGCAACGTCGACGCGGTCGTCTGCGAGCCGGGCAACCTGGGCATGATTCGCTATCGCGGATTCGGAGACGGCTCGTACTCCGCGGGCTCCGACATCGGGACCTGCGGAGGGCGCGTGCGCATGCTGGACCTCGACGGTGACGGGGTGCTCGAGGTCTTGTCGGGCGTCGAGTTCGGCGTGGCGGTCTACCGCGGTGCTGCCGACGAGACGTTCACCGTCATCGACGCGTTCGATGGGGACGGAACCCCAGACGGGTTCGACCTGGCGGACTTCGATGGCGACATGGACCTCGACCTCGTGGTCACGGGCAGCTCCAACACCGTCGGATTCCTCCGCGGCAACGGCGACGGCACCTTTGCTGCGGTGAGCATGTTGGCGACCGTCGGCAACGGGCGCGAGCTGGTTGCCGGAGACTTCGATGGCGACGGGAACCCCGACTTCGCGGTGTCTTCGGGCCCCATCCTCGGCGTCCACTTCGGCAACGGCGACGGCACCTTTGCACCCCCGATCGAGCGCATGGCCGGCGCGCCCATCGGAGCAATGTCCGCCGCCGACGTCGATGGCGACGGCATCGACGACATCTTGTGTGGCACCAACGCCCTCGAGGTGTTCTTGGGTGCAGACGACCAGGACGTTGCGGCGCCCGTCGTCGTGTCGACCAACGTCACCGCTGGGGACATGGACGTCGGCGACTTCAACGACGACGGCGCGGTCGACGTAGTGCTCACCAACGGCGGTGACCTCAACGTCGCAGTCGTGCTCTCGAATCCCTAGCAGGAGATCGGAGAACTCCTGCTAGAGCGGCTTCACAGCAGCCGCTCGAAAACGAAGCACACCCGCGTCGAGGTCGTCGGCGAGATGGGCCAGCGTGGGTTCGGCTCCGCTGAGGATACCGATCGCCTTGGTGCGAACGTTCTGGCTGCCAGCCGACCACACCACGCGGTCTTGCTCGCCCGGCTTGCAGCGCACCAAGCTGATCACGCCGGGACCGTCGGGAATGAGCTCGACGTTGTCCATCGACAGCGTTGCCTCTTTGGTCCACGAAGCGCCCGTCTGGGTGTCGTAGGTGTTGAACGCCTCGGGATGCGGCACCGGAGCACCGATCAACCCACGCACCACGTCGAGCGATCCCACGTAGCCCACCGCGCGGCCGTCCTCATCGACGACTACCAAGTGGTGACGCCCGCGCTCCGCCATCACCCTCGCCGCGTCCTCGATCGTCGCAGTGACCTGAATCGGGTCGGCGGGGGACGACATGAGCGCCTCGACCGGCGTGTCCTCGGTCATCTCGTACATGTCCGAGAGCGCGATGAACCCGATCGGGCAACCGTCCGCGTCGACGACCGGCGCCGCGGAAATCCCCAGTGTGCGGAAGTAGCCGCGAACCTCCACCGCGAAGTCGCCTGGAAACGTGGTGAAGAGCTCGTGGTTCATGATCTCGCCCAGGTACTTCGCCATGCACCCATCGTGCGTCGTCCCTGCGCGAGCGCGACCCGCAGATGTTGCGGCCCGAGCCCGGCGGTCAGCGAATCCAAAGCGGCGCCAGGTCCAGCTCGACTGCGTCGAAGGGCTCGGCTCGGACCTTCGTCGAGCCAGCAAACGTCGCGGCGATCCGGTAGCCATCACCGTCGAGACGAAGAACCTCGAGAGTCTCGGCGGCTGGGTCTAGAAACCACACATGGGTGACAGCCTCGCGGCGGTAGACGTCGAGCTTGACTGTTCGGTCGCGGCCAGCCGTGCTGGGCGAAAGCGCTTCGCAGACCCAATCGGGTGGAAGCGTGAACCCGGCCGCGTTGGGCACCTCGGGCATCCGTTCGCGACGCCACCCCGCGAGGTCAGGAACGAGCACGTCCTCAGCCAGATGAAGCTCTGGTTCGAATAGAATGACCCATCCTCCTGGACCGCCCCGCCCTCGCTGAAACGGATTCGCGAGATCAGCGCTCAGCCCACTGACCGCGTATGTGTGCGGACTCGCCGGCCGAGGCTGCGTGTACAACACCCCGTCGATCAGCTCCGCGATCTTGTCGGCCGGCACCGCCAGCAGGTCGGCGTAGGTGGCCCGCTTCTCCGCGGAGGAGGTCATGAACCCATGATAGCGGACGCACCCGGCGCCAGCACGTCCCAGGCGCGGCGCGCTACCAGGTCGCTTCCAGCACCCAGAACTTCGGGTGTTCGGTCGCGTGCACCTGCGCCCCTGCCTTGCGCAGTGCGGTGGCCACCATGTCGGGGCGATTGACCACGGCGAAGGTCTTGCTGCCCTTCTTGTGCCACGACGCGAGCGGACCCAAGAGGTCGTCGAGCGCTTTGGCGTCGGCGTGCGTCGGAGGGTTGGTCAGGGTGACGTCGGTGGTGCCGACGAACGGGCGCACCGCGGCGACGGTGCTGGGCAAACCGTCGTGTTCCATGGCGAACACCCGCGTGGCCAGGCCGGCGGCTTTGACGTTTTCGCGAAGCATGGCGGCGGAAACCGAGTTGCTCTCCACCGCAACGACCTGCGCCTGCGGCCAGCGCTGGGCAGCCCAAAGCGCCAACGGACCCACGCCCGCACCCAGGTCCACCACCCGCTCGGGAGACAGGTCGAGGGCCGAAACGTGATCGATCAAACACTGCGTCCCGATGTCGAGCCCCTTGCGCGAGAACGATCCGGGCGCAGACTGCAGTTCGAGTGAGCCCAGACGCGGGTCGGAGAACGCATAACGCCGGTCCAGCACCTCGTGGCGTTCCAGCAACCCCGAGCGCTCGCTCATCAGCAGGCGATAGCCCTTGGTGCGCTCGAGCACCCGAACGTTGCCGAACACCTCGGCCATGAAGTCGGCGATCGAGTCGGCACCCTTTTGCTTCTTCACCGCGCACAGCAGGCGCCCGCCTTCGGCCAACACCTGGCTGGCGACCGCGATGTTCTGCTGCGTGAAATCCTTGCCCAAGTGCGCGCGCGGCCAGACCACCGCAGCCTCGAACTCCGCCCCCAACGAGGGCCACGCCGCGTAGGCGACCGCGCCCTTGCCCGCGTGCCGAACCTCCCGCACATCGAGGATCAAGCGCGGCCCGTCGCGATCGATGCCCGGAAGCTCGCCCGAGCAGATCAGCAGTACACGCGAACGATCGAACCCGCGCACGGCCTCGGCCAACAACGCCACGCCAGGATCATCGGCGTTGAGGCCATCCACGCCCCCCGGTCGGGGTTTGCCGCGCTTCGCCATAGGCGCGCATCCTACCTCACGCGTCGTTGTCGGAGCTCGCCCGCGATCGGTTCCACGCGTCGATCCACGTGTTCGTCATCTCGCGACGCGAACGCCCGTAGGGCTGCGTGGTCAGATCGAATGCAGCGATGCGATCGAAACGAAAGTGGCGAAAGTCCGACCGCAAACAACACCACGCGACGAGGATCTGTTTGCCCTCGAAGTACGCGATCTGCACCGGCCACACGATGCGAGACGTTCGCGACCCCTGCGCGTCGTCGTAGGCCAGCGCCACCGCGCGTTCGGTCCGCATCGCCTCTCGCGCACGACCCAGGACCGGAGTCGGGGGCTGATCCCCAGCCAGGTTCACGGGCCACAGCCCCGCATCGTCGATGCGCGCGCGAAGATCGTCCCCCGATGCCGTCGCGATCTTGGCCAATGCATTGCGGGCCGACTCGGCCAGCGCGGTGTCGGGCAGCGTTTGCACCCACCGCGAACCGAGCACCAACGCCTCGAGCTCGGGCTCCGAGAACATCAGGGGCGGCATGAAGTATCCCGCGCGCAGCACGTACCCGATGCCCGCCTCTCCCTCGATGCGGGCCCCCAACGCGATGAGCGTTTGAATGTCGCGATACACGGTGCGGCTCGACACAGCATGTTCGCTCGCCAACGTCTCGGCCGTGACTGGAGCGCGTCGACGGCGAAACGAGTCGAGGATTGCGAACAGTCGCTCGGCCTTCTCCACCCGCATCCTCTAGCAGACGTAGAGGCCGGAGCTGCCCCCTCGCCTTCTTCCATCCAACCACCTTGAATCACTCACCTTTCTTTCGTGATGGACCGCTCATCGGTCCCCGTGCTACGAAATCACCGTCTTCGGTTCCCAGAAGCCTCGAAAACGAGGTTCCGGGCCTGAAGACGGCTCTGACACGTGACGCCTGCTCGTCACGTGACCGCAGGGTCGGCCGAAGAGGCACATCGCGTGCGTCTTCCTGCCGCCCGTCCACTTTCAGCAGGTTCACGCGTGAACAAGATCGAAACGTTTCTCCCCCTCGTGGAGACCGAGTCTCTGATCCGGATTGCCAGCCCCAAGGCGCTCAAGGCCGGACAGGAGCTCTTCAAAAAAGGGGCCGCCAGCAACCTGGTCCTCGACGGCGACAAGCTGTCGGGCAAGGTGATGGGCAGCAGCCCCAAACCGCACTCCACCTCGATCTGCCTGGGCAAGAAGAACAAGCTCGAGGCCGAGTGCACCTGCCCCACCTTCACCGACGGCTGGGAGAAGTTCTGTCACCACGCCGTGGCGTTGGCGATGGAGCTGGGCAAGCAATACAAGGCCGGCGGCGAGATCTCGACCACGCACAACCCGTGGGTCGCGGGCGTCGCGGGCAAACACACCGCGCGGCAGCGGCGGTATCAGATTCAACAGCAGGCCGGTGGCACCTGGCTGGTCACGGCGTTCCAGTCGGGCAGCTCGATGAAGGCCAAGGCCACGCAACAGCGCGACGGAGCGCACCCCGCCGACAAGCTGATCGAGCACTACCTCGAGCAAGAGATCGACCGCTCCGACGACGGCGCACACGAGCTCGAAGACCCCGCCCTCAGCGGCCTGCTGTACTTCGCCCGTGACGCGCAGATCAGCCTCAAGGGCGTGGGCAAGCTGCACTTCGTCGAGGAGCCTCTGGTGATGCGCGTGCAGGCCGAGGCCCGACGCGACGCCAACGTCGACCTGCACGCGTTCCTCGAGCACGAAGCTTCGGGACGCACCTTCGAGGTCGAAGACGGCAGGGTCGTGGGTGGCGCGCCCACGTGGTTCATTCACACCGAATCCTGCGAGGTGTTTCAGGTCCAGGACACGCCTCCGTGGGTGCTGTCCGCCGTCCGCGAGCAGTCGCGCATCGTGATGGACGCCAAGGTCGACGCCGACCAGATGGACACGCTCAGCGACCAGCTGCAGTCCGTCGGTGTCCCGCGCTCCGACCTGTTCGCGCTGGCCAGCGACGCCCGCAGCATCGAGCAGATCGTCGCCACCATCGAGGGCGACTCGGGCCGGGTTCGCGTGCAGCTCACCGCCCGCTACGGCAACGTCACGCTCTCGGTCGGCGGCACCGACCCCGAGTCCGCGCGTTACACGATGAACGCGGGCGACGAGTCGATCTCCTTCTATCGCGACCTCGACGCGGAAGCCGAAGCGCGCCGTGTGCTCAAAGAGCACGGCCTGAAGTGGGAGTCCAAAGACGAGGCGTTCGTCGCCCGTGACGACACCGCCATCGAGTTCTTGGTGGCCGGCCTGTCGATGCTCCCCGAGGAGTGGGAGAAGCGCATCCCCAAGCTGCCCAAGATCCGCTCCAAGAGCCCCAAGGCCAAGGTCTCGGTGTCTGCGGGCGACGGCAGCGTGCTCGACGTCGAAGCGATCGTGAACGTCGAGGGCGAAGAAGACCTCATCTCGTTCCGCGACCTACTGCGATGGCTGCACGAAGGCCGCCGCTGGATCACGCTCGCCGACGGCAGCGTGGTCAAGCTCGACGCCAAGATCCTCAACCCCATGGCCGAGGCCGTGGGCGACATGCAGTTCGACAAACACGGCAAGGCCGAGGTCTCCACCCTCGAGCTCGGCAACCTGTCGCGGCTGTTGTCCGAGGTGCCCACCGCCAAGGTCGAGTCCGAGGTCAAGAAGCTGCTCAAGACCATGACGGGCGAGCGTGCGGCTCGGGCCCCGCGCAAGGCCAAGGCCCTCAACGCCAAGCTTCGCGACTATCAGAAGTCGGGCTTTGCGTGGCTGTGGCAGCTGCACCAGAACCGCATGACCGGCATTCTCGCCGACGACATGGGTCTGGGTAAGACGGTGCAGGCCATCGCCCTGCTCACCAAGGCCAAAGAAGAAGAAGGCCCCGCGCCCTCGCTCATCGTGTGCCCGACCTCGGTGCTCTCGGTGTGGAAGCAAGAGGTCAACAAGTGGGCGCCCAGCCTCTCGGTGCTCGTCTGGCACGGTGCCGACCGAGCCGAGAACCGCCGCCTGCTCAAGAAGACCGACATCATCGTCACGTCGTACTCGATCATGCGGCGCGACATCGACGAGCTGAAGAAGATCCGCTTCCGCTACGTGGCGCTCGACGAAGCCCAGTACATCAAGAACTGGACCACCAGCACCGCCAAGAGCGCCAAGCAGCTCAAGGCCGACCACAAGCTGGCGCTGTCGGGTACCCCGGTCGAAAACCACCTCTTCGACCTGTGGGCGGTGTTCGACTTCTTGGCGCCGGGCTTCCTGGGCAAGCTCACCGAGTTCCAGAAGATGTACGTCAAGCCGATCGAAGACGGCGACATGAAGCGCCTGGAGGACCTCCGCGTCCGCATTCGGCCGTTCATCATGCGGCGCAAGAAAGAGGACGTCGCCTCCGAGCTGCCCAAGAAGACCGAGCAGACGATCTTCGTGCACTTCGGCAAGACCCAGCTGGGCCTCTACAACCGCATCCTCAAGGCGGCCAAGTCCGAGATCACCGGTCGCATCGACGAAGCCGGCCTCGACAAGTCCCAGATGACCATTCTCGCGGCGCTCACCCGCCTGCGCCAGGTCGCCTGCGACCCGCACCTGCTCGGCCTGCCCGAAGGCACCCCCATTCCGCCCTCGGCCAAACTCGAAGCGTTCAAGGAGCTCATCACCGACGCGGTCGGCTCCGGACGCAAGTGCCTGGTGTTCTCCCAGTTCGTCGAGATGCAGAAGCTGCTCGGCGCGGCCCTCGACGAGCTCGAGATCCCCTACCTGTGGCTGCACGGCGGCACCAAGAACCGCGAGGAGCTGGTCTCCCAGTTCCAGCAGAAGTCGGGTCCACCGGTCTTCCTCATCAGCCTCAAGGCGGGCGGTAGCGGTCTCACGCTCACCGAAGCCGACACCGTCATTCACTACGACCCCTGGTGGAACCCCGCGGTCGAAGATCAAGCCACCGACCGTGCCCACCGCATCGGCCAAGAGAAGCCGGTCAACGTCTACCGCTTGGTGGTCGAAGACACCGTCGAGCAGAAGATGGTCGAGCTTGGTCAACGCAAACGCGAGGTCGCCGAAGGCGCGCTGGGCCGCGACGTCACCGCGGGCAAGAAGCTCACGATGGACGACATCGAAGACCTGCTCCGCACGCCGTCGGCCAACCCCTGGGACAACGTCTGACGCATCCCCGATGCGCCCGGGCGCTTTCGCGCATCGCGAGAACGGCCGGAGTCGGGGCCTAGATCCCCGAACTCGCGGGATTTCAGATGCGACAACGTTGTCGCATTTGAAATGCGTCAGTGCCTGTCGCATTTGTGGGCGGCGGCTCAACCCCGGAGCGAGGCGAGAAACTCTGCCGTCTCGGGCCGCACCTTGGCGTGGCTCGAGATGTCGTTGTGTCCGACGCCGTCCAGCGGCACCCACTTGGCCTCGCCGGCCCAGGCATCGACCAGCGCCTTGCCATGCTCGGGGGCGATGACGGTGTCGGCCTGCCCATGAAGGATGAGGGCGGGCGCATCCACCTTGGCCGCGCAGGCGAGCGAGTCGATCTGGTGGCGAAACAAGGGGCGCACGGGAAGGAACGGATACTGGGCGGCGGCGACGGACGCCAAGGTGTCGTAGGGGGCCATCAAGACCACGCCGGCGACGGCGCGGTTGCACGCGACGTGGGTCGCGACGCCGGTGCCCAAACTGAAGCCCCAGGTGACGATGCGGTCGGCGTTCACGTCGGGCCGCTGCACGAGCACGTCGTAGATGCGCAGCGCATCCTGGGTGAACGCGTCCGAGGATGCCGACCCCGAAGAGCGGTCGTAGCCGCGGTAGGAGACGAAAGCGAGGTTGAAGCCCATCGCAGCGGCCCAGCGCTTGGCGGTGACCTGTCTCCAGACCGACTGCGCGTTGCCCCCGAAGTAGAGCACCGTGGGACGCGGGCCGTCACCGCGGCCGTGCAAGAAGAAGCCTTGCAGCATCGCACCATCGACGTCGATGCTGAGCGTCTCGACATCGTCCATCGCTTCGAGGCGCTCGAACTCCTGGTCGGGAATCGACGTGGGGTGAAATAGCAAGAACCCCTGGGCCAAGAACATGACCAGGCACAGCAGGGCGTAGGTGACCGCGAGGCTACGAAACCCCGACAACAATCGTCGTCGCCAACCGGTCATCGCGGTGGAGTGTAACTCTTGGCAGGCCCGGAGCTTCCTCGAGCCTCGTAGCGGCTGCGGTCGGCACGAACAGCCTCGGTCAGCGCATCGACGAACGCCCTCACCCTGGCGGTCTGTCGCAGGTCGGCGTGAATCAGTAGCCAAAGATGGAACCCGTGCTCGACGCGCGGGGCGAGCACCCGCACCAGGCGTTCGTCATGCTCGGCGACGAACCGGGGCAGGTACGCGATGCCCATGCCCGCCCGCACGGCACTGGCTTGGGCTGGCATGGCGTGGGCCACAAAGACCAAACGCGGCTCTGCCACGAACGATCGCAACAAGCTCTGCCGGCGCTCGCCCGCAAAGCCGACGAAACGATGACGCGGCAGGTCGGCCACCCGACGCGGCCGCCCGTGTTGCTCGATGTATCCGGGGGACGCGTAGAAGGCGTAGTCCAGCCGCACGAGCTTGCGCCCGACGATGTCCGGCTCGGTGGGCGCGAGACCCGGTCGCAGCGCGACGTCGGCTTCGCGCCGGGTGAGCGAGGCGGTGCGAACCTCAGTGTCGACCTCGAGCTCGATTCCAGGATACGCCTCGACAAAACCGGCGATCGTGGGCACGACCGCATCGAGCACCTCGTCGACCGTGGTGAGTCGTACCCGCCCCGCCAGCGTCGCGTCCGCTCCCGATACGGCTCGGTCTACGGCAAACACGTCGTCCTCCACCCGTGTGGCCAGCTCGAACATTGCCTCCCCGACCGTGGTGAGCGCGTAGCCGCGTGCGTGCCGCTCGAACAAGGTCGCGTCGAGCTGTGTTTCCAGTGCGGTGATGCGGCGCGACACGGTGCTCTGGTTGACCCGAAGCGCTCGCGCGGCCCCCGAGAGGCCCTCGGCCCGCGCGACGGCGAGGAAGAAGCGCAGGTCGTCCCAGTTGTCGACTCTTTGCGTTTTTGCGGACAAGTGTTGCGGCTATCGCCATTTCTTTGCGCATCAGCAACGGTCAAGCTGAACAGCACATGACGACCCGAAGCGTTCTCGTGACCGCCGCGACCGGTACCCAAGGAGGGGCCGTGGTCGACGCCTTGCTCGCCCGCGGCATGCGTGTCCGTGCCCTCGTGCGCAACCCCGAAAGCGACAAGGCGAAAGCTCTGGCCCAGCGCGGAGTCGAGCTCGCCATGGGCAACCTCAACGATGCCGAGTCGATTCGCGCCGCCGCGTCGGGGCAAGACGCCGTCTGGATCAACACAACGCCGTTCCTCCCGGGGGTCGGGCCGGAGGGGGAAATCGCACAGGGACGTCTCATCGTCGACGCACTCGCTGGGCTCGACGTCCCGCATGTCGTGTACTCGTCGGTGAGCGACGCCAACCGCAATACGGGTGTGCCGCACTTCGACAGCAAATGGGACGCGGAGCAGCGGCTCCAGGATTCGGGCCTGGTCGTCACGATCACCGCGCCCGTGTTTTTCGCCGACAACGTCGTCGCCCCTTGGAACGTCCCGTCACTGAAGACGGGCACCTTCAGCCACGCCATGCCCGCGGACCGTCGTCTGCAAGTCGTATCCGTACGGGACATCGGCCGGTTCAACGCGGCCGTCATCGCCCGTGGTCCGACGCTCGCGGGTCGGCGGATCAACTATGCTGGAGACGAGCTCACCTCGGCGGAGATGACCGAGGTGATGGCGCGTCACAGCGGCCGCCCGCTGACTTACGCAGAGCAACCGATCGAGCAGGTGCGGGCAATGATGGAGGACACGGCCACCATGTTCGAGTGGTTCGTGCGCGATGGGTACACCGCCGACATCAGTGCGCTGCGCCAGGAGTTTCCCGAAGTCGAATGGATGACGTTCGACGATTGGGCGAGCACCGTGGACTGGAAAGGACTGCTGCGATGAAAGCCTCCCTCATCTCTGGCGTGGCCCATCTGGGCATTCGAGTGCACGAGCTCGCCCGTTCGCGAGCGTTCTACGAGCGGCTCGGGTTCGAGTTCGTGTTGGGACCCGCCGGCCCCGAGCCGATCGCGGTGCTCCGCCACCCCAGCGGACTCGAGGTCAACCTCATCCTCAACGCGAAGACCGACGGGGACGAGAACGTGTTGATGGATGTCCCGGAGAAACACGCCGGCTACACGCACGTCGCCCTCGCGACCCCCGACCTCGACGCCGTCTTGGAGCACCTGAACGCAAACGGCATCGAACTCTCGGGAGGGCCAATGCGGTATCCGGGCGGCGCACGAGGGTTGTTCGTGCGCGACCCCGATCGCAACGTCGTCGAGTTCTATCAGCACGCGGCCGAGTGACCCGTCGTCACTGCGCGACGATCAACATGCGCAGCAGATCGGTGGGGCCCGTCTCGTCGGAGGCGCAGCTGTCGTCCCAGCAGACGATGCGGTTGGCGTCCTGCACGATCAGGTCGTAGTCGCGGCCTGCGTGCACGAAGGGCGCCGTGCCTCCGGCCTGCACCGAACCCGCCGGACCCTCGGAGGTCTGCAGATCGACCGAGACGTGGCCCGAAACGATCGACTCGCTGGCAACGTCGCAGAAGTACTCCTCGCCGGACTCGAATGCGGCGCAACCGGTGTCACCGTAGGAGGCGGTGAGCCCGGACAGCGGCACCGGCAGGGCGGCCTCCAGGTCGCGATGCTCCAGATACGCGAGCAGTAGCTCCCCGCCTGGTGTGCGCACCGAGAACGAAGGCGGAAGCTGCAAGACCTCGAACTCGTCATCCGGGTAGACCGACAACAGCACATCGTCATCGACCGCAATGGGCGCGACCAGGTGGGGTGACGCGCTTGCATAGGTGATCGGGTAGCGCTCCCCGCCACAGTCCAGCTCGAGCATCGCCTCACTGCCGTCATCGTCGACGACCAAGACTCTGCACGCCGCGTCTTCGATCGGGTCGAGCACATCGACACCGAAGACGCCCGATGCCGAAGACTTTCCCCCGGCTGCGCAGTTGTCGATCTGCGGCGGCTCGTAGTCGGCACAGACGTCACCACCCGAGGACCCGTCGGTCTCGGTCTCGGTTTCGGTCGGGTCGTCGGTCGTGGAGGAGTCGCCGGCCTGGGTCGTTCCCTCGGTTTCGCCTGCGGTGGTGGAGGCGTCGGTTTCACCCGCAGCCGTGCCGTCGGTGGTGGAGGGGTCGCCGGCCTGGGTGCTCCCCGACCCCCCGTCGGTCTCTTGGGGATCGCCGAGACTCTGCGTGTCGACACAGGCCGACAAGGCGAGAGGGATGGCAAGGCACAAGGATCGTGAAGTCAACGTCATGCTCCCGTCATGTCCGGTTCGGTGAGCTTCTGTGACGGTGCCGCGCAGCTTTTTTCGACGCGGCGTCGGGCGGTGGTCGAAGGCCTCGATTCGAGAAAGACGCGCGCTTCACCGCGGGCCTGCTCGTCCTTGCCCAGCGCGCACAGGGCCTCGATCCGCACCACGGTGCGAACATCGGCAAGCGCGCTGTCCGGATAGTCCGTGCCGTGCTCGGCGACCACGCGCATCGCCGCCGCGGGGTCGCCCTGCCGCAAGTGCTCGCGCGCCCGCTCCAACAACGCGTTCTCCTCCCGCAAGGTCGACCGGGGTTCGACCCGGGACGGGCGCGGCCGCGCGACGGGAGCCGGCATCCGAGCCGCAGGCGTAGCAACGGGCGCATCGCTCGGGGTCGGCGCGGGAAGTGCTGCAGCAGAGACCGTCGGCGGAGGCTCGGCGACCACGGGCGCAGGGGCAGGCGCGGACGCTCTCTCGACGGGTGGCGGCTCGGCGCGATGGGTCACCGCCACCGTCGCCACCACACCTGCGGCGACGGCTGCCACCGCCCAGGCACTCAACGCCACGCCCGCTGCGGCTGGCTGGAGCGTCGGCAACAGGAGCGCCCACGCGTGCGCGGACGCCCGCGGACGCTGTCGCCGTGCCCTTCTCGCGACGCCCTCGTCGTGCAGCGCGTTCCGGAGTTTGCGGATGCGTGCGTAGACGGTGTTGACGTTGCGCCCCCACGCGGCGGCGATCTCCGGGCCGGTCATGCCCTCCACCTCGGAGAGCACGAACAACTCCCGGTCTTCTGGGCTGAGGGTGTCGAGATAGCGGTCGAGCGCCACGATCGCCTCGGGCACCGGTGCCCGCGGAGCCGACAGTGCCTGCGCCAACGCGTCGGTGCGCGCGTCATGCCGACGCGCCGATCGGCGATAGTTGCTCGCCACCCGCCGGGCGATCGCATAAAGCCATGCCTTCGACGACCCACTCAACGCGTCTCGGCGGCGGAACGCCACCACGAAGACGTCCTGAAGGGCGTCCTCGAGGGTAGGACCGCGAAGGCCAAACCGATGCAGCGCATGCCACACGAGCCCGTGGTGGGCTTGGTAGACCTCCCGAAACTCGCGGGGGTCCGACGACGCAGCGGCGACCGACATGACCCTGTCATGTCCAGACTACGCCGATTCTGTGCCGAAGAAGATTCGAAGGCCGATCATCAGCCGCAGCGACACCCACGCGGTCTCAAACGCATCGACCCCGCCCAGGGTGACCCGGGCTCCGTGAATCGCGCCCAACGCCTCGGCGGCCGCAAAAAGCCCCACCGTGCTCCAGCGACGCTCGACGGCGACGTGCGGCCCGGCCGCAACCCACAGGTACGAGAGTCGGTTGCTGGGGGTGAGACCCCGGCTGCGCACCCGATGTCCGCCCACCTCGGCAACCCCGCACAGCGGCACCCGCAACACCCCGGGTCGCAATGCGACGCACCCTCGCAAGCCCCCCGCCGCAAGGTCGATGATCCCGGACGCTCCTCGCACGACCTCGGTTCGCCGCGGCGCTCCGTAGAACCCATATGCCGCCGCAGATGCTCGTCGCCACAGCAAGCCAAAGGCGACACGCGGACCTCCGCTGATGCCAGGCAAGGCGCCCCACTCGAGCTGCGGCGCGACCGAAACGTACGCCGCATCCAGTCGAGACCGCGTGGGTTCGAGCTTCGGCGACGAAGGCGGGGGCTCGGCGCGTTGCGGTGGAGGCGTGCGCGTCTCGTCGGGAGGCGGGGCCTCGGTCGGCGTCTCGGCAACAACCGGCGGCTCGGGAGGAGCGGACTCGGGTTCGGTCGCGGGCTCGAGCGACACCGCGACGAACAACACCGCCGAGTCGGCCAACGCCTGACAGTCGGGATCATGCAACGTGCGGCTGTCCGACAGCGCACCGAACGTGGTGCGCAACTCGAGCCGAAAACCCCGATCGTCTGCGACCACCGTGCCCTCGACCTCGAGCGTGCCCTCGCCATCCGGGTCGACGAGTTCGGCCGCGATGCGCTCCTGCATGACGGCCTCATCGGGACACCCCCCCGGAGCCTCCCACTGGAGCTCGACCCCCGCGGGCCGTATCGGCTCGACGGGCGGCACGGCAGTCGGGCCGAGCGACACGGCGAGCAGCAGCGCGTTCACGACTTGGGCGCAGGCTTGGTGACGGCGACACGAATGTCGCTCACGTCGTAGAGCGTCGCCGCGAACCGGCTGATGAGCGGGTAGCGCACCCACTCGCCACGAGACGCGCCCGACGCGATCCGCAGCGAGATGACGATGGTCGCCAAGTAGACGGCAACGGTGAGACCGCCCAGCGCGAGCATGATCATGCGCAAGGACTCGGGCATGGGGGCGTCCGGGTCTGGGACACCATCACGCAACACGATGATCGCGGTACCACCGCCCATCGCGATGCCGACGAGCATGCCCATCGTCACCATCACGGCGAACGACAATGCCGCCTGCAGGGCGTGAAAGCCGATGAACTTCGACTTCTTGTAGTTGAGCGCGAAGATGATGAGTGGCACCAAGGGGCCGAACACACCGGACACCGCCCAGGCCAGGGCGGCGAGGCGTTTTTCGCGATCGTCGGTCATCGCGGCGGGACCATAGCAGGCCCCCTCAGCGCCGTCGACGCGGCGTGACGACCGCACAAACCATCGATTGAAGCCATCCTGCTATCGTTCCCATCCGATGGCGCGCCAAGTGCTGCTCGATACGGAGCTCGTCTTGCTCCGGCTCGATCCGTTCGAGCGCGCCGTGATCATGACGCGTACGAGCGCGGATCTTCCGCGCTCCGTGGAGGCACTTCGACGGTTCTTCGACGCCCTCGTCGACGCAGTTTCGGAGGTCGACCGACCCTCGCACAGCTTCATCATCGACAGCCGCGACACCGTCGGGCGCAACGACGAAGCCTTCGAAACGGTCAAGCGCGAGTACGAAGAGAAACTCTTCGGTGGCTTTCGCAAGGTGTCCGTGGTGCTGCGAACCGAGATCGGCCGGCTCCAAGTGCAACGCTACAACGACATCCTCCACGAGAACGAGATGCAGGTCTTCCCCTCCGTGGACGACGCACTCGAGAAACACTAGCAGCGACCGGATTGAACCGAACCGAATCGGTCCGGGCACGGGCTCGGTACGGCGTTAACTAGATCCCAGCCGTGTCCCGTGTCCTCCTGGCGAACGAGTACATCAGCGTCGACTGCGATGCCGAAGCCCGCGTCGTGACGCTCACCCGTACCGCAGCGGACCTCCCGCGCGAGTCTGCCGACATCCGCCAAGTGTATCGAGAGGTCGTCGACGCACTCGAGGGCATCGAGCGCAAACACTACGCCATCATCGCCGATGGCCGTGCCGCAACGGGACGCAACGACGCCGCATTCGAGTCCGTGCACGAGGAGTTCCTCGGACAGATCTTCGGCGGCTTTCGCCACGTCGCCACCGTGGTCGGCACCATGGCCGGACGACTGCAAGTCGGACGCTACAACGCCGACCCCCGCGACAAACGCATCTCGCTGTTCGCAACACCCGAAGAAGCCCGCGCCTACCTGGCCGAGTTGCCCTGAGTTCTGTCGGCGGTGTGTTGATTGTTACCGGGCCGGCACTCGAGCCGTTCCGCGCTCGCTCGGTCGCCAAGCCCGTGGTGTGCTGCGCCTCGGATGCAACGCTCGACGACCTTCCTCGCCGCTCTACTGGTTGCCTGCAGCGCTGACTCTTCGGCGGACACGGACACCGAGGCCCCGACCTCGACGGGCGATGAAAACACCGACGGGCCCACGGGCGCGACCGCCTCCTCCACCTCGAGCGACCCGGGCACCAGCGAGACCGGGACCTCTGACCCGGGCACGACAGCTTCGCCGACCTCGTCCTCGACCTCGTCGGACGGGGATGAGTCCTCGAGCAGCACGGGGGGCACCGATCCCGCGCGAAGCTGCGACGGGCACGACTACATCCTGTGTCTCGACTTCGAGGACGACGAGGTCGGCGGCGTTCCGGAAGGATGGACACGCAACGGAGACCTCGTCGGGGTGCAAGAGGACTTCGCACACCTGGGCACGAAGTCACTGCGCATCGATGCGCAACCCGAATGGAGACGCAGGATCGAACACGACGCTTCGATGGTCGGGGCCAGTCACTGGGGGCGTGTGTTCTACCGCGTGCAGCAACCGATCCCCGATGCGGGGTTGGTCCACTCCACCCACGTCAGCTTCGTGGGCGTCGGGCCCAACATCGGCGAAGCCGAATACCGCTACTTCGACTCGATCAAGGCCAGCTCGACCGGCACCGGCATCGAAAACCGCTTACAGTTCGTCTTCAACGTGCAGCCCCAGGGGCCCGAGTTCGCACGGGGCACCGGGTGGATCGAGCGCTACTACGAAGACGTCTGGCACTGCGCCGAGTGGCACGTCGATGCCGCGGACCAGAGCTACGCGTTCTACTACGATGGAGAGGAGCTGTTCTCGTTCACCGATGGTGCGGGCAACTACGAAGAATCCGAGATTCCCGATAGCTACTCCCTCGTCACCCTGGGCTGGACCAACTACCAAACCGCCGCGCCTGGGTTCGTCGCCTGGTACGACGACTTCGCAATCGACGACGAACGCATCGGCTGCGAGTAGGAGAAGTCGACCGACCGGCCGATCGCGAACGGGTGATAGGGTTCCGCATGCGATCTGTGGCTCTTCGATTCACGGTGCTCTTGGTAGTCATGGCCGCCTGCACCCCCGCGGGAGACGGCGCTCGTACCGAGAATCCCGACCGCGCGGAGCAGAGCCCTGGAGAACGGCTAGAGCGTGCGACGGAAAGCTCGGACGGAGCCGACACGCTGCCCTTCGAACTCACCGCGCCGCCCGGATGGACCAAGACGCGCCTCCCGCTCGGGTTCAGGCTGACGTCCAACGACGGGCAGATGATCGTGAACACATCTGGACCCTTTCCCCTCTCCGAGCTCGAGGCACAGCGGTCCCTCATCGACCAGCAGCTGGGAGCGCTGAGCTGGACCCGCGAAACCCTCCCCAACGGGGACTTCGTCGCGGCCAACCTGAACAGCGAGACGGAAGGGACACGGCTCGGCTTCTTCATGACTCCGTCCGCACACGTCTTCGTGTCGCTCGATGCTCCAGCTGCCGTTGGTGAAGCCGAGGAGGACCTCCTGCGGGCGATCGCGGCCTCGATCGAAGTGCGGCGAATCGTCACGCCCGACGAGGCCACCGCGCAGGCCACCGCCTGCCCCGACAACGTGGTCGAAGCGGCACACGCTCAAGGGCTGTGCCTCGACCCTGCGGCCTTCGGAGCCGCTCGCGTCGAGGCCTGCATGCGACATTTCGAGGCCGAAGGCATCGCCCGGGCCCCCGCCGTCGAAGCTGGCATTCTCGAGGACTCCGGCCAGAAGGTGGTGTGCTGGGAAGCGCCGTCGATGAGAACGGCGGAGTGACGGAGAACGCTGCCCCGTCAGCCACACACGTTGTCAGGGGTGCATTCCAACAACGGGTCGCAATCGAGGCCGCTCTCGCAGGGGTCCCCTGCCGACCCGTCGTAGCAGGTCGACATCACGCAAAGGGTCGTGCCGATCGAGCAGTCGATGTTCGACTCGCAGCCGTCGCCTTCCGAACCGTTCTGGCAACGGCCGTCGTAGCAGATCGGATTGTCCTCGTTGCACACCAACGCGCTCGAGCAGGGGTCGCCCTCGTCTCCAGCTTGGCAGGCGCCTTCGTAGCAGAACTCGCCGTCGGCACAGCCGCTCACCTCGCAGTCCTCTGCGGCCGCGCACTCGTCGTCGACACAAACGCCCGACTGGCAGTCGCTGGGGAACGTGCATGCGTCTCCCGCTTCGCCCAGGCTGCAGACGTCGCCCGCACAGTTGCCCGTTGCGCAGTCACCATCAAAGACGCAGGCAGCCCCGACCGCACCATCCGAGCACTCCTCGTGCACGCAGTACGGCTTTGCGGGATGGCAGTCGAGCGCATCGGCGCATTCACTCACGGCCTGTGGATCCCACCAGGCGATCGAGAGATCGAACACCATCGCGCAATCCGCCGACACACCGTCCAACACCGCCTGGCTTCGTGCGGTCCAGATCAAGTCACCGCCCACTCTGGCCTCGACCGTGCCTTCGACCAGGTTCGATGTCTGCCCCGCGGGCTCACCGTCCACGATGACCGTGTTGACGCCGCCCACCGTGAACGAGCCGTCGGCATCGATGCCTCCGGTGAGCACCACGTCGTCCTCGAGCATCAAGGACTCGAACCACTGCAGAGACAATGCGCCGTCGTTCTGTTCGAGCACGATGCCCTCGGCGACCAGGGTCACCGCACACAGCTCGCTCTCGTCCCCAGAGGTGCACGTGCATGACCGACGCTCGAACGACGTGAACAAGTACGCACCGCTGACATCACTGCCCACAGCGCTTCCCGTCGGCAGGTTCTCGGTGTCTTGCGGTTCGAGGTCCTGGCCACCGCCCACCGAAACGGTGCTGCCTTCGCAGCTCGTACAGGCCAGTGCGAACAGAAGTGCGATCGAGGTGCGGTGCATCATCGTGCGTTCAACTTGCAGAGGGATTGAAGGTGTTCGCCGATCGGCGCCCGCGGCCAGCGTTTGGCCTTGCGGTCGGCGAGGCGGCGGCCGGCATCGAGGTCGCCGTCGCCGCAGCGCGCCGCAGCTTCGAGGTCCATGCGGTCGGCGGTCAGGCTTCCCGAGGCGAACACGCGACGGTGTTCCTTGGCACGCGACAGCGCCTTGCCGTACCGGCCCGCGGCGACGTCACGGCGCATCGCGTCGATGAGCGCGAGTTCCTCCGCCAACCCAGGCGCGTTGGCCTGCGGCTTGGATACGGCGGGTGCCGACTCTCGCACGGGTGCGGGTGCTGGTCCCGGTGCTGGTGGCGGCTCGGCCAGCAGCGGCGCCTCCGGAGGGCTGGGCGTCGCGCCGGGCTCTTCGGCAGGCCGTACTTCGGGGGCTGTCACGCGAGCGACGGGAACGGGCGCCTCGGGGCGCGTCGCCACCCATGCACCCGCTGCAACACCGACGCTCACCACGACCGCAGCGACGACCTTCAGCACGCCGCCAGCACCCGCAGACGCTGCCGTCGCCTCCGCGCCTCCACCCGGAGTGGACGTCGGCGGCGGAGGTTGTGCTTGCCACGCCGTCGCCACCTGGGCCCACGCGGCCTCGCGTGTATCGGGCAACGCCTCCATGGCCTCACGTTCGGCGGCGACCAAGTCCGCGAGAGGTCCGTCCAACCGCTCCATCACCCCTCCCCCTCTTCCGACAAACGCCGATAGGCCTCGGCGAGCTGTTTGCGTGCCGCCCGAATGCGAGCGTAGATCGTGTTGACGTTGACCCCGAGCCCTTCGGCGATCTCCACCGCCGTGAGGCCTTCGACGTCGGCGAGAATGAACGCCGCGCGCCGGTCCTCGTCGAGCGTGGCCATGAGCCGATGCAGCGTGTCGGCGGCCTCCTTGCGGGCATACGGATCCTCCGCAGTGGGTGCGGCCTCGAGCGCGACCGCGGCGCGGCGTTGGCGTCGGAGCTCTCCCCGCCGCTCGGTGTGCGCCACCCGCATGAGAATGCCGAACAGCCAGGTCCGCACCGAGCTTCGCCCCTCGAAGTCGTCCAAACGCCGACCCGCGACGATGAAGGTCTCCTGCACCACATCATCGACCGCTGCGCGGGTCACTCCCAGCCGCAACGCGCTGCGCAGCACGAAGTCGTAGTGCTGGTCGAACAGCGCCCGCAACGCGGGAGGCGGTGCCTGCGGTGGCACCTCGGTGGCTTGGGCAGCGGTCATGGACCTTCAGGCGTGGGTTGCCGCCGCGGTGGCCGATCCGTGTCGCCGCCGAAGAAAACCGCGACACCGAGCGCTGCCGATGCGCCGCCGACGGGCATGCGAAACACACGCGTCCCGTCGTCGAGCGCAATCGAGGGCCGAAGCAGCGCCACCGAGCCCTCGAGCGACCCCCAAACCCCGAAGTGCGGGGTCAGGCGGACGCTGATCGCAGGGCGCAGCGAGGCGGTGGCCCACGCGACGACGCCGCTGCGTTCGGTCGGCAACGCGTCCCCCCGGGCCCGCAGAGCGCCCAAATCCACGCCGAGCAGCACGGGCACCTGCACGCGCGGTCCACCGAATGCCCAGCCGGCGGCCAACCCCGCCCCGAACGCCTGCGACAACACCCGACCACCTCCGTCGACCTCGGTGGGCGCCGTGAATGCACCCCGCCCTCGCAGGTCGAACCGTAGCCGCTTCCAGCCCAGCATCGCGCCGAGCTCCAACCCGCCCTGGCCCCGAGGCAACAGGCCGACGCCACCCCGGCCCGCGATCCGTACCGCACCTTCGAGCGGCGCCGGCTCGCGGCGTGCCTCCGGCAGAGGTGTCGACTCGGGCTCGGGTTCGGGTTCGGGTTCGGGCTCAGGCTCGGGCTCGGGCTCGGGTTCGGGCTCAGGCTCAGGTTCAGGCTCGGGCTCGGGCTCGGTCTCGGGCGCGACGAACATCGCCACCATCGTCGCGGCGGTCTCGGCGAGCAACTCGCAGCTCTCGTCCTCCACGTCACGCCGATGCGTGCCCTCGTCGTCGATCACCCACAACCGAAGCTCGAAGCGACCATCGTCACGACGCCGCACCCGCGCGATCGCATTGAGACGCGCGGAGTCCTCTTCCCTCACCGGCGCCCCTACCCGCTCGCGCACCATCGCCTTCACGTCGGCCTCGGCCGGGCACTGCGGGGGCGCATCCCACTCGAAGCCGATGTCGGGAGCGAGCGAGAGCAGAGCGAGGGCAAGGGGCAGCACGCGGCCTCAATGTACCCGGGTTGGACGGCTCAGACGCACTCCGTCGAGGGTCCACATACGCCGCCGCCCGAATCCACGGACACGCAGCAGTCGCTCACACAGTCGCTGTCGAAGAAACAGACGTCCGCGCACGCCACCAGACCGCCAGAGAAGGATGTGCACAGCGTCGTGCCCGCGTCGAACCCACAGCAGTCCCCGTTGATCTCGCAGGTTTCTCCGGTCGGCACGCATTGCCCACCACCGCCAGAGTCGTCGCTGCCCGTGGGGTCCGGTGGATCCTCGTCCGACGACCCGCCGCTGTTGTCCAACGCGCAGTAGGCCCCCGAGAAGTCACCCGCGTCGAACTCGTCGCAGGCGTCGGCGCACGTCTCTTGTGGGTCCGCGCACGACCCATTGACGCAGCGGCCCGAGTTGACCACTCCATCCCCGCACAAACACGCCACCGAGCAGTCGTCTCCATCGCCACACGCGTCGCCCTCGGGGCTTTGCTGCTCGCATTGACCCGGGCTGCCTCCCGAGCCGTTCGAATCGCCACCATCGCCATCGCCATCGCTGGCCGACGAAGCGCCGTCGGTCCCCGAAGCTCCATCGTCGGAAGAGTCGTCGTCACACGCCACCACGCCGAAGCTCAGCGCCAAGGCCACCAGATACACACCATGTTTCTTCATGTCTTTCCTCGTGCTCGCACGCGGCGAGCCCGGCTTTGTACGCCGTCCGCCCACCGAGGATTCATCCGAATTCGGCCTCCTAGACGCGCATCACAGCACATCTACGATTTTCGACGAACCGTCACGGATCGCCGTGGCAGCGGCAACTCAGCCCCGGCGCGGGCTTGTCCGAGCGGGTCAGGGGCCTTGTTCGATGGCCCGCGCGAGCGCTGCGTCGAAGTGGCCGCGGTTCGAGTAGCCCTCGAGCTGCCCGGGAAGCAGGTGCCGCGCGAGCGCGACTCCCATGGACACGATGCGGGACTGGAACAACACGTGGGTCGCCGCAATCGAGTCCTTGTTGTCCACGCCCCAGCCCACCAGAACCTTGCGTGCCTCGGACTGGTAGCCCTTGACGCCCGTGAAGTCGTGAAAGATCTGAATGCGAGGCACGTGACGCCGCAACTCGTCTCCGAAGGCCACGACGCGCTCGACCATCGCCAGTGAGCCCATGCCCACGACCCTCGACGCGAGAATGTGAGCCGCAGGCGCGGCCAGGTCCAGCGTGCAGAACTCCAGCTCGGCCCGAGATGCCTCGACTCCAGCGAGCTGCACTTGCCCGACCATGGTGTCGAGACAGTACGTGCCTCTCACTCTGGCAAGCAAGCCGGCCCGTCGCGTGCTCGTCGTCTGCGTCGCGACGGTCCCAGAACCTCGTTCCGTGGGCACTGCGGGCGGACGCGAGCAGCCTTCGGAGCAGGTTCTCGTAGAATGAACGGAGGTGGTCTCCAGCCCTCCCGCCCCCGCGATCCGGCGAACGCAATCCCGCATGTTCGTCCGAGTGCTCCGAGAGCACCCCGAATCTCGCCGTGTTCTGTCCGCACTCGAAGGACGTGTGGACTTGAGTGTGATCGAGACCGGGTTCGAGCTGGGGTGGCAAGACCTCTCGCTCCACAACACGATGACGACGATCGTCTCCGAGACGCTCGGGGAGTCCGCCCTGCTGGAGCTTTGGCGCACCACGTTCGCGCGTTCGATGGAGCAGCGGTTTCTGTCCGCGTTCATCGAGCTGCTGGCCCCGCTCGCGGGCGGTTCACTGGTCCCCATCGCCCGCCGTGCACCGCGGGTCTACGAGTACCTCGCCCGCAGCTGCGGCCAGATGACCTGGAACGATCTGCCCGACGGGGGCGTCCTGCACTTGGCCCGGTTCCCCGAGGGCTACTCGTTTCGCCCCTGGTTGATGTGCAACCTCGGCTCACTCCAGGCCGCCGCCCGGACCTTGGGTGGCGACTACGGCAACGTCGAGCTGCACGAGGTCGACGAGCGAGCGCGCAACGCTTCGTTTCTCGTGCATGAGCCCGCCCGCTGACGCCCAGCGAGCAATCGCTGGTGGCAAACACCAGCCGACGAGGATTTCGAGAACGACACCGTTCCCGGCGGTACACTCGGGGCGTGACAGAAAGCGGGGAGGTCACCGCGCTTCTGCGACGGATTCAGGCGGGCGACCGAGACGCGGTCGCCGAGCTCACGCCGTTGGTCTACGACGACCTCAAAGCGATCGCCAAGCAGCAACGGGCGCGCTGGCACGGAGACCAGACGATGAGTGTCACCGTGCTCGTGCACGATGCGTATCTGCGACTCGTCGAGCGGACCCACGCCGCGTGGTTTTCCAGCGAGCACTTCTACGCGGTCGCGTCCCGTGCGATGCGCCAACTGCTGGTGAGCTACGCGCGGCGCCGCAGGGCCCTCAAACGCGGGGGTTCCGATACCCCGGTCGAACTCGAAGAAGGTCGCTTGGCGGACGACGATCGTGTCGAGCTGATCCTCACCGTCGACCAAGCCCTCCACCAGCTCTCCGATCTGAGTGACGCTCAGGCCCGCATCGTCGAAGCGCGATTCTTTGCGGGGCTCACCGAGACCGAGATCGCAGCCTCGATGGGTATCAGCGACCGCACCGTGCGGCGCGAATGGACCAAGGCACGCGCATGGCTGCGTGCCACGCTCGCACCGGACGACGCTGCACGCCTCGAACCCGCCCGATGAGACTCGAAGGCCTGTCTGCGGAGCGCTTCGCTCGCCTCGATGGGCTGCTCGACCAGCTCATCGACATACCCGAGGCACAACGGCACGCACAGGCGGAGGCGCTCTGCGAAGGCGACACGTCGCTACTCGAGGCGTTGCTCGAGTTGCTTGCGGCGATGCACGACGACGAGCCTCACCCCCTCGACGAGGCCCTCGACCCGACCGTGGCACTGACGGCATCGGAGGACCCGCTCGAGGGGCAACGCGCAGGGCCCTACGAACTGGTGGAGATGCTCGGTGCGGGCGGCATGGGCACCGTCTTCCGTGCCCGACGGGCGGATGGAGCCTACGACCGCGACGTTGCGGTCAAGGTGGTGCGCCGCGGCATGGACAGCCTCGCGATCCTCGATCGCTTTCACCGAGAGCGCGAGATCCTGGCCCGACTCGAACACCCCGGCATCGTGCGCCTGGTCGATGCTGGACTGCTCGACGACGGGCGCCCCTACCTTGCCATGGACCTCGTCGACGGCGAGCCGCTGCTGGACGTGACCCGCGAACGCAGCGTGCAGCAACGCGTCGCGCTGATCGAACAGGTCTGCCGTGCCGTCAGCTACGCGCACGAGCGCCTGATCATTCATCGCGACATCAAACCCTCCAACGTGATGGTCGCAGCGGGGGACAAGGCTCTCCTGCTCGACTTCGGCGTCGCAAAGCTCGTGGACGACGACGAGCATACCCGCGTCGCCGAACGCATGCTGACCCCTCGCTGGGCCGCCCCCGAACAGTTCGACGGCCAGGTGGACGTACGCACCGACGTGTTTGCGATCGGGTTGCTGCTCCACACCGTGCTCACGGGGCGCGACCACGTCACGCGGGCCGAAGACGGCTCTTGCCCCACCCCGTCCCCGCAGGCAGCCCCGTCCGATCGATCCAAGATCGCGGGGGATCTGGACGCGATCACGGCCACAGCGCTCCGCCTCGACCCGGCCGACCGCTACCCGTCTGTCCGTGCACTCGCCGACGACCTCGAACGTCACCGCCGAGGCTTGCCTGTGCACGCGCGGCCCGATCGCTGGTACCGGGTTCGAAAGACCATCGCCCGCAACCTGCCGGCAATCGGCGTCGCCGCGCTGTTCATCGTCTCGCTCCTCGCCTACTCGATCACCATTACCCGACAGTCGCGCGCAATCGAGGCCCAGCGCGATCGCGCCGCCGCCCAAGCGCGACGCAGTCGGGAGCTGTCGGTGTTCCTGACGTCCTTGCTGACCTCCGAGAACGCCCAAGCCGTGGACGGCACAGAGCTCACGGTGACCGAGCTGTTGAACCGGGCGCAGCGGCGCCTCGAGGACGAGCATTTCGACGCCGACATTCACGCCGAGCTATCGCTCATCACCGCGCAAGCGTTTCACTCGGTGGGACAGTGGGACGAAGGTCTCGCCATGGCGCGCCAGGTCGCGTCCGACGAAGCCCTCTCTGCCGAGCGACGCGCAGAGGGTGCCACCACGATGGCGAACATTCAGGTCGCGGCGTACGCCCCTCGCCTCGTCCGTCGCTACGGCCTCATCGGCATCGCCCTGGCATGCGACGACGGGCACCTGTTGAGCCCCGCGACCGCCAGCGCCATCGATGCCCTCGCCTCGGGCATGCAGCTCGAAAATCCTGTCGCAGGTCGTGCCCTGTTCGCCCTGAGCATCTTGATCCACGCGGTGACGGACGGGCCGTTCTCACCACAGTTGGCCAGCCCGCTGATCAGTCTGGCCACGACCTCCGAAGGGGGCTCCGAGTTTCTGCTCGACTGGGCGATCGTCACCCTGCATGGCACCCCGTCCCGCGATGGAGTCGTTGCCGATGCCATGCACAAGTACGGTCGAGCCATCGACGATCCCGCGCTGGCGATCGAACTCCTCGACCAGGCGTTGTCCATCGAGCGGCGGATCTATGGCGACCATCACCCCTACACGCTCAACACGCTCAACGACCTCGGCTTGGCCATCGAACCGTTCGACCCCGACCGCGCGGTCACGTTGCTCACCGAGGCCACGGACACCATCGCGACCCGACTCCCCCAGGACCATCCGCGGCGGCTGCTGGCCGAACTCAATCTCGGCGCCGTGCTTCGCGATGCGGACCGGTTCGCCGAAGCCAACCGCTACCTGGCTCGCGCACTCGACGTGTGCGAGTCGGCCCAGGTCGGAATGACGGTGATCGCCGCCCGCCACCTGGGGGAGCTCCGCCTGCGCCAGAACGACCCCGAGGGCGCGCGCCAAGCCTTTGCGCGTGCGTTGCCGCTGTGCGGCCGCGCGGAGCAGAACTACCGCGACCGCCTCGCCCGCTCGTGGCTCCAGCTCGACGAAGACGACAGCACCCTGCAGCAGCTACGAGACTGCATCGGGCGCGATCGACTGGAAGCGTTGCTCCAGGAGAAAAAGCGGCCGAATTCCAAGGAGATGTAGTTTTTCTTTGCCACGCCTGTCCGGGTTTTGGACGCGATGGCGTGGGCAAGGGCATGAAGCACCTTGCCCTCTCCCGCCGCGGCCTCCGACTCGCCATCGCTCTCGCACTCCTGCCCACGACGGCCTGCGATCCCGCCGACTCCGAAGACACCGGGTCTTCGGACACCGACCCAGGCTCGGAGAGTGGCCAGAGCACCGGCGGCAGCGAGACGGGCAGTGACGATGCCAGCACGGGCGAACCGGGAGACTGTCCCACCCTGGCGTTCGAGGACTTCGAGGGCAGCCCAGTATTCCCAGCCGGCTGCTACCAGGTCGACCTTCTGATCGCGAAGTCCGATGGCACCGTCACGTTCGAGGCCGGCGCAGAGGTCACCTTCGGTCCCAACGCCGGCCTGAACATCTTCGGCGAAGCCGCCCTGGCGGCGCTCGGAACCGCGGAGGCGCCGGTCGTCTTTACCGGTGCCCTCGAGGAGCGCGGATCCTGGCAAGGCCTCGGCATCAGCTCACGCAGCGCCGACAACCAGCTCACGCACCTGCAGTTGAGCGACGCCGGAGGTTCCGGTGCTGCGCTCGAGCTCGTCAACGCCCGCATCGCGCTCGATGCCGTGACGATCGAGAACAACGCCGGGTTCGGACTGGTCGCCGACGCCGAGAGCGACATGTCCATGACGGATTCCGTGATCACGGCGAACGAACAGCTCATGCGGGTCGCAATCGAATCGGTCGAGACGGTCGACGACAGCAACAGCCTGGTCGGCAACGACGAGGACATCCTGCACGCCGAAGGCTCGGGCCTCGATGACGCGGTCTGGACCGTGACCGACGTCCCCGTCTACCCGCAGACCGACGTGTTCGTCGACGGTTCCTGGACTCTGATGGCGGGCGTCACCGTGGCCATGCGCCAAGACGCCGAGATCCGAGTTCGCAGCACGGCGTCCATCACCGCGGAAGGTACGGCTGATGCCCCCGTCACGCTCACCGGGCAGAACGCCGAGCCCGGCTACTGGAAGGGGCTCACCGTGGAGTCGACATCGGCCGACAACGTACTGTCCAACGCGCGACTCGAGTACGGCGGGTCCTCGCCGTGGACAGGCGACTCCAGCAGTCCCGCCCTCGTCTTCCTCGAAAACGGCGGCCGACTCACCATCGAGGACAGCGTGCTGGCGCACAGCGCATCTGCGGCGTTGCGCGCTCGTTCGGGCGCGGATATCGAAGGCTTCGCTGGCAACAGCATCGAGCACAACGCAGAGACGCTGGAGGTGCAGGTCGACTTGGTCAGCGACATCGACCCCAGCAACGCCTTCGTCGACAACGACGAGGCATTCGTCCGTGTGCAACGCCCGAACGCACCGAACAACCACCTCATCACGCCACAGCGTTGGGGCGCGCTCGAGATTCCCTACCGGATCACGTACCGCGTCAGCATCGAGGCTCCACTCGTGGTCGAAGCCGGCGCAGTGCTGGAGTTCGACCAAGGCGAGTGGATCGAAGTCGTCGACGACGGCACGTTCAGGGCAGAGGGCACCGCCGACGCCCCCGTCACGTTCGAAGGCGCCGAGGCCCTCTCGGGGTATTGGAAGGGACTGAACTTCCAGACGATCTCCGCCGAGAACGTCCTCGAGAACGTGCTCATTCGACACGCCGGCGAATCCCAGTGGGACGGCTTCGACGACTCGTACGCGACGATCTTCCTCGGCGGGTACCAAGAAGGCCGCGTGCACCTGATCGACAGCACCCTCACCGAGAACGACGGCAACGCACTCTACGTGCGCGACGAAGGAAGCCATGTCGAATGCACCAACGTGTCGATCGACGTCGACGCCCCCTGGATGGTCGCCATCGGCAACGGCACGACCAACTGCATCTGACCGAGAGACGCAGACCATGTCTCGAGCCAACACCGCGACCCTGCTCGCCCTGCTGCTGTCGTCTCCCGTGTTCGGGTGCGATACCGCCGCGAAGGACCACCGCGAAGAAGCCCCAACAGCCGAGCCATCCAAGTCCTCGGAGGAGAAGGACTTCACCTTCGACATCGAAGCCACGAACGGGATGCGGTGGACCCACGAGCACCCCAAGGCGAGGGTCCGCAAGACGAAGGGCGACTACATCAACCTCGGCGGGACCGACTTCAGCCTTCGTGTCATGGCGTACGACCTTCCCGACGCCGGTCCGGCCGAGAGCACCGAGCTCGGCTACAACAACACGTTCCTGCACTTTCGAGCCCAGATCGGCGACCGACACACGATGATCGGCTGCCACCCCGAGCGAGAATCGCCCAAGGGCATCTTCGTTCGGACCAAGCTCGACGACGACACGATCGAGGGCCGCTTCGAGTTCGAGCTGGTGCGGTGCAACGACTACATGACCGGCAAACCCATCGCCTACGACGGCGTGCCGTTCACCGCCAAGGGCTCGTTCTCCCTGCCATTGTCCAAGTAAGGCGACCAACGCGCACGGCGGCGATTTCGTGCGGAATTCGGCCCGCTTTTGGTGTCCAATACCCCGTGCGCATCGAGACTTGGATTGCTTTGCTGCCCGCCGCGACGCTCGTCGCTTGCTCGGACCCCGGTTCCACCGAAGAAACGACGGATCCCACGGGCGTCGAGGTCACGGCCACCGACACCGACGCGTCCGGTACGGGCACCACCACCGACGACTCCGACGGGAGCACGTCGGGAAACGCGGACACGGGCAACACCACCGGCCCGGCGTGCGCGGAGGAGTGTGAAGAGGGCGAAGAGTGTATCGACGGGGCGTGCTGCCCCGCCGCGTCGGTCTGCGACGAGGTGTGCTGCGGCGACGGCGACGTGTGCTCGTTCCAAGAGTGCGTGACCCCGGGCGCCGAGTGTGTCGATGCCAGCGAGTGTGCCGACAACGAGTACTGCGAGTACTCGCTGGGCGAGCCTGGCGACGAAGGCAAGGGCAAGTGCGGCGGTGGGGTGTCGCTCGCCACCGGACGCTGCCTGCCCGAGCCCCCCGAATGCGAGGCGGGCGAGGTCCCCGAAGGTGACGACATCGACTGCTTGCCCGAGTGCGAGGTCATCCCCAAGCCCAGCTTCGCGCCCGAGCTCAAGTATCACTGGGATGGCGGCGACTCGATGATGGCGCCGATCATCCTCCAGCTCGACGACGACAACTGCGACGATGAGGTCGACGAGCGCGACATTCCCGAGATCGTGTTCTCGACCTTCGTCGGAGGCGACTACAACAACAACGGCACGCTGCGGGCGATCTCCATCGTCGACGGAGCCATCGTCGACAAGTGGTCGGTCAACCCGCAAGACGTCCAGATCAACCCGGGTCGTTCGATCGCCGGCGGCAACATCGACGGCATGCCCGGCAACGAGGTCGTCGTCTGCCTCACCAACGGTGGCGTGCGTGCCTATACCGCCGAAGGCGTCGAGCTTTGGACGTCGGACTACGTGGGCGGCTGCTTCATGCCGTCGATCGCCGACCTCGACCAAGACGGCATCCCCGAGGTCGTGCTGCAGAACGGCGTGGTCGATGGCGCCACCGGAACCCTCGAAGCCACGTTCGCCGCGGGCAGCGGCGCCACGAGCATCGTGGTCAGCGACATCGACGGTGACGGGCAGCTGGAGGTCGTCGGCCCCACCGCCGCGTTCGAAAGCGACGGCACTCAAATCGCTGCTACGGGCATCGGCGGACGGCACCCGGCCGTCGCCGACTTCGACGGCGATGGACAGGCCGAGGTCGCGGTCATCGACACCGCCAACCACACCCTCGTCGTCTGGCGCCCCGACCCACTCAACCCCGCGGGCGCCGAGATCATTCGCCAAGGCATCAACATCAACGGTGACCTGGGCGCGTGCTCCGGTGACACCGGCGGTGGCCCGCCCACCATCGCCGACTTCAACGGCGACGGCGTCCCCGATGTCGGCGTCGCCGCTGGGGTCGGCTACGCGGTGTTCGACGGCAGCGCGCTGATGACCCCCGCCATCGCCAACGAGACCACGCTCCTGTGGATCACCCCGGCCGTGGACTGCTCTTCCCGACAGACCGGAAGCTCGGTGTTCGACTTCGACGGCAACGGCCAAGCGGAAGTCGTCTACGCCGACGAGCAATACATGCGGATCTACGACGGCCCCACGGGCACCGTGCTGTTCGAGACCTGCAACACCACCGGCACCCTGTGGGAGTACCCTCTGGTGGCCGACGTCGACAACGACGGACACGCCGACATCGTCGCGATCAGCAACAGCTACTCCTCGATCACCTGTCCGCTCGACGGCAGCCGCCAAAGTGGCGTGCGGGTGTTCGGAGACCAGGAAGGTAAGTGGGTTCGCACGCGCCGCATCTGGAACCAGCACGCCTATCACGTGACCAACGTCGAGGAGGACGGCACCATCCCGCCCGTCGAGGTCGCCAACTGGACCGTGCCGCGACTCAACAACTTCCGCCAAAACGTGCAGCCCGAGGGCGAGTTCTCCGCGCCCGACCTGGTGGTCAGCGTGGGCCCCGACTGCAGCCCGCCCGCCTACGGCCTGGTCGCCACGGTCCGCAACATCGGCCGTGCCGCGGTACCCGCGGGCGTCCCGGTCACCTTCTACGCCGGCGATCCCGCTGCAGGCGGTGTGTTGCTCGGCACCATGAACACCACCAAAGAACTCTACCCGGCCGAGGGTGAGGATCTCGTGCTCGAGCCCGAGAGCAACGCCGACGAACTGCGCGAAGGCCAAGTCGAAGCCTGGGTCGTCGTCGACGAGGGCAACCCCGTACACACCTGGCGCGAGTGCCGACCCGACAACAACAGCGCGTCGGCCTTGGCGCCCTGCAATATTTCGGGGTAGCGCCTTGCTGCGAGTGGGCTTGCCGGGTTTCTTCGTGCCCCCCTTTCGGTGGGGGGGCACTGCGAAACCCTCCTGCTAGCCTCCGCTTTGCTCGGCGCTTCTCTATTTTTTCCGCTACACGTCCCTTCGGGACGCTTCGCTCTCTTTCTGCGGTACGGCTTCCTTGGTCCTTCCGGGGTGCGGGGTTTGCTCTCCCACTGAGCTACCGCTTTCTTGCCTCTCGCGGGGCTTCGGTTTCTTGGCTCCTGCTGAGCGGCGGGGTTGCGGCGGGTTCGGGGAATGAGGGGGTTGGGTGGGACGTGCTACATAGCCGCGATGCTGGGCCGCTGTAGGTTCGTGCTTGCGTCGCTCACGCTGTGGGGGGCGTTGATGGTTGCTCCGGAGGCTGCCGAAGCCAAGGGCAGCAAGTGCACGTATGTGATCAAGAAGGGCGACACGCTTGCTCGCATTGCGCGGCGCAAGGGCACGACGACGGCGGCGTTGCTCAAGGCCAACCCCAGTCTGCGCAAGAACCCCAACCGGCTGCGGCCGGGGCAGACGTTGCGGCTGTGCAAGGCCCAGCGCCACAGCAAGGGGTCGGCCAAGAAGTGCGGGAAGTCGGGGCACATCGTCGCGCACACGGTCGGATCCGGTGAAACGCTGGGGTCGCTCGCGGCCAAATACGACACGTCCGTGGCCGCGATTCGGCGCAGCAACAGCAAGCTCAAGAAGCGCAAGAACAACATGATCCGGAAGGGCGAGTCGCTGCGGATCTGCTCTACCGCCACGCCGCGCGCCAAGGAGTCGCTCAAGGGCGGCATTCAGCTCCCCGAAGGAGAGGGCTACGTTCGGCGTCGCCCGGGCAACGCGTGGGGCAAACCGCCGGTCATCGACAGCATTCGCGCCGCCATCGCGCTGTATCACCAGCGCGCCGAGGGAGCCGAGCCCGTGCGCATCGGTGACATCAGTCGCAAGTCGGGCGGACCTCTGGGCAATCACCTCTCGCACCAAGGCGGTCGTGACGTCGACATCAGCTATCCCAAGATCGTCGATGGCGATGGCACCAAGCAGCTCGACATCCCCCACTCGTGGGAGCTGATCAAGGCGTTCACCGAAGACCCCAACCTCAAGGTGATCTTCGCCGACTATTCGGTGCAAGAGCGCCTGTACGAGCACGCGCTCTCGATCGGCGAAGATCCCGAACTTCTCGACGAGCTGTTCGAATACCCCAACCGGGGCAGCTCTCGCGCCGTGATCTACCACTGGCGCGGTCACCACCTGCACTTTCACGTTCGCTATCGGCGCAACTCCACGTTTGTCGATCGATGCGACGAACTGCCTGGCACCCTGGTCGTCGATCGAGACGGCACATGGGCGCGTGTCGTGCCGCACGGTCCCAACGGACCGCTCGTGCTTCCGGCGCGGTGGTGCGACGGCAGCACCCCGCGCGGGTGAGGTCTCGAAATCGCGCAGGTCTGGATCACGTCGAGTGCTGTGGCGAGATGCCCCAGCAATGTCACCAGGATCGCTGAGCGGACCTCGGCTACACTCCCGCGCATGGACTTCACGAGAAACGCCGCCGCGGCGTTCGTCGTCTCCAGCCTTGCTCTTGGATGTGTCGTCACCATCTCCGACGGCGATGACACCGAGGGTGGTACCGGCACTGCAACCGATGATCCGACCGCGAACGAGAGCGACGACGCCTCGTCGTCGCCCGGCACCAGCCCCGAGTCCGACTCCGATGCCAGCGATGACACGTCGCAGGCCGACAGCACCGGTGCCGAGTCCGACGGCGACAGCACCTCGGGCGGTTCCGCCAACGACTGCGACTTCACCGAAGACTTCGAGGGCTTGAACAACGGCGACGCGTGGCCATCGCCATGGACGATCGACGGCGGGGTTGCAGCCGCCGACATTCAGGACGGCCGCGGCCGCCTTCAGGCCGAGATCTCCGGTTACTCGCTCGCACGGATCAGCGTGCCGCTCGACTGCACCAACGTCGACGCCAGCGTCACCTTCATGTTCACCGATGGCGGCACCCAAGGCGCGGCCTTCTACGCCCGCACCAACGGCGGCTACCTGCAAGACACCAACCCCGCAGGCGAAGGCTATGCAGCGTTCGCCGAGCTGTTCCGCGACCCCGCCGCGCTCGGTGTGTGGCGCGAGGTCGGCGGCCAAGAGCAACAAGTGGGTTCCGAGCGGTTCGACCTTCAGCCCAACGTCGACTACCGCATGCGCTTCCGCCTCACCCAGCAAGACCCGTCCACCAGCTTGCTGCAGGCCAAGATCTGGCCCCTCGGTGACGACGAACCCGCACAGTGGCTCGTAGAGCGGACAGACGACACCGCCAGCCTCCAGGGCGTCGGTGGCGGAATCGCGCTCGACGCATGGAGCAGCGAAGCCATCGCGGGCGGCGGCGGTGCCGATCTGTTCTTCGACGACGTCGTCGTTACACAAGCGCAGTAACTCCACGCGAGTCCGCCGCTCTCCGTTATCCTCGGAGCATGCTCAGTGCCTTGTTCACGAGGGGCGCCCCATGGGTGCTCCTCGCGACGCTCGCAGGATGCGACGAGGACCTCCGCTCGGACATCGTGGAGACGGACTCTGCGAGCACCGACGGAAGTGAAGAGTCGGGCCTGCCCGAGGTCGACTACCCCGCCGAGGCATCGGCCGATCCGCAGGCCGTCTACGACTGCAACTTCACCGAGGACTTCGAAGGCCCCACCGGGTCGCCGTGGCCCGAACCGTGGGTCTCCGTCGGCGAAAACGCGGCGGCCGATCTGCGCAGCGGCTGGGGACGGCTTCGCCCCGACTCCGCCGACTATGCGCTCGCCCGCATGGTGGCACCGCTCGACTGCCAAGACATCGACGCCACCGTCACCGTCTACCTGATCGACGGAGGCTCCCAAGCCGCAGCGCTCTACGGCCGACAAAACGGCGGCTACCTGCACAAGACACAACCGGCCGGGCGTGGCTACGCCGTCTCGGCGGAGAACTTTCGCGAGCCGTCGGGGCTCGGCTTGTGGCGGGAGCTCGGCGGTACCGAGCAAGACCTCACCCCGGTGACCACGACCGAGGTCAAACCCGAGACGCTCTACCGCATGCGCCTGCGGATCAAACAGCAGGACGCCGAACAGACGCTCGTGCAAGGCAAGATCTGGGAGCTCGCCGATCCCGAGCCCGAGACCTGGACGGTCGAGTACATCGACGACCACCCAGGCCTTCGCAAACGCAGCGGCTCCATTGCACTCGATGCCTACAGCAGCCTCGCTCCCGGCATCGACGCCTACGACGTCTACTTCGACGACCTCGTCGTCACCCAAGCCGTCGATCCCCCACCCGACGACCTCGTCTCCAAATAGGAGGTGCTAGCCTCTCGTCATGCGTCGCGGTGGCATGGCGGTGGTTCTTCTGGTGGCGCTCGGTTGCGACGGCGGTGACACCGAGGCTGCCACCAAGTCGGCCTCGGAGGCGTTGAAGCGCGCCAAGCAGGGCGCCAAACATGGGTACGCCAAGGCGGAGAGCGGCGTTCGCTCGGGTACCCACGAGGCCGCTCGAGCCCTGCGCAAGGCCGAGGACAAGGCTCGCCGTGGCTACTCCAAGGCCAAAGCCCGCGTCGACGCCATCGACTGGGTCCAAGCGTTCGAGTCCACCCGCGACGGCATCGACCAAGCCTCCGATGCGCTCACCTCACCTCGGTCCGCGCCGTCCGATCCCGGGCCGGCCGACGCCTGGTGGAACCGCGGGGCAGACGCGGTCACGTGCGAGGACGACCGCTGCACGGTCTCCGCATGGTTCGTCGAAGAAGCGCGCAGCAACCCCACCCGCATGATGGGCGACGTGAAGGTGTTCACCGCCCCCGACGAGTCGGGGTGGTTGCTCGACTCGGTGCGGCCCGGAAGCGCCGCCCACGTCATGGGCTTTCGCGCCGGCGATGTCGTGCGCACGATCGGCGGGCATCCGCTCACGAACAACCTGGCCCGCCTCGAGATCCTCGCCACGCTGCGCTCCGCCCACGAGGTCGACACAACCTTCGTCCGTAAGGGTCAAACCGAGGTTTCCACGCTGACGATCCGCTTCGAGCGCTGAGTGCGGTAGCTTTGAGTCATGCGGCGCCTCACCCTCGCCCTGGCTTTCGTTGCGCTGGGCTGCAAGCCGGACGTGCACATTCACGTCCACGACGACGACGGTGACGACACCGACGCCACCGCCACCGACTCGGGCTTTTCGGACTCGGGCAACAGCGGCAGCGGTGACTCCAACGCCTCCAACGACACCAACGACCCGTCCGCAACGGCATCCGACTCGGCCGACCCCACCACCGACAGCGACACCGCCGACCCCACCACGGGCGGCGACACCTCGGCAGGAGACTCCTCGGGCGGCGGCGACAGCAACCCCTACCCCCAGCCTTCGGATGGCGCCTGCCCCGAGGGTCTCGGCTACAACGCCGACGGCAACTTCGACTTCTGTGGCCCCCCGTGCGGCGAAGGCAACAGCTGCCCGCCCACCGAGACCGGCAACGTGCTGGCCCAATGCGTCTTCAATCCCGAGAGCTCGATGGCAGCCTGCCAGTCGGCGATGTGCGAGGACCCTGAAGAGACCTGCTTCGCAGGCGCCTGCATGCTGCCCGCAACCCACTGCGCGCCCATGTGCAGCACCGCCGACGCCGTCTGCCCCGACGGCATGGAGTGCACCACCAACGACGTGTGCCGGTTCCCCATGTGACCCGCGCTCAGGCGGGCGTGTACTGGGCGAGCGGGTCGGAGTCGAGGTGGCGGCGTTGGAGCTGCGCCTGCCGGGGCGCGCATGTCGTGACCTGACATCGATGTCGCCTGCGTGGCCCGTTCTCGCGTCGCTTCCGCGTGGTCCGCGTTTTGCATGAAGCGCCCAGGTGGCCTACCGACGGTTTCTCCTTCCCGCTCTTCCCCTCGCGACTACGGTCGTGGGCATCGCGGCGGCCCTGTGTCCGGCGGACGCGGACGCGTGTTCGCCTCCGCCCGGCGACGGCATCCAGGTGGGGATTCTGGCCAACGGCGAGACGTTGCATCGCGACGGTGCGGTGCTGATCTACGTGACCGACTTCGACCTCGACGCCACCGATGCCGCGACCGACATGACGATCGTGGTCACCCTCGACGAGCAAGAGGTGGCCGGGACGGTCGAGGTCTTGGACATCCTCGGCGAAGCGTCGAGCTGGGAGCACAATGCCCTCGCGGTGTGGCGGCCCGACGCCGAGTTCGTGCCTGCCGAGGACTATCACGTCACCGTGGCGTACGAAGACGTCTGGGAGGGAGGCACCATCGTCGCGGGCGGATTCTTCGACGTGGTCGATGACGTCGCGCCCTCGCTCGAGTCGATCACGGCGTCGGTTTCCGAGGAGATCGAGCCCGGTCACGTGCTTCAACCCTTCGGCGACAGGATCTGCTGCACGCGCGAGGACAGCTGCGGCGACTATGCGGACTGCGTCACCGAACAGGAACGGGAGACAATACGGATTCGCGGCGACTACGATCTCGGGGGCGCGGCAGGGCAATACACCCTCATCCGGTTGTTCAGCGGCGTGGACGGTGCTGCCGATGAGCGAGGCTTACACGTCCTCCCCGGGGAGGTGCTCCTCGATGGCTACAGAGCGACCTTCAATGAGGTGGTTGGAAGCTACTGTGTTGCGTTCGAGGCCGTGGACGTTCTGCATGGTGCGACGGTCCTCTCGAATGTCGCGTGCGTCGACGCCCCCGACGACCTCGTCCTCGAGGAAGCCCCGTTCGACGTCGAGACGTGGGCCCAGGGCTGCATTGAAGATCCGTTCTGGGAAGAGACGGGTGAGCCGTATGGCGATGACGGCGAAACCGACGGTGATACCGACTCCGACACGGATGGCGGCTCGGACTCGGACTCCGACGGCGGCGACTCTGGCCCGGACTCCGGGGGTGGGTCCGACACCGACGGCGATTCCGGCGCGGGCACCGAGAGTGGCGGAGGGCCGGACTCGGACTCCGACACCGACGGTGGCGTGGGGGCGAGCGATGGCGGGGGAGGCTGCCGTGTCCAGTCCGACGATGCTCCTGCCGCGTGGGCGCTGCTGGCCTTTCTCGGACTCGGCGGGTTGCTCGTGCGTCGGCGCCGATAGCCGAGCGAGTGCGAGGACGACTGCTGCCCTGGCGTGTCGATGCAATCGCCCGAGTTCACGCTCGTGCTGCCCGGCCAACCGTCGCGAACAAGGACGCGCTCCTCGACGGAATCGTCGATGTCATGGTCGCAGAGATCGGAGTGCCCGACACAAATCTGTCTTGGCGCGCCGCCATGGAAGCCCGGTGTCGTAGCGCTCGCGAAGTCTTGCTCGCACATCGCTGGCTGGCGGGCCTGCTCATGGCGCGCGTCAACGTCGGGCCCAACATGCTCCGAGCCCTATGAGCCCCAGATCGAACTGTGGCTGAAGGGGGCTCGAGCCGTCATTCGATGGAACGACGACGAAACCTGGGTCTGCGTCTACGCGCCGTGAGCGGGCGGAGCAGCCAGGGCTCAGCGCCAGGGTGTTCGCTCCCACGCGGCGCACCACACCAACGACGGGTGCCGGCTCCCGATGTGACCCGCGCTCAGGCGGGCGTGTACTGCAGGATCCGCTCCACGACCGCGTCTTCGTCGTCGGTGAGGTGCAGTAGATCGAAGTAGGCGTGGCCTTTCGCCACGTGCTGCAGCAGCGGCCACACCGGTCGCACCGTGGTCCAGTGTTCGGTGCCCAAGAACACCATGGGTGCCGGAGAGCCGTAGGACGCGTAGTGGTTTTGCGCAGCGTCCTGGAAGATCTCCTGGGTCGTGCCTGCGCTCCCCGGAGAAAACACCACGCCGTGGTTCGCCACCGCGAGCAGGCCCTCCTCGCGCACGCTGTTGGCGAAGTACTTGGCGATGCGCGTGGCGAAGGCGGCCGGCGGCTCGTGCCCGTAGTGCCACGTTGGAATGCCGACACTGTCGAACCGCACCGAGGGTGGCAGCGGAAGCTCCGCGCGGACTCGCATTGCGCGGTGCAACCAGTCCGGGTCCGCGTACTCCTTGCCGGGTTTGCCGTCGGCGGGACGCGGGGCGAGGATCGCCAACGCCTGATCCAACACCGCGTCGTCATCGAAGTTGGCCACGTACGCACCCAAGTGCGTGGCCTCCATGGCGCCCGGCCCTCCTCCCGACAACATCAGGTAGCCCTTGCGTGTGAGTGCCCGCGCAATTCGGGCGACGGCGGCATACATCGGCTCCCCGCGTTCCATGCCGTGACCGCCCATGATCGCCACGACCTTTTCCCCCGCGAGCACCTCTTCGAGCGCGTCGGTGATGCTGTGATCGTGCAGCCGGCGTGCGAGTGAGACCTCGATCGAGGTTGGGCGGTGGGCCCCCTGCTCGACGTACTGGGTGTAGATCCGATGGTCGAGCGTGTGGAGGTGTGCGGCCGAGTCGTTCACGTCGAAGTCGGGAAACAGCTCGTCGGGGGTGTACAGCGCCCGTCGGTGCGTCGCGAACCGAAACTGCGACAGGTTCTTGAGCACCACGGCCCCCGTGTTGACCAGGTGCCCGGCCTCCGCGTCGGTCATCTCGCACCCCAGAAACAGCGACCCGGGGAACGCCTCAGTGCTCAAGACGTCGGCGTGCGCCCGAAGGTCCAGCCCCTGCACCGCGGCGGGCTCGCGCCCGTCCTCGCCAAGCCAGGTCGACAGTGCCTCGAGCGTCTCGATCTCTCGCATCCTCCCGAAGCTAGCAGCCCATGTCGCCGTTGTCTGATACACCTCGGCTGTGTCCGAAGGAGTCGGAATCACACTCGCCCTGTGTGCGTTGTTCGCCGCCGAGCCCCCGCCCATTCAGCGGCCCCAGGGTGCGGACTCGGTTCCGATCCAGCGGCCCAAGACGGCCGCACCCAAACCCAACCCCGCGCCCGTCACTCCACCTCCGCCGACCGCAGAACCATCGGCTCCCGAGAGCGCCACCGAACACGCGCCTCCCCCGAGTCGATCGTTGCCGAACCCGTTCGACCAGCCGGCGCCCGAACTCTCGGAGTCCGACAAGGCAGCCGAGCTGGAAGAGTTCACCGACATTCTCGAGCCGCTGCCGCCCGAACCCGACCCAGAGCTCAAACCCGACGCCCCGCCACCGCCCGTCCGCGCGCGGCTCGACCCGGCCGACATCGTGCGCAGCGGGGTGACGGTCTCCGCAGCCGTAGGCGTGTCCCTGTGCGGGCACGACTGGTGCGACGCCTACCGTGCGGGGTTCGGTGGCCAAGTCGAGGCCGGCGTTCGGCTCGGCCGCTGGATGCCCCACGCCAGCCTCGATGGCGGCTCGGGAAGCGATGACCTCCGAACGCTCGAGGAGTTGATCAACGCGCCCCGAGGCTCTCTCTCCCGAGGCTCGACGAGCTTCCTCGGCGCCGGGGTAGGACTGACGGTGTTCCTCAAGAAGCAGGGTCGATTCGATCCGTACATCACCACACGCCTCGGCTACACCCGCACGCGAAGCAGCTTCGGGGGAAGACTCTCCCACTACACGGAGACGGTCAGTCGCGGCAGCGTCCGGCTCGGTGGCGGGTTCGACATCTACTTCGGCCGCAACATCGCGTTCGGTCCCCGCTTCGACGTCACCATCGGGTTCGCAGGCCGCGTCTGCACCGGAGGTCGCTCGAGCGAAGCAGAGGAGTGCTACCCGGTTCGCAACATCGAAGAGACGGCGCGCATCTACGCCCAAGACCTCCCGGTGCCCGTGTTTGTCGGCGCCCAGCTTCGCGGCGTCATCCCGTGGCCGGGCAGTGAACGCTGGGATTCCTGATCGCCCTCAGTCCAGCGTAGCGAGGAACCGATCGAGCGCAACGGCCGCAGCCTCGTCCACCGCGAGACCGAAGTGCTCTCGCAACACCCTGCGCAACGCGGACGCGTCCTCCACCCAGGCATCGGTCGGCTGGTCGCCGTCGCGGATCCGCAGGCGTCTGTCACGAAGCGCAACCCGACCTCCGCCCGGGAGTGCCCGGGCGACCATCAAGGTGCGCCGAAACGTCGAGTCGGGATGAGTACTCGTGTACCAGTGCCCCACTTCACGATCGAGGCGGGGCATCGACCGCATCGAGAACTGCGCGACATCCTCCCAGCGCCCCCCGATCTCGATCTCATGCATGTAGTCGTCCCCGAAGCGGGTGATGCGACGCGGCTCGTGCGGGGTGTTCTGCACCTCGCCCAGCACGAACCGCAGCGCCGCAGTGGACGACGCTCGACCCACGCCCACATCGACGAGCCAGGTCTCTCCCTCCAGCTGCACACCGATGAACGCGTGCGTGGGCGCAGCAGGCTCTTCGCGTCCCAGACCGACGCGTGCACGCGCGGCCAGGATGCGCGCTTCGAACCCGAGCCCCTCGAGCACCGCGTGCAGAAGCGTGTGATGCTCGAAGCAGTACCCACCTCGCCTTCGGCGCACGAGCTTGTCTTCCACCGCATCCGCGGCGATCGACATCGGGCGTTGCAACAAGACGTCCAGATTCTCGAACGGCACCGTGCACACGTGCGCCTCGCACAACGCGTGCAAGACCGACAGAGAAGGAACACGTTCGCCTTCGTAGCCGATGCGTTCGAGGTAGGCGTCGACGTTCACAGCGGGAATCGCCCCTCCCCCACGACCAGCACGCGTCGCTGGCTGGGCACTTCACGCTCGCGCAGCGCCTCGGGCAAGCCGTCGGGGGACACGCGGCGACCCAGCGCCACGAAGATCTCGATGTCGAACCCCTCGGGGACCGCCAAGAGCTCACGCGCGGCATCGGCATCGAACCCCGCCATCGCGTGTGCCGCGTACCCCATCGAAGTCGCCTGCAGCGCGAGATGAGCCCATGCCGCACCAGCGTCGAAGTGGTGAGACGTGGCGCTGCGGTCCGAGAACACCCCGACCAGCGCGCCCGCGTCACTCGCCCAGCTCCGATTGGCCGGAACGAGCACCGACAGCGTGCGCTCCCAGTGCGCGTCGCCCCGCACAGAGGCGGAGAACCGCCACGGTTGCGCGTTGTAGGCCGAAGGTGCCCAACGAGCCGCCTCCAGCACCCGCAACACGTCGTGCATGGGCATGGGCTCTCGGCTGAACGCGCGCGACGACCAGCGCTGCACGAACAGCGGCTCGATGGGGTGGGATGGCTGACGAAGTTCGGTGGTGTTCATGACTGTGTCGTTCCTGAGGACGGTGAGACCCCCACCGGTGTGACATTCGAGCGGTACGGCATCCACGCCTCTGCGCGAAAAGCACTGGTTCCCCACAGGAAACAATCCGCCGCCATACTCGGGGTGTGGACCGACTGACATCGATGGAGGTGTTTCGCCGCGTGGTCGAAGAGGGCGCGTTCGCCAGCGCCGCGCGCAAGCTCCAGCTCTCACCGGGCTCGGTCAGCAAACACGTCGCCGCCCTCGAAGCCTCGCTCGACACCCGACTCCTGCATCGCACCACCCGGAGCATCGGCCTCACCGCTGCGGGGCAGGCCTACTACGACCGGTTGTGTGTCGTGCTCGATGACCTCGCGTCGCTGGAACGAGACGTGCGTGGGGACGCCACCGCGCTGTCGGGCACGCTTCGGGTCGCGGTGCCCATGTCGCTGGGGCTCGCGGCGATCGCCCCTGTCGTCGCCGAGTTTCTGGAGCGCCACCCCAAGGTTCACCTCGACCTCGCGCTCAACGATCGGCGGGTCGACCTGGTCGAAGACGGCATCGACCTCGCGCTGCGGGTCGCCGAAACCCTCCCGGACTCGACGCTCGTCGCCCGCCGCCTGGCCCCCATGCCGAGGGTCCTGGTGGGGTCACCGGACTACCTCTCACGCCGCGGCACACCGCAGCATCCTCGCGACCTCGAGCAGCACGACTGCATTCGCTACTCCCGACTCGACGCCCCCGACGTCTGGCCGCTTCAGCGCGACGACGAAACGGTTCGCGCCCATGTTCGAGGCTCTCTCTCGGCCGACAACAGCCTCGCGCTGATCGCCGCACTGCGTTCGGGCCTCGGCCTTGCGCTCGTGCCCACCTTCACGGCGTCCGAGGCGTTGGCCGACGGGAGCCTCGTCCAAGTGCTCGCCGACTGGTCTCCGCCCCCACGCTGGATCTACGGCGTGTATCCAACACGCCGTCAACTCTCGGCCAAGGTGCGTGCCTTTCTCGACTTCGTCGCCGACGCCCTCGACAAAGGCCCCCGCCCCCGCAGTGAAAGGCCGTTAGCTCGTCAACCGCGCTCGTCGAGCACCCGCTGCACGGCGGCGATCAACTCGGCCGGGCCGAAGGGCTTCGCAAGTCCCGAGCCGCCGTCCTCACCTCCGTCGGGCCCGTCCACCGGGAGCCGCACCGCGGAAGGCCACAGCCGCGCGATCGCAGCGGGCCAGTCGTCGTCCGCCCCGGGGCTGGGTGCGACGACGACATCCACGTTCGAAAGATCACCGCCGAGCGCGAGCGCCTCCGCCACGGATGCTGCGAGGTTCACATCGTAGCCGGCATGAACCAGCAACCGACCGTACAGATGCCGGATCAAGCCGTCTTCCTCGATGAACAGCACGGCCTGTCCCCCCGGTGCCGCCACCCCCGAGGCCGTGCCCGCGGCTTCGATCTCGGCGCGCCGTGCCGGTAGCGTGATGCGAAAGGTGCTGCCTTCGGCTTCGGCCGTTTCAACCGCGATCGTGCCTTGCATCTGGGTGACCAGCTGCTCGACACCCGCCAGCCCCAGGCCGGTCCCCTGTGCCTGCTTGGTGCTCACGAAGGGCTCGAACACTCGTGCGGCAAGGGCATCCGACATCCCGACCCCCGTGTCCTTCACCCACAACTCGACCTCCGCCTCGCCGAGCCAACGCGCCCCGAGCTCCAGCGTTCCTCCGTCGGGCATCGCGTCGCGGGCGTTGATGCACAGGTTCAACAGCACCTGCTCGAGGCGCACCGGATCGACCCGCACCTCGCAGCCTTCGATGGAGTTCACCGCGGTGGAGATTGCCGCCCCCACGATGTGCCGGGCCCAGGACCCGACGCGCGTCAGCACGGCCCCGAGGTCGACGAAGTTCTCCTGCATTTCGCGTTGCCGCACGAATGCGGTGAGCTGCGTCGTCAGGATGCCGCCACGGCGCGTCGCGTCGGCTGCAACTTCGAGCGCTTCGGCTTGGTCGTCTTCGCCGAGGTCGGCGAGCGCCAGGCTGCCCAACACCACGGTCAGCAAGTTGTTCAGGTCGTGCGCCACTGCGGAGGCGAGCAATCCGGCATGCGCCAGCCGAACCTCACGGTGTTGTGCGGCTTCCAGCAGCCGCACGTAGGTGACGTCTTCCAAGTATCCGAGCACCCGCTGCGGAGCCCCCTGTGCATCGCGTTCCACGCGTCCGTGGGCGATGTAGCGTCGCCAACCATCGCTTCTCCGAATGCGAACTTCGACCTGGTAGCGGTCGCGGCCGCTTTGCAGCGCCTGGATGAGTGCTTCCCGCGCACTTTCGAGATCATCGGGATGCACCACCGCCTCGAACAACAAAGGGCTGGGCTCCGCCGCGCCCGGTTCGAGTCCCACCAGACGGTACTGGGCGGCGTTCCACCATGGCGTGCCGCCGCCCCCGACATCCCATTCGAACACCGGGATGTCCGCAACGTCGAGCAACGCCTCCAACCGCGAAAGACGCGTCTGCGACTGTTCGAGCGCGGCCTCGAGCCGCTTCACCTCTTGCTCGAGCGAGTGGGGAGTCTCGGAGTCCAACGTACGCCTCTGTGATGCGGAGACCACCATCGTAATACGGGCGGTCACCGTGCAGAAGCCGTCGCGAGGCCAGACCCAAACCGGACGCGCGACCGAGACGATTGTTGCGCGGGGTCGCTCGCCCACGTTGGGCTACACTGCGCACGTGCAGGAACGCAGCATCGCTTCGACCTCGTCCCCCGCAGCCCGACGCGCCCGTTTCGGCTGGTTCGCAGGGGTCCTCGCGTTGGCCATGCCCGGGTGCTTCAACCCCGACGACGCCACGGAGGAAACGGACAGCGCGGACGCTTCGTCGACATCCGCCGCGACCGACCCCACCACCGGTCCAACGTCCGGACCCACCTCGGGGCCCACGTCAGGCCCCACCACCGACACCACGACCGGGACGTCCACGACGACGCCCACCACGACTTCCGACGACACCACGGGGACGTCGACCGACGCCTCGACCACCGCCGCCGGCGAAACCGGCACGGAGACGGGCGCTCCGGCCTGCGGCGCCGACGAGCAATGCGTCCCCGCGATTCCTGCCGAGTGGACCGGCCCCCTCGTCCTCGCCGATGGCGATTGCCCGACCCAATACCCAGACGCCGGCAACGCCCTCAACGCCGACCTGCTCCCGGGCACACACACCTGCTCGTGCAACTGTGGCGTGCAGTCGGTGAGCTGCGGTCTGTACCTCGAAAACGAGGGGCTCGACTTCGCCCCGTCGATGTCGTGCGAGTCGCCCGAATCCGAGGACGAGTGCCTCTCCGCTGTCGTGGACGCAACATGCACCGAGACCTTGGTCGACGTTCCGGCCACACCCACCTGGGGCGATCAGAACGTCGAGTGCTCGGGCGCAACCGCGGGCGCAGCCTGTGATGACACGGGCACCTGCTTCCCGTCCGATGCTGGCGCCGTGTGCATCTCGCAAGCCGGAGAGCACGAGTGCCCGGCGGGCTTCGATGACCGCACCGTCTACTACCAGGACTTCCAAGACGATCGGTCGTGCACCGACTGCTCGTGCACTCCGCAGGGCCAGCAATGCTCGATCGACGTCGAGATCTGCAGCATCGGCTTCTACCAAGTGACGCTTCAGTCCGGAGGAGACTGCGAACAGCTCAACTCGGGCGATGGCGACGGCGTCTCCAACCTCGGCTCCAACGTGTCCAACAGTGGCACCTGCCAAGCCGGTGCGGGCACGGGCGAAGTCCAAGGCGACATCGCCGAGACGGGTGCCACCACGGTCTGCTGCCTCGGCGGCTGAGGGAGACCACGGCGAAAGACGAAGGGCGGCCTCAGGGTCGCCTTTCGCATTTTCGGTCGACCCCTCGGGAGGTCTCCGAGGTGCAGTGCGGTCTTCCCCGACGACGAACCGCTTTGCGTGGTAGCGCCCATCACGAGACGCGCAGTCGCACGGGTAGACGTGGGAAAATGTGTGGCCAGGCAGGTCCGCATCCGACACGCTGTTGGCAGGATGAACAACGCGGCCCCGCTCTTCCTCGCGTGCCTGCTCGCGACCGCCTGTGACTCGGACCCGGCGCTCGATGCCGAGGGCGACGTCTGCGCCCAGGCGGCCGACGTCCTCGAGTCCTGCGGAATCGAAGCCCCGGACACTCCGGCGGAAGGGTGCGTCGGAGACTATGCGCAGGCCGCCGCCGAGCTCGTGGACGGCGGATGCGACACGGCGCAAGGCACCGACGGCAAGGCGGACGGATTCTGGTGTCAGTCCGCAACCCGATGGACAGGCCTGTGCAACGAAGTCCCTCTGTCCGAGGTCGCCGCGATCGCGACGGTGGACGATGTCTGCGGCGTCGACGACGGCCCACTGTGCGCAGCGTTGCGTCAGGGAGACGCCGTCGCTGCGCGCGACGCCGTCACCGCCCGTATCGCGTCCGAGGACCGCGAAGCCGTCCTCTCCGACCCCGCGGTCCGTCTGTATTTGCGCGAGCGTGCGCTGAGCTTGTTCGCCCTGCGCGTCGTCGATCGCGACACCCTCCCGGGGAACTACGCGACCGAAGTCGACGCGGTGCTCTCGGAGCACTATCCCGCCTACGACCCCGCCCAGTTCGCAATGGCCCACCATCGGGTGGAGCCCTCCGTGCCGACGTGCACCGAACCCAGCGACGCCATCGTCTTCTTTCCAGGTGTCGTCCGCTTTCTCGATCGTGCGGAGTTCAGTGAGCAACGCGACGCGATCGAAGACGCGTTGCCATGCGTCCGGACCTACCTCGTCGACACGGGGAGCTTCGTGCACCCCGAGACCAACGCCACGCGAGCGCTGGCCACCGTGGACGAGGTCGATGCCGAGCTCGGGGCGGTCCCCCTTCACCTGGTCGGCTACTCCCAGGGCTCCACCAACGCGCTGCAGACCCTCGTCCAGTACCCGGAGATCGCGGACCGCACCGACTCCCTGATGGTCATGAACGCAGCAGCGCACGGGTCCGAGGTCGCCGACACTCTGGGCGCAATCCTCGATCCGGACGGCTGCGAAACGGTCCCCGCAATTGCCCGCCCAACCTGCGAGTGGGCGGCAGCGCACTCTCCCGTGCCCACGGACTTCCTGCTCGAAACGCTCGCCGCCGCGATGGGCGTTCCGGTGGACGAACTCCATGCGTTCATCGCCGCCGAAGACGACGTCGCGCCTGCACCCGATCTGCGCTCGTTCCTCGAACAACATCTTCCCGGCGTGCGATCCCTGACCACCGAGTACACCCGGCGATTCTGGGCCTCGGACGCGCAACAGCTTCCGAAGACGGTGCTCTACTACTCGTTCCGCGCTGCGATCTCCAACGAGCTCGAAAACCTGCCACTGTCCAACAAGCTGTTCCACGCGCTGCTCGAACGCGCGGGCGACACGATCCCCTACAACGACATGCAAGTGCGCCTGGAGAACCAAGCTCTGGGCGGCCCCGTTGCCGAAGTCGAGGTGGTCGGCCCCGTCGCCGAGGGCAACCATTGGCAGTGGCAGCTCGCGTCGGGCATCGTGCCCGAGCACGTCATGCCCGGTCGCATGACCGATCGAATCCCGCACCGCGAAATCCTCGTCGCCTACTTCGAAACACTCGCCGAGGTGGGTTTGATCGGCCCCCGCGGCTAGCTATTGTTTGCGGAGATGTCGCGCCGGATTCTCGCCCCGCTCCTGCTGCTCGTCCTGGGCGGTCTGCTGGTCTGGGTCGTGAGCGAGTGGGCGCGCGACGAGCTTCGTGTGCACCGAGCCACCCCGCCATCGCCCGGCGCCCCAACCCTGATCTTGCTGCACGGGTACGGTGCGGCGGGCAACGACCTGGTCGGTCTCGGCGAGGCCTTGGCGCCATCGCTGCCCGGCGTGCAGATCATCGCACCGCAAGGGCCCTTCAACCTCGTCGGCAGTGGGCGCGCCTGGTACGTCGAGTCGAAGGGCGAAGCGGTGGAGTCGAGGGCGCTGCTCACCGATCTCATCGACGCACTCATCGCCGACGGCACACCTCGCCACCAGATCATGGTCGCCGGTTTCTCTCAGGGCGGCACCATGGCGGTCGACATCGGCCTCTTTCACGAGAGTGTCGGATGCGTCGCAACGCTTTCGGGCGGGGTGCTCAGCAGCGCCGCCTGGAACGCTCAGCTCAGCCGCGGCACCGTGCCGGAGTTCTTGATCGCCCACGGCCGCAAAGACCCTACCGTGGCGTTCTCCAACGCCAAGACGTTGGCCGACGGGCTAGAAAAGGCCGGGGCCTCGGTCTCGTTCTTCGAGTTCGGCGGCGGACACGAGATCCCCGACGAAGTCGAAGGACGACTCGCCGAGTTCGCGGCGAGTTGCTTGCTCGAGTGAGCGGTCGACGGCTCACGCCCCGGTGAGAAACGCCAGCAGACCGCGTTCGACCTGCGCACGGCTCTTCCAACGATCGCCGCGAACCATCTCCCCCGAGGGTCCCCCCTGGGCGTCGAGCAGGTAGTAGACGGGAATTACCGGAGCGTTGAACCCGAGCGCGTCGAGTTCCTCGCCCCACACGTCGCTGTTGGCCCGCAACAACACCACGCCATCGAGCGCCGCGGTGAATGTCTCCTCTTTCAACAGCGCTTTGGCGCGCTTGCACGGAGGACACCACGGCGCGCCCATTTCGAGCACGACACGTTGGCCGTTGTCGGCTCCGCGTTTGGCGTGCAGACGGAGCTGCTGCTTCAGGGGACCCGCCGACGGCTTGACCTCGATGATCGAGAAGGACGCGGGCTTCGGTGCGGGCGCTTCGGGTTCTGGCGTTGCCTCTTTGACCGGCGAGGGCGTGGGTGCCTCCTCGACCGGCTGGGGCTCGGGTGCGGGCGCAGCAGCGGTCGCGGGAGCCTGGGACGCGGATGCATCACACGCCGCCACCGCGATCAGAATCGAGAACAACCGTTTCATGCGCCCTCTCCCTTCTTGCGGCCCTGCTCGATCCACGTCTTGAGCAGAGCGATGTCTTCCATCGGAATTGGCGGCAGCCCCAACGGCATGCCCCGGACCCCATCCACGGGCTGTCCGGCGACCTCGGCGTGCCGGGCCAGCAGGTGCGCAACGATCCGCGGCTGTCCGTTGACCGGCTTGAACACGCTGCGCCGTTTGCCGTGGTCGTCGAGGCTTCCCGAACGCAGCCCCTCGTAGGTCGACAGGTCGAGCGCACGTTTGGGGAACCCGAATCCGCCGTCGTACCCCGGCCCGCCATCACCGATCACGACGTTGGGGTCCGAGTGGCAATGGCGGCAGATCTTGCCAAAGATGCGCTCGTTGACCTCGGCGAACGTCACGGCACGGTCGAGGGATGGAGGCAACGCAGGCACCGTGCCCACGGGAACCGGCTCGAGTTCGGCCTGGCCGAGATACGCCGCGATGTCGGCGGCCTCGGCCTCGGTCACGCCCAACGAGGGCATCGATGCGTCGGCCTTGACGGCCTTGGGATCCACGATCCACTGCACCAACGCCGCGGGACGCATACGGTCTCGGGCCCAACGCAGGTCGGGAGCCATCTTCTGTCCGCGCGCCAGCACATCGGCGGCGAGCGGCTCGGCGGTGGGCAACGCGGGAATCGACGGGACCCCGGTCATGCGATGGCAGGACATGCAGCCCTTGGAAGACAGCAGCGTACGTCCTCGCTCGGCATCGCCCAACGCTGGGCCGGGCGCTTCGGCCGAGGGCACGAGGAACGCCGCAATCGCCTCCGCGTCTTCGGCCGGCATGTCGAAGCGAGGCATGCTCGCCATGAGGTTGGGTCGCACGTCATGGGCTTCGGGCAAGAAGGTGGCCACCCACGTCCGCGAAAGTCGATCCGTCGCCGAGAGGCTGGGCACCTCGTCGAGCGACTGCAAACGTCCCTGCCAATGTGCGAGCTCTTCCTCGGTCGCGTCGAAGTCGCCCGCGAGGATCTTCTGATGACAGCCCGCGCAGTCGAAGTCCAGCTCGGGTGGCTCGATGCCGGCGATGTCGTGGCATCGGTTGCATTGGTACTCCGCGACCAGGCCCTTGCCCTTGGCGACCAACGTCGCATCCGCGGCTGCTTCGGGAGACCGCGTCGGCGCCAAAGGCTGCGGAGGACGCTCCGCGGCCGACACGGTAGGGCGGGGCATCGCCGGCGCCGGCTCCGATTCACAGGCGGTCAGCAAGACCGCGGCGGCAACCCATGGAAACGCGCGAATCATCAAGCCACCGAACAGATGTCGTCGCCCTCGCCTAGCTCTCGGCACCGTTGCAAGGACAGGTCACTGCCCGAGACATCGCCCAACTTCTGCTGCGCCTGGGCCAGCAACGCATACCCGCGCGCAGTGGGCATGAGGTCGTCGTTGGACATGCGACCGAGAATCTCCGCCGCCTGAGCCTCCCCGCCGGGATGATGCATCAGCGCCTCGGCGTGATACGTCCGCAGCAACAGGTTGTCGGGCTCGGCGACGGACTGCACCTCGAGCACGTTGGTCGCCCATGCCAGGTTGAGCAGCCGCTCGTCTTCGGTTTTGCCACGCATGCCGCGACCCAAATCGAGCGCCCCGTCAGCGCGGACGGTCGCAAGTGCGATCGTCCGTTGAGCCCGGTTGAACAGCGCCTTGCCCGAGTCCGGTTCGCCCGTGACCGACGTGAACTTCTTGAACCGTCGACGTGCGACCTTGACCGCCGCCTTGCTCTTGCCCTTGGCCAACAGGTGCTCCGCCCGGTTCACGTCCTGAAGCTTGTGGTCGACCTTCTGCACCCGACGTCGCTTCATCCTCAAACACGCGTTCGCGTCGGTGGGCACACTCGCCCCCACAACCGCCAACAAACACGCCACCGCAGCACCTTTCCACTTCATCATCGTCGAGCCTCCGCAGGCCAGACACGCGTGAAGCGCTGAAAGGATTTCGGGAAATTGCAGAAACTTTCCCCACGGTTGGGTGTCCCGGACGCACTGGCACGTTCTGCATGGGTTTTTGTCGCGCATTGAGTGCTGCACGGCTGCCTCCGCGGGGGGATGCTCAGGGCGATGAAGGTCATCCTGTTCGGCGCGACCGGCATGATTGGGGCGGGAGCGCTCATCGAGTGCCTCGAAGACGACGGGGTCGAATCCGTGCTCGCGGTCGTTCGACGCCCCACCGGTCGTACCCACCCCAAACTCCAAGAGCTGATCGTCAGCGACTTCCTCGACTGGAGCCAAGTCGGCGACCAGCTCTCCGGCTATGACGCCTGCCTCTACTGCCTCGGCATCAGCGCGGTGGGCATGAGCGACGAAGACTACCGCCGCATCACGTTCGACTTCACCGTCGCCGCCGGCAAGGCCCTGCTCGAGCACAACCCGCAGATGCGCATGTGCTTCATCTCGGGCGCCGGCACCGACATCGACTCCCGGCAAATGTGGGCACGCGTCAAAGCCGAAGCCGAACAAGCCCTCCTGGGCATGCCCTGGAAGTCCGCCCACATGTTCCGCCCCGCCGGCATCGTCCCCCGCAAGGGCGCCGTCTCGGGCGTCCGCCTCTACCGTGTGGTCTACGCAGCGCTCGGCTGGGCCTATCCGCTTCTCAAACGCGTGATGCCCGGCCAACTCACCACCACCGACCAACTCGGCCGCGCACTGGTCGAGGTCGCCAAGAGCGGGCACCCCAAGGACACCCTCGAAGGCTCCGACATCAACGCCGTCTGCGACTGATCGGCGTCACTGCTTTACGAAGCGGCCGATCACGTTCTCGATCGCTTCGACGCTCGTGTTGCCGCGCCGTAGCAGGCGCGGCCACTGGCCGGTGCAGTCGAGGATCGTCGAGGGCACTTTGCCTGGGCAGGCACCGCCGTCGAGGATGAGATCGGGAGAGCCGTCACCGCTGCCCGGCGCGCCGAGGCGGGCGACGACTTCTTGGGCGGTGCTGGCCGGGGTGTCGCCGAAGCGGTTGGCCGACGGCGCGGCGATGCCCAGGGTTTGTTCGCCGCGTTCGTTGAGGGCGGACATCAAGCGCATGGCCATGCGGTGGTTGGGCATTCGCAGGCTGACGGTATCGCGCTCGCCCGTGACGTACAGCGGCACCGATTCTCGTCGGGGCAACACCAAGGTGAGCGCACCGGGCCAAAACGCCTCGGCCAGTTGCAGCGCGTAGTCGGGGATCTTCTGCGCAAAGGCGGGAATCGCCTCGCGTTCGTGAACATGCACGATGAGCGCGCGAGAGCGGGGCCGGCCCTTCATCGTGTAGATGCGGTCGACGGCGGCCTCGTTGGTTGGGAGCGCACCGATGCCGTAGACGGTGTCGGTGGGAAAGGCGACGACACCGCCCTCGAGCAGGACCGCGGTGGCCCTATCGATCTGAGCAGATACGTCAACCATCGTGCGCATCGTACCAGACGCGACACGTGGGCAATCGTGGGGTAGCTTCCGCCCGTGGCAGATCCCGACGCGGTCGTCATCGGCTCCGGACCCAACGGCCTCGTCGCCGCGTGCATGCTCGCGCAAGCGGGCGTGAACACTCTGCTTCTCGAAGCCAATCCCAACCGCTATGGCGGTGCGGTCGGTTCGGTCGAGTCCACGCTTCCTGGCTACAAACACGACGTTGGCGCCGCCTTCTTTCCATGGGGATCCCTGTCCCCCGCGTTCCGCCATCTGAAGCTCGAGCAACATGGCCTCCGGTGGCATGGTGCCGAGATCGAGAGCGCCCACCCTGCCCCCGACGGCACGATCGCCTGCATCAGCCGCGACCTCGACAAGGCCGCCAAGATGTTCGGCAGCGAGAAAGACGGCGACAAGTTCCGGGCCGTCGCCCAGCACTACCAGAGCATCGAGCCCAACCTGCTCGGCCTGCTCATGGGCACGTTCCCGGCAGTCGGCCCGGCGCTGCGGTTGCTACCGTTTCACATGATGCGCATCGGCAGCGTGTTCGCCTCGAAAGGTCGGTGGGTGGCCGAGCGATGGTTCGACACGCCCGCTGCACAGCGTGTACTGCCCGGTCTGGCGCTGCACGTCGATGTCGGTCCCGACGACTGGTTCGGGGCCGCATTGGGCTACATGCTCGCGATGACGGCGACCACCGGCGGCTATGTCGTGCCCGAGGGCGGAGCACAGAGCCTCGCCGACGCGCTGATCCGGTGCTTCGAGAGTCACGGCGGCACGGCACGCCTGGGCACCCGCGTCGACAAGATCCTCGTCCGCGACGGCAAGGCGCAGGGCGTTCGCCTGGCCGACGGCGAGGAAGTGCCCGCATCCATGGTGCTGGCCGACACCGACGTGGTCGCCCTGCTGCGCAACATGGTCGACGAGCAATGGGTACCCAACCGCGTGCGCGAGTTCTGTCGCAACTACCCTCGAGGATGGGGCGCGTTCAAGGTCGACTGGGCCCTCAACGCACCCGCGCCGTGGGCCAACGACGAAGCGCGACGCGCCGCCGTCGTGCATGCGGGCGACAGCCTCGACGATCTCAGCACGTTCACCGCCCAAGTGCGAAGCGGTGCCCTGCCCGACAACCCCTACCTGGTCATCGGCCAACAAAGCCTCGTCGATCCCACCCGCGCGCCCGAAGGCGGCCACACCCTGTGGGCCTACTCTCGGGTACCGCCCACGCTCGACGGGGGATGGGCCCAACACGCCGAAGCGTTTGCCGACCGCGTCGAGCAGCGCATCGAAGCCTTGGCGCCCGGCTTTCGCAGCACCATTCGCGCCCGCGCCATCGTCACCCCGCCCGACCTCGAAGCCATGGACGCCAACCTCGTCGGCGGCGACCTGGGCGGGGGCAGCAACGCCTGGAACCGTCAGCTCCTGTTCCGGCCGGTCTTTCCCTACTTCCGCTACAAGATGCCGGTCGATGGGTTGTACCTGTGCTCGAGCTACGCCCACCCGGGCGCGGGCGTGCACGGCATGTGCGGCTTCAATGCCGCCCAGGTCGCGCTCGGCCAGACCAAGGCGCTGGGCGCCTCCACCACGAAAGCACTGCCCGGCGCATGAACCCGCTCACCATTCGGCCCGACCGCCTGGAGCGGCTGCGCACGATCTGCTTGGCTTTGCCCGAAGCGACCGAGAAGGTCGCGTGGGGCGACCCGACCTGGCGCGTACGCAACAAGATCTTCACCATGCAGAAGGGCAACGTCGAGGGCGGTACCCCTTCGATCTGGCTCAAGGTCGAAGACGGCGGCCAGGCCGTACTGGTGGAGTCCAAGCCCGAACGCTTCTTCGTTCCACCCTACGTCGGACACAAGGGTTGGGTGGGCATCGACATGGCACGCGGCCGAATCCCCTGGGGCCTCGTCGAGGAACTCATCCGCGACAGCTACCGGTTGATCGCCCCCAAGCGACTCACCGCCGACTGGGGCGCCAAGTAGCAGGGTTCTCGACAACGCCCGAGGTACCCGCCGATACGCTCGAGCCCGAGCCCGCCGACAAACGATCGGGCCGCGTGACGGATACGCGCTCCGACGGAGATGGAGGAGTCATGCGACTGGTTCACACATTCCTCGGGCTCAGCATGGCGCTCGTCGCCTGCGACCTCCCCGACATCGGCGAGTCGGACAGCACGACCAGCGGGGGCGATTCCGGCCCCGTCACCAGCACTTCCACCTCTGTCGGTTCTGCAACGGTCACTAGCGGCGACCCCACGGCGCCAACGGACACCACCTCGCCGACGGCCGGCCGCACGTGTCCCCCCTTCGACCCGGGACCCGTCGGCGATCCGCACGAGACGTACACCTACGAGTGCTTCTGCGACAGTTGCGATCTTTCCTTCGAGGACATCCCGTTGGAAACGTTGCAAACGTTCGAGAGCGACGGGCTGTGCGACTGCCTGTGCGCGGAGGCCGGCTGTGGAGGAATTCAAGGAGAGGGCGGTGTCGCGACCGGCTCTCCCCCGGAGTCGGACTCGGACTGTGCAGAAACCGACACCGAGGGCTCCTGGCCTGACACCGATGGAGGAACCACGGACTCCTTGCCAGAAACCGACGGTGGAACGAGCGACGGAGGGTAGTTCCACGAGCGACCTCGATCGGATCACTCGTTCCGAGGCAGTTTAGTCTCGGATCGAGAGGCGAAAGCCCGAACTCGGCGTAGCTGGCTCCTTGCTTCACGAGCCGCAGCGACAAGCGTCTCGACTCGCGCCTTGAGGACAACATCGTCTTCCACTCGCCCCAACTCACTCTCGAATGACGACAACTGAAGTGAGGGGGTCTGTACTTCGATCGGGGCGGAGGCGCACAACACAGCGCCTGCGGGATAGTCCCACACGAGCAAGCGGGCGCGCACCCGGCCGGGTTTCACGTCTAGAACTCGCGTCGTCGTGGTGCGGGTTCCAGCAATCGCTGGCTCCGTTCTCACATCGACATCACCGGTGCTTCCAAGGACCGTCACGTCCTCGAGTTCGGAGACGACGAGCGTCGCGTAGCTCTGCACGTCGCGCCACCCATCCGGAAGAGGTTCGTTGCGAACCACCCGCGTCAGGCCTCGAACCCTAGCACCGGGCTCCGGCGCGATATCCATCAGACGGGCGTCCAACATCCACAGAAGACCGTCTTGGAGTCTGGCCGTTTCTTCACGGCCGCGACTCGTCCCTCCACCGGCGATCGGCGTCGACCCCAACGGTTCAGGAACCCAAACCTCCAAAGGACAGGGTGCATCACCAGGCACGGCTCCGAACACGCGAACATCCGCCGCATCGACCCACGCTCGACGGCGCGGCTCGCTGGCAGGCATCTCTGCCGGCGAACTCCGGCTCGGAACCGTCACTCCATCGGAGCCATCGCCTCGACTCTGAGCGACCCGAATCCCGAGAGAAATCAGCCCGCCCAACAAGACGAGTCCGAACAGCCAGCTCGCGGGACTGGCTGCCAGCCGCCTCCAAAGGGGGCCCGGGCGGCCATCGAGCCCATGCCCATGCTGTGGGTCGCCGCTCAGAGGTCGCGCATCTGCGCTGCTGCGCCGTTCATGTTGCTCGAGGTCCCGGACATACTCGCCCCAGCCATCGAGTTCGACTCCAGCGGGCACGAGTCCAGACTCGGAGAGAGCCTCGAGGATGTGGAGTTCGGTTGTGCCGTGAACGAACAGAGCCCAGGAAAACCCATGACGGCCGCCCGTCAACTGCCTCTGGATTCCCCCTCCGTTGCGTAGTTCGTCAATATCCGAGCCCGACAACTCCAGCACAGTGGACGACACCGGTCCCAGCTCCCCGAGCAACACCACGACACGTGCCGACCCTTCCACCGCAACGATGAAGAGGCCGGCGAGACCATCCTCGGAAGCCTGTTCGAACGCGATCGGCTCATCCTGTTCGAGACGTTCGAGGTTCCCCGTCGAGAGACCCAGGCCGAGAATCGCACCGTCTCCTCCCTGTGCGACGAAGCGAATCATGTTTCACCGCTCTCCTCGGCTGTCATCGGGACTGTCCCCGCATGAGGCAAGTCGCAGATTCCCGCACGAGCGTTTCAGCATGTTGAGTGATCGGTCGACCTGTCTCGAGCGGGTCGCGCAAGACCGCGAGGGGGACTCCAGTAAAGGCGAGAATCGTGCGCTCCATCGAGGCGCCGTCCGTCCGACCCAAGAAACGATCAGCCAGCGACCGCAATCGCGACTTGGTCTTTCGCCGACGGTCCTCGATCGCGTCGGAGATCGACTCCGGGCATCCCTCGAGAACGAAGTGGTCCGCCGGGTGCACCAGAAGCACGCGAGCCAGCGTACGATGCCGACGAGCCCACAGCACAGGCAGCACGGCGATCTGCGCAGGGTCGAAGTCGTGCTCCGCGCGAGACCACCAAAACGTCTGGAAAGCGTCGAGGCCGCTAAGCCAGACCTCCGCCAGAAGAAGCGGGCGCGAGCCGAACCGGTGGTAGACGGAGCCGCTCGGCGCGCCGGCGGCATTCGCAACGCCCAGCATGGTCACGGAGGCAGCGCCCCCGTTGGCCGCGAGCACCGTCGCATGTCGGAGGAGTTCCGCAGCCGTGAATTTCGGATCGCGCCCCAAGGTTTTTTGGAGACTGTTCTCTAATTTTTCGGGTGTCAAGCTAGCGTTGCACAACCTCTACCCCCCCGCCTATCCTCGAGCAGCTCGGTTGGACTGAACGATGAACAGATGGACGCTTCGACTCCGTAGAAATCAAACACCGACTCTCGCGTCCCTGAGCCTTGCGGCCACACTGGCATGTGCGTCTACGCAGTCTTCCAGGACATCGCGCCCCCACGCAGTTCCCGTCGAACATGACGCAGACCTCGACCTCGACGAAGGCAGCGACACACCGGAGGCAAAGACTGCTCTCGAGCGGCCACCTTCGGGTTCGATGCGTGATGCCACAGGGTCTCCGAGCGGTCGCATCGAACCGGACGGCCGACGCATCGATGCGCACGGACGCCCAAACGGCCGGATGACCGAGGAAGGACATGTTTTCGACAAGACCGGACAGTGGGCGGGTCGAGTCGACGACTCTGGCAACGTCTACGGATCCGATGGTTCGATAGACGGACGCATCGGTACCGACGGACAAGTGTTCGATGCCTCCGGCGCCCCGGCTGGGCGAGTCGACGATTCTGGACGGGTCTTCGACTCAACGGGGCGTCACGTTGGGGACATTGATGACTCTTGCACGGGGGACTGCCGAACGAATGCGATTCATGACCGATTCTTCGACTGACGCGTGGCGCGCGACCACGCTACGAATCACGCTGGACGAGGCCGCCCCGCGACTGGACACGGCACGAACCGACGAAGACATCGCAGCGTACTATCGGACACACGTCCCCGACGCCGGTCCACCACTCGAGGAGATACGCGACCACGTCGTGGCGGCGCTCGCCCGAGAATCATCGGCGCCCATCGAGTACGGCGCTATCGCTACGAGAGCCTCGGAAGTCCAGCTACACCGACTGGTCGCCCTCTCAGAGTTCCTCCATGATCTCCCGCCCGGACCAGCCGTGTTTCGTTTTGTATCGGAACTGCACTCCCGGTGGTTCGATGCCTCTGCGGGAGCAACACGGTTCGACCAACTCGCCAACGCCATGGCGAACGACGGGTACATTCGCCGATCGTCCTTGCCGGACGACGTCTGGGCCGCGTTGGTGTCCGACGCCCGGAATGCGGCCAACTGCCTCCGGGCCGCGTCCGATGCTGGGCACAAGTTCCGCCTCACGCCCGAGCTGCGTTCGGTCCCGGTCCGGGAACAGCTCGATGTACTTCAGCGAGTCGGCATCACACTGTACGACGGCAAGACTCCGTGGGCAGCTCTCTTCTGGCAGTACTCGGAGTCCGATGTCGCAGCAAACCCTTGGTATGAACTGCTCCACGTCTTCGAAGAAAACCACGGGCTCTTCGACCTCGGGATGAAAGGGGCTGAGCCGGAGGACGAATGCTACGGCCGTGTCGTGCGGACCGTGTCAGAGGTCTGCCGCGGCCACCTGCCCGCCACAGACATCGAATCCAGCTACGATGAGGACAGCGGATGCCACCGAGTTCATCTCACCCTGGACGGCAACCGCGAAAGCTTCGACTCAGAGCCGTCCGGGCGCTGGCTCGACGCAGGCCTGGTCCCGTGGTTGGCATCGCTGCTGAGTAAGCGCGGCAACGAACGACTCTACACCCTCGAGTATCGCGCGGAGCTTGGCGATGGGCTTCCGCTGTTGTGCTGCGACCGAAACGATGCAAGTCGGCTTCGAGTCGAGGGGGTCCCGTTGGTCGAGCTCGGCCCCAAGCCTTAGATCCGATCGAAACGCGCCCAGCTCCTAGCTGCGAAAGAACAGACGTTGCCCAACACCAAACAGCCTGTCCTCGACCGTTCTCTGCCCATGGTCCTCATCCTCTTCTCGGCCGCAGGCTCCACGGGATGCTTGCCATCCAACACCGAGCGAGACGAGAAACCCTCACAGGCCTCTGCTCCCTCGAACATCGCCGACCGCCCCGCGCCCGCACAGACCGCCGACTCCATCATCTCCGATGACAGATCGTACGAAGCGGTCTCGCGCGAGGAGATGGCGCCCGCCGACTCGCTTGCAGGCGGTCGTGAGCACCGCATCCTCAAACACCAGGACGGCGCGAGCGTTCCCGTCCTGAGATTCTTCTTCGACGAGGCTGCAACGGGACGCCTCCTCGTGGACTACGTAGTGCTAGATCCGACGCTGACGGATGCCGATGCGCAACACCTCATCTTGGAGTTCTTCTTCCTCCAGCTTCTCGACTCCACCTACCGTGAGAAGTCGGATGGCATCTCGTTTGCCCCCTACGGGCGCACGCACTTCGACGAGAGCATTGAACCCGGGCTTCTAGCAGGATGTCGGAAAACCCCGGTTCGGGACGACACGAGGGAGCCCCGAACAGGATCTGACGAGTGAAGCGCCGCAGGCCTGCGGCTGGATGGGTCTCGGTGGGGCGCCCGCTGGCGCTGCGCC